>MRWG01000071.1_pt1 | contig 205583 bp, 208 predicted proteins | sample 1013341 | NCBI WGS metagenome assembly MRWG01 (sample SAMN06117577, study PRJNA244670) | biofilm metagenome | biome: Water; feature: Cathode Biofilm; material: Biofilm; isolation source: microbial consortium enriched at the cathode of a solar microbial fuel cell | place: USA: District of Columbia...
AGCAATCGCTCGCAGCCCTTCCTCAAACTTTTCGCCGCCCTTTCTGTCGTACTCTCTAAGAGTCTTAAGCATCACAGATATAACGTTGCAAACAGGGGCGCGCTTTGGCGCGTCCCTGCCTGCTTTGCCTTGTTATAACCACCAGTCTTCTACCTGCTCGGTTTTCGGCCTGCGAGAAGGCCAATTAACTCGCCCGCAGCCCAGCCGAGGACGACACCCACCGCCAGGCCTTACCCCGGAAAACCAAAGAAATAGCCTAGACAGAAACCAGCAACGGCACCGGCAACTGCACCAATAATCATCCCATTGTCGGCTCGATTATTTGGATTGGGCTCATCATTCACTGGACCACCCGATACGCTTATAACGTCGCGAGCAGGGGCGCCGAAGGCGTCCGCTGCCTTGCCTTGTTAGGCTCTTCGCGGCCTCAATATTGCGAGAAATCAAGGCTGCCATCTCTTTTTATTCCTATTGGCTTTAAGAAAACGGAGTATCTTTGGCCATCCTTCCAGGCTCGATAGGTATAGTCGACCCAAAGGTCATTTGACTGAAGGTCTCCGCTTAATTTTGATTCAACGTCATATCGGTCATAGTGCGAGAGAGGAAGCCCTACTTTTGGAAAAGCACTCTCGCCAGTTATAGAGCGCACTTTTACCGGCAGAATATCCCCTGGCCCCCTAAAAATGAAGACATACAAATGAGTCTCATCTCCCTTGATTCCTGAGATAGATAGCGCGGTTCTATTCTCATTCCAGACAGCGTCCCGCACTCCATTGATTTCCTCAAAGCCGAGATCCAAGCGCCCCATTTCATTTCGAACCGCTTCAATGATCTCCTCTTCGGAGGCTATTACTAGCGAGGACAACAAAAATAGAACGAGAGAGCAGAAATATCTCATGAACTCATGCCTAACGTCGCGAGCAGGGGCGCCGAAGGCGTCCGCTGCCTTGCCTTGTTAGCGGGTGCGCCGTGACTGCGCTGCAGAGAGCCCAGCATGGGCGCCGCGCCAGCGGCGCCCCGCGATAACTAATGGCACACGGAACAGGACTGTTGCCTGGCCGTGGCCGCCTGCCCCGATTGTGGCATGCCACAAAGAATGCTCAAGCCTGAATGCCAAGCCTCACTGCCAACTAATGGCTACAAGGGAGAAACTGCCGGATATGCGAGCTGGCTCCTGCCCTGGATGCCGGACTGCCCCGCCGTGGGCAGTGAAATCAAATTTCTATCAAACGCCGCTTAAGAACAAAGAGCCAAGCGCCCTAACGTCGCAAACAGGGGCGCGCTTTAGCGCGTCCCCGCTTGCTTTGCCTTGTTAAGTGCTGGCTCTGGCCTCGCCATCCTGGCGAGCATAAATAGCATTACGGGCAAAGCGAGAGCGCAGACCGACCTAAGAAGCTGAAAGGCCGAATACCATGAGGGTGCGGCTAGACCGTCTGGCCCCCAGCTAACATACCCGGTGTAGATAAGGATATAGCTTTGAGCGGCTAGCACGAGATAGCAAGAGGCAAGCGCGACCCCAATATATCGGTGGACACGGAAAGCCACATAAATAGATACGGCGATCATCCCGGCCGACATAACCCAACTACTAAAGATCTCGAACTCAGTCATAAGCATTTAACGTCGCGAGCAGGGGCGCCGAAGGCGTCCGCTGCCTTGCCTTGTTATGCCTTCAGCAGGATTGCGAATCATAAAGCTTCCCTTCCCGAATACTGACTCCGAAATCGCAACTGAATACGCCTGTTGGTGCCAGGCTACAACTGAATGCGCCTGAAGATTTCGTGATGGTGCCGTCATCAATGCACTCATCGTACAAAGCGGGTTCCTTCATCTTCTCATACATTCTCTGAGCCATCTCGCCGCTGATAAAAAGGCTAAGACCATCAAGGTTATCGCTCCGACTCTCCGCAAGATGGTCTCCCCAGATGAATCCGGTTCCTTCAAGATCATGGTATTCGGGCCCGTCAGCAGCGATCAGCGGCGATGAAAGAAGCGTTAAGAGTGCTATTAGGTTCTTCATATCTGCATAACGCTGCAAACAGGGGCGCCCTTTAGGGCGTCCCCTCTTGCTTTGCCTTGTTACATTTCTTCTTATAAAGGTACGTCAAAACGTACATATCTTCGATCTGGAGTACAAAGAAAAGACTTTCCTCATGCCTTTGATCTCTCAAATCGATCCTGTAAACGGTGCTGCTTATCAGAGGATGAAATACGCCATCTGGATTCAATGAAATAGAGGCTAAGCCGTAATACTCATTAATGTCCTCTAGAAGCAACTTGGGGACACCCTTCGTTCGGGGATTCGACACTTCTTTTAATCCGATAACTCCATTAGTTAAGTAACCAGCGATCTCCGACTGAAGTTCACTGTACTCAATAATCGATTTTCCTGCGTATTGAATCCCTGTTTCATCGATGTACTCACCATCTTCATTCCAGACGCTGACCGCTTTGCGTAGGAAAGAGTCGACATCAGTCTCGACCTGGTAGGCCTGAGCCCCAAAAACGTGGGCTGGGCCACACAAGCGAGAAAGGCAAGCCAGATAGCCGTTAAGCTGGTGGATGTGGCGGTTAGAAGCCTCCAGCACGTAAAGCAACCCTCCAGAACATGTAACAGTTAATTAGGTCGACCGGGTCGACCTTTTTCTTGTCGGTTTTGTTGTTCATGGCGCTAGCTTCCTACAGCGGAATATGTATTTCAATTCAGTCGTTTGGGTTTGTTTGGGGTTTTGTGCGTCGGAGAAAAGCCGGCACGGGCGGTTTAATCCTGGCTCTGGCGGCGTGATATCTATTTGATATCGCCCGTTGCTTCTGCCTTTTAATCAGTAACTTACCGGCTTGCGATGTGAGTTCTGACGTCGATAGTAGGTCTTGGCCGGTTTGCAGGATGGTCGGTGGCAATCAGCGTGTTTATTCACGTTGGCAGGAGACATCGATGACAAATCGCGCGGATGATATTCCCAAGGCGCTGCCAGAGCGGCCCACCCGGCTCATGGACCAGTTTCGGGCCTGGATGCGGTCTCGCCACTACAGCTATCGTACCGAGCAATCCTATGTTCACTGGGTGGTAGCATTTATCCGGTTTCACAAGCGCCGCCACCCCCGCGAAATGGGTGCTCATCATATAGAGGCCTTTCTCAATCACCTGTCTGTTAACCGGCGGTGCAGTATTGGCACGCAAAAGATTGCGCTCAACGCGATCAACTGCCTGTACCGGAAATTTCTCCAGATCGACTATGGCCAGCTCAGCTATAGAGGGTCGCGCCGACAGCCGCGCGTGCCGGTGGTTTTCAGTGAAGCGGAGGCGCTGGCCATCATTGAGCGTTTGGCTGACCCCTTCAAGCTGATGGCGGAGCTGATGTACGGAGCGGGGCTGCGGGTGTCCGAGGTGCTTCGCTTGCGCATCAAGGATCTGGATTTTGACCAGGGCCAGCTTGTCGTGCGCGAGGGCAAGGGTCGCCGTGATCGCATTACCATGTTGCCACGGTCGCTGCAGGAGCGATTGCGGGCACAGGTGCTGTTGGCGCGGTGGTATTACCAGCGTGATCAGCAAAGCGGGGTTGGGCCGGCATGGATGCCATACGGGCTGGCGCGCAAGTACCCGGGTCAGGCGTCACAGCTGGGCTGGCAGTTTATTTTTCCGTCGAAGGAGCCCGCCACCGATCCGCAAACAGGCATTGTCCGCCGGCATCACCACCATCCCGATACCATCCGCAAATATGTTAAGAGGGCCGCTGTGGATGCCGGCATTACCAAGCTCTGCGGCCCGCACACCTTCCGGCACTCGTTTGCCACCCGCCTGCTGGAGGCTGGCTACGACATCCGCACGGTCCAGGAGCTGCTTGGTCATTCCGATGTGTCTACCACCCAGCGTTACCTGCATGTGCTTAATCGTGGCGGTGTTGGTGTGATCAGCCCGGTGGACAGGCGCTAGGCGTCTGTGGGGGCGCCTTTTCAGGCGCCTTTGGGCGTCGCTGCACTGAACAGCACCGAGAGCGTATCGCCGGCGCTGTAGCGTTGCTTGATCTCGGCCAGGTGGCTGGCAGCGTCGCCGCGCAGGTACGGTGCCTCCAGGCACACCAGCTGGTAGATGCCCTGGCGCAGCAGGGTGTGGTCGAGGCTCTCCTGTTGCTTCTCCGGCGGCACCAGGCCGTGCACAAAGCCGGTCCAGCTGGCGGTGATCACCCAGGTGTTCACCATCAGCGCACGCAGCTCTTCGTCGGTGGCCTCCAGCAGGCCGGCACTGCGCAGTCCCTCATACACCCGCAGGCCCTGCTCCAGCGTGCGCTGCACGAAGGCGTTGTAGCGCAGCCGCAGGTCCTCGTCCTGGTTCAGCAGGTGCGACAGGTCGCGGTGGAAGAAGCGCGCCCCCCACATGCTGTCGAGGATCGATTCCAGGTAGCCCATTTTGTCCTGCCAGGTCAGCACGCGGTCTTCCGGTACCTGCAGGAAGCCGCTCACCAGGGCCTCGTAGTGATTGAACAGCTCCGAGACGATGTCGGCCTTGTTGCGGAAGTGGTAGTACAGGTTGCCCGGCGAGATGCCCAGGTCCTCGGCGATGTGGTTGGTGGTCACATTGCGCTCGCCCTGGGCATTGAACAGCCGCAGGGCGCTATCAAGGATGCGTTCCCGGGTGCTGCCAGGGCTTTTGCGGGCGGTAGTCGTCATTTCGGGCCAGTTTGTCCGTTTATCGGCAGGCGGGGGCCGTGCCTGTTGACAGTTAGAGTAATTGCTCTAAAAATCGTTGGTCAAGTACTGACCAATAATTTCACTGTCCGGATTGCCGGCTTCAGATACCAGGGAGGCCCCTCATGGTCGCCGAAGTAAAAGCGCTACACGCCAACGATGACGAAATTGCCCGCATGCAGGCCATCTTCCAGGCCCAGCGGGAAGCATTCCGCAAGCACCCCTACCCCACGGGTGAAGAGCGCCTGGAGCACCTCTCGCGCATCAAGCCGGTGCTGCTCGAGCACATGGAGTCCATCTGTGAGGCGCTGAACGACGATTTCGGTGCCCGCTCCTACGACGAGACCAAGCTGGCCGAAGTGATGACCAGCATCGAGGGCATCAAGTATTACAGCAAGCACCTGCGCAAGTGGATGAAGCCGCAGAAGCGCAAGGTGGGGGCGGCCCAGTGGCCGGGCTCGGCATTCGTGACCTACCAGCCCAAGGGCGTGGTGGGCATCGTCACGCCCTGGAACTACCCCATGTACCTGGCCATCGGCCCCATGCTCGGCGCCCTGGCGGCCGGCAATCGGGTGATGATCAAGATGAGCGAGTTCACGCCACGTGCCGGCGAGCTGCTGCAGCGCCTGCTGGGCGAGATCTTTCCGGAAGACCATGTTGCCGTGATCAATGGTGAGGCTGACGTGGCCCAGGCATTCACGCAGCTGCCGTTCGACCACATCCTGTTCACCGGCTCCACCAATGTCGGCCGTCACGTCATGCGCGCTGCTGCCGAAAACCTGACCCCGGTGACCCTGGAGCTGGGTGGCAAGAGCCCCTGCATCATCGGTGAAAACTTCCCCATGAAGGACGCCGTCGAGCGCATTTCCTTCGGCAAGTGTTTTAATGCCGGCCAGACCTGCGTATCGCCGGATTACATTCTCTGCCCGCGCAATCGCATTGACGATTTCATCGCCACCTTCACCGAACAGGTGGCGGGCATGTACCCGACCATGCGCGACAACCCGGATCTCACCTCGGTGGTCAACGAGCGCCAGTACACCCGCCTGCAGAGCTACCTGAAAGATGCCGAAGCGAAAGGCGCGAAGGTGGTGCAGGTGAATCCGGCCAACGAAGATTTTTCCGGCACCCACAAGATCCCGTTCACCATGGTGCTGGATGTCACCGATGACATGGACATCGCCCACGACGAGATCTTCGGGCCGCTGATGATCGTGCAGCCCTACGATTCCCTCGATGAGGCCATCCAGTACGTCAACGACCGTCCGCGGCCGCTGGCCCTGTATTACTTCGACTGGAATATGGCCAATGCCAACCACGTGCTCAACAACACCCACTCCGGCGGCGTTTGCCTGAACGACACCATGACCCACGTGGGCGTGGATGACATCCCGTTTGGTGGTGTCGGGCCGTCCGGCATGGGTGCCTATCATGGCCACGAAGGCTTCCTCACCTTTTCCCACGCCAAGGGTGTGTTCAAGAAGGGGCGCTACAACGCCACCAAGAATATCCTGCCGCCGTTCGGTCGCGGTTTTCACAAGTTCATCTACAAGTTCATGCTGAAGTGACCGGAGCACGGCGATGACTGAAACCAACCTCGGCCGGCGCGGCTTTCTCAAGCTCAGCGCCGGCGGTGCCGCCTTGCTGTCCCTCGGCGCCAGCCTGTCCGTTCTCAGTGGCTGCTCCAGTGGGCCGAAAACCGCCGCTGACGGCTTCCTGCATTTGCGCGCCTCCGATCTCGAGGTACTGCGCCCGTGGGTGCCGGTGGTGCTGTCCGCAGACAGTCGCCCCAATGGCGATGCCGATATTGAACGTGCCCTTGTGGTGCTCGATGGCCTGCTTGAAAACGCCGGGCCGCTGGCGCGCAAGATGCTGTTCGAGCTCTATGACGTCATGCACCTGGGCGCATTCCGCTGGTGGGCCACCGGGGTCTGGAGCGATCCGGCCACGCTCACCCTGGAGCAGCGCACAGCAGCGTTGGCCAACTGGGAGCACATCGATTCCACCTTCGGTCGCGCCGCCTTCCGCGGGCTGACCAGTCCGCTCATGTCCGGCTGGTACCAGGTGCCTGAAATGGCATTGACCACCGGGTATCCCGGTCCCCCGAAAAAGATCGTCGGTTAAGGAGTGGCGTGATGGATTTGTCCAATCTTGAAGTACGGGGCATCGCCGATCCCTGGAAGGAGGGCATTGCCCGCGGCTGGGATGTGGTGGATGGCGCCACCCTGGAAGAAAGCCGCATGGTGGAAGCGGACGTGGTCATTATCGGCAGCGGCGCCGGCGGCGGTGTCAGTGCCGAGATCCTGTCAAAGGCGGGCCTCAAGGTGGTCATCATTGAAGCGGCCCGGCTGAAATCGTCCGACGCCTTCGACATGGACGAAGGCGCTGCCTATCGCGACCTGTACCAGGAAGGTGCGGCGCGGGCCAACAAGGACGGCACCATTACCATCCTCCAGGGCCGTGCCGTGGGTGGCACCACCGTGGTCAACTGGACGTCGAGCTTTCGCACGCCCGGGCAGACACTGGATTTCTGGGCCAGCGAGTTTGGCGTGGAGGGCATGGACCGGGCGTCCATGGACCCGTATTTCCAGACCATGGAAGAGCGCCTCAAGGTCAGCAAGTGGGCCATGCCGCCCAATGCCAACAACGATGTCATCAAGCGCGGCTGTGACGCGCTGGGCTGGAGCTGGGCGGTGATCCCGCGCAACGTGGATGGCTGCTGGAACCTCGGCTATTGCGGCACCGGTTGTCCCACCAACGCCAAGCAGAGCATGCTGGTCACCACGTTGCCGGCGGCCATGGAAAACGGCGCCACCCTGTTTCACAGCTGTGAGGCCGATGTGGTGCTGACCGACAAGGGCCGCGCAAAGGCCGTGGTCTGCCACACCCTGGATGAACGCAAGCAGCGCCGCCCGGTGCGTGTCACCGTGCAGGCAAAAACCATCATCGCTGCCGCCGGCGGCATCAACACGCCCGCCCTGTTCAAGCGCTCCGCCTTGCCGGACCCGAATGAGCGTGTCGGCAAGCGCACCTTCCTGCATCCCACCACCCTGGTGGTGGGTGACATGGATGACAACGTGGCGCCCTACTACGGCGCGCCGCAATCGCTCTACTCGGATGAGTTCGTCTGGCGTGATGGCGTGGACGGCAATATCGGCTACAAGATCGAAGTCATGCCGCTGCATCCGGGCCTGTTCGCCGGCCTGCTGGGTGGCTTTGGCCAGGGCGCGCGCGAGCAGATTGAGCAGCTGCCGCAGTATGCCGGTGCCATCGGCCTGATGCGTGACGGTTTCCATGAAGACAGCCAGGGCGGCGACGTGCATCTCACCGATGACGGACGGCCACTGCTGGATTACACGCTCAACCGCCACGTGCTCGAGGGTGCCCGTGATGTGCACCTGAGCCTGACGGAAATGCTGTTTGCTGCCGGTGCCACGCGCGTGCGGCCTGGACACATGGATTCACCGTTCCACAGCAGCTGGTCCCAGGCCCGCGATGCCATCAAGGGCTACAACTATGCCCCCGGCTTCGTCGGCGTCGGCAGCGCCCATGTCATGGGTGGCTGTGCCATGGGCAAGGACGATCGCTGCGTGGTGGACAGTGACGGCCAGCACAAGCACGTGGAAAACCTGTACGTGTTCGATGGCTCCGTGTTCCCCACCAGCCTGGGCGTCAACCCGCAGCTGACCATCTACGGCATGACCGCGCGTAACGCCGGCAAGCTGGCGCAAAAGCTCACCGCCGAAAAGCAGCCCGAAAGCGCCACCCTGTAGGGGTGGCCCTGCCGGCCACTGATTTCAGATTGCCGCCACATTCAGGTATCCTTCGCGCTGCGTCGCCCGCGGCGCGTCACCTGCCCCGCACGGGCGCCAACTGGGGACTGTTTCCATGACCAACCGCGTAGTCTATCCCGGCACCTTTGACCCGATCACCAATGGGCACAAGGACCTGATCGAGCGGGCCGCGAGCATGTTCGACGAAGTCATCGTCGCGGTGGCAGCCAGTGAAAAGAAAGGCCCCCTGTTTACGCTGGAAGAGCGTGTCGCCCTGGCCGAGCAGAGCCTGTCGCACCTGGACAACATTTCCGTGGTGGGTTTTTCCAAGCTGCTGGCACATTTCTGTCATGACCAGAACGCCAACATCCTGCTGCGTGGCCTGCGCGCCGTGTCCGATTTCGAATACGAATTCCAGCTGGCCAACATGAACCGCCAGCTGGCGCCGGACCTGGAAACGGTGTTCCTGACCCCGGCCGAGCACCTGTCCTATATTTCTTCCAGCCTGGTGCGCGAGATCGCCATGCTGGATGGCGATGTCACCAAGTTCGTGCCGGCACCGGTGCAGGCCGCGCTGGCGGCAAAGCGGGCCCAGCGTAACGGCTGAAGCGCTGAGCGGGCGCTGCGATTGACTGAGCCCGCTCTCACCCTTTTGTCCGGTTGCCGTTCACAGTAATCGCGCACATTATCCCCTATCCTTGCAGCGTATAACTGCACCCGGCCGTGTACCGGGTGTGGACATTCTTGTTTGTGCAGAACACAGGGGGCAGCCATGCGGCATGCAGTGTTGGCATTTCTTCTTGTTATCGCGTTCCCGCTGAACGCGAAGACACCACCGGCGGCGGCCATCGCCTCGGCCCACCCGCTGGCCACCCAGGCCGGGTTCGATATTCTTGATGCCGGCGGTAACGCCTTCGATGCCGCGGTTGCGGTGGCGGCGGTACTGGCCGTGGTAGAACCCTACTCCGCCGGCATGGGCGGCGGTGGCTTCTGGCTGTTGCACCGCGCCAGCGACCAGCACGAGGTGATGCTGGATGCGCGCGAGACAGCGCCCGCCGCTGCCACGGCTGACATGTACCAGGATGAAGACGGCACGGTGGTGCGCGACTGGGCCATCAACGGGCCGGCCGCGGCCGGCATTCCCGGGCAGGCAGAGGCCTTTGCCCACCTGGCGGCGGGCTACGGTCGGCTGCCCCTGGCTGACGTGCTGGCACCGGCGATTCGTATCGCCCGGGAAGGCTTTGCCGTGGATGACCACTACCGCAAGCTCGCCAACTACCGCAAGGATGCCCTGAACCGCTTTCCGCAGGCGCGTGCCATTTTCCTGACCAACGGCGAAGTGCCGCACACCGGCTACCTCCTGCAGCAGCCGGACCTGGCCGGGGTGCTGGAAGCCATTGCCGCCAACGGCCGCGATGGCTTCTATGCCGGTGAGGTGGCAAAGAAGCTGGTGGAGGGTGTGCAGTTCAATGGTGGCCTGTGGACGCTGGACGATTTGAAGAACTACCGGGTTATTGAACGTGCGCCGGTGGTGGGCAGTTTCCGCGGTGCCCGCATCGTCTCTGCGGCACCACCGTCGTCCGGCGGCGTCGTCCTGCTTGAAGCGCTGGCCATTCTCGACCAGGTCACCGATGGGTCCACCAGCGAGGCGGATTTTACCCACCGTGCCGTGGAGGCCATGCGCCGTGCTTACCGGGACCGGGCCTTGTACCTCGGCGATCCGGACTTTGTCAGCATGCCGCTGGAAAAACTGCTCTCCAGCGATTACGCCGCCGCCCAGGCCGCCACCATCGATGCCAGACGGGCGACGCCGAGTGATTCCCTCGGTGATCCGGTCACTGTGCAGCAAGGTAACCACACCACCCACCTGTCGGTGCTCGACATGGAGGGCAACCGGGTCTCTGCCACCCTGAGTATCAACCTGCCGTTTGGCTCTGCGTTTGTGCCGGCCGGAACCGGTGTGGTGCTGAACAACGAGATGGATGACTTCTCCGCCAAGCCGGGCGTGCCCAATGCCTACGGCCTTGTGGGCAGCGAGGCCAATGCCATTGCGCCGGGCAAGCGGCCGCTGTCGTCAATGACGCCCACGTTTGTGGAGTTCGACAACAAGGTGGCCATTCTGGGTACGCCCGGCGGCTCACGCATTATCAGCATGGTGATGCTGGGCGTGATTGAGGCACTCAAGGGAACGCCGCCGCAGCAATGGGTCAGCGCGCCGCGCTTTCATCACCAGTACCTGCCCGACCGTGTCCATGCAGAGCCGTCGTTTGTCGGTGGTGAGCTGGCCAAGAGCCTGCGCCTGAAGGGCCACCAGGTGGACTCCACCGGACGGCCCTACGGCAACATGCAGGCGATTCTCTGGGACAGCGCTGCCGGCACTGTGCAGGCGGCAGCGGACCCGCGCGCCATCGGCAAGTCAAAAGTCCGGCCTACCCGGCCAAGGGACCTGCCCTGAAACACGCGTTATCAGTGCGCAAAAAAGGTTCATCGCGGATTAGCAGGATCAATGCGGCGCCCAGCATGAGCAAGTAGCCCCTCTCCCTCCGGGAGAGGGGTTGGGGTGAGGGCAGGTGCAACGCCTTGAAGGCTTTCCCGCTTCAGCGCGATGACCCAAAAAAAAGGCCGCGTAACCGCGGCCTTTTTGATTGTCTGTGGGACGTGGCTTCAGAAGTGCCAGGACAGACCCACAGCGAACCCGCTCTGGCGTGAGGAACGCTTTTCCTCATACAGCAGGCCGGACGGATCGAGCTGGCTGATCAGGGCGGCGTCGCCCATCAGGTCACCTTCCGGGTTGCCGTCAGACAGCAGGAAGTATTCACCGTTGATGCTCAGCTTGCCCAGCAGGTTGATTTCCAGGCCGGCAGCCATGGATGAATCGTAGTAGCTGCTGTCGCCGTTGAGCAGCGCCGGACCACCATTGGTGGCGCGCAGTTCAAACGAATCGGTCACCCGTACCACACCGCCCTGCACGTAGGGCACGAAGATGGAGATCGGGTATTGCAGGCGCACATAGCCGCCCGCCCAGTAATCGTGCCGGTAGGAGAAATCACCGGAACCACCGATGTACTGCTTGGTCTCTTCGGTATCAGACAGGGTGCCACCGGCGCGCAGTTCGACGCCGACATAACGGTTCACCTTGCCGCCGAACTTGATGAAGGCATCCTGGGTTTCAAACACGTCGGAGCTGTTGTTGACGCCCAGATCTTTCAGGCCGTAGCGATCACTCTGCTCGATCGTCGCGGCACCGATGCCGATGTAGTTATGGGTTTCGTCGGCAGCGTGTGCTGAGGTGCCGAGAGCGGCCAGGCCAGACGCCAGCACCAATGCGCATATTCTTTTCATCGTTATGTTCTCCTTGACCCGATATCGGCAGCCGGCGTTATTCGCCGGACTGCTGCGCCTGTTTGTTGGCGGCTTCCTGGCGTGCAACTTCGCGACTCTTCTCCAGCTCGCGCTCCTGCACCAGGCGCTCTTGCTGTGCCGGCGTGCAGCCAAGGCAACGGATAAAAGCAGCATGACCCGGCTTGCGCACCAGTGTGCCGGCGGCTTCATCGGTGCTGCGGGCAATGGCCGTGAATGGCAGCGTCACCGTGAAGATGGCGGCACCCGCCAGTGTCGATACGATCAGGAAGGGACGCGCGAATACGGCGTCGCCGATCATTGCCATCTCCCCGGGCCGATCGTTGATGGTGACACTGTTTCCAGCGGACGCCGTCATCGGCATCAGGCTGGTGAGCATCATGGAGGTGGCGAGGGCGGAGGCCAGTATCGGGCGCTTAGCTCGCATCATGATGAGTCCCTCTAATTGCTTGTTATAGTTAAAGTATCGCTGCCATTGTGGCTGCTAAGTCATTAAAATTCCAACAATTGCATCACAATCTACACCTTTGCCGAGTCAGCGGCAACCCTCTGTAGCGGTCTTGAGAAGCCCTTTTTACGGGGCTTTCGTCACATTTTGCCCCACCGGCGGGCAGTCATGTCTGGCATCGTGGGCAGTAACTGGTGCTGCGCTGGCCGTGGCGGGCCCCCTTGAGGGGCGTCTGGCAGCGTGGGCAGGGGGCCCCGGCGCGACCGTACACGGCCAGTTCCTGGGCGAAATAGCCGGGCTGGCCGTCGGCGCGGGTGAAATCCCGCAACGTGGTGCCGCCCGCCTCGATGGCCCGTGCCAGCACCGTCCGCACGGCCGCCGCCAGGGCCTCGTAGCGGGCCGCCGAGATGCGCCCGGCCGGCCGGGACGGGTGGATGCCGGCCAGGAACAGGCTCTCCTGGGCATAGATGTTGCCCACCCCCACCACCGTGTGGTTGTCCATCAGGAAGGTTTTCACCGCCTGCCGTCGGCCGCGGCTGCGCTGGTGCAGCCAGGCACCGGAAAACGTCGGCTCCAGTGGTTCCGGGCCGAGCCGGTCGAGCAGGGCATGCTGGCCCGGGGTGTCCGTCCAGAGCACGGCGCCGAACCGGCGCGGATCGTTCAGCCGCACCAGCGTGTGGTTGTCCAGTACCAGGTCCACGTGGTCATGTTTGCCCGGCGGCTGGCTGGCGGGCAGCACCCGCAGGCTGCCGGACATGCCCAGGTGCAGCAGCAGCTGGCCGTGGGGCACGTCCACCAGCAGGAACTTGGCGCGGCGATTGACGCCCAGCACCGGGGCATCGGTGAGGCGCATCACAGCGTCCGGCACCGGCCAGCGCAGCTGGCGCTGGCGCACCGTCACGGCGGTGATCACCCGGTCCTGCAGGTGCGGGGCAATGCCCCGGCGGGTGGTCTCGACTTCCGGCAATTCCGGCATGCTGCTTTATCCTCCGTCGCCCCGGCGACCGTTGTTTGCGCGGCAAGTATAGCGCCCTGGCGTCACGTGGCTGCCAATGCACCCGGGGCCATGCTACTGTTCGCGCCGTTAGCGAACAGGGTTGGCAACGGGGCATTCGACAGCACACATGGCTCTCTGGCTTGGCGTAGACACCGGCGGCACCTTTACCGACTTTGTCGTGCTCGGCGGCGAGCGGGTGCGTATCCACAAGGTGCTGTCGACACCGGCGGCGCCCGAGCAGGCCATCCTCTCCGGCATTGCCGAGATGGGGCTGGCGCCGGCGCTGGCCAACGGCGAACTGGTCATTGTCCACGGCACCACGGTGGCCACCAACGCCGCCCTTGAACAACGCGGTGCCCGCACCCTGTTTGTCACCAATGCCGGTCTCGAGGATCTGCTCACCATTGGCCGGCAGACCCGTGAATACCTCTACGATCTGACCCCGCCACCGCCCACGCGTCCTTTTGCCGGTGCCCCGGCCCTGGGTGTGGCAGGTCGCCTGGACTCCCGGGGGGCGGTCATCGAGCCCCTGACAGATGCGGCCGTGGATGACCTGGTGGCGCGGGTGCGCGCCGCCGATGCCGACGCGGTGGCGATCTGCCTGTTGCATGCCTGCCTGGACCCGGCCCATGAGCAACGCCTGCGCGATGCGCTGGCCGACGCCGCCGGTTTTGTCTGCTGTTCCTCGGATGTGCTGCCGGTGGCGGGTGAGTACGAGCGCGGTGTCGCCACCTGGCTGAATGCCTGGCTCGGGCCGGTGGTGGCGGATTACCTGGCACGGCTGGACCAGGCGGTGGCCGGTGCGCCGTTGTCGGTGATGCAGAGCCATGGCGGCACAGTGGCGGCGGCGAGCGCCGCCCGCACGGCCGTCAGCCTGTTGCTGTCGGGCCCGGCTGGCGGCCTGCGCGCCGCCCAGGTGATTGGTGATGCCATTGGCGAGCCGCGCCTGCTGACCTTCGACATGGGCGGTACCTCCACTGATGTGGCGCTGGTGGACGGCGATGTGCGCCTGACGCTGGAGGGTCGTTTCGCCGGCATGCCGGTGGCGGTGCCCATGGTCGACATGCACACCATCGGCGCCGGCGGCGGCTCCCTGGCGCGGGTGGATGACGCCGGGCTGCTGCATGTGGGGCCGCGATCCGCCGGGGCCGATCCCGGCCCGGCCTGTTATGGCCGTGGCGGTACCGGCGTGACGGTCACCGATGCCAACCTGTGGCTGGGGCGCCTGCAACCGTCCTTCGCCCTGGGCGGCAACCTGTCCCTGGACAGCGACGCGGCCGAATCAGCCCTTGCCGGGCTGGCATCGGCACTGGATAGCGACGTCACCGATGCCGCCCGCGGTGTGGTGGCGCTGGCCAATGAACACATGGTCCAGGCGTTGCGGGTGATTTCCATCCAGAAAGGCCATGATCCGGCCGACTTTGCCCTGATGTGTTTTGGCGGTGCCGGCGGCCTGCATGTCTGTGACCTGGCCGATGCCCTGGGCATGCACCGGGCGGTGGTGCCGGTGCATGGCGGCGTACTGTCCGCACTCGGTTTATTGTGGGCGCCGCGCCAGCGTGAGCTGGTGCAGGCAGTGCCGCCGGATGCCGGCGCCACGGGCGAGATCGTCCGCCGGCTGGAGCAACAGGGTCGCCAGGCCCTGCGTGATGAAGGCCTGGCGGATACCGCCATCCATGTCAGCACCAGTGCCGACCTGCGCTACGCCGGCCAGAGTTTCACCCTCAACGTGCCGTTGCAGGTGGCGCACACCGAGGCCGCCGAGCAGGCCTTCCACGATGAGCACGAACGCCAGTATGGTCACCGGCTCGACATGCCGGTGGAGTGGGTCAACCTGCGTGTGCGTTGCCAGGGCCAGGTGCACCCGCCGGGGCTGCCGGCACTGGCGGCCAGCGACGAACCGGCGGTGGGTGAATACGTGCGCGTGGACGGCGTTGGCGATCCGGTGCCGGTGTACCCGCGCAGTGCCCTCGGCCCTGGTGCGCAGATCGCCGGGCCGGCGCTGGTGGTGGAGCCTGTGGCCACCACCTGGATTGCCCCGCAATGGTGCGCCCAGGTGCATGCCGAGGGCCACCTTCTGCTGTTTCGTCGTTGATTGCCCTGCGCCGGTCAAATTGTCCCGATCTTGTCTGTACCGTTAGTGAACACCTGTCTATTATGTCCGTGCTCACAGATTGTTTCGGGATTTCTTGATGACTTTTCTTTCCGGTTTTTTCGCGCCCTCGCCTTGGGAGCTGGTGCTCATTACCCTCGCCATGACCCACGTCACCATCGTCAGTGTCACGGTCTACCTGCACCGCCACTCCGCCCACCGGGCGCTGGACCTGCACCCTGCCCTGGCGCATTTCTTCCGCCTCTGGTTGTGGCTCACCACGGCCATGAACACCAAGGCCTGGACCGCCATTCACCGCAAGCACCATGCGTTCTGCGAAACCGAAAAGGATCCGCACAGCCCCGTGGTCCTGGGCATCGGCAAGGTGCTGCGTGAGGGCGCTGAGCTGTACCAGTCCGAACAGCGCAACCAGGAGACGCTGGACAAGTACGGTGCCGGTACGCCGGACGACTGGATCGAGCGCCATCTCTACAGCCGCTACGAAAACCTCGGCATCTACCTGATGATGGCCATCAACCTGGCCTGCTTCGGTGTCATCGGCCTGACCGTCTGGGCGGTGCAGATGATGTGGATTCCCATCTTTGCCGCGGGCGTCATCAATGGCATTGGCCATTTCTGGGGCTATCGCAATTTCGAGTGCCGGGATGCGTCGCGCAATATTTCGCCCTGGGGCATCCTGATTGGCGGTGAAGAGCTGCACAACAATCACCACACCTACCCCAACTCGGCCAAACTGTCCGTGCGCCGCTTCGAGTTCGATATCGGCTGGGCCTGGATTCGCCTGTTCGAGCGGCTCGGTCTTGCGCGGGTCAACCGCGTGGCGCCCAAGCCGGTGATTGCGCGCGACAAGACCACCCTGGACATGGACACCGTGCGCGCCCTGATGACCAACCGCTTCCAGGTCATGGCCCGTTACCGCAAGGAAGTGGTGCTGCCGGTATTCCGTGAAGAGAAGGCGCGTGCCGGTGAGGCAGCCCGCTCCATGTACCGCCGCGCCCGTGGCCTGCTGGTCCGGGATGAGGCGCTGATCAGTGAGGGCGCCCGCCGGCGCCTGGAAAACCTGACCGCGGAAAATGAGACCCTGGAAGCGATCTACCAGGCACGCCTGAAGCTGCAGGCCATCTGGTCGCGCACCAGCCAGAGCTCGGATGAAATGCTTGAGGCCCTGAATGCCTGGTACCACGAAGCGCGGGATTCCGGCATTCGTGCACTGGAAGAGTTTGCCGAGCGCCTCAAGGCCTACACGGTGGCGCCGGCGCACTGATAGTGGTTTAGGTCCACTCGTAGGAGCGGCGTGTACGCCGCGAGCCCCTCACCCTGTCCCTCTGCCGGAGGCAGAGGGAACGCGCCAGCCGCCCATCTAGCCCCTCTCCCCCGGGGAGAGGGGTTGGGGTGAGGGCGCCTCTCTCACCGGGCAATGCCCCACACCCTCGAACCCCCAGGCACAAAAAAGCCCGGCACTGCCGGGCTTTTTCATGACATGTCCACGCCAGGTGCGTCAGATCACTTGATCTTGGCTTCCTTGAACATGACGTGCTTGCGTACCTTCGGGTCGTACTTGCGCAGCTCCATCTTTTCCGGATGCTCGCGCTTGTTCTTGTCGATGGTGTAGTAGTAGCCAGTGCCTGCACTGGATACCAGCTTGATCTTTTCGCGGATCTTCTTCGTCGCCATCTCTCAGCTCCTTACACTTTCGCGCCGCGGCTGCGGATATCAGCCAGCACCTTGTCGATGCCAACTTTGTCGATGATGCGCATGCCCTTGCTGGAGACGCGCAGGCGAATGAAGCGCTTCTCGCTTTCCACCCAGAAACGGTGGTAGTGCAGGTTGGGCTCGAACCGACGCTTGGTCTTGATGTTCGAGTGCGACACATTGTTGCCCGTCACGGGGCGCTTACCGGTTACCTGGCAAACCTTGGACATTGTCTTGCTCCGAAAACACGATTCCGTCCGGGGGGACCCGGAAAAGGACGCGATTTATACCAGATCGCCCCGGTGCGCACAAGCGCGGGTTACAGCCAGCCCCGTTCTGCCAGCGACACCCAGTCATTATCAGACACCACCAGGTGGTCCAGCACGCGCACATCCACCAGCGCCAGGGCGTCGCGCAACCGGTGGGTGATCGCCCGGTCCGCGTCGCTGGGGGTGGGATCCCCCGACGGGTGGTTGTGGGCCAGGATCACCGCGGCCGCATTATGGGCAATGCAGCGGCGCACCACCTCGCGCGGGTACACGGCGGCGCCGTCAATGGTGCCGCGGAACAGCTCTTCCAGCGCCAGCACCCGGTGGCGGTTGGTCAGGAACAGGCAGGCGAACACTTCACTGGGATAGGCGCCCAGGGCGTGGCACAGGAAGCCGGCGGCGTCTGCCGGCGCGCGCAGCACCCGTTGTTCCGGCCGCGCCGGCTGCCGGCAGCGGTGGCCCAGCTCGACGGCGGCCAGCAGCCGGGCGCAGCCGGCCTGGCCGATCCCCGGCACTGCCGACAGCGCCCCCGGTGCCAGTTGCGCCAGCCCGGCCAGGCCGCGGCCATGGGCAAGCAATTGCTCGGCCACCTGGCCCACGGGGTGGCCGCGCCCGCCGCTGCCCAGCAGCACCGCCAGCAGCTCGCTGTCGCTGAGTCCTGCCGCACTGCCACTGAGCAGTCGCTCGCGCAGGTCCGGCCGGGCCGGGGCCGCGGCAGGGGCATTACGCCGGTGGCGACGCACGTTGGCAGTGGCTGTCACGGAGCTGTCCTTGATTTGCGGCATTAGTGGGTATTCACTTCGAAACCGGCGGCGGGAGTGCTACGCTAGAACGCTTTCCACGGGCGAATCGCGCACCGGGCCCACAGGCCCGGACCGTCCTGGTCGCCGCGCCGCGGGGGCGCCGGCCAGCGCAGCAAGCGAGGCAGAAGTACAGAGCTATGGAACGACTGATCAACAAACGCATTCTCCTGGGTGTTACCGGCGGTATTGCGGCCTACAAGAGTGCCGAACTGGTGCGCCGGCTGCAGGACGCCGGGGCTGAAGTTCGTGTCGTCATGACCGCAGGGGCGTGTGAGTTTATTACCCCGCTGACCATGCAGGCGCTGTCCGGCAACCCGGTGCACACCAACCTGCTGGATCCGCAGGCGGAAGCGGGCATGGGCCACATCGAGCTGGCCCGCTGGGCTGACCTGGTGCTGATCGCCCCGGCCAGTGCCAATTTCATGGCGCGCATGGCCCACGGCCATGGCACCGACCTGCTGGCCACGCTGTGCCTGGCCACCGGCGCGCCCATTGCCATCGCCCCGGCCATGAACCAGCAGATGTGGGCGGACAGCGGCACCCAGCGCAACCTGCTCATGCTGCAGGAGAAAGGCATTCACGTGTTCGGCCCGGCGACGGGCTCCCAGGCCTGCGGAGATGTCGGCCTCGGTCGCATGCTCGAGCCCCACGAAATCGCCGAGCTCGCCGCGGGTGTGTTCGAGTACAGCCTGCTCACCGGCAAGCATGTGGTGATCACCGCCGGCCCCACCCGCGAGGCCATCGACCCGGTGCGCTACATCACCAACAAGAGCAGCGGCAAGATGGGCTTTGCCCTCGCTGAGGCCGCCGCCGAAGCGGGTGCCCGCGTGACCCTGATCGCTGGCCCCGTGTACCTGCCCACACCCGCGCGGGTGGATCGCGTCGATGTCACCTGTGCCCGCGAGATGTATGACGCCTCGCTGGCGGCGGTGGATGGCGACTGCAACATCTTTATTGCCACGGCGGCGGTGGCGGACTACCGGCCGGTGAACCCGGCCGACCACAAGATCAAGAAATCCACCGAAGAGATTCACCTGACCCTGGTGAAGAACCCCGACATCGTGGCGGCGGTGTCCGCCCATGAAAAGCGGCCCTTCACCGTAGGCTTCGCGGCAGAGACGCAGGATGTGATTGCCTATGCTCAGGCCAAGCTGACCAACAAGAAGCTGGACATGATCGCCACCAACGACGTGTCCGGCTCGAATGTGGGCTTCAACAGCGACAACAACGCAGTGACCGTGATCTGGCCCGGTGGCCACAAGGTCCTGCCGCTGGCGTCGAAAAAGCAGATCGCCAAGCAGCTCGTCGAGCTGATCGGCATTCGATACAAGGACTGACCATGCAGTTGCAGTACAAGGTTCTGGATCCGCGCCTGGGTGGCGAATTTCCGTTGCCGGCCTATGCCACTGACGGCTCCGCCGGCCTGGATTTGCGCGCCATGCTCGACGCACCACTGACCCTGGCGCCGGGCGCCACCGAACTGTTGCCCACCGGTGTCGCCATCTATATCGCTGACCCGGGTTATGCCGGCATGATCCTGCCGCGCTCGGGCCTGGGCCACAAGCATGGCATCGTGCTTGGCAACCTGGTCGGACTGATCGATTCTGATTACCAGGGCCAGTTGATGGTGTCGTGCTGGAATCGCGGCAAGGACACGTTTGTCATCGAGCCGGGCGATCGCATCGCCCAGCTGGTGATTGTGCCGGTGCTGCAGGTGGCGCTGGAGCAGGTGGACGAGTTTTCGCAAACGCAAAGGGGTGAAGGCGGCTTTGGCCACAGCGGCCGTCGCTGAGCAGAACGGGGTGTTCGATGAAAAGAAAAACTGAAGCGCAGGCGCCCGCTGAAGAGCAGGTCGTCGACAAGAAAAAGAAGGGCAAGGAAAAGAAGGCCGGCAGGACCCCTGGCGTCAGTATCAAGGGGGTCGGTGGCGGTGTCGGCTTTTACCTGGGTGTTTCCCTGGGCACGACCTTTGCTGTGCTGGTGGCCGGGCTGCTGGCCCTGGCGTGGTTGCAGTTCATCAAGAACGATGAAATGGCCAACCAGCGGCTGGCCAGCGAGATGGCCCGTCAGCAGGCGGCGCTGATCAACACGGTGATCACCCAGAACCAGTCCCAGGCAAGTGCACTGGTGAACAGCAGCCTGGCGAAAGGGGCGTTTGCCGGTGCCCTGTCGCGCGAGGACGCCGAATCATGGATGGCCTCCATGATGATGAATGCCACGGTGTCACTGATACCCGCCGGCACCCGTGCACCCACGGATGGCGTTTCCTTTACCGCCCGTGAACTGATCCAGCGGGCCCGTAGCGAAGGTGTTGGCTCCCATGCCTTCCTGCCCGGCAAACCCCCTACCCTGGTGCTGGTGGTGCGCGATGAAAGCGGCAATATCGCCCTGGTGGAGAAACAGCTTGCCGAACTGGGGCGCATCCTCACGCGCCAGGAGCTGGGCGGTGCCATGGTGGTGCTCAAGCACAGCGCCGGGCAGGAGTTGGCGCGCGTGGGCAGCGGCGCAAGCGGTGCCTCGGCCACGGCGGATGCGCTGGGTGGCGTTGCCGCAGTGGTCACGCTGCCGGACAGCGAATCCAATTCGGAAGTGTTCAGCCTGTACATGATTGTTGCCGGGGCCATGCTGCTGACCGTGCTGGTGGTGGTGGGCTCCACCGTGCGTGCCATGGGCAGGGCGGTGCGCAAGGATGCTGCCATCCTCGCCAACCTCGCTGGTGATCTGGCCGGGCATGCCCAGGCCTCGCCCAAAGGCGACTTCACCTACCCGTCCCTGCAGCTGGTGACCAGGAGCATGCGCAAGCTGGCAGAAGCGGGCGGCGCGCCGGGTGCACCGGCGCGCAAGGCCGGCGCCATGGGAGCCGACAACTTTCCTGATGTAGGAGCGATGGACGAGGCAGGTGACCTGACCTCGGGATCCGCGCCGGCGCCGACACCAGCGGTGACGCCAGCGCCTGACAATGCCGCTGGTGCTGTACCCGCCCATATATTCCGTGCCTACGACATCCGCGGTGTCGCCGGCGAAGACCTCACTGCGACCCTGGTTCAACACCTTGGCCGGGCCATCGGCACCGAATCCGGCAGCGCCGGTGTCAACGCCGTGGTGGTGGCGCGCGATGGCCGCGCGTCCAGCCCGGAGCTGGCCGAGGCCCTGATGCAGGGTCTGCAGGAAAGCGGCCGCGACGTGATTGATCTGGGCATGGTGCCTACGCCGGTCCTCTACTACGCCACCAAGGTGCTGGATGCCAGCAGCGGTGTGATGGTGACCGGCTCCCACAATCCGCCCGCCCACAACGGCCTGAAAATCGTTGTCGCCGGCGACACCCTGTATGGCGACCGTATCCAGGCATTGAAAGCGCGTGTCGAGAAAGGCGAGTACAGCAGTGGTGCCGGTAATCGCACCAGTGAAAACCTCACCGCCCGTTACCTGCAGGACGTGACCCAGGACATCGTCATGGCGCGTCCCATGAAGGTGGTCATGGACACTGCCAATGGCGTGGCCGCAACCGTGGCGCCGGAGTTGTTCCGGCAGCTGGGCTGCGATGTCACCGTGCTGAATGAAACCGTGGATGGCAATTTCCCCGGCCATTCCCCGGACACCAGCAAACCGGAAAATTACCAGCAGCTGATCGAGGCCGTGAAAGCGGGCGGCGCAGAAGTCGGTATTGCCTTTGATGGTGATGCCGACCGCCTGGGTATCGTCACGCCGGCCGGCACCATCGTCTGGGCAGACACCCTGATGATGATTTATGCCCGCGACCTGCTGACCCGTTCGCCGGGCGCGGATGTCATCATTGATGTGAAGTGCAGCCGCGAGCTGGCGCGCCTGATCAACAACAATGGCGGCCGTGCGGTGATGTGGAAGACGGGCCATTCCCTGATCAAGGCGAAACAGAAAGAGCTCGGCGCGCCACTGGCTGGTGAGATGAGCGGCCACATCTTCTTTGCCGATCGCTGGCACGGTTGTGACGACGGCATGTACGCCGCAGCGCGCCTGCTGGAAATCCTGTCACTGGAAGCCGGCAGTCTGGACGAGGTGGTCAATGCCCTGCCCGCCATGGTGTCCACGCCGGAGATGACCATAGCGGTGCCGGAGCAAAGCAAGTTCAAGGTGGTGGAGGCGCTCAAGTCACGCCTGGGTGGCGTCGAGGGGACGCTGCTTGATATTGATGGCGTTCGCATCGACTTCAGTAACGGCTGGGGCCTGGTGCGCGCTTCCAATACATCGGCCAACCTGGTTGCCCGTTTTGAAGGTGAAGACGAAGCCGCGCTTGCCGAAATACAGGGCATTTTCAAACAAGGGTTACTGGCAGTGAGCGACAAGCTCAAGCTGCCGTTCTGACGGAGTCATCATGGAACACAATCGTGCTGAAGAAACCGCACGGGTTCTCACCGAGGCACTGCCCTACATCCAGCGCTTCAGTGGCGCCACGGTAGTGATCAAGTATGGCGGCAACGCCATGGATTCAGCGGAGCTGCAGAATTCCTTTGCCCGCGACGTGGTGCTGATGAAGGCGGTGGGGCTCAACCCCATTGTCGTTCACGGTGGCGGCCCGCAGATTGGCAGTCTGCTGGAAAAGCTCGGCAAGGAAAGCAAGTTTGTCCAGGGTATGCGCGTTACCGATGCGGAAACCATGGATGTGGTGCAGATGGTGCTCGGTGGCCTGGTCAACAAGCAGATCGTCAACCTGATCCACCGCAACGGCGGTCGCGCCATTGGCCTGACCGGCAAGGATGCGCAACTGATTCGTGCGCGCAAGCTGCTGCTCAAGGCACAGGACAGCGATGCGCCGGAGTACAAGGCATCGGAAATCATCGACATCGGCCACGTGGGCGAAGTCCAGGGCATCGATACCCATGTACTCGAGATGATGGCCGGCAGTGATTTCATCCCGGTGATTGCGCCCATTGGTGTGGATGATGCCGGTGAGTCCTACAACATCAATGCAGACCTGGTGGCCGGGAAGCTGGCAGAAGTATTGCGCGCCGAGAAGCTTATCCTGCTGACCAATGTGGCCGGCCTCAAGGACAAGACGGGCAAGATTCTCACCGGCCTGTCCGCAGAGCGGGTCAAGGAACTGATTGACGACGGCACCATTTACGGCGGCATGCTGCCCAAGATCAGCTGTGCCCTGGAAGCGGTCCAGGGAGGCGTCAATTCGGCGCACATCATTGACGGCCGTGTGGCCCATGCCGTGTTGCTGGAGATCCTGACGGATCGCGGCATCGGCACACTGATTACGCGTCGCTGAATGGCTGTGCCAGGAGATAACAGATGACGGAACAGAAAGTATCGCGCCGGGACCAGATTCTTCAGGCGCTCGCCCACATGCTGGAAGCAGAGCCCGGCGGTCGCATCACCACAGCCGGTCTGGCCCGCGAAGTGGGGGTGTCAGAAGCCGCGCTCTATCGTCACTTTCCCAGCAAGGCGAAAATGTTCGAGGGACTGATCGGGTTTATCGAAGACAGCATTTTTTCCCGCGTCAACGTGATTACCCGTGAAGTGACGCACCCGCTGGCACAGGTGGAGCAGATGCTGACGCTGCTGCTGGCATTTACCGAACGCAATCCCGGGATTACCCGGCTGCTCACCGGCGATGCACTGACGGGCGAAAATGAACGCCTGCGCCAGCGCATTGAGCAGTTTTTTGACCGGGTCGAGAGCCAGTTGCGCCAGGTCCTGCGCGATGCCGAGTTCAGCCACCAGTTGCGCACCCAGGCGTCGCCGGCGATCACGGCGAACCTGTTGCTTTCCGTGGTGGAAGGACGCGTCTCCCAGTTTGTGCGCTCCGGTTTCAAGCAGGTGCCGGGCCAGGACTGGGCGGCGCAATGGCAGCTGTTGTCTGCGGTGGTGTTCCGCCAATAGACAAACAATCAGCTGGCATAAAAAAGGGCCCGTAGCAGGGCCCTTTTTTTGTGCCTGGTGCATGCCATCATTTCCCGGATTGCATGTTGGCAAGCTTGTCGATGATGGGTGCGAACTTCTCGCGCGTCTTTTCGATCTGCGCTTCGTTCTCCCGCACTTCGGTGCGAAGATCTTCCAGCTGGCGATTGAGCTGGTCGATGGCCGCCTTGTTGGTGTCGGGTACATCGCGGCCCATTTTTTCGAACCGGGCAGCGGCAGTCAGTTCTTTTTGCAGACGTTCCTCTGCCTGGCTGATAGAGGTCTGTGCGTAGCTGATGTTCAGCTCCAGCGCCTGTATCTGCCGGTCGCGGGCCCGTTCAGCATCTTCCGGCGTCGAGTAGAGACGCTTGAGTCGCTGCTCTTCCTCCGCCCGGCGCATCTCTGCCTGCAGCTCCGCCCGTTTCTTCAGGCGTTCCTCTTCGGGCATGGCCGGCTCCACCGTGCGCAGCACCCGTCCGGCACCGTCAATCACTTCATAGCCGGTGTAGATGGCTTCCTGTGGCAGCGCGTTGGTCATCACCAGGCGGCCGTCTTCGGTGGTGTAACGATAGAACGCCCCGGCTGGCAGGGCGTTGGGATCGCCCACCGGGCCCGCCGCTGTCGCAGAAGCGGTGGCCATCAACAGTGCCAGCAGTGTCAGGGGTGTCTTTTTCATTGTGTCACGCCGAATTGATCGCGGTAGTCCTGCATGGCCCCGAGGGCCTCTTTTGCGTCAGGCTGTTGTTCAAGATAGTGGATGATATCGGTCAGGCCAACAATACTTTGGACCGGCACTTTGAGACTTTGTTCCACCTCCTGGATGGCTGACAATTGGCCTTGCCCCTTTTCCTGCCGGTCCAGCGCCACCATCACACCGGCCATGCTGGCTGCGGTGCCGTCGAACAACGTGGCCACCTCGCGGATGGCGGTGCCGGCTGTAATCACGTCGTCGATGACAAGCACACGGCCTTCCAGGGGTGCCCCCACCAGCCAGCCACCCTCACCGTGGTCCTTGGCTTCCTTGCGGTTGAATGCCCAGGGCAGGTCTTTCTGGTGATGCTCGGCCAGTGCCACGGCAACGGCGGCCACCAGGGGAATGCCCTTGTAGGCGGGGCCGAACAGCATGTCGAAGGCGATGCCGCTGTCGACGATGGCATCGGCGTAGAAACGCCCCAGGCGCGCCAGCGCGGCGCCGCTGTTGAAGGTGCCGGCATTGAAGAAGTACGGGCTGGTGCGCCCGGACTTGAGTGTGAACTCGCCAAACTTGAGCGCATCGCGCTCAAGGGCAAACGAGATGAAGGCCTGCTGGTAGTCCTTCATGGTTACCACCCGAGCGCCTGTTGCTGGGCCTTGACGATATCGGCGGTGCCTTTCTCGGCCAGGTCGAGCATGGCGGCCTGTTCGTCCCGGCTGAACGGCGCGGCCTCGGCGGTGCCCTGGATCTCGACAAAGCCGCCGTGCTGGGTCATGACCACGTTCATGTCGGTATCGGCGTTGGAGTCCTCGGCGTAGTCCAGGTCCAGCACCGGGGTGCCCTTGTAGATGCCCACTGACACAGACGCCACCAGCGCCTCCAGCGGATCATCCTTGCAGCGGCCCTTGTTGAGCAGGAAGGTAAGTGCGTCCACTAGGGCGATGCTGGCGCCGGAAATGGAAGCTGTACGCGTGCCGCCGTCGGCCTGCAGCACATCGCAGTCCAGCGTGATGGTGTTCTCGCCAAGCTTCTTCAGGTCCACGGCGGCGCGCAGGCTGCGGCCGATCAGGCGCTGGATCTCCAGGGTGCGTCCGCCCTGCTTGCCGCGTGATGCCTCGCGCGCGTTGCGGGTGTTGGTGCTGCGCGGCAGCATGCCGTATTCCGCAGTGATCCAGCCCTGGCCCTGGCCTTTGAGGAAACGCGGCACGCTTTCTTCCACCGAAGCGGTGCAAAGCACCCGGGTATTGCCAAATTCCACCAGCACGCTGCCTTCGGCATGCATGGTGAAGTTGCGGGTGAATCGGATGTCGCGCATCTGGTCGGGCTGGCGGCCGGAGGGTCGCATGAAATCTCCTGGTTCTGTGGTGCTTGAAGGGAGGAAGCCGGCGTCTGGCCCGCTCCTCGACTGTGCTGCATTGTACCCGAGACGGGCGTGATCAACAGGGCCAGGGGCGGCTGCAGCATCGACGAGCCGTGGTAGACTGTCGCCACCGCAGTCCTGTCAGGTGAGAGCATGATTCGCAGTATGACCGCCTTTGCCCGTGTCACGGTGCCCGCAGAAGGGGCAACGCTGATCTGGGAGCTCAAGTCCGTCAACCACCGTTACCTGGAAGTATCCCCGCGCTTGCCGGAGGCGTTCCGCGACCTGGAGGGCCCGGTGCGGGAAATGGCGCGCAAGCGGCTCGGCCGTGGCAAGGTGGAGATCTCGTTCCGTTACCAGCTGGCACAGGACAGCGGTGCGCTGAGCCTGAATGAGGCGCTGGTGCAGGAGCTGGCTGACGCGGCCCGCCGTGTCGGCGATATCGTCATGCACCCGTCGCCGGTGGATGTGGCCGAGATTCTGCGCTACCCGGGCGTGCTGCAGAGCGCCGAGGTCGACGGCGCCGCCCTGCGCAAGGACGCCCTGGCGGCCCTCGGCGATGCCATGGACGTGCTGCTCGACAACCGCGCCCGCGAGGGCGAGGCCCTCAAGGCCATGATCGAGGAGCGCCTCGAGGGCGTGCTGGAACAGGTCGGGATTGCGCGCAAGGCGATACCGCGTATTCTCGACAGTCAGCGGGAAAAGCTGCGCAAGCGTGTGGAGGAGGTGCTGGAAAGCGCCGATCCCCAGCGCCTGGAGCAGGAGATCGTGCTGCTGGCGCAGAAGATGGATATTGCCGAGGAAATGGATCGCCTGCAGGCCCACGTGGATGAGGTGCGCCACGCCCTGGCAGCGGGTGGCAGCTGCGGCCGGCGCCTGGATTTCCTGATGCAGGAGTTCAACCGCGAAGCCAATACACTGGGTTCCAAGTCGGTGGATACCGAAACCACCCAGGCGGCGGTGGAGCTGAAAGTACTGATTGAACAGATGCGAGAACAGGTACAGAACATTGAGTGAACTGAAGAAATCCACCGGCAACCTGTTTATCGTCTCGGCCCCGTCCGGGGCCGGCAAGACCAGCCTGGTGGCCGCCCTGATCGATACCCTCGAGGGCCTGCGCATGTCGGTGTCACACACCACCCGGCCGCAGCGCGATGGCGAGGAAAACGGCGTCAACTACCACTTTGTTGATCGCGACCACTTCCTCGGCATGGTCAATGGCGGCGACTTCCTCGAGCATGCCGAGGTGTTTGGCAACCTGTATGGCACCTCTACGGCGGCGGTCCAGGATGTGCTCGACGCCGGCGACGATGTCATCCTCGAGATCGACTGGCAGGGCGCCCAGCAGGTGCGCCGGCTGGTGGAGGACGCCATCAGCGTGTTTATCCTGCCGCCGTCCCTGGACGAGCTGGCGGATCGCCTGCGTGGCCGTGGCAAGGACCCGGAGCAGGTGATCGCCCAGCGCCTGGCCGGCGCCCAGGCGGAGATGGCCCATTACCCGGAATTCGACTTCCTGGTGGTCAATAACGAGTTCGAGCGGGCCCTGGCCGACCTGGCCGCCATCGTCCGCTCGGCCCGGCTCAGCCACCGGCGCCAGCAGCAGGCCCTGGAGCCGATGCTGGAGGACCTGCTGACCCCGGGCATGACCGACTGATAGCCGCCGATTGCCCCGGTTGCCGGCGACGGTGCCCCGGGGCTAGAATACGCGGCCCTGAACGAGAGGTGCGACATGGCACGAGTAACTGTAGAAGATTGCCTTGAAAAGCTGGACAACCGCTTCGAGCTGGTACTGACCGCCAGCAAGCGTGCGCGCCAGATCCAGACCGGTGGCAAGGAACCGCGTGTGGCCTGGGAAAACGACAAGCCCAGCGTGGTGGCCCTGCGCGAGATCGCGGAAGGCCTGGTGGATTCGGAGTCCGTGGATGCCGATGCGGAGAGCAACCGCGACGCCATCGACGAGCTGGCCCTGCTGACCGATTCCTTCGGCGAGTAATGCTGCCTCCCGGGGCGCTCGCCCCGGGAAGAATATCCACTATTTCAATGGCTCATGGCGGTTTCCTGAGAAAGCGCCATAGACAAAGCCCGCTGCAGTTCCTAAGCTTGAAGAACACACTGTTCGACAATGCAGGCGCGGCGAGGACATTTGCCCACCATCCATAATCTCGTAAAACGGCTGAAGAGCTACCTGGACGACGACCAGATCGCCCAGGTCGTACGCGCTTACGAGTTCGCCGAGAAATCCCACGAGGGCCAGTACCGCCGCACCGGTGATCCCTACATCACCCACCCGCTGGCTGTGGCCAATATCCTCACCGACATGCACATGGACCATGAGAGTCTCATGGCCGCCCTGCTGCATGACGTGCTCGAGGACTGCGGTGTGTCCAAGGACCGCATGGCCAGCCTGTTCGGCCAGGAAGTGGCTGAACTTGTGGATGGCGTGTCGAAGATTGCCCAGATCAAGTTTGAATCGAAGGCCCACCAGCAGGCGGAAAACCTGCGCAAGATGATGCTGGCGATGACGCGCGACATCCGCGTCATCCTGGTGAAGCTGGCGGACAGGCTGCACAACATGCGCACGCTGCATGTGATGCCACCGGAAAAACGCCGTCGCATCGCGTTGGAGACCATGGAGATCTACGCCCCCATCGCCAACCGGCTGGGCATGTACAACATCCGTGTGGAATACGAAGACCTGGGCTTCCATGCCATGTATCCCATGCGCGCGCGACTCATCGCCAAGGCCGTCAAGAATGCCCGTGGCCACCGCAAGGAAGTGTTGTCCACACTGAAAAGCAGCATTGAAAACTGCCTCGAACAGGAAGGCATCGAGGCGCGGGTGCTGGGCCGCGAGAAGCACCTGTACTCGATCTACCTGAAGATGAAAGAACAGCACAAGAGCTTTGCCGACATCATGGATGTGTATGGCTTTCGCATCATCGTCGACAAGGTGGATACCTGCTACCGGGTACTGGGGGCGGTGCATAACTTCTTTACGCCGATCCCGGGACGCTTCAAGGACTATGTTGCCATTCCCAAGGCGAATGGCTACCAGTCGCTGCACACAACGCTGAAAGCGCGTTCCGGCATGCCACTGGAAATCCAGATCCGCACCGAGGAAATGGAAGCCATGGCCAACAACGGCATCGCGGCGCACTGGCTGTACAAGTCCAGCCCGGAAGATGACGACCCGAACACGCCGACCCATACCCGGGCACAGACCTGGATGAACCGGCTGCTGGAAATGCAGCAGAAAGCCGGTGACTCCATGGAGTTCATCGAGAGCGTCAAGGTCGACCTGTTTCCGGACGAGGTCTACATCTTTACCCCCAAGGGCGAGATTCGGGAAATGCCCCTGGGCGCCACGCCGGTGGATTTCGCCTATGCCGTGCACACCAAGGTGGGCAACACCTGCGTGGCCGCAAAAATCGACGGCAACCTGGTGGCGTTGAGCACCCCGCTGGAATCCGGCCAGACCGTGCGCATCATTACCGCCCCCAACGCCACGCCCAACCCGGCCTGGCTGAACTTTGTCGTCACCGGCAAGGCACGCACCAATATCCGTCATTTCCTCAAGACCCAGCGCCGCGACGAATCTGTCGCCCTGGGCGAGCGACTGCTGGAACAGGCGCTGATCCAGTACGGCATGACCACCTCGGACCTGCCCATTGAACGGGTGGTGGCGGAGCTGGCCAGCAATGGCTATGCCTCGCTCGACGACCTGCTTGAGGAAATCGGCATGGGCAACCGATTGGCACCGCTGGTGGCCCGCAAGCTGGCCGGTGACCACGGCACCGATGTCGAGCACGGCGATGATCGCAGTGCCCTGGCCATCCGCGGCACCGAAGGCCTGCTGGTGACCTATGCCAAGTGCTGTTTCCCATTGCCCGGTGACCATATCATCGGCCATCTCAGTGCCGGCCGTGGCATCGTGGTGCACCGTGACAACTGCAAGAACATGCTGGTGGAATTGCGTAACAACCCGGAGAAATGCATTGCCCTGGGCTGGGACGACAATGTCGAGCAGGAGTTTACCGCGGCCCTGCGCCTGGACCTGGTCAACAAGAAGGGCGTGCTGGCGACGTTCGCCAATAGCCTGTCGGAACTGGGTTCAAACATCGAGACCATCAGCATGGCCGAGAAGGACGCCGCGCTCACCGCCATCAACGTCAATGTCACAGTGCGTGACAGAATCCATCTGGCGCGTATCATTCGACGTTTACGGAGTATGGACAACATCGTCCGTATTCACCGACTCTGACCGGTCCCGGTATCAGCGATGCCGGGACCCCGGTTTGGCGCATTACTATTTCTGGAGCACAACCATGCCCAATCGATCCATCATTTCCACCGACAAGGCGCCGGCCGCCATCGGCACCTACTCGCAGGCGGTCAAGGTCGGGGACACTGTTTACCTGAGCGGGCAGATTCCCCTCGACCCGGCCACCATGGCGCTGGTGGACGGAGACATGCGCGCCCAGATCGAGCGTGTGTTCAACAACCTCGCCGCCGTGTGCGAAGCCGCCGGCGGCAGCCTGCGCAACATCGTCAAGCTGAACATTTTCCTCACAGACCTTGGCCACTTCGCCCTGGTCAACGAGGTGATGGCGGAGTTCCTGGCCGAGCCCTACCCGGCCCGTGCCGCCATCGGCGTGGCGGCCCTGCCCAAGGATGCCGGCGTGGAAATGGATGCCGTCATGGTGATCGACTGACGCGCGTCACTCCGACGCCAGCGAGGCCATGACCTGCTGGTAACCCTGGCGATAATCTGGATAGACCAGGCTGTAATGGCCGTCGCGCAGGTATTCGCTGCGCAGCCGCTTGCCGGGCACCTGCTCGGGCACCGGCAGATCCAGGGGCGTGCCGCGCTCGCGCGCCAGCCAGTTGAGCACTTCAAGGTTCGGGCTGGGCGCACTGTCGGTGCCGACGATCACCCCCGGAGGCATGTCCCGTGCCAGGAAGCGCTCGCCCACGTGCTTGAGCAGGCCAACGCAGTCATGGCTGTGAATGCGGTTGGTGAAACTCGCTTTCGGCATTTCCCCGCCTTCCCTGAGCCGGTCCACCTGCCGCAGCAGGCGCATGCGACCGGGACCATAGATGCCGGAAAAACGTACCGTGCTCATCACCGTGCGGGTGCTCAGCTCCTGCTCAGCGGCGAGGATGATCTTGCCATTGAAGCGCGTCGGCGACGGCGGTGTGGATTCACTGACGTCACCGTCGGCGTCGCCATAGACCGCCGTGCTGGAGACAAACACCGTGGGCGGCAGTGGCTGCTGTTCCCCGAGGGCGTCGAGCAGGCGCAACGGTGCCGTGAGGTAGGCGCGTTCGTAGCCGGCTTCGTCCCGGCTCGACGGTGTCATGATGATATAAAGCAGCTCCACCGTGTCCGGCGGTAACAGCACGGTGTCGGCGGCCAGGTCCTGGCTGTACAGGTCGACCCCGGCAGGCGCGGCGGACTGGCGGCGGATGCCGGAAACCTGGTGGCCCTCGTCGAGCCAGCGTTGTGCCAGTGACTGGCCGAGGTCGCCCAGGCCGGCGATCAGAATGTGTGACAACAGACTCTCTCCCGTGCGGCGAGGGTGGTACACTTTCCCGATAGCCGCTAACTTATACTCTTATGACTTTAACAGAACTTCGCTATCTTGTTGCCCTCGCCCGCGAGCGCCATTTCGGCCGTGCCGCCGAAGCCTGCCAGGTGAGCCAGCCTACGCTGTCGGCCGCGATCAAGAAACTGGAAGAGCACCTGGGTATTACCCTGTTCGAACGGCGGCCGCGCGAGGTGCGGGTCACGGCCGAAGCAGAGCCCATTGTCATCCAGGCACAGCGGGTGCTGGAGCAGGCCGAAGCACTGGAGGCCATGGCCCAGCAGCAGAAGGACCAGCTTGGTTCGCCGCTGCGCATCGGCGCCATCTTCACCGTCGCGCCCTACCTGTTTCCGGTGATCGTGCCGCGCATGCGCAAGGCTGCCCCGGAGATGCCGCTGTTCATCGAGGAAAACTACACCCACGTGTTGCGTGGCAAGCTGGAACGCGGCGAGCTGGATGCCATCATTGTCGCCCTGCCGTTCTCCGGCGGAGGCCTGGTGCGCGCGCGCATGTACGAGGAGTCGTTTTCCGTATTGCTGCCGGCCGATCACGCCTGGACCAAACACAAGGCGATCAAGCCGGACTGGTTGCTGGATGAAACCCTGCTGCTGCTCGGTGAGGGCCACTGCTTCCGGGACCAGGTGCTGGAGCTGTGTCCGGCCATCGAGTCGCGCAAGTCGCCCAACCTGGTGCAGATCGAAGGCGGTTCCCTGGAAACCCTGCGCCACATGGTGGCCAGCGGCCTGGGCATTACCATCCTGCCGGACTCGGCACTGCACCGTGGCAATTACGACGAGGAAGTGTTTGCCGTGCGCCCGTTCGTGCGCCCGGTGCCTTCGCGGACCATTGCCCTGGTTTGGCGCGACAGCTTTCCCCGGCCAAAAGCCATCGAGGTGGTGCGCCAGGCCGTACCCAGGGAAGGCATCGGCAATTGAGTACGCTGGCGGAGCAGTCCGTCGACACGTTGAAAGGCGTTGGCCCGAAAGCGGCCGAGCGCCTCGCCCGGCTGGGCATCGTTTCCCTGGAAGACCTGTTTTTCCACCTGCCGTTCCGTTACGAGGACCGTACCCGGATTGTGCCCATGGGGGCGCTGCGGCCTGAGCAGCATGTCGTCATCGAGGGCGAGGTGCGTGCTGCGGATGTGGTGTTCGGGCGCCGGCGCAGCCTGCTGGTACGCATTGGGGACAACACCGGGTTCGTGTCCTTGCGCTTCTACCATTTCAGCGCCGCGCAAAAACATTACCTTGAACCGGGTACCCGCATCCGTGTCTATGGCGAGGTGCGTGCCGGCGCGACCGGGCTGGAGTTCTACCACCCGGAATACGAAACTGCCCGTGGCGATCTGCCGCCGCTGGAGAAATCCCTCACCCCGGTCTATCCCACCACCGAGGGCGTCACCCAGCGCTTCCTGCGTGGCCTGATGAAGCAGGCCCTGGACATCCTGCGCCGGCATCCGCCCCGTGACCTGCTGCCCCGTGATCTGCTCCAGCAACAGGACCTGCCGTCACTGCAGGCGGCGCTACTGAAACTGCACGCGCCGGCACCGGATGATCCGGTGGACCTGTTGTTGGCCGGGGAACACCCGGCGGTGCGCCGCCTGGTGGTGGAAGAGATGGTCGCCCACCAGTTGGGCATGCTGCACAAGCGCGCCGGGCAAAAGGCGCAGCAGGCTCCAGTGATCAACCAGGCGGGCCAGCGCGCGCAGTTGCTTGGCGCCCTGCCCTTCACCCTGACCGCTGCCCAGCAGCGGGTGATTGCCGAGATTGATAAAGACCTGGCGCAGCCGTCACCCATGCTGCGCCTGGTGCAGGGGGATGTCGGTTCGGGCAAGACGCTGGTGGCGGCCTGTGCCGCCCTGAGTGCCATCGCCAGTGGCTACCAAGTGGCGGTGATGGCGCCCACCGAGATACTGGCCGAGCAACACCTGCGCAATTTCAGCAGCTGGCTGGAACCGCTGGGAATTTCCGTGGCCTGGCTGGTGGGCTCCCTGACCGCGCGCCAGCGGCGTGACACCTACCAGGCCATTGCCGATGGCCAGGCACAGGTGGTGGTGGGCACCCACGCCCTGTTCCAGGATGCTGTCGTGTTTGATGCCCTGGGCCTGGTGATCATCGATGAACAGCATCGCTTTGGTGTGCACCAGCGCCTTGCCCTGCGCGAGAAGGGGCGCCGCGGCAAGGAAGTGCCACACCAGCTGGTGCTCACCGCCACGCCCATTCCGCGCACCCTGGCCATGAGCCTGTATGGCGACCTGGACACGTCGGTGATCGACGAACTGCCGCCGGGACGCCAGGCCATCGATACCGTGGTCATCGGTGAGCAGCGCCGGCCGGATGTGGTGGAACGTATCCGTGACGCCTGCAAGGCCGGCACACAGGCGTACTGGGTCTGTACCCTGATCGAGGAATCGGATGCGCTGCAGGCCAAGGCGGCCGAGGATACCTGGCGTGAGTTGCAGCAGGCGCTGCCCGAACTGGCTGTGGAAATGGTCCATGGGCGCATGAAGCCCAAGGAAAAGGCACAACACATGGCGCGCTTTGCCGATGGCGATGCCGCTGTGCTGGTGGCCACCACCGTGATCGAGGTGGGTGTGGATGTGCCCAACGCCACCCTCATGGTGATCGAAAATGCGGAGCGGCTGGGTCTGTCGCAGCTGCACCAGCTGCGTGGCCGGGTGGGCCGGGGTGGCGAAAAAAGCTACTGCGTGCTGATGTACAGCGGGCGGTTGTCGGAAACGGCCCAGCGACGCCTGCATGTCATGCGCGACACCAATGACGGCTTTCGCATTGCCGAAGAGGACTTGCGCCTGCGTGGCCCGGGGGAATGGCTCGGCACCCGCCAGACCGGCGAGCTGGCATTTCGTATCGTCGACCTGATGCGTGACGAAGACTGGATGGCGCCGGCCCGTGACATGGCGCAGGTAGTACTGACTCGGTATCCGCAGCAGGTGGAACCGCTGGTGCGGCGCTGGCTTAACGAGGGCGATGCCTACGCCGACGTCTAGGGCGCCGGCCCGTGGATCAGGCGTCGATCACGTAGGCCAGTATTTCCACCACCTGTTCCGGCGTCGCCGCTGTGGCACAGGCGGCGGCATCCACTTCCTTCAGGGCATGGTTGAGCTCGGCATCGTGCAGGGTCACCAGGGGCTTGCCCAGGGCGGCGGCCATGCCGGCATCGAAGGCGGCATTCCACTGGCGATACTTGGGGCCGAAGCGCACCACCACCAGATCCGCCTCGCGCAGCAACGTCTGCGTGCGAATGCTGTTGATGCCGGCGCCCTTGCGGTCTTCCCAGAAAGCATCGGGTTCGTCACCGAGAATGCGCACGCCGCACTTGTCGCTGGCCTCGTGGTCGGTCACCGGGCCGCTGAACGTCACGCGCAAGCCCGCCTGCTCGCAGCCGGCGATGATCTGCTCGCGCCAGTCGGTGTGAATTTCGCCGGACAGGTATACACGCCAGGTTCGGTTCATGGGGGTCTCCCGTGCAGAATTTTCAGTGGCCATCATTGCGCGGCGTTGCCGGCATGATGGTCACCGGCGTGCCGCTGTCGGCCGCCGGTTGCTGGTCCAGGTCGCGCACCATACCGCAGGCAATGCAGGTCATCCACAGGCGCTCGCCATCCTGCACACGCTGGATCTTGTCCAGCTTGCCGCATTCGGGGCAGGTGGCACCGGCGATGAACTGGCGTTTCTCGGTCATGCCGCAATCCCGCTGTGGCGTAGCAGCGGTTCCACATCCGGCTCGCGGCCGCGGAAATCGATGAACAGCTCCATGGGTTCCTTGCTGCCGCCCTGTGCCAGGATCTTGGCGCGGAATTCGCGCCCGGTGTCGGTATTGAAGATGCCCTCTTCCTCAAATCGGGAAAAGGCATCGGCACTGAGCACCTCGGCCCATTTGTAGCTGTAGTAGCCGGCCGCATAACCGCCGGCAAAGATGTGGCCGAAGCTGTGCTGGAAGCGGTTGAAGTCCGGCGGAATCATCACGGCCACTTCTGCGCGCACCTCGTCGAGAATCTTCTGGATGTCGGCATTGCCGTCCTGCTCGGTATGGATGCGCATGTCGAACAGGGAGAACTCCAGTTGGCGCAGCATGCCCATGGCGCTCTGGAAGTTGCGTGCTGCCAGCAGGCGCTCACGCTTGTCATCCGGCAGCGGCTCGCCGGTTTCGTAGTGGCCGGAGATATGCGCCAGGCCTTCTTCGGTCCAGCACCAGTTCTCCATGAACTGGCTGGGCAGCTCGACCGCGTCCCAGGCCACACCGTTGATGCCGGACACGCCGCCCACTTCCTGCTCGGTGAGCATGTGATGCAGGCCGTGGCCGAACTCATGGAACAGGGTGACCACTTCATCATGGGTGAGCAGGCCGGGCTTGCCGCCGGCCGGCGGGGCGAAGTTGCAGGTCAGGTAGGCCACCGGCTTCTGCAGCTGGCCGTCGATCAGTCGCACGCGGCCCTGGCAGTCGTCCATCCAGGCGCCGCCACGTTTGCCGGAACGGGCATACATGTCCAGGTAGAAGCTGGCCATGTGGGCGCCCTGTTCGTCGCTGACATCGTAGAAGCGCACGTCCGGATGCCAGACATCGACGCCATCGCGCTGGGCGATGCGGATACCGAAAAGTTTCTCGACAATGGCAAACATGCCACTGATGACTTTCTCGGCCGGGAACCAGGGACGCAGCTCTTCCTCGGAGATGTCGTAACGGGCCTCGCGCAGCCGCTCACTCCAGAACGCAACGTCCCACGGGGCCAGGTCGCCGGCACCCTGCTCACGGGCGAAGGTGCGCAGCGCCTCCAGTTCCTTCTCGGCCTGGGGACGTGACTTCTTCGCCAGGTCCTTGAGGAAGCCCATCACCTGTTCCACGTCGCTGGCCATCTTGGTGGCCAGGGATTTCTCGCCATAGTGACTGAAGCCGAGCAGCTCAGCCTGCTTGTGCCGCAGTGACAGGATTTCCTGCATGATCTGGCTGTTGTCGTACTTGCCCGCATCCGGCCCCTGGTCGGAGGCCCGGGTGGTGTAGGCGCGGTACATTTCCTCGCGCAGCTCGCGGTTCTGGCTGTGACACATGACGGCGTAGTAGACCGGGAAATCCAGCGTCAGGTACCAGCCTTCCAGCTCTTTCTCGCGTGCCTTGTCAGCGGCACCGGCCAGGGCGGTTTCCGGCACGCCGGCAAGCACGTCGGCATCGGTGACATGTTTGCCCCAGCTCTGGGTGGCATCCAGCAGGTTGTCGGAAAAGCGCGAGGTCAGCTCGGACAGCCGTGAGGCGTTTTCCATGTACTGCTGCTTTTTGTCATCTGGCAGTGACACACCGGACAGGCGGAAGTCGCGCAGGGTGTTGTCGATGTCCTTCTGTTGCGCCGGGGTCAGGCTGGCAAAGGTATCGCCGTCGCGCAGCGACTGGTAGGCCTGGTACAGCGCCACGTTCTGGCCCACTTCGGTGCTGTAGTCGCTGAGCTTGGGCAGGCAGGCATTGTAGGCCTGGCGCAGCGCGTCGGTCTGGCAGGTGGCATTCAGGTGGCCGGCCGGGCCGAAGGCCTTGCCCAGGCGCTCGTCTTCGCGTTCCAGCGGTGCCACCAGACCGTCCCAGGTGAAGTCGCCGTTGGCCAGCACCTGCTCGATGCAGGCGCGGCCGGATGCAATCAGGGCATCCATGGCTGGCTCCACATGCTCGGGTTTGATGGCGGAGAACGGCGGCAGGCCGGGATAGTCGATCAGCGGGTTGTCAGACATGTGTTCCTCGATAGTCCTGTGTGTGGCGTACAGACCGGGCCAGTCTTACACTGCCCCCATGTTGGGTCCGTGAAACGGGCCATTTTCTGGAGGGTGAGTGTAGCAGATGGGGATTCGCAGCTTTAAAGACAAGGCCCCGTCGCTGGGTCAGTACGTGTGGGTGGACCCGTCGGCGCAGGTCATTGGTGATGTCACCCTGGGTGACGACTGCTCCGTCTGGCCCTGCGCCGTGGTCCGGGGCGACATGCACCGCATTGAAATTGGCCGGCGCGTGAGCATCCAGGACAATGCGGTGCTGCACATCACCCATGATTCCCGTTTCAACCCCGGCGGCTTCCCGCTCAGCATCGGTGACGATGTGACCATCGCTCACCAGGCCATGTTGCATGGCTGTCGCATCGGCTCCCGGGTGATGATCGGCATGCAGGCGGTGGTGATGGACGGGGCGGTGATCGAGGACGAAGTAATCCTCGCCGCCGGCTCGCTGGTGCCACCGGGCAAGACCCTCAAGCGGGGTTACCTGTACCGTGGCCGCCCGGCCACCCGGGTGCGCCCGCTGAGCGCAGAAGAACTGGAGTTCCTGCCCTATGTGGCGGGCAACTATGTGCGCCTGAAGGACGACTACATTGCCGACAGCGGTACCGGCGCCTGAATGCTTACAGGCGCCAGCGTTTTTCCATCACCAGGTAGGTGAAGGACGCCGACCAGCCGATCAGCAACAGGCCGTTGAGGGACTCGATGCCGGTCATCAGGCGCACCGGGCCCACCGGATACAGGTCGCCCAGGCCCAGTGAGGTGTAGCTCACCGTGGAGAAGTACAGGTAATCCAGGAAACTGCCGCTGAGGTTGTCCGCCACGTCAATGATGTCGGCCACCGGCGTCAACCGGTCGAGCAGGTAATAGGCCAGCGCATACAGCCACACCTCCAGTGTGTGCGCGGTAAAGATGCCAATAATGACCACCATCATCTGCTGGCGCGGGTTTTCGAAGCGCGGGTGCAGGAAGCGGGAAATCAGCGTCAGTGCCTCATAATGAATCAGGACGGTGGCCAGCACGGTTACCACCGAGGCGGCCATGACCAGCAGCAGCAGGGCCCATTCATCATGGAGCAGCTGTTCCATGGCTCAGTCCCCGGCAGACGGGTGGCGAAGGGCACGGATCACGGCCTTGCTGTCCGGCCGCCAGTTCATCCACAGATAGAACGATTCCGCGGCCTGTTCCACCAGCATGCCAATGCCATCCGCCCATTCTGTGGCGCCGTGGGTTTCTGCCCAGGCCAGGAATGGCGTGCCTGACTTTTCTGCCGGGTTGCCGTAGACCATGTCGTAACAGACAGTGTCCGCGCCGATCAGGCCGTCTGGCAACGCCGGCATGTCGCCGGCCAGGCCCGCGGAAATGGCGTTGATGATGATGTCGAACGGCCCGCGCAGGGTGTCCATGCCCGTGCCATACACGGCAATGCCACGGTCGCTGAATTGCTCGGCCAGTTCTTCCGCCTTTGCCACGGTGCGGTTGGCGATGGTGATGTCGGCCGGGGTTTCCGCCAGCAGCGGGTCAAGCACGCCGCGCACAGCGCCGCCGGCACCGAGAATCAGCACGCGCTTGCCGTGCAGTTGCCAGCCCAGGTTGCGGCGCAGGTCATGGACCAGGCCGAGGCCGTCGGTGTTGTCGGCGTGCAGGTGGCCATGGGCCATCCACAGCGTGTTGGCCGCCCCCGCGCGTTTGGCGCGCTCGCTCGGGTAGCGCGCCATCTCGAATGCCTGCGCCTTGAACGGCACAGTGACGTTGAGGCCGATGCCTTCGTCATCGTTGAAGAAGTGGCGCACGGTGCCGGGGAAATTGTCCAGCGCTACTTCGATGCGCTGGTAGTCAATCTCGATGCCATGCTGGGCGGCAAAGGCCCGGTGGATGTCCGGTGAGCGTGAGTGCGCTACCGGGTTGCCCAACACCGCAAAACGTCGCATGTCTTACTCCAGCCAGTCCCTGGGTTTGAGGAATACATCATACAACTGCGCTTCGGGAGTTCCCGGTTGCGGATGCCAGTCATATTCCCAGCGTACCAGTGGCGGCATGCTCATCAAAATCGACTCGGTGCGGCCGCCCGACTGCAGGCCAAAGATGGTGCCGCGGTCATAGACCAGGTTGAACTCCACATAGCGGCCCCGGCGGTAGAGCTGGAACAGCCGTTCCCGTTCGCCCCATTCCATCTGTTTGCGGGCGTTGACGATGGGGCGGTAGGCGCGGATGTAGGCGTCACCCACGGCGCGCATGAAGGCGAAACTCTGTTCGAAGTCGAAGCGCTGGAAATCGTCGAAGAACAGCCCGCCCACGCCGCGAGGTTCGTTGCGGTGCTTGAGGTGGAAGTACTCGTCGCACCATTGCTTGAATTCCGGGTAGATGTCGTCACCGAACGGCGCCACGGCATCGTGGGCCACCTGGTGCCAGTGCCTTACGTCCTCCTCGAAGCCGTAGAACGGCGTCAGGTCGAAGCCGCCACCAAACCACCACACCGGCGCTTCGCCCTCCTTTTCGGCCACGAACAGGCGCACGTTGGCGTGGCTGGTGGGCACGTAGGGATTTTCCGGGTGGATCACCAGCGACACGCCCATGGCCTGCCAGGCCCGGCCTGCCAGTTCCGGCCGGTGGGCAGTGGCGGATGGCGGGAGCTGTGAGCCCATGACATGGGAAAAATTGACCCCGCCTTTCTCGATCACCCGGCCATCGGTGAGTACGCGGGAGCGGCCACCGCCGCCCTCTTCCCGCTCCCAGCTGTCCTCGAGAAACTGCCCGTGGCCATCTTCCTCCTGCAGTTGTGAACAGATGTCGTCCTGGAGGCCAAGCAGGTAGTTCTTGACGGCGTCGAGGTTCACTTCGCTCATGGGCTGTCCCGTGGTTAGTGGGTTCAGCGGCGCAGGGTGGCGCCGCTTTCCAGGTCAATGATGGTAGAGGGCCGGTCGGTGATATCGCATTGACCGGTGACAATGAAATCCAGCAAAGGCCCCAGCTGGCGCCCTACCTGGAACGGATTGCGCAGGGACGGTCGCCCGGACAGGTTGGCACTGGTGGACACCAGCGGGGTGCCGGCCAGCTGGGCCAGGCGCGCTGCCAACGGATGGTGGCTGACGCGTACCGCCACCTTGTGGTGCTCGCCGCGAATCCATTCCGGCACCAGCGCCGAGGCCGGCACCAGGTAGGTCGTGCCCACCGGCCAGTCGCGCAGGGGCGCCAGTGCCTTCTCCGGCAGGTCCATGAACGGGCGCAGTTGTGCCAGGTCAGCGCCGAGCAGGATCAGCCCCTTGTGTACCGGGCGTTGCTTGATCGCCAGCAGCCGTGCCACCGCGCCGGCATTGAGCGGATCACAGCCAAGCCCGTAAACGGCTTCGGTGGGATAGGCCACGATACCGCCCTCGCGGACAGTCTCTGCGGCCTGGCGCAGGGGAAATTCAGCCAGCACGGACAGCTTCCTTGGACAGGCTCCGGGGAGCGACAGGCGCAAGTGTAGCAAGGGCGTCTGTGAAAGCCAGATGGTCGGCCGGCGTGGGCGTCTGTTACCAGGCGCTGCGACGGTACCCCCCGGCCACCCGCACCACCGCGCCTGACAATTCCAGCTCGCTCAGCTGGCGGGCCAGTTCCGGCGCTGACAGCCCGGTCTGGGCCGCCAGCACCTCCAGCCCCAGTGTTTCGTCGCCCAGGGACCGCAGCAGCGGGTGGTCAGTGTCATTCTCCCTGTGCCCGGTGGTATCCGCTGGTGCCGGGTGCGGTGCCGCAATCACGGCCGTGACATCCTCGGCGCACTCCAGCCATTCGGCGCCGTCACGCAACAGCTGGTGGCAGCCCCGGGCAAACCGGTTGTGCACAGCGCCAGGCATGGCGAAGACCTCGCGGCCCTGCTCTGCGGCCAGGCGTGCCGTGACCAGGGTACCGCTGCGCAGCGCTGCCTCGATCACCAGTGTGGCCCGGCTCATGCCACTGATAAGGCGGTTGCGCTGGGGGAACAGCCCGGGCAGGGGCGCCTGTCCGGGCGGGAATTCGGTCACCAGCAGGCTGCCGTCGCGCACCAGGGTATCTGCCAGCGCACGGTGGCGGGCCGGGTAGAGCCGGTCCGGACCATGGGCGAGCACGGCAATGGTCTGGCCCGACTGCAGGGCGCCCTGGTGCGCGGCGCCATCCACCCCCAGTGCCAGGCCACTGGTGATGACAAAGCCCTGTGCCGCCAGCGCCCGGGCAAGGTCGCTGGCGTGGCGGCAGGCGGCGGCGGTGCCATGGCGCGAGCCCACCATGGCCAGCTGCGGTTGTTGCAGCAGTTGCCAGTCGCCACGGCAGTAAAGCAGGCCGGGCGGGTCGGCGGTTTCGCGCAGCAGGGACGGGTAGCGGGCATCGGTGATGGCCACCAGGTCCCAGCCCTGGCGCTGCAGGGTGGCCAGGCGGGCGGCGGTGGTGGCGTGGCGGGCAAGCTGCTGGCGCCGGGCGCGCACGGCCGGCGGTTCGTCAGTGTCGGCCGGGGCCTGGAGCCAGCGGCCCAGTCCCGGGGTGTCCGGCCCGTAGGCCAGGCTGGCGGCTAACAGCGGCAGGGTGTCCACACGGTGGCTCCGAAACGAAAAACGCCCGATGACGATGCCATCGGGCGCTTTCTCGGACTGCCGGCCAGTGACGTCACTGGCTGTCAGTGGATGCCGTTACAGCGAGCCAGCCGGATTGGTGGCGATGTCGTTCATGCGGATCGGGCGCTCGGCCTCCACCACCAGGGCGTAGGAGACTTTCTCGAAAGCCCGGAACACGATGATGGTGCCGGCTTTGACCTGCGGCAGCTGGATCATCTCGTCGCGAACCTTGTCCTTGACCACCTGGCCGGCCTGCTTCACTTCCAGCACATGCCCGGCGCGCAGGCCGTCACGGATGCCCTTGTTGATCACCAGGGCCTCGTTGCGGGCCACCGAGTTGAGGCGGTCGAAGAAGCGGATCACGCGGGCGTCGATGGGCTCGTCCGGGGCCACCGGATAGAACACGGACTGCATCTTGCGCTCGGCCGCATTCAGCACCCGGTCCTGTTCACGCACATCTTCGTTGGACTGGATCAGGCGCAGGGTAGCGATTTCCGATTCCTGGTCGGCCACCCGGGCGAGGGCGATCTCCAGTGCCTCGTAACCGAGAATCTCCTTGGTCACCGGGTCGACGTATTCCTCGCCCACGCGGTAGATGCCGTAGGAGCGCACCAGGTTTTCCCAGGCGTCGATGGGGTCGCGGGCGTACACGGTATCGCCATCACCAAACACCACCCGGGCGTCTTCGCCGCCCACTACATAGGGGGCTTGTTCCAGTTGCAGCTTGCTCAGCACCAGGCCTTCCACCAGGTAGTTTTCCACGGTATCCAGCGGGATGGCGGGGATCGCGGTGTCCAGCGCGACGACGCGAGCCTTGGGCTCCATCTTCACCAGACGGCCGTCGGTCATCATCTTCACGGTTTCCTTGCCGTCGTCGGCGCCACCGTTGCGTTCCACCTCGATGCGCGGCTTGCCGTCCACGTAGACGATCCGGATCACGTCACCCGGGTAGATCAGGTGCGGGTTCTCGATTTCCTGGTTGACGTGCCACAATTCCGGCCACTGCCAGGGGCTGTCCAGGAACTGGCTGGCGATGTTCCAGAGGTTATCGCCGTTCTTGACGTAGTAGACGTCTGGCGCGTCATCCTTCAGAGTCACTTGCGCGAAGGACAGGGCCGGCGCCAGAACGAGCAGGCCTGTGGTCAGGGCACGCAGCAGCGATTTCATCATTACCCGATTCCTTTTATCATTATTAGCACGCCCTCAGCCGTGCCAGGACGTCCGCGAACGCACGGTTTGAGATCGAATATAGCAATGTGATCATAGCCTTAGCAACCAAATTTCGAGTGCTACTGCAAGTTTTGGATACCCCATATGGCCATCCTTGAAATCCTGGAGTTTCCCGATCCCCGCCTGCGCACGGTAGCAAAGCCCGTGGAAACCGTGGATGACGAGCTTCGCAAACTGATCGACGACATGTTTGAAACCATGTACGACGCCCCCGGAATCGGCCTCGCCGCCAGCCAGGTGAACGTCCACAAGCGCCTGCTGGTGCTGGATGTGTCCGAGGACCAGAGCGATCCGCGCGTGTTCATCAACCCGGAAATCACGCCGCTGGTGGAGGAATGCCAGTCCTACGACGAGGGCTGCCTGTCGGTGCCGGGCTTCTACGAGACCGTGGAGCGGCCGGCACGGGTCCATATCAAGGCCCTGGACCGCAACGGCGAGCCCTTCGAGATGGAAGCCGAGGGCCTGCTGGCCGTGTGTATCCAGCATGAAATCGACCATCTCGACGGCAAGCTGTTCGTTGACTATGTCTCGCGACTGAAGCGCGACCGCATCCGCAAGAAGCTGGTCAAAGTCCAGCGCCAGCGGGCCTGACGCTGATGCCGGCGTCCACCCCACTGAATATCCTCTTTGCCGGTACGCCGGATTTTGCCGCTGCGTCGCTGCAGGCCCTGCTGGACAGCGAACACCGCGTGCTGGCGGTGCTGACCCAGCCTGACCGGCCCGCCGGGCGGGGCAAGAAGGTGACGGTCAGTCCGGTCAAGCAGCTGGCCGTATCCGCCGACATCCCGGTCTGGCAGCCCGATACCCTCAAGGATGCCGAGATCCAGCAGCACATCCATGATGCCCATGCCGACGTCATGGTGGTGGTGGCGTACGGCCTGATCGTGCCGCAGACGGTGCTGGACATGCCGCGCTACGGCTGCGTCAACGTGCATGGCTCGCTGCTGCCACGCTGGCGCGGCGCCGCGCCGATCCAGCGCGCCATCGCCGCCGGGGACACGGAAACCGGGGTGGGCATCATGCAGATGGAGGCCGGCCTCGATACCGGCCCGGTGCTGCTGGAGCGGCGCACCACCATTGCCCCCAACGACACCGGCGGCAGCCTGCATGACCGGCTGGCGGCGCTGGGTGCCACCGCGCTGCTGGACGCGTTGGCAGACCTCCCCGCCCTGCGTGAGGCGGCACAGCCGCAGCCAGCCGAAGGCGTCACCTATGCCCACAAACTGGGCAAGGAAGAGGCGCGCCTGGACTGGCAGCAACCGGCGGTGGCGCTGGCCAACCAGGTGCGCGCCTTCAATCCCTGGCCGGTGGCCTGGTTTTCCCTCGCCGGCCAGGCGGTGCGCGTGTGGGCGGCACAGGCGGTGGCCGGTGACGGTGCTCCGGGCACGGTGCTGGCGGTGGGCGAGCAAGGGATTGATGTGGCCTGCGCGGATGGCGTGCTGCGTTTGCAGCAGTTGCAGCGCCCGGGGAAACGCGCCATGCCGGTGGCGGACATCCTTCGCGGTCACCCCGAATTCCTCCAGGCCGGAGACCAGCTTGGCTGATCCGGCACGGCTGGCCGCCGTGCGGGTGTTGCTGGCGGTGCTGCCGGCGGGCGGCGATGGGCAGTCCTTGCGTGACGCCCTGCCCCCGGCGCTGACCGGTCTCAAGGACAGTGAGCGCGGCCTGGCGCAGGATCTGGCCTACGGTGTGTGCCGGCATTACCGGCGCCTGCATCACTGGCTCAACAGCCACCTCGACAAGCCCCTGAAATCCTCTGCCCGGTCGGTGGAGCTTGCCATGCTGTGTGGCATCCATGAGCTGTGGTTCAGTCAGCGCCCGGCCCATGCCGTGGTCAATGCCTGGCCGGGCGTCATGCGTGACCTGAAGGCGCCCTGGGCCAGTGGTCTGGCCAATGCGCTGCTGCGCCAGGCGGCCGATGCCGATGTGGAAGCCGTGCTGGCGGCGCAGAAACCGGCCGTGCGTTATTCGTTGCCGGGTTGGTTGTGGGCGCGTCTGCGCGAGGCCTGGCCTGAGCAATGCCATGAGGTGGCGGCGGCGCTGCTGGACCCACCGCCGTTCACCGTGCGGTTGTCGCCAGAGGCGCCGGCTGATGGACCGCAGCAGTGGCAGCAGGCCGGTTTCGAGGCGCACCAGGGCGACCTCGCGCCGTCTGCCTGGACGCTGTCGCCGGCCCGGGCAGCGGCGGCCGTGCCCGGTTTTTCCGAAGGCTGGGTATCGATCCAGGACGAAGCCGCGCAGTTGCCGGTAGATGCCCTTCTGGAAAAGCCGTTGCCTGGCGCAGCCCGGGTGCTGGATGCCTGTGCCGCGCCGGGCGGCAAGACCGGCCAGCTGCTGGAACGCCAGCCGGACATGCGCCTGCTGGCGCTGGATGCATCGACGCAACGGCTGCAGCGGGTGGCCGACAACCTGTCGCGGCTGGGTCGCCAGGCGGCGCTGAAAACGGGCGATGCCACACAACCGCAGGCATGGTTCGACGGCGAGCCCTTCGATGCCGTATTGCTGGATGCACCCTGCTCGGCCACCGGCATCATTCGCCGGCAACCGGACGTGCGCTGGCACCGCCAGGCGGATGACATCCCGGCGCTGTGCGGTTTACAGGCTGATATGCTGGATGCATTATGGCCGCTGATAGCGCCCGGTGGTGTGCTGGTGTACGCCACCTGCTCGATCCTGCCGGAAGAGAACAGCGAACAGATCGCTGCCTTCCTTGCTCGTCATGCCGATGCCCGGGATGACACGCCCGCGCTGGCGGACGCCGCCGGCGGGCCGGGTTGCCAGCTTTTGCCGGGTACGGGGGATTACGATGGCTTCTATTTCTGCCGACTGCAGAAAATCGGTGATAATGACCCTGTTCAACCATGAACCGGAGTACTGCGCGTGAAGATTATTATTCTCGGTGCAGGTCAGGTGGGCGGTACCCTGGCTGAGAATCTCGCCGGGGAACAGAACGACATCACCATCATCGACACCAACGCGGCGCGCCTGGCCGAGCTCAGTGACCGGCTTGATATCCGCACCGTCGCTGGCAAGGGCTCCTACCCTTCCGTGCTGCGCCAGGCCGGCGCTGAAGATGCCGACATGCTGATTGCCGTCACCAACAGTGACGAGGTCAACATGGTGGCCTGCCAGGTGGCCTACACCCTTTTCCGAACGCCCAGCAAGATTGCCCGTATTCGCACCGCCAACTACACCCAGCGGGAAAAGCTGTTCAGTGCTGATGCCATTCCCATCGACGTGATCATCTCGCCGGAGCAGGTGGTTACCGATTACATCAAACGATTGATTGAAACGCCGGGCTCGCTGCAGGTGGTGAACTTCGCCAGCGGCCGGGTACAGCTGGTGGCGGTGCGCGCCTATTACGGTGGCCCCCTGGTGGGCAATGAGCTGCGCCAGTTGCGCAAGCACATGCCCAACGTGGACACGCGTGTGGCCGCCATCTTCCGTCGTGACCGGCCGATCCTGCCCGAGGGCAACACGGTGATCGAGGCCGATGATGAAGTGTTTTTCATTGCCGCGCGCAATGACATTCGTGCCGTCATGAGTGAGCTGCGCCGGCTTGAGCACAGTTACCGCCGTGTGGTCATCGCCGGCGGCGGCAACATCGGCTATCGCCTGTCGAAAGCCATTGAGCAGCGTTACAACGTCAAGCTGATCGAGCGCAACGAGGACCGCTGTGAACTGCTTTCCGCGCAGCTGTCCCGCACGGTGGTCCTGCAGGGCAGTGGCACCGACCGCGACCGCCTGCTCAAGGCGAACATCGAGAACACCGATGTCTTCTGTGCCCTGACCAATGATGACGAAGCCAACATCATGTCGTCGCTGCTGGCCAAGCGCCTGGGCGCGCGCAAGGTGATGACATTGATCAGCAATCCGGCCTATGTCGACCTGGTGCAGGGCCATGACATCGATATCGCCATTTCACCCCAGCAGGCCACTATCGGCAGCCTGCTCACCCATGTGCGTCGCGGTGATATCGTCAACGTCTATTCCCTGCGTCGTGGTGCGGCGGAAGCCATCGAGGCCATTGCTCACGGTGATGCAAAGAGCTCAAAGGTCGTCGGTCGTGCCATCGAGGATATCGACCTGCCGGAAGGCACCACCATCGGTGCCGTGGTACGCGGTGAGAAAGTACTGATTGCCCATGATGACGTGGTCATCGAGGCGGACGATCATGTGATCCTGTTCGTGATGGACAAACGACGCATTCGTGACGTGGAAAAACTGTTCCAGGTCGGCTTTACCTTCTTCTGAATCGGGCTTCTGATACGGGACAGCCATGCATCTTTCGGTGATTGCCAAGATTCTGGGTTTGCTGCTGATGGTGTTCAGCACCACCATGCTGCCGCCGGTGCTGGTTGCCTATATCTATCAGGATGGCGGCCAGATCCCGTTCCTCACCGCCTGTGCCATCATTTTCGTCTCCGGCCTGGTGCTGTGGTTGCCGTTCATGCGCGCCAATGCCGAGCTGCAGACACGGGACGGCTTCCTGGTGGTGACCTTGTTCTGGACTGTGCTGGGGGTGATGGGCTCGGTGCCACTGATGCTGGTGCTGGACCTGTCCGTCACCGATGCCGTGTTCGAATCCATTTCCGGGCTCACCACCACCGGCGCCACGGTGCTCTCCGGCCTTGATGACATGCCCAAATCGCTGCTGTTCTATCGCCAGCAGTTGCAGTGGCTGGGGGGCATGGGTGTGATCGTACTCGCCATCGCCATCCTGCCCATGCTCGGCGTCGGTGGCATGCAGCTGTACAAGGCGGAAATCCCGGGGCCGATGAAGGAGTCGAAACTGACGCCGCGGGTGGCAGAAACCGCCAAGCTGCTCTGGTACGTCTACCTGACCATCTCCATCCTCTGCGCCTTGAGCTATTGGTGGGCCGGCATGACGCCCTTCGATGCCATTGCGCTGACGTTCTCCACGGTGTCCACTGGCGGCTTTGCCCCCTACGACGATTCCATTGCGTTCTTTGACAGCCGCGCCGTGGAACTGGTGGGGGTGATCTTCATGTTCCTGGGGGGCTGCAGCTTCGCCCTCATGTTTACCGCCTGGAAGCTGCGCAGCCCGCTGATTTTCTGGCGTGATCCGGAATTCCGTGTCTTCCTTGGCCTGACCCTGGCATACATTATTATCGTCGACCTGATCCTCTGGTTCAGCGGTGTCTACCAGGCGCGCCATGAAAACCTGATCCACTCCGCCTTCCAGGTGGTGTCGTTCTCCACCGGCACCGGCCTGACCAGTGGCTCGGCCGCCACCTGGCCGTCGCTGGTGCCGTTCCTGCTGGTGTTCACCAGCTTTATCAGTGGCTGTGCCGGCTCCACCACGGCGGGCATGAAGGTGGTGCGGGCATCGCTGGTGTTCCAGCACGGCATGCGCGAGTTACGCCGGTTGATCTACCCGCACGGCATTTTCGCCCTGCGCTTCGGGCGCCGGGCTGTGGACGACCAGGTATTACAGGCGGTCTGGGGTTTTGTCGGCGTTTATATTACCCTTGCCGTCCTCATGACCCTGCTGCTGACGGCAACCGGGCTGGACCTGGCCACCGCCACGTCGGCCCTGGCGGCTTCCCTCAACAACCTCGGGGTCGGTATTGAAGGCGTGGCTGACGGCTTCTCCCATCTGTCGCCGGCGGCGAAATGGATCATGTGCGGGGCCATGCTGCTGGGGCGTCTGGAAGTGTTCACCATTCTGGTGCTTTTCACGCCCATGTTCTGGCGCCAGTAACGGCGCCGTGTTTGCACCAACGATCTGGGACCAACCATGACCAAGAGCACCAACATTGTTTATCACCACGGTGATGTGACCCGTGCCGACCGCGAGAAGCTGCTTTCACAACGTGGCGCCACCCTCTGGTTCACCGGCCTGTCCGGCTCCGGCAAGTCCACCCTGGCAGTTGCCCTGGAAAGCGCGTTGCATGAAATGGGCCGGCTGACCTATATCCTTGATGGCGACAATATCCGTCATGGCATCAATGCCAACCTCGGTTTTTCACCGGACGACCGCAAGGAAAATATCCGCCGCATTGCCGAGATATCCAAGCTGTTCCGCGACGCTGGCGTCATCAACCTGACCGCCTTCATTTCGCCTTACCGTGAAGACCGCCAGCTGGCCCGTGAACTGGCCGATGGCGATTTCATCGAGATCCATGTGGACGCGCCCCTGGAAGCCTGCGAGGCGCGCGACCCGAAGGGCCTGTACAAGAAGGCCCGCGCTGGCGAGATCCCCGAGTTCACCGGCATCAGCGCCCCTTACGAGGCGCCGGAAAAGCCGGAGCTGCATATCAACACAGCTGAAAACAGTGTCGATGAGTGTGTCGCGCTGATGATCGACTACCTCAAGGACAACGGCTTCCTCGGCTGAGGCGGCTGGCCCTCACCCTGTCCCTCTCCCGGCGGGAGAGGGGACCCACTAGCAGGACTGATAAAGCCCCTCTCCCCCGGGGAGAGGGGTTGGGGTGAGGGCCAACCCACGCGCAACAAAACCACCCGACAAAAAAAGGCCGGCTTTCGCCGGCCCACACATCGATCGGGAATATTGCTTCAGCTGGCGCTGGCAATCTTGTTGACGCGCTTCTGCTTGCGGAACAGCTGGTCCATCTCACCCTCGTAGTAGGCTTCCACCCGCGGGTTCATGACTTTCTTCCACAGCGGCGGGAACAGTGCCAGCACGTACATGGAGGCGTAGCCGCCCGGCAACTGCGGACTTTCCTCGTAGTGTCGCAGCACCTGGTAGCGTCGTTTCGCGTAGGCATGGTGATCGCTGTGGCGCTGCAACTGGAACAGGGCGATATTGGTGAGCAGGTAGTTGCTGTTCCAGCTGTGGGCCGGGGTCACCCGCTCGTACTTGCCGTTTTCGAGCACGCGACGGTGCAGGCCGTAATGCTCGATGTAGTTGATGATCTCCAGCGCCAGGGCGGCAAAGAAGCTCTGGCCGAAGAAGAACAGCACGCCCATCCAGCCCCACAGCGCGTAGAACACGCCGGCAAGGGCGAAGGAAATGGCATACCACCAGATCAGTTCGTTGTCCTTGCTCAGGAATTTCTTGTCCTTGCGCTCCAGGTACTGCTTCTCCAGGCGCCAGGCGTTGATGAAATTGTGCGGGAACGCGTGCAGCAGGAAAGCATAAAGCCCCTGGTTGTAGCGCGAGGATGACGCATCTTCCGGCGTTGAAACGCTGACGTGGTGACCGCGCACGTGCTCCACCTTGAAGCCGGCATAGGTCACTGACGCCAGCAACAGGCCGCCGGCCCAGTTCTCGATCTTCGGGTCCTTGTGGATCAGCTCATGGCCCAGGTTGATGGCGATGATGCCGCCTACCGTGCCGATGGAGACGATCCAGCCGAGCATGCCGAACCAGGAGTAGTCGTTGCTCATGAAGATGTGGCCGCCCCAGAACAGGACGCCGAACCAGATCGGCACCATCAGCAGGGTGAACCAGCGATACACCTTCTCTTCGGACATGGAAGGCACGTCCTCCACCTCGTCCGGGTTGGCCGCATCCTTGCCGATGATGTAATCAAGCACCGGGATGATGCCGAAGATGGTGAAGTAGATGAACCAGGCCCACAGGTCCTGGGTGCCGGACTCACGGCCTGCCAGCGCACTCAGCGGCAGGACCGGGATCAGGGCGATCCAGAACAGGGGGTAGCCTATTTTCTTTATTTTCAGCATGGTTTTCGGGTCAACACGCTCGAACATGCTGGGGCCCTCCGTAACGCAATTGAACAGACAGTCACCCAATAGTTACATCGGCCAATGTAACAGTCAATGCCGTTTGGCAGACCGTTGGTCGGCAATTGGTTACTTTTTGTTCGTCAGGCAGGGGTGTCCGGTGCGCCCTCCTCCTTCCTTGCCGCTCCGGCAGGGCGCGCAAAAAACGGCGCACAAAAAAAGGGCCGGCATGGCCGGCCCTTCTGTCTGCCTCGTCGCGGGTCAGGCGCGGGAGGCGTCAGCGGAGATCTTGTTGACCCGTTTCTTCTCGCGGAACAGCTGGTCCATCTCGCCCTCGTAATAGGCCTCCACCCGCGGGTTCATCACCGCCTTCCACAGTGGCGGGACAAAGGCCAGCACGAACATGGAGGCATAACCGCCAGGCAGCTGCGGGCTTTCGTCGTAGTGGCGCAGCACCTGGTAGCGGCGCTTGGCATAGGCGTGGTGGTCGCTGTGGCGCTGCAGGTGGAACAGCAGCAGGTTGGTGAGCAGGTAATTGCTGTTCCAGCTGTGGGCCGGGGTAACGCGCTCGAAGCGGCCGTTTTCCAGCACGCGGCGGTGCAGCCCGTAGTGCTCGATGTAATTGATCACTTCCAGCGTCATGCCTGCCAGCAGGCCCTGGGCGAAGAAGAAGCCGACGCCGATCCAGCCAAAGGCAGCAAAGAACAGGCCGGCCAGGAGCAGGGAAAAGCCGTACCACCAGATCAGCTCGTTGTCCTTGCTGACCACCTTCTTGCCCTTGCGCTTGAGGTAGGCCGCTTCCAGGCGCCAGGCGGCGAGGAAGTTGCGCACCAGGGCTTTCGGCAGGAAGTCGTACAGGCTCTGGTTGTAGCGGCTGGAAGAGGCGTCTTCCGGGGTGGAGACATGCACATGGTGGCCACGCACGTGTTCCACCTTGAAGCCGGCGTAGGTGACGCAGGCCAGCAGCAGGCCGCCAGTCCAGTTCTCCAGCTTCGGGTCCTTGTGCACCAGCTCATGGCCAACATTGATGGCCACCACGCCGCCGATGACGCCACAGGAAATGACCCAGCCCAGCTGGCCCAGTGCGCTGAACTGGCCCCAGCCGGCAAAGACCCAGCCGCCGAAGGCAAGGATGCCGAGCATGAGCGGGAACATGGCCAGGGTGAACCAGCGGTAGATCTTCTCTTCCGACAGGCTCGGCACCTGGGTTTCCTCGTCCGGGTTGGACGGGTCCTTGCCGACGATGTAATCCAGCACCGGCACGATGCCGAAAATGAACAGCAGCGGGAAGAACGCCCAGAACGTGGCCTGGCCCGGGTTGCTGTCGGCCATGTACCAGCTGAACAGCAGGCTGGCCGGTGCCACCAGCACCAGCAGGTAGGCCCACTTCTTGAACGCGAGCATGGTGTTGTTATCGACTTTCTCGAACATGGCGTAGCGCCTCCTCAAATACGCAAAAGTCTGTTGATCTCGTGATCGACCCGGACAGTCTGCGCGACGATACTTGAATTGTCAAACACTTCAAGTAGATGACTTTTGCGCCGGTTGCCGGCATAATCCGCAGCCATATGGAGTCGAGTGCCCACGGGAGGGACGTCATGCCGCTGAACCCGGCGCGCAATCTGAGCGAACAACTGGCTGAGCACATCAGTGAGCGGATCATCCGTGGTGAGCTGGCGCCGGGCGACCGGCTGCCCGAGGCGGAGTTGGCCAGGCAGCTTGATGTGAGCACCAACTCACTCCGAGAGGCCTTCAGGCTGGTGGAGAAGCGGCACCTGGTGGAGATCCAGCCGCGCCGCGGGGTGCGTGTGAAGCCGGTGGACGAGACCCAGGTACGCGAACTTTACGATTTCCTTTTCGTGCTGCTCGGGCAGCTGGCCAGTCGCGCGGCCAGTGGCTGGAAACCCGGTGAGATCGAGGACCTGGTGGCCCTGGTGGGGCGCATGGCAGAGAACGTGGCGGCCGGCGATGTGGCCGCATTCCATGACACCGCCTTCGAATTCATCCACAACGGCCTGCGTTTTGCCGGCAATGCCTATCTGGTGGATGCCATCGAGGACCTGCTGCCGCAGCTGCAGCGCTTTTCCTATATCGCCCTGATTGAGGAAACCACCGAACTGGAGGTGTCCCTGGCCATCTTCCAGCGTCTGGTGCAGCACGTGGTGCAGCGCCAGGCCGAGCAGGCCACGGCGGATATCCGCGAGTATGGCGCCAACCAGTGCCAGATCGTGCTGCGCGCCCTGGCCAAGCGCCACGCCGCCTGAGGGCCTGCCGACCGGGCCGGGCCGTGATAGCTTTTGCCGTTTCCCGGGAACCAATTCCCCGATTAGCACTCTAATTGCCCGAGTGCTAATATCGAGCTGAATTTCATTGGGAGGGGGTTCCATGAGCACAGAGTTGCAAGCGGTGAAGGCGCTGCCACTGGCGGTTCCGGGGGATAACCTGGATGCCTACATTCGCGCTGTCAGCGAGGTGCCTGTTCTCGATGCCGAGCAGGAGCGCGCGCTGGCCGAGCGCCTTTACTTCAACGAAGACATTGATGCGGCCCGCGGCCTGGTGCTGGCGCACCTGCGCTTTGTGGTGCATATCGCCCGCAGCTACAGTGGCTACGGCCTGCCTCTGGCGGACCTGATTCAGGAAGGCAATGTCGGCCTGATGAAGGCGGTGCGCCGCTTCGACCCGAACGTCGGTGTGCGCCTGGTGTCTTTTGCCGTGCACTGGATCAAGGCGGAAATCCACGAGTTCGTGATCCGCAACTGGCGCATCGTCAAGGTGGCCACCACCAAGGCCCAGCGCAAGCTGTTCTTCAACCTGCGCGGGCAGAAGAAGCGCCTGGCACGCCTGAGCGTGGAAGAAGCCCAGCGCGTGGCCGATGACCTGGGTGTGAAACTCAAGGATGTGCAGGAAATGGAAGGCCGCCTGGCCGCCTACGACGCCTCCTTCGATGGCCCCACCACCGAGGATGACGAGGACCGGGCGATTGTCTCGCCGGCCCAGTACCTGCAGTCCGAGGGTGATGACCCGGCGGATATCCTCGCCGAGGAAGACTGGAACGAACAGGGTGCCCGCGCCCTGGCGGTTGCCCTGAAGGACCTGGACGAGCGCAGTCGCGATATTCTCCAGCGCCGCTGGCTGGCTGACGACAAGGCCACCCTGCAGGAGCTGGCTGACGAGTACGGCGTCTCTGCCGAGCGTATCCGCCAGCTGGAGAACAACGCCATCAAGAAGCTGCGCGGTGCCATGGTCGCCGACACAGCGGCGTAACCCGGCAGCAAAAAATACGGTAGAATGGCGCCGCCTTCGGGCGGCGTCCGCGTTTCTGGCCCGCCCTGAATCCATCAACGTTGAGGAACACGCATGACGCCGAACGAATTTCTGGACAAGGCCTGGCAGGAAAGCGGGCCGAAACTGATCAGCGGTTTCTCGCGTCCGGTGTATCACAACGTCATGGGCCTGCTGCGTGGTCGCAAGTATGACAAGAAAGCCTACGGCGGCATGATCCGGCATACCGAGGCCGGCATGCTCACCACCTGGGCCAGCCAGGTGCCGCGCGGCGGCGTCATTGTCGAGATCGGCTGCTACGGCGGCCTGTCCACCAGCTACCTGCTGCGCGGCCTGAAGCAGCATGGCGGCACCATCTACTCCATGGACCCGTTCAATTCAGACCTGGACAAGCAGGCGGAACTCACCGACAACTGCGTGCCGCTGGACAACAAGCCCACCAAGGCGCTGGTGGAGCAGCGCCTGGAAAAGAACGGCTTCGCCGGCATGTTCAAGCTGATCGAGGGCTTCTCCCAGGAAGTGGCGGCCAACTGGGATCCGTCCATCAAGATCGATTTCCTCTGGATCGATGGCAACCACGAGCAGGCCTACCGTGACTTCAAGGATTTCGAGCCCTACCTGAATCCGGGTGCCCGGGTGGCGGTGCATGATGCGCATCCGCGCTACGGCTACCAGGAAGTGGTGCGTGATGTGCGCAAGATTTTTGCTGAAGGCCAGTGGAAAGACATGGAGCACGTAAAGAGCATCATTGCTGGTCGCAAGGTCGGCTGAACCACGCTGCAGGCAGCTGCTATAAAAAGCCCGGCACCGCCGGGCTTTTTTGTGTTTGCAGATTCAGCGCAACCGTCCGCAGGAGCGGCTCGCTATCCGGCAATGGCCCCGGTGACGGTCAGCAGGTTGCCCATGCGCGCCTCCAGCTGGTCGCCCGGTTGCAGCGGCCCGACACCGGCGGGCGTGCCGGTGAGTACGACGTCGCCCGGGTTCAGGGTAAAGGTGTTGCTGATGTGTGCCACCAGCTCGAAGATCGGGAACAGCATCTGGGCAGTGCTGCCCTGCTGGCGGACGTCGCCATTGATGCGCAGGGACAATTCCAGCGGCTGGCGAACGGAAATACCCCGGGCATCCACAAAACCGGAGATCGGGCAGGCGCCATCGAAGGCCTTGGCGCGCTCCCACGGCTGGCCTTTTTCTTTCAGCGCGTTCTGCACATCCCGGAGCGTCAGGTCCAGCGCCAGCGCATAGCCGGCAAGACTGTATTGCACCTCGCGCGCCGTAGCCTGGTGCAGGGGCTCGCGCACCAGCACGGCGATCTCGATTTCATGGTGCACTTCGCCCTGGTCAGTGGGGATTACGATGTGATCATTGAACGGTGCCAGGGCCGTGGCTGGCTTCATGAACAGGATCGGGCTGTCTGGCACCTCATTGCCCAGTTCACGGGCATGCTCGGCATAGTTGCGGCCCACGCACACCACCTTGCCCACGGGCAGGTCCACGGGTGTGTTATCGATCCACAAATGCTGGTAGGCCACAGGGTTCCCTCATTGTCACTGCAGGAGCGGCGTTCACGTCGCTCCAGCCGGTTTTTTACAGGTCGAACAGCTTGCCCGGATTCATGATGCCGTTCGGGTCGAATACCGCCTTCACGGCTTTCATGGCAGCGATTTCTTCTGCTGAGCGTGAGTACTGCAGGTACGGTTTCTTGGTGCGGCCGACACCGTGCTCGGCAGAAATGGAGCCGTTGTATTTCTGCACGATTTCGAACACCCAGCGGCTGACGTGGTTGCAGCGCTGGAAGAACTCGTCCTTGTCCAGTGCGTCCGGTTTGAGGATGTTCAGGTGCATGTTGCCGTCACCAATGTGGCCGAACCAGACGATCTCGAAATCGGGGTAGTTATCCTGGACCACCGCATCCACTTCCTCGACGAAATCCGGCACCTTGCCGACGGTAACGGAAATGTCGTTCTTGTAGGGGGTGTACACGGAAATGCTTTCGGAAATGCGTTCGCGCAGCTGCCAGAGCTGTTCGGCCTGCTGCAGCGACTGGCTCATGGCGCCGTCCAGCACCCAGCCTTTTTCGACGCAGCTTTCAAAAATGCCCATGGCGTCTTCCAGCACCTGCGGGGAATCACCCTCGAATTCCAGCAGGCAATAGAACGGGGCCTCGGTGTCGAACGGACGTGCGACGCCGTGGGCCAGCACATGGTGCATGGCCTTGTCGGAGAAAAACTCGAACGCGGTCAGGTCGATCTTTTCCTGGAAACTGTGCAGCACATTCATGACATCACGGAAACCGGGACAGCCCAGCACCAGCACGGTCAGGTCCCGGGGCTTGCGTGCCAGCTGGATGGTGGCTTCCACCACCAGCCCCAGGGTGCCCTCGGAGCCGATGAACAGGTGGCGGAAGTCATAGCCGGTGGCGTTCTTGGCCAGGCCCTTGTTCAGTTCCAGCAGCTCACCCTTGCCGGTGACCACTTTCAGGCCGGAGACCCAGTCGCGCGTCATGCCGTAGCGGATCACCTTGATGCCGCCGGCGTTGGTGCCGATGTTGCCGCCGATCTGGCTGGAGCCGGCGGAGGCGAAGTCCACCGGGTAGAACAGGCCCTGTTCGTCGGCGAATTCCTGCAGCTGCTGGGTGACCACGCCCGGCTGCACGGTGACCGAGCGCTCGAACGGTTCGAAATCGAGAATCTTGTTCATCCGGTCAAAGGCGATGACCACCTCGCCGTCGGCCGCCACGGCGCCGGCGGACAGGCCGGTGCGACCGCCACTGGGCACCAGGGCGATACCGTGTTCGTTGGCCAGGCGCACGATTTCCTGCACTTCCTCGATGGTCTCCGGCAGCAGCACGGCACTGGGCGCGGGTGCCCAGACCTTGGTCCAGTCGACGCCATAGCGCGCCAGGCTGTCAGCGTCGGTGAGGCATCGGTTGTCGCCCAGCAGCGGGCGGAAATGTTCGGCGACCTCGGTCATGCAATGCTCCGGAACTGATTGGTCACGGAAAACGCCGGGGGCTGGCGTTCTCAGGGGGGCGCTATGGTACCATACGCGCCCTCAAATGCAGGCTACCCGAGCGATTTCCATGGCCCAGACCTCCCTTGAAAAGGACAAGATCCGCATCCTGTTGCTGGAAGGCATTCACCAGACTGCGGTGGATAACCTCAAGGCCCACGGTTACACCAACGTCGAGCTGCTCAAGGGCGCCCTCACCGGGGATGACCTGAAGGCCAAGATCCGCGATGCCCACATGGTGGGTATCCGCTCGCGTACCCAGCTCACCGAGGATGTCTTTGCCGCGGCCGAAAAGCTGATGGCCGTGGGCTGCTTCTGCATCGGTACCAACCAGGTGGACCTGACCGCCGGCCTGGTGCGCGGTATTCCGGTGTTCAACGCACCCTATTCCAACACCCGTTCCGTGGCCGAGCTGGTGATTGGTGAAGCGATCATGCTGATGCGCGGCATTCCCCAGCGGAATGCCTCCTGTCATGTCGGTGGCTGGCTCAAGAACGCCAAGGACAGCTACGAGGTGCGTGGCAAGAAGCTGGGTATCGTCGGTTACGGCAACATCGGCGCCCAGGTGTCCGTGCTGGCCGAGGCCATGGGCTTCAAGGTGTACTTTTATGACACCGTGACCAAGCTGCCGCTGGGCAACGCTACCCAGGTGCAGAGCCTGGATGACCTGCTCGGCATGAGCGATGTGGTCAGCCTGCACGTGCCCGATACCGACTCCACCCGCTGGATGATCAAGGAGGCGCAGATCCGGGCCATGAAGCCGGGCAGCTACCTGATCAATGCCGCCCGCGGCAAGGTGGTGGACATCGAAGCCCTGGCTGCCGCCCTCAAGGACGGTCACTTGCTGGGTGCCGCCATTGACGTATTCCCGGAAGAGCCGAAAAGCTCCGACGACGAGTTCATCTCGCCGCTGCGTGAATTCGACAATGTCATCCTCACGCCGCATATCGGTGGCTCCACCCAGGAAGCGCAGGAAAACATTGGCGCCGAGGTGTCGGAGAAGCTGGCGCGTTACAGCGATAACGGCTCCACCCTGAGCGCGGTGAACTTCCCCGAGGTGGCCCTGCCGGCGCACCCGAACATGCATCGCCTGCTGCATATTCACCAGAACAAGCCGGGCATCCTGACCCAGCTGAACACCGTGCTGTCCGAGACCGGCGTGAATATCTGCGGCCAGTACCTGCAGACCAACGCCGATATCGGGTATGTGGTCATTGATGTGGAATCCGAGTACAGCCAGCTGGCGCTGGAAAAGATGCGCAACATTGAAGGCACCATCCGTACCCGCGTGCTGTTCTGACCGTCCGGGCGCCGGTCCCCCGGCGCCCTTCTCTCTGCTCGACACCCCTGCTGCCAGCAGCTACTTTAGTAGACCTTTCCCGGGAATCTGACCAAGGCAGGGATGACGTGTTGCGATTGCTGTTCCTGGCGCTGCTGTTGTTGCAAGGCTGCTCCGCCAGCTCCGTGTTTGTGCCCTACCCCGACCAGGCCAGCGCCTGGGTGCAGCCGCTGTCCGCCGGGCAGCCGGGCCAGGGTGCGGTCAAACTCGAGCCGCTGACCACCCGTGAAGACGGTCTGCTCTACCTGCAGGAGCTGGCCCGTCTGCAGCAGCTGGACAACCAGCTTGACGCCAGCCGTGCCACCTTCGCTGATGTCTTTGCTGCCTATGAGCAGCAGGATGCCGCCGCCACTGTCCAGGCCTCGGCGCTGGCTGCCGGCACCGCCTCCCTGATGACCAATGACAACGCCCTGCCTTATGAAGGCTATGCCTATGAGCGCATCATGGCCCATGCCTACCAGGCCCTGAATTACCTGGGCAGCGGTGACGTTGAGGGTGCCCAGGTGGAGCTGCGGCGCGCCGCGCTGGAACAGCGGGTGGCCCAGCAGCGCAACGAAAAGCGCATCGCCCGGGCGGAAGAAAAGGCCAGTGAACAGAACGTCGACCCGGGCCAGTTCGAGAGCCAGTTTGCCGGCCTGAATGCGGCGGCTGCCGAAGTGCGCAGTGCCATCACCAATGCCTGGACCTTCTACCTGTCCGGCGCGGTCTGGGAGGCCACGGGGGAGTACAACAGCGCCCTGGTGGACTACAAGCAGGCGTTGCAGATCCAGCCGGATTCGCCGCTGCTCAAGGCCGCCGCCACGCGCGCGGCGGCCAAGGTGGACGGGCGACGGAACCGCGACAGGGGCACCGTGGTCATACTTCATGAGCAGGGCCTGGTGCCGCCCAAACGCGAGATCAGTTTCCCGGTGCCCACCATTCACGGCTGGTTTGCGGTGGCGTTTCCCACCTACCAGCCCCAGGACATGCGCCCGCCGAAGCCAGTGCATGTGCGGGCTGGCGACAGTGAAGCGGCGGACACGGAAGTGCTGGCGCAGCTGAATGCCATGGCGGCGCGGGCCCTGAAAGACCGGGTTCCGGCCATGCTGGTGCGCCAGACACTGCGCGCCACGGCCAAGTACCAGGCCCAGAAGACCGCCAATGACAATTTCGGGCTGGCCGGCGCCCTGTTCACCCAGATCTACAACCTGGTGTCGGAGCGGGCCGATCTGCGCAGCTGGTTGAGTTTGCCGGCCTACGGCATGGCCGCGGAGGTGACCCTCCCTGCCGGCGAGCAGAGCGTCCAGTTGTCCGGCCCCGGGGGCGGTGCTACGTTGACTGTGCCGGTGCGCGGCGGCGGTGTCACTATCGTGCGCGTGGTGACAGCAGGCAGTTTGATGCATACCGATGTTTACGCGTTCTAGCGCCGGACACCTCCGGCGATGACAGGGAGAAGACCAATGAAACCGATACATGTGCTGATGGCTGTGCTGATGGCCGCCGTGCTGGCGGGGTGCTCTGCCAGTAACATGGCCAGTCGCGACAAGGGCGAGGACGGCCAGTATGAAACCGTGCTCAAGTCCAACAACTCCCTGCTCTACAGTCGCCTGCAGATTGCCCAGCTGAACGAACGGCAGGTGGGTGACCTGATGCAGGTGCAGGCGACGCTGGAGAATGCCTGGAAGTTCGAGCTCGACTTCCAGTACAAGTTCAAGTGGTTCGATGCCAATGGCTTCGAGCTGGCACCCGAGGGGCAGGCCTGGCGTCAGCTGATCCTGCCGGGGCGCAACCAGGCCAACGTCCAGGCCGTGGCGCCGAACCCCACGGCGGCCCGTTATGAAATCTGGGTTCGTGAATAATTGGCTGCGCGAATAATTACGTTCAAGGAGAGGAAGGGATCATGGTGCGTTTACTGACAATTGTACTGGTGGCAGCGATGACGGTGCTGGCCGGTTGTGCCGCAAAAGTGGATTACGGTGATGCCACCGCCCGCGAGACGGTGAATACGGATTTCGGCTCCACCGACCTGCAGATGATTGCCGCGAAGATGGTGGATGACATGCTGGTGTTTCCGCCCATCGTGCAGATGACGTCACAGCGTCGCCCGGTGGTTTTTGTTGACCGGATCAAGAACAAGACCACCGAGCATATCGACACCGAATCCATCACTGACACCATCCAGAGCAAGCTGCTCAATTCGGGCAAGTTCCGCTTTGTCGACATGACTGTGGTGGACCGGGTCAAGGAACAGCTGGATTACCAGGCAGATTCCGGCCTGGTGGATCCCACCCAGGCGGTGCTCATGGGCAAGCAGATTGGTGCCGAGTTCATGCTCTACGGCAACATGTCCTCCATCGTGAAGCGCGATTCCAGCAGCAAGGATGTCTACTACAAGTTCACCCTGAAACTGATGAACCTGCAGACCGGCATCCTGGAGTGGTCCGGCGAGAAGGAAATTCGCAAGACGCGTAACAACACGTTCCTCGGCCTTTGAGGCTGGCGGACAGGGAGGCCGGAACAATGAAGTTGCTCAAGTGGATCTGTGTGGTGCTGTGGCTGGCCTCAGCCACAGTGCAGGCAAAAACCGAGGAAGTGGTGCAACAGGCCAGCGGCTTTGGTGATACGCCCGCTGCAGCCGTGGCCAACGCCCTGGTGGAAGCATCGCGCCAGGCCCTGGGTGTGTCCGTGCTTTCCGACCCGTCATTCCGGGTGGCCACCTATGAGTGGGTGGCCAACGAGAACATGGCCACCGGCGCCTGGACCACGCGTAGTGAAGCGCAGGCCACCAGTCTCTCCAATGTGGCGGGTTATCGCGTGATTGATACCCGCAAAGTGGATGAGGGGCTGTGGCAGGCCGACATCGAGGCCCGCCTGCTGCGTGATGTCAGCATCGGCCCGGACCGTTCCGCGCTGCCATCGCTGGTGGTGGCGCCATTCCGCACCGCCAGGGACAGCTATGACCCGGGGCAGCCTGCCAGTGCTGCAGACGTGCGCGCCGCGCTCAAGCGCGAGCTGGTGAATGCGTTCGTCCAGTCAGGGCGTGTGCGTGTGCTGGATCGTGACTTTGGCGCCGCCGCCGGCAAGGAAATGGATGTGGCGGCGGAGAGCCTGTCGCCGTTCGAACAGGCCAAGCGCGGCCAGGCACTGGGTGCCGACCTGGTCATGGCCGGCGAGGTGGAATCGCTGCAACTGGGCCGCAAGAGCGGCACCTTTTACGGCACCCAGCTGAACACCATGGAGCCGGTGGTGCGCATTCACTATCGCCTCATTGATACCGCCACCCGCGAGATCATTGCCGCCGGCACCTGGGATGAATCCCGTTCCGCCGCCACCCTGCGCCAGCAACTGCGCGACGCGGATATCGACAAGGACCGGGAGCCGGAACGCATCACCGAAGTGCTGTATCCAAACATTGCCCGCGGGCTGGTCAATGTGGCGCTGGAATCCCTGTATCCGTTGCGCATCCTGAGCGCGGCCAGTGCCGAGTCGGTGTTCGTCAGCCAGGGTGATGGCGCGCTGGCCGAAGGCGACCTGCTGTCAGTGCACCGTTCCGGGGGCGAAATGGCGGATCCGGATACCGGCATTACCATCCGCATGGAAGGGCCGGCGGTGGCTACCTTGCGCGTCACCAATGTGGCCAGCCAGTTTGCCACGGCCGAACTGGTGACGGGTGAGCTTGCCAGCCTGGATGCCCAGGCGATACTGCATGTGCGGGCCCAGGCCGGTAATGACAATGTCGGCCCGGGCAAGCCGGCCACGCCGGGTTCATCCGAGGCGCCGGTGCAGTGGTAACCGCAGAGCCCCTCTCCCCGAGGGAGAGGGGTTGGGGTGAGGGCCCTTTCCCGTTCAAGAAGCACCACAAACAAAAACGCCGCTCAACTGAGCGGCGTTTTTGTTTGCCTGTACGGCACGGCAGGGGCGACATTCTCAAGTCGCCGCGCTGGCAGCACCAATCAGTCCCAGAAATTCCACCACGGCTTTTCTTCCGCGTTGCGCATCTCCTGGCCTTTCTCGGAGCCCTTGCCCGTGGACGGGTGCGCGTCTTTCTTGGCCATGCCCGGCGGTACATCCGGCTTGGCTTTCTCTACCGCGTCTGCGGCCTCTTCCATTTCCTCTTCAGCCGCTTCGGCGGCATCTTCTGCTGCTTCTTCAGCGTCTTCCGCGGCGTCCTCGGCAGCTTCTTCTGCGGCTTCCGCAGCGTCTTCGGCTTCCTCGGCGGCTTCTTCAGCCATGTCCTCGGCAGACTTGGCAGCGTCTTCAGCCATGTCTTCGGCGTCTTCCGCCATGTCCTTGGCCTTTGCCTTCATCTCCATGCCCTTGGCCTTGCCCTTTTCGGCCATGTCGCCGCCTTCGTTCTGGCCGGCCATGGCCGTCGGTGCTGCGCCCAGGGCGCCAGCTACTGCCAGTGCAATCAACGTCTTTTTCATCGTTGTCTCTCCGTCACGGATGAAAGAAAAATAAGGCTAATGACCGTAACACAGCTGACACACAGGGAAAGCAGATTTCGAAAAAGCGCGTAAAAAGTGTGAGCGGCGTCAGGCTGCCAGCGCCTCAGCGTAGATAACGATCAATGATGGCATTGATCTTTCTGCGAAATTCTTCTGACTCGTTGGCCAGCTGATGGCGCGCACCCTTGAGCATGTGTATGTCCGGGCTCTTGAACTTGTCTTCAAGGATGTTGAGGTTGTGGCGCCAGTCCACGGTTTCATCCAGATCGCCCTGGATGATCACCGGGGACAGGGACACCTTTTTTGCCGCTTCAATGGTGGGAATCCATTTCTTCAGGGCCCCTACCCAGCGCGACGACAGCAGTTTCGACTGCAGCGGGTCAAGGTTGCGCAGGAATTCGAGGAAATCCGGATCACTGGAATTGACGGTAAAGCTGCGCGCCACATAGTCCCGGAACGGACCTACCAGTGCATGCATCAGTGCACCGGTGCGCCACTTCGCCGGCCGTACCAGTGGCGCCAGCAGTATTACCTGCTCGAACGGAAAGGCCGCTTCGTCGAACTGGTAATTGAGCGCATAGTCCACCATCACCGCACCGCCAGTACTTTGTGCCACCACGTGCCAGGGGCGTGGGAAATGATTTTCCTTGCGCTCCAGGCACTGGGTGAGTACTTCCCGGTAGACCTGGAAGTCCTCGATGGCCGCCCGTGGCCCGGAAGACAGCCCATGTCCGGGCAGGTCGTAGGCAAGCACGGCGTAATTGAGCTCAAGCAGGTGCTCGATGACGTGCTTGTACAGGCCCACATGATCGAAATAGCCATGGCAGACAAGCACGGTGCCGCGGGCGTCATCGCGCATCCAGGCATGCACGGCAATGGTGTGGCCGGCGGCTTCGAAATAGCCGAACGCATGGTGCAGCCCGGCAAACCGCGCCGCGAAATCAATCCCGTAGTAACGCGCATAGCGCAGCGCCTCACCGCCGATAATCTGCGGTGCCTGCCAGTCAAGCGGTGCCCAGGCTTGTTGAATCCGCTGGGGATCGAATGCATTCTTCATTGTCCTAGCATAACGGTTGTCCTGCGGTGCGGTCACTGGCTGGCAGGCCTCGCGGGGAAACGAACGCGAATATCGGCATGAAGGAGAGCGGTGTCATGAAAGACAAGCTGGTGGCAGCGGGGATACACCTGCTGTTCAGTGCCCTGATCGTTGCGTCGCTGGTGGCCGTGGTCATGTGGGTCTGGTTCCCTGGTCCCCTCAGTCGCATCGAGGGCGTTACCATCCCGCTGAAGATACTGGTGATTGTCGATGTCATCCTCGGGCCGATGCTGACCTTTGTGGTCTTCAAGCATGACAAGCCGTCCCTGAAAAAGGACCTGGGTGTGATCATCGCCCTGCAGCTGGCCGCATTCGGCTATGGCGGCTGGGTCATGTACCAGGCGCGCACCGCCGTGCTGGCCTGGGACAGCGGCAATGTCTATTCCGTGCGCGCCGGCCAGACCGAAGGCGAGCCCATCCCGGGCTGGGTCACCCCCGTGCCGGGACTGCATGGCACCGGCCTGGTCTATGTGGAGAAGATCAACGACCCGGATTTCATTGCCGCCGTGCTCCGGGGTGACCAGGCCGATGTCACCCTGTTGCCGGCGCAGTACCGGCCGGTGAGCGAGCATGTGCAGGAGATTGTCGCGTCGGCGCCGGATATCGCCAAGCTGCTGGCGGAGCCGGCCATGCAGGGGCCCTGGCAGGCGTTTGCAGAGCGCCACGGCGTTTCCCGCGATGAGGTCATTATCGTGCCGCTGCTGGGCGCCCACGCCGATGCCGGCGTTGTGCTGCGCCGCGAGGACGCCGGCTTTGTCGGCCTGCTGGATGTGGATGTCCGGCGCGTGCTGGAGCTGCGCAAGGTGCGCAAGAATGTGCCCGGCGGCAAACAGGCTGGTCGCGCTGGCGATGGCAGTGGCCCTGCCGCCTGAGCCGTCGACGCATCCTCCACGCCGCATTGGCGACACTGTCGCCAGAGGTGACCTATGTATATCGACAAGCAAGGCCTGGCCGGGCTGGAGAAGCGCCGACGCGCGGCCCTGGTAAACAGTCTTTCCGGGTTCAAGAGCGCCAACCTGGTTGGCACGGCCAGCGCTGACGGTGAGAGCAACCTGGCCATCGTCAGCTCCGTCTTTCACCTGGGGGCCGACCCGGCCCTGATGGGCTTTATCAGCCGGCCACCGTCCGTGGACCGGCACACGCTGGAGAACATCGAGGCGCTGGGGGAATACACCCTCAACCACGTCCATGCCGATATCGTTCATGCTGCCCACCAGACCTCGGCGCGCTATCCGCGTGAGGTGTCCGAATTCGCGGCCACCGGGCTGACACCGCTGGCGGCACAGACCCTGCGTGTCCCTTACGTGGCCGAGAGCCGCGTGCGACTGGGCCTGACCCTGTGTGAAATGAAGCCGGTGGAAGTAAACAACACCGTCATGGTGATCGGCGAGATCGTCGAAATCCACGTCCCCGACAGTGCGGTGGGCGAGGATGGCTTCATCGACCTGGAAACGTTGGGCACGGTGGCCATTTCCGGCCTGGACAGCTATCACCGCACTGAAAAGGTCTCGCGCCTGAGCTACGCCAAGCCGGACCGCCCCCCACGCGAGATTTCCTGACGCCACAGCGGGCCGGCTTGGCCTTGCCAGCGCCGGCCTATATTCTGTCCCAGTCTGTGTTTGTCCGGGGAAGCCAGTGCCACGATTTCATTTTCATGCGGTCATCGGAGCCGCCATCCTGTTGATGGCTGTGCACGGCAGTGCCGCCGTATACCGTTGCGGTGATACCTTCTCCGACAGCCCCTGCGGTGATGATGCCATCGAGCATGAAGTGTTTGGCGAGGGCGCCCAAAGCACCGCCAACCTGGACGACAAGGCCGCCCAGACCTGCCTGCAGGCACTGCTTGAGCAACACATGCTCGGCAACCCCCAGGGTGTTGTTGCCGCCCCCGCCTCCAAACGCAAATCCCGTGTGATCAAGAAACACGGCACCAGCCTGATGGGGTATCAACTCATGGTGGCGGTGCGCGAGATGAATCCGAACACGGGCATGTTCAATCCGCCGACACACTTTGAGTGTGTGCTGACGCCGGATCTGTTGCGGGTGCTGGAGGTGTCAGCGCCCGGTGGCGATGATGAATGAATAGCGAGGCAACTCGGGCGCCTCGTAGAAAAATCAAAGACCTGATTCTCTGGCGTTTGCGTGCTGGCGGAACAGCATCGCTGGATAGATTTAAAGGGAATGGGATGGCGCTAAGAGCGTCGCTGTTTTTCGCCACCGGGTAAGGGGCTGACATGAGATTCAACTGTGCTGCTATATTTTATTTACTTCAGTGCGTGCTTTTCCCCGGCATTGTTTATGCAGAAGATTTTTCTTCTAATATGTCCAAAAGCCTTGGCTGGTATCAGGAGAGTGTGAAGAAATCGTTATTCGATTTCTATGTCCTTAGCGGCGAGAAAAATGATTCAAACCGTATTCAATATGTTCTTGAGTCCCAGGCGACACACATATTTCGATTTGTTTCCGACATTAAAGATCAGGGGCTGATCAGTCATATTGATTCGAGAGGGCAAATAGTCATCTGCTACTTCATGTACCATGGTAGTGATTTGGAAGCGACTTTCAGTCAGTCACCGTTTATTGATGATCTAAAAAGAAGAAACCAGCGCATCCGTGACTATTTCTTCGAGCATAAAGACGAAATAATGGAATTTCGTAGTTTTGCAAGATATCTGGAAGATGAGTCTGAATGTTTTTTGCCGGAAACCGTAGAGAACCTGCGGCATTCTGGAGACTATTAGTGCCCGTAGTGGGAGCTTAAAAAACAGGGGCGTCCATCGACTGGTTTCTCTCTGGCGCGGACACCTGTAGCAGCGTTTTTAAGTGTTCCAGACCGCCGAATCCGTTGTGCGCTCGCTGAGTGCTGATTGCAGCGACTGGAGTTAAAGTATTTCGGTTTCCTGGATTTCCGCCCGCCGAATTTTTCTGAGGGTTTGGTGATTCTATTTGTCGACTGGCACTTCTTTGTTTTGTAGATTGTTGGGTGTCCTTGATTTTCTTTGAGCGTCATTCCGTGAGTTTTTTGTGGCACAGTTGGTGGAATATGTGAATAAGCGAATTGTTCTTTCATTTTTTCTTCTTTGCATGGCAGGGTGTGATCCGAAAGCTGCAGAAAATAATCCAGCTAATCCGCACTTCACTATGAAGCTTGAAGAGATATTTGATTCGGAATGTGCAAGAAGGATTGCGCGAGATTCTTTATATTCCGAGCTTTCCAAGAAGAAGGATCATCACCCGTGCTTTTCTTCTATTAATGAAAAAGGCAGGGATGGCCTGACTCCGGTTTTCTGGGCAATAAGAAATCGAGATGCCGCCGCCGTTTCATTAATGCTGGGATTAGGCGCCAGGCCAGATGTTCAATTGGCTGGAGATTTCAAGCATTCAAGTTACATTAGTTACGCTTCTTTCTCTCATAGCAACGAAATACTGAGGCAGTTGCTTGAAGCGGGTGCTGATCCAGCGTCATATGGTGATCGTGGCTATCATTCTCTAGATACTGCGATAAGCGTGGATAATATTGAAGGCTTGCTTCTGCTTCTTGAGGCGGGTGTGAATCCAGGCGTCACAAACTCCCAGGGTAGTCCAATCATTGTGAGGGCGGTTGCGGCTGGAAAGTTCCAGGCAGCATGGTTGTTACTTGAGAACGGGGCAGATCCTCATCAATCAGCCCCCAACGGCCTTGGCGTTCGCAGGCTAATAGATGCTTATGGGTGTGATGTGCCACTCAGTGAAAAGCTTTGGTGTCATCGCTTCGTGGAGCAGGTTTACGAGAAATAGGCGGGAAGCCCCGGTATAGAGATTGGGGTCAGGTCTTTCATCTTTCACCGCCGGGCAGTTGCAGCGGTCGTGTCGGCAGGCGTAATTCATGTGTTAACTTTCTCTTTATGGTGAAACATGGAAGACCTGACCCTAAAGTGCCTGCTCACAAAGAGCGTGATGTGTATCCCTATTTTAGACTAGGAAACCACCCTGGCGATCCGACTAGCCTGCCGGGTCGTATCTCGATAAGCGGAAATGCCGTGCCGCTAATGATTGAGGAAGGAGCGCAGAGAGCGTTTTCTAGAGCAAGAGATAAAGTTTATGAAGTATTCAAATAGGGTGAAGGGGTGGTGCGGTTTACTCACGGCAGTTTTTCTGTTGAGCGGCTGTGCAATTCGTACCGTGCATGAAGAGTATAAGGTCTGCAGGACAAAAGCGGGCCAGTTTGAAGTCGAGTTCGAGCTTCGAGCCTCCTTTCAGAAAAATGACGGTGTTACGGTCTACGGCAGCCCCTACGATGTTGTGGTTTTTTTTCGGTCAACTGAGAAATTCTCGCACGGCGGAGTTGCTAATATTGCTCTATCGGAAACTGGCAGTAGAGCTTCCGCAGTCCTCTATGAGGGCTCTATGGCTATAATGAAAGCGAAGAAGTCAGAGAATTTATACTGGGCCTATGGAAAAGAGACAAGCGTTAAACTTCCATACAAAAGCTATGCGCTTACAGGCTCTGTGGTTCTAAACGGAGATGCAATGGAGTTCCATTGCCAGCTCCAGAAGAATTACAAAGAGTATGAAGAGGGCTTTTTTGAGGCCGTGTGGGGAGGTATATAAGGCTGAATTGGAAAGGAATCGGGGTCAGGTCTTTCACGTTTCACCTTCCAGTCTGAGAGGCCTGGGTCTGGAAATAAATTTGGGGGAAGGACGCGGGGTCAGGTTGAATCGCCACCTGGGAAATTGGGGTCAGGTCTTCCATGTTTCATCGGTTTGATCTGGCCTGAAGCCCCGTACTCTGTTTTTTTGTGAAAGCCCGGGAAGGCCAAGCCTGACACCTTTATGATCTATGTCGATAAATCCAGTCCACCCGCCGCGCCGCCAGCTTCGGGCTCATAGCTGCTAACCCGCCAGCCACCAGATCCCGCGCCATGCGCACCGGCGCTCGCCGCTCATGAAACAGCTTCATATTGTCCCGCGCCAACCGCTGGATGCGATCGCAGCGCGGCGCCCGCTGGGCCTGGTACCACGCGGACGGATCAAACTGCGGTGCTTTCTGCCAGCGCGCCAGCGCATCGGCCAGCACCCACGCATCCTCAATGGCCTGTGCCGCGCCCTGGGCCACGAAGGGCAGCATGGGATGCACGGCATCGCCCAGCAACATCACCCTGCCCCGGTACCAGTGCGGTAACGGATCGCGGTCGAACAGGGCCCAGCGGTAGCAGGCGTTGGGGTCGGCATGGGCGAGTATCTGGAACAGGCGGGTGTCCCAGCCGGCAAAGTCCCCAAGCATGTCTTTCAGGGAGGCCTTCTCCGTCCAGGATTCCTGCTGCCAGTTATCGCGTTCGGTGACGCCGACGAAGTTCAGGACCTCATAGCGGCGCACGTAGTACATCACCACATGGGCCCCGGGCCCCATCCAGATATTGGCGTCCTTTGGCGGATGCAGGCCAGTGGGCAGCCGGTCCACCGGGATCAGACCGCGCCAGGCCACGTTGCCGGTGAAGCGTGGCGGCGTTGGCTGGTCACAGACGAAGTCACGCAGGCGCGAATGGATACCGTCTGCGGCGATCACCCAGCTGGCGCGCAACCAGTCGCCATTTTTAAGAATCACCCGTGCCTCGCCGACGCCGTTTTCGACGGCGTCCACGGTGCACCCTTCCTGCACGGCCTCAGGATCATTGGCGCGCACGGCTGCCAGTAGCGCGCCTACCAGGTCGGCGCGGTGGATATGGATGTAGGGTGCGTCGTACTCAAGGTCGGCAAAGCGCACATGGGCCAGGGAGCGGCCGCTTTCCCAGTGGTGCGCGTGGATGCCTTCCGGGTAACAGCCGGCCGCCTCCAGCGCTGGTGTCAGGCCCAGCGCGTCGAGGACACAGGCGGCATTGGGACTGATCTGCAGGCCGGCACCGATCTCGCTGATCTCGGTTGCCCGCTCCAGCACGCGCGGCCGGAAGCCGCGCTGCTGCAGCGCCAGGGCACAGGCAAGGCCGCCAATGCCGCCGCCGACGATGACGATGTCCGAATGACTGGTCACAGGGTCAGTTTCCGGGTTTGTTCTGTGTTACCCCCAGTGTATGCCGCTGGCGCAGTAAAGAGAAAAGCCGGTCGGGACCAAGTGGGTTTTTTTTGTTTTGGGTCAAGAATAGGGTGGGTGCAGACTGAAAGGATTCGCGCCGTGCACGGCGCTCCTACAGGATGGCGTAGGAGCGCCGGCTCGGGGTTACTTGATGCGCGGGTCCAGCTCGCCACTTTCGTAGCGCTGGAACATGGCTTCCAGGCTGATCGGCTTGATCTTGCTGGCGTTGCCAGCAGTGCCGAAGGCTTCATAGCGCGCCAGGCAGATGTCCTTCATCGCCTTGATCGATTCCTTCAGGTACTTGCGCGGGTCGAATTCGGCGGTGTTCTCGGCCAGGAAGCGCCGGATCGAGCCGGTGCTGGCCAGGCGCAGGTCGGTGTCGATATTGACCTTGCGCACGCCGTGCTTGATGCCCTCGACGATCTCTTCCACCGGCACACCGTAAGTCTCGGGAATCTCGCCGCCGAACTGGTTGATGACCTTGAGCCACTCCTGCGGCACCGAGGAGGAGCCGTGCATCACCAGGTGGGTGTCCGGGATGCGCTTGTTGATTTCCTTGATGCGCTCGATGGCGAGAATGTCGCCGGTGGGCGGACGGGTAAACTTGTAGGCGCCGTGGCTGGTGCCGATGGCAATGGCCAGTGCGTCCACCTTGGTCTTGGTGACGAAGTCCGCCGCCTCTTCCGGATCGGTGAGCATCTGGTCATGGGTCAGGGTGCCGGATGCGCCGATACCGTCCTCTTCCCCTGCTTCGCCGGTCTCCAGTGAGCCCAGGCAGCCCAGCTCGCCTTCCACGGAAACGCCACAGGCATGGGCCATGTCCACCGCAGTGCGGGTAACGCGCACGTTGTAGTCGTAGTCGGTGGGGGTCTTGCCGTCCTCACCGAGGGAGCCGTCCATCATGACAGATGAAAAGCCCAGCTGGATGGAGCGTTGGCACACCGACGGGCTGGTGCCGTGGTCCTGGTGCATCACCACCGGGATGTGCGGGAATTCCTCGATGGCGGCCAGGATCAGGTGGCGCAGGAAAGGCGCGCCGGCGTATTTGCGCGCACCGGCAGAGGCCTGCACGATTACCGGGGAATCGGTCTGGTCGGCCGCTTCCATGATGGCGCGCATCTGTTCCAGGTTGTTGACGTTGAAGGCCGGTACGCCGTAGCCGTGCTCGGCGGCGTGGTCCAGCAGTTGTCGCATGCTGATCAGTGCCATCGTTGCTTCCCTCTTTCTGCTGCGCTGTCTTTACGCCGCCACCGGCGGCCTGAATGTTCACTGTAGGAGCGGGGTGTACGCTGCGAATGTTTTGCCAATCGCTGGCGTCGTTGTTCGCGGCGTGCACGCCGCTCCTACAAGGTTGTCATTATTCCGCGCCGCGGGCTTCCAGCATCGCGACGGCCGGCAGGGTCTTGCCTTCCAGGAACTCGAGGAACGCACCGCCACCGGTGGAAATATAGCTGACCTTGTCGGTAATGCCGTACTTTTCCACCGCCGCGAGGGTGTCACCGCCACCGGCAATGGAAAAGGCGTCCGAGTCGGCGATGGCCAGGGCCATCTCCCGGGTGCCCTCGCCAAACTGGTCGAATTCAAAGACACCCACCGGGCCGTTCCAGACAATGGTCTTTGCTTCCTTCATCAGGGCAGCAAACACATGGGCGGTCTTGGGGCCCACATCAAGGATCATGTCATCCTCGGTGACCTCGTCCACGTCCTTGTTCACGGCTTTGGCATTGGCGTCGAACTCGCTGGCCACCACCACGTCCACCGGCAGGGGGACCTGCACTTTTTCCGCAATCTTGCGCGCGGCATCCAGCAGGTCCGGCTCGTACAGGGACTTGCCCACCGGGTGCCCGGCGGCGGCCAGGAAGGTGTTGGCGATGCCGCCACCCACCACCAGCTGGTCCACCTTCTCGGCCAGCGCGTCCAGCACTTCCAGCTTGGTGGAGACCTTGGAGCCGGCGACGATGGCCACCAGTGGTTTTTCCGGGGCTTCCAGCGCCTTGCCCAGCGCGTCCAGCTCGTTGGCCAGCAGGGGGCCGGCGCAGGCCACCGGCGCAAACTTGCCGGCGCCATGGGTGGAGGCCTGGGCGCGGTGAGCGGTGCCGAAGGCGTCCATGACATAGACGTCGCACAGGGCCGCGTACTTGCGCGCCAGGGTCTCGTCGTCTTTCTTTTCGCCCTTGTTGAAACGCACGTTCTCGAACAGCACCAGCTCGCCCTCGCCCACCTCGACGCCATCGAGGTAATCGCGTACCAGGCGCACAGGCTGGCCGAGCAGCTTTTCCAGGTGCTCGGCCACCGGCTTCATGGAGGCGGCGTCATCAAACACGCCTTCCTCCGGACGGCCCAGGTGGCTCATCACCATGACCCGGGCGCCCGCCGCCAGGGCATGCTTGATGGTGGGCAATGACGCCTGGATGCGTACATCGGAGGTCACCTTGCCGTCCTTGATCGGCACGTTGAGGTCTTCACGGATCAATACCCGTTTGCCCTTCAGGTCCAGGTCGGTCATGCGCTTGATGGCCATGTTGTTTCCTCGTCCACGCTGTCTGTGCCCATGCCGGGCGCGTTAATAAAATCTGCGCCGCAGGAGCGCCGCGTACGGCGCCAATCTCTCGTCCGAACCGGCGCCACCATTCGCACCGTACACGGCGCTCCTACAGGCGTGTCTTCGTCATGTGTGCGAGCAGGTCGATCAGCCGGTTGGCATAGCCCCACTCGTTGTCATACCAGGCCACCACATGCACCAGGTTGCCCTGCACCCGGGTCTGGGTGGCGTCAAACACCGCCGACTCCGGGCGATGGTAGAAATCGGCGCTCACCAGCGGCTCGTCGTTGTAGCCGATCAGCCAGGGCTGCTTTTTCGACTGCGCCTCCATGAATGCGTTCAGTGCATGCACATCCGGCGTGCGCTTGAGCGACAGGTTCAGGTCCAGCATCGCCACATTCAATGTGGGTACGCGGATGGAATCGCCACTGATGCGATCCGCCAGCCACGGCAGCACTTTCTGCGCCGCGCCGATGGCACTGGAGGTCGTGGGCACGATGTTCTGTGCCGCCGCCCGGCCCCGGCGCACGTCGCGGTGCACATGATCCAGCAGGTTCTGGTCCGAGGTGTAAGCGTGCACCTCCTTCATCAGCACCTGCTCGACGCCGTACTCGGCATCCAGGATGTGCAGCAGTGGCGTGATGCAGTGGGTGGTGCAGGACGCCGCCGACAACACCCGCTGTGAGCCGTCCAGAACCTGTTCGTTGACGCCGTACACCACAATGGCGTCGGCATCGTCGAACGGCACGGCACCCATGATCACATGATGGGCGCCGGCCTTGAGGTGCTTTGATGCATCATCGCGACCGCGAAATTCGCCGGTACATTCCAGTACCACATCGATGTTCATGTCGCCCCAGGGCAATGCTGCCGGGTCGGCCTGCTCCAGCAGCACCGGGGTATGCCGACCGATGCGCAGCACGCCGTCGAGCAGCTCCACCGGCACACGGCAGGGGCCATGGGTGGTGTCGTAGCGGGTCAGGTAGAGCAGGTCTTCCGCCCGCCCCACGTCATTGATCGCCACCAGCTCCACGGGCACCTGCTCGCCCGCCGCTTCCCGTTCCACCAGGGCGCGAACAAAGGAGCGGCCAATCCGGCCATAGCCGTTCAGGGCGATACGCATGGGCGTGTCAGTACCTCACAGCAATTCGTTGACGGCATCCACCACCGCCTCTGCGGTGATGCCGAAGTGCTTGAACAGATCGCCCGCCGGCGCCGACGCGCCGAAAGAGCGCATGCCAATAATGCGGCCATCAAGGCCGACAAAGCGGTACCAGTAATCGGCGATGCCGGCTTCCACGGCAACCCGGGCACGCACGGCGGCCGGAAGCACCTGTTCCTGGTAGGCGGCGTCCTGGGCGAGAAAGACTTCCACGCTGGGCAGCGACACGACACGGACGTTCTTGCCGTCCTTGCCCAGTGTCTCAGCGGCGTTCATGGCCAGTTCCACTTCCGAGCCGGTGGCAATGATGATGGCGTCCGGCGTGCCCTCACCGGTTTGCGTCAGCACATAGCCGCCGCGCGCCACATTGGCCAGGGTCGCTTCGTCACGCGCCATGCAGGGCAGGCCCTGGCGGCTGAACACCAGTGCGGCCGGGCCATCGGTGCGTTCGATGGCGGCTTTCCAGGCGACTGCGGATTCCACCGTGTCGCACGGGCGCCAGGTGTTCATGTTCGGGGTCAGGCGCAGGTTGGCCAGTTGCTCCACCGGCTGGTGGGTGGGGCCGTCTTCACCGAGACCGATGGAGTCATGGGTGTAGACCAGGATATTGGGCTGCTTCATCAGCGCCGCCATGCGCACGGCGTTACGGGCGTATTCCATGAACACCAGGAAGGTGCCGCCGTAGGGGCGCACACCGCCGTGCAGGGTCATGCCGTTCATGATGGCGGTCATGGCGAATTCGCGCACACCGTAGTGCAGGTAGTTGCCACTGGCATCGTTGGCGGTGACCGCCACCGAGCCACTCCACGGGGTGTTGTTGGAGCCGCCCAGATCTGCAGAGCCGCCGGTCAGTTCCGGCAGCACCGGGCCGTAGGCGTTGAGGCAGTTCTGGCTGGCCTTGCGGGTGGCCACTTTTTCCATCTTGTCCTGGCACTCGCGAATGAAGGCATCGGCCTTGTCGCTGAAGTCGGCGGGCAGTTCGCCAGCCAGGCGGCGGGTCAGCTCAGCGGCCAGTTCCGGATGGCTGCGCTGGTAGTCATCCATCTGGCGGTTCCATTCGGCTTCCAGCTCGGCGCCCTTGTTGCGAGCGCTCCAGGCGTCATACACCGGCTGCGGGATCTCGAACGGGCCGTGTTCCCAGCCCAGCTGCTTGCGGGTCAGGGCAATCTCGTCATCACCCAGGGCGGCGCCGTGACACTCTTCCTTGCCCTGTTTGTTGGGTGAGCCGAAGCCAATCACGGTCTTGCAGCAGATCAGGGTGGGCTGGTCGGGGTTGGCTCGGGCGGTTTCGATGGCGGTGCGGATCTCTTCCGGGTCGTGGCCGTCCACGTTGGGCACCACCTGCCAGCCGTAGGCGCGGAAGCGCTCCACGGTGTCGTCCGTGAACCAGCCCTCCACTTCACCGTCGATGGATATGCCGTTGTCGTCGTAGAAGGCAATCAGCTTGCCCAGGCCCAGGGTGCCGGCCAGAGAGCAGGCTTCATGGGAAATGCCTTCCATCATGCAGCCGTCGCCGAGAAAGCAGTAGGTGTGGTGGTCGACCACGTTGAAGTCGTCACGGTTGAACTGCGCCGCGAGGATTTTCTCTGCCAGTGCCATGCCTACGGCATTGGCGATGCCCTGGCCCAGCGGGCCGGTGGTGGTTTCCACGCCGGGACACTCGTCGTGCTCGGGGTGGCCTGCCGTGGGGCTGTGCAGCTGGCGGAAATTCTTCAGGTCATCAATGGACAGGTCGTAGCCGGTCAGGTGCAGCAGGCTGTAGATCAGCATGGAGCCGTGGCCGTTGGAGAGCACGAAACGGTCGCGGTTGGGCCAGGCCGGGTTGGCCGGGTTGTGATTCATGAAGCCGCGCCACAGCACTTCGGCTATATCGGCCATGCCCATGGGGGCGCCCGGATGGCCGGAATTGGCCTTCTGGACCGCGTCCATGCTGAGTGCACGGATGGCGTTGGCGAGCTCGCGGGGTTGGGGTGCTGCGGACATCGATTCTGCTCCTGCTGCCTGACCAGCAGACGGCCGCCGGGCAAGGGTGCGCGGCGGCCGTCCGTGAAGGGGCGCTATTGTCCATCATGGGTGGCGGGAAATCCACCAGACATGGGGCTCGCGGGCCGGCCGGCCGGTCATCGCCTGGGTGCCCGGCTGGAGGCCGGTGAGGGCGCCGTGAAGCTATATCAAAATATTTTGATATAGCTAGGGTTTTGTCCTAGACTCGATTCCCTTATGGCAGCAGAACCGGCACAGATCCCCGTCGCGGCCCTTGATGCGCCGCTGGCCACACGCTTGAAAGCCGTGGCGGATGAGCTGCGCCTGACCGTGTTGCAGGTGCTGGGGCAGAGCAGCTTCGGCGTGCTTGAGTTGTGCGAGATCCTGGATGTCCGCCAGTCGGGCCTGAGCCATCACCTGAAGGTGCTGGCGCGGGCGGGCTGGGTGGAGACCCGGCGTGAGGGCAATGCCATTTTCTACCGCCGCGCCCTGCCCGGCCTGGACGACGCCCTGCACACGGCCCTGCTGGAGCAGGTAGATGCAGCCCCGCTGCCGGCCGCCGTGGCCCCCAGGCTGGAGGCGGTGCAGGATCGCCGGGCCCAGCGCAGCCGTGACTATTTCGCCCGGCTGCGTGATGGTACTCCGGGCACTGCGCGCGAGCTGATTGCGGACTACCCGCAGTACGCGGAAGTGTCCGAGCAGCTGTTGCGCCGGGCCCAGCCCGATGGCGGAGAGCTGGCGGTGGAGATCGGCCCCGGCGATGGCCGTTTCCTGGCGGCGTTGGCGCCCCATTACCGGCAGCTGGTGGGTTATGACAGTGCCCCGGCCATGCTCGAGGCGGCCCGCAACCAGCTGGCTGCCCGCGGGGTGGAGAACGTGGCCCTGGAATGTGGCGAGTGGCCGGGTGTGGCGCCGGACGAGGCGGCCGCCGATGCGCTGGTGCTGAACATGGTGCTGCACCACATGCCGGCGCCGGCGGACAGCCTGCGGGCGGCGGCGCGGCGACTGAAGGTCGGCGGTGTCATGCTGGTGACAGAGTTGTGTGAGCATGATCAGCATTGGGCCCATGAATCCTGCGGCGATCTGTGGCTCGGGTTTGATGAGCAGGAGTTACTGGCCTGGGCCGCGCGTGCCGGGCTGGAGCCGCTGGAGTGCCAGTACCTGGCCCAGCGCAATGGTTTTCAGGTGCAGGTGCGCACGTTTATACGCACCGGTGAGAGATAACGCTGCAGGCGCGGCCAACACGCCGCGCCTGCGGATAAAGACGATTAACGGTTTTGAATTTTTGAGCATGGAGTACAAGGCACGATGAGCGAGTATTCGATTTTTACTTCCGAGTCGGTATCCGAGGGTCACCCTGACAAGATGGCCGACCAGATTTCTGATGCCGTCCTTGACGCCATCATCAAGGACGATCCGCATGCCCGCGTGGCGGTGGAGACCCTTGTAAAGACAGGCATGGCGGTGGTGGCCGGTGAGGTGACCACATCCACCTATGTGGATCTGGAAGACATCGTTCGCCAGGTAATTCTGGACATCGGCTACGACTCCTCCGATGTGGGCTTCGACGGTGCCTCCTGTGCCGTGCTCAATGCCATCGGCAAGCAGAGCCCGGACATCGCCATGGGCGTGGACGAAAAGGAAGACAAGCAGATCGGTGCCGGTGACCAGGGCCTGATGTTCGGTTTTGCCACCAATGAAACCGACACGCTGATGCCTGCGCCGATCTACTTCTCGCACCGCCTTGTGGAGCGCCAGGCCAAGCTGCGCAAGAACGGCGTACTGCCGTGGCTGCGTCCGGACGCCAAGAGCCAGGTGACCCTGCGCTACGAAAACGGCAAGCCGGTGGCGGTGGATGCTGTTGTGCTGTCTACCCAGCACGGGCCGGATATCACCCTGGGCGATTTGCGCGAAGCGGTGCTGGAAGAAGTGATCAAGCCGGTGCTGCCGTCCGAGTGGCTGCACGAAGGCACGCTGTATCACATCAACCCCACCGGCAACTTCGTCATCGGTGGTCCCATGGGTGACTGTGGCCTTACCGGCCGCAAGATCATCGTCGACACCTACGGCGGCATGGCCCGCCACGGTGGTGGCGCTTTCTCCGGCAAGGACCCGTCCAAGGTGGATCGTTCTGCGGCATACGCCGGCCGTTATGTGGCCAAGAATATTGTTGCCGCTGGTCTCGCCGACAAGTGCGAGATCCAGGTGTCCTACGCCATTGGCGTGGCCGAGCCGACGTCCATCTCCATCAACACCTTTGGTACCGGCAAGGTCGGTGATGACAAGATTGCCGAGCTGGTGCGTGATCATTTCGACCTGCGTCCGCGCGGCATTATCGAGATGCTCGACCTGCGCCGGCCGGTGTACCGGGCGACAGCATCCTACGGCCACTTCGGCCGTGAAGACGATGCCTTTACCTGGGAAAAAACCGACAAGGCAGATGCCCTGAAGAAAGCAGCGGGCATCTGAGAGAGGTTGTAGGAGCGGCGTTTACGCCGCTCCTACAGAGAGATTTCCGGCAGCCATTAATGGATATGCCGGCAAAATTCAATCCGGCCCTGGCGAGGGGCGCTGCAGCGGTTTCCCGCGAGGCTCGCCAGCCCGGATGCGAAAGCGAAAAAACGGCGCCCATTCGCAGACAACGAATGGAGACTTACCCATGAACGCAAAAGTCGACGCAATGGAAGACTACAAGGTAGCCGATATCAACCTGGCCAAGTGGGGCCGCGCCGAAATCGAGATCGCCGAAACCGAAATGCCGGCACTGATGACCATCCGTGCCAAGTATCGCGACGAGAAGCCACTGAAAGGCGCCCGCATCATTGGCTGTATCCACATGACCATCCAGACTGCCGTGCTGATCGAGACACTGGTGGAGCTGGGTGCGGAAGTGCGCTGGTCCAGCTGTAACATCTTCTCCACCCAGGACCATGCTGCTGCGGCCATTGCCGCTGCCGGCGTGCCGGTGTTTGCCTGGAAAGGTGAAACGGAAGAAGAGTACATGTGGTGCATTGAGCAGACCTGCCGCGACGGCAAGGGCAATCTGTGGGATGCCAACATGATTCTCGATGACGGCGGTGACCTCACCGGCTATATCCACGAGACCTACCCGGAGATGCTCGACAAGATCCACGGCATCACCGAGGAAACCACCACCGGTGTGCACCGTCTGCAGGAAATGCTCAACGCAGGCACGCTGAAAGTACCCGCAGTGAACGTCAATGATTCCGTTACCAAGAGCAAGAACGACAACAAGTACGGTTGCCGTCACTCGCTCAACGATGCCATCAAGCGTGGCACCGACCACCTGATGTCCGGCAAGAAAGCGCTGGTCATTGGTTACGGTGATGTGGGCAAAGGCTCTGCCCAGTCCCTGCGCCAGGAAGGCATGATCGTGAAGGTCACCGAGGTGGACCCGATCTGTGCCATGCAGGCCTGCATGGACGGCTTCGAAGTGGTCAGCCCGTACAAGAACGGCGTCAATAACGGCACCGCCGACTGTGTTGATACTGCCCTGCTTGGCAATACAGACCTGCTGGTAACCACCACGGGCAACTTCAATGTCTGCGACAAGCACATGCTCAACGCCGTCAAGAAGGGCGCCGTTGTCTGCAACATCGGTCACTTCGACAATGAGATCGATACTGCCTACATGCGTGAGACCTGGGAGTGGGAAGAAGTAAAACCGCAGGTGCACAAGGTATGGCGCAACAAGGACGACAACGACTTCCTGCTGCTGCTGTCCGAGGGTCGCCTGGTCAACCTGGGTAACGCCACCGGCCACCCCAGCCGTATCATGGACGGGTCTTTCGCCAACCAGGTGCTGGCCCAGATGTACCTGTACGACCAGGGTTTCGCGGGTCACAGCGATACCGTGAAGGAAAAGATGCTCAAGCTGGAAGTGCTGCCCAAGCACCTCGACGAGGAAGTGGCGCGCTACATGGTCCAGGGTTTCGGTGGCGTGATCACGCGCATGACCGACGACCAGGCCAAGTACATCGGCGTGTCCGTGGACGGCCCGTACAAGCCGGAACACTACAAGTACTGAGCACAGGGCCGGGCTCAGCCCGGCCTTCTTCTTTGTAGGAGCGCCGTGTACGGCGCGACGCCTTTCTGCAGATGGCTGGTGTTCGCGCCGTACACGGCGCTCCTACCCAGTGCATAAGGATTGACCAGGCACATGAGCAAGACACCCGTAAGCTTTGAATTCTTTCCACCCAAGAGTGATGAAGGGCTGGAAAAGCTGATCAAGGTTCAGCAGAAACTGCTGGCAAAGGGTCCCGAGTTTTTCTCGGTGACCTACGGTGCCGGCGGCAGCACCCGTGACCGTACCTGGAATACGGTCATGAAAGTCCGCGAAGCAGGCGTGGATACGGCGCCGCACCTGTCCTGCGTCGGCCAGACACGCGAAGAACTGGTCGAGCTGGTTGAGCGCTACCAGGCTGAAGGCATCACCCGCATTGTGGTGCTGCGTGGTGATTTGCCCTCGGGCATGGGTGCGGCACAGAGCGAGCTCCGCTTTGCCGACGATCTGGTGCGCCTGATCCGTGAGGTCAGTGGCGATCACTTCCACCTTGAGGTGGCCGCGTATCCCGAGATGCATCCGCAGGCACGTTCATTCAGTGACGACCTGGATCATTTCAAGCGCAAGATTGATGCCGGCGCCAACAGCGGCATCACCCAGTACTTCTTCAATGCCGAGGCCTATGCCTACTTCATGGAGCAGATGGAAAAGCGCGGTGTCACGGCGCCCGTGGTGCCAGGCATCATGCCAATCACCAATGCCGCCAACCTGATGCGTTTCTCGGATGCGTGTGGCGCGGATATTCCCCGCTGGATCAGAAAACGTCTGGAAGAGTACCAGCGCGTGGGCGACGACGCCTCGGTGAAGGCGTTTGGCGAAGAGGTGGTGACCGGCCTGTGCGAGAAGTTGCTGGCCATGGGCGCGCCCGCCCTGCACTTCTACACCATGAACCAGTCGGTGCCTAACTTGCGTATTCTCGACAACCTCGGCCTCTAGGCCTCTTACCTGTGTCTCAGTGCGGGCGGGGACGCTTTTGCGTCGCCCGCCCGCCGCTGTGACTAGGCGCCTTGCCGGGCCTCTTCCTGGTGATCCCGTGCCAGCACCAGATAGAACGCGGGCACCACAAACAGGGTGAACAGCGTGCCCAGGGTCATGCCTGCGGCGACCACGAGGCCAATTGCAAAGCGTGCGCCTCCGCCCGGGCCCGCCGCCATCAGCAGCGGAATCATCGCCAGCACCAGTGCGGCGGTGGTCATCAGTACCGGCCGCAGACGGATGGCGGCGGCGTGCTCGATGGCCTCGCGCTTGCTGCTGCCCTCCTCCTGCAACTTGTTGGCAAACTCCACGATCAGGATGCCGTGTTTGGAGATCACGCCAATCAGTGTCACCAGCCCTACCTGGGTATAGATGTTGATGCTGGCACCCGGGAACGGGTCGACACCGGCCTGCATGAGAATGCCATTGAGGATGCCCACCACGGCCAGCACAAGCAGCGCGCCGCACACGGACATGGGAACAGTGACGAGCATGATCAGGGGATCGCGCCAGCTTTCAAACTGTGCTGCGAGCACCAGGTAGATAACGATCAAGGCGAAGAAGAAGGTCACGGTCAGCTCGCTGCCTTCCTGCTTGAACTGTCGCGACTGCCCGGCGTAGTCGATGTTATAGGTGGGCGGCAGCACCTCTTTTGCCGCTGACTCGAGAAACGCCAGTGATTCACCCAGGGTCACCCCCGGCCGCGGGATGGCAATGATGGTGGCCGAGTTCAGCTGCTGGAAACGCTTCAGCTGTTGCGGCTGCACGCTGGTGTCAAAGGTCAGCAGCGTCGACAGTGGGATCATTTCATCCTGGCGGGTGCGCACATGGAACTGGCCCAGCTGCTCCGCCGTCAGGCGCTCACTGCGCTCCACCTGCGGAATGATCTTGTAGGCCCGGTTCTCCATGGAGAACCGGGTAGCGTGGGCACCGGAGAGCATGGCGGACAGTTCGCGACCGATTTCCTGGCTGCTGATGCCCAGTGTGGCCGCCTTGGCCTTGTCGATGGAAATGTCATAACGCGGCTTGTCGATCTTCAAATCACTGCTGGCGAAGAAGAACTTGCCACTGCCAAAGGCCCGCCCGACGATCTCGTCGGCAAATGTTTTCAGGTTTTCCGTTGGTTCGGTGGTGCCGATGACCATCTGGACCGGCGGGCCGCCACCGGCGGACGGCAGCGTCGGCGGCGCAAACACCTGCACCTGCAGGCCGGCAATGTCCTGTACCGCCCCCTGCAGGAATTTTTCCGCCTGGCCGGTGCTCATGTCCCGTTCGTTCCAGGGCTTGAGGACGAACCCGGCGATGGCGCTGTTGTTGCCAGTGGCACTGCCGCCACCGCCAATACCGTTGAGCAGGAACAGGTTCTCGTTGGCGTCCATGCCTTCCGCAATGGTGTTCAGCTCGCGGGTGTACTTCTCCATGTAGTCCAGGTTGGCGTACGGGTCGCCATTGGCAATGGTCAGTACAAAGCCGCGGTCTTCCTTGGGCTCGAGCTCTGTCGGCGTGGTAATGAACAGGAAGTAACAGCTGACCAGCAGAATGGCACCGAAAACCAGCATTACCCGGTGGTCATTGAGCGTACCGTGCAGGCGTTTTTCGTAACTGTTCTGCAGGCGGTCAAAATAGCCGTTCAGCCATGCCTCGAAGCGATTGTCACTGCCCTCCCCGTGCGCCTTGAGGATGCGCGAACACATCATTGGTGACAGCGTCAGCGCGACAACGCCGGACAGCAGTACGGCGCCCGCCAGGGTAAAGGCAAACTCCACGAACAGCGTGCCGGTGAGGCCGCCAATGAAGCCAATGGGCAGATACACCGCCACCAGTGTCGAGGTCATGGCGATCACCGGCCAGGCCAGCTCCCGCGTACCCTTGATGGCGGCGTCATAGGGCGCCATCCCTTCCTCGATATGCCGGTGGATGTTTTCCAGCACGATGATGGCGTCGTCCACCACGATGCCGATGGCCAGCACCATGGCCAGCAATGTCAGCAGGTTGATGGAAAAGCCCATCAGCTGCATCAGGAATAGTGCGCCGATCATCGACAGCGGCACGGCAATGGCCGGAATCAGCACGGAACGCATGTTGCCCAGGAACAGGTAGATCACCACGATGACGATGATGATCGCCTCGATGATGGTCTTGATCACTTCATCGATGGAGTCCTCGATGTAGCGGGTGCTGTCGTAAGGGATGTCGCCCTGCATGCCTTGCGGCAACTGCGGGAAGATCTGGTCGCTGAGCATGGTGCGCACATCGGCAATGACATCCAGGCTGTTGGCATCCGGTGCCACCTCAATGCCCATGAACGTGGCCATCTTGCCGTTGAAGGTCACAGACGTTTCATAGGATTCGCTGCCCAGCTCCACGTCGGCAATCTCATGCAGCCGCACCAGCGACGTGCCATCCACCTTGACCACCACATTGCGGAATTCGGCCAGGGTGTTCAGGTCGGTGTCTGCTTTCAGGTCCACCGCCACCACGCTGCCCTTGGTGCGGCCCACAGCGGAAAGCGAACTGTTGTGCTGGATGGCAGTGAACACGTCGGAGGGCGAAATTCCCAACGCTGCCATGCGGTCGGGCTTGAGCCAGGCGCGAATGGCGAAGGTGCGGTCGCCGAGGATGCGGGCGCGCTGCACACCGGGAACGGTGGTGAGCTTGGGCTGCACCACCCGCACCAGGTAATCGGTGATCTGGTTGTTGTCGAGAATCTCGCTGGAAAACGACAGGTACATGGCGGCGATGGTGTCGCCCACCGCCAGCTCCACGGTGGGGTCCTCGGATTCGTCCGGCAGTTCCGAGCGCATCTTGTTGACCTTGGCCACCACCTGGGTCAATACGTCAGAGGCGTCATAGTCCAGCCGCACATAGGCCTGGATGCTGGAAACGCCGGCCAATGACGTGGACGTCAGGTAATCAATGCCATCGGCCGAAGCGATTTCCTGCTCCAGCGGTGTGGTAATGAAGCCCTGGACCAGGTCGGCGTCTGCACCCACGTAGACCGTATTGACGGTAATCACCGCGTTCTGCAGTTCCGGATACTGACGCACATTCAGTTCTACCGCCGCACGCAAACCCAGCAGCAGGATGAACAGGCTGACCACGCTGGCCAGCACCGGCTTGTTGATAAAGATGTCGGTAAATTTCATCGACAGAAAACTCCTGCGGTGCCGGGGATCAGCTGTTGTCCGGATTCGGGGTCGGGTCAGCCGGCGGCTGGACGTCGTTTTCCTCTTTTACCGGTGCGCCATTGCGCAGCTTGAGCAGGCCGCTGGTGGCCACCCGCTCGCCCGCTTCCAGGCCTTCGGTAATCGCCACCAGGTCGCCGCGCTCGTTGCCCAGCTTTACCAGGCGTTTCTGTGCCACCAGGGATGTACTGTCGCCCTCCCCTTCACTGTCCTCGGCCGGCGCAATGACATACACCGAGTTGCCATAGGGGGCATAGCTGATCGCGGTGCGCGGCACCACCAGTACATCCTCACTGTTGGGCAGCTGGATGCGCACGCGGGCGAACATGCCCGGACGCAATTTGCCGTCGGGGTTGGCCAGCGTGGCCTGGACATTGAAGTTGCGCGTGGCGGTATCCACGCCCGGCTCGATGGCGGTGATCTCGCCGCTGAACACCTCATCCGGCTGCGATGTGAGTCGTACCTGCACATCCAGGCCTTCGCTGATCAGCGGCAGCTGCTGTTCCGGCAGCGAAAAGTTGACGAAGATCGGGTCCATCTGGAACAGGCTCACCACTGTGGTGCCGGGGGCCACAAACTGGCCCTGGTCCACATGGCGAATACCCAGCTGGCCACTGAACGGGGCGCGCAGGGTTTTCTTCGCCACGCGTTCGGCCTGGGCGTCTGCCGTGGCAGCGGCCTGGTCGCGTTCACTTTCCTTGCGGTCCAGCTCCGAGCGCGACACCGAGCCCTGCTTGAACAGGCTGGCAAAGCGCTCGTAATCCTGTTGCGCGAGACGCGCGGCGGCGCGCAGTGCTTTCAGCTGCGCCTTGTCCGCGGAGGCGTCCAGCTCCACCAGCACATCGCCCTGCTCGGCCGCCTCGCCGGAACGGAACAGGATCTTCGCCACGGTGCCTTCCACTTCGGTGGCAAGCTCGACGCCATTGACCGCGCGAATGCTGCCCACGGTGCCAATGGACAGCGCCCAGCTGTCCGCTTCCACGGCCGTGGTGCTGACGGCGACCACTGGCGGTGGGGCCTCGTTGATGCCCTTGTTCATCATGTAGCTGAACAATCCCTTGATGCCGAACACCACGCCAAAAACGGCGCCGGTCGCCAGCAACATGATAAGCATGCGTTTTGTCATTGAAGCCAATCCTCGTCAGTGGGCGGTGCCGGCAGGGTCCTGCGGGCACAGTTCCGGAAACAGTTCGGTGCGAATGCGGTCCACGGTGCGTTGAAGTGCAGCGTCGTCAAAGCTGTCCGCCGTGGGTTGCCAGCCAAGACCGTTGAGCAGGGCATTCAGTTGCTGCAGCATCAGCCGGTACGGTTCGTTCAGGTTGTAGATCTCCAGCACCCCCTGGGCGTGCACCAGGTTGTGCATGCCGGTGACCAGGCACCACTGGCCAATGCCCAGCTCCAGGGGTGCACGGCCGCGGTTGTCCAGGTCGCCACAGGCCACCGCCTCGGCGATCACGGTGCCGACCATGTCGCCCAGGGGGCGATTGGCCTCCAGCAGCTGCTCGCGCCGTCGCGGTGACGCGGCCTGCCATACCACCTCCGTGAGCACATACTGGTGCAGGCGGAAGTGCTCCGGGTTTTCCCGGGCAAACAGCATGTCAGCCACGGCAAAGCCAAACATGCGCTCGCGCGTGGATGCGCCCCAATTTACAACATTTCGGAACTTTTCGACTCTTTTCTCCGCCATTTCGGCGCAGATAGCGCATAAAAGATCCTCTTTCGAGGCAAAATGCTGGTACAGGGTGCCGGTGGCATAGTCGCAGGCCCGGGCCACCGGTGCCATCTGCAGACTGAGCAGTCCTTGCTCGCAGATCTGCGCGCGCGCCGCATCCAGAAAGCGTTGCTCGCGCTCGGCAAATTGCCGTTGTTTTCGCTCCTGGGTGCCCATGTGAGGCTCCGCTGGCTGGTCAGTGGGGGTGCAATTCTGAACCGGATTCAAAAAACGATCAAGGTTCGAAATGGTGCCAATGGTGCCGTGTAGATGGCGTGAGCAGGGCGTCTGCTGCTTGCCATCATTTTGTAGCGATCGTTCTAGCTGTGGCGGGCAAGACCTTGTTCCAGGCGCGCCAGCACGCTGTTCAGGTGGCGGATGCCCAGCGCCGTGCAGGCAAGCCGGCCATTTTCGTCAGTTAGTAAGCCATCGCTTACCAGCTGGGACAGGTCTTCACTGATAAGGTCCAGACGGTTTCCGGTGCGCGGCGCATAGCTGGCGCGCGCCACGCCATCGATCAGGCGCAGGCCGTTGAGGAAGAATTCCAGTGCCCGTTCCGCTGGCGACAGCGCCTGCATGGCCCGGGTCGGGTCCAGCGCATTGAGGTAATGGTCGGGCTGGCGGGTTTTCTGGTAGCGGCAGATGCGGCCGTCTGCGCCGGTGATCTTGCCGTGGGCGCCGGCGCCCAGGGCCAGGTAGTCGCCGAACTGCCAGTAATTGAGATTATGCCGGCAGGCTTGATCCGGGTGCGCGAACGCGGAAATCTCGTAGCGCCGGAAGCCGGCGTCGGCGAGCAGGGCGAAGCCCGCGTCCTCGGTGTCGGCGATCTGGTCCGGGTCGGGCAGGGCAGGCGGCCGCGACCAGAAGGCCGTATTCGGCTCCAGCGTCAGTTCGTACCAGCTCAGGTGATCCGGCCCCAGGTCCAGGGCGCGGGCCAGGTCGTCCAGGGCCTGCTGTGACGTTTGCCCGGGCAGGCCGTGCATCAGGTCCAGGTTGATGCGCTCGAAGCCGGCCCGGCGCGCATGACCCACCGCATCGCGGGCCTGTTGCGGGTCATGGATACGGCCCAGCGCGGCCAGCTTGTCCGCATCCAGCGACTGCACGCCGATGGACAGGCGATTGATGCCCGCCTCGCGGTAGCCATCAAAGCGGGCCTGGTCGCTGGCACCCGGATTGGCTTCCAGGGTGATTTCGGCATTGTCGGCCAGGCCTATGCGATCGTCGATGGCGGCCAGCAGGCGATCGTAAAAGTGCGCCGACATCAGGCTCGGCGTGCCGCCACCGATAAAAATCGTTTGTAGCGTGCGGCCATCGGCGCGGGCGGCTTCTATGTCGAGATCGCGCAGCAGTGCCTCCAGGTAGGTCTGCTCTGGCGGGTCGGCGTTCTCATGGGAATTGAAATCACAGTACGGACATTTGCGCACGCACCAGGGTACGTGGATGTACAGTGACAGCGGCAGCTTGGCCGGGTCGGGGAGGGGGCTGGTCACGGTATCAGTCAGGTTGTTGCCCCCAGTTTTTCCAGCAACGCCCTGAGCGCCATGCCACGATGGCTGATGGCATGTTTCTGTTCGGCACTCAGCTGGGCAGCGGTCTTTCCCAGGGCGGGCACGAAGAAGTGCGGGTCGTAACCAAAGCCGCCCTCGCCAAGCGGTGTGTCGATGATACGGCCCTCCCAGGTGCCTTCAGCGATTACCGGCATCGGGTCGTCGGCATGGCGCATGAAAACGATCACGGCACGGTAGCGGGCGCCGCGGTCAGTGTCGGCCACGCCGGCCAGCTTTTCGATCAGCAGGGCGTTATTGCGTGCGTCGGTGGCATCGGCACCGGAAAAGCGTGCCGAGTAGATGCCGGGCTGGCCGTTGAGCGCATCCACCTCGATGCCGGAGTCATCGGCCAGCGCCGGCAGGCCGGTGGCGCGGGCGGCGTTGCGGGCCTTGATGATGGCGTTCTCGACGAAGGTCAGCCCGGTCTCTTCCGCTTCTTCCACATCGAACGCTGATTGCGGCACCACTTCCATGGACAGGGGCGCGAGGATCTCGGTGAGCTCACGAATCTTTTTCTGGTTGCCGGAGGCAAGGACAACTTTCATGGTGGTTTCCGGGGGCGGTCAGCGGGTGACGCGATACAGGGCCACTTCACCGAACAGGTTGGGCAGCAGGCGTGTCAGCGGGCCGGACTGGTGATGCCGGTCCACCACTTCGCGCTGGAGGATGCAAAAGCCGTTCTTGGTGCAGTGGGTTTCAAAGTCGCGCACCGTGCACAGGTGGATGTTGGGCGTGTCGTACCACTGGTAGGGCAGCGACGTGGACACCGGCATGCGCCCCTTCAGGCCCAGGTAGGCGCGGATGCGCCAGTGGCCGAAATTGGGGAAGGTGATGATTGCCTCGCGGCCCACGCGCAGCATTTCCGAAAGCACCAGGTCGGGCCGGTGAATGGCCTGCAGGGCCTGCGTCATGACCACATAATCGAAGCGCTTGTCACGGATGTTGCCCAGGCCCTGGTCGATGTCCTGCTCGATGACGTTGACGCCGCGCTCGAAGCAGGCAGCGATGTTGCTCTGGTCAATCTCCAGGCCATAGCCCTGCACGTTGCGGGTTTTAGCAAGGTTTTCCAGCAGGCTGCCACTGCCGCAGCCCAGATCCAGCACGCGCGCGTTTTCGGGGATCCACTGGCGGATGATTTCCAGGTCAGGGCGCAGCATCAGTGGGCCTCCGCCTCGTTGGCGACCCGGTGCATGTAGGCGCCAAACAGTTTCAGGTATTCGGGGATCTTCACCAGGAAGGCGTCGTGTCCCTTGTCGGTATCAATCTCGGCGTAGCTGACATCGCGGCCCACCTCCACCAGCGCGTTGACGATCTCCTCGGAGCGGGACGGGGAGAAACGCCAGTCCGTGGTGAAGGAAATCACCAGGAACTTGCAGGTGGTTGCCTCCAGCGCCTTCACCAGGGAGTTGTCGAAATAGCGCGCCGGGTCGTAGTAGTCCAGCGCCTTGGTCATCAGCAGGTAGGTGTTGGCGTCGAAGTTGCGCGAGAAGGTCTCGCCCTGGTGGCGCAGGTAGGATTCCACCTGGAACTCCACATCGAAGCCGAAATGGAAGCGCCCGCTGCGCAGGTCGCGGCCGAACTTGGCGCGCATGGCATCGTCGCTGAGGTAGGTGATGTGGCCTACCATGCGGGCCAGTATCAGGCCCTGGCGTGGATAGGTGTCATGCAGGTAATAGCGCCCGCCGTGGAAATTCGGGTCGGTCAGGATGGCCTGGCGGGCCACTTCATTGAAGGCAATGTTCTGCGCCGAGAGTTTCGGTGCCGAGGCGATCACGCCCGCATGGGCGACCCGGTCCGGGTAATCGATGGCCCACTGCATGGCCTGCATGCCGCCGAGACTGCCGCCGATCACCGCTGCCCAGCGCTGGATGCCGAGCCGGTCTGCCAGCCGCGCCTGGCTGTTGACCCAGTCCTTTACGGTAACCATGGGGAAGTCGGGGCCCCACGGCTGGCCGCTCTCCGGATTGATGGAAGAGGGCCCGGTGGAGCCGTGGCAGCCACCGATGTTGTTGATGGAGACCACAAAGAAACGGTTGGTATCGATGGCCTTGCCCGGCCCGATGCAGTTATCCCACCAGCCGGGACGCTTGTCATCCATGCTGTGATAGCCCGCTGCATGGTGGTGGCCGGACAGGGCATGGCAGATCAGCACGGCATTGCTGCGTGCCGCGTTCAGCTGGCCGTAGGTTTCATAGACCAGGTCGCAGGACGCCAGCGCACGCCCGCACTCCAGCTCCAGGGGCTGGTCGAAGTGCATGGTCTGCGGCTTGATCAGGCCGACCGAGTCGGCGGGAATCGTTTCGGGCATCGGCTCATTGAACGCTAAAGTGCGGCAAGTCTAAAGGGGGGGTGTCAGCCGTGCAATCCGGCCCGGGTCAGTGATCGAGCTGTTCCGCCACGGCCGGGGGCAATGTGGCCGGCGCCTGGATGCGTACGCGCTTGCGCCGGCTGCTGTCGCCCTGCTCGATAATCACCTGCTGGCGGGGAACGCCAAACTCGGCGGCGAGGAATTTTACCAGTGCCTTGTTGGCGGCGCCGTCCACCGGCGGGGCCTGGATGCGCAGTTTCAGGGCGTCGCCATGCAGGCCCACCCATTCGTCACGGCTGGCGCGGGGCTGCAGGTGACAGCTCAGGACGACATCGTCACCGTCGCGCCGCGCCGCGCTCACAACCGGAACAGGATCTGGATGAACTGTACTGCCAGCAACACCAGGATCGGGCTCAGGTCCAGGCCGCCCATGGGCGGCAGCAACTTGCGTGCCGGTGCCATCACCGGCTCAGTGATCTGGCCGACGATCTGGTTCACCGGGTTATACGGATCCGGTGACACCCAGCTGAGGATGACCCGCAACAGCACCGCCCAGAAAATGTAGTTGAGCAGCAGGCTGGCGATCTCACGCACGCCGTACAGCAGCAGTGCCGGCGCGGACAGCTCCATGGCGCCACCGGCCATGGCGGCATAGAGCACGACCTTCACCAGTACCAGCAGCAGGGCCACCACCAGGGCAGCGACGTCGATGCCGCCGTACCCGGGGATGATCCGGCGCAGCGGCAGCAGCGCCGGGTTGGTGGCCTTGACCACGAACTGTGACACCGGGTTGTAGAAATCCGCCCGCACGGCCTGAAGCACAAAGCGGGTCAGGATCAGGAAGATGTACAGGTCGATGATGAAATTGACCAGGAACAGGATGGCGCCTTGGGTATTCATGCCTGTGGGGCTCCGCAGTATCGGTTTGCCTCGGAAGGGGAAGTATTGGGGCGCTGCGCCCGGGTTTCAATGTGCCACCGGATGGCGACGTTGAACAGGGCTGTCCGGCGCCGACGGCTCAGCCGGACAGGGCGCGGGAGCGGTCGCGAGCTGCCGTAAGTGCTTTCTTTACCAGGTCCGGCAGTTCGCCCGCGTAGAACGCCTCAAGGGCAGCGGCCGTGGTGCCGCCGGGAGAGGTCACCTGCTGGCGCAGCACGTCGGGCCCGGATTCGCTGGTAATGGCCAGCTGGGACGCACCCCAGGCGGTCTGCAGCACCAGCCGGCGGGCGGTGTCCGCCTCCAGTCCCAGGTCCATGGCGGCATTGATCATGCTTTCCATGACCAGGAAGAAGTAGGCCGGCCCGGAGCCGGACACGGCGGTGACGGCGTCCAGCATGTCTTCGTGGTCGAACCAGAAGGTCAGGCCGACGCTGGCAAGGATGTCGCCCGCGGCGGCGCGCTGCTCGCTGCTCACCGACGGGTCGGCGAACAGGCCAGTGGCGCCCGCCTGGACCAGCGCCGGGGTATTGGGCATGCAGCGCACCACGGGCACATCGCCGAGCCATTGCTTGAGGCTGGCCACCGTGACGCCGGCGGCGATCGAGATCACCAGCGGCGGCTGGTCGCTGAAATGCGCGCGCAGGTCGGCGCAGACGCTTGCCATGACCTGGGGCTTCACCGCCAGTACGAGAATGTCCGCGCGCCGCACCACCTCGGCATTGTCCTGGCTGGTGTGGACCGCATGCATGCGCTGGACGTCGGCGAGCCGGTCTTCGCTCAGGTCACTCATCCAGATGCGGGCCGGGCGGATTCCCTTGGCGATCATGCCGCCGGCCAGGGCGGTGGCCATGTTGCCGGCGCCGATGAATCCGATCACTTGCTGTGCCATAGCTGCCTCATGTGTCTCGTGGGCCAAACAGGGCGGTGCCGACCCGGATGTGCGTGGCGCCGGCGGCGATGGCCTCCGGGAAGTCGTTGCTCATGCCCATGGAGAGGGTGTCGAGAGCCGGCATTGTATTGCGCAACGATGACAGTGTCATGGCAAGGCGCTGGAACGCAGCGCGGTTGTTGTCGCTGCTGTCGGCCCGGGGAATGGCCATCAGGCCGCGCAGCTGCAGGCCGGGCAGGGCGTTCACAGCCTGGGCCAGCTCAGGCAGGTCGGCCTCGGCTATGCCGCTTTTGCTGGCCTCGGCGTCAATATTGACCTGCAGGCAGACATTCAATGGTGGCAGGTGCGGCGGGCGTTGTTCACTCAGGCGCCGGGCGATCTTGAGCCGGTCGACGGAATGCACCCAGTGAAAGTGGGCAGCGATATCGCGGGTCTTGTTGGACTGGATCGGGCCGATGAAGTGCCACACCAGCGGCTGGTCGGGCAGGGCGTGAATCTTGTCCAGCGCTTCCTGCAGGTAGTTTTCACCGAAATCGCGCTGCCCCAGGCGGGCCAGCGTGGCAATATCGGTGGCGCTGCGCGTCTTGCTCACCGCCACCAGGGTGACCGCCTGGCGGGGGCGACCAGCGGCGTTGCAGGCCGCTTCCACCGCTGCCTGTACCTGTTGGTAGCGCCTTTCCGGGGTTTCCATTATTGAATGGCCCATGGTGACGGGGTAAGTTAGAACCTCTCAGCCGGTTTTCCGGCACGGGGATAATAACAAAGGGGCAGCGATTCCTCCCGCCCCAGTATCAACATCGTTATCGGGATGTGCCATGGACATTACTGAGTTGCTCGCTTTCAGCGCCAAGAACGGTGCCTCTGACCTTCACCTCTCGGCCGGCCTGCCGCCGATGATCCGGGTCGATGGCGATGTGCGCCGGATCAACTTGCCGGCCATGGAGCACAAGGAAGTACACGCGCTGGTGTACGACATCATGAACGACAAGCAGCGCAAGGATTACGAGGAATTCCTCGAGACCGACTTTTCCTTCGAAGTGCCGGGTGTGGCCCGCTTCCGTGTCAATGCGTTCAACCACAACCGTGGCTCCGGCGCCGTGTTCCGGACCATTCCTTCCAAGGTACTGACCATGGAAGAACTGGGTATGGGCAAGGTGTTCCAGCAGATCTCGGAAACGCCGCGCGGCATCTGCCTGGTCACCGGGCCTACCGGCTCGGGCAAGTCCACCACGCTGGCGGCCATGATCGACTACATCAACAACACCCGCTACGAGCACATCCTCACCATCGAGGATCCGATCGAATTCGTGCACGAGTCGAAAAAGTGCCTGGTCAACCAGCGCGAAGTGCACCGCGACACGCTCGGCTTCTCGGAAGCGCTGCGCTCAGCCCTGCGGGAAGACCCTGACGTTATTCTCGTGGGTGAGCTTCGTGACCTGGAAACCATCAAGCTGGCGCTGGAGGCAGCGGAAACCGGTCACCTGGTGTTCGGTACCCTGCACACCCAGTCTGCGGCCAAGACCATTGACCGGATCGTCGACGTATTTCCTGCGGCCGAAAAATCGATGGTGCGCTCCATGCTGTCCGAGTCGCTGCAGGCGGTAATCTCCCAGACGCTGCTGAAAAAGAACGGTGGCGGCCGTGTGGCGGCCCACGAAATCATGATCGGCACGCCTGCCATCCGGAACCTGATCCGCGAAGACAAGGTGGCGCAGATGTACTCCGCCATCCAGACCGGCGCAGGTATCGGCATGCAGACCCTTGACCAGTGTCTGCAGGGGCTTGTGCAGAAAGGGCTTATTTCGCGCGATGCGGCGCGGGAGAAAGCCAAGATTCCCGATAATTTCTGATACCCGGGGTCAGTTCCGGGAAAGGGCCTGCGGGCCGGCGTTTTTGCAAGGCAGGATAGAGCATGGAGTTCGAAGACCTACTCAAGATCATGGTGCAGAAAGGGGGTTCGGACCTCTTCATCACCGCGGGTGTACCGCCGTCCATGAAAATCCATGGCAAGGTGCTACCGGTGACGAAAACGGCGCTTACCCCGGACATGACCCGCGATATTGTTTTCGGTGTCATGACCGAAAAGCAGCGCAAGGACTTCGTCGAGACCAAGGAATGCAACTTCGCTATTTCCGCGCGCGGCATCGGCCGTTTCCGGGTGTCTGCGTTCTACCAGCGCAACCTGGTGGGCATGGTCATTCGTCGTATCGAAGTGAGTATTCCGTCCATTGATGACCTGCGCCTGCCGTCGGTGATCAAGGAGCTGGCCATGGTCAAGCGTGGCCTGGTGATTTTCGTGGGCGCCACCGGTACCGGTAAGTCCACGTCGCTGGCGGCGATGATTGGCTATCGCAACAAGAACTCCAAGGGCCATATCATTACCATCGAGGACCCGATCGAATTCATCCACCAGCACCAGGGCTGTATCGTCACCCAGCGTGAGGTGGGCCTGGATACGGAAACCTTCGAGGTGGCGCTGAAGAACACCCTGCGCCAGGCACCGGACGTGATCCTGATCGGTGAGATTCGTTCCCGTGAGGTGATGGATTACGCCATCGCATTTGCGGAGACCGGTCACCTCGCCCTGGCCACCCTGCACGCCAACAACGCCAACCAGGCGCTGGACCGGATCATTCACTTCTTCCCGGCCGACCGGCATGACCAGTTGTGGATGGACCTGTCACTGAACCTCAAGGGCATCGTCGCCCAGCAGTTGATTCCGACCCCGGACGGCAAGGGCCGGCGCGCGGCCATCGAAGTGCTGATCGGGACGCCACTGGTGCAGGACCACATCCGCAAGGGTGAGGTGCACCTGATCAAGGAATTGATGAAGAAATCCCGCGAGCAGGGCATGCAGACCTTTGACCAGTGCCTGTATGACCTCTATACCACTGGGGAAATCACCTACGAAGACGCCATGCTGCACGCAGACTCGCCCAACGACCTGCGCCTGATGATCAAGCTGGGTGCGGAAACGGATTCCACCTCGCTGGATTCTGCCACCCGCGGCCTGACCATCGAAGATACCGAGTGAGACGTTTGCGGGCCCCGATTGCGGGGCCCGCACCTGCTACTGCTGGCTTGCCTTCAGGCGCGGAATCAGCCAGAACGCACCAAACACCAGTACCATCGGGATGTCCGATGCCACCGGCTTTACCCGGTCCTTCCACAGTGTCTGCATCAGCACCACCTCGCCGGCATGCGCCAGCAGGATCAGTGCACCCAGGCGAATGATCCAGGCGCCTTGCGCGGGTGGAAAGAAGCCCAGCAGGGCAGCGCCCACCAGAACCCAGAAAAGCAGCGTGATGACCCGGCCTGCCATGATCATGATTGTTCCCCAAACTGGTTTGTGAAGGCCCTCACTGTAGGCGAGGGCGCGCATTTGGCAAGTGCAGGCGTGCTCACGCCAGCAACGCCACACTCTTGACCTGGGCATGAACGCTGCGTCCGGGGCCCAGCGCCAGACGCTCGCAGCTTGCCCGGGTAATGCGCGCCAGCAGGATGTCATTGCCACAACGCAGGCGAATGAGGCACTGGCCAGGCCGGGCATCATCGCTGATGTCCACCACGCTGGCGGGCAGGATGTTGCTGATACTGGAGTCGGTGGCTGCACTCAGGGCGATGCTGACGTCGCGCGCTGCAATGCCCACCCGTACCGGGCCGGGCGGCCGGGTGGCAGGCCCGGCCAGGGTCAGGGAGCCGCCGGAGAAACGGGCCTGGCCGCTGCCGGTGAGCTCGGCATTGACCACGGCGGCCGCGTCCTCGAGGTGCGCCAGCGGCAGGTCGGCGTTGACCAGCAGACTCTGCAGGGTGTCGCTGACGACGACCTTGCCCGCCTCGACCAGTACCAGGTGGTCGGCCAGGCGCTGGACCTCCTGCGGCAGGTGACTGACCAGCACTGTGGTAACCGGCATTTCCTGCTGCAGGGTTTCCAGCGCCGTCATCACCTCGTTGCGGGCCTCCAGATCCAGATTGGCGAACGGTTCGTCCAGCAACAGCAGCCGGGGCTGTGTTGCCAGTGCCCGCGCCAATGCCACCCGTTGCGCCTGTCCGCCGGACAGTTCCCCGGGGCGAAGCGCCAGCAGGTCGCCGATGCCAAGCAGCTCCCCCAGTCGTCGCACATGGGCCGCAGGCGTATCGGCGCGACGGGCGGCAAAGTGGATGTTGCCGGCCACGTCCAGGTGCGGGAACAGCCCCGGCTGCTGGAATACCATGCCGATGCGCCGGCGATGGGCCGGCATGCGGCCATGGGCGTCTTCCATGACCGTGTCATCCAGGCGCAGGTGGCCGCGCAGGCGGGGCTCCAGGCCGGCGATCCAGCGCAGGATACTGGTCTTGCCGGCACCGCTGGGCCCGAACAGGGCGCAGCAACCCTGCATCGGGATGCGCGCGTCAAATGACAGGGCAAGCGGGCCACGACGTCCGTGCAGGCGGGCTTCAAGCATGGCGGTGTTCCTCCTGTCCCGGCCGTGTCAGCAGCAGCGCGGTGAATGAAAACAGTACCAGCAGGGCCGACAGCCAATGGGCGCCCTGGTAGTTCAGGGCCTCCACCTGTTCGAAGATGGCAATGGACAGCACCCGTGTTTCGCCGGGGATGCTGCCACCAATCATCAGCACCACGCCGAATTCCCCGACCGTATGGGCGAAGGTCAGGATGGCGGCGGCGGCCAGCCCGGGGCGGGAAAGTGGCAGGGCGACGGTGAAGAAGCGGTCCAGCGGCCCGGCACCCAGGGTGCTGGCTGCGTCCAGGCTCTCGCGGGGCACGCCGAGAAAGGCGTTGCGCAGGGGAAAGACGGCGAACGGCAATGAGTAGACCAGCGAACCGATCACCAGCCCCTCGAAGGTGAAGGCAAGGGATTGCTGGCGCAGCCACAGGGCCAGGTCACCCAGCCAGCCGCCGGGTGCCATCCACAGCAGCAGGTAGAAACCGAGTACCGTGGGCGGCAGTACCAGTGGCAGGGCGGCCACGGCCATTACCGTATGGCGCCAGCGCCCGCCACCGCTGGCCAGCCACCAGGCCAGGGGCAGGCACAGCAGCAGCAATAGCACGGTGGTGACCGCAGCCAGTTTCAGGGTCAGCGCCACGGTAGCGAGCTCACTGGCCGGCATGGTCCGCCTCCTGCTGTGGTGCCTGGGCGGGAAGATAACCGCGTGTTCTTATCAGTTCCGCAGACGCCGGCGACCGCACATGGTCGAGGAAGGCACGGGCAAGCGGGTAGTTGTCCGTGCCGGCAAGGATGACAGCCGCCTGTTGCAGGGGCTGGTCGGGCTGTGCCGGCAGCACCCGGTAGTGTCCGCGCGCTGCGGGCGCCAGTGACAGCACCTGCGACAGGGCCACCAGGCCGGCGCTGGCGTTGCCGCTGGCAACAAAATGAAAGGCCTGCGACACGCTGGTGCCATACACCAGCTGTTCCCGCAGGGCGTCGGCGTCGGGTTGAGAGGCGAGCCAGCTCATGGCCGCGGCACCGTAGGGGGCCAGGCGTGGCTGGGCGATGGCGATCACGTCGCTGCTGTCGAGATCGCCAGCGCGGGCGTCGTCCGGTTGCCACAGGACCAGCTGCCCGGTGGCATAGACCACCAGGCTGCTGGGTGCTGCCAGCCCCTGTTGCTCAAGCAGTTGTGGGCGCAGGATGTCGGCGCTGAAGAACAGGTCGAAGGGCGCACCGTGGGAGAGCTGCGCGTACAGCGCGCCGGAGGCACCCGGGACCAGTTCAACGGCTGTGCCGTGGTCGCGGGAAAACGCCGTCGCCAGCGGCGCCAGTGTGGCATGGAAGTTGCTCGCAACAGCGATGCGCAGCGGGTCGCCCATGGCCGGCACGGGCAGTACAGCGAGCAGCAGAAACAGGCGAGCAAACATGCTGGGCAGTTTGCCCTAATGCCGGGTCGCAGGCGAGCGCATGCTACACAGGCGGACTATACTGGTGCGCAGAAACAGAAAGGATCAAGGATGCAAGGTATGAAGACAGTGACCGGGCTGCTGGCAGCCGTGTTGATGGCGAGTGCCCTGGCGGGTTGCAGTGACGGTTCCGTGGAGGAGTTTGCCTTCCGCAGCATGCTCGAGGTGTCCATGTCGGAACTCTGCGGGGAGGATGACGCAGCCTGCCTGGAAGCGGTGGAGACGCAGACGCGTCCGTGCATGCGCCAGGCAGACTGGCGCCGCTACATGGAGAATGATGAGGACCCGGCGGAACTGGAGCGCTTCACCACCGCGTTCTATGCCTGTGTGGTCGACGAGCAGGGCAACCCCTGGTTCACCGTCGAGGAAGATGCCTTCACCGAGCGCGAGACACGCGACAAGGGCGCCATCTCCACAGCGGGCAAGAAGTAGCGCCCCGCCCGGTCGCCGTCAGCCCGCCGTGGCGACGTCCTGCGCCAGTGTGCCGTCGCGGTAGTCGCGCAATGCCTGTTCGATTTCTTCGCGGCTGTTCATGACGAATGGCCCGTACTGCACCACCGGCTCGTTGATCGGTTTGCCGGCCAGTAGCAGCAGGCGCGCGCCCGCGCTGCCCGCGTGCAGGGTGACCTGGTCACCTTCTGTGAGCAGGGCGGCGGCATGGCGCGGCACGCCAGTCTGGTCCACAGCCAGGTCCCCTTCGAACACATACAGGAAGGCATTGTGCGTGGCGGGTACCGGCACGGTGAGCGCGGTGTCTGCCGGCAGGGTGATATCGGCATACAGGGGTTCGGTGCTGAGTCCGTGCATGGCGCCCTGATGGCTGTCCTCGCCCACCTGCATTTCGCCGGCGATCAGACGAACGCTGGCACCCTCGGCGGTTGTCCATTGCGGTATCTGCGCTGACGGAATGTCGCGATAGGCCGCCGGTTTCATTTTCTCGGCGGCGGGCAGGTTGATCCATAACTGGAAGCCACGCATGCGGCCATGATCCTGCTGCGGCATTTCCGAATGGATGATGCCGCGCCCGGCGGTCATCCACTGCACGTCACCGGGACGCAGGTCGCCACGATTACCCATGTGGTCCTGGTGCAGCATGTGACCGTCAAGCATGTAGGTCACGGTCTCAAATCCGCGATGCGGGTGTTCCGGGAAACCGGCGATGTAATCGGCGGCGTCATCGGAAGAAAACTCGTCCAGCATCAGGAACGGATCCAGCCGGGCAAAGCCGCCCTGGCCAAGACTGCGGCGCAGCTTTACGCCGGCACCGTCCTGGGTGGCAATGCCATCAATGACACGAACAATCCGACGAGCAGTCATGAGATTTCTCCTGTGTGCGCCCGGGCACCGTCAGTGTTATCAGGCACCCCGGTCATGGGGTGCGTCGAAATCCAGTTGCGGTCCCACCGGCACTACACCGGTGGGGTTGATGGTGCCGTGACTACGGTAATAGTGGTGCTTGATGTGCGTCAGGTTGACCGTTCCGGCGACGCCGGGCACCTGGTAGAGCTCGCGCAGGTAATTGCCCAGGTGCGGATAGTCGGCAATGCGACGCACATTGCATTTGAAATGGCCCACGTAAACGGCATCAAAGCGCACCAGCGTGGTGAACAGGCGCCAGTCTGCTTCCGTGATGGTATCGCCGGCGAGATAGCGCTGTTTCCCAAGGCGCTCCTCCACCCAGTCCAGCGCGTCGAACAGGGTTGTCACCGCCTCTTCGTAGGCTGCCTGTGTGGTGGCGAAGCCGGCTTTGTACACGCCATTGTTGATGTCGTGATAGACCCGCTCGTTGACGCTGTCGATGGTCTCGCGCAAGGCCTCGGGGTAGTAGTCGCCGTGGCGGGCGCCAATGCCATCGAAGGCGCTGTTGAGCATACGGATGATGTCGGCCGATTCGTTGCTGACAATGGTTTCCGTCTTGCGGTCCCACAACACCGGAACGGTGACGCGTCCTGAGTAGGCCGGATCGGCCTTCAGGTAGAGCTGGTACAGCTTGTCCAGGCCGTACAGGGCATCGCCCGTGGCCCCATCAAAGTCCTGGTTCAGCTCCCAGCCGTTCTCCAGCATCAACGGATTGACCACGGATACGCCGATCATGTCCTCAAGCCCTTTCAGGGCGCGGAAAATAAGGGTGCGGTGGGCCCACGGGCAGGCCAGCGACACGTACAGGTGATAGCGACCGGCCTCGGCCGGGAAGCGTGCCCCGGCGTCGGCGGACACGGCATCCCGGAACTGGCTTTCGCTGCGCACAAAGCGCCCGCCTGTCTTGCTGGTGTCGTACCACTTGTCGTGCCAGACACCGTCTACCAGCAATCCCATGATCAATCCTCCTGTTCCGGGAATTTATTTGTGTGTTGCTCAGGCCGCCTGGCGTGCCGTCTCCACCAGCGTGTCCATGCGTGCCATGGCGTCGTCCAGGGATGCCTGCTTCTGGTCGCCCATGGCAAGTCCTTCGGCAAAGGTGACGTGCACCTGCTTGAGACCAACAAAGCCGAGGAACTGGCGAACGAACGGCACCTGGTGGTCGTTGCCGCTGGCGTGGTACATGCCGCCCCGCGCGGCAAACACGAACACCGGTTTGTCGCGCAGCAAGCCTTTCGGGCCCTCGCTGGTGTATTCGAAGGTGACGCCAGCGCGGGCAATATGGTCAAACCAGCTTTTCAGCTGGGACGGCACGCCGAAGTTGTACATGGGTAGACCCAGTACCACCACGTCGGCGTGCTTGAGTTCGTCCACCAGCGCGTCCGATTCATCCACCACCGCCTGCTGGGCGGGCGAGCGCGAGTCGGCGTCACTGGTGAAGGCGCCAAAGCGTTCCCCGTCCAGGTGTGGCAGCGGGTTGGCGCCGACATCACGGGTGATTACCTGGCCGTCGGGGTGAGCCGCCAGCCAGCGCTTCACGAAGGCCTCTGCAAGAAAGCTGGACTGGCCGTTGTCGCCAAGGATGCTGCTTTTCACAAGAAGAAGGGTACTCATGGAACCTCCTGAATTGATTGGGTATGGGCGCATTGTTGTATTTATCAATCGAATGAGAAATGGCAGTATGTAGCGCTATTAGATCAGTTTTTCTGATGTGTAGAGGTGCTCAGTGGACCTGAAGGTGACCCTGGAGCAGTGGCGGGCCCTGCTGGCGGTGGTGGATGCGGGCGGGTACGCCCCGGCGGCAGAGGCGCTGGATAAGAGCCAGTCGGCCATCAGCTATGCCATCCAGCGTCTGGAGACAGCGCTGCAGGTGCGCGTGTTCCGGCTACAGGGGCGCAAGGCCGCACTCACCCCCGCCGGTGAGATCCTGTACCGCCGGGCCCAGGCACTGGTGGAGGAGGCCAGCCGGCTGGAATCCAGTGCCGACAGCCTGTCACAGGGTATCGAGGCACAACTGTATCTGGCCGTGGATGCCATATTCCCGGAGTGGCTGCTGCTGGACTGTCTGTCGCGGTTTGCCGCGGAATTCCCGGAGACCCGGGTGGAGTTGCTGGAGACGGTGCTGTCCGGCACCGATGAAGCGCTGATGCGCCACGACGTGGACCTGGCGGTAACGCCCCGGGTGCCGCCGGGCTTTGCCGGCGACCCACTGATGCGGGTACGGTTCATTCCGGTGGCCCACCCTGACCATCCGCTGCATGCCGCAGGGCGGCCGTTGCGTTATGCCGACCTGCGTCGTTACCGGCAGCTGGTTGTTCGTGACTCCGGCAGCCGCAGCATGGACGCCGGCTGGCTCGGGGCCGAGCAGCGCTGGACCATGAGCCACCTGTCCACGTCCATCCGGGCAGCCTGCGCTGGCCTCGGGTTTGCCTGGTATCCGGAAGAGAAAATTCGTGAGCCGTTGCAACAGGGTGTGCTCAAGCCGCTGGCCATGGAAGAGGGCAGTGAACGGTTCGCTGAACTGTACCTGGTGCTGGCGGAGGGCAGCTATACCGGCCCGGCAGGGCGGCGGCTGGCGGAAATCATTGCTGCGGAGGTGAAAAGCGCATGCAAGAAAAAACAACCCTGAACCCGGGCTATTACCGCCATTACAAGGGCAATGACTATCAGGTGATCGGGGTGGCGACCCACAGTGAAAGCGGCGATGCACTGGTGGTGTACCGGCCCCTCTACGGTGAGGGCGCGTTGTGGGTGCGGCCGCTGGATATGTTTGTCGAGCAGGTACAGGTCGACGGCAAAAGCGTGCCGCGTTTTGCCAGGCTCGGTGAGGCGCCCTCCAGCAGTCAATAAAAAGGGCGCCCGAAGGCGCCCCGGATTTCTGCGGGCAGTATCAGAACTTCATGCCCAGGCCGACCATATAAACCCAAGGGTCGATTTCCACATCGATCTTTTCCACCAGATTGGAGTTGGCCTTCACCGTGGCCGTGGTATCGATATCCACGTTCCAGGCGGTGGCGGTAAATACCAGGTTGTCCTCCAGCGGGATATCGAAGCCGATTTCGTAGGCCACACCGTGGGAGTCGCTCAGTGACAAGGACGTGTAGTCAGCGCCCAGCAAGCCATCAAGTTCCGCCGTGGTCTCCTCGTTGAAGAAGGTGGTGTAGTTGTAGCCGACGCCGACATAGGGCTTGATCACGTCGCTCACCGGTACGTAATAGTTCACCAGCAGCGTTGGCGGCAGGTGCTCGGTGGAGCCCACGCGGGTGCCGCCAAGGACCGTGCCCAGGCCATCGATATCGTGTTCGAACGGCGTCGCGCCGAGCAACTCGACGCCTATGGCGTCGGTCATCATGTAGGTGCCGCTGATGCCGAAGCCGACACCGTCATCCACTTCCACCACCTCGCCCTGCAGGCCAAGGATCTTCGACTGGGAGTCGGACTCCGGTGCCACCATGGCGGGGCCGAACTTGATCAGTACATCCCCGGCCTCATAAGCCAGGGCCGGTGCGGTGGCAGAGAGCACCGCGGACGCAAGCACAGAAAGATGCAGTTTTTTCATGACAGTTCCTCGCAACAATTGCGGGGACATGCTGAATCGTTCCGGCGGCCGTGAATATGATGCAGATCAAGAGCCTTGACGCGGCGCTGCTGATTCGCGCCGTAATTGATACAGGTCAATATCGGCGACTGCGGGAGGGGTGGCGGTCTAATCAGACAGCCAGGTCACGCGGCCGTCGCACACCGTCAGCCGGACAATGCCGGGCAGCATCGTCTCCAGCCAGGGTGAGTTGAGTCCGCGGCTGAGCCAGTCGTCCCCGGGGCGCTGCTGGCGGGTCGGATCCACCACGCAGACATGGGCCATGCGCCCGGGCTCCAGCATGCCGATTGGCTGGCCAAGGCAGCGGCCGGCCGACGCGGTGATGGCATCAAGCGCGCGCAGCAGGCTGATGTCACCGTCCTCCACCAGCTTCAGCAGCAGCGGCAGCAGGGTCTCTATGCCGGCGATGCCGGGCTGTGTGTCGGGGAACGGTGCCGCCTTGCTGGCGGACCCCATGGGCGAGTGCTGGGAGCAGACCGCGTCGATGGTGCCGTCTGCTACGGCGGCCAGCAGGGCCTGCCGGTCGGCGGTGCTGCGCAGCGGCGGGCGCACATGGAAGCGGCTGTCGTAGTTGGCCAGCGCGGATTCGTCCAGCAGCAGGTGGTGAATGCTGACATCGGCAGTGACCGAAATGCCGGCCTCGCGGGCCTGGCGTAACAGGGCAACGCTGCCGGCACAGCTGAGCTGGTGAATGTGCGCACGAACGCCCACCTGCTCGATCACCAGCAGTGCACGTGCCATGTCGATGGTTTCTGCCAGCGCCGGGATGCCGGGCAGGCCCAGCCGGGTTGCCACAGGCCCTTCGTGGGCGCAGCCACCGCTGGACAGGGAGCTGTCTTCTGGTCGCAGCATTACCGGCAGGTCGAAGGTGGCGGCGTATTCCAGGCAGCGCTTGAAGGTCAGGCTGTCCTGCACCGGCCGCCCGGCATTGCTCAGGCCGATGCAGCCGGCGTCGGTGAGCGTGCGCATTTCCGCCAGCTGCTCGCCATTCAGGCCCTGGGTCAGGGCGCCCAGGGGCAATACCCGGGCGAAGCCCGCCTTCATGGCCTGCTCGCGCAGCAGCCGGACCACCGCGGTGGAATCCGTCACCGGGTTGCCGTCTGGCATCACACACAGGTGCGTGATGCCGCCGCTGGCAGCTGCCCGTGTCTCGCTGGCAATGCTGGACGGGGAGGGCAGGCGCACGCAGGTGTCCACCAGCCCCGGCAGCACCCACATACCTTCGGCGTCAAAGATCTCGGCGCCGGGAGCATCGAGGCTGGCGCCGAGGCGGGCGAGGCGCCCTTTCTCGATCAGCAGGTCCATGATCTCGTCGCGGCCGCTGGCCGGGTCGATGATGCGCCCCTTGCGGATCAGCAGATGGGCCTGGCTCACAGGACGCCTCCCCCTTCCTGGCCGCTGATGCACATGGACATCACAGCCATGCGCACGGCAATACCGAAAGTGACCTGGTGAAGAATCACGGAGCGTTCGCCATCGGCCACCTCCGGTGCGATTTCAACACCCCGGTTGATGGGGCCCGGGTGCATGACAATGGCATCCGGGTGGCAGACACGCAGGCGGTGCTCGTCGAGGCCGTAAAGGCGGAAGAATTCCGACTCGCTGGGCAGCAGGGCAGAATCCATACGTTCTTTCTGCAGGCGCAGGGCGATCACCACGTCGGCATCGCGCAGGCCCTGCTCCAGGTCTGTGTAGACCTGGACGCCGAGCCCCTCGATGTCCACCGGCAGCAGCGTGCGCGGCCCGATGACCCGGATTTCGCTGGCGCCGAGAATGCGCAGGGCGTGGATCTGGGAGCGTGCTACCCGCGAATGCAGGATGTCGCCGACAATGGCGACCCGCAGGTTCTCAAAGCCGCCCTTGTAGTGGCGGATGGTGTACATGTCGAGCATGGCCTGGGTGGGATGGGCATGCCTTCCGTCGCCGGCGTTGATCACCGCCACATTCGGCGTGACCTGGCTGGCGATGAAGTAGGGGGCGCCGGAATCCGAATGGCGCACCACGAACATGTCGCTGGCCATGGCTTCCAGGTTCCAGAGCATGTCCATCAGTGACTCGCCCTTTGAGGTGGCGGAGCGGGCAATGTCGATGTTGAGGACGTCGGCAGACAGTCGCTGGGCGGCCAGTTCGAAGGTGGTGCGTGTGCGGGTACTGGGCTCGAAGAACAGGTTTACCACCGTCTTGCCGCGCAGCAGGGGCACTTTCTTTATGGAGCGGTCACCCACTTCCACGAAGCTGGCGGCGGTGTCGAGGATTTCTTCGAGAAGCGGCCGGTTGAGGCCGTCAATGGAAAGAAAATGCCGGAGCCGATGGTCATCGGTCAGTTGCACGTCTGGCGAGGTATCCTCGGCAGTCATCGGCGTCGGCGCTTCCTTTTCTGGCGATGGTTCTCCGTCATTCAGCTGATAGCCGTGATATGGGCGGTTATCGGCGACGGTCCGCGCAATTCTACCCGCTGATGCGGGTCGAGTGCCAAGGTTTCTGCACAAATATCTGCCCGAATGGGCAATTCCCGGCCGCCGACGTCAAACATCACCACCAGAGTGATCGATGCCGGCCGGCCATAATCGAACAGGGCATTCATGGCCGCACGGATAGTGCGGCCGCTCATCAGGACATCATCCACCAGCACCAGGTGGCGGTCATCGACGCTGAACGGCAGTTCGCTGGGCTGCACCTTGGGATTGAGCCCCCGCCGGGTGAAATCGTCGCGGTAGAAGCTGATATCCATGAAGCCAATGGGCGGTCGCTTGCCCAGGCGCTGGTGCAGGGCCTCGGCGATCCAGGCACCGCCGGTGTGGATGCCCACCAGGCAGAAATCCTGGCGGCCGCTGTCATGCATGCGGCCATCGAGATGGGCGGCCAGGCTGTCCAGGTGATGGGTAATTCGTTCTTCGCTCAGATTCACGGGCGCTGCCCCCCTTCTCGAAACCAGCTTTCAATAATCAGCACTGCGGCCATGCTGTCAACGCGATCATCCGCGCCGCCCCGGTAGCTGGCCCCCATCTCCTGGCGTGCCTCGCGGGTGCTGAGCCGTTCGTCCACCAGCCAGGCTGGCAGGCTGAAGCGCCCTTCCAGCTGCCGGGCGAAACGGCGCGCGCGGCTGCTGGACTCGCTCTCCGAGCCATCCATGTTCAGGGGCAGGCCGACGATCAGGGCGTCCGGTTGCCATTCGCCAATCAATGCGCCGATGCACTCGAAATCCGGCTTCTGGTCGCGGCAGGGCACCGTGGTCAGGGGGGTGCCGGTGCCGGTGATGGACTGGCCGCTGGCGACGCCGATCTTGCGGGTGCCGAAATCGAACCCCAGCACGGTGTCGCTCAACTGTGCCCCACCCCGGTGGAAATCAGGTTCAGGTCCACACCCAGGCGGGAAGCAGCCACGTGCCAGCGGTCGGCCAGCGGCACCTCGAAAAATATGTCGGTGTTGCTGACAGGCGCAGACAACCAGGCGTTCTGCGCCATCTCTTCTTCCAGCTGGCCCGGCCCCCAGCCGGCGTAGCCAAGCGCCAGCAGGGATGTCTCCGGGCCCTCGCCGGCAGCAATGGCCTCGAGAATATCCTGGGAGGTGGTCAGCCACAGGTCGTCTGCAATGGCCACCGTGCTGTCATAGGTGGTTGCAGTGGGCGGGTGGAGGATAAAGCCGGCAGCCGGTTGCACCGGCCCGCCCACCACCACGGTATGGCGCGAGGACAGCGGTTTCTCCAGCTCGATCTCCAGGTCTTCAAGCACGTCGTGCAGGGTGGCTTCCACGCCCCGGTTGATGGTCAGCCCCATGGCGCCTTCGTCGTTGTGCTCGATGAGGTACGTGACGCTGTGGTGGAAGTTCGGATCTTCCAGTTGCGGCATGGCGATGAGCAGCTGATGTTTGAGGGAATCGGTATTCATCTGGCAAGTATGGGGGTGGGCTTACAGGCCGGCAAGCGGTGCGTGGTTACTGGCTGGTGACCAGCTCGGAGGCGTTGAACTGCCAGGTGCGGATGATTTCGAGGATGTCGATCTTGTCTTTCATCTCGGCGGTGAAGGGGGCGAAGGGGGATGCCAGGCGCACACTGCTGATCGCGGCTTCATCAAGGAAGGGAAAGCCGGACGACTTGAGCACATCTATCTCACGCACTGTGCCATCCCCGTTGATGGCCACCATCAGGCGGACATGGCCGAACTTGTTCTCACGCAGGGCGCGCTGGGGGAAATTGCGGGTGCCCATGTCTTCCACTTCGCGGCGGAAGGCATCAATGTAGAGCGCCTCGTAATGGGCCTTTGCCGACACCGAGGTGAGGCGGCGGATGCGCGGGCGTTTGGCATAGGCCTGCTTCTGCGCATCCAGCCGTGCCTGCAGGCTGGCAATCTCCTGGCTCAGCATTTCCACTGATTCGCGGTCGTCCTGCGGTAGCGGTTTTGGCGGTTGCTCCTGCTTTTCCTGTTTGGGTGCCTGGCGTGACGACACATCCTGGGTGGTGATCACCAGTTGCTGTGTGTGTACAGGCTGTGGCGTCAGGGTGCTCGGGGTTTCCAGCTGCACATGCTCCACCTTGCTGTCATCAAATGGCGCCATCTCGGTGGTGGTCAGCTCCAGCTTTTCTTCCTGGTCGCCGGCGCCTTCCTGGTTGGCCTGGGCCAGGAAGTCGGCCTCTTCCGGTGCGTTATCGCTGAGCTTGTGCGCGATCGTGACTTCGATGGTGTTTGAGGGTTTGGCGGCGTTCTGCTGGCCGAAGCCGATGCCGAGGATGATGATGGCGTGGAAGGCCAGTGCCAGGAACAGGGTGAAACTCAGCCGGTCCGCCGGGCTGGCCTGTGCCGCCGGGGCGGCGCGCTGTGCTGTGGATGAAGTGTCTGTCATCTGTGGCGTTGGTTATATCCGTGGCGGACGGCAAGGCGCGTGGTCATCGAGCCAGTTTGGTCAGCAGGCAGTCGAACAAGTCGCCGGCAATATTGCAATCATATATGGCATCCAGCTCCCTGATACAGGTGGGGCTGGTGACATTGATCTCGGTGAGATAGTCGCCGATGACATCAAGGCCGACAAAATAGAGGCCGCGCTCGCGCAGCACGGGGCCGATCTCGTTGCAGATCCAGCGGTCGCGTTCGGACAGCTCCCGTCCGACACCGGTGCCGCCCGCCGCCAGGTTCCCGCGCAGCTCGCCCTTGGCCGGCACCCGTGCCAGCGCATGGCTGACGGGCTCGCCGTCAATCATCAGGATGCGCTTGTCACCCTCGGTGATCTCCGGGATGTAACGCTGCGCCATGATCGGTGTACGGCCCTGTTCGGTGAGCACATCAATGATGACGCTGAGGTTGGGGCTGCCGGGCTCGATCCGGAAGATGTTACTGCCACCCATGCCGTCCAGCGGCTTCATTACCACATCGGCATGCTCCTCGACGAAGGCGCGCAGCAGGTCAGGCCTGCCCGATACCAGGGTGGGTGAGCAGCACTGGGGGAACTCGGTGGCGAACAGTTTCTCGTTGCAGTCGCGCACGCTCTGCGGCCGGTTCACCACCAGGGTGCCCTGCTGTTCGGCCTTCTCGAGAATATAGGTGACGTACAGGTAGTGATTGTTGAAGGGTGGATCCTGGCGCATCAGCAGCATGTCCAGGTCCGCCAGTGGCATGTCCCGGGCATCCTCGAGGCTGAACCAGTCATGCCGGTCATCGCGCACGGAGAGGGGCTGGCAGCGCGCCCGGGCCTCGCCATCGCGCACGTACAGGTCCGCCGGTGTCATGTAGAACACCGGCCATTGGCGCCGCTGGGCCTCCAGCAGCATGGCGAAGGTGCTGTCTTTCCAGGGCTTGATGTGGGCGATCGGGTCCATGATCACCCCGATGCGGATATCCATGACACCTCCGGGGTTGGCGCCGTAATGCTAGCAGTGGTCGGCGGTGTCGACCATCTGTCAGTCCGATTTTTGTAGCATTTATAAGGTGTTATAGATTGAATGTGGAAACTGTGTTAAAAACTTGCTTTGGGCTTCGTTTCGCCAGGCGGCCGCCCTGATAACAGACAAAAAGGCTTAGAAAACCAATAACTTAGGCCTACAGTAGGGTTCACGGTTGAAGGCTGTTTTTCATGAGTGATGACAATTTCCAAGATTTGAAGGTGATGGTGATCGATGATTCGAAGACGATTCGTCGTACCGCAGAGACCCTCCTCAAGAAGGCTGGATGCGAAGTAATCACAGCCACTGACGGTTTTGATGCCCTGGCGAAGATCGCGGACACCAAGCCGAATATCATTTTCGTGGACATCATGATGCCGCGTCTGGACGGTTATCAGACGTGCGCACTGATAAAGAACAACAGTGCTTTCAAAAGCACACCAGTAATAATGTTGTCCTCCAAGGATGGTCTTTTTGACAAGGCCAAGGGACGGATTGTCGGGTCTGACGAGTATTTGACCAAGCCGTTCTCCAAAGAGGAGTTGCTGGGGGCGATCCGTCAGCATGTTCATTGACTCCTGGCCGGATGGCCGGGAGCGGGGTTTATGAGGTTTGTATGGCGCGCATACTGATTGTTGATGACTCTCCGACGGAGACCTACAAGTTCCGCGAGATTCTGGAGCGTCATGGTCACGAGGTAATCGAGGCGGCCAACGGGGCAGACGGTGTCGCCGTGGCTCGCGCGGAGATGCCCGAGCTGGTTCTGATGGATGTGGTCATGCCGGGCCTGAACGGCTTCCAGGCTACCCGTCAGCTGACCAAGGGTGCTGACACGGCGCATATTCCCATTGTCATTGTCACCACCAAGGATCAGGAAACGGATCGGGTCTGGGGCAAGCGCCAGGGCGCCAGGGATTACCTGACCAAGCCGGTCGACGAGGATTTCCTGATGAGAACGGTTGATCGCATGCTGGCCGGGAACGACTAGGAGTGCATTTGTGAGTACTGCGTCCGCCGCCTACGTCAAGCTTGCCGAGTATCTGGAGCGCTGCCGCAGCACCGCTCTCGAGCTGCCGGCCAGACAGGATGTGGTGCAGTACTGGAGTGGTATCGGCTTCCTTCTCGACGGGCAGTATTACGTGGCCCCCCTGGAGCAGGTCAGTGAAGTGATGACCGTGCCCAACTACACGCGTCTGCCGGGTGTTCACCAGTGGATGAAAGGCGTCGCCAATGTGCGCGGTCGTTTGATGGCAGTGATGGATCTGACGGGGTTCCTGTCGAAAACCACTGACCTGAAAGAGAAACAGCGTCGTCTGGTGGTCATCGATAAAGGCGAGATTTATACGGGTTTAACCGTGGATGATGTGTTCGGCATGCAGCACTTCCCCATGGACAGCTTCCAGGAAGCGCCCGAAAACGTCGATCAGGCGGTCAGCCCCTATGTGGTTGGCGCCTATGATCGTGACGGACAGCAATGGCAGGTCTTCAGCATGGAAATGCTGGCTGAGGATCCGCGATTTTTGCAGGTCGCGCAAACCGGTTAACGGTCTGCGCGCGAGCGGGGAACGGGTAGCCTGCCGGCCACCCGTTTCGGGTGTCAGAAAAGAAGAAGCACACGGTAGGCCAGGAGCCACGTTATGAAGTTCAATCCGGGAGAATTCCTAGCAGGGCTGCGGGAAGGCGCAGGATCCAACCCCATCACCATCGGTCTGTATGTTGTTACAGGTCTGGCGTTGGCGCTGACAGTTGCCAACTTTGTCTGGCTGGCCATCGTTGCCGATACCGCCAAGCAGAACCTGACGCAGGCATCCACGTTACGGGTAGTGTCACAGCAGATTGCCAAGAACGCCCTTGAAGCGGCGTCCGGTAACGCCGAGGCGTTCGAGTTGCTGTCTCGCGCCCAGGCCCAGTTCCAGGGCAGCTGGGATGAGGTCAAGGATGCTGACGTGTCCGATCCGGCCATCGTCAACCGTCTCCAGGAACAGTGGAACTCGGTGAAGTCGGCAACGGACGACATCCTGCGTGGTGAAGATACGGTACTGGATCTGCACGAAGTGGCTGACACCCTGGCACAGACCGTTCCCCAGCTGCAGGCCGAGTACGACGGCATCGTGGATATTCTGGTATTGACCGAGGCCGACTCGCAGCAGATCGCGTTCGCGCAGAAGCAGAGCCTGCTGGCAGAGCGAATTGTGCGTTCCATCGATAAGGTGCTCGCAGGTGGTGACGGTGCAGTGCAAGCCGCCGATTCCTTCGGCCGTGATGCCAGCCAGTTTGGTCGCGTCATGAATGGCATGATCGAGGGTGACGATGCCCTCGGCATTGATGTGATTGAGGATCCCGACGCACTGGATTATCTGGCAGAAATTGCCGAGCTGTTCGACGAGTTCGTAAACCAGTCTGTTGATGAAATTCTTGAAACGGCGCCGGAGTTGTTCCAGGTGCGCGCAGCGGCGGACCAGATCTTTGCCCGTTCCCAGGATCTGCTGACCGAGGCCACGGCGCTGTCCGAAGAGTTTGAAGGTGCCACCTCGGGCCTGTTTCCCTCCATTCTTGCCGGTATTGTGTTTGGCGCCATCGGTGCATTCGGTGTCGGCGCCATCCTCTTCCTGCGAATTCAGGATGGCCGCAAGCGGCAGGAAGAGCTGGAGGCTGAGAACCAGCGAAACCAGTCAGCCATTCTGCGTCTGCTGGATGAGCTGGGCGACCTTGCTGACGGTGACCTGACCGTGCAGGCGACAGTAACCGAGGACTTCACGGGTGCTATCGCGGACTCCATCAACTTCTCCATTGACCAGCTCCGCAGCCTGGTACAGACCATTAACCAGACGGCGGTACAGGTGGCATCGGCTGCCCAGGAAACGCAGTCAACGGCTATGCATCTCGCCGAAGCGTCGGAACACCAGGCGCAGGAAATTGCCGGGGCGTCTGCAGCTGTGAACGAAATGGCTGTCTCCATTGACCAGGTATCCGCCAACGCCGCCGAGTCGGCCGCGGTGGCAGAACGAGCGGTGGCAATCGCGAACAAGGGTGCCGAGGTGGTACAGGCGACCATCCACGGCATGGACACGATTCGTGAACAGATTCAGGAAACGTCGAAACGGATCAAGCGTCTGGGTGAGTCCTCCCAGGAGATTGGTGACATCGTATCCCTGATTAACGACATTGCTGACCAGACCAACATTCTGGCTCTTAACGCGGCGATCCAGGCATCCATGGCTGGTGAAGCAGGCCGGGGCTTCGCGGTGGTAGCCGACGAAGTACAGCGCCTCGCGGAACGTTCCGCTGCCGCAACCAAGCAGATTGAAACGCTGGTAAAAACCATTCAGACAGATACCAACGAAGCGGTTATCTCAATGGAGCAAACCACTGCTGAAGTGGTGAAGGGTGCGCGCCTGGCGCAGGACGCCGGTGTGGCACTGGAAGAAATTGAGACGGTATCGAAAAACCTTGCTGACCTGATCCAGAACATTTCCAATGCGGCGCGCCAGCAGGCGGCGTCAGCGGGCCACATTTCCAACACCATGAACGTGATTCAGGAAATTACCTCGCAGACGTCTGCTGGTACCACCGCAACTGCCCGGTCCATTGGTAACCTGGCGGAAATGGCGCAGGAAATGAGAAATTCCGTAGCCGGCTTCCGTCTGCCTAGTTGAGGTCTGGCGGCTGAGTCGGTTCCGGGGACGGAACCATGATGTCGAGTGTCGCTGTGAAAGACCGCTGGTCGATAAAAAGTACGCCTGCCATGGAGCAGGAGCAGTTCGAGCTGTGGCAGGCGCTGCTCGAAGAGCGGACCGGTATGACTTTGAATCAGGAACGGAAGTCATTCCTGGAAACCAGTCTTTCCATTCGTATGCGCGAACTGGGCCTGGCCGACTACGAAGAATATTACGGCCAACTGGTTGCCGGCACCACCGAATCGAAGGCCATGGAATGGTCTGTTCTTGTGGACCGGCTTACCGTCCAGGAAACCAGCTTCTTTCGCCACCAAAGCTCTTACGCACTGGTCGAGACGTTCGTCAATAACTTTATTGACGAGAACCCGTCAGGGTCTTCCCTGGATGTCTGGAGTGTTGGTTGCTCCACGGGAGAAGAGCCGTATTCATTGGCAATGATGATCAGCGAGCAGTTTGCCGCCCGCGAGACCAATGACTACTTCGGCATAACGGCGACCGATATCAGTCTGCCTACGCTGAGCAAGGCCCGGAAAGGCGTTTATGCGGCGCGCAAGGTAGAGCAGGTCGATCCCCGGTTGAGGGAAAAATATTTTGAGTCCGTCAGTGAGCGTGAATACCAGGTTGCATCTTCGCTTCGTGACCGAATCTGCTTCGCTCGTCTGAACGTGCTTGAAGTGAACAAGGCGCCAATGCAGAACATGGACCTCATATTCTGCCAGAACATGCTGATCTACTTTCGGCGTTGGCGAAAAAAACAAATTGTGACCCGGCTTGCCGAGCGCCTTGCGCCCGGCGGCATGATGGTCCTGGGTATCGGTGAGGTGACTGACTGGAGTCATCCGGATCTGGAGCGAGTGCAGGTCCCCGACACGTTGGCGTTCAGGCGCCGCAAGAATTAATCGGGAGAAGCCATGAGTGACCAGCATGATTATCTGGCGCTTGACTGGGTAAAGGGTGAAATCCAGGAGACCCTGAACCAGTCTCAGCAGGCCCTTGAAGCCTACGTGGAGAATCCCGATGACTCCACGCGCATGCGTTTTTGCCAGACCTACCTGCATCAGGTGGTCGGTACGCTGCAGATGGTTGAGTTCTACGGTGCCGCGCTGCTGGCAGAAGAGATGGAGAAGCTTGCGGCCTCTCTTCTCGATGGCAAGGTGTCCCAGGTGGAGGATGCGCAGGAAACCCTGATGCGCGCCATTCTCCAGTTGCCCCCGTACCTGGACCGTATCCAGCAAAGCCGCCGTGACCAGCCCCTGGTGCTGATGCCGTTGCTCAACGACCTGCGTGCTGCGCGTGGCGAATCCCTGCTTTCCGAAACCGCACTGTTCAAGCCCGACCTCGCCGGTGGCGCCGGTCACGGCGACGTGCCGGAGCCTGTATCCAGCGACCCGTCTTTCCCGGCGCTGGCCAGGAAGATTCGCCAGATGTACCAGATCGCCCTGCTGGGTGTTATTCGCAGTGACAATCTCGCCACCAACTATTCCTACATGGCGAAGGTGTTCGCCAAGCTGCGGCAGCTCACCGGTGACGCGCAGATGTCGCCGCTCTGGGTCATCGCTGCTGCGATGGTGGAAGGCTTGTCTGCCAACAGCATTCAGGCCGGCACCTCGGTGAAATCCGTGCTCGGTCACGTGGATCGCATCCTCAAAAAGATCACGGTGGAAGGGTCTGAAGTGCTGCGGCAGACGCCGCCGGCAGAACTGCTCAAGAACCTCCTCTATTACGTGGCAAAAGCGGAGAAGGAAACCCCGCTGGTCGTGCAGGTGCGTGAGACCTACCGCCTGGCGGATGCGTTGCCCGATGAAGACGCACTGAATGAAGAGCGAGCGCGCATGAGCGGGCCTGACCAGGCCGCCATGGGCTCAGTGGCCCAGGCCCTGTGCGAAGAGCTGAACAAGGTCAAGGATGCACTGGAAGCCTTTGTCCACAACGAAGACACCGATGTCTCGCGGCTGGCACCGCAAAGCCAGATCCTCAAGCAGGTTTCCGACACCGTGGCCGTGCTTGGTCTTGGCCAGCCGCGGCAGCTTATCAACGACCAGCTGGAAGTGCTGGATGGCATGGTGTCGGGCAGCAAACCGGCAGACCGCTCGGCACTGATGGATGTGGCCGGCGCGCTGTTGTATGTCGAGGCTACCCTGCAGGGCATGAGCGGAGAGCGCCGCACATCTTCTGGCGATGGCGCCCTCGCCGCCGCACCGGATCATGTAGAGAAGGCCCGTGATGCGGTAATCCGGGAAAGCCGTGCCGGTTTGGAAGAGGCCAAGGACGGTATCGTCGAATTTATTGCCTCGCAGTGGGATCGCTCTCATCTGCAGGGTGTGCCGGACAAACTGACAGCGGTACGTGGTGGCCTGGAAGTCATTCTCCTGGCCCGTCCTTCTGCCATCCTTCGCCAGTGTGTCAATTACATCAACGAGAAGTTGTTGGGCGAAGAGGAGTCCAAGCCCGACTGGCGTGCCATGGACACGCTGGCGGACGCCATCACCAGTGTCGAGTACTACCTTGAGCGACTCACTGATGACCCGGATACCTCGGACGATATTCTCGATGTGGCGCGTAGCAGCGTTGCCTCCCTGGGATATGAGATCAGTGACGAGGAGTTTGGCCGTGGTGCTGGCGGCCAGGCCGAGACGGGTGCCGGCGTAGGCGCCCTCGCCAGTGAAGAGATTGATGTGGCCTTGCCGGCCGTCGATGTGGCGGCAGATGATGCCGGGAAGCCCACGCACGACGATGACCAGGAAGTGGATGGGCCCGTCGAGCACGTGGAGGCAGCCGGGGAAGAGCAGTCGGCTGCGGACGCAGAGGCGCAGGCAGAGGACAGCACAGATTCAGAAGCGGCTGTCAGCGAAGAAGCGACGCCCGGTGATGAGTCGCCTGATGAACTTTCGCTTGAGTTTCCGGATGAGGGCATAGCCGCCGACGATAGCGCAGCCGAGCCAGAGCCAGCACCACAGGAGCCGTCACAGCCCGAAGTGGCGGCCGAGCCAGAGCCGGAGGCTGAAGAAGAGGATGACCTGATTGACGACGAGATCATCGAGATCTTTGTCGAGGAAGCGGATGAGGTGCTGGAGGCGCTGAACGAATACTTCCCGCGCTGGGCAGCCAATACGTCTGATGAAGAAGCACTGGTGGAATTTCGTCGTGCGTTCCACACCCTGAAGGGGTCAGGACGCATGGTGGGCGCCACTATTGTTGGTGAGCTTGCCTGGTCCGTGGAAAACATGATGAACCGGGTAATCGACAAGACCATTGAGCCGACGCCGGTCCTGATCGAGCTGGTGCAAACAGTTCATGGCCAGATTCCGGCGCTGGTAAAGGCATTCAGCACACGTACCAAACCGCCGTATGACACGCAGCCGCTCCAGGATGCTGCCTGGACGCTCGCGGAGGGCGGCAGTATTGATGCCGTACCGGACGTAACCGCCGGTGATGCACCTGCCCCGGCTGAAGAAAACGTGGAAGCGGCGGCGGCTCCGGTCCAGGCAGACGATAGCGGTGATGACGCGCCCTTTGATCATGCCGACGTCGAAGAAATCAGCTTTGATGCGCCGGCGGCAGATGCGGACGCGGCACCCGGCTATGACCCGGTGTTGATGGATATTTTCCGCAATGAGGGCGAGGCCAACCTGGCGCTGCTGAATGAATGGCTGCAGACGGTTGACCGGGACCTGAGCGAGAATCCGCTGGATGACAAGGTGCATCGTGCACTGCACACCCTCAAGGGTAGTGCGCGCATGGCTGACCTCAATGCGGTGGCCTCCCTGGCGGAGCCGGCAGAGAAGTACATTAAAGGCCTGATCAATGCGGGCGCGCCAGCAAACCGGGAAACCGTGGAGTTGCTGGAGCAGGCTGCGGCTCTTTTCCAGCGGACGCTGGAAGATCTGGCCAATGGACCTGTAGACCACATAGAAGGTGCCGACGACCTGGCGGCCCGCTTCCGTGACCTTTCCGCCGCTGCACAAGGTGCCGAGGCGGGGGGGCAGGACGCCCACATCATTTCGGTGTTCCTGTCCGAGGGCATGGACCTGATCATGGACGCGGACAGCCTGTTGGCGCGCTGGTCGGAAAATCCGGGTAACACCGAAGAGCTTGAAAAGCTGCGTGATGAGCTGGGTCTTGTGGCTCGCAGCGCGGATACCGCAGGTGTTGAAGAAGCCGCCGAGCTGGCCAGCCTGCTGGCTGATTGCTACAGCGCCGTTGCCGAAGGCAGGCTCGCACACAGTGAGCGCTTTGTGGAGCTGGCCCAGCAGGCCCAGGAAGGGCTCATCACGATGATGGACTTCCTCGCGGCAGGCCAGACCATTTACCGTGACGAGGCCCTGATAGCAGAGCTGCGCGCGTTGCTGGATGGTGCTGGTCCTGACGGCCCGGATGGTGGTGGTGACGATGATGCCGCCGACTTCGAGGTGGAAGAGATCCAGTTTGAGGCACCCGCCGAGCCAGAGGCGCCGACTCCTGAGTCTGGTACGCCGGGCACCGGTGAGGATGACCTGTACCAGGCGATGGGTGACATGGACCCGGAGCTTGTTGGCATTTTCCTCGAAGAAGCCGATGAAGTGCTGGAAAGCGCTTCCATGGTACTCGATGCCTGGCAAGGCGGGGATGCCAGTGAGGTGCCGGCCCTGCAGCGTGACTTGCACACTCTCAAGGGCGGCGCGCGAATGGCCGGCGTCAGCGCCATCGGTGATCTTGCCCACGAGCTCGAGAATCTCTACGAGGGTTTCAACGAAGGCCAGTTTGAGGTCAATGAAGACCTGTTTACGCTGTTGCACCGCTGTCACGACACCCTTGCCGACATGGTCGATGGTGTCCGCAACGAAGGCGGGTGCAAGCGCGCGCCGGACCTGGTGCAGGCGATCAACCAGTTCCTGGCCACCGGTTCCCTGCAATCGTCACAGGAAGATGCAGTCGATGTCAGCGCTGCCTCCGAGCCGGCGGACGAGACGGTGCCCCCTGAGGAGGCGGTCACGCAAGAAGTGGAGCAGCCACAGCCGGAGGAAGCCCCTGCACCCGCGCCAGAGCCTGTTGCGGTGGAGGCGGCGCCGGCGCCACCGCCACCAGAGCGGGATCCGGAGCTGGTGGAAATCTTCCTCGAGGAAGCGGACGAGATTCTCGAATCAGCCGGCACCAGTCTCGAATCCTGGATGGAAATGACGGACAACCTCATCGAGGTGCAGTCCCTGCAGCGCGATTTGCATACCCTCAAGGGGGGTGCGCGCATGGCGGAAATTCCGGAGCTCGGTGATCTCGGCCATGAGCTGGAGAATCTCTACGAGGGGCTGGCAATGTCCACCCTGAAGGCCACGCCTGTGCTGTTTGAGCTGTTGCACCGCTGCCATGATCGACTGGCAGAAATGGTGGAGGCAGTTAAAGCCGGAGAGGGCCTGCATCCGGCCACGGAACTGATCCAGGCCATTCACGATTACATCGCCAATCCGGATGGTTTCGTGATGCCCGCGCTTGCGGCGCCGCAGCCGGCGGCCGCTGCACCGGCAACCCCGGCGCCGGAGTCGCCCTCGCCGGAACCCGAGACCGCCCCTGCCAGCGCTGCTGTCACTCTGCCTGACGATGTGGATGCGGATATCCTCAGTATCTTCATCGAGGAGTCGGCGGAGTTGTGCGAGGCACTGGATCGTCACTTGAGTGCCTGGGAAGAAAACCCGCAGGGCAGCGGCCATGGCGACGAGCTGAAACGCGTGCTGCACACTCTCAAGGGCGGTGCCCGTCTGGCAAATCTCAAGGACCTTGGTGACGTCAGCCACGACTTCGAAACAGCCCTTGAACATGCCGACCTGAGAAAGGCACCCAGCACGGAATTCCTCGCACAGATGCGTGCCTGGGGCGACCGTATCCAGGCGTTGGTAGAGGGTATCAAGCAGGCGGCTACCGCACCGGCAGCAGCGCCGGCCGCACCGGTGCCGGCGCAGAAGGCGGATGTGCCCGCTGCAGCGCCTGGCAAGAAGCAGCAGCAGGACCAGCAGCAGGCCGCCAAGCGCGCCGCTGCCGCCCAGGCACCGCAGGAAATGGTGCGTATAGATGCGGGTGTGCTGGAGTCACTGGTCAACCTTGCGGGTGAAACCAGTATCAACCGTGGCCGGGTGGAGCAGGGTGTCTCCGAGTTTGCCGGTCATGTGACAGAGATGGGTAACACCATTGAACGTCTTTACGAACAGTTGCGCCGTCTCGATGTCGAGACCGAGGCGCAGATCATGTCGAATTACCAGCAGGGCATTGAGGCGGGTGAGTTCGATGAGGATTTCGATCCACTGGAGATGGACCAGTACTCGGAGCTGCACCAGATTACCAAGCAGCTGTCCGAGTCGGCATCTGACTTGCTGGACCTGAAGCAGACATTGCTGGACCGCTCCCGCGATACAGAAACCCTGCTGCTGCAGCAGGCCCGGGTCAACACGGAATTGCAGGAGCGCCTGATGCGCACCCGCATGGTTCCCTTTACCCGCCTGGTGCCGCGTCTGCGCCGGATCGTGCGGCAGATCTCTGGCGAGATCAGCAAGAAAGTGGAATTCGATGTGATCAACCCGGAAGGCGAGCTGGACCGCACCCTGCTCGAACGGGTAGTGGCGCCGCTGGAGCACATGCTCCGTAACGCTGTGGACCACGGTATTGAAGACGCTGAAGGCCGCAAGGCTGCTGGCAAGGATGAGACCGGCCGGGTTTCCCTGGAGCTGACCCGGGAAGGTGGCGAGGTTGTGCTGACCCTTGCTGACGATGGCAAGGGTATCGACACAAAAGCGGTGCTGCGCAAGGCAATCGAACGTGGGCTGGTGGAGCCGGGTGTCCAGCTTACGGAGCAGGAAGTGCAGCAGTTCATTTTCTCTGCCGGCTTCTCCACAGCGGAGAAAGTGACCCAGATCTCAGGCCGTGGTGTCGGCATGGACGTGGTCGCGTCCGAAATCAAGCAGATGGGTGGCACGGTAACCATTGATTCGGTTCTCGGCCAGGGTACACGGTTCATTATTCGCCTGCCGTTTACGCTTGCCATGAACCGCGCACTGATGGTGCGAGTGGCAGAAGACAGTTACGCGATACCACTTAACCAGATTGAGGGTATTGTCCGCATCAGTCCCTATGAGCTTGAAGCGTTCATGGTGGACGAGCCGCCTCCGTTCCGTTATGCCGGCCGTGATTACGAGCTGGATTACCTGGGCACATTTGTGCATGGCGGCCGGATGCCTCAGCACCTGCTCAGTCATCCGTCCCCGTTGCCCGTGCTGTTGATCCGTTCCTCCGAGCACGTGGTGGCCATTGTGGTCGACTCGCTGATCGGTTCGCGCGAGGTGGTGGTGAAATCCGTCGGCCCGCAGCTGTCTACGGTCGCAGGTATCAGTGGTGCCACCATTCTTGGTGACGGCTCTGTGGTTATTATTCTTGATATCCATTCCCTTATCCGTGCGGCGCACCTGCAGCGCCAGCATGCCCTGGCCGAAGGCAAGGCTGTGTTGCTGGATGAGCCGGTGGAAGCTGCACAGCATGAAGAGAAGAAGGTCGGGCCGCCGCTGGTGATGGTGACTGACGACTCGGTAACCGTGCGCAAAGTGACAACTCGCCTGCTTGAGCGTAATGGCTTTGAAGTCATCACTGCCAAGGACGGTATCGATGCCATTGCCAAGCTGGAAGAGTACAAGCCAGATGTGATGCTTCTGGATATCGAAATGCCGCGCATGGATGGTTTCGAAGTGGCCACCCATGTGCGTCACGAGGAGCGACTCAAGGACGTGCCGATCATCATGATCACCTCCCGAACCGGTGAGAAGCACCGTGAGCGGGCGTTTGATATTGGCGTCAACTGTTACATGGGCAAGCCGTTCCAGGAAGGTGAGCTTCTCAGCACGATCCAGGACTTGCTCGGGGAGTCGCGGGAGACGGCATCGACATGAGCGATGGCATTCCGCGAATTGGTGTCATAGCTGACACCACCCTGCAGGGACATCTTCTATCCTCTGCAATTCGCGGGCAGGGCTACAACGTGGTGGTCAACACCGACCCGGGTAATCTCGAAGAGCAGTGGTATACGTCCGATGACGTCGATCTGTGGGCGGTTGACCTGGTCCAGGAAGATCAGTGGAACACCTTTCTCGACCGCATCCTGGAAGAAAGTGACACGCCCATCCTTTTCTGTGATGGCCAGGCGCCGGCAAGAAACTCCCCCGAATACCCCCGCTGGGAACGACGTCTGCTGACCAAGATGCTGGATTATGTTGACCGGCCGACGGTGGTGGAACGCCTTGATGACCTGGAGGCAGCGGCGCCGAAGGCCGCTCCGCTGCCGGTGCCCAGTGAGTTCCGTCATCTCAAGCCAGCCTCTGCAGTGCAGCATGTCTGGGTGCTTGGCGCCTCGCTCGGCGGTCCCGCCGCGGTCAAGCCGTTCCTGGACAGCCTGCCGGCAGAACTGCCCGTGGCCTTCATCCTTGCACAGCACATTGACCAGAGTTTCCTGGAAACGTTGTCAAAAGTGCTGTGCCGGGATAACGGTTTTGATTGCACGGTCGGTTATGAAGGCACAGCGCTGCGTCATGGACAGGTTGTGATAGCGCCCACTGAATACGCCGTGGACTTCACCGATACGGGTATTCTTGTGAATACCGGCAAGGACTGGGAGGGGCCTTATGCACCCTCCATCGACCAGGTTATCAACAATGTGTCCGCCCGCTTTGGCGCCCATTCAGGCGCGATCCTTTTCAGTGGTATGGGCAATGATGGCTCTATTGCCGGCCCGCAGATGGTGGAACGTGGCGGACTGGTCTGGGCGCAAACGGCGGATACCTGTGCATGCAGCAGCCAGCCGGACTCCGCCCGCGAGACAGGTTGTGTTACCTTTTCCGGGTCCCCCGAGCATCTGGCCCGGGCACTGGTTGAGCACGTTCGTCAGTCGCTGCGCGTAGCAGCGCCGATGTAGCAGGAGAAAGACATGGCAGAGTTGCCAGAGGATATTCCCAGCTTGCTGGTTCCCATGTACGGTCGCCCCTGGCTGGTGCCGAACATCATCGTGGCGGAGATTATTCCACTGCGCCAGCCTGACCGTCCGGCACAGGGCGCAGAATGGCTGCTGGGCTTCCTGAACTGGCGGGATGAAATCATTCCGTTGATCTCCTTCGAGCGGCTGAATGAAAGCGGCCAGGTCACCATCGGGTCAGACGCACGTATTGCCGTGATCAACAACGTCAGTGGCAAGGTGAAGTTCTATGCGGTGGTGATCCAGGGTATTCCCCGGGCCACCCGCGTCAGCAGCGCCGACCTGGTGGAGGAGCCTACGGATTCCGGTCCGGCAGAATCCATGAACGTACAGCTGGGCGGTGATCTCGCGGTGATCCCGGACCTGGATGCCATTGAGCGCGCGCTGGAAGACGTCAAGGCGGCATGACCATTGATCGCGACCGGCTGCGCGCACTGTCGCAAACGTCCAGTTTCTACAAGGGCAAGTTCCGTAACCTGACCCGCACGCCTTCCCACGGCCTGACGGACCTGCTGCGGTGGCAACTGGACAGCAGCGCCGGGTTTCCGCCCGGCAAGCGCTTCCCGTTGCAGCACCCGGATGCCCATCGGCTGGCTGCGCCGCCTGATGCCGCCCAGCTGACCTGGATCGGCCATGCATCTTTCCTTTTCCAGTATGGCGGCTGTAATGTCCTTACTGACCCGGTCTTTGCCGAGCGGGCCAGTCCCCTCCGGTTTGCCGGCCCGAAACGCCATACACCGGCTGCACTCCAGGTGGCCGACTTGCCCGATATCCACCTGGTGCTGATATCTCATAATCATTATGACCACCTTTGCGAGCCCACCATCAAGGCGCTCTACCGGCGCTTCGGGGATGCACTCTGCTTTGCTGTCCCGGCAGGCGTTGGCACCTGGTTTCGCAAGCGCGGCATTGCCAATGTGGTCGAGCTTGGTTGGTGGCAAAGTCAGGAGGTGCCGGGCGTTGGTGAAGTGTTCTGCCTGCCGGCCCAGCATTTCAGCGGTCGGGGAGCCACCGACCGGAATACCACGCTGTGGTGCGGCTGGCTGCTGGGCCAGCCAGGCCACAGCCTGTATTTCGCCGGGGACACCGGCTACGGCGACTGTTTTACCACCATTGGTGAGATCTTTACCGCGATCGATCTCGCCCTGTTGCCCATCGGTGCGTATGATCCGCGCTGGTTCATGTCTCCGGTGCATGTGGCACCTGAAGAAGCGGTGCGTATCCACCAGGACATTGGCGCACGCCAGTCAGTGGCCATGCATTGGGGCACCTTTGTGCTCACCGATGAGCCCATGGACGAACCGCCACGGCGGCTGCACCAGGCGCTGGCCGAGGCCCAGCTGCACGAGTCGGCGTTTGTCGTCATGCAACATGGCGAGACGCGCGTCTTCTGATTCCGGGGTTTTGTGATCCTATGGCAGAAAAAAAAGGCAAGGCTGAATATTTTCTGGTGAAGGGCCTTTCCCTGCTCCCGTACACGGTGGTGGTGCGTTTTGCCCGCACCCTGGCCTGGCTGGCAGGGTGGTTGCCGCTGTCCCTGGTCAGCGCCCACCGGGACATGGTGATCAACTACCTGGCCTGCTTCCCCGAGCTTGATTACCGGGAGATACGACGACGCGCGCGCAAGGCACTGGTAGAAACGGCGCATACACTGGCCAGCTATTCCCATGTCTGGCTGCGCGACCCGGAGCAGACGTTGGCGCGGGTGCGCACGGTTCACAACGAGGACGCGGTCCGCGCCGCGCTTGCCTCTGGCCGGCCAGTGCTGTTTCTCTCCCTTCATCAGTCCAGCTGGGAAGTGCCCGTGCTGGTCCTGGGCCGTATGGCGAGCTCGGTGATCATGTACCAGCCGGCTGAAGACAGCGCACTGGATCCGCTGGTCAAGCAGGGGCGGGAAGCCACCGGCTGTCGCCTGGTGCCGACCAATGGCAGGGGCGTCAAAGCGGCGCTGATGGCGCTTGAGCAGGGTGGCTCTTTCGGATTGTTGGCAGATCACCAGCCAGGCGGAAAGCAGAACCCGTGCGTGCCTTTCTTCCACCATCCGGTGCCCGTGCCTGCTTTTGTGCACAAGGTTATCGCCCGCTACCAGCCCCACGTCTTCTATCTCAGTGCGCTGCGTGTGCCGGGCGGCCGGGTGGACGTCTATTTCGAGCAAGCCCCCGACAGTATGCAGGACATGGACGAGGGACCGCTGCTGACGGAGATGATGGCAGGCCTGGAGCGCATAATCCGGCGCGCACCAGAGCAGTACAATTGGTCCTACAACCGGTTCAGGCGTGGGCCGGACGGAAAACGGCGCTGGTACAAGAAGCCCCGGGCCATGGCCATTATCCGGCGGGCGGCAGCCGGTGAGGACAGGCGCAGCCTGTTCGAAGGGCCGGGAGCTGCCGGCTAAGGTTCCACTAAGCTTCCCCTGCCATGCTGCGATGCATGACGGGAGATACCTATGACAAGCTGGTCACTTTCAATAAGAACCCTGCACTGGCTGGTGCTGGCACTGGTCGTGCTGGCCTGGGCCAGTGTTGAAGCCCACGAACAGTTTCCCCGGGGTAGCGCGTGGCGAGGGCTGTGGATGCAGGTTCACTTCCATGCCGGCATGGCGGTGCTGATGCTCACCGGGATACGTCTTTTTGTGCGCCTTGCTGGTCGCTCCCCCGAGCCGGAAGACAACCTGATGGCGCGTGGCGCCCGCATATTCCAGTGGCTTTTCTATCCGTTGCTGGTGGCCTTGCCGGTGGCCGGGTTCCTTACCGCACAGTTTGATGGCAAAGACATAGCCCTGCTGGACGTCCTCGGCGTGCCGGCGCTTTTCGCGCCGAGCGAGGTCCGCGCAGACCAGCTCGAGGACATTCATGGTGATGTGTTGTTTGCCCTGCTGACACTGCTGGTTGTTGTCCATGCGGGCGCGGCGCTGATCCATCACTTCGTGTTGCGCGATGATACCTTGCGCCGGATGTGGCGGCGCTGATCAGCCTAGGGCATGAAGGCTGGCGAGCAGGGCCACCGGCGCGGTTTCGGCGCGCAACACGCGCTCGCCCAGTGCAAAACCCCTGAAACCGGCCTCGGCTGCCATCTCCATCTCCGCCGCCGTAAAACCGCCCTCCGGACCAGTGAGCAGCGCGGCTGTTGCTGCGCCGGCCAATGCGCCTGCGTCGAGGGGGGCGAGCCCAGGATGGGCGATAAGCTTGAGCGCGGCGCTGCTTTCAGTCAGCCACTGGGACAGCGAAAGCGGTTCTGCCACCACTGGCACACGGTTCATGCCGCATTGCTCGCAGGCACTGATCACAACCTGCTGCCAGTGACGCATCTTGCGTGCCAGACGTTCGCCGCCCAGGCGCACGTCGGATCGCTGCATGTCCAGTAGCTGGAAGCTGGCAGCGCCCAGTTCAGTGGCTTTCTGCAAGGCGTAATCCATGCGTTCGCCCTTGATGAGTGGCAGGGCGATGGTCACGCAGAGACGGGGTGTTCTGTCGGTGTCGACAAATTCAAGCGGGGTGATCTCCACGCCGCGTTTGCCGGCATCCTCGATGCGCGCGCGCCATTCTCCGCCCTCACCGTTGAATACCAGCAGTTCGTCGCCCGTGCGCATTCGCAGCACACGGTGGATATGGTGGCTGGCGTTCTCTCCCAACAGGGCTGGCGTGCCTGCCTGGAAGAACTGGCTGTCGTAAAACCGTCGCGCCATTGTCAGTCCTGCGTAGCGATGTTAATGCCTTCCCAGGCCACATCCACCAGGTGGTCTATCTGCTCGGGGGTGATGACATAGGGCGGCATGAAATACGTGACGTTGCCAAGCGGGCGCAGCAGTGCCTCCCGGGTCAGCGCATGGCGGTAAACCCGCAGGCCGCGGCGTTCCTTCCAGTCGTAAGGTTCGCGGCTTTTGGCGTCGCGTACCATTTCCAGGGCGGCGATCATGCCGTGCTGGCGAATATCGCCGATATGCGGGTGGCCTTCAAACCGCTTGAGGGCATTGCCCAGGTGGGCGGCAAGCTCCCGATTACGGTTGATGACATCATCGGTCTCAAAGATATCCAGCGTGGCCAGGGCGGCGGCACAGGCCAGCGGGTTGCCGGTGTAGCTGTGCGAATGAAGGAACGCGCGCATGGTTTCATAGTCGTCGTAAAACGCCTGGTAGATGCTGTCGCTGGTCAGCACCGCACAGATGGGCAGGTAGCCGGCGGTGATGCCTTTTGACAGGGCCATGAAATCGGGCGTGATGCCCGCCTGCTCGCAGGCGAAAAGGGTGCCGGTGCGACCAAAGCCGACAGCAATCTCGTCAGCAATCAGGTGCACGTTGTAGCGGTCACAGGCTTCTCGCAGCAGCTTCAGATAGACCGGATGGTACATGCGCATGTTGCCGGCGCACTGCACCAGTGGTTCCACAATCACGGCGCTGATTTCCTCATGATGCTCTGCGAGGATGGCCTTCATGTGCTCAAACTGCCGGCGCGAATAATCTTCCCAGGATTCGCCCTCGTCGCGGAAATAGCAGTCCGGCGATGGCGCGGTAATGACGTCCATCAATAGTGGTTTATAGGTGGATTTGTACAGGTCCACATCGCCGACGGCCAGAGCCGCCAGGGTTTCTCCGTGGTAGCTGTTTCCAAGGGTGACGAACCGCTGCTTTCGCGGTTTGCCGCAGTTCTGCCAGTAGTGGAAGCTCATCTTGATGGCCACCTCGATACCGGATGAGCCGTTGTCGGCATAGAAAACACGGTCCAGCCCCGGCGGGGTGATCTCCACCAGCCGCTCGGAAAGCTCAACCACCGGCTCGTGGGAAAAACCGGCAAGAATGACATGTTCGAGCTGGTCGAGTTGATCCTTGACGCGCGCATTAATGCGCGGGTTCGCGTGCCCGAAGATATTTACCCACCAGCTGCTGATGGCGTCGATATAGCGATTGCCGTCAAAATCCTCCAGCCAGACGCCCTCGCCGCGGCGAATGGGGATCAGTGGCAGGGTTTCGTGATCCTTCATCTGCGTGCACGGGTGCCAGAGGACCTTGAGGTCGCGTTCCATGAACTGGCTGTTTCTTGACATGTGGCGGGCTCCGTTTCGAGACTGCGGCAGCCCAATGATACGGATTGGCGGCGGACGGGTCACGGCGACTTTGATGGCCTGTGAGCGACGATATGCTAGCGTATCGACTCTTGTGAAGGACGCCGGGGAGGGCGGAGTGAGCACCACGCGAAATAGCCGCAGGAATGGCAATGACATGCCTGGAAAGCTGTATGCCCTGATCGCCAACGAGGAGGATGCGCGGGTATGCACGGATATTCCGGATGCCGCCTGCCGGGAAGTGCCGGGCAATTTCATGCGCATTCTCGTCAGCCTTGTGCTGACCAAGCTGGGAGACCTGATCACGTCGCCCAAGACCGTACTTACCTGGGTGATGGGCACCCTGGGCGCCTCACCATTCCTGTCCGCTTTGCTGGTGCCGGTGCGGGAATCCGGCTCGCTGTTGCCACAACTGGTGATTGGTGCCTGGGTGCGTGGTCATGCCCGGCGCAAGCAATTCTGGGTGCTCGGCTCCGTGCTCCAGGGCGTGATGATGCTGGCCACTGCCGCTGTGGTGATGTGGGTGACCCATGCGGCGGCGCCCTGGTTGGTCCTGCTGTTGCTGATTGGATTCAGTCTCAGCCGCGGGCTTTGCTCCGTGGCCATGAAAGATGTGCAGGGCAAATGCGTGCCCAAGTCGCGCCGCGGCCGCCTCACCGGCCTGGCGAGCACCTTTTCCGGGCTTCTGGCGGTGGCTGTGTCTGCCTGGGTGCTGATGGAGGGCGAGCAGGGCTCACGGGCGTTTCTCGCAGGACTTCTGGCCAGCGCCGGATGCGCCTGGATCGCTGCCGCCCTGGTGTTTGCCCGGGTGACGGAGTACGGCGGTGAAACAGCCGGTGGTGGTAACGCCCTGAAGGATGCGCTGGCATCACTGTCACTGTTGCGTACCGATGCCCCGTTCCGCCGCTTTGTGATCGCCCGGGCACTGTTGCTCTGTTCGGCGCTGTCGGCGCCGTTCGTGATCCTGATCAGTCAGCGCCTGGATGCCGGTATTGGCTCGCTGGCATTGTTCATGCTCGCCAGCTCGCTGGCCTCCAGTGTGTCCGCCTCGTTCTGGGGCTGGATGGCCGACACCTCGTCACGGGGGGTGATGATCCGGGGTGGATTGATGTCTTCGCTGCTGGTTCTGGTGGTGGCCGTCGCCGCCCTGGCCGGGCTGCTGTCTGCGCAGCTGGCATGGCTGCTGCCCCTTGCCTACTTTGTCCTTGCCATCGGCCACGCCGGTGTGCGGGTGGGCCGCAAGACCTACCTGGTCGACATGGCGGGTGGCAACAAGCGCACCGACTACGTGTCCGTGAGCAATACCGTGATTGGTGCGCTGCTGCTGGGGGTGGGCGTGCTCAGCGGCACGCTTGCGGCCTGGAGTGAGGAATGGGCGTTGCTGCTGCTGGGCGCGATGGGGCTGGCTGGTGTCATCACCAGCGCCCGCCTGCCGGAGGTGCAGGCCGGTTGAGCGCATGACCGGCCGCTGTCAGGCCTTTTCCAGCAGCAGGTCCCATACGCCGTGCCCGAGCCGGGCGCCGCGACGCTCGAATTTTGTTTCTGGCCGCCAGGCGGGTCGCGGGCTGAATTGCCCCGGTCCGGCGAGGTTGTGCCATCCACGGGTGGTGGCGAGCGTTTCCTGCATGTGAGTGGCGTAGTCTTCCCAGTCCGTGGCCATGTGCAGGATGCCACCCGGGGCCAGTTTGCGGTGCACCAGCTCCAGCCAGCCGGGCTGCACGATACGGCGTTTGTGGTGCTTCTTCTTGTGCCACGGATCCGGGAAGTACAACTGCAGTCGATCAAGGCTGCCATCGTGGATGCACAGATTCAGGATGTCGACGGCGTCGTCACAGTAGCTGCGCAGGTTGCCAAGGCCCTGCTCTTCGATGCCCATCAGCAGGGCGCCGACGCCGGGGCGGTGTACTTCGATACCGATGAAATCCGTATCCGGTGCCTGGCTGGCCATCTCCAGTAGCGATTGGCCCATGCCGTAGCCGATTTCCAGTACCAGCGGCGCCTGGCGGCCAAACACGTGCTTGCTGTCCAGGACCCCCTGCTGGCGCTCCAGGCCGTAACGGGGCCACAGGGTGTCCAGTGCGCGTTGCTGTCCGGCCGTGAGGCGGCCCTCGCGCAGCACGAAGCTGCGGACTCGGCGCATTACCTTGCCGGAAACGGGGTCTCGGTCCTGTCGGAGAAAGTCGAGCATGATGCTGTCAGGGTCCAGGCTGTACAGGGGCGCCATTGTACGTGATTCAGGACGGTGATGCCGTACAATGGCGGCGTATGAAACACGGGCCCTGCGCCCGATTCCAGTGGAGAAAATAATGGATGAAATGGAGCGGGCGGAAGATGACTTCGCCCTCAAGAAGCTCGTGGACGCGGTGGAGAACCAGATCCGGGAGGGACATCCCCGAGAGGCGGGCACAGTGCTGATAGAGCTGACCAACCAGGGTGTCCCCGCTGCTGAGGCGATCCAGCGCATGGCAGAAGTGCTGGCGGCCAATATTGCCGCCACGTTCGAAAATGACAAGCCGTTCGACATCAATACCTATGCCCGGGACCTTATCGGCCTGACAGAGAAAAACTGAGACAATTGGCGGCGGTGACCCTGCCAGCGCGGGGCGCCTCACAATGTGACAGCAGACAGATGGAGACAGGGATTCATGGAGACCGCGTTTTTTTCGGCTTCGGCCATAAACCTGCTGGTGAACCTGGCGTACTCAATAATGGCCTTGCTGGTGGGCGTTTACGGCCTGCTGTGGGTGGATGCCCGCCTGCTCAAGCAGATTGATCTTCAGGAGGAACTCAAGAACGGCAACATGGCGGTGTCCCTGTTTGCCTCTTCCATCCTGTTTTTCGTCGCTATCGTGATTGCATTCGGCTTCAGGGGCTAGCCTTTCCCATGGCGCGCCTGACGGGCACACACCTGCTGATACTGGCTATCGTACTGCTGTTCCTGGCAGCCAGGCTGGACGCCTGGTGGCAGGACCGGGAGTGGCTGGCTGCGGCAGATGCGGCTGCTACCGGGATCACGCAAGCCCAGGCCCGGTTGCAGGATGAGCGCCTGGGGATTGATCTGTTGCCAGACGGTCATTACCTGTCCCACGAACAGATAGACGGTTTGCTTCGCAGTACCGGGGACAGGCCCGGGACCTTTACCTACCGGCGCAAGCCACAGGGTATCTACACCGTATCTGCCCAGGGCCTGGATGGGCGGCAGCATATTTCCAACCAGTATCTGCAGGGCTACGCCCCGTTCACTGTGTCCAATGTCATGCTGCCCATGTATGTGATCGCCCAGCGCAAGTCCTACATGTTTGATCATGTCCAGTACCGCGGCCAGATGGACGTCTGGCAGACCAGCCGTGAGGGGTTCCTTTATCCGCGCGGTGACTGTGAAGACCATGCCATTGTCCTGGCTGACTGGCTAATCGAGATGGGTGAAGACGCGCGTGTGGTGATCGGTGATTATCGCGGTACAGGGCATGCCTGGGTGGTCCTTTTCAAGGACGGGCGCGAGTATCTGCTGGAGGCAACGCGCAAGGAAGGCGTCAGTCCGTCGCGCACCTATCCGCTGGCGCTCCTGGAGCCGGGCTATCACCCGCAGGTGATGTTCAATCGCCACCTGCTCTGGGTTAACACGGGGTCGCGATTCAACAGTCGTTATTCGGGCAAGCAGTGGTCATTGCGCAGCCGCCTTCACCGCCGGCCTTTGTGACCCGCGAACAGTTTCTGTAACAGGAGTGTGAACATGGAAACCGCCAGTCATTGCCAGTGTGAATGTGGCGCTGCCAGTTTCAGTGTCAGGGGTGCACCGCTGATGCGTGGCTTCTGCCACTGCACGATTTGCCAGGCATTCAATGAAGCGCCATTCGCAGACATCACACTATTTCGGCGGCGTGATGTGGAAATGCCGGCGGCAGACTCGGTGGCTTACCGAAATTACGCCTCTCCGGCGATGCTCTATCGGGGCAAGTGCGTGAAATGCCACAAGCCGGCCGTGGAGTACATGGATTTCCCGCTCATGCCGGATGTGGTCATCGTCCCCACCGGCACCATCAGCAACCAGGCGATCGTGCCGTCGCCGACGCTGCATATATTCTATGACAAGCGCCAGCAGGATGTGGATGATGGCTTGCCGAAACACCGGGGCTATCTGGCCAGCCAGTGTGCATTCGGCTGGCATCTGTTGAAAGCGCTGGCGAAGAAGTAGTACGCTCATTGCTCTCTCCTGGTTAGGAAAAAGTCATGGATGATGCCTACAAGACACCGGCTGCGGCACTGGACGCCGATGGGGGCCTTCAATATCCCCTGTCTCGCTATTTATGGCGATTTTCAATGTTCTACGTGGCCTTTTCGGCGGCGGATATTCTGCTCGCCGCGTTCGGTCTGGACACGCCCGGGATAGTCGGGTTACTGATTACCGCGTTTTCCGCCTGGTTTGCGGGTCGCCTTTTCCTGGCAGATAACAGTCGTTTGCCAACGGCGGATGAACGCCGGGCACTGGTGCGGCGCTCGCTGGTCATCCTGCTGATGCTGAGTGTGGCGATCTACGCGGTGGTTCTGGCGGCCATGGGTGAAGAGGCGCGCGTGCAGATGTTGCAGCCGGTCTCGGAAATGCCCATGTGGGTGTGGGCATTAATCATCCTGTTTGGTGTTGTGATTACCTGGGCTGCATTGGCCTGGGGTTATGGAAGCATGCTTGAAAAAACCTTCAAGAAGCAGCGTGGCTGATCAGCCAGGTGCTTTTTGCGGCGGCCAGTGGCGGGCTCTGTCCTAGCTGACGGTGCCACTCAGCGGTGATGAGGCACTGGCATAGGCTTTCTTGTCCATGCGCCCGGCAAGGAACGCCTCACGACCGGCCTCGATAGCTTTCTTCATGGCGGAAGCCATCAGCACCGGATTTCTTGCGTGGGCCACGGCTGAATTGAGCAGTACCCCTTCGCAGCCCAGCTCCATGGCAACTGCTGCATCACTGGCCGTGCCCACGCCTGCATCGACGATGATTGGCACCTTTGCCTCTTCCAGAATCAGACGGATGTTATGGGGGTTGAGAATGCCAAGGCCGGAGCCAATCAGTGAGCCCAGCGGCATCACCGCCACGCAGCCCATCTCTTCCAGTTCTTTCGCCACGATCGGGTCATCATTGGTGTAGACCATGACCTTGAAACCATCATCCACCAGTTCCCGTGCCGCTTTCAGGGTGTCGACGATGTTCGGGTAGAGCGTCTTCTGGTCGCCGAGCACTTCCAGCTTTACCAGGTCGTGGCCATCCAGCAGCTCTCGCGCCAGCTTGCAGGTGCGTATTGCATCTTCTGCCGTGTAGCACCCTGCTGTATTGGGCAGGATGGTGTACTTCTCGGGGCTGACAAAATCGAGGAGGTTGGGTTCGTCGCCATTCTGGCCAATATTGGTGCGGCGAATGGCAACAGTAACGATTTCTGCGCCGCTCGTTTCAATGGCTGCACGCGTCTCGTCAAAATCACGGTATTTGCCGGTGCCGATGAGGAGTCGGGATGAGTAGGTCTTTCCAGCAATGGTGAACGTATCGGTCATATGACGGTATCCGGTGTGCAGTGAATTCGGCGCCGTCGATTATAGCGCAGCCAGCTTTGTTCTGTTGGTCGTCGATCAGCCGCCGCCAATGGCATGAACAATTTCAATGACGTCGCCGTCCTTGAGCGCGTGACTGTCATGGACGCCTTTCGGCACGATCTCCCGGTTGATCTCCACGGCCAGCCGGCGACCGGCCAATCCCTGCTGGCGGACCAGGTCCGCGACCGTGGTGCCGTCGAACTCCATCGTCTCGCCGTTTACGGTCAGTTTCATCATCGGGACTCCCGCTCTCAGACGTGCCGGTACAGGCTCCAGGCAAGCCATGCCCAGCCGATGATCAGGGCCGTGCCGCCCAGGGGAGTTACCGCGCCCAGCCAGCGCTGCCCGGTGATCACCAGCAGATAGAGGCTGCCGGAAAATACCAGCATGCCGGCGAACAGCACCCAGCCAGCTGTGACCAACCCGGTGGCACTGGAGAACTGCTTTGCCAGCACCCCGGTGAGCAGCAGCGCCAGCGCATGGTAAAAATGATACTCACTGGCCGTCGACCAGGTCTGCAGCATGGCAGCGTCGACCCGGCTTTTCAGCCCGTGCGCGCCGAAGGCCCCCAGCATCACCGCCAGTGCACCGTTGATCGCGCCCAGAAGCAACAGTGCCTTCATGCAGACACCACGAACAGGGCAACGATGCAGGCCATGCCGAAACTCCACACCAGGGTGCGGATGGCGGCCCAGTCCTGGATGTAGCAGATGCCATAGAGCAGCCGGCTGACCACAAAGGCGACGGCAATGGCGTCCACCGTGCCCTGGGCGGCCGTGCCGATATGGTGGGCCACCAGCACTGCGGCGGCAAAGGCGGGTGTCACCTCGAAGCTGTTCTGTTGTGCCCAATGGGCACGTTTGCGGGCGCCATCCAGTGTCTCCAGGAAATCACGGGGATTGTGGTTCTGGCGCGGGCCGAAACCGCCCTGGAACTTGGCGAAGCCGGTAAACAGGTAAGGCAGGAAAATGGCCGCCAGCAGCGCCCAGAAGGCAATGGTCATTGGTCATGCTCCTTGTTGAGTATCAGTTGTTCGAGCAGGGGAATCCGGTCCTGGCCCCACAGCATGGTGTCCTGGTAGCGCAGGGATGGCACACCCCAGCTGCCGGCCGCCATCATCGCCTCACGGTTGCTGTCGGCGCGTGAACGCCAGCTGTCATCTGCCAGGTATTTCTGTGCGGTGGTCCAGTCCAGGCCGGTTTCTTCCACCACGCCACGCAGGCCGCGGTCGCTGGCCACGTCGACGCCCTCGCTCCAGATGGCGGTGGCGGCATTGAAGACGAAATCGCTGAGCTTGTCGCGTTTCTCCGCATAGGGCCACAGGGCCATGCAGCGCTCCACACCCGCGCCCACCGGGTCGCACACCTTGCCGAACGGCACATGGGCGCGCTGCGCTTCGCGAGCTGCGTCGGTAAGGATATACAGGCGTTTTGCTTTCGGCACAGCCAGGCCGCGCATGACCATGGGCAGAACCGGGCGAATCACCAGTTTCAGTCCGTAATGACGGGCTAGCCGGTATATGCGATCCAGCGCCAGGTAGGAGTAGGGGCTGCGAAACGAGAAGAACAGCTCCAGCTCATTGCCACGAGCGTGACTGGCTGGCTTCAGGCTTAACGAACGCCACGTCAGCCACTGGTCCATATCACTGCGGCCGGTGACCTGTGCCAGGCGTTCGGCCAGATGATCGAGCCGGTCCGGGCCCCAGTACCATTCGCCACCATAGTGCAGGGTCCCGGTCAGGTAATGCCCTTCGGCAAGAAAGTTGTTCTTGCGTTCCTCCAGCACGGATTCTGCCTGACGCTCATCCATGACCCCGGTGTGTGTGGCCATGGCATAGATTTCATCCACCTGACCCTCCCACAACTTGCGGCTGAGCGTTTGTGCGATGGACAGGAAGCCCGGCTCGTTTTCCTGGGCCAGCAGGATGCGGGTGACAGCCATTACGGCCTTGCGGTCGGGTGCGCAGGCGTGCTCCGGGAAGGTCAGGCCATGCAGGCGTGCGCACAGGGGCGCATCTTCCAGGCACCACTGCCGGTAAAGGGTTGGCTCCGGATACATTTCCTCGGGAAGACCGAGCATGACCCGCGGCCGGATCTGCAGCTGGAAACGGCGACAGAATTCCGGTAGCTGTTGTGCCAGCAGCCAGCTGTAGGGGTCGTCGGCGCGGTAATAGAATGTGGCGGTGGCGGGCGAGTTGGTGATTCCGCGCCTGAGTTCAAACCACTGTCTCTTCAGGGACCGCAGGCTCCGGCTGGTAATCAGCCGGGCAAACACGGGCATCAGTCGATTCTTGATACTCAACGGTGGCGCTCCTTGCTGGAAAGTGGCCCGGCTGTGTGGCCGGGCCGGTGTATCGCATCGGGTGAGCGCGCAATTGTCCCAGCTTAGTCGACACCAATCTGTGACAGGTCGCGCACGGCGCCGCGGTCGGCACTGGTGGTTAGTGCGGCATAGGCTTTCAGTGCAGCGGAAACGCGGCGTGTGCGCATCTCCATGGGTTTCCAGGCCAGTTTGCCCCGGTTCTCCATCTTCTCGCGCCGATGCGCCAGCTCCTCATCGCTGATCTCCACGTTGATGCTGCGGTTGGGAATATCGATAAGGATGGTATCGCCTTCCTCGATCAACGCGATGTTGCCGCCCTCTGCCGCTTCCGGTGAAGCATGCCCGATGGACAGGCCGGAGGTGCCGCCGGAAAAGCGGCCGTCGGTAAACAGGGCGCAGGCCTTGCCCAGGCCTTTGGATTTCAGGTAGCTGGTCGGGTAGAGCATTTCCTGCATGCCCGGGCCGCCCTTTGGCCCTTCATAGCGGATGATGACCACGTCGCCCTCGACAATGCTGTCACCCAGAATCGCTTTCACGGCAGAATCCTGCGATTCGAAGATGCGTGCCCGGCCGGTGAACGTCAGGATGGAGTCGTCCACGCCAGCAGTCTTGACGATACAGCCGCGCTCGGCAATGTTGCCGTAGAGCACGGCGAGGCCGCCGTCGGCGCTGTAGGCGTGCTCTTTCGAGCGGATGCAGCCATGCTCGCGGTCGGTATCCAGGTCCGGCCAGCGGGTGTCCTGGGAGAAGGCGGTCTGCGTGCGAATGCCGGCGGGGCCGGCCAGGTACATGTGCTTCACGTCGTCATCGCTGGTCTGGATGATGTCGTATTTTTCCAGCGCCTCGCCCATGGTGGGCGAGTGAATGGTGGGCACATCGGTATGCAACAGCCCGCCCCGGGCCAGTTCGCCGAGGATGCCCATGACGCCGCCGGCCCTGTGCACGTCTTCCATATGGTATTTCTGCGTTGCCGGGGCCACTTTGGACAGACAGGGGACATGCCGGGACAGCCGGTCGATGTCGGCCATGCTGAAGTCGACCCCGCCTTCATGGGCGGCCGCCAGCAAGTGCAGCACCGTGTTGGTGGAGCCGCCCATGGCGATGTCCAGGCTGATGGCGTTTTCAAAGGCCTTTACCGACGCGATGTTGCGCGGCAGAACGCTTTCGTCTTCCAGCTCGTAATAGCGGCGTGCCAGTTCCACCACCAGGGAGCCGGCGCGCCGGAACAGCTTCTCCCGGTCTGCATGGGTGGCCAGCAGGGAGCCGTTGCCAGGCTGGGACAGTCCCAGTGCCTCAGTGAGGCAGTTCATGGAGTTGGCGGTGAACATGCCGGAGCAGCTGCCACAGGTGGGACAGGCGCTGCGCTCATATTCCGCCACGGTTTCGTCATCCACTGAATCATCAGCAGCAATGACCATGGCATCCACCAGGTCCAGCTTGTGCTCGGCCAGTTTGGTCTTGCCTGCTTCCATCGGCCCGCCGGAGATGAAAACCACCGGAATGTTCAGCCGCATGGCTGCCATCAGCATGCCCGGGGTGATCTTGTCGCAGTTGGAAATGCACACCAGGGCGTCCGCGCAGTGCGCATTCACCATGTACTCCACGGAGTCGGCAATGATGTCGCGGCTGGGCAGGGAATACAGCATGCCGTCGTGGCCCATGGCGATGCCGTCATCAACGGCAATGGTGTTGAATTCCTTTGCCACGCCGCCAGCGGCTTCGACTTCCCGTGCCACCAGTTGCCCCAGGTCCTTGAGGTGTACGTGCCCCGGAACAAACTGGGTAAAGGAGTTGGCGATGGCGATGATCGGCTTGCCGAAGTCGCCGTCGTTCATGCCGGTGGCACGCCACAGTGCACGTGCACCAGCCATGTTGCGCCCATGGGTGGACGTACGGGAACGGTAGTCAGGCATCTGGAACCTCTGTCAGATAGGTTTTCTGAACACTTTTGAATTACGTTGCAGGTTGTACAGCTGTTTCTTTTCACCGGGCAATACGTCGACATCAGACGCGCTGAAGCCCAGCTCCTGGAACCAGTGCGCCGTCTGCGTCGTCAGTACGAATAATTCCTTCATGCCCTGCTGGCGGGCACGTCTTTCGATGTGCTCCAGCAGCTGGCGGCCACGCTGGCTGTTGCGGTAATCCGGATGCACGGCAACGCAGGCGAGCTCGCCGAGCTTGCCGTCGTCATACGGATACAGGGCAGCGCACCCAATCACCATGCCGTCGCGTTCGATGATGGTGAAACGCTTGATTTCGCTTTCCAGCAATTCGCGCGAACGACGCACCAGTACGCCGGCACTTTCCAGGGGCTCGATCAGCTCGAGGATGCCGCCGACATCCTCGATCCAGGCGCCACGGATATTTTCGTAGACATCACGGGTAACCATGGTGCCGCAACCGTCGCGAGTGAACAGTTCCTTGAGCAGCGCGCCGTCGTCGGCGAAATCAATCAGGTGCGCCCTGGCAACGCCATTGCTGGCCGCGTGACAGGCAGCGACCAACTGACGCGCCTGGTCTTCCTGTGACAGGTCTGCTCCGGCGATAAACTTGCCGGCTTCCTGCGGTGTCATCTGCCGGACCAGTTGCCCGGACTCGTCGGTGACGCCTGACTCGCCGCCCATGAATATGATCTTGTCTGCATTCAGGGCAATGGCGGCTGTGCTGGCCACCTCTTCCGAGTTCAGGTTGAACAACTCACCGGTGGGAGAGCAGCCCACCGGTGACAGCAGGACCACGTTGCCAATATCCAGCTGCTCGCGGATGGCAGCGACCTGTATGCGACGCACCTCACCGGTGTGCTGGTAGTCGAAACCATCACGTACGCCCACAGGCTTGGCGACGACGAAATTGCCATTCACCACCTGGATGGAGGCGTTGTGCATGGGGCTGTTTGCCAGGCCCATGGAGAACAGGCCCTCGATGCGCAGGCGGATGGCGCCGACGGCATCCAGCACCGTGCTCAACGCGGCCGAATCCGTTATCCGGCTGTTGGCTTCGAAATGGGTATCGAGATGATGGTCGGCAAGCCGTGCGGAAATCTGCGGGCGTGCGCCGTGCACCAGGACCAGCCGGATACCCAGGCTGTTGAGCAGGGCCAGGTCATGGACGATGTGCTGAAAGTGGTCGTGATCGACCGCGTCGCCGGAAAACATGACCACGAACGTACGTCCCCGATGCGCGTTGATATACGGCGAGGAGTTGCGAAACCACTGTACGTAGTCGTGATGACTGATCCGGGTAATCTCGTTCATGGCACTTTTCCGCGTCTGGAACCCGCCAGTATAACAAGGGAGAAACGGAATAGCCCCACCCGGGCCGGGCCGGATTGGCGCTGCTGGTGCGCCGTAATCGCCGGCAAAGTAGCGCGTTGACCGGCGCCACGGCGTGCCGTTCAGGTATCCGGTGTCACCGGCTGGCCCGGGTCGAAGCTGTGGAGCAGGCCGGGCAGCTCATCGAGCTGGCGGATCTGGTGCTGATGCGGGGGCAGGCTGTCGGGCCAGGGTTGTTCCAGCAGGTTCGCCCACACGGCATGGAGGCCATGGCTGCGGGCCGCATGGACGTCTTCGTGGGGGTGGTCGCCCACGTGCAGGGCACTGCCGGCGTTGACGTCGGCACTTTTCAAGGCGGCGTGGAACATGTCCGGGGCCGGTTTGCGCTGTCCCACGGATTCGGAGGAATGATGGAACGCAAACAGGTGGCCGAGGCCGATTTTTTCCAGGTCAGCATTGCCATTGGTCAGGGCGCCAATGATGTAGTGCTCGGCCAGCGCTTCCAGCAGCTGGCGAGCGCCCGGAAAAAGCTGGACCTGGTTGCGCGCGTCGTGGAACACGGCAAACGCCTCATTGGCCAGGCGTTGTGCCTCGTCGTGGCGGTAGCCGGCGGCCTCGAAGCCACGCATGAGCACGGTCTTGCGAAGGGCGGTCAGGTTGCTGAGCAGTGACGGGTTGTCACGCACGGCCTGTTCACGCCAGCGCGCCAGCTGTTCCGGCGGCATGGCCCGGGCGGCATCCGGGTGGTGTTCTGCCAGCCACTGGTCGCAGACGGCATTGGCCCGGCGAATCACGGTGTCCACCGGCCACAGGGTGTTATCCAGGTCGAAGGTAATCAGTTTCAGCTGGCTCATGGTGCTCCGGATGTTGCCTGCGGCGATTGTAACACCGGTCCTGTGCCGTCCGTGTGCATCAGCCGGTCGAGCCAGCTGCCCAGCTGCTGCGCAACGGGTGCGGGCAGCGCGCTGCAGGCGTGTTGCCATTGTGCCCGTGGCACGGTCTGGCCTGAGCGCCAGGCGCGGTGCAGGTGAATCTGCAGCAGGAACAGTTGCTGTGCGTGCGGCGTCATCAGGTGGCTCTCGCTTACCACCGGCGCCGCCAGGCCGCGATCAAGCAGCGCGTCAGCAAAAGCGCCGTTGCCGCGGGCATGCAGCTCCTGGCCATTGGCGTCGTGAACAGGCGTGGTGCCGACACCACAGCTGGGCGAGCGCGCCTTGAGGATGAAGCCGTCCAGCGCGGCATCCTGCGACGCCGCGTGATCACGCAGGGCATCACCGTACTCCAGCGACGGGTCATTCACCCGGCGCACGCGCTGCTCGTCGCCCAGTTGTACCACCTGGATGGGGGGGCGTGGTACGGGCAGGCCAATGGCCACTTCCGGGCAAAGCCGCACCGCCTCGAACCAGGGGGACAGGACGTCACTGACCAGGCTGTCGCACTTGTGATCACCGTCGTATCGCACAGCGTCACCAAGCAGACAGGCAGACACCCCGACCCGTGGTTTATCATGCGGGTCCGGGGGCAGGCCAAGATTGTTGAGCCATTGCACGATCATCGGCTGCCTGGCGCGGCGGCGCCTCCCATCAACCTGATGACAGGCACAGTAGCATGCGTGGTGTATTCCTGGACACACAGACCATGGCACCGGAGAGCCTGGACTTCTCCGCCCTGACGGCGACGTTGCCTGACTGGCAGCTGCATGACGCCACCGCTGCAGGGGCGTTGCAGGCACGCCTGGCCGACGCGGATGTGGTGATCACCAACAAGGTGGTGCTCGACCGGGCGGCACTGGCCAGTGCGCCGCGCCTGAAGCTGGTCTGTGTCAGTGCCACCGGCACCAACAACGTCGACACCGAGGCGGCGCGGGAGCTGGGCATTCCGGTATGTAACGTCAGCGGCTATGCCGGCCCCAGTGTGGCGCAGCACACCCTTGCCCTGATGCTGGGGCTGGCGACGCGCTGGCATGAATACCGGCAGGACGTGCAGCACGGCGCGTGGAGTCGCTCGCCCATGTTCTGCCTGATGCACCGTCCGGTGGTGGAGCTGCACGGCAAGCACCTGGTGATCGTCGGCGCGGGTGCCCTTGGCAAGGCCGTGGCGACGTTGGCGCAGGCGTTCGGTATGCGCGTGACATTCGCTGCCAGCCTGGCCCCCGGTGCGCCGGCGGACCCGGCCCGGCCGCCCCTGCAGCAGCTGCTGCCACAGGCGGACTGGGTCAGTCTTCACTGCCCGCTGACGCCGGATACGCAGCACCTGGTAGATCGCGGCTTTCTGGCGCAGATGCCCGCCCACGGGTTTCTCATCAACACAGCACGCGGTGGACTCGTGGACGAGCCCGCCCTGGCAGAAGCGTTGCGCGAAGGGCGGATTGCCGGCGCCGCGCTTGATGTCCTGGGTGTCGAGCCACCGCCGGCGGATCATCCCCTGCTGGCAGCGGACATTCCCAATCTGCTGCTGACGCCACACAACGCCTGGGTCAGTCGGGAATGCCGGCAGCGGTTACTGGACGGGGTGACGGCCAATATCCGCGCGTGGCAGGCCGGGCGCCTGGAGAACTGTGTCAACGGACTGGAGATGGCATGAACTGGCAACAGGAAATCATTACCCTGCGCGCCCGGCCGCGCGGTTGTCACCTGGTCACGGACGAGGTGCTGGCGGCATTGCCCGGCATCGCGCAGCTGCGCGTCGGCCTGCTGCACCTGTTTATCCAGCACACGTCGGCATCGCTGACCATCAACGAAAATGCCGACCCGGATGTGCGCGGTGACCTGGAGCGCCACCTGAACGTGATGGTGCCGGAAAATGCCGCGCACTACCGGCATACCCTGGAAGGGCCTGACGACATGCCGGCCCATATCAAGGCTGTGCTGGTGGGGCCATCACTGACACTGCCCGTGAAAGACGGGCGACTGGCCCTGGGCACCTGGCAGGGCATCTACCTGTGTGAGCATCGCGACGTGGCCAGTGCCCGACGACTGGTGGCCACGTTGCAGGGGCAATAACGGCGTCAGGGAGCCGGTGCGGGCGTGGCCGAGATCCATTGCAGGAATGCCCGGCGTTCTTCTGCCGTGGCCTGGTTCCAGTGGGCCTTGAGCAGGTCCAGGTAACCGCTGTCTGCGGGCGCAGCCGGCGCCTCGGCTGCCGGCGGGGCGGCGGGCATTGCGCTGCCGCTTTCCGGCGCAACACTGTTTGCGTTGGCCTCGGTGACGGCGGCGGCGCCGGTCAGCACGCTGACAAAACCGCGGTTGAGCACCAATGCGCTTTCTTCCCCGGGCACCTGTTCGCCGGTCTGCTCGTTACGCACCCAGCCGCGGAACCCGTCCGCCATGGCTTGCGCCGCTTCCAGGTCTGCCGGCTTGTCGAAGCCGATCTGGTATATCTCGCCGGCCTTGCCGTCCACGGTGAACTCTGCCGGGTCTGACTTGATGATCTCATGCTCGTCAGCGTTGATCTGGAACAGGTTCTTGTAGAAGGCGAGGATGCGATAGCGGCCGGGAGCCAGGTGTAATTCGCGATTGCCGTATGTGAATACCTGGGCGGCACCTTCAACGGCCTTGTCGTTGATCATCAGGATTTCCAGTTCCATGGGCACCCGGACAACAAGCAGTTGGCTGGTGGGTTTGTCCGCCCCCTCATACAGCTTTACCACTGGCTTGCCGGCGCAGGCAGCCAGAAGCAGGAGGGTGAGGAAGACGGCAATGATTCGCATTTTGTATCTCCGGTGGTGCCAGGTGGCACAGTATGTGTCGCTCAGGTGACAGCGTTATGACGCCGTGGAGTCAGAACAGCCAGCCTTCCACGTCGGCCGGCTCCTGGCCATTGTTGATGGTGGTCAGGCCCTTGGCGCAACGCACGATCCACCAGACCAGCGTCAGCAGCAGCACAACCGCCCCGATGCCGATGGGTGTGGTGACGGCCCCCACCAGCGAGTACAGCAACCCGATCCAGAAGGTGCGGATCTGGAAACGGTAGTGGGCGCTTTCAGGCGCCTGCGCCTGGCCCTGGTTAACGTATGCAAGAACCACACCCACCAGGGAGGTGATGGGCAGGATCAGGGCAACCAGATACAGCACGTAGACGATCTTGACCATGCTGTCAGTTGAAGTCTGTTCACTCATGCTGATCTCCCGTGTTACCCGGTTGATGGCCGGAAAGTGCGCAGGTTTCTGTGCAGCTTTCTTCTGTGTCAAAAGGCACCTGTCCGTTGCAGCCGCCCCATATGAAAGCTTTGCACCGGTTACTGTGCAGGTCAAAGTAGTACCGCTCAATGGCGCCGCGGCATTGCCCGGACACCGGCGGCAGGTAACAGGCGTCCGGCAGTGGCCGTGAACTGCATCCGGCCAGTGTTACCAGGCAGGCCAGTGTCAGGAGCGTGCGTGCTTGCTGTCGCATGGCAGGTCCTTGCCCGGCTTGAGACGAATGCTGGTCTTCTGCAGAAGGACATTGTTGGGCAGCAGGTAAAGGTGACCGTCTTCGTCGTTCAGTTCCATGTAGATCAGCCCGATATGGCGAATCTGGCCAGTCAGGGTGTTGTCGCCGTCCAGTACGCGGATGCGGTCACCGATACGAAACGGGGCGGAGAAGAAAATGATCACCGCTGCCGTGATGTTGCTGAGCATGGACCAGCTGGCAAACAGGGCAACGCCCACCAGGGCGAAAATGCTGGAGGCGAACACCACCAGGTTCTGCTCGAACCCCCAGATGGCGGCCAGCAGAAGCACGGCAAGCAGCCAGGCGGAGGTATTCAGGATTACCTTGATCTGGTGGGCGCGTGCGCTGGCGTAGCCCTGTTTGCTGGCGATGCGTCGTGAAAGGCGCTTGAGCAGCCAGTTCACCAGCCAGATGGTAACGACCGTGACAGCACTGATGGCCAGCCGGACAAGGTAGGGTTCCATGTTCATCCTCGGTGATCCGCCACGAAACGATTGGTCTGCCGTTCATGGCCCAGGGTCGACATGGGACCGTGACCGGGAATGAAGGAGACATCATCTCCCAGCGGGAACAGCCGCGACTGGATGGCATCGATCAGCTGGGCGTGATTCCCGCGCGGAAAATCCGTGCGGCCAATGGAGCCGGCAAAAAGCACATCTCCAACGATGGCGAGCCGTGACTCCGGCTGGAAAAAGATCACATGGCCGGGTGTATGGCCGGGGCAGTGAAGGACCTGCAGCGTGGTGCTTCCGACAGTGACCGTATCGCCCTGGTCGAGCCAGCGGTCCGGCTCAAATGAACGCGCTGGCGGAAAGCCGAACATCTGTGACTGCTGCGGCAGCATGTCGATCCAGAACTTGTCTTCCCGGTGCGGGCCTTCCACCGGCAGGTCGAGGTGCTCTGACAACTCGGCAACGACACCGGCATGATCAATGTGGGCATGGGTGACCAGGATTTTTTCCGGGCTGGCATCCAGCTCCTTGATCGCAGAGAGGATGCGTTCCAGGTCACCGCCGGGATCAACAATGGCCAGCTTGCCGGTGTCCTCACAGATCAGGAACGAGCAATTCTGTTCAAACGGTGTGACAGGGAGAATGGCGTATTTCATTACGACCCGGGGCCAGCTTCGGAGGCGGCCAGTATAGCAGAGCCCGGCGCCCGCCCTGTAGGGTCGTCGCGCGCCGGGCCTGCGGCTTCAGGCCAGTGGCTGGATGCGGATGGGCAGGCCGTCACGGGGCATGGCCAGCGGCACCTGCTGGTATTCCATGGTGTAGCCGGGTGTGACTTCGACCCGGTAGTTGCGCAGGAAGTGGAACAGGAAAACCTTTGACTGCAGTTCGGCGAAGTTAAGGCCAATGCACTTGTGGTGTCCGCCGCCAAACGGGATCCACTGGTAGAAGTGCTTCTTGTCCTCGGCCCGCTCGGGCGAGAAACGTTCGGGGTCAAAACGGTAAGGGTCGCTCCAGTACTCTTCCATATAGTGCGTATGCAGCGGCACCACGCTGACCAGGGTGTTGCGTGGCAGCGTGTATCCCTGCCATTCGATTTCCTCCACGGTCCGCCGTGGTATGGTCGGGAGCGGTGGGTGCATGCGCAGCGCTTCCTTGAATACCCAGGTGGTCTGTTGCAGGTTGTTCAGGTCGTCGTATTCCACCGCGTCCTTGCCCAGGTCCAGGTATTCCTGACGCAAGCGTTCCTGCCAGTCCGGGTTCTTTGCCAGTGCATAGATGATTGAGCTGAGCGTGCTGGTGGTGGTGTCATGCGCGGCGAACAGCAGGAAGATCATGTGGTTCATGATGTCCTCATCGCTCAGCGTCGGGCCCTCCTCTTCAGCGGCCGCCCGGCACAGCTCGGAAAAGAAATCCGTGCCGTTGCCGGCCTTACGCTCCGGGATCAGGCCGGTAACAAATTTCTCCAGGAACTGGCGGCCTTTCATGCCCTTGTACCAGGTGGTGCCGGGGATCATCACACGCAGCACGGCCAGGGATGCGTCCACCTCGGCAACGAACGCATCGTTGACGCGCTGTGCATCGCGGCCCATCTCCAGACCGAAGAATGTCTCCGCGCCCACATCCAGCAGCAATGACTTGATGCCCTTGAAGAAACTCATCTCCCGCCCCTGCGGCCATTGGCTGATGCCCCTGGCAATGTGCGGGTTCATGCTGTCCAGGTAGCTGGACAGGGCCGGTTTCTTGAACGCCTGCTGCAGGATGCGCCGGTGGAACTTGTGGTCTGAAAAGTCACGCAGCATCAGGCCGTTGCGGAACAGCTTTTCCAGCAACGGGTTCCAGGCCGCGCGACTGGAAAAGACATGGGCCTGGTCGCGCAGGACGAACTCGTTGGCATCCGGGCCGAGCAGGGAGACGCCACGCTGGAACATGATCGAGCCACGATTGACCAGCCCGTACTTCTGCGCCGTGTCATTGACCAGTGACTGGAAATCCTTGAGGAAGGCAAAGGTGTGACCGAACAGCGGCAGGCCGTAGTCGCCGGGGATATGGTCCAGCTTGCGTTGTGGCATCCAGGGTAGCTGGGCGGCCTTCGCCTGGGCGTCTTGCATGGTGTTCATCGTTGGCGTCCTCGTTGTTATTCGCCGCCGGCGCGGGGCCGGTCTGCCGTCGAGTGTATACAGGCAATTTACCCGCCGCACGCCGGGCTGGCCATGCACTGTCAGAAAGTGTCAAAGGGGGATGTCTGAGGCGGTCGCGAAGGTCCGTCAGCGGGTCGGCCGCAGCTGCCGGAAAAGGCGCACCACCAGGGCCAGCGTCAGCACCAGGAACAGGGCCATGCTGGCCAGCACGGCGGTGGTGTCCAGGCGCACGGGGACACTGCGATTGGCGATGAGGGTCAGCACCTGGATGATGAGCATGAACAGGCCCATCAGGGTTGCCATCTGGGCGCACCAGTCGGTGAGCAGCCGTTGCAGGGCCGGCCGGCGTTCCGGTGCGGTCCAGTAACTGTGGTGCGGGACATTGATCCAGCGGGCAGGCAGCCGCGTGACCAGCGCCGGAATGACCAAGAAGGTGCCAGGCAGGAACACCAGCAGGGCCGTCATGAACAGCGCATGGGTATCCCGCGTCATCCAGTTGTCGGGGCGGCCCTGGCCGTCAAAATGCACGGCCACCGTGTCAGGCAGCCAGTGCAGGGTGCCGAACAGGAAAAGCAGGTTGGCTGCTATCAGCAGCCAGGCAGCGATGCGGTTCATCGTCTTCCCCCCTGTGTCCGTCCTCCAGTATGGTACTGGCCATCGTGATGAACAAGGTGACTCCCCATGAGCAAGGCGCAGGCAGCGTTTACTCCTCTCAATGTGGCGGTGCTCACGGTCAGTGATACGCGCACCGTCGACACCGATACATCCGGCGATCTGCTGCGCGACCGGTTGCGTGCCGCCGGCCATGAGCTGGCTGACCGGGACCTGGTCAAGGACGATATCTATCTGCTGCGGGCCCGGGTGTCCGCCTGGATCGCCGATGCCGGGATCCAGGTGGTGCTGGTTACCGGCGGTACCGGCTTTTCCGGGCGTGACAGCACGCCGGAGGCCCTGCTGCCCCTGTTCGACAAGCAGGTGGACGGTTTCGGCGAATTGTTCCGGCAACTGTCCTATGAAGAGATTGGCACCAGCACTGTCCAGTCCCGTGCCCTGGCCGGCCTGGCCAACGCCACACTGGTGTTCTGCCTGCCCGGTTCTACCAACGCCTGTGCCACCGGGTGGGACCGGATTCTGGAGCAGCAGCTGGACAGCCGCCACCGGCCCTGCAATTTCGTCGGCCTGGTCACCGGAACGCGCCCATGACCCTGATGCCGGTGGACGATGCCCTGGACCAGTTGCGGGCGGCGGCGCGCGTCTGTGTCACCACCCGGGCGCGTCCGCTGGCCGAGGCGATGGCAGCGGTGCTGGCCGAGGATTTGCGCAGCCCGGTATCGGTGCCGCCATCAGACAACAGCGCCATGGACGGGTATGCGGTGGAATCCAGTGACAGTGAGCGCTTGCTCTCAGTGTCCCAGCGGGTGCCGGCCGGGGCCTGCCCTGCGCCCCTGCAGGCCGGTACCGCGGCGCGCATTTTCACCGGGGCACCGATTCCGCCCGGGGCCGACGCCGTGGTGGCGCAGGAGCAGGTGGAGCCACAGGGCGACCAGGTGCGTGTGCCGGCTGTGGCCCGCGGTGCCAATATCCGCCGCCGCGGCCAGGATGTGGCCGCCGGCGACGTGGTGATTCCTGCCGGCACGCGCCTGACACCCTGGCACCTGGGGCTGGCCGCATCCGTGGGGGTGGCCAGCCTGACGGTCCACGAACCACTGACCGTGGCCCTGTTTTCCACCGGTGACGAGCTGCAGGAGCCCGGCGAGGCCCCCCGGGAGGGCGCCATCTACAATTCCAACCGCTATCTGCTCAAGGCGCTGCTGGCCCGTTGCCAGTGCCGGGTCGTGGACCTGGGTGTGGTGGCGGATACGCCGGCGGCTACCCGCGACGCGCTGGAGCAGGCGGCCGCCAGTGCCGACGTGATTATCTCCACCGGTGGTGTGTCCGTGGGTGAGGAAGACCATGTCCGTGCCGCCGTCACCGCGTTGGGGGAGCTGGCGCTGTGGAAACTGGCGATCAAGCCCGGCAAGCCGTTTGCCTTCGGTCGCGTGGCGGACACGTTTTTCCTGGGTTTGCCGGGTAATCCGGCATCCGCACTGGTGACCTTCCTGGTGCTGGTAAAGCCGTTCCTGGATGCCTGCGCAGGGCGCTGCTGGCCATCGCCGTTGCCGTTGCCGGTAGCCGCAGGCTGGCATTCAGACCGGGTCGGCTCGCGTCAGGAATATCTGCGGGTGCAATTGCAGGGGCAAGGGGAGCAGGCACGGCTGGTGCCACATCCGAACCAGAGTTCCGGCATGCTCAGTTCCGCCTGCTGGGCGGACGGTCTGGCGGTGGTGCCCGCCGGGACGGCGGTCAGTGAGGGGATGCTGCTGGCGTTCCACCCGTTCAGCCAGCTGCTGGACTGAAGGGCCGGGTGGCCCATGGCGGGCAGGGCCCGCCATGCTGGCCGGGGCCGATCAGTGGTCGTGACCTTCCGGGCCGTGCACGTGGCCGTGCTCCAGCTCTTCGGCAGAGGCTTCACGGACCTCGGTGACTTCCACGGCGAAGTTCAGGGTTTCACCAGCCAGCGGGTGGTTGCCGTCCACGGTGACTTCTTCGCCACCCACTTCGGTAATGGTGAACAGGCGCGGGCCCATGCCGGTTTCAGCCTGGAACTGCATGCCCGGCTCCAGTGTGTCCACACCTTCAAAGGCGGTGCGCGGCACTTGCTGGATCAGCTGCTCGTGGCGCTCACCGTAGCCCTCTGCCGGCTCGACGGTGACGTCCATCTTGTCGCCGGCGGCCTTGCCCACCAGCGCGTTTTCCAGGCCCGGGATGATGTTGCCGTGGCCGTGCAGGTAGGCCAGGGGCTCGCCGCGCTCAACGGAAGAATCCAGGGTTTCACCGGCGTTGTTGGTCAGGGTGTAGTGAATGGACACTACGGTGTTTTCTGCTACTTGCATGAAATCCCCATTCGGGTTGCGTAAAAATGAGCACTACATGCTACAGGGCTGCCGCGCCGATGCCCACCGCAGCGGGCATCTGACAGCAACCGCCGGTCCGATGGGGCCATTTCGGCCTGTGATGACCGGCCCTGCTCGGCGGCTGTCGGCAGCTGCTGTCAGTGTGCGTCCAGTGGATGTTTGCTAGAGTCTGCCCATGCTGAAAGACCGTTTTGGCCGCACGGTGGATTACCTGCGACTGTCTGTCACCGACCGCTGTGATTTCCGCTGCATTTACTGCATGGCGGAGGAAATGGCGTTCCTGCCCCGTGCCGAGATCCTGTCACTGGAAGAGCTCCAGCGGGTGGCGCGCGTATTCGTTGAGCTCGGTGTGCGCCGTATCCGCCTCACCGGTGGTGAGCCCCTGGTGCGGCCCGGGCTGGCGCGCCTGGCGGGGTGGCTGTCTGCCATTCCGGGGCTGGATGAACTCAACCTGACCACCAACGGTGCCCGCCTGCCTGCCCAGGCGGCCGACCTGAAAGCGGCGGGTCTGTCGCGTATCAATATCAGCCTGGACAGTCTCGACGCCGGACGTTTCCGGGCCCTGACCCGCACCGGCAATCTGGATGATGTGCTGGCGGGTATCGAGGCGGCGCGTGCCGAGGCCTTTTCCCGCATCAAGTTGAACACGGTCGTACTGCGTGGCCGCAACGATGACGAGCTGGAAGACCTGCTGCAGTTTGCCCTGGCGCGTGATCTCGACATCAGCTTCATCGAGGAGATGCCGCTGGGGCAGATGGACACGCGCGACCGGGGTGAGGCGTTCATGTCTTCGCAGTCCATTCGCGAACGCCTCGCTGACACGGTGCAGCTGGTGCCGGCCGCCACCAGCAGCGCCGGGCCATCGCGCTACTGGCAGGTGCCGGGACATCAGTCCCGCATCGGTTTTATTTCACCGCACTCGGAAAACTTCTGCGCCAGCTGCAACCGTGTGCGGCTGACGGTGGAAGGGCGCCTGTTGCTCTGCCTGGGCAACGAGCACAGTGTCGACCTGAAGACCGTCATGCGTGCCAACCCGGACGACGATGCGCCGCTGGCATCGGCCATTGTCGATGCCATGGCGATCAAGCCGGAGCGCCATCATTTCAGCCATGAGCCCGAGGAACAGCTGGTGCGGTTCATGAACATGACCGGCGGCTGATCAGTACCACAGTCGCACCCCTGCCACGAACTGGGGCTTTTCCACTGCCTCGCCGTCCCGCCGGGCATAGTCCGCCGTGCGGCTGTAGGCCTTTTCCCAATTCACGCCCACATAGGGCGCCACCTGGCGGATGATCTCGTAGCGCAGGCGCAGCCCGGCCTCGATGCTGGACAGGCCATGGCCGACGCCCTGTGCCGGATCATCCTGGCCGTAAAGCGTGGCCTCCACATCCGGCACCAGGTGCAGGCGCTGGGTGAACAGGATCTCCTTTTCCATTTCCAGGCGCAGGGCGCTGCGGCCGTCACCGCCAGCAAACAGTTGCACCGTGGTTTCCACGAAGTACGGCGCCGTGCCGGTCAGGGCGAGCATGCCCCAGTCACGGTTGCGCTCGTCTGGCTGCCAGTCCCGGCGCCAGCCCAGTTGCAGGTCCCAGAACGGCGTCACGGCCCGTTGCAGCGCCAGTCGTGTCTCCGCCGATTCGGTGGCCGGGCCTTCCCGTTCGCCTTCGCTGGCGATGGCCAGCTTGTGGATGTCACGGCCCAGCCAGGCGCTCACGTCCCAGGCGCCCCCGCGCCCCTCACTGTCACGAAACTCGAGCTGGTCGGCGATGGCCATGAACTGGGTGGTGCCGCTGTGTGGCTGCTCTTCGGCCAGTGCCGGGTTGGTGGCCAGCAGCAGCAGGGTAAGAAAACGCTGATAAACAGTCATACCACGCGTACCTCCCTGAACATGCCTGCTTCCATGTGGTAGAGCAGGTGGCAGTGGTAGGCCCAGCGTCCGCGGGTATCCGCGCGCACCAGGTAGCTCAGCTTCTCGCCCGGTTTTACGACCACGGTGTGTTTGCGCACCAGGCGGCCATTGCCGGTTTCCAGGTCGCTCCACAGACCGTGCAGGTGAATCGGGTGGTGCATCATGGTGTCGTTCACCAGCCAGATGCGCACCCGTTCGCCGTGGTTGAGCAGCAGAGGTTCGGCGTCGGCAAAGGGAATGCCATCGAAGCTCCACATGTAGCGACCCATATTCCCGGTCAGGTGGAGGGTGATCTCGCGATCAGCGGTCAGGCTGTCTGGTAACCCGTGGCGGTATTCGAGGTCGGCGTAGGTCAGGACGCGGCGACCGTTGTCGCGAAGGCCGATGCCCGGGTCATCAAGCATGGGCACAGGCATTGCCGCGCGCATGTCCACGCCGGGGCCGTACTCGCTGGCCAGGTGGGCGTCCACGCTGGCGCGCTCGGCAGTGACTGCGTGGCGGACGGTGTTCATTCCGGTGCTGTTCATGCCGTCATGGTTCATGCCGCTGTGGTCCATGTCCCCGTGTTGTGGCGATGCGTGTGGCATGGATTCATGGGTCATGCTGCTGTGATCCATGCTGCTGTGGTTCATCTCGTCCATGGCCATGGGGCCATGACCGCCCATGCCCATTTCCCGGTGCCCAAGGGTCGGCGCCGGATCCATGGCTGGCACGGGGGCCGCCAGTCCGGGACGGGGCGTCAGTGTGCCGCGCGCATAGCCGGACCGGTCGATGGACTGGGCGAACACGGTATAGGCCTGGTTTTCCGTGGGTTCGACGATGACGTCCAGGGTTTCTGCGACGCCCAGACGAAACTCCTCCACGTCCACCGGTTTCACCGGCATGCCATCGGTGCCCACCACGGTCATTTTCAGGCCGGGAACACGGACGTCGAAGAACGTCATCGCCGACGCGTTGATAAAGCGCAGTCGAATACGTTCGCCAGGACGGAACAGGCCTTGCCAATTGGCCGATGGCGAATTGCCGTTGAGCAGGTAGGTGTAGGTATACCCGGTGACATCGGCAAGATCCGACTCGGCCATGCGCATGGTGTTCCACATGTGTCGGTCCTTAAGTGTCTGGACCACGCCTTTTTCCCGGAAGTCGCGCAGGGTGTCGAAGATGGTGCGCTCGTTGAAATTGTAGTAATGGCTGACTTTTTTCAGTGTTGCGTAAATGTCTTCCGGGTCATTGTCACTCCAGTCCGAAAGCACCATTACATAATCACGGTCAGTGGGGTCAGGCTCACCGTCACGGGGTTCCACCACAATGGCGCCGTACAGTCCCTGTTGTTCCTGGAACCGGGAATGGCTGTGGTACCAGTAGGTGCCACTCTGCTTGAGCTGGAACTGGTATTGAAACGTTTCGCCGGGTTGGATGCCGTCAAAACTCAGGTGGGGTACGCCGTCCATTGTGTAGGGCAGCAGGATGCCGTGCCAGTGGATGGATGAGTCCACATTCAGCCGGTTGCGGACATCCAGTGTCACGGTATCGCCCTCACGCCAGCGCAAGGTGGGCGCGGGGAGGCTGCCGTTTACGGTGACGGCAGTCCGGTCGCGTCCGGTGATGTTGACCGGCCGGTTGCCGATGTCGAGTGTAAACCGGGTGCCTCGCAGGTCCGCTGCGCCGGTTTGTCCCTGGCTCGCCAGGAGCCGCGCCGGGCTCAGGCCCAGCGTCAGCGCGGCGGCACCGATGCCTGCGCCCTGGACAAAACGGCGACGGCCGGGGTTTGCGGGATGTGCGGGTTTCATTGTCGAATCTCCTGTCTGAAAACGAAGGGCTATCGGTTTCAGTCAGGCAGACGGTGGACGCAGAAGACGTTGCGGTTGTGCTGCACACAATGCAGTGACCACGCCCGCATTCATGGCTGCTACGGGTATGGCAGGCTGGGCCAGTGTTTCTGTTGTCGGCAAGGCGGCGGCTGCCGGACAGTGGCAGGGGCCGTCATTGGACATGGGGCAGCCCTGGGCGCTGGATGTGTCGTGCTGGCGGGACATGGTATGGCAGGGCATGTCATGACTGTCCTGGCCAGTGGCACCGGCGGCAAGCGTTTCCTGATGGACTGCCAGGCCGGCGCTGGCCAGCGCAGCCACAGCCGGGTTGCCAGCGAAAAACGCCAGCAGCGACAGGACAACGACAGACATGCGCAGTGCTTTCATCTCCTGAGCATACAACATCGGGGTAACCCCGGGGTCAATGGTCGCCGGATACCCGGATCATGACCCCGCGCTCGTTCGCCTGGTGGCCCGGCAGCAGGCAGCGGATGCTGAATGTGCCGCGGCGGTTGAATCGCCACCCCACCCGGGCGGTGTTGCCGGGTGCCAGGTGACGGGTGTTGGGATAGTCGTAGGTATCAGCCGGCATCAGGCGGTGCATAAGCGCCTGGTCGCGCTGCCCGGGTGCGTCGCCGATGACAAAAAGGTGCTTTTCCTGGCCCGTGTTTTTGAGTACGAAGACAACACGGGTGTCCTGGGCGAAGGCGAGCGCAGGGCCCTGCCAGCCGTCGTCGTTTACCTGCAGCGCTACTTCCCTGACGCCGGTCTGCACGGTCTCCGGCACGCCCGCCGGGAACTGCTTCTCTTTCGGCTTGATGCCATGGGCCATGGACGATGAGGCCACAACCATCAACAGGGTTGCCGCCAGCACCCGGCGCCTGCGCGAGAACAAAACCATGCGTCGCTGCGTGGGCATGTTCACAGTGTCGTCTGTCAGGCGGGTTCAGGCGTGACCAGAATGGACTTGGTCACATTGCCGGTGGCGATCAATCGCGACTTGCCGTCGGCGTCAATGGCATGGGCCTCGCAACGCATGGCAGCCAGGGTGCGTCCCCGCCTGTCCACGTGGCTGTTGAGACGCACCTGTTCGCCGGGGCGGGCAGCGCGGAGCACGGAGGTGTTCACTTCAATGGAGACGGCGTGCTCGTGCGCTTCCAGCAATGTCATCACGGCAAAAAAACAGGCCACGTCCATCAACGCATAGAGGATGCCGCCGTGCAGTGCGCCCTGCGGATTGCCAGTGAAACTGTTCACCGGAAACCGCAGCTCCGCCTTGCCATCAGCCGCCGTCTCCAGCTGCAGCTCGCAGGCGGCGTGAAACGGATGGGAAAGAACCGCGTCACGTACCTGCTCCAGTCTGCTTGTCATGCCCTGCTCCTGATCTGCCGTTTACTGGCCACGTACTTTGCCGCGGGTTGTTGCCGGCGTCCATGACCCGGTGTGCGGCGGCGCCTGTTCACGGCGATTTGAGCCGGCAGCCGTCAAGCTGGCTATATGAAGGATTTGCCGGTTGGACCTGTAACCCTGTACTACGATGGCCGCTGCCCGCTGTGTATGCGCGAGATTGGCTGGCTTGCCAGGCATGCCCGGGATGGCAACCTGCGGCTGGTCGATGTCAATGACCAACTGGCGCTGGCCTGTGAGCAGGTGCCCCCTGTGGAGCGCCTGCGCGCGGTGCTCCACGTCAGGCTGGCGGACGGTCGCTGGCTGACTGGTGTGGATGCGACCGTGGCGGCCTGGCAGGCTGCCGGCGTCGGCGGACGGATCAGCTGGTTGCTGTGGCCGCCGGTGAAGCCTCTGGCGGACCTGCTTTATGCCGGGTTTGCCCGCTACCGCCATGCCCTCGCCCGTGCACTCGGCCAGTACGTCTGTGACCGGCAATGCTGGCAAGAGTCAGACGACGCGGTGCGCCAGCACTTCCGTCGCCGCCCGTTTTAACAGAATTAAAGATTCAGCAGATCAGCGGTACAGATTTCCGTCTTGCCGGTCGTCCGTACTTGTGTGGTAAAGCGTGAAACGTGTCACAGTTGTTGTCTCCGCTGACAGGAATCGCACGGGTAGAACGAGGATTCAGGTAATGAAGAAATGGGTAATTGCTCTCCTGCTGGGGGCCATGGCCACGCCAGCGTGGGCCGGGGACGCGGATGATTTCGTGCTGGGTCTTTATCGCCTGGAGCGTTGTGGCTTCATGTCCGGTTCTGATTACGCGCGCTCGGATCGTGCCGACATCTGCCGGGACATGCTCGAGGAAACGGAAGAGCACCTTGAGGTCCTGGCAGAGAACCAGGATGCGGAAATGATGGACAGCGTGCGCGATGACTGGGAATTCCTGCGTGATGTCTATGACCAGGCCCTGGCAGACCCCTACATGTTCCGCAATCACTACACTGTGGATGATATCCGTCGCAGCCGCATCGCCATCACGGAAACGTTGTCCGAACTTCTGCCGACACCACCCAACCCGATTGCCCTGGCGGTTCACGTCGAGCGCATGGGTGCCGAGTACATCTGGCGTGCCGAGTCCGCCATGGGAGCGGGCATGAGCTCCACCGAGGTTCTTGATATTGAAGAGATGGTGCAGGAGGCCGATCGGCAATTTGCCCAGCTGCGTGAAAAGCATCCGGATGACTATTCACTGCGTTCGGCTGAAGCCAAGTACAAGTTCATCCGCGGTTCACTGCTGAATTACAACGTCGACATGGTGCCCTACCTGGTGGACCGCTACGCCACCGCCATTGTTGAGAGCCTGCAGGTCATGAACCGGATGTAGTCTGCAGCCCTTCCGGTAGCGCCGCGCTGCTGTAGGTGTGCCAGAACAGCACCGGCTCGCGGCGCTTGTCCAGTGTGTCCAGGAAGCAGTTGAATGCCTTGCCGCTGTAAGTGGCTTCCAGGGCAAGGCCGTGGGCACTGCCCACTGAAATGGCCGTGTCCGTGCTGGCGTCCGTCACACCGTAACCGTTACCGAAATAGCGGTCTTCCCAGACCCAGTGCTGGACCGGGCGGTCCGGCAGGGTGGCATCCTGCTCGCGCAATACTTTCCAGGCCTGGTCCTGCATTTTCTCGATAACGTTCGGGTGGCAGACGGCGAAAGGCCCCAGGCGGGCGGGTGCCACCTGCACGGCAGTCACCGTACAATGCGGCAATGCCAAAGCGCAGCCAATGGCCAGTCCCGCCACGGTGGCACCGGAGCCAGCGGCGACAATGATTTCTGAGGGCGGTGGGCATTGTCTTTCTTCTATCTGTTCAGCCAGCTCCAGCACCGCATTGATATAGGCAAACGTGGCGGGTGGATTGGAGCAGCCGGCATAGAGGAAATACCAGCCCGGCAGCAGGCGACCTGGATGCAGATACCAGCCAAGTGCCGCCGACAGCAGATTGCGACGCGGCAGGCAACGGGCACCATAATGATCCATCAGGGCACGGTTCTTGCGCACGGTGTCTGTGTCTGGCTGCGGGAAGGTGAAGATATCGCAGCTGCGGCCGGTATTGTGGCAAGCCAGCGCTGCCGCGACACCGGCATTGGTGCCAGTGGCGCCGAGCGTGACAACATGTTTCGCCTTGTGGCGGTCCATGTCAGCAAGGATGAATTCCAGCTTGCGCATCTTGTTGCCGCCGTATTCGGAGGCAGTCAGGTCATCCCGTTTCACCCAGGCATGGCCGCCCAGGCTCGACAGGTGCTGCACCGGCGTTGGCAGGTCACACAGGGGGGTGGGCGCGAGGCTGGCACGCAGTTGCGGGAACCGGTTCAGCAATGGCCGGTAGTCAGCGGCCATGACCCTGCTCCAGCACCGGCCACCAGTTCATTGCCCCGGTGCTGTCCACGGCGGCAAGGTCACCAAACTGCAGTAGCACAAATTCGCTTTGTGTGGGGCGCAGGAAGATAAAGTCATCCACGGAAAGGTCAGTGCCGGCGCCACTGTTGTACATCATCTGGTTGGTGCTGAAGCCGTAGACGCTGTTCTCTTCCAGGCCGGCTGGGGAGACCGGGCGCGCTTTCCAGTAGCCGCCGTAGATGAACCATGTCATGCGCCGGTTGGGGTCCCAGGCGGACCACAGGTTACCCAGGGGGACGGGCCCGGGCAGGTTGAGGCCATGCAGTTTTTTCAATACCGGTGTGGCGATGAACGCGGCAGGCTGGAAGTCCGTTAACGGCGCGATGTCAAAGTCGATGCCCTTGACCAGGCAGGAGCCAGCGGCCAGCTCGTTCAGCGGCGTGTCATCGCCATGCAGCATCACCGTGGGGCTGCCGGCGCCATTCAGTGTCAGCGATGCCAGGTCGATATCCGGGTAACGCTGCAGCAGCCTGTCGACGAACGACTGGTAGACGGCATTGGATTTTTGCAGCGATGTCCGGGTGCTTTCCACCACGGGGGGCAGTTTGCCGACGTGGGCGTCATAGCCCATGAAGCCGGCAAAGGACAGGTGTTCCGGGTTGGACTCGATCAGGTCCAGGCATTCGTCCAGCTGTGATAATTCGGTCAGGCCGCCGCGGTGCAGGCCCACGTCCAGTTCCAGGTTGATGCGCATGGGTCGGCCCAGCTCGCGGGCCAGTGACAGGTACTGCTGCAACCGCGCCACGGTATCCACCAGCCACTGCAGTTGTGTCTCGGGGTGGAATGCCGCATCTCCCAGCTCGGCATAGAACTGCCGGGCCGCGGCAACCGGCATGGGCTTGCCCAGCAGCATGTCGCAGTCAGGAATATGCGTGGCCAGGGCGTTCATGAAGGGCTGGTGGAAAACCATCACCCGCCGTGTGCCGGTATATGCCATCACCGCGCCAATCAGGCTGACGCTGGGCAGCGATTTGGCGACGATACGGTAGGCGCGTCCGGCGGGAAGGCCTGCCATCAGGGTGTCGCAGTTCTGCTTCAGGCGTTGCTGGTCGATCAACATTACAGGATGGCCCACGCCCTGTTTCTGTAACACCGACTGCAAGCCAAGGAAGTAACCGTCGTGGGGTGCGGCCCTGCTCTCTGGGCGCAGCAATAGTGCGCCACCCACGGCCAGCACCGAACCGGCGAGGAAGGTGCGACGCTTCATGCCTGTACCCCGAAAATGCTTTCCAGGTGCGGGTTAAGGAACTTGCCCGTCGGATCGAGCTGTGCGCGAATCTCGCGGAACCGGTCCAGGTGCGGGTACACGCCACGCAGGGCGGCAACATCCATGCTGTGCAATTTGCCCCAGTGGGGCCGCCCGGCATGCTGGTGAAAAATGGGCTCCACCGCGTTGAACAGCGGCGCGTAATCCTGGCGGTGATACTGGTGCACCGAGATGGAACAGCCGGGTCGTTCGCTGAACATGCCAATCAGGCTGTTGTCGGCAGCCGTGTAGCGGAACTCGATCGGGAAGAACACGTTGATGTCCTGCGAGCGAATGGTGTCGCAGACCTGCTCCAGGCAGGCCAGGCCCTGTTCGGCAGGCACCGTGTATTCCATCTCGTTGAACATGACAGCGCGTTTGTTGGCGTAAATCTGCCACGCCGGACCGCGCCGCACGGTGTCCTCGACGAAGAACGTCACCGCCTTCTGGATCATGCCGGTCAGCCACGGGGCGCGCATGGACACCTCGCAGGCCATCTCCAGCAATTCGTTGCTGTCTTCCGCTTCCACCGGGGTGTCCGGCTCGTCGGTCAGGTTGGTCACCTTGACGATGGCAGATTCACCGTGGGGGAAGGCGAAGAACTCGATGTTGCGCTGCTGGTCCTTTTCGCGCTCGATCATGTCCATGGCGTCACGCAGCGGCATGACGCTGGTTTTTTCTTCAAGCCGGTAGGCGGGCTCATTATGGAAAGTGATCTCGGTGACAACGCCCAGGGCACCGACGTTGCAGCAGGCGGCCCGGAAAAGATCGCCGTCGGCTGCGGACAGGGAAAGGTGCTCGCCGCTGGCGGTCATCAGGCGCAGGGATTCCACCATGCCGGGCAGTGCCGGCAGTGCCGCGCCGGTGCCATGGGTGGAGGTGGCCAGTGCGCCGGCCAGGGACTGCAGGTTGATATCCGGCTCATTGGTGAAACTCTGGCCCACCTTGTAGTTGGCCGCGCTGGCCATGCCGATGCGGGTGCCGGCAGCAAAGGTGGCGGTCAGGGTGTCAGGGTCATGGCCGAGCAGGCCGGACATGGCCTCAAGGGATACCAGTGTGTCGTCTGTGGGGACCACCGGGCTGAACGAGTGGGAGCCGCCGAAACAGCGGATGCGACCGCTGCTGTTGCGGATAATTTCGGCCAGCTGGGCGGCATCCGACGGATAGTGGATGGCCTGTGGTGCACAGCGCTGGTTGCCGGACCAGTTCTGCCAGCTCAGGGCATTGTCTGCAGCAGCGCGCAGCCGGGCCGGCAGCAGGACAGCGGCAGGGGCCAGTGACAGCGCTTTCAGGAGTGCCCGGCGCCCGGGATTGATGGTGAACATAGGCGGTCCCTCTTTTTATTGGCACTATCGTACCATTTATTCGCTTCGCCTGTACACCATTGTTGTTGTTCTGCGCCTCGGGTCAACGGCCCGGGCGGTGCCGGGCCGAGCGCTGCAGTGTGTGTCGGGATTGCCCGGGCGATTATCCTTTCTGGCGGGCTTCCAGGGCGGCCATCTGTTCCGCGCTGGCGGGCAGCTGGTATTTGTCTTTCCAGTCGCTGTAGGGCATGCCATAGATGATTTGCCGGGCCTGCTCATAGTCAATGTTTTCGCCCTCAGCTTCGGCGGCCGCTACATACCATTTGGCGAGGCAGTTGCGGCAGAAGTCAGCAAGGATCATCAGGTCGATGTTCTGGACCTCCTTGTGATTGTCCAGGTGCTCAAGCAGGCGCCGGAAAACGGCGGCCTCGATTTCTGTCTGTTTTTCCATCGTGCGTCTCCAGAAACAGAAAACGGCCCGCAGGCCGTCTTCAGTGATTTGTCCGGGCGGTCTCCGTAGAGTGCCCGTTCAGTACGCTTACTTGCGCTTCATTGAATCGAAGAACTCGGCGTTGGTCTTGGTCTGCTTCATGCGATCGATGAGGAATTCCATGGCGCCGATCTCGTCCATCGGATGCAGCACCTTGCGCAGGATCCACATCTTCTGCAGCTCATCTTCGCTGACCAGGCGCTCTTCGCGCCGGGTGCCGGACTTCTTGATGTTCATGGCCGGGAACACGCGCTTCTCTGCCACCTTGCGGTCCAGATGCAGTTCCATGTTGCCGGTGCCCTTGAACTCTTCGAAGATCACCTCGTCCATCTTTGAGCCGGTGTCCACCAGTGCGGTGGCAAGAATGGTCAGTGAGCCGCCTTCCTCGATGTTTCGCGCGGCACCGAAAAAGCGCTTGGGCTTTTCCAGGGCGTGGGCATCAACACCACCGGTCAGCACCTTGCCGGAGCTGGGCTGTACGGTGTTGTAGGCTCGTGCCAGACGGGTGATGGAATCGAGCAGGATGACCACGTCCTGTTTGTGTTCCACCAGGCGCTTGGCCTTCTCAATCACCATCTCGGCAACCTGGACGTGGCGGGCCGGTGGTTCGTCAAAGGTGGACGCCACCACTTCGCCGCGCACCGTGCGCTCCATCTCGGTCACTTCCTCGGGACGTTCGTCGATGAGGAGGACGATCATGTGGGCTTCGGGGTTGTTGCGGGAGATGGAGGAGGCGATGTTCTGGAGGAGCATGGTCTTGCCGGCTTTGGGTGGCGCGACGATCAGGCCGCGCTGGCCCTTGCCGATGGGCGCGACCAGATCGATGGTGCGCGCTGTTATGTCCTCGGTGGAGCCATTGCCCAGCTCCATGACGAAGCGTTCCGTGGGGAACAGCGGCGTCAGGTTCTCGAACAGGATCTTGTTCTTGGCGTTTTCCGGCTTGTCGAAGTTGATCTCGTTGACTTTCAACAGGGCGAAGTAGCGTTCGCCTTCCTTCGGCGGGCGGATCTTGCCGGCGACGGTGTCGCCAGTGCGCAGGTTGAAGCGGCGGATCTGGCTGGGCGAGACATAGATGTCGTCGGGGCCGGCCAGATAGGAGCCTTCTGCGCTACGCAGGAAGCCGAAGCCATCCTGGAGGATTTCCAGCACGCCGTCTCCGTAGATGTCGGAGCCATTCTTGGCGGCTTTCTTCAGGATCGAGAAAATGACGTCCTGCTTGCGGGTTCGGGCCAGGTTCTCCAGGCCCATTTCCTTGGCGATATCCAGAAGTTCGCCAATCGGCTTCTGCTTCAGTTCGGAAAGGTTCATTGGTGTGATTAACGTCCAGAATCAATGACTGCACCGGGCGGTGCCTGGTTATTGGTTATCAAAGGGAAAACGGGATGACGAGGTGCCACCCCGAGGGAATTGCATATAGCTAGTCGGAATCTACCAGCACCGGACGGTGCTTACAAGCCCTCATTCAGGGCAGGGAAATGCCGCCGCCAGTGGCCTGGCGGCGGTCAGGGATCAAAGCGTGCTGTCCAGGAATGCAGTCAGCTGGGACTTGGACAGGGCGCCGACCTTGGTGGCTTCCACGTTGCCGTTCTTGAATACGGTCAGGGTGGGGATGCCACGGACGCCGAACTTCTTGGGCGTCTCCGGGTTGTCGTCGATGTTGAGCTTGGCCACGCGAAGGCGATCACCGTATTCCTTGGCCACCTCTTCGAGGATGGGTGCGATCATCTTGCAGGGGCCGCACCAGGAGGCCCAGTAATCCACCAGCACCGGACCGTCAGCCTTGATCACGTCGTCTTCGAAACTGGCGTCGGTCACGTTGATGATTTCGCCGCTCATTGCTGTCTCCTGATTGGAAAATGTCGTTGAGTGGTGCGGATGATAGCAGAACAGGGGGCCTGTGCAGCACTTTGCCGGCTAATGGCAGTCATAGCCTCAGGCTTTCAGCGCCGGGGGAAGGCAAAAGACCGCCATAGCGCATCGGTGTTGAACGGGTACAATTCACCCTCAACCATGCCGGGCTGGCCCACAGGGTGGGTGCCCGGACCGCAATCATGCCGTATTCGCGAGCGCAGCAGGGAGACTCGCCGTTGCAGCAGCAGAAGCAGGCGCTGGCCGCCATTGACCTGGGCTCGAACAGCTTCCACATGGTGGTGGGCTGGCTGGAGCACAACGAAATCCGGCTGCAGGAGAGCCTGTCGGAAAAGGTCCAGCTGGGTGCGGGCCTCGACGCGCGTAACCAGCTTACCGAAGAGGCCTGCCGGCGGGCACTGGACTGCCTGGCCCGCTTTGCCCAGCGCATCGAGGGGATTCCCCGCGGTTATGTGCGGGTCGTGGGCACCAATACCCTGCGTGTGGCCCGCAACGCCAAGGCCTTCCTGAAGCAGGCCGAGGCCGTGCTTGGCCACGATATCGATATTGTCGCCGGTCGTGAGGAGGCGCGCCTGATCTACCTGGGCGTGTCGCATCACCTGCCCGGCAGCAACGGCCGCCGGCTGGTGGTGGATATCGGTGGCGGGTCCACGGAGTTGATCATCGGTGAGCGGTTTGAATCGGTGGAGACCGAGTCGCTGCATATGGGCTGCGTCAGCTTCAGCGGCCGTTTTTTTGCCGACGGCCAGGTGACGGAAAAAGCCTTCCGCAAGGCGGTGACTGCGGCACGCCAGGAAGTGCTGTCCATCGAGGCCGCCTACCGGGCGTTGGGCTGGCAGGAAGCGGTGGGTGCCTCCGGGACCGTCAAGGCCATTGCCCAGGTATGCCAGGAAAACGGCTGGGCCAGTGACGGCATCACCCTGGACGGCCTGCAGAAAATCCGTAAACAGATCCTCAAGACAGGTGCCATTGACGAGCTTGCCTTCAAGGGCCTGCGGGATGACCGTGTGCCGATTTTTCCGGCGGGTGTCGCCATTCTCACCGGCATATTCGAGCAGCTCGGCATCGAGCATATGACAGTTGCCGCCGGCGCCCTGCGCGAAGGCCTGCTGTATGACCTGCTGGGCCGGTTTGCCCGTGAGGATGTCCGTGAGCGCAGCATTCTTGCCATGCTTGGGCGCTACCATGTGGACCGCGCACAGGCCGAACGGGTGCATGATTCGGCCATGTTGCTGCTCAAGCAGGTGGCTGGTGACTGGGGGCTGGACCAGGACATCTATCGCGACCTTTTACGCTGGGCTGCCTTGCTGCACGAGATTGGCCTGTCCGTGTCGCACACCCAGTTCCACAAACACGGTGCCTATTTGCTGCTGAATTCGGATTTGCCCGGGTTTTCGCGCCAGGAACAGGAGATGATGGCGGCACTGGTGCGTGGTCACCGCCGCAAGATTCCGGCTGCTGAATTCGACAACCTTGCCGAGGAGGATCGCCTGCCCGCACGGCGGTTGTGTCTTCTGTTACGGCTGGCCACGCGCCTGCACCATGCGCGCAGCACCGAAAAGGCGCCCGAGCCTGAGCTGGTGGCCAGGGGTGATGAGCTGACCCTGACCTTTCCCGACCATTGGCTGGATGAGCGGCCGCTGAGTGAGGCGGATTTTGAGCAGGAGCAGGATTATTTCGGTGCCGCAGGGATCACCCTGCGTGTTCACTGACAGCCTCAGGATCTTGCCAGCTGTTGCAGCAGCCATTCCTGTGACGCGAGCGGTTCACCGTCCGGGCCGCATGCCTGGACGTAGGTGCCATCCGCCTGCAGGCACCAGGCCTGCACATTGTCCTCAAGAAAGATTTCCAGCCCTTCGCGGATGACACGCTTGCGCAGGGCCGAATCGACAATCGGGAAGCAGGTTTCCACACGATTGAACAGGTTGCGGTCCATCCAGTCAGCACTGGAGCAGTAAACCAGCTCTTCGCCGCCGTGCAGGAAGTAATGGACCCGCGTGTGTTCGAGGAAACGGCCAATGATCGATCGCACACGAATGTTTTCCGAGAGGCCTTTGATGCCGGGTCGTAGACAGCATATCCCGCGAATCACCAGATCGATCTGTACGCCGGCCTGGCTGGCGCGATAGAGCGCCTGCATGATTCTCGTTTCCGTCAGTGAGTTGAACTTGGCGATGATGCGGGCCGGCCGGCCTGCTTCGGCTTCTGTCGTTTCAAACTCGATCAGTTCCAGCAGGGAGCTGTGCAATGTGAATGGAGAATGCTTGAGCTGCTTCAGTCGCGCTGCCTTGCCCATGCCGGTGAGTTCCAGGAAGATCTTGTGGACGTCCTGGCAAATACCTTCGTTAGCCGTGAGCAATCCATAGTCGGTGTACAGCTTCGCCGTGCCTGCATGATAGTTGCCGGTGCCAAGGTGGGCGTAACGCTTGATGCCTTCCGGCGTTCGACGCACCACCAGCACCATCTTCGAATGCGTCTTGTAACCAACGATGCCGTACACGACGATGGCGCCGGCTTCCTGTAACCGCCGGGCACCCTCAATGTTGCTCTCCTCGTCGAAGCGGGCGCGCAGCTCGACAATGGCAGTGACTTCCTTGCCATTGCGCGCGGCCGTCTCGAGATGATCGAGTATCTCTGACTGACTGCCGGTGCGATAGATGGTCTGCTTGATCGCCAGTACGTTGGGGTCTCGCGCGGCTTCCGCCAGAAAACTGATCACCGGACTGAACGATTCGTACGGGTGATTGAGCAGGATGTCACCCTGGTCGATGGCGTCGAAGATGCTGTCGCTGTTCTTCATGATTGCCGGCAAGCGCGGAGTAAAAGGGGTGTAGCGCAGTCGTGGGCGCTGCACGTCGGTAAACATGCGCGCCAGGTTTACCGGGCCGTTTACCTCATACAGGTCCTTTTCGCCGAGGTCGAACTGCAGCAGCAGGTAGTCGATCAGGTGTCGGGGGCAATTGTCAGCCACTTCAAGACGCACCTCATCGCCATAGCGTCGCGACAACAGTTCACCTTTCAGCGCACTGGCAAGATCATCCACGTCTTCGTCCACTTCCAGGTCGGCATTGCGCGTAACCCGGAACTGGTAGCAGCCGGTGGCCTTCATCCCCGGAAAGAGGTCGCTGACATGGGCATGAATCATTGACGACAGGAAAACAAAATTGTCCGTGCCTTCGGCCAGCTCTTCCGGCAAGGCAATGATGCGGGGCAATGACCGTGGTGCCGGCACAATGGCCAGTCCTGTATTACGGCCGAACGCATCCTTGCCATCCAGCGGCACGATAAAGTTCAGGCTCTTGTTGACCAGGCGCGGGAACGGATGCGCCGGGTCCAGCGCAATGGGTGTCAGCACCGGATAGACCTGGTCGCGGAAATAGCGCTTTACCCAGTCTGCCTGGCGATCATTCCAGTCTTCACGTTTGAGAAAGCGTACGCCTTCTTCGGCCAGGGCGGGCAGGATGATGTCGTTGAGTATGTGGTACTGGCGGTTGACGGCGCGATGGGCGATTTCGGCAATGCGATCCAGCACCTCGCCGGGCAGCATGCCGTCGGGGCCGGGCTGGCCGGTGCCGGTTTCCAGCCTGTTGCGCAGGCCTGCCACACGGATCTCGAAGAACTCGTCCATGTTGCTGGAGAAGATCAGCAGGAAGTTGAGCCGCTCCAGCAATGGATGGCGCTCGTCCATGGCCTGCTCGAGCACGCGCAGGTTGAACTTCAGCAGGCTCAGTTCCCGGTTGATGTAGTAGTCCGGGTTGTCCAGGTCCGGCACGGATTCCGGTTTGCTCAGGTCATTCATGGCGCTCGTTTCAGGCAGTCAATGGACAGGGCGGCCCGAGGCCGACCCTGAAGCCTAGTACATGCCTGTTGCAGACAGATGACAATGCCCCGTCGTGCTGGAGGCTCAGGCGCGCCGCTGCAGGAGTTGCGCTGCCGATTTGGCAAAGTAGGTGAGAATGCCGTCTGCGCCAGCGCGTTTGATGCTGGTGAGCGATTCCAGAATGACCTTGTCCTGGTCCAGCCAGCCGTTCTGGAATGCCGCCATGTGCATGGCGTACTCGCCGCTGACCTGGTAGACGTAGGTGGGCGCGGCGAACTGGTCTTTGACCCGCCGGACAATGTCCAGGTAGGGCATGCCGGGCTTGATCATCACCATGTCGGCACCCTCCTGCAGGTCCAGTGCCACTTCGTGCAGCGCCTCGTCACTGTTGGCGGGGTCCATCTGGTAGGTGCTTTTGTCGGCCTTGCCGAGATTGCCGGCCGAGCCAACCGCGTCACGGAAGGGGCCGTAATAGGCTGAGGCGTATTTGGCCGAGTAGGCCAGGATGCGGGTGTGAACGTGATCGGCACCTTCAAGAGCGGCGCGGATTTCACCGATACGGCCATCCATCATGTCGCTGGGTGCCACCACGTCAGCGCCGGCCTCGGCATGGCTGAGCGCCTGGCGCATCAGGGCGGTCACCGTCTCGTCATTGATGACGTAGCCGTCGGCATCAATGATGCCGTCCTGGCCGTGGGTGGTGAACGGGTCCAGCGCCACATCGGTAATCACGCCCATCTCCGGCACCGCCGCCTTGATGGCACGCACCGCTCGCTGCGCCAGGCCGTTGTCATTCCATGCCTCTGCCGCATCCAGGCTCTTTGCCTCCTGGGGTGTCACCGGGAACAGGGCTACCGCCGGGATGCCGAGCGCGGCGATCTGCTCCACTTCCCGCACCAGAAGGTCGATGGAAAGCCGCTCAATGCCCGGCATGGATGCCACGGACTCGCTGCGTTGCTCGCCGTCCAGCACGAACATGGGATAAATGAGGTCGTCACAGGTCAGGGTGGTCTCGCGCATCAGCCGGCGGGAAAAGTCATCGCGGCGCATGCGGCGCATCCGCGTTGATGGCCACGGGCCTCGGGTAAAAGCAGTGTCGTTCACGGGTGCCTCCGCCTGTGTGATCCAGGATTGCCGGACACAACAGTGGTGGCCCGGCTGGCTGGTAGTGTAACGTTTTCCGCACCAATTCTCTCCAAACAGGAGAACAAGGGTGCGCGCAAGGAGACTCTTTTGCTGAAGAAACTGGTAATCGTCGGTGTGGTGATGGCGGCCCTGGTGGCCTGGTTTGCGTTTGACCTGGACCAGGCGCTGACCCTTGACGCCATCAAGTCACGCCAGGCGCAGCTGGCGGATCTGTACCAGTCCCGGCCACTGCTGGTCATGGGTGCCTATTTTGCCATCTACGTGCTGGTCACCGCTCTCAGCCTGCCCGGCGCGGCCATCATGACTCTGCTTGGCGGTGCCATGTTCGGTTTGCTGGCAGGCACGCTGGTGGTGTCATTTGCTTCCTCCGTGGGTGCCACCCTGGCGATGCTGGTGTCACGCACGCTGTTCCGGGACTGGGTGGCCGAACGTTTCCGGCAGACCTATGAAAAGGTGAATGCCGGCGTCGATCGCGACGGCGCGCTGTACCTGTTCGGTTTGCGGCTGGTGCCGGCCTTCCCGTTTTTTGTCATCAACCTGGTGATGGGCCTGACCCGGATGCCGGCAACACGGTTCTACTGGGTCAGCCAGTTGGGCATGCTGCCGGGCACCCTTGTCTATGTGAATGCCGGCACCCAGCTGGGTCAGCTCGATGGCCTGTCCGGCATCCTGTCACTGGATCTGATCGGGGCATTCGTACTGCTGGCCCTGTTCCCCTGGATCGCCCGCCTGCTGATGGACCGCATCAAGGCGCGCCGGGTTTACCAGGGCTGGGACAAGCCGAAGACATTTGATCGCAACCTGATCGTCATCGGCGCTGGTGCGGCCGGCCTGGTTACCAGTTATATCGGCGCCGCGGTGAAGGCGAAGGTCACCCTTGTTGAGCGCGAGAGAATGGGCGGCGACTGCCTGAACACCGGCTGCGTGCCGAGCAAGGCCCTGATCCGTTCTGCGCACATCGCCCATTACGCCGATAACGCCGAGCACTATGGCCTGAAGGTGGCCAGCTACGGTGCGGACTTTCCCCGGGTCATGAAGCGCGTCCAGCAAGTGATCAGCGATATCGAGCCGCATGACTCGGTGGAGCGTTACACCGGGCTTGGCGTGGATGTCCGCCAGGGCAATGCGAAGCTGGTTTCCCCCTGGTGTGTGGAAATTGACGGCAAGCCGCTGACCGCGCGTCACATCGTGATTGCCTCCGGTGGGCGCCCGCGCGTACCCAATATTCCCGGCCTGGCGCAATCCGGTTACCTGACATCCGACACCCTCTGGCAGCTGCAGGAACAGCCGGAACGGATGGTGATCATGGGCGGTGGTCCCATTGGCTGTGAGCTGGCCCAGGCCTTCAGCCGGCTGGGCACCGACGTGACCCTGGTGGAATTCGTTGACCGGTTGCTGCCCCGCGATGATGACGATGTCTCTGATGCCGTGATGCGGCGCTTCCAGGGCGAGGGTGTGCGGGTGATGACCGGTCACCGGGTGGTGCGCGTGGACCGGCAGCAGGACATCCAGGTCACCTGCGTCGACCCGGATGACAACGAGGTCACTGTGTCAGCGGACGCCCTGCTGGTGGCGGTGGGTCGCGAGGCGCGTACGGATGGCCTGGGTCTTGAGACGGTGGGTGTCACCCTGCGCGGTGACGGCACTGTCGAGACCAATGAGTACCTGCAGACCCGCGTGCCCAACATTCTCGCCTGCGGTGATGTCACCGGGCCGTACCAGTTTACCCACGTGGCCGGACACCAGGCGTGGTATGCCGCCGTCAATGCGTTGTTCGGCTTTGCTCGCCGGTTTGCCGTGGATTACAGCGCCATTCCGTTCGCCGTGTTTACCGACCCGGAGGTGGCGCGGGTGGGCCTGAATGAGCGTGAAGCACAGGAGCAGGGGCTGGATTACGAGGTCACCCGCTACGGCATTGATGACCTGGACCGGGCCATTGCCGAGGGCGAGGCGCATGGCTTCGTCAAAGTGCTCACCGTGCCGGGCAAGGACCGCATTCTTGGCGTCACCATCGTCGGCCACCATGCCTCTGAGCTGATCGCGGAGTATGTGCTGGCGATGAAGCACAAGCTGGGCCTGAACAAGATTCTGGGCACGGTGCACGCGTACCCGACGCTGATGGAAGCCAACAAGTTCGTTGCCGGTGAGTGGAAACGCGCGCACGCCCCGCAGGGCGTGCTGGGCTGGCTGCAGAAATTCCATGCCTGGCGACTGCGCTGAGGCGCCGGCCAGCGAGCAGGCGCTGGCACACATGCTGCTGGCGCTGCCGGCGGTGACCGATGACTATCCGTTCGGTCCGGATACGCGGGCCTTCCGAATCGAGGGCCGGATATTCGCGCTGGTGTACCGGCGCCATGGTGAGCTGTGTATCAACCTCAAGTGTGACCCGGACCAGGCGCAGCAGTTGCGCGACGTGTTTGACTGTGTGCGGCCCGGCTATCACATGAACAAGCGCCACTGGAACACGGTAGTGCTGGATGGCTCCCTGCCCCATGGCGAAGTGCTGCGCCAGATGCAGCATGCCTGGCAGTGCGTGGTGGCGAAACTGCCCGCCGCCCGCCGCCGCCTCTACCAGGCCATGTCGCTGGACTAGCGGCTGGTCATGCCGCCATCCACGGGCACGGCCTGGCCGGTGATGAAGCCCGCCTGGGATGACGTCAGCCAGACCACGGTATCCGCCACCTCGTGGGCGGTGCCCATGCGGTTCATCGGGTGCAGCGCGGCAAACTGCTTTTCCGTGTCATCGTCCTGGCCAGTGATGCGGTCGATCATTTCCGTCTTGATGGCACCGGGACAGATCGCGTTGATGCGAATGCCCAGTTGCGCATACTCCAGCGCCGCCGTGCGGGTCAGCTGGATGACGCCGCCTTTCGAGGCGCAGTAGGCCGGCAGGCCGGCGAAACCCACCAAGCCTGCCACCGATGCCATGTTGACGATGGCACCGCCGCCAGGCTGGCTGGCCATGATTGCCAGTTGCGATTTCAGGCACAGGAACAGGCCGCGCAGATTCACGCCGATGACCCGGTCGAAGTTTTCCACTGAGCAGTCTGCCGTCGGTCCCATGTCACCCTCGATGCCGGCGTTGTTGCAGGCGGCATCCAGGCGGCCGAAGGTATCGATGATGCGCCGATGCAGGGTGCTGACCTGGTCCGGGTCCGTGACGTCCACCGCCACGAACAGGGTCTCCACCCCCAGGGCGGACATGTCACGGGCGGCCTGCTGGCCGCGGTCCTCGTCGCGGTCGGCGAGCACCACGCGGCACCCGGCACGGGCGTAGGCCTGCGCCGTGGCCAGTCCGATCCCGGTGGCGGCGCCGGTGACCAGGGCAACGGTATCTTTCTTGTACATGTCGACCTCCTTGTGATGCTGACGGGTTTCCTGACACCTAGAGGATCACGCCAGTCGCCGCGGCGGACATTGACATGCCTCAGTATCCGGGACGTTAGGCTGCCCTCGTCAGGGCAGCAGGTGCTGCGTATCATCAGGCGGGGCACACTATTCAGCCGAGGAGGCAGGCATGGGGCGTTGGCGCCCACCGGCACGGCCGGGCAGCAAATACATCACGCCGCAGGGGTACCAGCGCATGCAGGCCGAGTTACACCAGCTCTGGAAGGTGGAGCGGCCCGACGTGACCCGCTCGGTGCAGGAAGCGGCTGCCCAGGGTGATCGTTCGGAAAATGCCGAGTACATCTATGGCAAGAAGCGGCTGCGTGAAATTGACAGCAGGGTCCGTTTCCTGAGCAAGCGGCTGGATGACATGACGGTGGTGGATCGCCCACCGGAAGACACCAGCCGGGTATTCTTCGGCGCCTGGGTGGAGCTTGAGAACGAACAGGGTGACACTGTGGTCTATCGTATCGTGGGCCCTGACGAGACAGACATGGATCGCCGTTTCATCAGTGTCGACGCCCCCGTGGCGCGCGCGTTGCTGAAGAAGCAGTCCGGTGACGAAGCGGAGGTTCGCACGCCCCAGGGTACGCTTACCTGGTTCATCAATCGCATCTGGTATGACTATGACTGATTCCCGCAACCCGGACCGGACCGGGCAATTTGTTCGCCAGTCCCTGGCTGGCGGTTTGCTGATCCTGTTGCCGCTGGCGATCATCGCGTTCTTTTTCAAATGGGTCTATCAGCTGGTCACGGGCACCATTTCGCCGGTGACAATGGTGTTCGTTGATGGCCTGGGCATGCCCCGTGCCGTGGCCGATGTGCTGGTGGTGGTGCTGCTGGTGCTGTTGTGTTTCATGGTCGGTAACCTGGTGGCCACCCGCATGGGGCAATGGCTGTGGAAGCGCATGGAAAGCTGGCTGGTGGCGCGGGTGCCGGGTTACCGCATGGTGCAGGAAATCACCATGCAGGTGCTGGGCAAGAGTGATGACTCCCCGTTCCGGCGCGGCGAGGTGGCGCGCTTCTGGCTGTACGGGCGGGAGGCCGGAGTGTCAGTCACCGCACTGGTCACGTCCCATCATCCTGACGGGCAGATGACCGTGTTTGTGCCCACAGGGCCAAACCCGACTTCGGGGTTCATCTACCATGCACCGGCAGACCTGGTGGAGCTGCGCCCGGATATCCGCGTCGACCAGATGATGAAAACCGTGCTTTCCTGTGGTGCCGGCTCCGGCAGCCTTTGGGCGACGGGCAAGCCTGTGGCCACGGCCACCGGGGAAGAGGATCGCCCCTGAGTTACATGTCGGGCGGGCAGATTTCCCGGGCCCGTGCCTCGATGGCTTCCAGCACCTCGGTGTCCTGGTCGTAGGTCATGGCCAGGTCATCCAGGGCGGTGTAGTTGTCCTCGTTGATGCCCAGCTTCTTTTCCAGCGCCAGTAGTGCTTCTTCCTGTTTTTTCGGCTGGTCCCAGTACTGCTGGTTGATGCAGTGCTGCTGGGCGGAATAATCGATGTACTGTTCCCGGTCCATGAGCGGTTCGGCATGCAGGGACGCGCTGGCCAGTGCGGCCGCCAGGGTGATGATGGTCTTTTTCATTCTGCTCTCCCGTGTTCAGGTCCCGGTACGGAGGCGCGCTTTGTCGGCGCTGTCCATGGCGGGACTGAAAAGCATGCGATGTGCGCCGGGGGGCGTCAACCGCGGTGCTTGCCGGTGACCAGAACAATGCCGACCACAGCGCAGATGGCGGCGCCAATGTAGAGGATGATGACGGTGTCATTCATGTCCCCGGTCAGGGTGCTGGAAAGCCGGTTGCCCAGTGAGCCGCTCTCGTCATAGCCCCACCAGGCCAGCCCAGCGGCCAGTACCAGCATGACCGCTCCCATCGGTTTCCTGTTCATGGCGTGTCTCCATCCAGTGTCTGTTCTGCCTGCTCCAGTGTTTCCATGGCGGTCAGCAGGGCCTCTTCCAGTGCGGCCATCTGGCGTTTCAGTGCGGCCTGTTCAGCCAGCAGGTCCGTCAGTTCCTGCTTGCGCGAGCTGTCCTGGTAGAGCGCCTGGTCAGCCAGTTTGTCATTGATCTGGGCAAGCTGCTCGCCCGCAGCGTCGATATCCGTTTCCAGGGCAGCCACCTGTTGCTGGAGCGGGCGCAGGTGTTTGCGTCGCTCGGCGGCCTGCTGGCGCCGGCTGCGTGCGTCCCCTTTCGGTGCTGGCGTGTCCGGCTGGTCTGCGCTGGCCTCACCGGCGCGGTGCTGGCGCAGCCAGCGGGCGTAATCATCCAGGTCGCCGTCCCAGTCGCTGACCGTGCCATGTGCCACCAGCAGCAGCTCATCGACGGTGGTCTCCAGCAAGTGGCGGTCGTGGGATACCAGCACCACGGCGCCGGGGAAGGACTGCAGCGCCAGTGTCAGGGACTCGCGCATGTCCAGGTCCAGGTGGTTGGCCGGCTCATCCAGCAGCAGCAGTGACGGCCGCTCCTGAACCAGCAGGGCCAGTGCCAGCCGCGCTTTTTCGCCGCCGGAAAAGCGTTCCACCGGGGCGAATACGTCGTCGCCGTGGAAGCCGAAGCAACCCAGTTCGGTACGGACCTGCACTTCCTCCCAGCCGGGCTGCCGCCGCTGCAGCAGCTGGAACGGTGTGGCCGCCATGTCCAGGGCGTCCACCTGCTGCTGGTGGAAATAGCCCACCACCAGGTCAGGCCCGGTTTGCTGGTGGCCGGCCAGCACCGCCAGTTCGCCGGCCAGTGTGCGCACCAGTGTGGATTTGCCGGCGCCGTTGGGACCCAGCAGACCGACACGGCTGTCCGGGCGCAGCCCGAGGGTGACGTTCGCGAGTATTGGCTGGGCAGCACCCGGGTACCCGCAGCTGGCCTGGTCCAGGGTCACCATGGGGTTGGGCAGCTTGAGCGGCTCCCGGAAGTGGAAGGAAAAGCCGTCGTCGACATGGGCCGGCGCGCTCTGCTCAAGGCGGGCGAGGGCCTTCAGGCGGCTTTGCGCCTGTTTCGCCTTGGAGGCCTTGGCGCGAAAACGGTCCACGAAAGCCTGCAGGTGTGCCGCCTGTGCCTGCTGCTTCTGGAACAGTGCTTTCTGCTGGGCCAGGTGTGCGGCCCGCTGGCGTTCGAAATTGCTGTAGTTGCCGTTGAACAGGGTCAGCTGGCGCTGGTCGATGTGTGCGATGTGGTCCACCACCGCGTCAAGAAAGGCACGGTCATGGGAGATCAGGATCAGGGTCGAGCGGCAGCGCTGCAGCCAGTCCTGCAACCAGAGAACGGCATCTAGGTCCAGGTGGTTGGTGGGCTCATCCAGCAGCAGCAGGTCGGCATCGGCCAGCAGTACCCGGGCCAGTGACAGGCGCATGCGCCAGCCGCCGGAGAACGTGGCCACAGGCTGTGCCTGGGCGGATTCCGTGAAGCCCAGGCCCGCCAGCACAGTGGCCGCCCGTGCTGGCTGGGCCCAGGCATCCAGGGCCTGCAGCCGGTCGTGGGCGCTGGCGATGGCATCGCCCTGCTGGCCCGCTTCTGCATCGGCAAGTGCCTGCTCGGCCTGGCGCAGCGCCTGGTTTCCGTCCAGGACGTAGTCCAGGGCACTTTGCTGCAGTGCCGGTACTTCCTGGGCCATGCGGGCCATGCGCCATTCGGCGGGCAGGGCGAGACTGCCCCGGTCCAGCTCCAGCTCTCCGGCCAGCAGGGCCAGCAGGGAGCTTTTGCCGGTGCCGTTGCGTCCGGTCAGGCCCACCTTCCAGCCGCTGTGCAGGGTCATGGAGGCGTCGCTGAATAACGGCTCTGGTCCACGCCTGAGGGTGACATTGTCTAGATGGATCATGGTTACTGGCCCACTGCCCGGTGGCTGCGCAGTGTAGGTGCCGTGAGCGTGTCAGGCCAGTGCTTCAGCGTGGATGCAGAAAACCGGGCAGGCTGCGGATTAGCTGCCGCTGGATCTCCAGCCATTCCATCACCGTCTGCCAGTGACGCTGGTCCTCTTCTGCCCGGCGATCCTCCAGTTCCTGGATGCCCTTGCCCTGGTCCACGGCCTGAACGTACAGCTGTGTGTCGCGCAGTGTGGTCAGGAAGGGAATCTTCAGGCTGTTGAGGAACAGGTTGAGCTGGGCATACATGCGGGTTCGCTGGCGCGAGCGGTTGGCGATCACCGCCAGGCGTCTTGGCCGGCGCTGGTAGCTGGGCGACAACAGGATGGTCTGCAGGAAACGGGTGGCAGCGCGGATATCAATGGGGCTGGGCAGCACCGGAATCAGTACCACCTGGGACAGCTGCAGGGCCTGGTCCAGTGCCTGGCCATGCAGCCCGGCAGGGGAGTCGATGACCAGCACGTCGCGGGCATCCCTTATCCTGGCGCGCATCTGTGTCACGGGGGTGTGTGACTCCAGCGGGAACGTCAGGCCGTGAATGTTGTCGATACCGGCACGGCGGCGCTGTTGCAGCCACAGGTCGGCGGATTGCTGCGGGTCCATGTCGAGCAGGGATACCGGCCAGTGACGCGCTGCATAGCCGCTGGCCAGGTTGGTGGCCAGGGTGGTCTTGCCGCAGCCGCCCTTGGCATTGGCGATGAGCACGGTAAAGCGGTCCGGTGCCTGGTCCTGGACCACGCGCGCGGATGAAACAATTTCTTCGGCTGCTGTTGATGTCTGCTCGTGCATGCCCTCTCCCTGTATCGACTATACAGGGTGGGCCGCGCCGCTCAAGGTGCCAGCGCACAGTCGTGCGTACGCGGGTATATGCGCTGATATGACAAGGGCGCGTTCCTGACGGTATGCTTTGCGCTGACCTGTTGGGGGGTAACACCATGAAATACCTGTTGATTATTATCGGACTGGCCGTGGCCGTCGGGGCTGCGCTGATGTTCGTGCCAGTGAAGGACGGCAAGACGCTGCTTTCTCCCGGCCAGGTCCAGCAGATGCTGGAGTCCGCGGGCGCGCCGGTGCCGGAAATGGCGGGTGATGACAGCGCCGAGGTGTTGCCCACCATGTTCCGCTGGCGTGACAGCAAGGGAAACTGGCAGTATGGGGACCGCCCGCCACCGGGCGTGGAGGCGGAGCCGGTAGAAGAGAAGAGTGTGCAGACACTCAAGGACTACAAGCCGCAGCAGGACAAGCCCTGAGGCGGAGAGCACCCCCTTTTTTAACTGGGAAACGTGGCATTTTGATTTGCCCGCACTTTGAAAAGCCAATGGAGGCAAGATGAAAAAGCTGGGACTGATCCTGCTGGGATCCGTGGTACTCGCTGGTTGTGGCGACAATCAGGAGGTAAAGCTGGACTCCGATGACCAGAAGGCGTCGTATGCCATCGGTTTCAAGACCGGTGAACAGATGCAGGGCCGTATGGGCGAAGACCTGGGCATGGATGTGGATGCGTTCCTCGCCGGCATGGGCGACGGTATGCGTGGCGGCGAGCAGCGCGAGTTTTCCGACGAGGAGCTTGAGGAAATCCTGACCGCTTTCCAGGAACGCAAGATGGAAGAGCAGCAGGCGGCCATGGCCAAGGAGCTTGAAGAGAACGAAGCCAAGGGTGCTGCCTACCGCGAAGAGAACGAGGCGCGTGACGAGGTCACCGTGACTGAATCCGGTCTGCAGTACGAAGTGCTGACCGCAGCCGAGGATGGTGCGCCGTCACCGTCAGCCGAGGACACCGTGAAGGTTCACTACCACGGCACCCTCATTGATGGCACCGTATTCGACAGTTCTGTTGACCGTGGCGAGCCGGCCACCTTCCCGCTGGGCGGTATCATCAAGGGCTGGCAGGAGGCCCTGCCAATGATGAGCGTCGGTGAGAAGTGGCGTATCGTGCTGCCGCCGGCACTGGCCTATGGTGAAGCAGGCGCAGGCTCGATGATCGGGCCGAACGAGACCCTGGTGTTCGAGGTCGAGTTGCTGGATATCGTTGACGACGAGTAATTGCTCCGTCAGCAAAAAGGCGCCCTCCGGGGCGCCTTTTTTTTGCCAGTCAAAAGCCGGGTTCCGGCACGGCAGCTCAGTGGACCAGTACCTTCTCGGGGACATCGCGTTGGTGAATGCTGACAATCAGCTGGTCTTCCAGGGCAAAGCGTTCTTCCAGCTTTTCCATCAGCCGGGACAGCCGCTGCGGCAGGATATCCGAGAGCTCGCGGATGTGTTCAGGCGAGTCGAAGTCGTCGTTGAACAGCAGGGCTTCATCGGTGGATTCTTCCAGCCGTGCCAGCAGGCTGCGTGACAGCTGGGGATTGTTGCGCTGGAAAAGGCGTGCTTCATCGGCCAGTTCCCGGTACACCTCGAAGTAGCCGGCACTGATGTAATCCATCAATACCTCACAGAACCGCTGTACCCGGTACTCGAGCGGCTCGTCCCGGGCGGCCAGCCCGCGGATGCCGCGAATGGCACAAAGCAGGTAAAGCAATTGCTGGCGTTCACGCAGCCATTCCTGAATCAGGCCTTCAATCCGTTGCCAGTGCGCCAGTGCAGATTCGGCGTTGGTGACCATGGTGCTCTCCCTCCACAAAGCGTTTCGCCAAAGCGGACAATCAAGCTAGGCCGGAATCTGATCGGGCGGCAATTGGCCGCAGCAACCAATCCGACGAACTGCACGGGCGCGGTCACATTTGCATTGAAAAACAGGCTTTTAAGCAAAAGACAAATTTCGAATAAAAACGGCGTGTACATTCCCGCTGTTTTTAAAAACGCGGAACGAGGGTTCGCTTATGCTGCCCGGGAGCCGCACTGACGGGCCTTGCGCTTTATAGCAGCGATGCCACCCAGGGCCACAACCAGGGCAGTGCCAGTGCGGTGACCAGGCCGGTCAGGCCCAGTGCCAGGGAGGAGAATGCGCCGGCACGCTCGGAGTACTCGAAGGCCCGGGCCGTGCCGATGGCATGGGCGGTCAGTCCCAGGGCAAGCCCGCGGATGCGGTCGTCGTGGACACGGAGCAGGCGGAACAGCAAGGGGGCTGCCATGGCCCCGACGATACCCGTGATGGCCACGGCGCCTGCAGCCAGGGGGCCATAGCCGCCGGTAAAGCGGACTACCTCCAGGGCGATGGGCGTGGTGATGGATTTCGGCGCCAGTGACCCCAGCAGGTCGGCGGGGGCACCCAGCAGCCAGGCCAGCAGCACCGCGACGCTGGCCGCCAGCGGTGCGCCCACCAGGATGTATATCGACACCGGCCGCCAGATCGGGCTGATGTTGCCCAGCTGGCGGTACAACGGCCACGCCAGCGCCACTGTGGCGGGTCCGAGCAGGAACTGCAGCAGGGCGGTCTGCTCCATGTAGCGCTGGTAACTGATGTCCAGCCACCACAGCACCAGCACCACAGGCAGCATGGCCACCAGGAACGGGTGCAACAGGGGGTGGCTGCCGCTGCGCTGGTACAGCATCCAGGCGGCACGATAGCTGACCAGGGTCAGCAGCAGGCCGAACAGCGGCGATTGCACCAGCGCGCTCATGGTGCCTCCGGCAGCAGACGTTTGAGCAGCACGATCACCAGCGACATTGTCACCAGCGTGCCGCCAACGACGGACACCAGCAGGGCGAGGCCGTTATCACTGTAACGGTCCCATTCCAGGATGATGCCCACGCCGATGGGAAAGAACAGCAGGGTCAGGTTGCCAATCAGCAGGTTGGCCGCCGGTGCCACCCGCTGCAGCACAGGCTGGCGGCTGAGCAGGGCCAGCAGCAACAGGATCATGCCCACCACCGGACCGGGCACCGGTATGCCGGTGACGCTGACCAGTGCCTCGCCGAGAAACTGGAACAGCAGCAACAGCAACAGCCCGTCAAGCATGGGCATCTCCGCTGCGGTAAGGACGCAGCAGCTGGAACAGGGAGACACCGGCAAGGCCAATAAACATCACCAGGGTCCAGCCCGGCAGGGACAGCCCCAGCCAGTGCCAGTCGACCAGGGCGCACTCACCGGAGCCACGCAGGACCGTGGCAATCACCTCCTGGAACGGGAACACATCGAGCATGTAATCAAGGCCCGGGCCGCAGGCCGGGACCTGGTCGGCAGGCAGGTGTTGCAGCCATACGTGGCGGCCGGCAATCAGGGCGCCACCGATACTGCCCAGGCAGCTGAGTGCAGCGTAGACGCGCTGGCCGGTGCTGGCCGGGTTGTGGATGGCGGCGATCAGGAAGAACAGGCCGGCAAGCATCACCGCCACACGCTGGAATATGCACAGCGGGCAAGGCTCGAGATGCTGGTAATGCTGCAGGTAAAGCGCGAACAGCATGGCCACCACGGTGGCAAGGAAAGCGAGCGCATTGATGATGCGCGGGCGCAAGAAGGGGGCCAAAAGATCCATGTCGCAGCTCCGTCGGGACGCTGGCAAGGGTAGGCAAAAGCGCGCCAACCGGCAACTGCTGGCGTCTCAGGCCGGGTGACTGTCCTGCTGGCGGCGCTGCCAGGCTTCATGGCCCTCTTCCCAACCAGCCAGCCACCAGCTGGCGCGGTCATCTTCCGTCGGGTAGGGACACTGGTCTGAATCACGGCCGGCCATGGCCCACATACAGCCCTTGTAGTAGGCCTTTTCACTGGCGTTGTTGCTGACTTCCGGTTGGCCCATGAGGCCCTCCTGGTGGAGTCTGCGACAGCCGCTCTGGCGGCTACTGCGTCGTCGCTCCTGTTGGCTACAGGTAAGTACGCACTTTCAGTGTACGCCTCACTGTAACAGGGGCCACGCCCGTCCGGCGTCCCTTCTGGCCACTGGTCGCCTGTTTTGACGACCCGTTCACGCCAGCCCTGTGAACGGCACCGTCAGTCGGCGAAATATGCGGCCAGGTAGTCTGCGAAGGGCGGCTGCTTTTCCGCCTCCAGGCGCTGTTGTTCGCTGAGGCTTTCCCGCGCGGCCTGCTCGAGGCGCTGGCGTGTGGCTGTATCCAGCGGTCGGGCGCGGAAGTGGTCACGATGGGCCAGGGCCTGGTTCATGGCGAAGCGGTAGAATGACACCTGGTCGCGCTCCATGGCTGCCATGACCTGCCCGGAAGGCGTGCTTTCCGGCGTGGCCACCTTTTCCCGCTGCCGCGCCAGTGCGCGCGCGTACTGGTCGCCGCCGTGGGTGCGGTCGAACAATTCGGCAATGGGCTGCATCTGTTCCAGCTTTTCGTTGGCCCACTGTTCCAGTGTCACCAGATGACCCCAGTTACACAGTTTGATGCCGGTGTTGCGACCGTTGTACACCACCTGGCGGATGTTCTGTTTGGCGGCGTGCAGGTCCGGGTTTGCCATCCACGGCGATTCGCGCAGCAGGCAGTAGGTGGCGAACAGGTCGATGAAGCGCATGTCTTCCTGGCTGATACCCAGTGGCTGGAAGGGGTTCAGGTCGAGCACGCGTAGCTCGATGTATTCCACGCCGCGACGGAGCAGCGCCTGGGTTGGCCGTTCGCCGCTGTTGGCGGTGCGCTTGGGGCGAATGGAGGAATAGTATTCGTTCTCGATCTGCAGGATGTTGGCATTCAGCTGGCGGTACTGGCCGTCGACCTTGATGCCAATATCTTCATAGGCCGGTTCCGGCGTCTTGATGGCGTAGTCCAGGGAACGCACATACTCATCCAGGTTGTTCGGGCTGACATGAAGACTGGACTGGGCGTTGTTCTGGTAACCCAGGTCACTCATGCGCAGGCTGGTGGCGAATGGCCGGAACAGGGTGTGATCGGTCTTTTCCAGCAGCTGGTGGTTGCGCCCGGCGAGGAAAGACGCACAGACCGCCGGCGAGGCGCCAAACAGATAGACCAGCAGCCAGGAGTAGCGCAGGAAGTTTCGCAGCAGGTCGAAGTACCGCTCGTTGATGAAGGTCTGCAGCGGCTTGTCCCGTTGTTCCAGCTGCTGGTGCAGCTGCCAGAACGCATCCGGGTAGGAGAAGTTGTAATGGATGCCGGCAATGGCCTGCATCTTGCGCCCGTAGCGATGCCCCAGCCCCTGCCGGTAGACATGTTTCATCTGGCCAACATTGGAGCTGCCATATTCGGCAATGGGCACTTCATTGTCTTCGTGAACCATGCACGGCATGGAGTTTACCCACAGGATCTCGTCGCCAATGTTGGCGTAGACAAACCGGTGGATGTCATCCAGGAATGACAGGGGTGTGTCCAGGGCGTCGCTGGGCGGAGTAATGAATTCCAGCAGGGCCTCGGAATAATCCGTGGTGATCCAGGGGTGGGTCAGGGTGGAGCCCAGCGCGGCCGGGTGGGGCGTCTGGGCAAGCCGTCCCTGTTCGGTGATGCGCAGGCTCTCCTTTTCCAGTCCGCGCCGGATGCCGGACAGGGTGGGTGCGGCATCGGCATCCAGCAATGCGCGGATGCGGGCTTCCAGTTTCTGGCTCATTCTCTGCGTCCCCCGGTATGGCCTGGCAAACAGATGACCCGGCGTGGGTCGCTGTTACAGGCGACCCTTCTTGCGCGCTTCTTCCTGGGCCTTGGCAAACAGCGCTGCCATGGTGCCATCCTGCGGCTTTTGCTCGCCGCGCTTGTTGCCGCCTTTCTGGGCACGGCCCTTGCCACGGGCATGCTGTGGTTTTCCGTCCCGGGCGGGGCGTTCGCCAGCCTTGTTTTCATGGCGGTCATCGAGCCGCATGGTCAGGCCGATGCGTTTGCGCGCCATGTCAACGTCTAGCACTTTCACCTTGACGATATCACCCGGTGCCACCACGTCGTGGGGGTCCTTGACGAAGGTGCTGGACAGGGCTGACACGTGCACCAGACCGTCCTGGTGCACGCCGATATCGACGAAGGCACCGAAGTTGGTGACGTTGGTCACCGCACCTTCCATGATCATGCCCGGTTTCAGGTCCTTGATCTCTTCCACGCCCTCAAGGAATTCAGCGGCCTTGAACTCCGGACGTGGATCACGGCCGGGCTTTTCCAGTTCGGCCAGGATGTCCGAGACGGTGGGAACACCAAACTGTTCATCGGTGTAACGCTGTGGGTCCTGTTTCTTGAGAAAGGCAATGTCACCAATAACATCCCGCACCGGCCGGCTGTTCATCTCGGCGATGCGTTCCGCCACGGCATAGGCTTCCGGGTGCACACTGGAGCTGTCCAGTGGATTGGCGCCATTCATGATGCGCAGGAAGCCGGCGGCCTGTTCGAAGGTCTTGTCGCCCAGGCGTGGCACCTGCTTGAGGTCGTCGCGGCTGGCAAAGACACCGTTTTTCTCACGGTAGCTGACGATGTTTCCTGCGATGGTGCTGTTGAGGCCGGATATACGCGCCAGCAGCGGTGCGCTGGCGGTGTTCACATCCACGCCGACGGCGTTGACGCAATCTTCCACCACGGCATCCAGGCTGCGGGCCAGCTTGAGCTGGCTGACATCGTGCTGGTACTGGCCGACACCGATACTCTTCGGATCAATCTTCACCAGCTCTGCCAGCGGGTCCTGCAGGCGCCGGGCAATGGAGACCGCGCCGCGAAAGGACACATCAAGATCGGGAAATTCGCGCGCCGCCATCTCGCTGGCCGAGTACACCGACGCGCCGGCCTCGCTGACCATGATCTTCTGCATGGGCTGGTCTTTCACCGCCTTGAGGACATCAGCGGCGAGCCGGTCGGTCTCGCGACTGGCCGTGCCGTTGCCGATGGCGATCAGGTCCACCTTGTGCTTGCTGCACAGCGCCGCCAGGGTGGCCAGTGACTTGTCCCACTGCTTCTTCGGCTGGTGCGGGAAAATGGTGGTGTGCTCAAGCAGCTTGCCGGTGGGGTCTACCACCACCACCTTGACGCCGGTGCGAAGACCCGGGTCCAGGCCCATGGTCGTGCGCATGCCGGCCGGCGGCGACATCAGCAGCGCCTTCAGGTTGCGGGCAAAGACCGAGATGGCTTCCAGTTCGGCGGCATCGCGGATGCGGCCGAGCATTTCCGTTTCCAGGTGGGTGTTGAGCTTGATCTTCCAGGTCCAGCGCACGGTTTCCGCAAGCCAGTCGTCGGCGGCCCGTCCCTGGTGGGTCCAGTCGATGGCGCGTGCCACCTTGTCCTCGCACGGGTGTGGTTGGGCCTGCTCCATCTCCTCGGGCAGGGCCATGGCGACGTGCAGGATGCCCTCGTTGCGGCCACGGAACAGTGCCAGGGCGCGGTGGGACGGAATCTCGCGCAGCGCCTCGGTGTGATCAAAATAGTCGCGGAACTTGCTGCCTTCCTCGTCCTTGCCATCTGCCACCCGTGCACGAATCTGGCCGTTCTGCCACAGCCAGCCACGCAGCTCCTCAATCAGGTCGGCATTTTCGGCAAAGCGTTCCATCAGTATCTGCTTGGCGCCGTCGAGGGCGTCCTTGGCCGTTTCCACCTTGTGTTCGGGGTTGAGAAAGCCTTCGGCATGGCCTGCCGGATCCAGTGTCGGGTCGCCGAGCAGGGCATCTGCCAGCGGTTCCAGGCCCGCTTCCCGCGCGATCTGGGCGCGTGTACGCCGCTTTGGCTTGTACGGCAGGTACAGGTCCTCCAGACGGGTCTTGCTGTCCGCCTCGCGGATGGCCTTCTCCAGGTCCGGGGTCAGCTTGTCCTGCTCGGTGATCGACTTGAGGATCGCCTCGCGCCGTTCCTCCATCTCGCGCAGGTAGCGCAGCCGCTCTTCCAGGTTGCGCAACTGGGTGTCATCAAGGCCGCCGGTCACTTCTTTCCGGTAACGGGCGATGAACGGTACGGTGGCGCCTTCATCCAGCAGGGCAACGGCGGCGCTGACCTGGCGTGGCTGGCAATCCAGTTCGCTGGCGATGGTGTCTTCGATTTTGCGCATGAAACAGTCAATCCCGGGTCTCGGCCCGGCGCGGCCGGGCATAAAAAACAACGGCCCGCATCATAGGCAAGGATGCGGGCCGTTCCTAGATTGACAGTGTGTGCCGGGTGTGGCGGAGAAAACTGTCTTTCTGGCAGGTGTCGGGCGTTAGCCGAGAAGCTCGTTGATCTTCGCCATCAGCTCGTTCTCCTGGGGCGGCTTGACCACATAGCCGGACGCCCCCTGGCGCTCACCCCAGACCTTGTCGGTGTGCTGGTCCTTGGTGGTTACCAGTACCACCGGTATGTGCTGGGTGGCAGGATCCTTGGTGATCTTGCGGGTGGCCTGGAAGCCGTTCAGCTCCGGCATCACCACATCCATCAATACCAGGTCGGGCATCTCCGCCTTGGCCACATCCACACCTTCCATGCCGTTGGTGGCGGTCACGGTGGTGTGCCCGTGGGCTTCCACGATCTTGACCAGGTTGGTCAGCTGGGTCGGCGAATCATCCACTACCAGGATTTTTGCCATGTCACTCTCCTTAAAAGCCGCCAGGCGGCACAAAAACTGAAATCAAACAGGGGCTGGGCCCCGGGGACGCCGTTCCGGTACCGGTGTCCTGATAGTTATAGGTTGCCCCGTGTCAGGGCTGTCGTTCACACCGGATGATAACAGTCTGGAACCATACCGTAATCTGATGAGATTCGGCAGATGTTGCCAAAACGTGGCACCCCCCGGGGCTCAGCGCCTGAAGGTTGCCCGGGCCCGTCGCGAGGTACTGAGGAAACCGAGTTTGAAGGCCCCGAGAACGGTCAGCCAGACCGCCAGTGACCAGAACTGGCTGGCCAGCTGGTGGTGTTCGCTGGCAAGGCCAAGCCCCCAGGCGGTCAGGGCCATCAGCGGCACGCCGACATAGACCAGTCGCTGGGTCCACTTGCGCACGGCCAGCTGGCGGTCCAGCAGGCAGTGCAGGGCCTTGGCCCACAGGGTGATGACCAGCATGGCCAGCACCCAGGTCGCGATCAGGGCCATGTTGCTGTAGTCCTCGGCCAGCGCCGACAGGGTGCCTTCTGCCACGCCGACCAGGCGCAGGCCGATCAGGGCAAACGCGGCCACCAGCCACCAGAGGCTGCCGGTGAGCCCCGCTTCCACGTCGCCGCCACGACGCCAGTCCCGTGGCTGGAAATGCCAGGCGGCCGTGGCGCTGCCAGCCAGCCCGGACAGGCTGAGTCGTCCGGCATGGCGCTGGCGCAGCGCGGTGATCCTGTCCTTGGTCTCCTCGATGATCATCAGCATGCTGGGCACCACCACGAGGATCAGCACGGTGCCAAACGACAGGCCGAACACGATGCTGACCGCCATGGGCTTCAGAAACTGTGCCTGCAGTGATGTCTCGAACAGGATTGGTGCCAGCCCCGCCACGGTGGTGATGGAGGTCAGCAGCACGGCGCGCAGGCGGCGTACGCAGGCCTCGACGATGGCGTCCATGCGGTCCATGCCGTCCAGCAGCAACTGCTTGTAGAAGCTCACCAGGACGATGGAGTCGTTGACGATGATCCCGGCCAGCCCGAACAGGCCCATGATCGAGAACATGGAGAACTTGACCCCGAACAGGCTCATGATCACATGGCCGAAGATGGCGCCGGTGAAGCCGAACATGATGGCGGTCATGATGGCCAGCGGCCACGACCAGGCACTGAATACCCAGGCCAGGATAATGTAGATCAGGCCCAGGGCGAGCAGCTGGCCGGTCTGGATGTCTTCCAGGTTTTCGGCCTGCTCCTTGAGCTTGCCCTCGAAGTCGATGCCAATGTTGTAGCGCTCACGCACCGTCTGCAGGATGCCGTCATCCAGTTCGCTGATGATCTGGTTGGCATTGCCCTGTTCCGGGTCCAGGTCGGCCGAGACGATCACGGACAGGCGGTGATCCACACGGCGCAGCAGGTCAACGCCCTGGCGGGCATCGAAACTGACCACATCGGTCAGTGGCAGGGTATCGCCGCCGGGCGCGATGATCGGCAGGCGCTCCAGCGCCGACAGGTAATTGCGTTCGCTGTCCGGCAGCATGACCCGGACCTCGATCTCCTCGTCCTGTTCGTTGAACAGTTGCGCCAGGCTGCCATCAAAGGCGCTGCGCAGCTGGCCGGCCACACTGGCCAGGGTCAGCCCCAGGGAGCGTGCCTGCGGCGTGAGTTCAAAGGTCAGTTGCTCCTTGCCCCAGGGCAGGTCGTCGTCGACGTTGGACACCCCGGCATAGCCGCGCAGGGCTTTCTGGATATCCAGGGAGGCCTGCTTGAGGGTGTCCGTGTCGGCGCCGGACAGCCGCAATTCGAGGGGTTTGCCCGGTGGCCCGGCTTCCGGCTGGGAAATGGTCAGTTGCTCAAGCCCCGGCGGCAGCGAGATACGCTCGCGCCAGGCGCGGATCAGTTCATCGTTGGTGGTATCGCGGTCGTTGCCGGTCCACACCTCGACAATCAGGGTGCCGTATTCGTCGCCTTGCTTCTGGCGTGAACCACCAATATTGGCAAACCCGGCAGCGGCCCGGTGCTGCTGCACCACGGTCTCGACAATCTGGTCGTCAAATTCGGCATTGGTCTGCTCCAGCGTTGTTTCCAGGTGATCAAGGAAGCGGCTGACTGTCTGCTTGTCGGTGCCTGCGGTGAACTCCGCCACCGCCCGGATCTGGTCCCCATCCACCGGCGGGAAGAAGGTGAATTTCAGCCAGCCGGAGGCCACCAGCGTGATGGCAAGCACGAACGAGGCAAAGGCGGCGGTCACAGTGGCATGGCGGTGGCGGATCGCCCAGGCCACCAGTGGCCGAAATTTCTCCTCGCGGAAACGATTGAAGGCGGCATCGATGCGTTCCCGGCGGGCGCTGGTGTGCATGGCGCGGCGGTTGAAGCTGTGATGCAGGTGCCCGGGCAGCACCAGGAAACACTCCACCAGCGAGGCGATGATGACGCAGATCATCACGAACGGGATGTCGAAGGCAATCTTGCCCATGGCGCCGCCCATCAGGCTCAGCGGCAGGAAGGCGGCGATGGTGGTGAGGCTGGAGGCGACCACCGGCCAGAACATGCGCCGGGCGCCACCGAGCGCTGCATGCAGGGGTGACTCGCCCTGCTGCAGGTGGGTAAGGGTATCCTCGCCCACCACAATGGCGTCATCGACGATAATCCCCAGTGCCAGGATCAGGCCGAACAGGCTGATCATGTTGATGGTGCCGCCAAAGAAGTAGAGCACGCCCAGGGTGGCCATGAACGACACCGGGATGCCGATGGTGACCCACCAGGCCACCCGTGTGTTGAGGAAGAAGAACAGGGTGGCAATCACCAGCACCAGCCCGGACAGGCCGTTGTTGAGCAGGGTGGTGATACGGTCGCGCAGGTGCTTCCAGGTTTCGAAATAGACATGCATGCCGACGCCGTCCGGCAGGGAGCCCTGCACGTCGGCGAGCCAGTTCTGCATGATCTCGGCGGATTCCAGCGAATCGTCCTGCTCGGCCCTGAGCACCTGCATCTCGATGGCCGGCATACCCTGGTAGGTGAGATAGGACTGGTCGTCACGGGGGCGGCGCTCGATCAGGGCGATATCGCCCAGGCGCAGCAGGCGGCCCTGTTCGTCGGTAAACAGGGGCAGCTCGGCAAAGCCGGCCTCGTCCCGGCGCTGGCCAAGGCCGCGCAGCTGCTTGGCGGCCTCATTGCGGCCCACCGTGCCGGCCGGGACATCCTGGCTGAATTCACGGATGCGCGCCGCCACCTGGTCCAGGGTCATGCCCAGTTGGTGCAGGGTGGCGGCCGGTATCTGTACCGCCATTTCCTCAGCCGGCAGGCCGGCGTATTGCACCTGGCCAATGCCCCGCGCCAGCAGTTCATTCTCGAATTGCCGCACCAGCGGACGCAGTTCAGCCCGCGTGCCGCGCTCGGTATAGATCAGGATGTTGGCAATGGGCGAGAAGCGGTCAATCTTCTGCACCACCGGCTGCTCGGCATCGCGGGGCAGGTTGCGGATGGTATCGATGCGCTGGCGCACGTCACTGATGGCGAGGCTGAGATCGGTGCCGTCCTCCATTTCCAGGAAGAAGGAGGCGCTGCCCTGCTGTGATCGGGCCACAAACTTGCGCACGTTGGCCAGGGTTTTCAGGTTCTGTTCCACCGGAATGGTGATGGCACGCTCCACATCTTCGGGACTGGCGCCACGCCAGAAAATACGCACCGTGATGTAGTCGAAATCGAAGGTCGGGAACAGCTGTTTGTTGAGCTTCGCAAGCCCCAATGCGCCTGCCATCAGCATCAGCAGCATCAGCAGGTTGGCCGCCACCTTGTGGGAGGCAAAGGATGCGATCACACCACGCTGGTTCATGCGGCCGTGGGCTCCGCGTCTGCGGCGGCGGGTTGCTGGCCGGCGGGCAGCGGGGTCTCTGATTCTCCTTGTGGCTGCACGTGCTGGCCATCAATGGCACCGGGCAGCTGCGTGGTCATGATTGGCATGCCTGGTTCGATGTCGCCACGCACGAGCAGGCGCCGGTTGCCTTCTGCATCGCGCCATTCGCCCACCCGTTCAACGGTGATGGCGCTGAGCCGTTGTTCGCCGTCGACCCGGTAAATGCGGTTCAGGCCATGCAGGGCCGGCGCCGGCAATGCCACCAGATTGTCCTGCGGTGGCAGCGACAGGATCAGTTCCAGCGGCCGGCCCAGCTCCGGAATCAGGCTTGGGTCATCAAGATGGAACAGGCCGTCGACACCCCCCTGTCCGGCCTGCACTTCACCGGCCAGGCGTTTCAGGGTGAGCGGTAACCGGCGGCCTTCCAGGAACAGGATGCCGGGCAGGGTGCCGGCATTGTCCAGGCCCTGGCGCACGGCGGGCAGGTGGCGCTGCGGGATTTGCGCGCTGATCTCGACACCGCTGTCGGCGTACAGGCTCACCAGCGGCTCACCGGGGCGCACCCGCTCACCCGGGGCAACATGCACCGTGGTGATGCGGCCGTCGAACGGCGCTGCCACGGCGCTGCGCTCAAGGTCCAGGGCGGCCTGGTCCCGTGCGGCGGTTGAGCGGGATACTTCGGCATCCAGGCGTTGCATGTCATGCCGGTGGTTGTCCACCACCAGACGCCTGTTCTCCAGGTTCAGCTGCTGGCGGGCCAGGGCCTGGCGGGCGTCATCCAGCTGCCGCTGGGAGGCCATGTTGCCTTCGCGCAGTTGTTCCAGCCGGGCCACGTCCTGCTTTGCCAGATCGGTGAGTTCCTGTTCCAGTTTCAGGGCTTTCTGGTCGCTACGGTAGCGGTTGCGGGTGGCACTGCGGTCTGCTTCGGCGCGGTCCAGGGCTGCCTGGGCCTGGTCCAGTGCCAGCTGCGCCTCGCGTGTATCCAGGGTCACCAGGGGCTGGCCCTGGCTGACGCGGCTGCCGGCGAGCACCGGTATGGCGCTGACCTCCGCCGCGATGGAGGCACTCAGGGTGGCGCTGGCGGGTGACTGGATGCGACCAAACAGCAGCAGCTCCGGTGCAAAGGTACCGGGGCGGGCATACTCGATGCTGACCCGGGCGCTGGTGTCGGTTTCCGGCTTCACCGGTGCGCTGGGCTTGAGCAGCCACAACAGGATGATCGTCGCCAGGGTCGCGAGAATGATGCGCGGTACCGGCGGCAGCGATCGCCACTGTTCCTGTACACGCTGGAAATGCTCAGCCATGCCGTGTTGTCTCCACTGGGCCAGAGCGCAATCTAGCCGTGAACTGCGTGACGGGTAAAGGCATCCGGGCCGTCGTAGCGGGCCAATCATCGCACGGGGCAGGCCCGTCGCCGTAATCCCGGCTGACCGAGGGAGCCATACTTTGAAACCTTTTCGTCAGGATAGTGCCCCGATTGTCCTTGAAAAAGCACACTGGCGTCGTGAATATGCCTGCATCAATGCACAGGGAGGCAGCCATGGCGGCCGAAGACAGCATCGACAAGATACTGGTGGTGGACGATGACGCCCGCCTGCGCGGCTTGCTGCAGCGGTTTCTGGAGGAACAGGGTTACCAGGTCAAGGCGGTGCCGGATGCCGAGCAGATGGACCGTGCCCTGTCGCGCGAACTCTACGCGCTGATGGTGCTGGACCTGATGCTGCCGGGCGAGGACGGGCTGTCCATCTGTCGCCGCCTCCGTGCTGCGGAAAAGGATATTCCCATCATCATGCTGACGGCCAAGGGCGATGACGGCGAGCGCATCGAGGGCCTCGAAGCCGGCGCGGATGATTACCTGCCCAAGCCGTTCAATCCGAAGGAGCTGGATGCCCGCATCCGTGCCGTGCTGCGTCGCCGTGTGCGCGAGGTGCCCGGGGCGCCGGCCAAGCAGTCGGCCAATGCCGAGTTTGGCCCCTGGTCGCTGGACCTGGCCAAGCGCACCCTGAGCCGCGATGGTGAGGCCGTCAACCTGACCACCGGCGAGTTTGCCGTGCTCAAGGCGCTGGTCCAGCATGCGCGCGAACCGTTGACCCGGGACAAACTGATGAACCTGGCCCGTGGCCGTGAATGGTCGGCCATGGAGCGCTCCATTGATGTGCAGGTGTCACGCCTGCGTCGCCTGATAGAAGATGATCCCTCCAGCCCGCGTTACCTGCAGACCGTGTGGGGCGTTGGCTATGTCTTTGTGCCGGACTGAGGCCGCCTGACCGTGGTGATGCGCCGCCTGTTGCCGAAAACCGCCATGGCCCGCTCCGCACTGGTGGTGGGGCTGGTGATCGGCCTGAGCCAGGTGCTGTCGCTGTGGTTTTTTGCCCGCAACGCCTACCTGCCCGGCATCCGTGAGTACGCCGAACTGGCTGCCCTGCAGGCAGACCTGAGCGTGGGTGCCGGCGCCGACCGGCAAGCCGCGGTGCGCCTTGCGCAGGCCACCGGCATTCGGCTGGGGCCGGCCGAGGCACCGCCTGTGGCATCCCAGTCCTGGCTGTCGCGCACGGTGCTGGACCGGTTCCAGGAGGAGCTGGAAGAAATCCTGCGTGAGCCGGTCCAGCTGCGTCTTGAGGAAGACCGCAACCCGGTGATCTGGGTCAGTGCTGCCTCCCTGGGTGATCGCTGGATGCGCGTACCGATGACCTTTTTCCGCGATTACGATCGCTACATCCTGATCGGCTGGGGCATTGCCGTGCCGGTGCTGTCCATCCTCGCCGGGCTGCTGATAGCCCGCGGCCTCAACCGGCCCTTGAAACGCCTGGAGCGGGTCGCGGCCATCGTTGGCCGGGGAGAGCCGGTGCCGCCACTGGATGACACCGCCGGGCCGGAAGAGATCGACGCCGTCAACCGGGCGTTCAATCGCATGGCCCAGGAGATGCTGCAGGCGCAGCAGGATCGCGCCCTGTTGCTGGCCGGTGTTTCCCACGACTTGCGCACACCGCTGACACGCATGCGCCTGTCGGCCGAGTTCATGCTCGACCAGGAGTTGCGCGACGGCATCATCAGTGACATCGAGGACATGGACGCGATCCTCGAGCAGTTCATCGGCTTTATCCGCGACGGGGCTGATGAGCAGCCCGAGTACGAGAACCTCAATGTGCTGGTGGACGAAGTGCATGCCCGTTGTGACCCGGAGCGGGTATCAGTGCACCTGGGCGAGTTGCCCCCGCTGATGCTCAAGCGACTGACCATGAAGCGGATGATTGCCAACCTGATATCCAATGCCTTCAAGTACGGCAAGCCGCCGGTGCGCATCGAGACCGGGGTGGAAGACGAGGAGGTGGTGCTGCGCGTGCGTGACCATGGCAACGGCGTCCGGGAGGCGGATATCCCGCTGCTGTTGCAACCCTTCTCCCGTGGCGACGTGGCCCGCACCGTGTCCGGTTCGGGACTGGGACTGGCCATCGTCCAGCGCATCGTCGACATGCACCACGGCCGCATGCGCCTGCGCAACCATCCCGGCGGCGGACTGGTGGTGGAGATCAGCCTGCCGGTGACCGGGGCCTTCGTGCAGCCGGAGGCGCTGTCGGCGCGGGTGCGCTGACGTCAGTGCAGTTTGAGGCGCGGTCGCACCAGGCGGCTGAACTTGCCGGCCAGCAACAGCATAAGGGTGCGCGGCCAGCCATACAGGGTGGCCTGGTGAAGGCGGTACAGGCTGATGTACATCACCCGTGCCAGCCAGCCCTCGACGAAGAAGTTGCCGCCCTTGAGATTGCCCATCAGCGTGCCCACCGAGCTGTAGCGTGACAGTGACACCAGTGAGCCGTGGTCGTTGTAGACAAACGGGTCCGGCGTACGGTTGAACATTAGCACCTGCTCGAGCTGCTTTGCCAGGTGATGTGCCATCTGCTGGGCCGATTGGGCCCGGGGTGGCAGCGGACGTTCCATGTTCGGCAGCTGGCAGGCAGCACAGTCGCCAATCACGAAGATGCGTTCCTGACCCTTGGCGCGCAGGTTGGTGTCCACCTCGATCTGGTTGATGCGGTTGGCGGTCAGGCCGTTGATCCTGGCCAGGAACTCGGGTGCCTTGACTCCTGCTGCCCAGACCAGCAGGTCGGCATCAATGCGTTCGCCCCCCTTGGTGACGAAACCGGCGCCATCGGCGCACTCCACCAGGGTGCTGGTGTGGACCTTGACGCCCAGGCCCTGCAGGCGTTCGGTGGCTGCGGCGGAGACCCGCTCGCTCAGTGCCGGCAGGATGCGTGGTGCCGCCTCGATGACATGCACATTGAGCTGTTTGCGATCCAGGTGCTCATGACCGTACAGCTTGAGCATGGTGATGGCGTGGTGGATTTCGGCGGCCAGTTCCACGCCGGTGGCGCCACCGCCGACAATGGCCAGTGACAGTGGCCGGTTGTGGTAGTTGGCTTCCAGGCAGGCATTGAGGAACTTCTCGCGGAAACGCTCGGCCTGCTCGCGGCTGTCCATGAACAGGCAATGCTCGCGTACGCCCGGGGTGCCGAAGTCATTGCTGCGGCTGCCGATGGCCAGTACCAGGTAGTCGTAGTCGAGCTGGCGCTGCGGCAGGACCTCGTGGCCTTTCTCGTCCTCGATGGCGGCCAGGGTGATGGCCTGCTGGCGGGCATCCACGTCGATCAATGCACCCGGTTCGAACCGGTAGCCGTTCATGCGTGCATGGCCGCGGTAATCCACCGCGTCCAGGTCCGCGTCGATGGCGCCGGTGGCGACCTCGTGATAGCGCGGCTTCCAGATATGAATGGAGTTGGCATCCACCAGTGCAATGTCGGCGCGACCGCCCTTGCCCAGCTTGCGGCCCAGCAGGGTGGCCAGCGGCAGGCCGCCGGCACCACCGCCGACGATCACGATTCTCGGTTTTGCCATGACGTGGGTCCCCCGGTTCGAAAAGCGCGCAGTCTAGACAAGCGGGGAAACAAGTCCAGAAAAATCGTTTCCCTTGTCTGACCACGGCGCCGGGCCGCTGCGGGTCAGCGGCCAAAGACAGCATTTCGGGCCTTTTCGCATCAGATAGTTACCGGTTTGCCGAAATTTTCGACAACTTGCTATCAGCGAAAGAAGGCGGCCACGCAGGCGCCAATGACAGCCAGCAGCAGCACATTGCGCAGGCTGCGCCCCTGGGCGCGCACGGCCCAGTTCACCGACAGTCGCACGCCCACCAGGGTGCCCACGGTAATGATCAGGCCGGGCAGCCACAAGACCTGGCCGCGCGCGGCAAACACGGTCAGCGCCACGGCCCCGAAGATGCCGGTGCAGACCAGCTTGAGGGCATTCCCCTTGACCAGCGGGTAGCGCAGCACGCCAACCAGTGCGGCCAGCAGCAGGAAACCGACACCGCCCTGGACAAAACCGCCATACAGGCCGGCGCCAAACAGGGCCAGCCAGCCGCCCGGTGACTGGTGCAGGGCCTTGGGGATGCTGTCCTCAGGGGGCGTCATGATCGAGGGCTGCAGCATCATCAGCAGCGCCATGCCGATCATGGTGCTGAGCAGCAGGGGCTTGAGCAGCGCCACGGGCATGTAGCTGGCACCCGCTGCGCCGATCAGCGAGCCCAGCACCGTCGGCACCAGGATCGGTGCGATGGCGGACGTATCCAGCACCCGGTGACGATGAAAACCACGCACACCTTCAATGCTCTGGGCCGCCACACTGACCCGGTTGGTGCCGTTGGCGATGTCCGCCGGGATGCCCATCAGCAGCAGGGCCGACAGGGTGAACAGTCCGCCGCCGCCGGCCACCGTGTTGACGAAGCCGGCGGCGAGGCCCGAGACCAGCAGGGTGGTGATGGTGATCCAGTCGAGGCTGTAATCCATAGGGGTATTCCCGGGCATCCAGAGCGGACGCAGTATGCACAACACTGCCCGGGTCGGCTTCCTGATTGATCGATTGGCAGGCAGGTGGCGTTTTGGTCAGTGGCAAAGCCGCCGCTGGCGGGCAGAATACGGGCATCGATGGCGCGGGGCGAGTGCATGCTCGAGCAACTGTTATTTGACTGGATGTGGCTGGGTGTTGGCTTGCCGGCGCTGTTTGCCGCTGGAGAGCTGGTGCGCCCGGCGCGCCCCGGGCGCTTGCTCATGGCCGCGCTGTACCTGTGTATTGCCCTGATCCAGTGGTGCTGGCTGTGGCTGCTCAGCGACCGCATCGCCGCCCTGCCGGCGCTGCTGTTCCTGACCCAGCCGGCGTTGATGCTTGTCGGGCCGTTGCTGTACCTGTTCTTTCGCCGGCTCGGTGATGGCGGCTTTCGCTGGGCCCGCGCCTGCTGGCATCTGCTGCCGGCGTTGCTGGTGCTGGGCTGGGCCCTGTATGCCCTCGGCGCCTGGCGGCCCGGGCAGCCGCTGCACCAGCCCGCGCCATTGATGGCTCTTTCCGGTTTTGGCGGGGCGGCCTACATGCTGGCACTGGTGCGCGAGTTGTGGCGTTTGCGCAGTCGCCGGCTGATCCGCGCGCAGCTCGGGTTGCTGCTCTCGTTTGCCAGTATCGGGGCGATGGTAGGCGTAGCGGCCTTGGTAACCGATCTGGCCCGTGCCGATGCGTTCTACCTGGTCTACCTGTCGGTGATCCCCCTGGCCATGGCGGCCAGCTACCTGTTCCACATGCGCTATCCGGAGTTGCTGCAGGCGGTCAGTGAAGAGGCTGCGGCGCAGCGCCGCTACCAGAAGAGCCAGCTGGGCAATGTGGATGTGGCCAGCGTGGTGCGACGGCTGGAGCAGCTGATGGAAGAGGAGCGCCTGTTTGCTGACGAGACCCTGGGCCTTGCCAGCCTGGCGGGCGCATTGGGTATATCCAGTCACCAGCTCTCGGAGCTGTTCAACGAGCAGCTGCAGACGGGCTTCAGCCGTTACCTGCGTGAGCGGCGGGTGCGCGAAGCCAGGCGACTGCTGGTGGAAGAGCCTGACGAGGCAGTGCTGGATATCGGGCTGCGCTGCGGCTTCAATTCCTCGTCGGCTTTTTATGCGGCTTTTCGTGACGTGGCCGGCATGGCGCCAGGTCGTTACCGCCGCCAGTTTTGCCCATCCGGCCAATCGGGAAACTCGTAACTGACTGAAAATAAGATAAATCCTGTTTCCCGCATTTTTTTTGGCGCTGCGGAAGCACTGCCGCTCACAGGGCGCTAGAAAGCGGGGATGCAATCCGCCTGACAGGAGAGACCGATGACAGCCAGCACCACTGCCCGGCACGGCGACTACCAGAAAGCCCCGGTGGAGGGCATTCACCACATTGCCTTCGGCACCCGCTGTACACGCGCCACCTACGAGTTCTACAACGACAAACTGGGGATGCCGCTCACGCACGTGGAGAATCACAAGCTCAAGGGCGGCTATTTCCGGCATTTCTTTTTCGACATGGGCCTCGGCCAGCAGCTGGGGTTCTTCGAGCTTCATGACGTGGGTGAGCAGGACGGTTACCGCACCGACCCGAGCACCGGGCTGGGCATGCCGGTATGGGTCAACCATGTGGCGTTCCGTCTGCCGGATGAGGCGGCTTACCAGGCGTTCAGGCAGCGTCTGCTGGACAACAAGGTCATGCTGCTGGGCGAAACCGACCATGACTTCTGCCAGAGCCTGTACCTGCTCGACCCGAACATGCTGATGATCGAATTCAGTTATGACACCGATGACAGCAAGTTCGGCATGAGTCATGACGAGGCTTACAGGGCGTTGTTTGAAACGCCACCGGAGCAGATTCCCGAGTCCGCCTACAAGGGGCGCAAGAACCCGAAAGTGAAGATCTATGTGTAACGGCTGCCGGGAGAAACGATCATGCTGCTGATTTCAAAGACGTACTGGCTGGGCATGCCGTTCAACTACAAGGGTGAATTGCCACCGGGCACATCCTGCAGCCCGGTTTACCTGCAGGCCCATGACATGCGTGGACTGCATGGCCTGTTCTACCAGCCGCCAGAGGGGCAGCGTGAAAAGACCGGCGTGCTGGTCATGCATCCGCGTGCCGATTTTACCCGCCACTACTGTATCCCCGGCTTTGTCGCCGCGGGCATCAGCGTGCTGGGACTGCAGACGCGGTGCATCAACAACGACACCACGGCCATTCATGAGGACCTCATCCTTGATGTGGCCGCCGGGGTGAAACACCTCAGGGATAACGGCTGCGAGCGTGTGGTGCTGTTTGGCAACTCCGGTGGCGGGTCCCTGTTTGCGTTCTACCAGGCCCAGGCGGAAAAAGCCCCGGCGGACAGGCTGGCAGTTGACCCGGCTGGCAAGCCCACCAAATTGCAGGCGGCGGAAATGATCCCTGCTGACGCACTGCTGGCTGTGAGTGCCCATCCCGGCGAGGGGCATGTGCTGATGGGCTGTATCGACCCGGCGGTGGTGGATGAGTCGGACCCGCTGGCCAGTGATCCGGCCCTGGATATGTATAACCCGGACAACGGCTTCGCCCCGCCGCCGCAACCGAGTCAGTACCCTGAGGCGTTTGTGGCCCGTTTCCGGGCCGGCCAGCGTGCCCGGGTTGAGCGGCTGGATGCCATCGCCCGGCGCTACGTGGACGAGGCCCGCGAGGCAGAGAGCGAGTACAAGGCCAGCAAGGGGAAATTGTCGTTCAGCGAGCGTCAGGCCATTGGCCGCCGGGCGGCCTTCGAACCGGTGATGACCATCTACCGGACCATGGCCAACCTGCATTACACCGACCCGTCCCTGGACCCGAGCAAGCGTGGCTATGGCTCACTGTTTTCGGAACGCCCGGACCTGATGAACTACCAGTACATCGGTTTCTGTCGCCAGGTCACCCCGGCGGCCTGGCTGTCCACCTGGTCGGGGCTCAGTTCAAATGCAGATTTCTGTGCCAATGCCGCACAGATCAGCTGTCCGGTGCTGCTGGTGAATGCGCTGCGCGACAAGGAGATCTACCCCGGCGAGGCGAAAAAGATGTGGGACAGCCTGCAGGGCGATCACAACACCTTTCTCGAGATTGATGCGGAGCATTACTTCGAGCCGGAGTTTGGCGCGCAGACCGCGCCGGACGTGGCAAGGCTTATGGCTGAGGTGGTTCCCTGGGTGCAGACCCGTTGCGGCGGCTAGTCGGGAAAGCGTTGTTGTGTTGCCGCTGGGACTCTCTTAAAGTGATGTTGCTTGGACACTTTTAGCAGCCAAAGTTACGGAGAACTGACAATGAGAAAAATAGCGTTAATTGCAGGCGCAATGATGATGGCGCCCATTGCACAGGCAGAGAACCCGTTTGCCGGGCCATATGTCGGCTTGAATGCCGGTTTTGTCCAGGGTGAATTTACCTCCACTGAATACAGTGGCCCCTGGGATTATGGCGAGTACTCTGTTACCTCTGGTCTGGAAAACACCTTCGGCGTGCAGCTTGGTTACAACTTTGCGGTCAGTGACAATGTCGTTGTGGGTCTGGAGTATGGCTATGCCATGCCGGATATTTCTGAAGAGGTTTTCTTCAATAGTGGCACTTACGAGAACAGCGCTGAGTGGCAATCGGAATCATCCTTCAGGGTTCGTGGTGGTGTCGTGGTTGACAAGGCGCTGATGTATCTCACGGCTGGCGTGGTGGAGGCAGAGGTGGATTTCGTCTTCGGTGATCTCACTGATGTTGGTGGCGCGGCTTACATTGCGGATAGCGTTTCCAATCAGGGTCTGACTGTGGGCGCTGGTATGGAGGTTGCGGTCAGCGACAGTTTCTCGGTGCGTGGGGAGTTTATGGTCAACGATTCCGAGAGTGAGGAATACCCGGACTTCGATGGCGATACCGGCCACTTTCAAGCTCAGAGCAAGAGTTTCACCATTGGCGCGAACTTCCTGTTCTGATAACACCAGAAACAAAAAAAGCCCGCCATTCGGCGGGCTTTTTTTGTGCTCGCAGATCAGCCCGCTTGCGGGCCCGCCTTGTGGATGTCCTCGGACACATCAGCGTACTTGTCGTTCCAGTTGTCGTTGAACTGCTTGGCCAGGCTCTGGGCCTGGGCGTCGTACGCCTCCGGGTTGCTCCAGGTGTTGCGCGGCTGCAGCAGCTCGCCATCCACGCCCGGCACGGTGGTGGGCACATCCAGGTTGATCACCGGCAGGTGAACGGTCTCGGCATCGTCCAGGGAGCCGGAGATGATGGCGTTGATCACGCCCCGGGTGGTGGGGATGCTGAAGCGCTCGCCTTCACCGTAAGGGCCACCGGTCCAGCCGGTGTTGACCAGGAATACCTTGGAGCCGAACTCGTCCATGCGCTTCATCAGCAGCTCCGCATACTCACCGGCGTGACGCGGGAAGAACGGGGCGCCGAAGCAGGTGGAGAAGGTGCTCTTGATGCCGGACCCTGCGCCCATCTCGGTGGAGCCCACCAGCGCTGTGTAGCCGGACAGGAAGTGGTATGCCGCCGCTTCACGGGTGAGCTTGGACACCGGCGGCAGGACGCCGGTGAGGTCGCAGGTCAGGAAGATGATGTGCTTGGGTTCGCCAGCACGGTTCTCGATGACGCGCTTGTCGATGTTCTCGAGCGGGTAAGCCGCGCGGGTGTTCTGGGTCTTGGACACGTCAGTGTAATCCGGCACGCGCGTGTCTTCGTCCATCACTACGTTTTCCAGTACGGCGCCGAACTTGATGGCGTTCCAGATCACCGGCTCGTTCTTCTGGGACAGGTCGATGCACTTGGCGTAGCAGCCACCTTCCAGGTTGAAGACGGTGCCCTTGCCCCAGCCGTGCTCGTCGTCACCGATCAGGTAACGGTCGGGGTCGGCTGACAGGGTGGTCTTGCCGGTGCCGGACAGGCCGAAGAACAGGGCCACGTCACCGCTTTCGCCGACGTTGGCGGAGCAGTGCATGGGCAGCACGTCCTTCTCAGGCAGGAGGAAGTTCTGCACTGCGAACATGGCCTTCTTCATCTCGCCGGCGTAGCGCATGCCGGCAATCAATACACGGCGCTTGGCGAAGTGGAAGATCACACAGCCATCAGAATTGGTGCCGTCACGCTCCGGGTCACACTGGAAATTGGCGGCATGCAGGATCTGCCACTCTTCCTTGCTCTTGGGATTGTATTTTTCCGGACGGATGAACAGGGTGTTGGCAAACAGGTTGTGCCAGGCCGTCTGGGCGGTGACGTTGACGGCAATGTAGTGGTCCGGGTCGGAACCCACATGCAGGTGGGAGCTGAAGCGGTCGTGCTCGGCAACGAATGCCTCTACACGGTCCCACAGGGCGTCGAACTTGTCGGCTTCGAAGGGGCGGTTGATCGGGCCCCAGTGAATGTGCTCGCTGGTGGACGGCTCTTCGACGATGAAGCGGTCCATGGGGGAGCGGCCGGTGCGGTGGCCAGTGTCGCAGACCAGGGCGCCGTTGGCGGCCAGTTGGCCCTCGTTGCGCTGGATCGCCAGCTCAACCAGTTGTGCCGGGCTGAGGTCGTTGTACGCTGTGGGATTGCTCATTTTTCAAGGTTCCTGGGCTGATAGCCGTGTCGTCCCGTGGTCGTCGGGAGGCATCGTTTGCATTGCGGATCACACTGCTGGCCCCGTGCCGGGCGGTGCCGGCAGGGCCCTGCCAGACCGGGGTGGTGCCCCCGGCTGGCAATTCAGGCGCGCGATTATGCCAGAAAGGAGGCAGGTTGGCGATGCGCCGCCGGACTCACTGGTCGGTGTTGTCCAGGGCGTGGATCATCTGGTCCAGGTCGACGGCGTCAAAGGTCTCGTTGCTCTGGCAGAAGTCGCAGCTGATGGTCACGGCTTCCTGTTCGTCGAGAATCGACTGAAGCTCTTCCTTGCCCAATGAAATCAGGGTGTTGGCAACCTTCTCGCGGGAACAGGTGCAACTGAATGCCACCGGGTCCGGCGCCGGCAGTTGTGGCGGCTGCTCATGGAACAGGCGGTGCAGAACGGTCTCAACCGGCAGGTCCAGCAGCTCCTCCATGGTCAGGGTGTCCGCCAGGGTGGTGACGTGCTCCCAGGTCAGGGCATTGTCCTCGGCGCTGGCCACCTTCTCCGGCAGGCGCTGGATCAGCAGTCCGGCGGCGCGGCCGTTGCCGGCAGCCAGCCACAGGCGCGTGGGCAGCTGTTCGGACTGGTTGAAATAGCCGGCCAGGCAGGCGGCCAGGTTTTCGCCTTCCAGTGGCACCACGCCCTGGTACTGGCGGCCCTCGTCCGGGCGGATGGTCAGCGCCATGATGGCGTTGCTGCCGAGCATGTCAGCCAGGCTGTGGTACTGGCCATCGTCCTTGCGGTGCTGCACCAGGCCGCGCACGCCATTGTCGTGGGTGCTCTCGGCCAGCAGCAGGGAAACCGGCCCCTCGCCGCGGGCCTGCAGGCTCAAGCGGCCGCGGAACTTGAGGGTGCCGGCCATCAGCACCACTGCCGCCATGGCCTCGCTGAGCAGTCCCTCCATGGCCATGGGGTAGCCGCGCTGCTGCAGTGCCGGTGCCAGGGTGTTTTCCAGCCGTACGATCTCGCCACGGATATCAGAATCCGGGAACAGGAAACGTTGTTTGATATCGGCGTTCGACATGAGGGGCTCCAGCACGCGGGGGCGCCATTCTAGCGGCATTTCGGCACCGACTACAGGGTCGCGATCAGCTGTCCTGCTGGCGGCGGAACCGCTGGTGGTCGCGGCGTTGCTTCTTGCTTGGCCGGTGGTCGGGGCGTGGCTCACTGCTGCGCAGGGCGCGGCGTTGCTCGGCGGCCTGTTCCCGGGCCACGACGCTGTCCGGCGTTTCCCGGTACAGCTGCGCGGCATCGCGGGCGCTGCCGCGCTTGCCCGCCAGTGCCGTCACCACCACTGTACGTTCATCGTGGCCCTGGCGCAGGACCACGGTCTGCCCCACCTGAACCGGTTTGCCGGCTTTCACCCGCTGGCCGTCCACGTGCACCTTGCCGCCTTCCACCATCTGCTGGGCCAGGCTGCGGGTCTTGTAAAAGCGCGCCGCCCAGAGCCACTTGTCGATACGGATGCCCTCAGCCACTGTGGCGCACCGGGGCAGGGGGCATGACGTCCTGGTAGCGGTCAATGGCCGGGAAATGCCCGGTGTGCGCACGGGCGGGGAGGCTCGAGTCTGGCCGCAGGATGCTGACCACATGGCCGATGCCGTAGTGTTCGCCGGCTTCCAGCACCGGCAGGGAGTCGTCCACCAGCAGGCTGGTGCCGGGGTTGAACGGGTGGTGTTGCTGGAGGGCCTGCCAGAACGCCGGCGATTCCTTGGCGGCGCCGTACTCATGGCTGGATACCAGGGTGTCGAAGTAGCGGTCTATTCCGGTGCGCTCGACCTTTACGGCCAGCGCCTGCGGGTGGGCATTGGTGACCATGACCACCCGGCGGCCGCTGTCACGCAGCGCCTGCAGCCACTCCTCGGCGCCGGGGCGGATACGGATGCGCTCGCCGGTCTGGCGCTTGAGTGCGGCGATATCCAGCTTCAGCTCGTCGGACCAGAAATCCAGGCAATACCAGTTCAGGGTGCCGTGATGGCGGTGAATCCAGTCGCCAATCAGTGCCAGTGCCTTGTCGCGGGCAATATGGTTGGCACGGGCATACTCTTCAGGCACAAACCTCTGCCAGAACCAGTTGTCATAGGCGAGGTCCAGCAGGGTGCCGTCCATGTCCAGCAAGGCGGTGTCGATATTGGCCCAGTCAATCATGAAATTTCATTCGTCCTCGGTGAACGGTTACTCTACGGAACCTTAGCAGCCCTGACAGGGAGACTGAATATGGAAGACCTGCCCGAGATCCTGGATACGCGGGTTGTGGCGCGAAGCCGCCTGTTCGGTATCGAGGAGCTGCATATCCGTTTTCGCAATGGCGAGCAGCGCACTTATGAGCGCCTGCGTACCCCGCCCATTGCCGCCGTGATGTGTGTGCCCATGCTGGATGACGACACGGTGGTGCTGATCCGGGAGTACGGGGCCGGGCTCGAACGCTACGAACTGACCTTGCCCAAGGGCGCGTATGAGCACGGTGAAGACTGGCGCCAGGCGGCCGACCGGGAGCTCAAGGAGGAAGCTGGCTTTGGAGCCCGCAAGCTCACCCTGCTCAAGGAGATGACCCTGTCGCCGGGGTACATGGGCCACCGGATAAAAACCGTGCTGGCGGAAGATCTGTACCAGGAGAAACTGCCGGGGGACGAGCCGGAAGAGCTGGAAGTGCTTACCTGGCGTCTGTCGGATCTCGATGGCTTGCTGGCGCGCGAGGATATCAGTGAGGCGCGGGTGATTGCCGCCCTGTACATGGTTCGCGATATGATGCGCGCTCGGTGAGCGCGACAATGCTGCCGTAATACCGATGATGAAAGCACAAAGAAGGACGATTGAATGACAGACCAGGCCACCATTGATCAGGTTCTACGTATCGCTGAACAGGCGGGTGCGGCCATCCTCGAGGTCTACGGCCGGGATGACTTCGACGTCGAGAAGAAGGGTGATGATTCGCCGCTCACCGCAGCCGATATGGCGGCGCACCGCATCATCGTGTCAGGGCTTCAGGCCCTGGCTGAAAAGTTGCCGGTCCATTCGGAAGAGTCTGAGGGCATCACCTGGGAGCAGCGCCGCGACTGGTCAAGGTACTGGTTGGTGGACCCGCTTGATGGCACCAAGGAGTTTATCAAGCGAAACGGCGAGTTCACCGTCAACATTGCTCTGATGGAAAATGGCGAGCCGGTGGCGGGTGTCGTGCATGTGCCGGTGAAACAGGTCACCTATGTTGGTGGTGTGGGTCTGGGTGCCTGGAAAGTCGAGGACGGAATCTACCATGCCATCAGCACGCGCCCGCTGGGCAGCGAGGTCGTCATGGTGGCCAGCCGCAGCCATGGCAGCGACAGGCTCGGTGACCTCGAGACGCTGATCGAGGAAAAAGTCGGGCCGGTTGACCGCACCAGCATGGGCTCCTCACTGAAGCTGTGCCTGGTGGCCGAAGGGAAGGCGGACATCTACCCGCGCCTTGCACCCACCAGCGAGTGGGATACCGCCGCGGCAGATGCCGTTGTGCGGGCCGCGGGAGGCAGTGTGGTGAGAACGGATTTCCAGCCACTGGGGTATAACAAGGAAGACATTCTCAATCCCCATTTCCTGGTGCTTGGCGATTCGCCCAGCAAATGGTCGTTCCTCTCAACTGTTTTGTGATTGGCGTATAACGAGGCGGGAAGCATTGGCTGCAAAAGAGATACTGAAGGCGTTTCTGCCCGGGCCCCTGATCAAGGCGGTGCGCTCGCTTGTCATGGGTTGGCGCCAGGTGACGGCAAGGTGGCGGGTGCTGCCCGACATCATTATTGTCGGTGCCCAGAAAGCCGGCACCACCAGCCTGTATGCCTACATGGCCGGGCATCCCCAGCTCAGGCGCTCCCACGTCAAGGAAGTCCATTTCTTTGATGGCGGCCTCGACCCGTCCGTCGACAGTTATGCCCGGGGGGAGAATTACTACCGTGCGTTCTTCCCGTTAAGGCCGTTTTTGCCTGCCGGGGTCAAAACCTATGAGGCATCTCCGTTATACATCTATCACCCGCTGGTGGCAGGACGCATAGCCCGAATGGTTCCCGGTGCCAGGGTAATCGCCCTGCTGCGTAATCCGGTGGAGCGTGCCATATCCCACTATTTCCATGACCAGCGGGCAGGACGGGAGCCGTTGCCGATCCTTGAGGCCATGCAGGCTGAAGATGATCGAGTGGCGGCTGCTGCGGCACGCAAGGACTTCAACAGCCCGGATTTTATTGAGCGCTCCTACAAGAGCCGTGGCCTGTACGCGCAGCAGTTGCAGCGCTATTACGACCAGCTTCCCGAAGAACAGGTCCTGGTGCTTTCTGCCGAAGAGCTTTTTTCGCGCCCAAAGGAAACCCTGGAGCGTGTCTACGATTTCTGTGGCGTCGATAGCGGAAAGCTGCCCGCCGATCTGACGCCGCGCAATGTGGGCTCCAACCGGCGCGATGTTGATGATGACGTCTACACATACCTGAGCGAATATTTCAGGCAGCCCAACGAAGCCCTGTTCGAGCTGCTCGGCCGGCGCTTCGACTGGTAGACAGGGTTGTGGCCGGCACACCGTTCATGAAAGGGTGTGCGCAAGCCAACAGGCAAGAGGTGAGTGGCGGATGAACTGGAAGCGACCAGTGCGGCAGCCAGCCGCCACAGTACATCGCTCGCGCGATCGGGTGCTCGGCCTGCCGGAGCTGATTGCCATTGCACTGGGTGGCATGGTTGGCGGCGGCATCTTCACCATTCTTGGCGTGTCAGTGGCCATGGTGGGCGCCTGGACGCCGCTGGTCATTGCTCTCGGTGGAGGCGTGGCCGGGCTGGCTGCGTGGTCTTACGTCAAACTGGCGTTGTATTACCAGGACGAGGGGGCCACCTATTCCTTCTTCAAACGCACCTTCTACAATTCACCCCGCGCCGCCGCCCTGATCGGCTGGTGGGTGGTATTCGGCTATATCAGTACGTTGGCGCTCTACGCCTACACGTTTTCTTCTTATGCGATCAGCGGTTTCGAGCTGGCGGATGAGGTGTGGTTGCGCAAACTGGTAGCCGGTGCCGTAATCCTTGTGTTCGCCCTGATCAATATCTGGAGTGTGCGGGGCATGGGCAAGCTGGAAGACCTGATCGTCTATACCAAGCTGGTATTGCTGGCAGTTATTGCCTTTGTCCTGATCAATCGCAGCACGCTGACCGTGCGCGACCTCGCAGAGCAACAGGAGCCGGTGAGCATCCTTTCGGTGATGATCATCGCATCGCTGACGTTTGTGGCTTTCGAAGGTTTCCAGTTGGTGATTCATGCCATGAAGGAGATGCGAAACCCGATCCGTAATACGCCTCGGGCGATCTATTCGGCGGTGGCTGTGGCAACCATTATCTATGTGGTGATTGCCCTCGGTGCGGTACTGGCGATTCCGTTTGAGGATATCGTCGAGCGGCAGGAATATGCGTTGGCGGCGGGCACCAGCGGCGTGTTGGGCAACTGGGGCCGGGAGTTGATGGTGCTGGGCGCGCTACTGGCCACCAGCAGTGCCATCAGTGGCACCCTGTTTGGCGCGTCCAGGCTGATGGCGGTCATTGCCGATGATGGTTACCTGCCGGCATTCGTTGCGCGTCGGCGCGGTCACATACCCACCTACGCCATTATTGTCATGGCCGCCATGGCGTACGTGCTTATCGTTGCTGGCGATCTGCGCCTCATCCTCGAGTTCGGCAGTGTGACTTTCCTGCTGGTGTCTTTCCTCATGGCGGTGGCGAATTTCCGCATTCGAGACAAGACCGGCGCGTCCGTGCCGATGGCACTGCTATCCATCATTGTGCTGCTTGGCGGCGTCGGCATGATTTTCTGGTACGAGTTCCAGACGGAGCCCGCCAAAATGGTTGCCATTCTGCTGGTCTATTTTGTGCTCTCGCTTGCTGCCATGCTGTACGCCTCGCGTCCATCCAGGGCTGCTGTACCCGGTCGTCCGGATACTGAAAAAGGAGACATGTCATGAACAGACAGGATCTGCAATTCCAGAGCAGTGGTGTTACCTGTCGCGGCTGGTTTTATCGCCCCGACGGCGTCACCGGAAAACGCCCCTGCGTCGTCATGGCCCACGGGTTCGGGGCAACGCGATCCAGCGGAATCGAACCCTTTGCCGAAGCCTTCTGTCAGGCCGGTTACTGCGTGTTCCTGTTTGACTACCGACATTTCGGTGATAGTGAGGGCGAGCCCCGGCAGCTTCTCAATCCGGGGCGCGAAGTTGAGGACTGGCTGGCGGCGTTGGCATTTGTGCGTCAGCACGACGCAGTCGATGCTGCCAATGTCTGTTTGTGGGGGACCTCGTTTTCGGGTGGCCTGGTAACGGTCGCGGCGGCCCGCGACGGAAATGTGCAGTGCATCATTGCCCAGTGTCCGATGATGGACGGCCTGGCATCAGTGCTGGCGGTGATCGGCTACGGTGGCCTGGGCCAGGGGCTCAAGCTGACGGCTCACGGGCTGCGTGATATCGGCCGCTCCCTGCTTGGCATGTCGCCGCATTACATGGCATCCGCCGGACGGCCCGGCGATGTGGCGGCAATGACGGCGGCGGACTGCTGGGACGGCTACACCGCCCTGTTACCGCAAGATGTGCCCAATCGCGTGGCGGCCCGTATTGCCGTCAGCCTGCCGCTGTTCCGCCCGGTTGCCCGGGCAGCCGGTGTACGTTGCCCGGCGCTGGTGCTTGTCTGCGACAAGGACACGGTGGCGCCGGCCAGGGCGGCCGTAAAAGCCGCCGGCCGCATGGCGCGTGCCGAGGTGAAGCATTACCCGGTGGGGCATTTCGATGTCTACCAGGGAGAAGCCTTGCAACAGTCGCTGACGGACCAACTCACCTTTCTTGCTGCCCACATGCCGGTGCCGGCCTGAACCATCAGGCCAGCACGGGTACCAGCATTGCCAATAGCCCGGCAGCAACCAGGTTGAGAATGATGCCAGCCCGCATCATCGCCTTCTGGGGCACGTAACCGCTGCCAAACACCAGGGCATTCGGCGGTGTGGCCACCGGCAGCATGAAGGCGCAGCTTGCCGCCAGCCCGATCAGCAATGCCGTGACCTCGGTGCTGGCACCCACCGCGCTGGCCACCGGCATCATCAAGGGCACCAGCAATGCGGCGCTGGCCGTGTTGCTGACCAGCTCGGTGAGGAACACCACGAACAGGGCCACCATCAAGTACATGAGCCAGGGTTGCCCGTGCGGCAGCCACTGGCTCATGCCGTCGGCGAGCCAGGCGCTTGCCCCGGATGTCTGCATCAGCGTGGACAGGGTGATGCCGCCGCCGAACAGCAACAGCACACCCCAGTTGGCATGATGTTCTATGGTTTGCCAGCGGGTACTGCCCGTGATGCCCAGCAGCACAATGGCCAGCAGTGCCACCCATGTATCAAAAGACGACTCGATGCCAAGCAGGCTGGCCACGGGCGCGCCACCCACCCACAGGGCCACCGTCAGGAAAAAGATGGCGAGCGTGGTCCAGGCGCCGGTACTGGCAGGAAACGGTGCCTGATGACCGGCATCCACATCGGGAACATCGCTCTCCGGTCGCACCGCCAGGTAGAGCACCAGCAGCGCAAGGGGAAACAGTAGTGCAAATACCGGCATGCCGATGGCCAGCCACTGGTTGAACTCCAGCCCCAGTGCCGCCGCGGTGATGGCATTTGGCGGGCTGCCAACCAGGGTGGCAATGCCGCCGACGTTGGCTGACCAGGCCAGCGCCAGGAGTACGAACAGCCTGAAGCGCGGGAAGCTTTCGCCCACCGGCATGCACAGGCCCAGGGCCACCGGCAGCATCATGGCGGTGGTGGCGGTGTTGGAAATCCACATGGACAGCAAGGCGGTGGTGGCGGCGAGGATCAGGGCAGCCGGCAGGGCGCGGCCGCGCGCCAGGTTGAGCAGCCGATGGGCCAGCCAGCGGTCGATGCCGTGCTCCGACAGCGCCGCGGCCAGCGCAAAGCCGCCCAGGAAAAGTCCGATCACCGGATGCGCGAAGCCGGCAAGCGCCGTCTTGACCGGAGCCAGCCCCAGTGCAATCCCGACCACCGGCACCAGCAGGGCGGTATAGGTCAGCGGCAGGGCTTCGGTGAGCCACAGCAGGCCGATCAGCACGAACAGGGCAAGCCCTGCCGATACTGCCGGATCGCTCGGCACCAGTGCAGACAGCAGAGCCGCTGCAATGGCAATCAGTATGCGCAGACTGTGCATGGTCGCTCCAGGCTTACGGGCCGTGCGGACAGGGAGTCATAGACCGGAGCATGCCGGGAGACAGTGATATGCTCAAGGTTTTGCAACGTTGTTCAGGGAGATAGCAACATGAGAAACAACAACGGGTCAGCGCTGAAGATTGTCTGGGTGCCGCTGCTGCTGGTGGTCGGCCTGGTCTTTCTGTTCTCCATGGCGTACACGGTGGATACCGGTAACGTTGCCGTGGAAAAGACCCTCGGCAAGGTGGACCTGCAGGAAAAGACCGAGGGCATCCAGTTCAAGATGCCATTCCTGACCTCGGCGCGAGAGTACAGCGCCAAGGTTATTGCCGTGGACCTGGAAAACCTGACCCCCAAGGCCAGTGATAACCTCAGCCTGCGTGATCTTGATATTACCATCTTCTATTCCGTCGCCCGGGATCGTATCGCCGAGCTGAGCGTCAAGTATGCCGCCTCGGAAGTGGAGGGTAAGGAGGCCTGGTGGCCGGCCTACCAGCTGGTCTGGCGTGAGGCGCGCAGCGTGGTGTACGACTCGGTGTCGGAGATTCCTTCGCTGCAGCTGCACAAGCAGCGTGAGTCACTGCAGATGCGGGTACAGGAAGACCTTGCCACGCGGCTGGAAGAAAAAGACCCGGGCGTATTCCTGGTGGACCGGGTTGTCATCCGGGCCCTGAATACCGACCCGACCATCGAAAAGGCGATTCAGCAGGCGGTGCAGAACGAGAAGCGCCTGGAGGCCAAGAAGGTGGAAGTGGAAATTGCCGCCAAGGATGCGGAGATCGAGATCAAGCGCGCCGAGGGTATCGCTCGCGCCAATGAGATCATCAACGAAAGCCTGACGCCGGAGTACCTCCAGCATGAATTCAACCTGGCGCTGATGAAATCGGCGGAAAATGGCAACCAGATGATGGTGGTGCCGGCCAACATGCAGGGCCTGATCACGCTGGATCCCAAGCGGGTGCAGATGAAGTAAACCGTCGGCCGGCATTCCGCCGAGGACTGGAAGCACAAAGCCCCGCACTTGGCGGGGCTTTGTTCATTGATCTGGTGCCCGGAGGTGGGT
>MRWG01000072.1_pt1 | contig 205374 bp, 203 predicted proteins | sample 1013341 | NCBI WGS metagenome assembly MRWG01 (sample SAMN06117577, study PRJNA244670) | biofilm metagenome | biome: Water; feature: Cathode Biofilm; material: Biofilm; isolation source: microbial consortium enriched at the cathode of a solar microbial fuel cell | place: USA: District of Columbia...
GCCGGTGGCCGTCTAGCCGATGGGCGGGGGGCTCTCCCATCCGGTGGCGCTGGTCGTCGCGATCGCCGACAACGGCGTGATCGGCGCCGGCCCGGCCGGCTACACCGCCGCGATCTACGCCGCGCGGGCCAGCCTCTCGCCGCGCCTCGTCGCCGGCATGCAGCCCGGCGGCCAGCTGATGATCACCACGGACGTGGAGAACTATCCGGGCTTCGCCGACGTGATCCAGGGGCCCTGGCTGATGGAGCAGATGCAGAAGCAGGCCGAGAATGTCGGCACCGAGATGCTCTACGACCTGATCACCGCGGTCGATTTCACGACCCGGCCCTTCCGCTGCACGGGCGACAGCGGCACGATCTACACCGCCGACAGCGTCATCATCGCGACCGGCGCGCAGGCCCGCTGGCTCGGGCTGGAGAGCGAGCAGCGCCTGCAGGGCATGGGTGTGTCGGCCTGCGCCACCTGCGACGGCTTCTTCTTCCGCGAGAAGGAGGTCGCGGTCGTCGGCGGCGGCAACACGGCGGTGGAGGAGGCGCTCTACCTCACCAACCACGCCTCGAAGGTCACCCTGATCCACCGCCGCGACGAACTGCGCGCTGAGAAAATCCTGCAGGAGCGGCTGTTCGAGCATCCGAAGATCGAGGTGATCTGGGATCATACCGTCGACGAGATCCTGGCTTCCGGCGAGCCGGCCGGCGTCTCGGGCATTCGGCTGCGGAACACCAAGAGCGGGGAGACCCGCGAGATCGCGGTCGACGGGGTCTTCATCGCGATCGGCCACGACCCGGCGACGAAGATCTTCCAGGGCGCGCTCGAGATGGACGAGAACGGCTACATCCTGACCGCGGCCGACTCGACGGCGACCGACGTGCCGGGCGTCTACGCCGCCGGCGACGTGACCGACCATGTCTACCGCCAGGCGGTGACGGCGGCCGGCATGGGCTGCATGGCGGCGCTGGAGGCCGAGCGCTTCCTCGCCATGGGCGGCGCGCAGAAGGCGGAGGCGGCCGAATAGCGCCGCCTTCGGCGGGCCGAAACGGCGCGGCCGCCAAATTGTCATACGCGCCACATTGCCGTGCGCGCGCCGGTGACGTAGCATGATGCCTCACGCTGCTCGGCTGATCGGTGGGATCGGTCGGTGCTCCGCTGGGCGAGAGGGGAACGAGGCGCGCATGTTCGGAAGCAAACGACCGGAACCAACCAGCCCGTCCCCCGCCCCCTCCGCCGGACGTGAGGCCGAGCGCGAGACGCCGGCCGCCGGCTCGGCCGTGCCCGCCGGCAAGCCCTCGCAGATCGCCGAGGGCCTTTCCATCGTCGGCGAGATGTCCGGCGACGGCGACGTCGATCTCGACGGCCGGCTGGAAGGCAATCTGCGCTGCCGCGCGCTGGTGATCGGCAAGAGCGGCGAACTGGCCGGCACGGTGACCGCGCAGCAAGTGACCGTCCACGGCACGGTGCGCGGCGACATCCGCGCGACCCAGGTGCAGCTCTCGGCTACGGCAACGGTGATCGGCGACGTGCATCACGAGGTGCTGGAAGTCGCCGCCGGCGCGCGCATCGAGGGGCGCTACAGCCACGGCCTCGCCAAGGCGGAGCGCAAGGCCGCCTCCGACACCGCCAAGGACCTCGCCAAGGAAGCCCCGCCCAAGCCGCCGCAGCGCCCGCTCGCCAAGCCCGGCAACGGCGCCGGGGCCAGTGCGGGCCAGGCGCGCCCGTCCGTTGCCGCCGAGGCGGGCCGGGCCACCCCTTCCGACGCCTGACCGGTCTTCAGCGACCCCAGCCGGCGCGGTACGCCTCCGCTTCCGTGCAGAACCAGCGATCGCCGGCCGCGCGGTCGACCGCCGCCTTCGCGTATCCCGGATCGAAGGGCAGCAGGATGCGCCGCCGGCCCGACGCGTCCCGCACGCCCTTGACGGCGCAGCCGCGCTCGTCGGCGATATGGGTCAACACGCGGTGGCCGGCGCGCCAGTCCCAGGGCGTGACGTAGAGCCCGCCCCACAGACCCGCGCCGCGCGTGCGTCCCTCGTTCCGGTTCGGCCAGTAGTCGCGCGGCCCCGCGGGATCGACCAGCGCCAGGCCCCGCGTCGCCAGTTCGGCGGCGAGGTCGAGGCCGATTTCCAGCTTGCATTTCGCAGCGATCCAGCCATCCGCGTCCGGCAGGCTCTTCGCGACGCAGCGCACCTGCTTGCCATGGGCGAATTCCGTCAGATGCGTCGTCGCCTTCGCCCCGCAGTCCCATTCCGCATTGTCCCGCCGGCAGGTCTGCGCAGGCTCCGGCGCGTCGACGCCGTAGAGCGCGATCCTGACCCCGCCGACCGTCAACCGGTCGCCGCTCAGCACCTCCGCCGTGCCGACGACGGGCTCCGCCCGGGCTGGAAAGGCTACAAGCAATAGCGCCGATAGCGCGAGGGCGATTGGCCGGAACATTCGCGATGGTCGCACGGTACATCGCCGCCGTCGACGGCGGACGCGGGTCGCCGCAGTGCGCCTCATCACCGTCCAGCAGTGAGAACACGCAATACGGGCTATTTTATTTTTTTACTCGAAAAATGACCATACATTTGCTAAGGTTTAGGCTAACCATATGATCCATTTTGATATTTTTCCGACTTTGAGGCAGTGCATGCGCTGGGGGGCAGACATGGAAAACGGACACCTGACGATACCCGGCTTCCTATTCGGGTATGATGAGCGGTCGCTCTACATTACATCAGCTCTTTGCATGCTTGCCGTCGTCATCACGGCTTATCGGCGCTACACAATATTGGAGGTCAATTTCGAGACTCATCAATTCAAAAAACACACCAGAATTTGGACAACCGGTATTAGATTCATTCTATCTTCTTTAGTTTATATTTTTATCACGGCATTTTTATTTCGACTCCTCATAGAAACCCCGGACTTGGTTACGTTCTTGCTTGAAAATCTTGGCATCAGCATTCCGTTCAGCCCACAGAACATCGATGTCGCTTTGCCGATAGGTGTTGCGATCCTGCTCTACGTGGCGCCGAAAGTGCCGCCCTTCCGCGCGGTCGACCGATCGTTGCGCGCTGTTCTACAGCGCTTCGGCGCAATTCCCAGTCGCGTTCGAAGCATCATGGTGCGGCTGGAGCAGAGCGACCTTCAGCCCCCTGCGAGCATCACCGGCCATTCCCCGGAAGGCATCTCAAACTCTCCGATTCCCGAGATCATTGGACCGGGAACGGACTCGCTCGAGACCAAGATGAACCGTGCCGCTGCAATGCAGGCAATGATGAACCAATGGGCGCGGACCGACTCAGAGTTCAATGTCTATCACAACGAACACAAAACCGCGCTCGACCAAATTGGGGCGGCATACGAATCCCTGAAGGATAAGTGCGATAACGCCATTGCCGGACACAAAGCTTCTGATGCACCAGAGGACACTTCACCTCTGGAGCCGTGTCGTCCAAAGATCGACGAGGTTCTGATGTACCAGCACATGGCGTTCGCCAGCGCCCTGCTCTCGAAGACTTGGAAGGGACGCATTCCCGCCAGCACACTGCGCCTGCATGGCTTCTCCGAGCCGACCCAGATAACGCCGACCGAAGCGCCGGTGCGCGACCGCGTACTCGGCGAAGCCGCCCTCAACATCGCGAACGATTTCGGCTTCCTCATCCTCTTTCTTCTTTTTGTCGTCTATCCCGTGCTTTTCTTCACCATGCATTTCGGCTTCGGCTACCAACCGACCGAGCTCATAGACGGTGTGGACCAACCGGAGCCATGGTGGGTTCCGGCACTGCTCTGGCCGGTGAAGATTGTCGGCATAATTGCCAGCATCGCCGGTCCCGCAATCTTTCTGAAGGTACGGCTTCACACTTCCGAAAGTCGCTTTTGGCGAAAGCTGTCCGAACGTGAGGGGCGCAACTATCTGATCTATGCTGTGAGCGGCATCACGAGTTTCGTGCTCGCCGGCGCCTTCCTTTTTCTGGGGGAAGTACTCGGCCCCTATCCGGTGGAATTCTCGCAGGCGCTCCTCGGTTCCATGGGGTCGGCTCTGTTCGCCCTGGCCGTCGCTGTGGGCCTCACCTTCAGCTTCGAGACCCCCGAGGCCGGGCGGCTTCAAGAATGGGGCGAAGCCGTCGCGATCGGTTTCGCCGGCGCCATCCTAGGAACCGTCGGCTTCGTGGCCACCCACTCTGCCGCCGAACAGGGGAACTGGCCCTACGTCGCCGTCTTCTGCTTTGCTGTGGCTGCGGCGACCGGCAAGTTGTTGCCAACCGCCTTCCGCGCGAACATCCAACCTGACCTCGACGGGGGAACGCAGCGCGCAAACGAATCGCGCTGACGTCGCGTTTGGTGCGGGCGGCCGGACTCGAACCGGCACGGGGTGTTGCCCCAAGCGATTTTAAGTCGCTTGCGTCTACCAATTTCGCCACGCCCGCGTCGCGCGAAAGACCGCGGCGACGCTATCGCGTGGCACTCGATTTTGGAAGGGAGTAGCGCCCGGTTCTAGCTGTCGAACAGACCGCGGGCGCGCTCGATCAGCGCGTCGAACCAGCCGCCGAGCGTGTCCATGAGGCCCGCGCCCTCGGCCGCCGCCTCTCCGGCCGCGCCGTCCGTCGGGGTGCCCACCGTGCCGAGGAAGAGGCCGATCGCGCCCGCGATCGCCAGCGCCAGCAGGATGGTCAGGAACCAGGACAAGAGGCCGGAGCCGCCGCGGCGCCGGCGCCGGGCAAAGCGGCGTTCGCCGAAACCGACATCGGGCTGGACGTGGTTGCGCAGACTCAAGGGCACCGTGCCCCCCAGCGTGTCGCCGCGGTCGAGCCGGATCTTGCGTCGCGAATACCGGTAGCTCACGCCCATGCCCATCCATTCCTGCTTCGCCCCGCCGCCGAACCCGTTCGGCGGACCCGGGCGCACCCCCTGCTACCGCGCGCGCTTTTCGGGTTCAAGCCCCGCCCCCGAGCCTCGGCCCTGGGGGCGATCGCGCGGATGCGGTGGAGCGATAGCGCCCACGACACCACCCGGCGATGGCGAGCCGAGGACCGGAATGTGACGGAACGGAGGCGTCTGCGCTAACCTCCACCTCGATGGAACGGGACTGGACATTCTATGCCGGATTGGCGGTCGGCGCGGTGCTGCTCTGGCTGGTCGCCCGCCGGCGCCGGGCCGGCGGCGGCGAGTGGGCGCGCCTGCTGCCGGTAGCGATCGCGGTCGCGCTGGCGATCGGGCTTCTGCTGCTGTTGCAGGATCGTTGGTGACCAGAATCGCCCATTCCGCGTAGTTTTTATTTTTTCTCGATATACGTGCGTTCGCTTCTGACCTATGCTGACGGCTTCGGTCACCGAATGGGGAGCGCCGTTCCATGAAATCGAGATTCACGACTCTCGCGGCGACGGCGCTGGCCGCCCTCTGCGCGATGGCGATCGCGACGGCCGAGGCCGCGCCCAAGCCGGGCTGCGCGTACGAGCCGATCGATCTGGAACGCTATGGCGGCGCCAAATTCGCGGCGCCGGACGAGGTCCGCTCCCGCAACGGGATGCTCGCGCTCACGCTCACCATCGACTATTCGACGCAGAAGATCGCCGGCTGCGAGACGCGACTGCGCACCTACAACGGCAAGCTGGTGGGGCCGACGCTGCGCGTGAAGCCGGGCGACACGATGCGGATCCGCCTCGACAACCGGCTGCCGCCCAATCCGCCGCGCCGCGGTCACGACCCGAACACGCCGCACGACTTCAACACGACCAACCTGCACACCCACGGGCTCTGGGTCTCGCCGCTCGGCAACGGCGACAACGTCACGCTCCGGATCGAGCCGGGCACCCGCTTCGACTACGAGATCGCAATCCCGGCCGACCATCCGCCGGGCACCTTCTGGTACCACGCGCATGTCCACGGCTCGACCGCGCTGCAGGTCTCCAGCGGCATGGCCGGGTTGATCATCATCGAAGGCGGGCTCGACGAGGCGCGCCACATCGCCGGCGTCACCCAGCGGCTGATGGTCTTCCAGCAGATCTCCTACAACCAGCAGGGCGTGATCGAGAATTATGACGGCTTCGGCCCCAACACCTGGGGCCCGTCGCATCGCCAGACCACGATCAACGGCCAGATCGTGCCGACGATCGGGATGAAGGGCGGCGAGGTGCAGCGCTGGCGCATGGTCCATGGCGGCGTGCGCGAGACCATCAGCCCGACGATCCGCCGGTTCGAGGCGGCCGCCGACTATGCCGACCAGGAGGCGCTCTACCGCGCGCTCGGCGCGCTGACGCCGGAGCAGGTGAGCGCCCTGCCCCGCGCCATCCCGTTGCACGAGATCGCGGCCGACGGCCTCGCCTTCGGACGGGTCGACAGCTGGGACGTGATCGAGCTGCAGCCCGGCTATCGCAGCGACGTGATGGTCAAGGCGCCGGCCGTCGCGCGGCGCACGACCTATCTGCTGACGGACAACGCGCTGCCCGGGGAGGAAGGGCTGCTGGGCGAGCCGGAGACGGAACGCATCCTCGCCCGCATCGTGGTCGAGCCGGGCGACGCCGGCGACCAGCTGCCGACGACGCGGGACGTCGCGCCCTATCTGGCGCACCAACCGATCGACAGGCTCGACGGGGAACCGCAATCGGTCGTCTTCAACCTCGCCAACCGGCAATGCGACGTGACGGGCAAATGTTCGCCGCGCAACTGCAACCCCGAGACCGACCCCAACTGTTCCTTCCGCTTCATGATCTCGGACCGGACCTATTCGACGCTCTACAGCCGCGCGCCCAAGCTCGGCACCGCGGCGGAATGGACGCTGTCCAGCATGGCGGCGAACCATCCCTTCCACATCCATGTGAACCCCTTCCAGGTGACCCGCGTGGGGCCGGACGGGCGGAATCAGATCGTCTGGAAGGACACGCTCTTCGTCCGCCAGGGCGCCGCGCCGGTGAAGGTGCGCACGCGATACGAACGCTATATCGGCACCTTCGTGATCCACTGCCACATCCTCGACCACGAGGATCAGGGGATGATGGAGCTGGTGACGATCGTGAACTAGCGAGGCCTAGCCATCCTCGCCGGCACGCGCCATCACCGCGAGGAAGACCGCGAGCGGCCCGCAGGTGAGCGCCAGGCTGCCATAGAGGAAGAGCGTCCAGGCGAGCGGGTCGCTGGCGCGGGCGATCAGCGTGCCGATCCCGCCGACATCCCAATGGATCAGCGCCCAGGTGGCCACCGCCGCCATCACCAAGCCGATCCCGACATGGGTCAGCATGAAGCGGATCATGCGGCGTTCCATTGGGTGCAGGGACATGCGGCCTCTCCGTCCCGAGTTGCGGGTCACAGTCGTTCCGGCTCCGCGCCGAGCTCGCGGATCAGGCGCTCGACCTCCGACGCGGCGGCCGCGAGGTCTTCCGGATCGTCGCCGCGCAGCACGACCGAGAGCTCGAACCGGCCGGAGCCGTATTTCGGATAGCTTCCGATATCGAGGCCCGGATGTCGCTCGGCGATCCGCCGCAGGCCGGCGGCGACCGTCCCCTCCGGCAAGTCGCAGCGCACCGTCGCGCTCTCGATCCGCCGTCCGCCCTTCAACGTCGGGATCACGTGATCCAGCATCGCCGCCATGATGCGCGGCACGCCGGCCATGACATAGACGTTCTCCAGCCGGAAGCCGGGCGCGGCTGAGACGGGGTTGTCGATCAGCTCGGCCCCGTCGGGGATGCGCGCCATGCGCAGCCGCGCCTCGTTCAGATCGTGCTCGCTGGTCTCGTAGTGCCGCTCCAGCCGGGCGCGCGCCTCGGGGTGGATGTCGATCGCGCGATCGAAGGCGGCGGCGACGCAATCGGCCGTGATGTCGTCATGGGTCGGCCCGATCCCGCCCGTGGTGAAGAGGTAGTCCACCCGGGCCGAGAGCTCCTTCACCGTGCCGGTGATGACGTCGGCGATGTCGGGGATCACCCGCGCCTCGACCAGGCGGATGCCGATCTCGCCCAGCCGCTCGGCGAGATGCTTCAGGTTGGTGTCCTGGGTCCGGCCCGAGAGAATCTCGTTGCCGACGATGAGGAGGGCGGCGGTGACGGGTTTGTCTGTCATGCGCCCTAGATTAGCGCAGGCGCGCGCCGGGAAAAGCCCGCCCGTGCGCTTGTCTCGACGCCGGCTCCACGCGATAAGGGGGCATGGCCCATCTGCTCGCCATCCTCGGCACCACCCTCCCCTTCTTCGCCGTCATCGGCTGCGGTTTCTTCGCCACCTGGCGCCGGCTGATCGACGAGGCGGCGGCGAAGGGCGTCCATGTCTTCGTCTTCTATTTCGCGCTGCCCTGCCTGATCTTCCGCGCCTTCGCGACCCGCGACATGGGGGAGATCCTGCGCCTCGACTTCCTGCTGGCCTACGGGCTGCCGACGCTCGGCGTCTATCTGGCGGCCGTGGCGGCGGGGAAGCTGATCTTCCGCCTGCGCCTCGGCGAGGCGGCGCTGCACGGCCAGGCCGGCGCGGTCAGCAATGCGGGCTTCCTCGGCATCCCGCTGATCGCCGGCGTGATGGGCGAGGCGGCCGCGCTGCCCGTCGTGATCGCGATCTTCTGGGACCTGGTCGTCACCATCACGCTGTCGATCCTGCTCTTGGAGACCGACGAGGCGCGGGCCAAGGGCGACGGCGGACGCCTTCTCACGACGCTGGGCCAGGTGGCGAAGGGCACGGCGCTCAACCCCTTCATCCTGTCGATCGCGCTCGGCATCCTGTGGGCGGCGAGCGGCTGGACCATGCCGCAGCCGTTCGACCTGCTGACCGGCCTGCTGGCGGACGCAGCCGGGCCGGCCGCGCTCTTCGCGCTGGGGGCGAGCCTCTTTGGGCGGCCGATCTCCAAGGGCATCGGCGAAGTCGCGTCGATGAGCCTGTTCAAGCTCGTCATCCATCCGCTGGCCGTCGCGCTGGTGTGCTTCGTGCTCTATCCGGTCGATCCCTTTTGGGCGGCGGCGGGCGTGGCGACGGCGGCCCTGCCGGTGGCCGCCAACGTCTTCATCGTCGGCGGGCGCTACGGCCGCTACGTCGCGCGCGGCTCGACGGCCATCCTGGTCTCGACCATCGTCGCGGTTGCGAGTGTCCCGATCGCGATCGCGCTGCTCGGCGTCGGCTGACGCGGCGCACGCGACTCCCAGCGAAGAAAGCGTGTTATGCTGCGCGCCGTCGATCCTTGACGGAGCGCGCGGCCATTGGACCCTCTGAGACGCAATCTGCAGGACTATGCGAGCCGTCTCTACGGCTACGCCTTCGCGCTGTCGCGCAATCCGACGGATGCTGAAGACCTGGTCCAGGAGACTTTCGTCAAGGCGATGGGCGCCCGGCGCATGCCGCGCGATCCGGGCGCCTTCCGCGCCTGGATGTTCCGTATCCTGCGCAACGCCTATATCGACGGATGCCGCCGCGCGCGGCGCGAGGCGGCCCTCGATCTGGAACATGAAGAGAGCAAGGCCGACTGCCACGCGCCGTCGGGCGCGATCGACCCGCCGGTGATCACGCAACTGACCGTCCGCTTCGGGCTGATGAAGCTGTCCGCGCCGCACCGCGAGGTCCTCGCCCTCGTCGACGTGGCCGGATTCAGCTATGCCGAAGCGGCTGAAATCCTTGACGTTCCCACCGGAACCATTATGAGCAGGGTCAGTCGCGCGCGCGCCGCGCTGATCGAAGCGATCGGCGAGAGCAACGTCGTTCCCCTGCGCCAGCGCGGCCGGACGGGCTGACGGACGACCGAGAGAGCATGAGCGGCGAGCGCGACAATTCCTCCTCCGAAGCGCGATGGCAGCGCCTCAACGCCTTCGTCGATGGCGAGCTCGCCCCGCGCGAGGCGGCGCGCGTCGCCCGCGAGATCGCCGACGACCCGACGGCGGCCGCCGATGCGGCGGCGTTGGGCGAGATGAAGGCGGCGCTCGGCGGCGCGATCCCGCCGCGCGAGATCCCCGTCCCCGGCGGTACCGGCCCGGCGCGGTCCGGACGGCGCCGGGCGGTCGGCGCGGTGGGCGCCGCGCTGGCCCTGCTGCTGGTGGTGGCGGTCGGCTGGCGTCTGCTGCCGGGCACGGGCGCGACCGGACAGCCGGCGCCACCATGGCTCGCCGCCGCGCTCGGCCAGCACGAGACGCTCTCGGACATGACCGACCAGCCCACCACCCTGCGCCAGGCGGCAATGCCCGGGCCGGACCGCGCCTTCGCGCCCTATGTTCCCGACCTGACCGCGGGCAAGCTGCGCATCGGGCGGGTCCTGGGCTTCACCGGACCCGACGGCGCGGAGGCCTTCGCCGCCAACTACCGGGGCAATCGGGGCTGCCGGCTGACCCTTGTCGCCTTCGCCGATGGGGCCGAGGGCCTGGCGGAGAGCCTGCAGCCGCTCGGCCGGTTCGGCGATGTCGCGGCCAGCGGCTACGTCTGGCGGGTCGGCGGCGTGCGCTATCTGCTGGTCGCGGACGGGATGGACGGCAATCGCCTCGCCACGATCGCCAGAACGGTGCATCGCGGCAGCCACCTGCACCGCCCGATCGATCCTGACGGGCGCACCCGGATGGCCGAAGCCCGCGCCAAGAGCGTCCCCTGCCCGGTCTGATTTCCTGACCGCCCGAAAAAATCGTAGCCGGCCGGGAATAAAACCGGCCGCTCAACCGTTCTTCCTTCAATCGGCGTGAAAAAGCCGACGACGACGCAGGGGAGTCGCTCCCGCGTCCGAATGATTCCGTTCGGGAGGAAGATCATGGCTGAGAACGATCCCGGCCGGCCGGTCGAGGGACCGCCGCGCCTTTTCAAGATGTTCAAGGACGATCCGGAGGCGGCCGACCGCGCGCTCTTCGGGCGCACCCCCTATCCGGACCGGCGCGGGTTCCTGCGCGGCGCGGGCCTGGCCACCATGACGGCGATGGTCGGGATGGCGATCCCGTTCCACCGCAACATGCCGTCGGGCTTCATCCCGATGGCGCTGGCCGAAAGCCATGGGATGCTGGAAGGCAAGGACGGGCTGACGGTCCTCAACGACCGGCCGGTCAATGCGGAGACCCCGCCGCATCTGCTCGACGACGACGTGACGCCGACGGCGCGCCACTTCATCCGCAACAACGGCATCCCGCCGGAAGCGCCCGATGCCGGGGCGTGGCGGCTGACCGTCGACGGGCTGGTCGACGCGCCGATGGAACTCTCGATCGACGATCTGAAGAACCGGTTCGAGGTGGTGACCGAGCAGCTCGTGATCGAATGCGGCGGCAACGGGCGCGGCTTCTTCGATCCGCCGGCCTCGGGCAACCAGTGGACGCTGGGGGCGGTCGCCTGCTCGAACTGGACGGGCGTGCGCCTCGTCGACGTGCTCAAGGCGGCCGGCGTCAAGGACAACGTGGTCTATACCGCGCATTACGGCGCGGACGCGCATCTCTCCGGCGATCCGGAGAAGCTGCCGATCTCCCGCGGCGTGCCGATCGCGAAGGCGATGAACCCGCACAACCTGATCGCCTTCGAGCAGAACGGCGCGCCGATCCACCCGATGAACGGGGCGCCGCTGCGGCTCGTGGTGCCGGGCTGGCCGGGCTCCTGCTCCCAGAAATGGCTGCAGCGCATCCAACTGCGCGAGGTGGTGCATGACGGGCCGAAGATGACCGGCACCAGCTACCGCGTGCCGAACCGCCCCGTCTCGCCCGGCGAGGAGGTGGCGAAGGAGGACTTCGTCATCATCGAGGCGATGCCGGTGAAGTCCCTCATCACGTCGCCGGAGACGGGCGGGACGACGGACGAGCGCACGATCGAGGTGCGCGGCCACGCCTGGGCCGGCGACGACGTGGTGGCGAAGATGGAGGTCTCGATCGACTTCGGCGCCACCTGGATGGCGGCGGATCTCGACGATCCGGTGAACCCCTATGCCTGGCAGAACTGGAGGGCCAACGTCAGTTTCCCGCAGGCGGGCTACTACGAGGTCTGGGCCCGGGCGACGGACGACAAGGGCGTCGGCCAGCCGCATGCCATCGCCTGGAACCCGAAGGGCTACCTCAACAACTCGATGCACCGGGTCTCGGTGCGGGTCACCTGATCGGCGGATCGTCGGGCGGGCGCCTCTACCCGTCCGCCCGACGCCCGCGCCATCGCTTGTTCCAGGGAGTTCCGTCACATGCGTTCAGTCCTGGCGGCCGCGGCGGCCGCCCTTCTCATGCTTTCGACCAGCCCGGCCGACGCCCAGAACGACGAGTATGACGGGCTGCCGCCGGGCGAGGGACGAGACCTCGTCTACGCCTATTGCGGCGCCTGCCACTCCAACAAGCTGGTCGCCCAGCAAGGTCTCAACCGCGAGCGCTGGGACAAGCTGCTGGTCTGGATGGTCGAGGAGCAGGGCATGTACCCGATCGAGGAGCCCGAGCGCACCCAGGTCCTCGACTATCTCGCCACCTATCTCGGCGAGGACCACCGCTAGCGGGCCCGCGCGCCCCATCCTATTGTGCGCGCCATGACCGACCTTCGGCCTATGACCGCTGACGACGTTCCGGCGGCTCTCGCGGTTCGGCTTTCGACGCGCGAGAACGCGGTGACGCTCGCGGAACTGCGCGACGACTACGGCGTCACCCCGGCGGCCATGGCCGACGCGCTCAGGGCCGGCGCGGTCGTCGGCTGGGTCGCGGAGACCGACGGCCAGATCGTCGGTTTCGCGATGGGCAGCCGGCGGAGCGGCGAGGTGCTGGTCGTCGCGCTGCACCCCGACCATGAAGGCCAAGGCACCGGCCGGCGCCTGCTCGCCGCCGTGGTCGACTGGCTGCGCACCCTCGGCCACGCGCGACTCTGGCTCAAGGCCAATCCCGATCCCGATATCCGCGCGACCGGCTTCTACCGCCATCTCGGCTGGCGCCGCACCGGCCGGATGGTCGGCGCGGACGAGGTGCTGGTTCTGGACAACTGAGCGCCAACGCTACGCCAGATTCTCGATCTCCAGCGGCTCGATATCGTCGGCCGGCGTGAAACCGAAGAGCTGGGCGTAGAAGCTGAGCTCGGCCTCGAAGGCGCGCTTGATGCTCTCCGCCCGGCGGAAGCCGTGCCCCTCCCCCTCGAACAGGATGTAGGCGACGGGAAGACCCTTCTCGCGCAGCACCTCCACCATGGCTTCCGCCTGGTTCGGCGGGACGACCTTGTCGTCCTCCCCCTGCAGGAAGATGACCGGACAGTTGAGCCCGTCGGCATGGTGGATCGGCGAGCGCGCGCGGTAGGTCTCCGCCGTGTCGGGCCAGGGGCCGACGAGGGTATCGAGATAGCGGCTCTCGAACTTGTGGGTGTCGCGCGCCAGCGTCTCCAGATCGCCAATGCCGTAGCTCGACCGGCCGGCGGCGAAGACGTCCCGGAAGGTGAGCGCGGCGAGCGTCGTGTAGCCGCCCGCGCTGCCGCCGACCGCGATCAGCCGCTTCGGATCGACGAGGCCCTGCTCGGCCAGATATTGCGCGCCGCGCACGCAATCCTCCACGTCGACCTGCCCCCAGGCGCCGACGAGACGCCGATGATAGGCGCGCCCGAAGCCGGTGGAGCCGCCGTAGTTGACGTCGAGCACGGCGAACCCCCGGCTGGTCCAGAACTGCACCTTGAGGGAGAAGGCCGCCGTCGTCTGGCCGGTGGGCCCGCCATGGCTCATCACGATGAGGGGCGGCTTCTCGTCGGCCGGCCCCTGATAGTCGGCGTTCGCGGGCGGGTAGAAATAGCCGTAGGCCGTCGCCGCCTCGCCCGACGGCAGCGCGGTCGGAAAGGCGACCTTCCGGGCGATCGAGACCTGCTCCTCCGAGAGGCGGATGTCGGAGGCCTGGCGCAGCACCGTCTCGCGCGGCACCGCGAGGTCGAGCTGCACCGCCGCCCCCGGCGCGCCGGGTCGGCCGGCGACGAAGACCGCCGTGTCGCCGGCGCAGCGGATGCCGTCGAAGACGCACCAGCCGCCGTCGAGCGAGAGCGGGTTCAAGCGCTTCTCCTCGAGGTCGAAGAGGCCGAGCTGCCAGTCGCCCTCGACCGCGAAGGCGGCCAGCACGCGGCCCGCATCGAGGAAGCCGTAGGTGCGCATGCCGAACTGCCAGTGCGGCAGGCCGAAATCGGCGGCGACCTTGAAATGCTCCGGCTCCGCGCCGTGACGGTACAGATTCCAATAGCCGCTCGCGTCGCTGACATAGTGCAGCCGCCCGTCGGGCGCGTATTCCGGCTGGAAGATCGAGATGTCGCGGCCGCCGGCGATATGGGTCCGGGCGGTGACGCGGCCGGCGGCATCCAGCACCGCCTCGTAGCAGTCGGTGCCGTCCCAGGGCATGTTCGGATGGCGCCATTCGATCCAGGCAAGCCGCGTCCCGTCGGGCGAGAGCGCGGGCATCGCGTAGAAGTCCGCGCCCCCCGCCAGCACCTCGACCCGTCCGTCGAAGCTGATGGCGACCAGCTTGTTCTCCGGTTCGCCGTCGGTGATCGGGATTTCGGTGACCGCGATCAGCCGCTCGCGTCGCGCATCGAGCAACAGATCGGCATAGGCCGCGCCCGACGCCTCGGTGATCGGGCGGATGCCGCCGCCCTCGCCCTCGGCGCGGTAGATGCGCTGGTCGCGCGCGTCGACGAACCAAGCGCCGCCGAGGCCGGCCGCGATCGCGCCGCCGCCATATTCGTGCACCTTGGAGCGCACATTATAGGGCGCGGGCGAGAGGTCGCGCGCCTCGCCGTCCGGGCCACGCCGGACCAGGACGGTGCGGCCCTGCTCCCACGGGCGTTGCTCGGTCCAGTAGACCGCCTCGCCGTCGATCAGGATCTGGCCGAGACCGACCGCGCCGCGGGTCATCAGATCGGTGGTGATGGGAGAGGCCCAACTGCCGTAGGGCGCGCTTTTCTTGGTCGACATGGATCGGCGTCCCCGCTCTGCTTGGGTGGCGTCGCGGGGCGGCGCCCCGGCGGTTTCGGCGCGTTGAGCCTAGCGGCCCGCGTTTGCCGGGAAAAGGCCGCGCATGCGCCTCGCTTGCCCCGTTGCCGTGCCGCAGTATACTCCCGCCCCAGCACGCAACGATAAGGGCCCCCGCGCGCATCCGTGCCGGTCGAGGGGCCCGACGTCCGCCGGGGGGAGGCGAACGCCGGATGGCCGAGCCGACGATACTGGTCCTGAACGGTCCCAACCTCAACATGCTGGGCAAGCGCGAACCCGCGATCTACGGGGCGACGACGCTCGCCGACATCGAGGCGATGTGCGCCGAGACGGCGCGCGCGGCCGGGCTCGGCCTCGAATTTCGCCAGTCGAATCACGAGGGGGAACTGGTCACCTGGTGCCAGGAGGCGCGCGAGCGCCATGCCGGCATCGTCATCAATGCCGGCGCCTATACCCACACCTCCGTCGCGCTGCGCGACGCGCTGATCGCGGCCGAGGTGCCGGCGATCGAGGTGCATATCTCAAACATCTACGCGCGCGAGCCCTTCCGGCACCACAGCTTCCTCTCGGCCATCGCGGTGGGCGTCATCTGCGGCCTGGGTCCGCGCGGCTACGTGGCGGCGATCGAGGCGATGGCGGAGATCGTGAAGGCCGGACAGGAATGATCCGCGTGCGCCGCGCCCCGCATTAGGGGTTGAGCCCTCCGGGAGCGGAAGGCTACATGATGCGACCATTTTCCAGCGCCGGGCAGGGCCGTACGCGGACCCGCCGCGCCAAAATCGACGAGGCTTAAGGGGCCCCAGATGCCGAAACTGACCGTGGATGCCGAGCTGATCGAGACGCTCGCCGACCTGATGGACGAGAAAGGGCTGACCGAGCTCGAACTGACCGAGGGCGAGCACGGCTTGAAGCTCTCGCGACGCCAGGGCGGCCATGCCGTGGCCCCGATGCCGGCCGCTGCGCCGATGCCGGCGGCGCCGGCAGGCGGGCCGGAAGCCGGCGGCGCCGACCGTTCCGCCGATCCGGGCGCCGTGCCCTCGCCGATGGTGGGCACCGCCTATCTCGCGCCGCAGCCGGGCGCCGACAAGTTCGTGAAGCCGGGCGATCAGGTGAAGGAGGGCCAGACCCTGCTGATCATCGAGGCCATGAAGGTGATGAACCCGATCCCCGCGCCGAAGGCCGGCACGGTGACGGAGATATTGGTCACCGACGGTCAGCCGGTCGAGTTCGGCGAGCCGCTGGTCATCCTGGAATAGGCGCCGGGGGGAGTTCCGTTTGTTCGAGAAGGTTCTCATCGCGAACCGTGGCGAGATCGCGCTGCGCATCCACCGGGCGTGCCAGGAGATGGGCATTCACACGGTGGCGGTGCATTCGACCGCCGATGCCGACGCGATGCATGTGCGCCTCGCGGACGAGGCGGTCTGCATCGGCCCGCCGCCGCCCAAGGACAGCTACCTCAACAAGGCCGCCATCCTCACCGCGGCGACGCTGACCGGCGCCGACGCGATCCATCCGGGCGTCGGCTTCCTCTCCGAGAACGCCGCCTTCGCCGAAATGGTGGAGGAGCACGGCATCGCCTTCATCGGGCCGAGCCCCGAGCATATCCGCATGATGGGCGACAAGATCCAGGCGAAGGAAGCCGCCAAGGAACTCGGCATCCCCTGCGTTCCGGGCAGCGACGGCGGGGTCGAAACGGATGCCGAGGCGCTGCGAATCGCGGGCGAGATCGGCTTTCCCCTGATCATCAAGGCGGCGGCCGGCGGCGGTGGCCGCGGCATGAAGGTCGCCTACTCGATGGATGAGGTGAAGACCGCGCTCTCGATCTGCCGCACCGAGGCGAAGGCCGCCTTCGGCGACGACGCGGTCTATATCGAGCGCTATCTCGCGCGCCCCCGCCATATCGAGGTGCAGCTCCTCGGCGACGGTCAGGGCGGCTGCATCCATCTGGGCGAGCGCGACTGCTCGATCCAGCGGCGCCACCAGAAGGTGATCGAGGAGGCGCCCTCGCCCGCGCTCAATGCCGACCAGCGCCAGCAGATCGGCGAGACCGTGACCAACGCGATGAAGAAGTTGGGCTATCGCAGCGCCGGCACGATCGAGTTTCTCTACGAGGATGGCGAATTCTTCTTCATCGAGATGAACACCCGCCTGCAGGTGGAGCATCCGGTCTCCGAGATGATCTGCTCCGTCGATCTGGTGCGCGAGCAGATCCGGATTGCCGCCGGCGCCGCGCTCGACATCGTCCAGGAAGACATCGTGATCCAGGGCCACGCGATCGAATGCCGTATCACGGCCGAGGATCCGGAGACCTTCCTGCCGACGCCCGGCCGGATCACCGACTATCACGCGCCGGGCGGGCTCGGGGTGCGCGTCGACAGCCAACTCTATTCCGGCTACGCGGTGCCGCCCTTTTACGACAGCCTGGTCTCGAAGCTCATCGTGCACGGGCGCAACCGGAACGAATGCCTGATGCGGCTCAAGCGCTCGCTGGCGGAATACGTCATCGGCGGAATCAAGACGACGATCCCGCTGCACCAGAAGATCATCGGCGAAAAACGCTTCATCGACGGCGATTACGACATCCATTGGCTGGAAAAATGGATGGGCCTCAAGCGCTGAGGGGCCGCAATCCCGCCGGGGTCGAAATTGGGGGCAGACAAACGACCACCGGCCCGATTAGAATCGGACATGAGTGGATTGGACGGGACGCCGGCGCATGGAACCCCTTGACCTGACACCGGACATGCTGCTGCGGGCCTATGCCATCGGCGTCTTCCCGATGGCGGAGGATCGCGAGGATCCGGACCTGTTCTGGATCGACCCGCGCATGCGCGGCATCATCGATCTTGAACATTTCTACGTGCCGAAGCGCCTCAAGCGCACGGTCCGCTCGCGCCGGTACCGGGTCAGTTTCGACGAGGATTTCGAGGGCGTGATGGACGGCTGCGCGGAATCGACCGAGCGGCGCCCGCGCACCTGGATCAACGACAAGATCCTGACGCTCTACACCTCGCTGCACCGGATGGGGCACGCCCATTCGGTCGAGGTCTGGGAGGGCGACACGCTGGCCGGGGGGCTCTACGGGGTGACGCTCGGCAGCGCCTTCTTCGGGGAGAGCATGTTCTCCCGCCGCCGGGACGCGAGCAAGGTGGCGCTCGTCCATCTGGTGGCGCGGCTCCGGACGGCGGGCTACACGCTGCTCGACACCCAGTTCGTCACCAAGCATCTGGAACGGTTCGGGGCGAGCGAAGTGCCGCGCGCCGACTACCGGGCGATGCTGGCCGACGCGCTGAACCGGCATGCCGACTTCTTCGCCCGATATCGGCCGGACGAGGTGGAAGGCTTCCTCGCCACGACGGGCGACTGAGCTTCCTGGTCGTCCCGGGCGTCCTGGGGCTCATCGCCCGCCCGCCTTGATCGGGCCCAGGGCGCTGCCAATATCTAGGGCATGGGGACGGGGCCGGTTTCGGCCCGAACGCCGAGACGCCGGCCTTCCGTCGAACGGGAAAGGCAGGCATCGAGATGCCCTTCTATCGCGACCGGCAGAATGACGAGGAGCGCCGCCACGGACGCCCCGAGGCGGACGGCCTCGACAACCGCTGGGGCCTGAAGGCGCCGGACGAGGACGAGGACGCGCAGGACGATCGCAAACGCGGCGGGTCGGGCGGCGGCCCGAACCGTGATCCCGCACAGCAGAACGCGGCAATCCTGCGCAGCACCGCGCTGATGCTGACGCTGTGCCTCGCCTTCGCGCTGCCGCAACCGGATGCGCTGCTGGCACCGCTCTTTTCCGGCTATCTCTTCGCGGCCTCGGGCGCGTCGCTCCTGTGGGGCGTCTTCACCCGCCCGCCGGTCTTCGCGCGGCACCTGACCCATTGGGACCAGGCGCTGTTCCTGCTTGCCGCCAGCCTCTTCGCCGGGCTCTTCACCGACCCGGACGCCGCGCGCGAGGCGGTGCAGCACCTGCAGAACGGCGGCGCCGGCGGCACGCCGGCCGGCAGCGGCACCGGAGGCGGCGGCTGAGCGATCGCCGCGCTACTGGGCGGGGGGACTCTCGCCCGACTCGAGTTCGGGGCCGCGGCATTCCAGCACCCAGACGTCATAGACCGGATGCTCGAGCGCGTTCAGGCCCGGCGAGGAGGCGAACATCCAGCCGGTGAAGACCGGCACCGGCTCCTCCCCCGGCTTGACCTCGTCGATCTCGAGGAAGGCGGCGGATTCCGGCGCCTCCTGCGGCGGCGTCCGGTCGCAATGCCGCACCCGGATGTTGAGCGCACCGAACCGCACCGTCTGGCCGACCGGCGCCTCGAAGGTCGAGACCCGCGCGGTCACCTTGTCGAGCCCCTGAAGGACCGCGATCGCGCGCGGCACCGCGTGGCCGTCCGACGGCAGGAGGGCCGCGAAGGCGACCGCCCCCGCGAACCCGAGCGCGCCCAGGATCCGGCGGTTGACCACCCGGCCCCTCATGCCGACCCCGCGTCACCGGTCAGGCGCGCCGCGAAACGCAGACGGACATAGTCGGCCGACCAGGTCCCGTCCGCATCGCGCAGCGCGGGAGCCAGCCGTTCGGTCAGGGACGCAAGCGCCCCGGGGCGTTCCGCCTCCGGCAGCGCGCCGAGGAAGCTCTCCGCGAAGGTTGCGAGCCATCCGCTCACGTCGCCGGGCAAGGGCGTCGGCCGTTCGAAGAGTTCGATCCGTTCCACCGCGAAGCCCGCCGTCTCCAGCCGCGCGCCATAGTCCTCCGCCGTCGGGAAGTACCAGGGGTCACGCGACGCCGGATCGACGCCGCGCGCCGTCAGCTCGGCATGCAGCGCGGCGCGGATCGTCTCGACATTGCCGGCGCCCCCCATCTCGCCCACGAAGCGCCCGCCCGGCTTGAGCGCCCGGGCGACGCCCGCGATCACGGCGTCCGGATCGCGCTTCATCCAATGCAGCGCCGCATTGCTGAACACCGCGTCGAATTCGTCGGCGAAGTCGAGCGCCTGGCCGTCGACGACACGCGCGTCCAGCCCAGCGTCGCGCGCCGCCGCGATCTGCTCCGCGCTGGCGTCGACGCCGACGACGTCACAGCCCAACGCGGCCAATTTCGCCGTCAGCGCGCCCTCGCCGCAGCCCAGATCCAGGATGCGCTCGCCGGATTTGGGGGCCAGCCACTCGACGACCGGCAGCCCCAGTTCGGCGACGAATCCGGCCTCGGTCCGGTAACGCTCGGGGTCCCAATGCTGGGCGGGCGCTGCGGCCTCGGCGGCAGGCATCACTCGACCTCCTCGCCCGTCACCAGGAACATCACCTTGCCGAGCAGTTCCTCGAGCGCGATCGCGTCCTCCGTCCGTTCGATCCGGTCGCCGTCGGCGAGCATCTCGCCGGCCGTGCCCGGTTCGATCTTGACGTAGCGCCCGCCGAGCAGCCCGTCGCTCGCGATCACGGCCTTGCTGTCAGCCGGCAGGCCGACGTCGCGGCGCACGGCGAGCGTGATGACCGCCTGGTAGATCTCCTCGTCGATGCCCTGATCGATGACGGAGCCGACCTTGACCCCGCCGACCCGGACGTCGGAGCCGAGCGTCAGCCCGTCGACCGCGTTGAAGCGGGCCGTCAACTGGTAGGAGGAGCCGAGGCGCAGATCGGTCGACTGATAGGCGAAGACCAGGAAAAGTCCCGCGACCAGCAGGACGACCGCCCCCATGATGGTTTCGATGGCACTGCGTTTCATGACCCGATCGCTCCGTCCCTTGCCCTCAATCGCCCGAGAGGCTCGGCATGCCGAAGCCGCCGAGACCGTCGGAGCCGCCCTCGCCATCGCCCGCTTCCGCGTCGGACGCGCCGTCGGCGGGTGACGGCTCGTCCTCCGCCTGCTTCGCCTTGCGCTGCGCCTCGGCGGTCAGGATGACCTTCTGCAGCAGTTCCTCGAAGCGCACCGCGCTCTGCGTGAAATCGAAACTGTCGCCCGGCTGCATCATCTCGAGATCGCCGCCGGGGCTGATCTTCAGGTATTTTCCGCCGGCGATCCCCTCGCTCAAGATCTTGATCGAGCTGTCATAGGGGATCGGCACGCCCTCGCGGATGCGCATGACGACCACGGCCCGGTTCGTGTCCGTGTCGAGATACTGCTTCTCGACCTCGCCCACCGAGATGCCGGTCAGCAGCACCTCCGCGCCCGGCGTCACCCCGTCGATCTCCTTGAAGCTCGCGCTGATCCGATAGCCCTCCGCGCTGGTGGCGCCGGGCTGGCCGCTGCGATAGCTGACGACAAGGATCAAGGCGCCGATCAGAACGACCAGCCCGCCGATCAGGGTATGCAGGGTCTCCCGGCGCATCGTGGAGAAGGCCGAGACGGACGCGATCCCGCCGCTCATTCGGGGGTCCAGGCCTCGTAGTCGCCGGTCGCCCGATCGCGGTGCCCGCCGCGCAGCGTATGGCCCGGCGGCCGATAGGCGAGCGGCGTGCCGGTCAGGTTGGGCAGATGATCCTTCTCCCACGGTCGGCGCTTGATCTTGGCCGGGTCGGGAAAGTCCTGGATCGTGTAATGCAGCCAGGCGTGATGCATCTGCGGCACGCGGCTCGCGTCGTCCTGCGCGCCGGGGCCGCCCTTCGGGCCGGGCGCGGCGTAGATCACCCAGCGCCGGCGCCGCTTGCCGGCCGGGGCCGGGCTCTTGTCCTGATAGTAGCGGTTGCCGTAGGCGTCCTCGCCGACGAACTCGCCGCGCAGCCAGGTGATCACCCGGGTGATCGCGTTCGGCATGAAAACTCGCTCCTCAGAGGCTGTTCCGCTTGCGGCCGCTCGACCGATTGGCTTTATCGCACTGCCGGACGCATGCGTCCAGAGGCCGAAGGACAGGGCGGTCGCGGACTTCACGAGAGTCAAGAAATCTATATTTAGTATTTTACTCGATCATAAACACAAAATCCTTGAGCCAATCCATATCTGGTGTATCCTTCGCTTATTGGCCCCAAGGGGTAGCGCTCGAAAGCGGAATTTCGCGGTTTGGGGACCGTTTCCGCGCGGCGCTGCGGCCTTCGGCCGATCAGGCACAACCGGTCCGAACAGCGTTTCATCCTAATCCTGGCGCGAGGGAGCAATGCGGGTATCTCGACGATTCACCACAGACGGCGATTCACCTTACGCGACGATCGATTTCCGTCGAACGGATAGCGAGATCCGCAACCCCGACGGCACAACGGTGTTCTCGCTGAAGAACATCGAGGTGCCCGGCAACTGGTCGCAGGTTGCCTGCGACGTGCTGGCGCAGAAGTATTTCCGCAAGGCCGGCGTCCCGGCCGAGACCAAGCCGGTCAAGGAGGAGGCGGTCCCCTCCTTCCTGTGGCGGCGGGTCGCGGACGAGAAGAAGCTCGCCAAGCTGCCGGAAGAGGCGCGCTACACCCATGAAACCAGCGCACGCCAGGTGTTCGACCGGCTGGCCGGCGCCTGGGCCTATTGGGGTTGGAAGGGCGGCTATTTCGACACCGAGGCCGACGCCCAGGCCTATTACGACGAGATGCGCTACATGCTGGCGCGCCAGATGGCGGCGCCGAACAGCCCGCAATGGTTCAACACGGGTCTGCACTGGCTGCACGGCATCGACGGGCCGAGCCAGGGCCACCACTATGTCGACTACCGCAGCGGCAAGCTCACCAAGTCGAAGAGCGCCTACGAGCATCCGCAGCCGCATGCCTGCTTCATCCAGTCCGTCGCCGACGATCTGGTGAACGAGAAGGGCATCATGGACCTCTGGGTCCGCGAGGCGCGGCTCTTCAAGTACGGCTCCGGCACCGGCACCAACTTCTCGGCGCTGCGCAGCGAATGCGAGCCGCTGGCCGGCGGCGGCAAGTCCTCCGGCCTGATGAGCTTCCTCAAGATCGGCGACAAGGCGGCCGGCGCCATCAAGTCGGGCGGCACAACGCGCCGCGCGGCCAAGATGGTCGTGGTCGATGTCGACCACCCGGACGTCGAGCAGTTCGTCAATTGGAAGGTGATCGAGGAGCAGAAGGTCGCCGCCCTCGTCGCCGGCTCGAAGCTGCACGCCCGCCACCTGAACGCCATCATGCGCGCCTGCCATGACGCCACCGCGCTGGCCGAGGAGGCGCGCTTCGACCCGAAGGCGAATGCCGAGCTGAAGAGCGAGATCAAGGCCGCCCGGCGCGCCATGATCCCGGAGAACTACGTCCAGCGGGTGATCCAGTTCGCCCGCCAGGGCTATGCCGAGATCGAATTCCCGAGCTACGACACCGACTGGGATTCGGAAGCCTACAACAGCGTCTCCGGCCAGAACGCCAACAACACGGTGCGCGTCACCGACACCTTCCTCCGCGCCGTCGAAGAGGACGCGGAGTGGGAGTTGATCCGGCGCACAGACGGCACGGTCGCCAAGGTGGTCAGCGCCCGCGAGCTGTGGGAGCAGATCGCGCACGCCGCCTGGGCCAGCGCCGATCCCGGCATCCAGTACGACACCACGATCAACGACTGGCACACCTGCCCGAACTCGGGCCGGATCAACGCATCCAACCCGTGCTCGGAGTACATGTTCCTCGACGACACGGCCTGCAACCTCGCCTCCATGAACCTGATGCAGTTCCGGCGCGAGGACGGCAGCTTCGATGTCGACGCGTTCGAGCATGCGACCCGGCTGTGGACCATGACCCTCGAGATCTCGGTCCTGATGGCGCAGTTCCCCTCGAAGGAGATCGCCAAGCTCTCCTACGAGTACCGCACGCTGGGCCTCGGTTACGCCAATATCGGCGGTCTGCTGATGGCCTCCGGCCTGTCCTACGATTCCGACGAGGGCCGCGCGCTCTGCGGGGCGATCACCGCGCTGATGACCGGCGTCGCCTACGAGACATCGGCCGAGATGGCCGAAGAGCTCGGCCCCTTCCCCGGCTACGCGAAGAACCGCGACCCGATGCTGCGGGTCATCCGCAACCACCGCACCGCCGCCCATGGCTGGGCCGACGGTTATGAGGATCTGGCGGTGGCGCCGGTGCCGCTCGACGTGCCGAACGTGCCCGCGACGGATCTGGCCAAGGCGGCGTCCGCTGCCTGGGACCGCGCGCTGAAGAAGGGCGAGGCGCACGGCTATCGCAACGCGCAGGCCACCGTCATCGCGCCGACCGGCACGATCGGCCTGGTCATGGATTGCGACACGACCGGCATCGAGCCCGACTTCGCGCTGGTGAAGTTCAAGAAGCTGGCCGGCGGCGGATACTTCAAGATCATCAACCGCACCGTGCCGGAGGCGCTCGACCGCCTCGGCTACACCGCCGCCCAGGTGGACGAGATGGTGCGCTACGCGGTCGGCCACGGCACGCTCAAGGACGCGCCGGGGATCAACCACGCGACGCTGCGCGACAAGGGCTTCGACGAGGCCGCGCTGGCGAAGCTCGAAGCCTCGCTCGGCAACGCCTTCGACATCAAGTTCGCCTTCAACAAGTGGACGTTGGGCGAGGAGTTCTGCGCCGAGACCCTCGGCATCGCGCCCGAGGTGATGGACGACATGTCCTTCGACCTGCTCGCCCATCTCGGCTTCGCCAAGGCGGACATCCAGGCGGCCAATATCTACTGCTGTGGGGCGATGACGCTGGAAGGCGCGCCGCATCTGAAGCCGGAACATCTGTCGGTCTTCGACTGCGCCAACCCCTGCGGCAAGCTGGGCACCCGCTTCCTGTCGGTCGACAGCCACATCCGCATGATGGCCGCCGCGCAGCCCTTCATCTCGGGCGCCATCTCGAAGACCATCAACATGCCGAACGCGGCGACGGTCCAGGACTGCAAGGACGCCTACATGGCGAGCTGGCGCCTCGGGCTGAAGGCCAACGCGCTCTACCGCGACGGCTCCAAGCTCTCGCAGCCGCTGGCGGCCTCGCTGGTCGACGACGTCGACGAGGCGGAGGAGTTGGCCGAGGAACTGGCCGAAGCCAAACCGGCCGACGCCGCCCCGGTCATCGCCGAGCGGATCGTCGAGCGGATCGTCGAGAAGGCGGCCGAGCGTGCCCGCCTGCCCCATCGCCGCAAGGGCTATACCCAGAAGGCGATCGTCGGCGGCCACAAGGTCTATCTGCGCACGGGCGAATACGAGGATGGCAGCCTGGGCGAGATCTTCATCGACATGCACAAGGAAGGCGCCGCCTTCCGCTCGCTGATGAACAACTTCGCGATCGCGGTCTCGATCGGCCTGCAGTACGGCGTGCCGCTCGAAGAGTATGTCGAGGCCTTCACCTTCACCCGCTTCGAGCCGCAGGGCATGGTCGAGGGCAACGACGCGATCAAGATGGCGACCTCGGTGCTCGACTACATCTTCCGCGAGGTGGCGATCAGCTATCTCGGCCGCGACGACCTCGCCCATGTGCAGCCGGACGACATGCTGCCGGACACGATGGGCAAGGGCGATCGCGAGGGCGAGCTGCCGGAGACGACGGTCAACGCGATCGAGGCGATCCAACGGATCACCAGCCGCGGCTTCGTGCGCAAGACGGACCTGACGGTCTATTCCAACGCGGTCGCGAACGGCGGTGGCGGGCAGCCGGCGGCGTCGAACGACGCCGGCGCGGCGAGCCGAAGCCAGAGCCACACCCACGTCTCCGCCGCCGTGGCGATGGACGAGACCGTGATCGCGGAAACCGACACGCGGACCGAGCGCATTCGCGAGGCCCGCGCCAAGGGATATGAGGGCGACAATTGCGGTGAGTGCGGCAACTTCACCCTCGTTCGGAACGGCACCTGCATGAAGTGCGTCACCTGTGGCGCCACCAGCGGGTGCTCATGAGGCCCGGCCCTGCCTTTTCGCCGGGCGGCGCGAGCATCTAGCACGCTCGCGCATCGGTGCTCCCTGTGAACTGCCCCCGGCCCTATCGGGTCGGGGGCTTTTTCGTGTACGTCCCCAGAGAGGCGCGGCCGGAGAGGCTCGCGATTGCGTGCATCGTAATTTGGTCTTAGGACTTCAGGGATAGGCTCACGGCACTCTCAGACTAGGCGTACGAGGACATCTTCCATGGCTTTCGATGGGTCGGCCGCATACAAGCTGCTGGACAAATCGCTCTATCCGACGCGCGACGAGCCGCTGCCGATGAGCGCGATCGGCGACTATCCGATCCTGTCGGCGGTGCATCGCGCCTGGCAGGGGCTGTGCGATCCGCATCCGCCCGCGCGGATCAATCCGGAGGATATCCCGCGGCACACGCTCTCGCACCTGTTGCTGGTCGACCTCGACTATGTGGCGCCGAACGCGGTGGTCCGGCTCGCCGGCACGGAGGTCTGTGCGCTCTATGGCGGCGAGATGCGCGGGATCAGCGTCTTCGACTTCTTCGGCCGGGACGATGCGGAGATCGTGCTCGACACGTTACTCGACGTCGCGGCGAAAGGCGAGCCGACGCTCGCCAAGCGCGCCTACGTCTCGGTATCCGGCCGGCCCTGGCGCTACACGCGCCTGCTGCTGCCCTACCACCCGGAAGGCGCGCGCTGCACGCGCATCGTCAAGGTGGTCGAACCGGCGACGCTCGAGGAGATGGCCGCCGACGACTGAACGACGAGGAACGCCCTAGTCGACGAACGCCTTCTCGACCACGAAGCGGCCGGGCTTGTTGTTGGCCCCCTCGTCGAGACCGTGGGCCAGGCACATCGCCTTCACGTCCTGCAGCATCGCCATCGAGCCGCAGATCATCGCCCGATCCGCCGCCGGATCGATCGGCGGCAGGCCGAGATCGGCGGCGAGCCGGCCGCTCTCGACCGCGTCCGTGATCCGGCCCTGCCGCGGGAAGGCGGGGTCGCGGGTGACGGTGGTGTAGTGCAGCAGACGGCCCTCCACCATCTCGCCGACCAGCGGGTCCTCGCGCATGGCGGCGACCAGATCCTCGCCGTAGCGCAGCTCGCCCGCCGTGCGGCAGGTGTGGGTCAGGACCACCTGCTCGAACTTCTCGTAGGTCTCTGGGTCGCGGATGATGCTGGCGAAAGGCGCGATGCCGGTTCCGGTCGAGAAGAGATAGAGCCGCGTGCCCGGCAGCAGCGCGTCGAGCACCAAGGTGCCGGTCGCCTTCTTGCGCAGCAGCACGGTATCGCCGGGCCGGATCTTCTGCAGATGCTGGGTGAGCGGGCCGTCCGGCACCTTGATCGAGAAGAATTCCAGCGTGTCGTCCCAGGCCGGGCTGGCCATCGAATAGGCACGGAAGACGGGCTTCTCGGCATTGGGCAGGCCGATCATCGCGAATTCGCCCGAGCGGAAGCGGAAGCTCGTGGGCCGCGTGATCCGGAACCGGAAGAGCCAGTCGGTATAATGCTCGACCTCGGTCACGGTCTCGGCGAAGACGTTCTCCGGAATCGGAAAGGCCGGCGTCGCCGCCGCCTCGCCCGCATCCGGCGCCCAGGCGCCTCCATCCATCATCACCCGCACTCCTTATTTAACACTGCGATAGCGTAAATAATTTATTTTACCGTCAGATCAAGTGAAATTAACGAGGCTCGTCGAGAACCACCGTTTCCACGGCTTTCCGCATCCGCCGGATCGGGCTAGACAAGGCGTCATGAGTCGCGCCTCGACCATTGATGCCTACCTGTTCGACCTCGGTAATGTGGTATTGCGCTGGCGGCCGGAAAAGCTGCTGCGCGATATCCTCGGCGACGCGCCGTCGGTCAAGCGATTCATCGAGGAGACGGCGCTTCCCGAACTGATCCTGGAGCAGGACCGGGGCCTCGACGCGCCTGGCTCCGAAGCCTGGGTCGCGGCGCGCGCGCCGCACCATCTGGACTCCTTCCGCGCCTACGAGGCGCGCTGGGTCGAGACGCTGGACGGCGAGATCGCGGAGACCGCGTCCTTGATCCGCGCGCTGCGCGCCGCCGGCCGGCCGGTCTTCGCGCTCAGCAACTGGGCGAGCGACCATCTGGCGCTGGCCGAGCCGCACTTCCCGATCCTGCGCGCCTTCGACGATCGCGTCATCTCGGCCGAGCATGGGCTGCTGAAGCCCGATCCGGCGATCTACGATCTGGCGACGGCGCGCTTCGGGCTGGAGCCAGCGCGTACCCTCTTCATCGACGACCGGGCGGAGAATGTCGAGACCGCGGCCGACCTCGGCTTCGCGACCCATCATTTCGACCCGGACGCCCCGCAGTCGCTGCGCGCCGCGCTGCCCGAATCCGACGCCCGGCACTTCCCGACGCCGAGCGCCGGCTAGGACCTGTTCGGGGACGGTCGTCGGCGCTACTCTCCTCGCCGTCATGAGTGCCGTTCCCTCCTTCGAGCTCGACCTGCCCGATCTCGCCGTGCATCGCGGCGATGGCCCGGTGCCCTATGCCCACCGGCTGACGGCGCCCGACGGTGTGCCGGGCCCGCATGCGCTGATCGCCGCCATCGTGCATGGCAACGAGCCCTGCGGCGCGATCCTGCTGGACCGCATGCTGCGGGCGGGCTTCCGGCCGGCACGCGGGACGCTGACGCTGCTCTTCGCCAATCCCGGCGCCTATGCGCGCTTCGATCCGGCCGCCCCCTTCGCCAGCCGCGCGGAGGTGGAGGACATGAACCGGCTCTGGTCGCCCGCCATCCTCGACGCGCCGGTACGCAGCCCTGACCACCGCCGGGCGAAGACCCTGCGGGCCCTGGTGGCGACGGCGGACACGCTGCTCGACCTGCACTCGACGCCGACCGACGGCCCGCCGCTGATCCTGACGGGCCTGGCGGCGAAGAACCAAACACTGGCCGAGACGCTGGCGACCGGCTTCGACATCGTGCGCGACGCCGGCCATGCGGAGGGCGTGCGCCTGCGCGACTACGGCCCTTTCGCCGATCCGGACGATCCGCGCACGGCTTTGCTGGTCGAATGCGGCCAGCATTGGCACCGGCGGACGGTCGCGACCGCCGCGGCCGTCACCGCCCGCTTCCTCGCCTGCCACGGCATGCTGCCGGTCGGCGATGCGACGCTGCCCGATCCGGGACCGTCGGAAATCCCCTCGCGCCTGTTGCGGGTCACCGATGCGATCACGGCGGAGAGCCCATCCTTCCACTTCCTCGACGACTATCAGGGCCAGGAACGAATCCCCGCGGCCGGCACGGCGATCGCGCGCGACGGCGATCGGACGATCACCACGCCCTATGACGACTGCATCCTGGTGATGCCGACGCCGAATGCGCGGCCCGGCCAGACCGCCCTGCGCTTCGCCCGGGAGGAGGCGGCGTGACGTTGCCCCCCGCGGCAGACCTGGGCCGGATGGCGCTCGCGCTCGCCGCGGGCGCGCTCGGCGGGCTCGGAGCCAGCGCGATCTCGATGCCGCTGCCCTGGATGCTGGGCGCGATGGTCGCCTGCACGCTGCTGGCGCTCGTGAAGGCGCCGATCGAGGGGCCGATGCCGATCCGCCCGCCGATGATCATGGTACTCGGCGTCATGCTGGGCAGCGGCTTCACGCCGTCGATGCTGGAGCGCGCTGGCGAATGGGCGGCGAGCCTCGCCCTGCTCGGCGCCTATATCGCGGTCGTCGGCGCCATCGCCTATCCCTACTTCCGGCGGATCGGCGGCTACGACCGGGTGACGGCCTACTTCGCCGCCATGCCCGGCGGGCTGACCGAGATGATGCTGGTCGGCGCCTCGTTCGGCGGGGACGACCGACGCATCGTGCTGACCCATGCGAGCCGCATCCTGCTGGCCGTGCTGGCGATCCCGATCTTCTTCCGGCTGACGACCGACATCGACATGACCGACCGCTCGCGCTTCGGCGTCTCGATGTGGGAGGTGGGCCTCGCGGACTACGCGATCCTGGTCGCCTGCGCCGTGGTCGGCTGGCCGCTCGCCCGGCTGGTGCGGCTGCCGGCGGCGCTGCTGGTCGGCCCGATGCTGGTGAGCGCGGGGGTGCATCTGGCCGGTCTCAGCGCCGCCCAGCCGCCGCTCGAGATCGTCAATCTGGCGCAGTGGATCATCGGCACGGTGATCGGCTGCCGCTTCGTCGGCGTCCACCGGCGCGAGATCCTGCGGGTGATCAAGCTATCCGTCGGCTCGACCGCGATGATGCTGGCCGTCACCTTCGCCTTCGCCCTGCTGCTGCATTGGCTGGTCGGCGCGCGGATCGACACGGTGGTCCTGGCCTACGCGCCCGGCGGCCTCGCCGAGATGTCGCTGGTGGCGCTGGCGCTCGGCACCGACGTCGCCTTCGTCGCGACGCACCATGTGGTGCGCATCATGCTGGTGGTGGTCGCCGCCCCGACGGCGTTCCGCTGGCTGCATCGCCCGCAACGGGAAACTGAACCCGACGCACCCTAGGGCGCCCAGAGCGCCGGGTCGCGCCAGACCTCCGGAACGGCGAGAGGCCCAACGGGTGGCGCGCCCTCCGCGAGGGCGAGCGACTGCCACGCCGGCCGCCACGCGTCCGGTATGGGACAGGGCGGCGAGACGGCCGGTTCGGGCGCGAATTCGAAACGTCCGTAGTAGCGCGGGTCACCGAGGACGAAGACCCGAGCGGTCCCCGCCGCGCGCAACCGATCGAGGCCATCGCGGACAAGCGCCGAGCCGACGCCCCGTCCCTGCCGGTCCGGATCCACGGCGAGCGGCCCCAAGAGCGCCGCATCAAGCGGCCCGTCGTCGACGGCGCAGCGGGTGAAGACGCAATGGCCGGTCGGCGCCCCCGGCGGGCCGGCGACGAGCGACAGGACGGTCCGGCGATCCATCCCCAGGAGCGCGGCCACGAGCGGCCGCAGATCCTCCGCCGGAAAGGCCCGGGCATAGAGCCGGTCGAGCGCGGCCCCGTCGCCAGCGGCACTCTCCCGGATCGCGGCGGCCGACATCAGCGGGATCCCCGTGCGGATTCAGTTCGCACGGATCGGCGGGCCGCCGCGCCGCGCCGCCGGCAGGCTGGGGTCGGTCAGCCCCCACTCGGCCTTCTGCGCGGAGAGCGTCAGCATGTGCGTCAGGCCGTGCAGCTCACGCTGGGTGAGGGTGAGCGCCACCTTCTCCGCGTTGTGGCCGCCGGCCCCCAGCTCCAGGCGCAGTTTCCCGTCCTTGTGCGCCGTGATGGTCAGACGCCGGACCAGCAGCGGGGACTCCTCCGGCGAGCCGGAGGGCGGCGCGGACGGCGCGTCGCTTTCGGGTTCCTCGGGCGGCGGCGGCTCGTAGGGCTTGCTGAAATCCGCGCCCTGCACCGCGCTCTCGCGCTGGAACTGGCTGACCGCGCGGCGCTGCTCCTCCGGCGCCGCGCCCGTGCCCTGCACATGGTCGAAGACCTTGGCCGTGGCGCCCAGCCAACGCTGCGCCATGCGCCGGGTGATCCAGAGCCGGACCTCGCGCCCCGTGGCGGGGTAGCGCATCAGGATGCGGTCCTCGCCCGTGTCGTAGGTCATCGCGATCTGGGTGCCGTCGGCCATCCGGGAACGCCTCGCGTCGCTAGCTGTATTTCAGCGTGATGCCGCCGTCGACGACCAGCTCCAGGCCGGTGACGTACTTCGCCTCGTCGCTCGCCAGGAACAGGCAGGCATAGGCCACGTCCCAGGCGTCGCCCATATGGCCCATCGGGCATTGCGCGTCGCGCACCTTCCACATCTCCTCGACATCGCCCTTGGCGTATTCCCCGGCGAGGCCGACCGACTTCTCCACCATCGGCGTCTTCATCAGCCCGGGCAGCACCGCGTTGATCCGGATGCCCTTGGCGGCGTACTCGACGGCCGTCGTGCGCGTCAGATGGTTCATCGCCGCCTTGGTGGCGTAGTAGGTGCTGTAGGGCACGCCGGTATAGCGGATCGAGGCGATCGAGGAGATGTTGACGATCGAGCCGCCGCCCTGGCGCTCCATCACCGGGATCGCGTGCTTCATGGCGAGATAGCAGCCCTTGAGGTTCACGTCGAAGATGCGGTCCCACTCCTCTTCTGGCAGTTCGACCACCCCGCCGACATGGGCCAGCCCGACATTGTAGTCGAGCACGTCGAGCCGCCCGTAGGCCTCAACCGTCTTCGCCACCATCGCCTCGATATCCGTGGATTTCGCGACGTCGCCGGAAAGCGCCATCGCCTCGCCGCCCTCCTCGCGGATGATGGCCGCGGTCTCCTCGGCCGCGTCCGGATTGATGTCGCTGCAGACGACCTTGGCCCCCTCGCGCGCGAACAGCGCCGCCGTCGCCTTGCCGTTGCCCCAGCCGGGCCCGACGGAGCCGGCCCCCACCACCAGTGCGATCTTGCCGTCCAGGCGTTTCGTCATCGCCGCTTCCCTCCGTTCTTCATGCCGGCCGCTACTCGTACCCCGCGCTGCGCGGCAGGTCGTCGTCGACCTCGAACCAAGCCAGCCGGTCGGCGTGGAAGATGTGGCGCTGGGGCGCCAGGTCCGCCGGCCGGTCGAGCGCCGTCAGCTCGAGCGACACCCAATCCGCCTCCTCGACGTTGCGGAATTCCAGATGGCTGCCGCAGGTCGGGCAGAAGCGACGCTGCGCCGTCGCGCTGGAGCGATAGACTTGCGGCGCGCCCTTGGTGTAGCGCAGCTTGCTCGCCGGGAACTCGGCGTAGACCTGCGCCGGCCCGCCGGAAAGCCGCCGACAGATCGAGCAGTGGCAGTAGCCGATCTCCCGCGGCTCGCCCTCGACCTCGAAACGCACCGCACCGCAGTGGCAGCCCCCTTCGCGCAGGGTCATGACGCCTCCTTTCGAGCCTCGTCCAAAGTCCGCAGCTCGGTTTTCAGGATCTTGCCGTAGTTGCTCTTCGGCAGCTCGTCGACATGGACGTAGTGCTTCGGCCGCTTGAAGCGCGCCATCTTGTCGAGGCAGAGCGCGTCGAGCTCTTCCGCGCTCGCCGCACCGACGATATAGGCCACCACGATCTCGCCCCAGTCGGGATCGCGCCGGCCGATGACGGAACATTCGCTGACGCCAGGGTGGGTCAGCAGCACCTCCTCCACCTCGCGCGGATAGATGTTGGTGCCGCCGGAGATGATCAGATCCTTCGAGCGGTCCATGAGCGTCAGGAATCCGGCCGCGTCCAGCGCGCCGACGTCGCCGGTGAAAAGCCAACCGTTGCGGATCGTCTTCGCGGTGGCGCCGGGATTGTCGAGATACCCCAGCATCACGCTGTCGCCGCGACAGGTGATCTCCCCCGACTCCCCCGCCGCGACGGGCTGGCCGTCCGCGTCGACGACGCGCACCTCCGTGTTGAGATAGGGGCGCCCGGCCGAACCGAGGCGCCGGCGCCACTCGGGATGGTCGCGGTCCGCGATCTCCTCGCGCCGCAGGCAGGTGATGGTCATCGGGCTCTCGCCCTGGCCGTAGATCTGGACAAGCCGAGGACCGAGCCGATCGAGGGCCGCTTCCGCATCTTCCGCATACATCGGCGCGCCGCCATAGATAACGGCCTTGAGGTTCTCCAGCGCCCCCTCGGGAATCTCCCCCTCCCAGCGCACCAGCCGGTTCACCATGGTCGGCGCGGCGAACATCGCCATGCCCGGCCAGGCCCGCCAGAGGTCGACGATCTCCGCCGGCGCGAAGCCGCCGCTTTCCGGCACCACGTTGGTCCCGGCATGGGCGAGGTGCGGCAGGATATAGAGGCCCGAGCCGTGACTCATCGGGGCCGCGTGCAGGCAGGCGTCGCCCGGCGCGACCGGCGCCACGTCGGCCAGATAGGCGGCCGTCATCGCCATCAGATTGCGGTGGCTCAGCATCGCGCCCTTGGGCCGGCCGGTAGTCCCGGAGGTGAAGAACAGCCAGGCGAGATCGTCCGGCGCCGTCTCCGCGAGCGGGGCCGGATCACTGCCGGCGATCAAGGCCTCGTAGGCCTCGCCCTCCAGCGCGACCAGGCGCCGCCCATCGCCCGCCGTCTCCGCCAGATCGGGGGTGACGAAGGTGAGCGCGGCCTTCGACGCGTCCAGAATGTAGGCGACCTCGTCGCGGTGCAGCTTGTTGTTGATCGGCACCGCCGCCATGCCGGCATGCCAGATGGCGGCCATCGCCTCGACATAGGCGGGATGATTCTTGGCGAAGAGGGCGACGCGCGCACCGGGCGCGAGACCCGCGGCGATCAGACCGCCCGCCAGCCGCGCCACGCGGTCCGCCATCTCGCGATAGCTGCGATGGCGCCGCGCGCCCCAGGCTGTCGCCGCGATGTCGCCGTGCGAGAGGCCCGCCTGCGCCACCCAAACCGCCAGATTCATGACCAACCCCGAAACTCGCCCTTGTCGGAACCTGCGGGCGAGTATGCCGAAGCGATGGCGGGCTTGCCAGACGCGTTCCGGTTGCCCGGCGCCGGCCATCGCCGCCTCGCGATTGACGCCTCAACCGCGCCGCGCTCTAACCGTCGGATGACCGGTAACCTACCTGCAGAAATTCGCATCCGTCCGCTCGCCGTCACGGACGCCCCCGCCGTGGCGGCGCTTGCCGAGCGGCTCAACCGGCATTTCGGAATCGACGCGCCCGCCTTCGGGGCGGCGGCGATCGAACCGCTGCTGGGTGGGCCGCGCCCCTTCCTTTACGGCTTCCTCGCCGAGCGCGCCGGGGCGCAGACGCGCGAGGCCGTCGGCTACGCGCTGGCCCAGGATTTCTTCGACACGGATACCGGCCGGATGGCGATCTGGCTGCTCGACCTCTATATCGAGCCGGACTGCCGCGGCGCGGGCCTCGGCCGGGCGCTGATCGCGCGGCTGGCCGGGCAAGCGGCGGCAGAGGACCGGGCGATGATCAGCCTCGCCGTCTACCGCGACAATCCGGCCCGGCGCCTCTATGAGCGCATCGGGGCGGCGCTGCCGGAGGAGGCATTGGTCTACGAATTGCGTGGCGAGGCGCTGGACCGCCTGGCCCGGGACGCCGAGTCGCTTTGACGCGACCGGGGCCGGGCGGCATGATCGCGGCCCTTCGCCAGCCGATCGCCAACCCAGCCGAGAGGGCGCATGCGACCGCCGCCGACCCGACACCCCCACCTGAAGCGCCAACCGATCCTGAACGCGCCGAAGATCGTGACCTGGATCGTCGGCATCACGGTCGCGGCGCACGTGCTGCGCATGGTCTCGATCGGCGGATGGCTGCTGCCGGAAGAGCTGATGGCGCGGGTCTTCTTCACGCTCGCCTTCATCCCGGCGCGCTACACCGCCGCGAGCGCGTGGGAGCATGAGCTCGCGGCGATCCTGATCTCGCCCGTCGGCCACACGCTGATCCATGGCGGCTGGGTGCATCTGTTGACCAACATGGGCTTCCTATTGGCCTTCGGCACGCCGGTCGCGCGGCGAATGGGGAGGCTCTCCTTCCTCGCGCTCTACGCGCTGTGCGCGATCGCGGGCGTCGCGCTTTTCACCCTGATCTCGCCCTACGACATCACGCCCCTGGTCGGCGCGTCGGGCGCGGTCTTCGGGCTGCTGGGGGCGATCATGCGGATCGCGCTCTATCCGCCGGCAGGGGTGCCGCCGGCCCCCTACCCCTTCAACAATCGGCGCACGGCCTTCATCTTCGCGGGCATCTATCTGGCGATCAATTTGCTGATGGGCTTCGCTCCGAGGCTCTTCGCGATGGAAGGTTCGATCGCCTGGGAAGCGCATCTCGGCGGATTCGTCGCCGGATTCCTGCTGATGCCCTTTTTTGACTTGCGCGGACGCCCTACGTAGAAATGCGAACTGTTCGCAATTCCTTGTCCCTGGAGACCCGTCCCATGACCGAGCCGGATGCCGACGCGCTCATCGATTTCCTGACCTCGCGCCAGTCGATCAAGGCGCTCGACCTCGCCGAACCCGCCCCGGACGACGCGGCGCTCGAGCGCCTGCTGCGCGCCGCGGTGACCGCGCCGGACCATGGCGCGCTGCGCCCCTGGCGCTTCCTCGCGATCCGGGGCGAAGCGCGCGACCGGCTGGCCGACGTGTTCGAATCCGCCCAGCGCGCGCGCGATCCCGACAGCGACGCGGACGCCATCGCGACGCTGCGCTCGAAGCCGTTGCGCTCGCCCCTGATCGTCGCGGTCGTGGCCGAGATCACCGAGAACCATCCGAAGGTCCCGCCGGAGGAGCAGGTGATCGCCACCGCCTGCGCGGCGCAGAACTTCCTGCTGGCGGCCCATGCCGACGGCTGGGGCGCGATCCTGCTGAGTGGCTGGACCGCCCAGGAGCCGAGCGTGCTGAAGGCCCTCGGCTTCGCCGAGAAGGACCGCATCATCGGCTATATCTACATGGGTACGCCGCCCGAGACGGTGCGCACCAAGAAGCGCCCGGACCCCGAGCGCTTCCTGGTCCGATGGGACGGCCCCGCCGGCTGAACCCGTCACATTTCCCGGCACTCCACAGCCGGAGAGCCTCGCGTACACCCTCGTGCAAGCGCGGCAAGAATCGCTTCGCCGCGCCCGAGACCACCGAGATACGTGGTATACGCATGACCATCCGCAAGATGCTGCACGCCACCGCCATCGCGGTTCCGACGGCGCTTGCCGGCCGGCGCGGCCAGCGCCGCCAACATCGTGGAGACGGCGGCCGACGATCCGCGCTTCAGCACGCTGAGCAAGGCGCTCGAAGCGACGGGTCTCGACGAGACGCTGGCGACGGACGGCCCCTATACGGTCTTCGCGCCGCCACCCGACGGCCCGTCTCCAAGCGGGCCTTCGCCGCCCGTCGGCCGCGTGCCGGCGGGCGGTTTCGCCTGTGCGGCCGACGGGTCAGGTGCGGGGGAGCACGGCTTCGTCCCGCAATGCGACACGCACCTGGGAATCGTCGGCCGTCGGGGGCCGGGTGCTGAGCCAGCTGGTCCAGCCGAGCCGCAAGTCGCCGCCGAGGCGCATCGGCGGAACCTCCTCGCGGCGCACGACGAGCCGCGCGGCGACGTCCACTTCCGGGCTGGCATAGAAGGTCGCCATCGCCCGTAGCGGACGATACGCGGCCTGACCCGGCAGGAAATCGAGGAAGCGCTCGAACGCCATCGGGCCGATCATAAGCTCGATGCCCGCCTGCTGGTCCCACACCCGGGTGCCAACCACCGCGCTCTGCCCCAGCCGGTTGTTGCGGCCCGCTGCCGGGCCGCGCCGCGCGCCCAGATGGGTCCATTGGTCGGGCTCCAGCGTCAACCAGGTGCCGACGAACTGGCGAAGCCGCACGGGCACGGCGAAATGGTCCGCCGCCATCCGCTCCAGCCCGATCGCCGTGCGCGGGCGATGCGCGAGCAGACCGGCATAGCGTTGCAGCGATCGGTCCGGCACATCCATCCGGTCCGCCAGATTGGCGGTGCCGAGCCCGATGAAGGAATCGAGGAAGCGGCCGATGCGGCTCTTGTGCGGCGGCCCGACTTCGAGCGCGAGCCGGTGCGCCTTGCGCACGCGGACCATGAGCGAGATCAGCCGATGATTGAAGATGTCGAAGAAGGCGCGCCAGGCCCGGTCCTTCTTCGCCTCGCGGGCGAGGAAATGCTCGGTCCAGGGCCGCGGCAGCGGCCCCAACGCGCCGGCCAGTCCGAGGAATCGCGTCACCATGCCCATCGGCCGGTCCGGCCGGTCGGGCGCGTGCACGTCGCGGATGGCGCTCGCCGGGAAGGCGAGCGAGGGGTCGGCGGAAAACCGCACAGCCTCGCGCCGCGGGTCGCCGGTGACGCCGACCGGAGCGGCCGGCGGCGCGTCCGGCTCCGCCCCCGAAATCCCGGCGCCGCCATCGCCCATCTCCAGCCCGCGCTCGGCCTCGATCAGGCGGACGGCCTGATAGAATTCGAACCGCCAGGGCTCCGCGCGGAAGACGCGGATCAGAGGAGGTATTGATCGCCGGCGCGGGGCGGCCATTTCTTCCAGATCCCTTCCTTCTGGGCCGAATGCGCGGTCAGCTGCGCGAAGCTGTTGACCGAGGCGTAGAGCCCGAGAAACCGGTTCAGCACGGCGGCCAGCAGGATCGCGCTGGAGCCGACATAGGCGCGCTCGTCGAAGGTGAGCGCGATGTCGCTGCCGCGCGCGAAGCCGCGCCAGGCATCCTGGCCGAGACGGCGCACGGCGCGGTGGCATTCCATGGCGACGATGCCGTTGATCTGCTGGTCGGCCGCCGGGTCGTCGGGCCGGGCATAGAGACGCAGGATCTCACGCAGGGCCTTCAGCGATTCGCCCGAATGGCTGAGCGAGAGGTAGTTGACCGAGAGATGCGAGACGAGGCGCCACAGCGTCTCGCCAGCGATCGGCGGGTTGAACTGCCGCGTCGGCTTGGCGAGCGCCTCGATGCCGGCGAGCGGAGCGCCCTCCTCGATCTGCAGGATGGTGCCGGCCTGAAGCTGCTCGGCCAGGCCCCGGTTGGTGCACAGCGTGTGGGCGTAGAGCGTGGTCGCCGCCGGCTGGCTCGCCCGCCAGTCGAGGTCGAGGAAGCTGATCCAAAGGTCCGTCCCGCGCAGATCGGCGCGGCTGGTCGCGTCGCGGCGCGCGTACCAATAGGCCCGCGCGTTGCTCTGGGAGGCCGCGTGGTTGTACGAGAAGAAGGGCTCGACCCGGTAGGCGTCGGCTTCCGGCAGGTTGCTGGCGGTGACGTCGAGGATCGAATGGATCTCCGTCACCCGCTCGCGCCGCCGGTCGGCGACGAGGCGGTATTCGCTCTGCCGGCCATCGATCCGCACCGGCTCCGAACTCTTCCGGAACAGGTTGACCACCGGCGTGCAGTGCAGCGCGAAGCTATCGGCATCGACGCTCATCCGCGCGCGCGGCGCCTTGTCGAGCAGAATCAGGATGTCGAGCGTGCCGTCCGCCGGCTGCCGGTCGAGCCCGTCGAGGTCGAAGAACAGGAACTTCTCCGGCAGGGTGAAATATTCCTGCAGCAGGCTGTAGGCCGGCTGGCCGTGCGGTGGCAGTTCCAGGATCGCTTCCTCGCGCTCGAACCCGACGGGGAGGATCGAGGCGGGGTCGAGCTCGACCGGCCGCTCGCGCGCGCCGTCCGCCAGCAGGGCGACACCGCGCGCATTGACGAAGAGCAGCTCGTAGAGCGCATTCGCCGTCACCCGGTCGGTGTTGAGGTAGAAGCGCAGGCGATCCATGCCGAGGTCGCGGATCGGCGCGTCGGTCGTCTTGATCGAGAGCCGCAGGACCGCATTGACCTCGGTGCGCGCATCGAGGAAGTCGTAGGCATCCGTCGTCTCGAAGCCGGCCCAGGCCACCTCCAGCGGCCAGAGGGTGACCGGATAGCCAGTGCGGAACCGGCAGGTCATGCCGTTCGGCGCGGTCGCGAACAGCGGCGTGCCCTTCTCGATCCCATAGCCGCCCGTCAGCTTGCCGCGCTTCGGATCCGGCCGGAAGCGGGCGATCGTCATCGAGGGCGTCGGGCTCGTGAACTGCGGATAGAGGATACCGAGCAACGCCTCGGGGATCTTCGGGAACTCGGCGTCGATGTTCTGCTGGATCCGGCCGGTGAGGAAGGCGAAGCTCTCGATCAGGCGTTCGACATGCGGGTCCGGGCTCTCGCCGTCGCCGATCTCGAGCCGCCCCGCGACCTTTGGGTAGGTCTCGGCGAAGGCACGCCCCATGCGGCGCAGATAATCCAGTTCGCGCTGATAGTGCGGCAGCAGCTCTTCGCGGTAGTCGTCGCTCACCCTTCGCCCTCCCTACCGGCGGCGTTCGAGCCGACATCCTCGCCGGGCGGCGCGATGCGCACCGGAAAGGCGAGCGGATGGGTGATCTGCCCGAACCGCATCTCGCCCGAGACCTCCACCTCCAGCGTCTTGATCTCCTTGTGCACCGCCGCGATCGTCACATTGACGCGGGCGAGCCGCGGCTCGTAGGCGGCGATCGTCTGGGCGATATGGCGCGAGAGGCGACGCTTGTCCTCGACGCTGTTTGTGAAGAAGCGATTGAGGTCGATCAGCCCGTAGTCGACGACGCTGCGATACTCGTAGTCGATGTCGGCTTCGGGCAGCGGACAGCGGGTGTTGAGCAGCACCCGGACCTCCCGCTCGATCGACTGGGCGAGCTTCTCGATCGTAAGCATGCGGCGGGGGATCGGCTCCGTGGAGACGCCTGGATTCTCGTCCGTCAGCCGCTCGAGCAACGGAGCGCGAACGCCGTCGTCGGAATGGAGCGGTCGCATGCCTTGCCTTTCATGCCGGACGGAGGATCGCCCGAAGACCGGGGGCGGCATCAGGCCGCGGCGCTCGCCCCGCCGCCGACATCCGCGGCCGCATTGACGGCCGCATTCTCCGGCGCGTTCGACTGGATCAGATCGATGGCGCCGATGCGCCTGATCTCCAGCCGCTCGTCCATGCCCGGGATATAGAATTGGAAACACTTGATCGGATGGCCGGTGTTGGCGGCCGCCACCTTGCCCTCGCGGCGGATCCGGCCGAAGGCGGCCCAAACCGGCACATCGAGCCTGGCGACGACGACGTAGCGTAGACCCGCCTTCTCGTTCGCGTAGGCGCCTGTGTCCTTGAAGACGTCGAGCGGCTCCATGCGGACGTTCTGGGCGAGGTCGAACCGTGCCTTATAGCCGACATCGCCCTTGAAGCGCTTGTAGGGCGACCACCATTGCGTCACCTCGCCGTGGCCGCGGCCCTTCGGGTTCTTCAGCCCCTTACGCTGCGAGAGCGTGAAGAGCTTCATGCCGCGCGGCAGTTCCACGAACAGGACCGGCCCCTTGAAGGACCGCCGGACATAGCCCGGCAGATCGTTCTTCGAGCTGTTCGGTCCGAGCTTGTCCAACATGCCATTCGCGTCCCTCGGGCGTGCCGGCCCCGATCACTCGCCCTTGTTGACGGTCACGTCCCATTCGGAGGCGATCGAGCCCGGCTCGGTCACGTTCTCGTCCTGGACCTTCACCTCCCACTTCACCTTGGTGTAGTTGAGGCTGACCATCTCGACCGGTGAATCGCCGCCGCCGCCGGAGATCGAAACCGACGAGACCATCGTGTTCTCGAAGGTGTAGATCATCTGCGGCGCATGCGCCTTCTCGCCCGTGGAGCGCAGCACCGTGAAGATCACGGTGCCGAGATTGGCGCCGATGCAGCACTTGAAGTTGAGCAGCGGAGACGACTTGTCGGCATATTTCGAGATCACGAAGTCCGAATGCTCGACCCGCCCGCGCGAGCGGCCGACGTTGGAGACGTCGGTATGCAGATGGTTGTGCACGGAGTGATTGAAGCTCTGGCACATGATCTGTTTTTCGTAGCCTTCGATGGTGGCTTCGCCCTCCACCCCATCGATCTTCAGGACCAGCACGTCCATGGCAGCGTTCCCCTAAATTGGCTGTTCGGTCCGGCCGATCACGCCGCCGGCGGCGGCAGTTCGGCCACCAGACGGACCGACGCGGTGAGTTCTTCCAGCTGGAAGTGCGGCTTCAGGAAGACGGTGGCGTTGTAGGCCCCGGGCTTGCCCGGGATCTCGCGCACGTCGATCCGCGCCTCGCGCAGCGGGAAACGGGCCTTGGTCGCCTGCGGCGCATCGTCCGTCAGCAGCACGTAGTTGGCGATCCAGGTGTTGAGATACTGCTCGACATTCGCCGCCGTCAGGAAGCTGCCGATCTTGTCGCGCATGATCGCCTTCAGATAGTGGGCGAACCGCGAGGCCGCGAGCACGTAAGGCAGCCGCGCGGAGAGCGCCGCGTTGGCGTTCGCGCTGTCGAGATTGTACTTCTTCGGCTTCTGGGCGGTCTGGCCGCCGAAGAAGGCCGCGTAGTCGGTCCCCTTGCAGTGGCAGAGCGCGATGAAGCCGAGGTCGGAAAGTTCCTTCTCCCGCCGGTCGGTGATGGCGATCTCGGTCGGGCATTTGAGGGCGATCTCGCCCTCGTCGGTCTTGAAGGTGTGCGTCGGCAGGCCCTTCACCGTGCCGCCGCCCTCGACGCCGCGGATCGCCGCCGTCCAGCCGTAGAGCGAGAAGGCGTTGGTGATGCGCTGCGCGAGCGCCCAGCCGGCATTGCCCCAGAGATACTTCGAATGGTCGCGCCCGTCGACATCCTCGACGAACTCGAAGCCTTCCACCGGCACCGTGTCGGGGCCGTAGGGCAGGCGCAGCAACACGTGCGGCAGGGTGAGGGCGACGTAGCGGCTCTCCTCGCTGTCGCGGAAGCTACGCCACTTGATCAGCTCCGCGCTCTCGAAGATCTTCGCGAGATCGCGCGGACCGCCGAGGTCGGTGAAGCCGTCCATGTCGAACAGACGCGGCGCGGCGGCCGAGATCATCGGCGCGTGGGCGGCCGCGGCCACCTCCGCCAGCTTCTCCAGAAGCGCCATGTCCTGCGGATGGCGGCCGAATTCGAAATCGACCATCAGCGCGCTGTAGGGATGGCCGCCGAAGGTGCCGTACTCCTCCTCGTAGATCTTCTTGAAGAGCGCCGACTGGTCGAACTCGACCGCCTTCTCCAGGTCGGTCAGCACGTCCTTCTTGTTGGCGTTCATGACGCGCAGCTTGAGCTGGGTGCCGGTCTCGGTGTTCATCACGAGATAATGCATGCCCCGCCAGGTGCCCTCGAGCGCCTGGAAGTCATCGTGATGCATGATCTCGTTGAGCTGCTCGGTGATCAGCGAGTCGATCTCGGCGATCTTTTGCGAGATCAGCGCGGCCGTGTCGGCCGAGACGTCGGTGCCCTCGGCCACGACGCTGTCGATGAATTCGCCGACCAGATCGACGGCGTAGGGTTTCTGCTCCTCCGCCCGGGCCAGCTTGCCCTCGGTCATGATCTGCTCGAGGACGTTCAGTTCGGTTTTCTCTTCGTCAGCCATCGCTCGCTTCCCTTGCCCCGTGCCGGCGCCCCTCGGGCCGCGGCCGGTGTCCCCCGCTGATATCGCGGGCGCGGATTACTCTTCGCCGCCCTTGGCTTCCTCGAGGAGCTTCTTGAGCTCCTTCTGCTTGTCGGCGTCCGCGACCATCTCGCGCAGGAGGCGGTCGAGATCGTCATTGCCGTCGAGCTTGGTCATCAGGTCGGCCAGGCGCCGGCGCGTATCGAACAGCTTCTTCAGCGGCTCGATCTGGTTGACCACGTTCTCCGGCTCGAAATCGTCGAGGCTACGGAAGATCAGCTCGACATTCATCTTGCCGGCATCCTCGCTGTCCTCGTCGGCCATCTTGTTGTCGACCTGGAACGCCGCGCGCGGCTTGATGCCGGCCATCACGTCGTTGAAATTGTCCCGGTCGATCTCGACGAACTTGCGGTCCTTCATCTTGGGCAGCGGCTCTTCCGGTTTGCCGGACAGGTCCGCGATGATGCCCATGACGAAGGGCAGTTCCTTCATCTCGATCGCGCCGCCGATCTCCACATCGTAGGTGATCTGAACGCGCGGCGGGCGCACCCGGCCGATCTTGTGCTGAATGCTGTCGGACATCGCCGTCCCCCTAACTTCGGTCCTTCATGCCGGACCGTTCACTTGGCCACATGCCCCCGGCCGATTCGCCGCGGCGCGCTCTTGTCCCGATGCGAAGTAAAATCGAATTAGCAAATTCTTGCAAGTAAGGAATGCACCCGCGTTTTTGTCGATCCTGTTACTTGGGGAACCTTCATGAGTCTTCTAGTAAAATCCGCTGAGTCCCTTGCGCTATTTGATGCCGCGCGACAGGCGGGTTAACCCCCTGATATCCAATAATTTTAACCCCTATAGCGTCGCGCGTCCATTTGCGTATACACTCATTGCGGGACCTCGCCTCGGGTCCACGACAACGCCATCCGGTCAGGGGAATGCGATGAGCGACGATATCGTCGAACTTTCGGGCAACGAGAGCGCGAACGGCCGCATTCGGCTCAAGCTCGACATCGATCTGCCGCATGACGAGGCGATGGCGATCCTCGGCATCGTGCATGATTTCAAGGACACGGCGAAGAAGCAGGCCGAGGCGGAACGACGCCGCGCCGAAGCCGAACGGCGCAAGGCCGCCGCCGCCGCGAAGAAGGCCGCCAAGGCCGAGGCCGCCAAGGCCAAGAAGGCGTCGGCCGCCAAGCCGGCCGCGAAATCGGAAGACAGCAAGGGCGCGTGAGCCGCGGCCTCGACGCGAGGGAGCCTGAGGAACAATGTCTGAGAAAGTGCTCGAATTCATCGGATCGGACACGTTGCCGGATTCGATGCGGGTTAATATCCAGATGGAGATGCCCTACGATCTGGCGGTGAAGATCCTCGATCTGATCCAGAAGAACATGCCGGAGGAGCCGCCCGCGCCCGCCGGCGGCGAGGGCGAGGGAGAGGGCGGCTAGCGTCCGGACGCCGTCGCCTCACGCCTCCGGCGCGCGATCCTCGCGCGGGCTGTTGCCGAAGAACTCGCGATAGCATTTCGCGAAGTGCGAGGCGGACACGAAGCCGCAGGCGAGCGCCACGTCCAGCACCGACATCGTGGTCTGGCGCAGCAAGATGCGCGCCCGCTGCATGCGCAGGCTGAAATAGTATTTGCGCGGCGTGGCGTTGAGGTATTTTCGGAACAGCCGCTCGAGCTGGCGGGTCGAGAGATCGACCGCGTCCGCGATCTCCTCACGCTCGACCGGGGTCTCCAGATTCTCCTCCATCTTGGCGATCGCGGCCAGCAGCTTCGGGTGGCTGACGCCGACCCGGAAGCGTAGCGCCATGCGCTGGTGTTCGCCCTGCTCGCGGATCTGCTTGTGGATGAACCATTCCGAGACGGCGGCCGCCAGCTCGTGGCCGTGCTGCGCGCTGACCAGATGCAGCATCAGATCGATCGCCGCCGTCCCGCCGGAGCAGGTAAAGATCGGCCCGTCGATCTCGAACAGCTCGTCGCTCAGGTCGATATGCGGATAGTCCTCGCGGAATCCGTCCATATATTCCCAGTGGATGGTGCAGCGTCGGCTATCCAGCAGACCCGCATGGGCCAACACGTAGGGCGCGGTCGAGATCGCGCCCAGATGGGTTCCCATCCGCGCGATGCGCCGGAGATAGCCGATGACGCGGGGGTCCTTCACCCGCTCCGTTCCCGCCCCGCCGATCGCGATGACGGCATCGTAGTGGGTCGCGTCCCCGACATGTACTTCCGGTACGACCGAGATGCCGTTGGAGGCACGCACCGGCCCGCCATCCATCGTCAACAGGGTCCAGCGATAGAGCTCCCGGCCCGAAAGCGTGTTGGCCGCCCGTAGCGGCTCGATCGCCGATGAGAAGGCCATCAGCGAGAAGTTCGGCAGTAACAGATAGCCGAAATGCTGCGGCAGCTTGTCGGGAGGGCCTTCGAACATCGCCCGGGATCGCGCTCCGCCCTGTGGCATTTCCGACAGGCCTGTCGGAAATGGGATAGTCCGCGCAGACTACATGAATCGCGCCCGGGGGAAAGGCCCTCGCCGGTCGGCCCTGGCCAACCGGTCGCGCCGGCCTATTTTCGACCGCCTAGCCGGGCCTGCCGGCACCCCCGAAACAGACCGGCGACCGGCCCATGATCAACTTCTACTCGGACACCCAGACCCTGCCGACCCGCGCGATGCGCGAGGCCGCGCTCGATGCCCCCACCGGGGACGAGCGGCACGGCGGTTGCCCGACGACCAACGCGCTCAACGCGCGCGTCGCTGCGCTCCTCGGGATGGAAGCGGCCGTCTTCCTGCCGTCGGGCACGATGTGCAACGAGATCGCGATCGCGGTTCATTGCCGGCCCGGGGACGAGGTGATCTGCGCCCGCGAGAGCCACATCATCTTCGCCGAAAGCGGCGGGCCTGCGGCGTTGTCCGGCGTAATGATGCACCCGCTCGACGCGGAACGCGGGATGTTCGACGTCGACCAGCTGCGGGGTGCGATCCGGCGGCCCTCAAGCTTCGCGCCGAGGAGCCGATTGCTGGTGACGGAGCAAACCTCGAATCTCGGCGGCGGGGCGGTCTGGCCGCTCGATCGGCTGAACGCGGTCGCCGCGGCGGCGAAGCAGGAGGGGCTCGCCACCCATCTCGACGGCGCGCGCATCTTGAACGCAAGCGTGGCGACCGGCCTTCCCCCCGAGGTCTACGCCCGGCATCACGACAGCGCCTGGATCGCCTTCACCAAGGGGCTCGGCTGTCCCGTCGGGGCGGTCCTGGCGGGCTCCCGCGAATTCATCGACCGGGCGTGGCTCTTCAAGCGGCGCTGGGGCGGCGCGATGCGCCAGACGGGCGTGCTGACGGCGATGTGCCTGTATGCCCTCGACCATCACGTGGAGCGGCTGGCAGACGACCACGCGCTGGCGCGGCGGATCGCCGACGGTCTCGCCGACGCGCCGGCCCTCGCGCGGGTCGTCGCGCCCGACACCAATATCGTGATCGCCGAACTGGCGGCGGACGGGCCGGATGCCGACGCATTGCTCGAGCATCTGAAGGCGCGTGAGTTGAAGGTGACCCGCATCGGCGCGCGGCGCATCCGCATCGTCACCCACATGAATGTCGGCGAGGCGGAGGCGGATCAGCTGATCGCGGCGATCCACGCGGCCTGAGCGGCCGCGGCGCTCACGGATCCTCGCCGCCGAGCGTCTCCTTGCGCTGGGCGACATAGGCGTCGATCGCCTCCAGCCGAGCGGGGTCCATCGCCGGCGGCTCGTACTCCTTCAGGAGCCGCTGCCAGATTTCCGTCGCGCGCTCGGTCGCGGTCTTGGCGCCGTCGATCTGCCAGTTCTCCTGCGTGCGCCAGTCGGAGAGGAAGGGCGCGTAGAAGGCGGTTTCGTAGCGCGCCATCGTGTGCGCCGTCCCGAAGAAATGGCCGCCGGGCGGCACGCCCTCGATCGCCTCCAGCGCGATCTCGTCGGGCGCCGTGTCGATCGGCTTCAGGAAGGCGGTCATGTGCTGCAGGATCTCGGCATCGACCACCACCTTCTCGAACGAGGCGACGAGCCCCCCTTCGAGCCACCCGGCGCCGTGATAGATCAGATTGCCGTGGCCCATCACGGCACCCCACAGCGCCATCATCGTCTCCCAGGTCGCCTGGGCGTCGACCGTGTTGGAGGCGTTGCAGTCGCTGGTGCGGTAGGGCAGCCCGTAGCGCCGCGCGAACTGCCCGCCGGCGAGGTTGGCCTTGGCGTTCTCCGGCGTGCCGAAGGCGGGCGCGCCGGTCTTCATATCGACGTTCGAGGTGAAGCCGCCATAGACCATCGGCGCCCCCGGGCGGGTCAGCTGGACGAGCGTCAGCCCGAGCAACGCCTCCGCATTCTGCTGGGTCAGCGCGGCGGCCAGCGTCACCGGCGTCATCGCGCCCATCAGCGTGAAGGGGGTGACGATGGTCGCCTGGTTGCGGCGGGCCGATTCCATCAGCCCGTCGGCCATCGCCTCGTCCAACTTGCGCGGGCTGTTGATGTTGATGTTGGTGATGACGGACGGATCGGCCTCCAGCTCCTCGGCCGTCATGCCGCGGGCCCGCGCCACCATCTCGATCGCGTCGGCGACGCGGCCCGCGCCGATGCCGATGGCATGGAAGATGCGGTCGGTATGGACGAGGTTGGTGCGCGCGATGTCGAGATGCCGGCTGTTGGCCGGCAGCTCGATCGGCGGGGCGGGTTGGGAGCCGAGGAAATGGATGCAGGGAAAGCACTGCGCCAGGCTGACGAGGCGGGTGTAGTCCGGCAGGTTTCCGGCCCGCCGCCCGTTGATCCGATCGTGCAGGTTGGGCGCGCCGGAGACGAGGCCGAAATGCAGCCGGTTGCCGCCGAGCTCCAGCACGTGATCCGGATTGCGCGGCGTCAGGCGAAACTTGGAAGGGGCCTTGGCGATCTCTTCCAGCACCAGCGCGCGGTCGAGCCGCACGACGGCGCTGCCCGGCCCGGCGGCCGCGCGGTCGACCTCGGCGCCGGCCTTTTCGAAAAGCTCGAGCGCCGCTTCGCCCATCACCTCGATGCCCTTCTCCTCGAGCAGCGTCATCGAGGCTTCGTGGATCGCCTCCACCTGATCGGCGCTGAGCGGTTCGAGCGGCGGGTAGGGATTGTCGACCGGTTGCCAGGGAAGCGTCGCGATGCCGGCATCGCGGCTGCGGCGCTCGCGACTGCGGGGGCGCCGTTGCGGACGGGACATTTGGACTGATCCTCCTGGGCGTCGTCGGCCCCGCGCGTTTACGCGGGCGCGCCTCGAGGCGGGGCCGTCCCTCGACCGGGCGCGCTGGCCCATAGCATCGGGCGGGCGGCAGCCGGGCTATGTTCCGTTCGCGACTTATATCCCTTCGTTTCGTCGAAGCGGCACGCGCGCCCTGTGCCGGAATACGCCCTTGCCAGAGCCGACCTCTGCCGGTTTGGTGGGCCCCGCACCGCCGACCGAAGAGGAGAGAGACGATGCGCCGTCCCACCCTTCTGCCGCTCATGGGCTTGTGTACGCTCCTACTCGCGGCGCCCGCCCTGGCCCAGGATTTGAGCGTCCGCGACGTCTGGGCCCGCGCCTCGATCGGGCCGGCCAAGGCGGGCGCCGCCTATCTGACGGTGGCGAACGGCGGCGACGCGCCGGCGGCATTGATCGGCGCCGAGACGCCTGTCGCCCGCAAGGCGATGCTGCATGAGAGCCGGATGCAGGACGGCGTCATGACCATGCGGCACTTGATGCGCGTCGAGGTGCCGGCGGGCGGCGAAATCATGCTCGCCCCCGGCGGCCTGCACGTCATGTTGATGGGGCTCGACCGGCCGCTCGAGGAGGGGGAGCGGTTCCCGCTGACGCTCCGCTTCGAGGGACAGGCTCCGATCGACGTGACCGTATGGGTCGCCGGCGCCACGGCGCGGGAAGCGCCGCGCGAATAGGTCGCGCTCAGCCGGGCGGGCCGCTGGCCGGGCGGATCGCCGACGGCGCCTTCTGGCGGGATTCCCGAACCGCGACATAGGTCGCCGCAATGAAGATCAACGCCCCGCCGATCCATGTGAAGAGGTCCGGCACCTCCTGGAACATCCAGTAGCCGAGGAAGGCCGCCCAGAGCAGCTTGCAGAAATCGACCGGCATGACGACCGCCGTCTCGCCGAGGCGCAGGCTCTCCGCCAGCGCCCACTGGGCGAGCGCGCCGAAGGCCCCGATGGCGGCGAGCCAGAGATAGGCCTCGCCGCTCGGCCATTGCCACACGAAGAGCGCCGGGACGAGCGACATTGGGGCCATCATGATCCCCATATAGAGCGTGATGGTGGTCGAGCTCTCGGTGCGCGAGAGAATCTTGATGATCAGCAACGCGAAGGCCCAGATCACGGTCGAGGCGACGACCATCAGATGACCGGCATCGAACGCCCCGAGGCCGGGACGGATGATCGTCACCGCGCCGGCGAAGCCGACCAGGATCGCGGCCCATCGGCGCCAGCCCACCCGCTCCGCCAGGAAGACCATGCCGAGCAAGGTGACGAAGATCGGCGCCAGGAAGCTGAGCGCGGAGACATCCGCGAGCGGGGTCGTCGCGAGCGCCGTGAAATAGATCAGCATGGCGACGAGGATGATCACCGCGCGCGCGGAGAGCAGCCACGGCCGGCCGGTCCGCAACGGGGCCAAGCCCATCTTCATCAGGATCGGCAGCAGCACGATCACCGCGAAGAAGTTCCGGAAGAAGGCGATCTCGAACGGATGCAGCTCGTGGCTCACCTCGCGGATCGCGGCATGCATGCTGGCGAAGCCGATGGCCGCCACGAACATCCAGCCCATGCCCTTCAGATTGCCGGCGCGTAGCAGACGCGCCGCCTCGGCCGCCACCTGGTCGGTCATATCGCCCCGGCCGCCTTGCGCCGCGCCTGAACCTGGGCGAGCGCGCGCAACCCCGTCATGTAGGCCCCGTGGGCCGAGGCGTAGCGGGTCGGGTGCGTCGCCTCGCCGGCGAGATAGAGCCGATCGTCGACCGGCCTCGTCAGGCGTTGGCGCAGCGCCGCACGGCCGGGCACCGCATGGCTGTAGGCGCCGCGGACATAAGGCTCGCCGGTCCACTGGCTCGCCACCCAACCGTCGATCTTGCCCTCGATGTCGCTGCCGAAGGCCTCCTTCAGCGCGTCGCGATAGAAGGCGAAGGCGGTCTCGCCGCCCGCCTGTCCCAACTCGCGCGCCAGATCGCCGGAGAGGTAGCCGGTCAGCTCCGCCCGGCCGAACTCATGAATCATCAGGCCGATCTGGTCCCCCGCCTTGGTCAGCAGATGGCCCGGCATGTGATCGTCGAGACCGTCGATCTTGCCCGTGAGCGCCACGCCGATCCGCTCCGCATGGCCGAGCGGCACGGCCGCGATCGCCTCCACCACGTCGTGCGGCAGCGCGGGCGCGAAATCGATCACGCCATCGGCCAGCACGGTGGAGGAGACGGCGACGATCACGTCCTCCGCCTCGATCGTGCCGTCAGGCGTTTCGACCCGCGGGCGCGGGCCTGTGCGGTCGATCCGCCGCACCGGACAGTCGAGCGTCACCTCCTGACGGCCCAGCACCTCGGCGATCAGCGCGCCGTAGCCTTGCTCCAGCGGCCAGTTCTCCGGCGTCTCCCAGATGGTGTGGACGTCGCCGGTCGAGAGTCGCTCCGGCGGCACGCCGTAGATCGCCGCGCACCAGCCGCGGAATAGCGGATAGAAGCGCGAGTCGCGATCGACCACCTCGGCGCCCGGCCGGTCCTCGCCACGCGCTCCGGCCGCCTCGATCGCCTCGAAACTTGCCACATAGTAGGCGGAGCAGGCCTCGCGCTCGGCCGCGTCCGCGATCGCGCCGCGGATCGAGAGCCAGCGCGGCATGCTGTCCGGATGCGGCGCGTTGCGGTGCGGCTTGTCGTGATGCAGGGCGAGCGCGGTCAGCGGATTCTCGCTCGCGTCGTGCATCCAGTGGCAGCCGATGTCGAAAGGTCCGCTCTTCAGGCCCGTCGTGTCGGTGAAGGCGCGCCCGCCGATGCGGGGCCCCGCTTCCAGGATCACCGTGTCGAGCCCGCTCGCCCGCGCGGCCAGCCCGGCCGCCAAGCCGGCGGCGCCGGCGCCCACGATGACGAGATCGGCGTGGCTCTTGCCCGACATTGGCTGCTCCGATTTTGTGATCACAATTTGGCGGGGCGAGGCTAGCGGAGGCGAACCGGTTTGTCAGCCGACCGCTTCCGCGCAAGCGGCGGCAGGCAAAGGCGCCTCTGGCACGCCCCCCGTCCGATCCGCTATAGGACAGGCGGGATAGGAGAGAAGGAACGCCCCCATGGCCGTCGCGTCGAAGATCAAGGTCGCGGTCGCGCAGGTCGCGACCGATCTGCACCATGTCGAGAGCAACCTGGCCCGGCATCGGGAATTCATCGCCAAGGCGCACGACGCGAAGGCGGACCTGCTGCTGTTCCCGGAGCTTTCGCTGACCGGCTATCAGGTCGCCGACCATGCGGTCGACCTGGCGATGGCGAAGGACGACCCGCGGCTCTACGACCTGGCCGAGGCGGCGGGCGAGATGACGGTGATCTGCGGCTTCGTCGAGGAAGGCTACGCCGCCCAGTTCTACAACGCCGCCGCCGTGCTGCGCCGCGGGCGTGTCGATTTCGTTCATCGTAAGATCAACCTGCCGTCCTACGGCCGGATGGAGGAGGACAAGTTCTTCGCCGAGGGCCGCTATGTGGAAGTCTTCCAACTTGCGACGCCCTGGTCGGCGGGCCTGCTGATCTGCGCGGATCTGTGGAATCCGGGACTCGTCCATCTCTCGGCACTGCACGGGGCAACGATCATGCTCTCGCCGATCGCCTCGGCGAACGAGGTGGTGGGGGGCGATTTCTCCAACCCCGACGGCTGGGACACGACGCTGCGCTTCTACGCCATGATGTACGGCATGCCGGTCGTGATGGCGAACATCGCCGGCCGCGAGGGGGGGCTGCATTTCTGGGGCGGCAGCCGCATCCTGGACCCGCACGGCCGACCGCTGGCCCAGGCCGACGGCGACGAGGAGGTGCTGCTCACGGCCGAGCTCGACTATGACGCGGTGCGCCGGGCACGCTTCGCGCTGCCGACCGTGCGCGACAGCAATCTCGACCTGATCCACCGCGAGGTCGATCGCCTCGTCAACCGGGTCGGCGTCCCGGTCGGCATCCGCCGCTCGGTCTAAAAGAAAAGAAGGAGGACGACAGCAGAATGTCCGTCACGATCTACCACAATCCGCGCTGTTCGAAGTCGCGCCAGACGCTGCAGCTTCTCGAGGAAAAGGGCGTCGAGCCCGAGGTGGTGCGCTATCTGGAGACGCCGCCGGACGCCAAGACGCTGACCGATCTGATCGGAAAGCTCGGCCTCGCGAGCGCGCGCGAGTTGATGCGCACCAAGGAGGCCGCCTACAAGAACAATGGCCTAAAAAATGTGACGGACGAAGGCGCGCTGATCCAGGCGATGGTCGAACACCCGATCCTGATCGAACGGCCCATCGTGGTCGCCGGCGGCAAGGCGCGCCTCGGCCGGCCGCCCGAATCGGTGCTGGAGATCCTATGAGCGCGGAGGAGCCGCGCGTCCGCTACGAGCACACGGACCATGTGGTGACCCTGACGCTCAACCGTCCGGAGGAGCTGAACGCCTTCTCCGAGCCCGCCATGATCGAGGCGTTCCTGGACGCGATCGCGCGCATCCGGGCCGACCGCTCGGTGCGCGCGGTGGTGCTGACCGGCGCGGGCAAGGCCTTCTCCGCCGGCGGGAACGTTAAGCACATGCGCGACAAAACCGACATGTTCGCCGGCACGGCGGCCGACATCGAGCGCGCCTACGCGGACGGCATCCACCGGGTGCCGCCCGCGCTGGACGGGCTTGAGGTGCCGGTGATCGCCGCCGTCAACGGCGCGGCCTATGGCGCGGCGCTCGACCTGGTGTGCCTGTGCGACATCCGTCTCGCCGCGCCGCAGGCGAGTTTCGGGGCCCCATTCGTCAAGATCGGCATCGCGCCCGGCGACGGGGCGGCCTGGTTCCTCGCCCGCGCGGTCGGCGAGCAGGCGGCGGCCGAGATGCTGTTTACCGGCGAGCCGATCGACGCCGACAAGGCGCATGCCATCGGCCTCGTCGCCCGGATCGTCGAGCCCGCGCGGCTGGTCGAGGAGGCCCAGTCCCTCGCCCACCGGATCGCGGCCAACGCCCCGCAGGCGGTGCGGCTCACCAAGCGGCTGCTGCGCGCGCAGCGCTTCCAGACCCTGCCGGAGCATCTCAGCCAATGCGCCGCCTATCAGGCGATCCTGCACGGCACCGCCGACCATACCGAGGCATTGGCCGCCTTCTTCGAGAAACGCCCCGCGATCTTCCGCGATGGCTGAGCCCCATCGCGTCCATCCCGTCGCATGTCGTCTTCTCAGTAAAACAAGTCGCGGCGGGGCAGTCCGGAGGCGCGCTTTCGGATAGCGTGCGCAGCGCTAGAGGGTGCGGTGTCGGGCATCGCTTCCTTGTCAACGCTTCAAGACCCCGGGGGAAGGCGATCCAATGAGCAAGTCCGATATCGAAATCGCGCGCGAAGCGACCATGAAGCCGATCACCGAGATCGGCGACAAGATCGGCATTCCGAGCGACCAGCTGATGCAGTACGGCCCGAGCAAGGCCAAAATCTCCTACGACTTCCTGCAGTCGCTGGGCGAGCGCAAGAACGGCAAGCTGGTGCTGGTTACCGCGATCAGCCCGACGCCGGCCGGCGAAGGCAAGACGACGACGACCGTCGGCCTCGGCGACGGCCTGAACCGGATCGGCAAGAAGGCGATGATCTGCCTGCGCGAGCCCTCGCTCGGCCCCTGCTTCGGGGTCAAGGGCGGGGCGGCCGGCGGCGGCTACGCCCAGGTCGTGCCGATGGAGGACATCAACCTTCACTTCACCGGCGACTTCCATGCGATCGGCACGGCGCACAACCTGCTCTCCGCCCTGATCGACAACCACATCTACTGGGGCAACGAGCTCGGCTTCGACGAGCGGCGGGTCACCTGGCGGCGCGTGCTCGACATGAACGACCGGGCGCTGCGCGACATCGTCTCCTCGCTCGGCGGGGTGGCGAACGGCTTCCCGCGCCAGACCGGTTTCGACATCACGGTCGCCTCCGAGGTGATGGCGATCTTCTGCCTCGCCGACGGGCTGAAGGACCTGCAGGAGCGGCTCGGCGCCATCGTCGTCGGCTACACCCGCGACAAGAAGGCGATCTACGCCCGCGACCTGAAGGCCGAAGGGCCGATGACGGTGCTGCTCAAGGACGCGCTGATGCCGAACCTGGTGCAGACGCTGGAAAACAACCCGGCCTTCATCCATGGCGGGCCCTTCGCCAACATCGCGCATGGCTGCAACACGGTCTCGGCCACCAAGACGGCGCTCAAACTCGCCGACTATACGGTGACGGAAGCGGGCTTCGGCGCCGACCTGGGCGCGGAGAAGTTCTTCGACATCAAGTGCCGCAAGGCCGGCATCGCGCCGAACGCGGTCGTCATCGTCGCCACCGTGCGGGCGCTGAAGATGCATGGCGGCGTGGCGAAGGACCAGCTCGGCGAGGAGAATGTCGAGGCGGTCAAGAAAGGGCTGGAGAATCTCGGCCGGCACATCCGCAATGTCGGCAAGTTCGGCGTCCCGGCCGTCGTCGCGGTCAACAAGTTCATCAAGGATACCGACGCCGAGCACGCCGCGATCCAGGAATACGTCACCCAGTACGGCGTCGAGGCGGTGGTCTGCGAGCACTGGGCCAAGGGTTCGGAAGGCACCGAGGAGCTGGCCAACAAGGTCGTCGAACTGGCCGAGAGCGACAAGGCGCAGTTCCGCACCCTCTATGACGACGGCATGGGGCTGTTCGACAAGATCAACACGATCGCGCGCGAGATCTACGGCGCCGACAACGCCATCGCCGACAAGAAGGTGCGCGACCAGCTCCGCCAGTGGGAGGAGGACGGCTTCGGCAACCTGCCGGTCTGCATGGCGAAGACGCAGTACAGCTTCTCGACCGACCCCAGCCTGCGCGGCGCGCCGTCGGGTCACGCGGTACCGGTGCGCGAAGTGCGCCTGTCGGCCGGCGCCGGCTTCATCGTCGCGGTGTGCGGCGAGATCATGACCATGCCGGGCCTGCCCCGCGTGCCCAGCGCGAACCACATCAAGCTGAACGACAAGATGCAGATCGAGGGGCTGTTCTGAGCCTGCGTCCCGACAAAGAGATCCCCGGGTCAGGCCCGGGGATGACGACATCCTAGAAGATTTCGCGTCATGGCCGGGCTCGACCCGGCCATCTCTTTTCGTGCGGCAAAAGGTCGGTTAGGCCCGCACCGGCTCGACCTCGACCTCCGGAAGGCGGATCGTGCTCGAAGCCGGCTCGTAGTCGTCGATCGGCGCCTGCTCGCGCAGCCAGCCGAGCACGGGGCGGAAATTGTCCTCCGCGCGGGCGCGCAGCGCCTTGTCGATCCGGGCGGTCTGGGCGGGCGTGCCGCCGCCGCCAATCAGGTTGACCCGCCCGTCGGCGATCGCCGCGTCGAGCCAGGCGGTCTTCGCCGCATCGCCCGGCCGGTAGCGCACGACGCCGTCGGCGGCTTCCACCGTGCGCGGTCCGAAGCTCGGCCCCGTCTCGATCTTCTGCAGGAAGACCGCCGTCTCGCAGGCGAGCGCGGCCCGTGCCCGCCGGGCGCCCGAGAGCATCGCCTGGATGCGGCCCAACCCCGGCAGCACGTCCAACAGGATCGCGTCCGCCCCGCCGGCGATCAACCCCTGAACCTGAGTGTCGACCGCGGCCTCGACCTCCGCCGGACCGACGTCCCAGCCGTCGTCGCGCACGACCCCGAGGACGAAGCGTCTGCGGCCGCGGCCCGGCACGCTGTCGACCGCCTCGGCGGCGGCCTGCGCGCCGTTGTAGTTCAGGATGAAGGCTTCCTCCCCCATGCCGTGGGCGGCGAGCGAGAGCGGATTGGCGCGCAGCGTGTTGGTGCGCACGACGTCGGCGCCGGCCTTCAGAAAGGCGCGGTGGGCGTCGCGCACCAGATCGATGCGCGAGAGGTTGAGCGCCTCGAACAGGTCGGTCTGGCCGTAGAGGTCGCGCGCGACGTCGACCTCCCTGTCGCGCAGATGGCGGCCGACCGACCCGTCGGCCAGCGTGATGCGATGGGTAAGCGTGTCGCGGATGGTACGCATGGTCTTGCTTGCCTCCTCGGGCCGTGAAGCCGGGCCGTCGCGTGCCACCTAGCGGGACGCGGCCTCGGCGGTATTCTCGTTGTCGGCGGCCGGCCGGTTGCCGACCCACAGGCAGACCGTCAGCGGCCCGCCTTCGAGCGTCTCGACCGGCTCCGCGGCGAGCCCCGCCGCCTGCAGCCAGTCGCGCACATCCTGCTGCGCGAACCCGGCCCAGCGATGCTGATGCTCGGCCCGCAGTTCGGCCAGATTGTGCGCTTCGAAATCGATCACCACGAGCCGTCCGCCGGGCGCCAGCACGCGGGCGGCCTCCTCCAGCACGCAGGCCGGCTCCTCGGCATAGTGCAGCACCATGTGGATGCAGACGCTGTCGAAGGCGTTGTCGGCGAAGGGCAACTGGTACATGTCGCCCTGGCGCACCTGGCAATGGGTCAGATGGGCCCGGTCGATCGCCGCCCGCGCGATCGAAAGCATGGCGGAAGAATTGTCGACGCCGACCGCGCTGTCCGCGCGCGGGGCCAGCAGTTCCAGGATGCGGCCCGTGCCGGTGCCGATATCGAGGAACCGGCCGAGCGAGCGCCCGCCGCCATCGGAGCCGAGCGCCCGGACGAGCGCCTGGTTGACCTCCGTCTCGTCGACATGCAGCGCGCGGATGCGGTCCCATTGCTGCGCGTTGCGCGCGAAATAGTCCTGCGCCGCGCGCTCGCGTTCGGCGCGGATCGCCTCCAGCCGTTCCAGATCGCGCGACAGCACCCGGTCGTCGTCGGGCAGCAGATCGATCACCGCCTCGGCGAACTGGGCAACGGCGGCATGGCGCGCGGCGCGCTTGCCGCTGACCAGCGGCGTGCCGATCCCGGCCAGGCGATAGCGCGCCCAATTGCCCTCCTGGAAACGTTCCAGCAGGCCGGCATCGACCATCAGCTTCAGGTGACGGGAGACCCGCGGCTGGCTCTGCCCAAGGATTTTGACCAGTTCGGAGACCGTCAGCTCCGCGTGCGCGCAGAGCGCCAGCACCCGGAGCCGGGTCGGTTCGGCGGCGGCGCGCAGGCCCTGCAGCAACTCGTCCATGACGCGATCTCCATCTGGATCGCGTATATAACAATATCTTTATATCGTTCTGTCAACCGGCAAATCGGGCGCGCCCCCTCAGGGTCGAGGCGAGGGCATCCCCGCCGGCGCACCCTGGCGCGCGCGCACGGTCTCGTACCAGCCGGCATAGACCTCGGAAGCCTTCAGCAACGCGGGATCGGGCTCCGAGACCTTCCGGCCGTAATGGTCGACGCCGAAATATTCCGCCATCAGCCAGCGCTCGCGATAGATCGCGCTCAAGGACAGGAAGGCGCTGGCAAGGCCCATCGCCCCCATGGCGTTCAGATCCTGCAGCAGCCGTTTGGCCGGCGGCCACCATCCCGGCACCGGCGAAGGTTCGACTCCGTTCTTCCGGGCACCGCGCAATACCGTCGTATCGATCGCCCGCACCATGGTGTAGTGGACGCCGATGAGCGCGACAGAGGCCTTCTCGAAGCCGAGTTGCCGTGCGCGTAGCAGCTTTCGGTAGCCCCGCTCGCGCACGCCGGGCTGGCGGACCGGATCGCGCTCGAAACCGAAGACCACGCCGCCGTGCCACAGGAAGTAGCCGACGGTGTAGAGCCCTTCGGCATCGGTCCAGGCGAGGTTACGGCGTTCCACCTCGAGGAAGCACTGCTTGGCGCGCGCACGCCAGGCCTCATCCGACTCGTCCGCGCCCTGCGGCACCGACCAGGCGAACTCGCCCACGCCGTTCCATCCGTGACGCTCGGCATAGGACCAGAACTGGTCGAAATCGCCGGAGAAGAGCCGTTGATGCCGCTCCCCACAGCGCGTCGCATCGAACCCCTCGGGTGCAGGGGGCGGCTCGCCCTCCGCCCGGGCGGGACCGGCGGACAGCACGCCGCCCGCCGCCAGCAGAAGCAGGGCGACGAGACCGTACGCGACCCATCGATGGTGAGACCGCCAGAACATCTCCATGGACGAAAGTGTCCGACGAATCGCCCGGCCGGCGCAACCGGCGCCCGGCCTTCGGATCGCGGCGCCTCGCGGGGTGGATCAGGCGGCGCTACCGCCGTTCTCGACCAGCGCCTTGAGGCGCGCCTCGTCGTAGGCAGCCTCCAGCGCCTGGGCCGCCTTGTCCGCCTCGCCTTCCAGATCGTCGGAGACCTCGACCGGATCCGCCTTGCGCCATTCGGCGAGATAATCCTCGGTCGAGCGCGCCTTGCCGCGCATCGCGGCCCGGTCGATCGCCTTCTCGAAGCGCTCGTCGAGCACGCGCTTCACCTGGTCCCGCCGGCCCTTCTTGACGATGACCTGGGCCGGGATGTCGCGCCAATAGACGGTGATCAGTTGCGCCATGAAATCGATCCTCGCATCAGGATGGGTCCGCGGCCGCGTGCAGGAAATCCGCCAGCTCGCCATAGCCGGTGCGCCGGCGCTCATAGGCGAGGCCGAGGCGCTCGGCCGCGGCTTCCGCCTTCGCGTCGAGGGTCGCGTCGTCGGTCTGCGCCAGATAGACGAGACGCCGGTAATTGCCGAACATCATCCCCAGCAGTTCCGGATGCCGGTCGAGCTTCATGCCCTTGACCACCAGCGTCTCGAAATGCCGGGCCAGATAGTCGGTCAGGTAGAAGGTGCCGGGCTCGGCCTCGTGCAGGGCGTCGAACGCCTGCTGGCCCGCGAAGAAGGCGTAGCAGTGGGGACCCGCCAGACGCTCGCCCCCCTCCTCCGCCAGCACGCGGTCGATCGCGCCGCCGGTGCCGCAATCGGCATAGGCGACGGCGATCCGTTCGTAGCGATCGCGGTTGGCGCGTATCTTCTCGCGCAGACGCTCGGGAATGCGTTCAGGGCGGTTGTGCAGCTCCGCCGGCAGGCAGGTAAGGTCGATGTGCCGCCAGCCGTTCATGCGAATCAGCGCCAGGATCTCGCGCGCCAGCGCGCCGCAGGCGATGATCAGCACGCTCGCGGTGTCGGAAAGACGCTCCGGCGCCTCGTCCGGCGCCGGGGTCTCCAGGCTCTCTGTCTGGGTGGACGCCATGACCCGCGCCCTCTTCGTCGGCCGCCCGGGGCGGCCCGGCCTCAGGCCGACATGTTGTGCTTGCGCACCATGATTTCCTTGGCTTTTTCCACCGCGACGGCCGCGTCGCGGCAGTAGGCGTCGGCGCCAACCTCGCGCGCGAACTCCTCGTTCAGCGGCGCACCACCGACGAGGACGACGTAGTCGTCGCGGATGCCCTGCTCCTTCATCGTGTCGATCACGACCTTCATGTAGGGCATCGTCGTGGTCAGCAGCGCCGACATGCCGAGGATGTCGGGTTTGTGCTTCTCCAGCGCCTCGAGATAGTTCTCGACCGGGTTGTTGATGCCGATGTCGATCACCTCGAAGCCGGCGCCCTCCATCATCATCGAGACGAGGTTCTTGCCGATGTCGTGGATGTCGCCCTTGACCGTGCCGATCACCATCTTGCCCTGCGGGGGGGCGCCGGTCTCGGCCAGCAGCGGGCGCAGGATGTTCATGCCCGACTTCATCGAGTTGGCGGCCATCAGCACTTCCGGCACGAACAGGATGCCGTCGCGGAAGTCGACGCCGACGATACGCATGCCCTCGACCAGCGCCTCGGTCAGCACCCTGTAGGGAGGCCAGCCGCGCTCCAGCAGGATGTTGGTGCCCACGACGATCTCGTCGGCGAGACCGTCATAGAGGTCGTCCCACATCTGCTCGACCAGCTCCTGGTCGTCCAGTTCGCGAAGATCGAGATCGTCGTCCTCGGCCATGACCTTCTATCCCTTAACGCTTTGACGGGGCATATCCCTTGGCGGATGCGCCCCTCGGCCTGTTTTCATCGGGCCCTACGCTAGTTTAGGCCCAATCCGGCACTCCCGCGCGCGCGACCAGATTTATCCATCACGCGACCCACCCGGAAAACACCATCGCGCCCACCGCGCGGTACATCCGTAAGCTTCAGCCACCGCGCCGCATTCGTGCCAGCGCATCATGAGCCTGCTTCAGCTTGGTAGCCTCGGCGCGCTCCGCCTCGTCCATCCGGCGTTCCAGCGTCGTGAGCAGGTCGGCCGCCTCCACATTGCCGGCGTCCGCCGCGCGGCTGAGCCAGGCCCAGGCCTCGACCGAATCGGCGGGCACGCCGCCCGAGCCGGCGCTGTAGATTTCGGCGAGCGCCATCTGCGCCTCCGTGACGCCGGCGAGGCCCGCCTGCTCGAACCAGCGGATCGCGGCGCGGGTATCGCGCGCGCCGCCCCGCCCCTGGCTCAGCATCAGGGCGTAGTTGTACTGCGCTTCGGCAAGGCCCGCTTCCGACGCCGCGCGATAGAGGGTGGCCGCCCGAGCCGGATCCTCCGGCCCGCCGGTCCCTTCCTCGAAGAAGACGCCGAGCTTGTATTGCGCGGGCGGGTAGCCGGCCTCGGCGGCGGCGGCGAACCAGCGGCGCGCCGCCTCCTCGTCCGGCGCGTCGCCGATCAGCCCCTGCTCGTGCATCAGGCCGAGATAGAATTGCGCGCGAACATCGCCCGCCTCCGCGCGGCGGCGATAGCGTTGCACGATGAAGGCCGGCGCTTCCTTGAGCGTCCGTCCGTCGAGAAAGGTCTGGGCAAGCTGCGTGCGGGACGGCGGCGCATGCCCGTCTTCCGCGATTGCGGCCGCCGGAACGGCCCACAACAGCAGGACGAGGGCACCCGAAAGCGCCCGGCGACTCCCTCCAGCCGAGGTCTCGGTGCGCGCGGCGAACCGCTCGTCACGGTGCGGGGAAGAGAACCCCTGCGGCATCGACCGGCCTTCTTGTTGTTCCCCCAGACGGCGAAACCCTAGGCCGATTCCCCTAGGCCGTCGATAGGGCGCGGCTCATCCGTCACCGTCCGCTGCGGCGGGAAGGTGACGACGAAGCGCGTCCCTTCCATCGGCGCGCTGTCGATCTCCAGCGTCGCCTCGTGCTTGCGCAGCAGCACGCGCACCAGCGCGAGCCCGATGCCGAGGCCGCCATGCCGCCGGTCGATGTCCGCGTCGGCCTGGGTGAAGGGCGCGAGCATCTGGTCGATCATCACCGGCTCCATGCCGAGCCCGGAGTCGCGCACCTCGAGCCGCACCATGGTCCCCGCCCCCGGTCTCGGCACCTGTTCCAGCGTGGCCTGAACCGATCCGCCGGAGGGCGTGAACTTGATCGCATTGTCGATCAGATGGCGCAGCAGCTGCCGCAGGCCCCGCTCGTCGCCGCGCAGCTTCGCCATCGCCGCAGGCGCCGACCAGTCGAGCGCGACGCCCTTCTCCTCGGCCCGCGGGGTCAGGCCCCTGGCCACCACCTCCAGGATATAGGCGAAGTCGACGGGAACCGCGTCGGCCTGCCCGCCCGCCTCCGCGCAGGTCGAATCGAGCCTCGTATAGTCGATCAGGTCGTCGACGATCTGATGCAGGCTCTGCCCGCCCTCGTGGATCTGACGGGCGTAGTCGACATAGCGCGGATCGCCGAGCTGACCGAGCTTCTGGTCCTTCAGGAACGAGGCGAAACCGATGATCGCGTGCAGCGGCGAGCGCAGCTCGTGGCTGACGCTGGCGAGGAAGCGCGACTTGGCGGCATTCGCCGTGCGCGCTTCGCTTTCCGCGGCCCGGGCATCGCGCTCGGCCCGGCGCAGGCCGTCCGCCGTGCTCTCCAGCGCGGCGGCGATCCGCAACGTGCGGCGGATCAGAAGCGTCACCAGCAGGCCCAGCGCCGCGAAGGCCAGCAGCACGGGCACGATCACCCATTCGTAGAGGCTCGCCCCAGGCTGCGGCGCGATCCAGCCGATCCCGCCTACCGTCTCGCCGTTCGCGGCGACCAGCGGAAGCCAGGCGTTGCAGTTGGGGTCGATGCGTTCCTTGACGATGAATTCGGAGATCTGCATCCGCTGCGCCAGATCGCCGAGGAACGGCCTGTCGATCCGGGTCAGAAAGGCGAGGATGGGGCGCGGATGGGGTTGGAGCGCCTCGGCGCTCGGCTCCTGGCGTGTCATCGCGGTGAGACCGACCGCGTAGACCGCGCCGCGCCACCGCAACAGACCGTCGACCGGAACGGCATCCGCCATGCCCGCGGAACGGGCCTGCGCCGCCATGTCGGCGAAGAGCGGGCCGAGATCCTCGAAAGCGACATCGATCGGCTCGGCGTCGTGCACCGCGTAGCGCGTCTCGTTCCCGGGCCCGAAGACCAGGGTAGCGCTGACGCCGAAGGTCTCGTGGACCCAGCGTCCGACATTGTCCTCCGCCCATTCGGGGTCGAACTCGTCGATCAGATTCTCGATCGCCTCGTCCCACCAGCCGTAGTCGGCGGCCTGCCGACCGAGCCGGTCGCGCGCATCGAGGATCGCCCCCTCGACCCGGCCGATGGAGGCCTTGATCGCGAGTTCGTTCTGGCCGCGCACGCCGAGCTCGATCAAGGTGACCACCAGCACCGCTGCGATCACCAGGAAGCCGGCACCGAACAGCGCCGCCCCGCGCTTCAGCCGACCGGTCGCAGGCGCGCCGGCGCTCGCCGAATCCCCCCGTTCCAACTGTCCGTTCCCCCCGAAACGCGAACCGCCGAACGCCTCGCGCCGGCCTCCGCTAGCCGTTCAGATCGACCACCAGGCGTCCGCGCACCTGTCCCTTCAGGATGTCCTTCGCCTTCTGCGGCAGATCGTCGAGGCCGCAGACGCTCATCGCCGCATCCAGCATGTCGATCGGCAGATCTTCGTCCACCCGCTTCCAGGCGCGCAACCGGTTGTCATAGGGCTGCTGTACGGAATCGATGCCCAACAGATTGACCCCGCGCAGCAGCAGCGGCACCACCGTCGTCTCGAGCTGCGGCCCGCCCGCTAGCCCGCAGCAGGCGATCGAGGTGCCGTACTTCATCTGCCCCATGGCCCGGGCCAGCACCTTGCCGGCGACGGTGTCGACCGCGCCGTTCCAGGTCTCGGCCTCAAGCGGCTTGTCGCTCGGCTCGGACAGCGCGCTACGCTCCAGGACGTCCGTGGCGCCGAGCTTCTTGAGATAGTCCGCCTCCTCGGTCCGGCCGGTCAGCGCGGTCACCTGATAGCCGCGCTTCGCCAGGATCGCGGTCGCGATCGAGCCGACGCCGCCCGAGGCGCCGGTCACCAGCACCGGCCCGTTGCCGGCGTCGAGCCCGTGATCCTCGAGCGCCATGACGCACAGCATGGCGGTGAAGCCGGCGGTGCCGACCGCCATCGCATGCTTGGTGTCGAGCCCGTCCGGCAGCGGCACCAGCCAATCCGCCTTCAGGCGCGCCTTCTGGGAATAGCCGCCCCAGTAGCGCTCGCCGACATGCCAGCCGGTGAGCACCACCTTGTCGCCGGGCTTGTAGCGATCGTCGGAGGATTGCTCGACCGTGCCGGCCAGATCGATGCCCGGCACGTGCGGGAACTTGCGCGCGAGCCGCCCCTTGTTGCCGTCGACGACCATGCCGTCCTTGTAGTTGAGGGTCGAGTATTCGACCGCGACGGTGACCTCGCCCTCGGGCAGGTCGGCCTCGGTCAATTCCTCGATCGCGGCCTTCGCCTTGCCGTCGTCGCCTTCGCGCATCACCAGCGCGCGGAACGTCTCTCCCATGATTCTGGCCCCTTCTGTCTCGATGGTCGTTCGCTTCGGACTTGCGGCGCGGCGCGCCGCCGTCAGCGGATCGCCTCCAGGATGGAACAATAGTTCGCGACCGCGGCGCCGCCCATATTGAAGAGCCCGCCGACCTCGGCGCCGTCGAGCTGCATGTCGCCGGCCTCGCCGCGCACCTGCATGGCGGTCAGCACATGCATCGAGACCCCGGTCGCACCGATCGGGTGCCCCTTGGCCTTCAGCCCGCCGGACAGATTGATCGGCAATCTACCGTCACGGCGCGTCAGGCCGTCGAGCACCGCCTGGGCCCCCTTGCCTTCCTCGGCCAGGCCCATCGCCTCGACCTGCATCAGTTCGGCGATGGTGAAGCAGTCGTGCGTTTCGACGAAATCGAGGTCCAGAAGGTCGAGCCGCGCCGTCTCGAGCGCCTTCGCCCAAGCCCGCGCGCAACCGTCGAGCCGGGTCATGTCGCGCTTCGACATCGGCAGGAAGTCGTTGACCTGGGCGCGCGCCCGGAAGGCGACGGCCTTCTTCGCGGAAAGCGCGCTGTCCATGTCCTGCAGCACCAGCGCCGCCGCCCCGTCGGAGACGAGCGAGCAGTCGGTGCGCTTCAGCGGCCCGGCGACGACCGGGTTCTTGTCCGAGACCTCGCGGCAGAACTCGTAGCCGAGATCCTTGCGCATCTGGGCATAGGGGTTGGCGCAGCCGTTCTTGTGGTTCTTCGCCGCGATCGCGGCCAGCGCGTCGCTCTGGTCGCCATGCTTCTGGAAGTAGCCGTTGCAGATCTGGCCGAAGACGCCGGCGAAGCCGCCCTCGGTCTCGCCCTCCTCCTTGAGATAGGCGGCCTGCAGCAGGATGCCGCCGATCTCCGGGCCGGGGGTCGCGGTCATCTTCTCGACTCCGATGACCAGGACCGTGCGACCCTGCTTCGCCTCCAGGAAATTGACGCCCTGATGCACCGCGGCCGAGCCGGTAGCGCACGCGTTCTCGACCCGCGTCGCCGGTGTGTAGCGCAGCCCCGGCACGGCGTTCATCACCAGCGAGGCGCCGAAGTCCTGTTTCGAGAAGCCGCCATTGTACCAGCCCAGATAGATCGCATCGACGTCCTCGGCGGCGACCTCGGCATCGGCCAGCGCGTCGGCCGCGACCCGGCCGATCAGCGATTCCGCATCCTCATCCTCGAGCTTGCCGAAGGCCGCATGGCTCCAACCGGTGATGCAGGCACTCATGTCGCGCTATTCCCTGTGCAAGGTAAGGCCACTCCGGCCCCGTTCCTATCCGGGCGCAGTGATACCAGGGGCAGGCACCGGTTCCAAGCGCGGCCGGGACGACGCCTAGCCGGCGGGGACGGTGGCCGTGCTGCGCGCCGTCTTGTTGTCGCGCAGGCGCTTGCGCGGGCGGGTCAGGCGATAGATCGGCTGCGGCTCCGGGAAGCCCTTCAGCTCGAACCGCCCGAGCTCCTGGAATTTCATCGCCTGACCCTGGCACATCTCGCGCACGATGCTGGAGACCGCGATTTCGCCGGCGCCGGCCTTGCTCATCACCCGCGCGGCCAGATTGACCGGCGTGCCGAAGATGTCGCCGGATTCATGGATCGGCTCGCCGGCGCTCAAGCCCGCGCGCACCTGGAAGGCGAGGTCGGGCATCATCTCGCTGAACCGCCCGAACCCGTCCTGCATGGCGAGCGAGGCCTCGGCGGCGCCGAGCACGTCGGGGAAGCTCGCCATGATGCCGTCGCCGGTGTGCTTGATCTCGCGCCCGCCGAAGCGCTGGATCGCCTCGCGGACGATGTCGTTGTGGGCGCGCACCACGTTCATCATCCACTTGTCGCCGTTCTTCTGCTGCAGGTTCGTCGAATCCACGATGTCGGTGAAGAGCACCGCGACGAAACCGAGCGGCTCCTCCTCGCCGCCGCCCTTCCGCGGCGTGCTGTCGAAGTGCTTGGAATCGGGCATGGCGCCGTCGTCGTGGGATTGCGCGCTCTGATCCGCGTCCGGCGGCAGGCGCCAGGTCTCCACCGCGCGCTCCAGCCCGGAATCGTCGTTCGTACCCTTGGAGATGCGCAGCGCGCCCGCCCTGCCGGCCGCGTACATGTCGAAATAGCGCTGGTCGAGAAGATACTCGTCGATATTGGCGGCAAAGCCCTTCGCATGCTGCTTCGAGGCGCCGAGATTCTCGATCTCGATCGACAGCAGCTCGACGAGTTGCTTCTGCGCGACCCCGGCGCGCCGCGCGAAGGTCTCCGCGGCGCCGGCGAGGAACAGGATCAGGCCGAAGCGCAGATAGCTGTCCTGGGTGAGCAGCTTGCCGAAGAGCGCCTGCGCCTCCCGCACGAGCCGCGAGAGCCCGTACCCGACCGCGGCCGGGCCGGTCTGCGGAATCTCCTCCGCCGGCTCCGTCTCGACGTCGGCGGCTTCCGCCTCCCCGGCCTCGCCCTCGCCCGTCGCCGCCGCATCGGGCTCCTGATCGCCCTCCGCTTCGTCGGGCAGGTCGGACGCCTCGGCGTCCGTCGGCCCCTCAGCTTCCGGATCGGGCTCGGCCTCCTCGCTCTCCTTCTCGTGCCGGGCGTCCTCGAGGTCGGCGGCGAGGCTCGCGGCGAGCGCGTCCAGCTCGGCCTCCTGCTCGCGCGCCGCCGCCTCGATGGCCTCCGCGGCCTTGTCCTGCTCGGACGGCTCAGACGCCTCTTCCGGCACCGCGGCGTCGCGCCGCTCGGCGTGATCGGCGGCCGGCGTCTCGCGCCGCATCCGACGCGGATCGGGCACCGGCATGGCCGGCGCGTGCGGACGTGGGACCTTGGCCCGGGCGCTGTTGATGGCGCGCTTCAGCATCGGGAAGAAGGCGAACCCCCAGCCGACGACCCAGGCGCCGATCAGCAGAAGCTGGTTGATCGTACGGTCGAACACCACGCGCACCTCGGCCAGTCCCTTGAGGCCGTAGAAGGCGATCACCCCGATCACGGTGCCGACGATGCAGGCGGCCAGGAAGGCGAGCGCGATGCGCACCGCGAGCTGCGCGGTGTCGAGCTCGTCCCCGTCCGCCTGCGCCCTCGCCGGCTCATGCGCGGTCTTGGCTTTCGGCTTGGCGGGCTTCTTGTCCTTGGTCAGCCGATCGGCGCGTTCCTTCTTGGCGTTCGAGATCCGCTTCTTGGCGTCGGCGGAGGCGTTGGCCGCCGCCGAACCCGCCGGCGCCGCCGGCTTGCGCGACTTGGCGGCGGCCGCGCTCTGCGTGTCCTGGGCGCCGGACGTGATGAAGTCGACCGGCGGCTTCGCCTTCATCGTCGGCGTGTGGTAGACGACCGACTCGCTGGAGGTGTTGGTCGCGCTGTCGAAGGATTCACGAACCACGCACGCCGCCGAGAAGGCGCCGGTGTCGAGGCGCTTCGCCTCCTCGATCGCCTCCTCGCGCTGGTCGGATTCGTAGCGGGCGTGGATCTGCCAGCGCCCGTTCTGCATATAGTAGACCTCGAAGGAAACCGACCGGGCCATCACGCGCCTCCCGATCGGCTGGCATCGCCGACATCACGCGGCAGGCGGACACAATGCGCCACGCCGCGCGCACGCCAGCGCGCCGCGCGCGAAGGCCGGATTCCCCGGTCGTCACTTCGCATCGCGCGTCCCCTCGCACCCTCCGGGTTCCCTTCAGTATAGCGAACCCGCGGCAGTGGTGTCTGGGTAGTCTTAGCGGCAATGGTTAATAATTTGAAGACACGGAGGAAATCGCGTTCACCCTCCGACGCCTCCCGACGCGCGGAACCCGCATGGCGATTCGATCGCCTCCGCGCCATGAATCCGCTGCCGTCCGGGCGCGCTTTCTGGTATATCGACAGATATTCACGATCATCGATTCGTGGTGCTGTCGGAGGAAACGCGATGCGCGAGGGTTCCGATCAGTTGCCCGCGACCGGCGTCTCCCCGGTCTCATCGCTGGCGCGGCCTCGGGCCGCCGTTTCGGACGCGCCGCGCGTCGACCTGCGGCACATGCCCTGCGCCTTCGCCAATCCGATCGGCTGGAAGGCGCGCATCGGGCTCATCGTGCTGGCGACCGACCATACGATCGAGTTCGAGTGGCGCCAGCTGATCGACGCGGCCGCGCTCTCCCAGGGCGCGCGCGACAGCGTCGCCCTCTACGCCGCGCGCATCCTGAACGAGCCGACGATCACCGCCGAAACGCTGACCGCGATGGAAACGCGGATCGCCGACACGGCCGATCTGCTGCTGCCCGGGATGCCGTTCGACGTGGTGGCCTATGGCTGCACCGCCGCCTCGATGCTGATCGGCCCCGAGCGGGTCCGCGCGCGTGTGCAGCAGGCCCGCCCCGATGCCGCCGTCACCGACCCGCTCACCGCCGCCACCCGCGCCTTCGAGGCGCTGGGCGTGCGGCGCCTCGCGGTGCTGACGCCCTACGCGCCGTCGATCAACGCCGAGATGCGAACGACCCTGCAGGAGTACGGCTGGGAGATCCCGGTGATGGGGTCGTTCTGCATCGACGACGACAATCTCGCCGCGCGCGCCTCGGCCCGGTCGCTCCATGACGCGGTGCTCGAACTCGGCCGATCGCCGGAGGTGGACGGCGTCTTCGTCTCCTGCACCTCGATCCGGCTGGCCGAGGTGGTGGAGCCGCTGGAGCAGGCGCTGGGCAAGCCCGTCATCTCATCCAACCTCGCGCTCGGCTGGGACGCGCTCAGGCTGGCAGGCGTAGTCGCCCCGCTCGACGGCTTCGGCCGGCTGTTCCGCCATCCGCGAGACGCGGGCCCCGCGAAGCGGGAAACGGCCTTTCGCATTAACGATTTGTTCACCCTTTGAGACGACACTCTGCCTTCAGGAAGGGGAGCGGGCATACCTCCCTTTTCCGACGATCAAGGCCGGTTCGTCCGGCAGAGTTCGAAGCGATGTCGTCACTTGCCCGCAAGCTTGTGTCGGCCTCTTCGTAAAACCGGCGGCGCGTTCTTCCCCAAATGGCCCCAGGGAAGGCGCGCCGTCGGTCATTTCAGGGCTCGGAGTCCCGACGGGACGGCCCCACGTTCCTGAAAATCAGAGCCCGCGATAGCCGCGGTACCAATCGACGAATTTCGGCAGCCCCTCGTCGATCGGCGTGGTCGGCTGGTAGCCGAAATCGCGCGCGATCGCCGAGATGTCGGCATAGGTCTCGCGCACGTCGCCGGGCTGCATCGGCTGGAAATCGATCTCCGCCTTCACGCCCAGGCTCCGCTCCAGAACCTCGATGAAGCGCATCAGCGGCTCCGGCCGGTTGTTGCCGATATTGTAGACCCGGTGCGGCACGCCCTCCGGGCCGGCCGTCTCGCCGCCATCGGCCGGCGGCCCGTCGAGCACCGCCAACAGCCCCGCCACGATGTCGTCGACATAGGTGAAGTCGCGGCGCATGTCGCCGTTGTTGAAGACCTTGATCGGCTTGCCGGCCAGCATGGCCTCGGTGAAGAGATAGGCCGCCATGTCCGGCCGCCCCCAGGGCCCGTAGACCGTGAAGAAGCGCAGCCCCGTCATCGGGATGCGATAGAGATGGCTGTAGCAATGGCCCATCAGCTCGTCCGAACGCTTGGTCGCGGCGTAGAGCGAGACCGGCGTATCCACGCGGTCGTCGGTCGAAAACGGCACCTTGGTGTTGCCGCCATAGACGGAACTGCTCGACGCGTAGACGAGATGGTCGAACCGCCCCTCGCGCATCAGCCGCCGCGCGCCCTCCAGGATGTTGAGCTGGCCCAGGATGTTGGCCTCGACATAGGCGTGCGGGTCCTGCAGCGAATAGCGCACGCCCGCCTGGGCGGCGAGATGGACGATGCGGGTGATCCCGGGATGGCGGGCGAACAAATCCTCGACCGCGGCGCGGTCGGCGATGTCGATCCGCTCGAAGCGGAAGCTCTCGAGGCCTTCCAGCGTCGCCAGGCGCGCTTCTTTCAGTGCCGGATTGTAATAGGCGTTCAGGTTGTCGATGCCGACCACGTCGATGCCGCGCCCGCACAAGGCGCGCACCACATAGGAGCCGATGAAGCCGGCCGCACCGGTTACGAGGATGGTCATGATCGCCGCCGGATTAGGTTCGCCGCAGAGAATCCGGGCCCCCCGGACCCGGTGCCCGTATAGCCTCTAAGCGCGGGGGATGCACGCGCGGATTCGCCGTGCCGAAGCGCCCGATCGCCAATCATCGGCGCTTGCAATTTAGGTCAGTAATGCTAACCTATTTTTCACCGTCGGCGGAGTGCCGCCCACACCGCTTCGGCTTGTGCCGGATCGCGATGGCGGCCATATCATGGCAGGCGGACAGGCTGCGGCACGCCGACGCACATTCGACCGGCGGACGTCGCCGGCCCATGCCGACACCCGACGCGAAGATCGGGAACGCCGCCCGACGGCGACAATCATGCGAACAGGACGCGCCCGAGATTTTCAGCGCGCCAGGGAGAGACGAGAAGCGATCATGGCCGAGCATCAGACCTCCGAGCAGATCCGCCAGGCGCTGGCAGACGTCCAACTCGACGACAAGTACACCCAGGAATCCGGACGCATCTTCCTGACCGGGACCCAGGCGCTGGTGCGCCTGCCGCTGATGCAGCGCGCCCGCGATCATGATGCCGGGCTGAAGACCGGCGGCTTCATCTCGGGTTACCGCGGCTCGCCGCTCGGCGCGCTCGACCAGCAGCTCTGGAAGGCGCGCAAGTTCCTGGCGAACGGCGGCATCCACTTCCAGCCTGGCGTCAACGAGGATCTGGCCGCGACCGCCATCTGGGGCACGCAACAGGTCGGCCTCTTCCCGGGCGCGACCGTCGATGGCGTCTTCTCCATCTGGTACGGCAAGGGCCCGGGCGTCGACCGCTCGGGCGACGTCTTCCGGCACGCCAACCTGGCCGGCACCTCGAAGCACGGCGGCGTGCTGGCGCTGGCGGGCGACGACCACACCTGCAAGAGCTCGACCACCGCGCACCAGACCGAATACGCCTTCATGGATGCGATGATCCCGGTGCTGAACCCGGCCAACGTCCAGGAGTTCCTGGACATGGGGCTGCACGGCTTCGCGATGAGCCGCTATTCCGGCTGCTGGGTCGCCTTCAAGACGCTGGCCGACACGGTCGACACCTCGGCCTCCGTCTATGTCGATCCGCTGCGCGTGCAGACCAAGCTGCCGCAAGATTTCGACATGCCGGAAGGCGGGCTCAACGCGCGCTGGACTGGGCATCAGCCGCTCGAGCAGGAGGAGATGCTGCATAAGTACAAGCTCTATGCGGTCCTCGCCTACGCCCGCGCGAACGGCATCAACAAGACGGTGCTGCAGTCGCCCAAGCGCCGGCTCGGCATCGTGACCACCGGCAAGGCCTATCTCGACGTGATGCAGGCGCTGGACGATCTGCATATCGACGAGGCGTTCGCGAAGGAGCTCGGCATCTCCGTCTACAAGGTCGGCATGCCCTGGCCTTTGGAACGCGAGGGGATGCGCGCCTTCGCCGAGGGCATGGAGGAAATCCTCGTCGTCGAGGAGAAGCGCGCGCTGATCGAGAACCAGTTGAAGGAGCAGCTCTATAACTGGAAGGAGAACACGCGCCCCCGCGTGGTCGGCAAGTTCGACGAGACGGGCAAGGAGCAGCTTCCGGCCTATGGCGAGCTGACGCCCGCCGGCATCGCGCGCGTCGTCGTCCAGCGGCTGCGGACCCTGCCCGGCGGCGACGCGGTCGTCGACAAGAACGAGCATTTCAAGACCCGGCTGCGCTTCCTCGACGCGAAGGAGCGCTCGCTCGCCCAGAACAAGGCGCCAATGCAGCGCCTGCCCTATTTCTGTTCGGGCTGCCCGCACAACACCTCCACCAAGGTGCCCGAGGGGAGCCGCGCGCTCGCCGGCATCGGCTGCCACTACATGGCGCAGTGGATGGACCGCTCGACCGCGACCTTCACCCAGATGGGCGGCGAGGGGCTGACCTGGGTCGGTCAGGCGCCCTTCACCGAGGAGAACCACGTCTTCGTCAATCTCGGCGACGGCACCTACTTCCATTCCGGCCTGATGGCGATCCGCGCCGCGATCTCGGCCAAGGTCAACGTCACCTACAAGATCCTCTACAACGATGCGGTCGCGATGACCGGCGGCCAGCCGCATGACGGGCCGATCGACGTGCCCACCATGGCCGAGCAGGTGGTGGCGGAGGGCGCGAAGCGCCTCGTCATCGTCTCCGACGAGCCGGAGAAATACACGACCGGCATGTTCCCCGAGGGGACGACGATCCACCACCGCGACGAGCTCGACGAGGTGCAGCGCGAGCTGCGCGAGACCGAGGGCTGCACGATCATGATCTACGATCAGACCTGCGCGGCCGAGAAGCGGCGCCGGCGCAAGCGCGGCCTCTATCCCGATCCGGCCAAGCGCGTCGTCATCAACGAGCTGGTCTGCGAGGGCTGCGGCGATTGCGGGGTGAAATCGAACTGCGTCTCCGTCGTGCCGAAAGAGACCGAGTTCGGCCGCAAGCGCCAGATCGATCAGTCGAGCTGCAACAAGGACTATTCCTGCCTGAACGGCTTCTGCCCCAGCTTCGTGACCGTCGAGGGCGGCCAGCTGCGCAAGGGCCAGGGCGCCGCCGAGGGCGCTGCCAAGCAGGCCGGCGTCGCGGACGTCTTCGAGGCGCTGCCGCACCCGCAGCCTGCGAGCGTCGCAGACAAGCCCTTCGGCATCCTGCTGACCGGCGTAGGCGGCACCGGCGTGGTGACCATCGGCGCGCTGATCGGCATGGCGGCGCATCTGGAGGGCAAGGGCTGCTCCGTCCTCGACATGGCGGGCCTCGCCCAGAAGGGCGGCGCAGTGACGAGCCATATCCGCATCGGCAAGAGCCCGGAGCAGATCAAGGCGCTGCGCATCGCCGCCGGCGGCGCGGACCTGATCATGGGCTGCGACATCGTGGTCGCGTCCGGCAAGGACGCGATGGCGAAGGCCGATCACGGGCTGACCCGCGCAATCATCAACACCCACCAGACGGTGACTGGCGACTTCACCCGCGACCCCGACTGGACCTTCCCGGTCGACGAGATGAAGCGCGTGATCTCCGACGAGGTCGGCCGTGAGGCCGCCCACTTCATCGAGGCGACGGACCTGGCCGAGACCCTGATGGGCGATTCGATCGCGACCAACCTCTTCATGGTCGGCTATGCCGCGCAGAAGGGCCTGCTGCCGGTCAGCCTGGAGGCGATCGAACGCGCGATCGAGCTCAACGGCGTCGCCATCGAGTTCAACAAGCGGGCCCTGATCTGGGGCCGACGCGCCGCGCACGATCTGAAGGCGGTGCAGAAGCTGGTCGCCCGAGCGAGCGAGCAGTCGGCCGCCCAGCAGGTGCCGGAGAGCCAGGACGGCGGCGGTATCGCCAAGACGCTGGAGGACATGGTCGCCAAGCGTGTCGACTTCCTGCGCGGCTACCAGGACGAGCCCCTGGCCCGGCGCTACAAGGACATGGTGGACCGGGTGCTGACGACGGAGGCGCGCGCGGTGCGCGATTCCGACGCGCTCGCCAAGGCGGTCGCGCGCTACTATTTCAAGCTGCTCGCCATCAAGGACGAGTACGAGGTGGCGCGCCTCTATACCGACGGCAGCTTCGAGCGCATGGTCCGCGGCAAGTTCGAGGGCGACTACAAGATCAAGTTCCACCTGGCCCCGCCGATCGGCGCGCCGCGCGACCCGAAAACGGGCCATCTGGTCAAGAAGCAGTACGGGCCCTGGATGATGCCGGCCTTCCGGGTGCTGGCGAAGCTGAAGGGCCTGCGCGGCACGCCGCTCGACATCTTCGGCTACACCGCCGAGCGCAAGCGCGAGCGTGCGTTGATCGGCGAGTACGAGGCGTTGATCGAGGAGATCCTCGGTAAGCTGACGCCGGCCAATCACGCGATCGCGGTCGAGCTCGCCTCGATCCCCGAGCATATTCGCGGCTACGGCCACGTGAAGGAGCAGCATATCGAGACCGCCAAGGCGAACGAGCAGCTGCTGCTGGAGCGTTTCCGCAACCCGAGCAAGGCCGCGCCCGCCGCGGCGGAGTGAGCGCATTCCGGGAGATCCCCGGGCCGGGCCCGGGGATGGCGTGCTAACTTTCGAAAGCGATGACGTCATGGCCGGGCTCGACCCGGCCATCTCTTTGAGGGGAGCCCATGCGGATCACCACCCGTCCCGCCACCGATACCGATCGCCCGACGCTCGAATCCTTCATGGCGGACCTGCAGGAGTTCGAGCGCGCGCTCCATCCCGAAAGCCGCCGGCCGGGGGCGGAGATCGCGGCCGACCATCTGGCCTATCTTCTGGGTGAGGTGGGCAGCCACGACGGCTGCTGCCTTATCGCGGAAGCCGAGGGGCAACCGGTCGGCTTCCTGATCGGTTATGTCGAGGTGGATACGGGCCACTATCTGACCGGCGGCTACGAGACGCCGGCGCATGTCTCCGACCTCTACGTGGTCGAGGAGATGCGCGGGCACGGCGTGATCGACGCGCTATTGGCGGCGGCGGAGGCGCACTTCCGTAGCGTCGGCGCACGGCAGATGACGCTCTCCTACCTCGTCGGCAACGACGGCGCCGAGCGCGCCTACGAGAAGCGCGGATTCCAGCCCTATATGCGCGTCGCGATCAAGCCGTTGCGGTGAAGGAAGCGGGCGCTTCGCGAGATAGCCGGGTCACGCCCGGCCATGACGTGCCTGTTCAAGAGCTTTGACGTCATCCCCGGGCCTGGCCCGGGGGTCGCTCGATCCGGCGCCGTCGTCAACCCAACGCCCGGTCCAGATCCGCGATCAGATCGTCCACCGTCTCCAACCCGACCGAGAGGCGGATGACGCCGTCGGTGATGCCGAGATGTCGGCGTTCCTCCGGCTTGAGGCGCTGGTGGGTCGTCGTCGCCGGATGGGTCACCAGGCTCTTCGCGTCGCCCAGATTGTTCGAGATGTCGATCAGCTTGAGCGCGTTCAGCGTGCGGAAGGCGGCCTCCTTGCCGCCCGCGATCTCGAAGGTGACCAGCGTGCCGTAGCCCGCCATCTGGCGGTCGGCCAGATCGCGCTGCGGGAAGCTGTCGAGCCCGGGATAGAGCACGCGGGTGACCGCGCCGCCGCGCCCTTCGAGCCAGCGGGCGATGCGCTCCGCGCTCTGGCACTGGCGCTCGACCCTGAGCGGCAGCGTCTCCATCCCCTTCAGCATGACCCAGGCGTTGAAGGGCGAGAGCGAGGGGCCGGTGTGCCGGTAGAAGGGCACGAACGTCTCGTCGATGAACGCCTGGCTCGCCAGCACCGCGCCGCCCAGGCAGCGCCCCTGCCCGTCGATATGCTTGGTCGCGGAATAAACCACGATGTCGGCGCCGTGGCGCATCGGCTTCTGCAGGAGAGGCGTCGCGAAGACATTGTCGACCACGACGGTGGCACCGGCCGCGTGCGCCAATTCCGCCACGCGCTCCAGATCGACCAGCTGCAGCATCGGGTTCGACGGCGTCTCCAGGAAGACCGCCTCGGCGCCCTCCGCGAGCGCCGCCTCCCACTGGTCGAGGTCATGGCCGTCGACCAGCGTGCAGGTGACGCCGAAGCGCGGCAGGATCTCCGAGACCACGATCTTGCAGGAGCCGAAGAGCGCGCGGCTCGCCACGATCCGGTCGCCCTTGGAGAGCTGGCAGGCGAGCGCGGAGAACACGGCGGCCATGCCGCTCGCCGTCGCGCGGCAGGCCTCGGCGCCTTCGAGCCGGGCCAACCGCTCCTCGAACATCGAGACGGTGGGATTGCCGTAGCGCGAATAGATGTAGGCGTCGGTCTCGCCCTTGAAGGCGGCCTCGGCCTGCTCCGCGCTTTCATAGACGTAGCCGGAGGTGAGGTAGAGCGCCTCGCTCGTCTCGCGGTGCGGGCTGCGGGTCAGCCCGCCGCGCACCAGCTCCGTGTCGCGGCCAAGCGCCTCGGCCCCATCCGCCGGCAGGGTATGTCCGTCCATGCGCTCGTCCACCGTTCTCGTTGGCCTCATCCCTGCAGCCAGGGAAGCCCCGCCACCTTCCAGCCGCCCACCGTGCCGCGATGGCCCTGGGCGTCCTTGTCGCCTTCGAACCCCTCGGCCACGTTGTAGCAGCGCGCATAGCCCGCCTCCGTCAGCGCGATGGCGGCCGCCTTGCTGCGCACGCCGGAGCGGCAGAGGAACAGCACCGGCACCTCCGGGTCGGGCGCGACCTCGGACACCTGACCGACGAAATCCGGATTGGGCGAGCCGTCGGGGAAACGTTGCCATTCGACGAACTGGGCGCGGCGCGCCACCGGCGACAGGTCGGGCACGCCGACATATTGCCATTCGGCCAGCGTGCGCACGTCGACCAGCACGGCCTCCGGTTCCTTCTCGAGAAGATCCCACGCCGCCTTCGGGTCCAGATCGCCCGCGTAATCCGCCATCGTCAAACCCCGTTCGCCCGCGAAACTCCAATGCTTCGCCGCTCTTAGAATAATTTCACACAAAAGAAAAGGGAAAAGAGCGTTGCGGACGGATCGCCTGGCCGGATCAGTAGTGCGGCGGCTTCTCCGGGGGGTGGCCGGCGGCGGTGGCGCGCTCGAAGGCGTCGGCCATGTCGCGCAAGGCGCGTTCGGCCGCTTCCAGGCGGGTCTGCAACCGGTCGATCTCGCGCGCCTGGGCGGCCACGACGTCGGAGAGATCGTCGAGCGTCCGCTCCTGATGGGCGAGGCGCGCCTGCAGGTCGGTCATTTCCCTCTCGCTCATGGGCCGAACACCGTCTTCAACAGGTCGGTCGTCCGTTCGGCCGGGTTGGCGCGGATCGCCGCCTCCTCCTCGGCGAGATACCGGAACAGGCCGTCCATCGCCTCGTCGGTCGCATGATCGACCAGATCGCCCTTCACGTCGGGCACGAAGGGCAGCGTCTCATATTGCGCCAGCATGGCGTCGAGCGCCGTCAGCGCCCCCACCTGCTGCAGCGAGGACTCGATCACCGGCCGCAGTTCGTCTTCGATCGCCGGACCGGCGGTGCGACGGAAATATTGCGTCGCCGCATCCTGCGGCCCGTTCAGGATCGCCTTCGCGTCGGCGAGCGTCAGGTCCGTGATCGAGTCGCCCAGGATTGCGCCGGCCCTCGGCATCGCCTCTTCCGCACCCCGGTTGAGGCGGGTTTCCACGTCGCGCCCATACTGGCCGAGCCCGGCACCCTCGAGCAACGATTGCGCCCGCTTCAGATCGTCGGGCAGCGGGATGTGGACGGCCGGGTCGTCCAGGAACCCGCCGCGCGCGCCAAGCTGCGCGACGACCCGCTCGGCGCCGACCGCCAGCGCCTCGCGCAACCCATCGGCCACCGTCGCCTCGCTCAGGCCGCCAGCCGCAGTGTCGTCCGACGCCGCACCGGTCTCGTCCCCGCCGGTCAGGCCATCCAGCGTCTCGGTCGCCTTGTCGAGCCAGCTCTGCGCCCGGGCGTCGCCGTCGAGCGCAACGCCACTCGCCAAGACGACGAACGCCGCCCCCGCGGCAACGATCCTCCTTCGCGTCATCCGTCACCCTCGCTGCTCGGCACACCGCGCCTGTCATGGCAAGGGTGCGCGAGAGCGCGGCCGCGCGCAAGCGCGCTCGCCGGGCGGTACCGAAGCCACTGGCCTCGCGCGCGAAAATCAGTCACCGTTGCGCCATAGGGGCCGACCCGCGTCTTTCAGGAGAGAGGTTATGACCCGTTATCTCGTGTCCGAGGAAAACCCGAACGGCCTGCGGCTGGAAGCGATCCTGATGGCGATCCGCAAGGACGTGCTGAAGCGCTGCAACAACATCACCGACGACACCAGGGTGGAGGCGCAGCATGTGCTCGCCAACAACATCAAGATCCTGGAGCATCTGACGCAGGCGATCCAGCTCGCGGAGGACTCCACCTACGTGCTGGACAAGGCCTTCGGGCCGAGCCAGGCGGAGAAGGGCGGCCCGCCGCGAATAGGCGACTGACGGACGCGCAAAGACGGAACCCGTTGACACGCGCAAGCGTCGCGACACCCACCGCGCCAGCTCTCCCAACCCCTCGATGATACGTATGACTACGCGCAAGGAGGGAATTCTGCCCTCGCCACGACTTACCTTAATGTCTCATTAAGTACCTGCCCTCCATCTAGGCCGCGCGACGCGCTCAATCGACGAGATGCAGTCGCTTTCGCAACAGCCATGATGGCGATGGAGGCAAATATGGGCCTTTCGAATGCGCGTATCACGACGAAGCAGTTGGCTATCGTCGTCGTTCTTTCCCTCGTAACTCTCACCGTCGCCGGCGTCGGCATCTACTCGCTCAACCATCTCAGCCAGCAGCAGGCCCGGACGGAGCGGGCCGCGGGCGAAGCGCTCGTGGGCGCGCGACTCAACCGGGACGTGGTCATCCTGAACCGCGCGGAATTCGACATCGCCGCCGACACCACGCCATCTAACCTCGCGGAAGCTCGCCAGACCATCGCCGAGGTTCGGAAGCGCTTCGCAGAACGGCTTCGAACGGTCAAAGCGACCGCCGATCCCCGTCAGACGACGCTGTTGCGCGAGACGAGCACGGCGTTCCGAAACTATCTGGCCGCTGTCGAGAACACGGTCGAGACCGCCGAGCAGATTTCCGCCACTGCCAGCCTGAGCGCCGATCAGAAGCGCATCCTGGCCGCGGTTCGCACCAGTCGCGACGAGGCCGCTGCACTGCGCGACACCGTGCGCGCCTATTCCGACTATTCCGATCGCAAGGCAGCGCAGATCGCGGAACAAAGCGTCCAGGCCGCCGCCTCCATCGAGGCGCTGCTCCTCGGCGTGGCGCTGGCCGGAGTCATTGGCGGCGCGCTTATGGCTTGGCTGTTCGCCCGGCGCACGATCGCCAAACCGATCGCCCGCTCGGTCGCGGCGCTGAAGCGCCTGGCCGAGGACGACCTGACCGTCGAGATAACCGGGACCGAACGCGGCGACGAGGTTGGTGACATCGCGCGCGCCATGGAGAGCTTTCGAAACAATCTGCAGCGCACCCGCGATCTCGAGGAAGAGGCGGAGCGGCGCGAGCTGGCCGCCGAGGAGGAGAAGCGGCAGACCGAGGAGCGGCGGCGGCAGGACATGCTGTCCCTCGCCGACCAGTTCGAGAAGCGCGTCGGCGGCATCGTCGCGATCGTCGCCGACAGCTCCTCGCAGCTGCAGGAAACCTCGCAGGAACTGGCCGCGGCGGTCGAGGAGACCAATGCCCAGGCCGCTTCGATCGCGGCCGCCGCCGAACAGTCGAGCACCAATGTCGAGACCGTCGCGGCGGCCTCCGAGGAGCTCTCCAGCGCGATCGGCGAGGTCTCCAGCCAGGTGAGCGACACCGCCGGCAAGTCCTCCAATGTCGCGCGTAGCGGTGAGACCGCCCGACAGGAACTGGACGCGCTCAACGTCACCATCACGGAGACGACGCAGATCCTGAACCAGATCGGCGAGATCGCGGAGCAGACCAACCTGCTGGCCCTCAATGCCACGATCGAGGCGGCGCGCGCCGGTGAAGCAGGCAAGGGCTTCGCGGTGGTCGCCGAGGAGGTGAAGTCGCTTGCTTCCGAAACCCAGCGCATGACGCAGCGGATCGGCTCGCAGGTGGAGACCGTCCAGTCATCCGTCGCCCGCGCGGTGACCGGCATGCGCACGATCATCGATCAGATCGCCGGGATCGACAGCGCCACGACGGTGGTCGCCTCCTCGGTGGAGGAACAGAGTTCCGCGACCCAGGAGATCAGCCGCAACGCCGCCCAGGCGGCGGAAGGGGCGCAGGAAGTGACCAGCAATGTGGTCGGCATCCAGAGCGCCACCCAGCAGACCGGCGAGGCCGCGGCGGGCGTCAAGTCCGTCGCCTCGGACCTGCGCGACAACGCGAAGCTGCTGCGTCAGGAGGTCGAGGCCTTCCTGAGCGAGATCCGTGCCGCGTGATCCGGGCCCGCCTTGCCGCCCTGCGTCTCCGTCGGTGGGACGCAGGGCGGAGGCGCAGCGGTCAGACCGCCGCCGTCACGATGATCTCAACCTGCAGCTCGGGGCTCGCCAGTTTCGCTTCGCCGCAGGCGCGCGCGGGCGCGTGACCGTCGGCCACCCATTCATCCCAGACCGCGTTCATCTCCGCGAAATGCGCCATGTCGTCGAGCCAGATGACGGCCTGCAGGATCTTCGTCTTGTCGGAGCCGACCTCGTCCAAGAGCGTGTCGATCTTCTCCAGAATGCCTTTCGTCTGATCGGTGACGGAGGCGCCGGCGTCGCCCACCTGGCCGGCCAGGTAGACGGTGTCGTTGTGAACCACGATCTGGCTCATGCGCTGGCCGGTGTGGTGGCGGGTGATGGTCATGTTGTTATCTCTTTCTCTTAGCCGTGATTGTTGCCGAAGCCGGTGAGGAAACTCGTCAGGTTCGGCCCCAGATCGTCGGAGAGGTAGCCGCCCTCCTGCACCAGCACGGTGGGAAGCGTCATCGCCGCGATGCGCTCGGCGATGCGCGCGAAGCCGTCGGTCGTGATGGCGAGGCCCGCGAACGGGTCGCCGACATAGGCGTCGAGGCCGAGCGCCACCACCAGCGCGTCCGGCGCGAAGGCCTCGATCCGGCGGATCGCCTGGTCGAGGACGGGCATGTAATCGTCATCGCCCGTGCCGCGCGGGATCGGCAGGTTGAGGTTGGCGCCGAGGCCGGGCCCCTCCCCACGCTCGTCCGCATAGCCCCAGAAGAAGGGGTAGTAGCGCACCGGATCGGCATGGATCGAAACCGTCAGCACGTCGGCGCGATCGTAGAAGCAGCCCTGCGTGCCGTTGCCCGCATGCAGATCGACGTCGAGGATCGCGACCCGCGCGCAGCTCTCGCGCAGGATGCCGGCCGCGACGCCGCAATTGTTCACGAAGCAGAAGCCCCCGGCCAGATCCTTGAAGGCGTGATGTCCGGGCGGACGGCAGAGCGCGTAGGTCCATTTCGCATCCCCGTCGCGCACGAGGCGCGCCGCCCCGGCCGCGCTCTGCGCGCTCCAATAGATCGATTCCCAGCTGTGCTCGCCGATCGGGCAGGCCGTGTCGGCCTGGTGGTAGCCCGCCTGCCCGACGGCAGAGGCCGGGTAGGAGCCGTCGCGCCGGTCGGGATGGATGTTGGGGATCACCTCGTCCGACGCGCCCTCGATCCGCTGCCAGCGCGGATAGATGTGGCTGAGGAAGTCGATATATTCCGATGTGTGAACCGCCGCGATCGGGCCGAGGCCATGGTCGGCCGGTACCGCCTGATCGAGCCCCGCCGCCTTGGCGCCGTCGAGCAGGCGCGTCGCGCGCTCCGACTGCTCCGGGCTCGGCTTCTGGGCGCCGGAGACGAGGAACATCTTCGGTTCGTGCTTCATCTGCCGGTCGTCGAAGAAAACCTTCATGGCAACATGCCCCTTGTATCTTGAACCGTTGTCCGGGCGGCTCAGAAGCCGACCCGGTCGCCGCCCTTGAGGGCCAGGCGCTCACGCGCCTCCTTCGGGCTCGCGATGTCGAGCGAGAGCCCCTCGGCGATCTTGCGCACCTGAAGGACCTGGTCGGCGTTGCGTTCGGCCAGCTTTCCGGGCCCCAGCGTCAGGCTGTCCTCCAGCCCGACGCGCACGTTCCCGCCGAGCGCCAGCGAGATCGCCGCCAGCGGCATCTGGTGCCGCCCCGCCCCCAGGACAGAGAATTCGTAGTCGGATCCGAACAGCCGGTCCGCCGTCTCCTTCAGGAACACGAGATTCTCCCGGTCCGGACCAATGCCGCCGAGGACGCCGAGGACGAACTGGATGAAGAAGGGCGGCTTCACGAGCCCACGGTCGACGAAGTGCTTCAGGCTGTAGAGATGACCGACATCGTAGCATTCGAACTCGAACCGCACGCCGTGCCCCTGCCCCAGCCGGTCGAGCGCGGTTTCGATATCCTTGAAGGTGTTCTTGAAGATGAAGTCGCGCGTCGATTCCAGGAAGGGCTCTTCCCAATCGTACTTGAAGGTCTCGATCCGCTCGGCGGCGGGGAACAGCGCGAAGTTCATCGAGCCCATGTTGAGCGAGCACATCTCCGGCGAATGGGCGAGCGCGGCCGCCATCCGCTCCTCCACCGTCATGGTGGCGCCGCCGCCGGTGGTGATGTTCACGACCGCGTCGCAAGCCTGCTTGATGCGCGGCAGGAACTGCCCGAAGACCGCCGGGTCGGGCGAAGGGCGCCCGTCCTCGGGATCGCGCGCATGCAGATGCAGGATCGCGGCGCCGGCTTCCGCCGCCTCGATCGCATGGGTGGCGATCTCGTCGGGGGTGACCGGCAGATGCGGGCTCATGCTCGGCGTGTGGACGGAGCCGGTGACCGCGCAGGTGATGATGACCGGTTTCGCTGCCATCACGCCCCCTCCACCGGTAGGCCGTTCTTCTTGGCGAAGGCGTCGAGCGCGCCCGTCAGCTTCTCCAGGATCTCGTCGATATGCTTGTCTTCCAGGATCAGCGGCGGGCAGACCAGGAAATGCTCGCCCTCGCGCCCGCCGCGGGTGCGCCGGGAATAGATGATGAGGTGGCGCTTATAGGCCTCCTCCACGAGATCGACGAAGCCGTTCATCTCGGTCGGCAGGGTGGCCATCGTCTCCCGGTCGCGGCCGAGCTCGAAGGCGAGCAGCAGGCCCCTGCCCCGCACGTCGATGATGAAGGGGTAGCGGTCCATCAAGCCTTCCAGCGCGATCTTCAGCTTCGCGCCCATGGTCTCGGCCCGGCCGACCAGATCCTGGCGCTCGATCTCCTCCAGCACGCCGAGCCCCGCCGCGCAGGCGAGCGGATTGCCGGCATAGGTGTAGCCGTGGATGAACCCGCCATGGTCCAGCACCGGCTCGACCAGCTTGCGATGGGCCGCCATCGCGCCCAAGGGCGAATAGCCCGCCGCGAAGCCCTTCGACATCGAGATGATGTCGGGCGCGGCGTCCGGCCAATGATCGGCGCCGAGGAACTTTCCGGTTCGGCCCGCGCCGGTCATCACCTCGTCATAGATCAGCAGCAGGCCGTATTCGTCGCAGATCTCGCGGATGCGCTTGAGGTAGCCTTCGGGCGGCACGAGCGCGCCGGTCGAGGCGCCCCCGATCGGCTCCACGATGAAGGCGAGGCAGGTTTCCGGCCCCTCGCGGCGGATCGTCTCGCGCAGCTGCTCGGCGTAGCGCAGGCCGCGCTCCTCGAGCGTCAGCTCGTCGCGGTCGAGATAGCAGGTCGGGGCCTGGATCTTCGGCATCTCGCGCATCATCGGCGCGAAGGGGGCGGTCATGCTCGCCATGCCGGTGACCGACAGCGCGCCCAGCGTCGAGCCGTGATAGGAGGGGAAGCGCGAGATCACCTTCCAGCGCTGGCTCTGCCCGACCGCGATCGCCCATTGCCGGGCGAGCTTCAGGCAGCTCTCCACCGCCTCCGAGCCGCCGGAGACGAAGAAGATCTTGTCGAGCCCGTCGGGCATGCGCGCGGCCGTGCGGGCGGCCAGCTGCTCCGCCGGCTCGTTCTCGAAATGCAGGCGGTAGCCGAAGGTCGCCTTCTCCATCTGCCGGCGCATCGCCTCCAGCACATGGCGATTCGAATGGCCGATATTGGCGACCATCGCGCCCGACGAGCCGTCGAGATAGGCGTTGCCGTCGACATCGTAGAGATAGACGCCCTCGCCCCGATCCAGCAGGGGACGGCGCTGGCGGCTCTGATAGAAGAGATGGCTCGGCGGGCGGTCGACGGGGGTGCTCATGGGCGGCATCTCGCGGGCGAACGTGGCTGGAAAGCCCAGCTACCCTGCCCGGACGCCGCCGGGCTTTCAAGCCAAAGCCCGGAGCGGCGCTGGGGACGTTTGCCCGACCAGCACCGGTAAGGGCTGGCGCGACTCCCGGTTCGCTCCACGCCCCTCGTGCTGACGACAGTCAGCACCCATACCTGAGGCGGCTGCCTAAGGCGGCCGGCGGCAGCGAGCCGCAAAGGCCTCTGGAATGGGCCCTGATTGTCATCAGGGCGAGAAGGAGCATTCCCTAGGCCTTTTCGCCGATCGTGATCTCGATGTCGGGCAGGCCGGCGACGCCGCCCTTGACCCGATCGCCGACCTCGAGCGCGCCGACGCCGGCGGGCGTGCCGGTGTAGATCAGATCGCCCGGCTTCAGCACCATGGTATGGGAGACGATGGAGATGATTTCGGGGATGTCCCAGATCAGCTCCTCGACGGTGGCGTCCTGGCGTGTCTCGCCATTGACCGAAAGCCAGATGCGCGCGTGGTCGACATCGCCCGCGTCGCCCGCCTTTACGATCGGCGCGCAGGGCGCAGATTGGTCGAACGCCTTGCCCCAGTCCCAGGGTCGGCCCATCTCCTTCGCCTGGCCCTGCAGGTCGCGGCGCGTCAGGTCGATGCCGACGGCATAGCCGTAGATCAGGTCGCGCGCATCGGCCGCCGGCACGTTCTTCCCTTCCGTGCCGATGGCTACCACCAGCTCGATCTCGTGATGCAGGTTCTGCGTCTCCGGCGGATATGGAACGGTCGTTCCAGTATCGACCACCGCGTCCGCGGGCTTGGTGAAGAAGAAGGGCGGCTCGCGGTCCGGATCCTTGCCCATCTCACGGGCATGGGCGGCGTAGTTGCGCCCGACGCAGAAGATCCGGCGCACGGGGAAACGCGCGGCCTCGCCGTCGACGGCGACGGAAGCCTGGGGCGGGGCGGGGATGACGAAATCCATGGGTTGTCCTTCTGTCTAGAAACGGGGCGGCTCAGGCGTTGCCGCGATCCTCGCGCCAGAGGCCGAGCTTCTCCTGCACCGGCCGGTCGGAATAGCTGAAGAGGACGGCGTCCGCATCCGCCTCGTGGCGTACCGGCGCCCAGCTCGGCACCACGAAGATGTCGTTCGGACCCCACTCGAAGACCGTGTCGCCGATGATGCTGCGGCCCGTGCCTTCGGTCGCGGTGAAGATCGTGGCGTCGGTCGCGCGGTAACTCGCCGTCTCGAACCCCTTGGGCAGCAACTGCAGCGAGGCGCCCATCGTCGGCATCGCCCAGTCGCCGTTGGCCGGATTGACGTAGCGCAGCTTCAGGCCGTGGCACGGGTCCCACTCCTCGCTCCGGCGCAGGGTTTCCAGCGCCTCGCGCGAACGCTCGTAGGGATAGCAGAAGACGGGGCTGCGCTTGGTGCCGCCCGCCTCGAAGTCGATCGGCAGCATGCCCTGGCCGTAGCGGGCCAGGTTGTCGCCGACGGCGCGGGAGCGCGGATACTCGTCCTCGCCATAGCTCTCGGCGAAGCTGGTATCGAGGAAATTGACGATCGGGATGTCGAGCCCGTCCATCCACACCATCGGCTTGTCGCTGTCGTTGCCGTGGTCGTGCCAGGCCCAGTTCGGCGTGATGACGAAATCGCCCGGGCGCATCAGCGTCTTCTCGCCGTCGACGGCGGTGTGGGCGCCCTCGCCTTCGATCACGAAGCGCAGCGCCGTTTGGCTGTGGCGGTGGGCGGGCGCTACCTCCCCCGGCAGGACGAGCTGCAGACCGGCATAGAGCGAGCGCGTGATCCGCCCGTCCCCCGGCAGGCCCGGATTCTCGAGGATCAGCACGCGGCGCTCCGCCTCCTTCGCGGTGATCAGCTCGCCCGCCTCCATCAACAGCGGGCGCACGTCGGCATAGCGCCAGAGATGCGGCAGCACCGGCGACTTCGGCTCGCGACTCACCAGCGTCGAGAACTTGGTCCAGAGCGCCGACAGGTCCTGCGGGCCGAGGCGGTCGTAATAGGCCTGACGCTCCGGCGTCTCCTTCGGGGCCTCCTTCATCGACATGGCGCCGTCCTCCTTCGCTATGCGTCCTCGACCGGGCGCGCCTTCAATTGCGCGCGGTCGATCTTGCCGGTGCCGGTCTTCGGCAGGCTTTCCATATATTCCACGATCCGCGGGTATTTGTAGGGCACCAGCTTCTCCTTGGCGAAGCGTTGCAGATCCTTCGTCGTCACCGCACCCGGCTCGGTGCCGTTCGCCGGCACGACGAAGGCCTTCAGCGTCGTGCGCCGGTCCGGCAAATCGACCGCCAGCACGGCGCATTCGTGGACGCCGGGATGGTTCGCCAGCATCAGCTCCACCTCCAGCGGATAGACCCACTGGCCGGAGACCTTGACCAGGTCGTCGGCGCGGCCCTTGAAGAAGAAGAAGCCGTCCGCGTCCTCGGTGAAGCGGTCGCCGGTATAGATCCAACCGTCGCGCATCGTCTCGGCCGTCTTGTCCGGCCGGTTCCAGTAGCAGGGCGCGTTGCTGTCGCCCAGCACCCACATGATGCCTTCCTCGCCGCGCGCGACCGGCCGCCCCGCCGCGTCGGTCAGCGCGATGGCGTAACCCGGCACGCGCTGGCCGGCGGAGCCGAGATTCTTCCCCTCGATCCGGTTGGAGAGATAGATGTGCAACACCTCGGTGGAGCCGAGACCTTCCAGGATTTCGTGCCCGAAGCGGCTCTTCCAGGCCTCGAAGATCTCTTCCGACAGGATCTCGGCGGCCGAGATGCAGGTCGCGACGCTGGAGAAATCGGCGCCCGCCGCGCTCTCGTGCCGCACCAGCGCGGTGTAGAGCGTCGGCAGGCCGAAGAAGCGGGTCGGCCGGCGCTCCCGCACCAGCTCGAAGATGCGGTCCGGCTTCGGCGCCTCGGGCATGAGCAGGCTCGCGCCGCCGACCGAGAAGGGGAAGGTCGCGGAATTGCCGAAACCGTAGGCGAAGAAGATCTTCGGGACCGAGAAGCAGATGTCGTCGTGTCCGAGCCCCAGGATCGGCTTCGCATAGGCCTCCGCCGTGTAGGGCATGTCGTGCTGCAGATGGACGACGCCCTTCGGCCGGCCGGTGGAGCCGGAGCTGTACATCCAGAACGCCATCTCGTCGCGGTGCGTGTCGGCGGGGGCGAGGCTGTCGGGCTGACCCTCGATGAAGGCGGCAAGGCTTTCCGGCCCCTCGGCGCCCGGCCCGGCGGTGACGACGCGTCGGACCGCCGTGCCCTCGACGACGGCGGGTCCGAAACGCGCGCGCGCGTGGGTCTCGCAGAGGACGATCTTGGCGTCGCTATCCTCCAGATAGAAGCCGATCAGATCGTCGGTCGATTGCGTATTGATCAGCATCGGTACGAAGCCCGCGCGGATCGCGCCGAAGATCGCCGCCAGATAGTCGCCGTGATCGTCGAGGAAACAAAGCACCCGGTCGCCGCGCTCAAGCCCTTCGGCGATGAGCGCGTTGCCGATCCGCGCCGCGTGCGCGCAGAGCTCGGCATAAGTGAAGTCGCCGGCGCTGCACAGCACGGCCGGCCGATCGCCGTGCCCGCGCTCAAGATTGTCGAACAGCACGGCGCTCGCGTTGTAGCGCTCCGGGCAGGAGAAGCCGATCTCCTTGGATGGCTCGGCGTCGCGCGGCACGCGGTCGGTGAGGTCGGTGTTGTTCATGGGTTCGCGGCCTCCTCCCCCTTCGCCGCACGGTAGGCGGCGACGAAGGCGGGCGAGAGTTTCTCCAGCCGCTCGGGATCGACCCGGCCGCTGCGCCCGATATAGGACCAGGCGAAATCATAGGGGTCGAGGCGCATATGGTCGGGGAATTCCTCGTACCAGGCGGCCGACGCGTTGGCGGCGGCGACCAGCTTCTCGACGATCGGGCGGCGGCGCTCCTCGAACAGGGCGAGCGCGGCGGGCCCATCCTCGCCCGTCTCGCCGATGGCATGGGCCAGCGCGATCGCATCCTCGAGCGCGAGCCGCGTGCCGGAGCCGATCGAGAAGTGCGCGGTCCTGAGCGCGTCGCCGATCAGGACCGCATTGCCCGCCGACCATCGGTCGTTCCAGAGCTGCGGGAACCGCCGCCAGTTGGATTTGTTGGTGAGCAGCGGTTGGCCGTCCAGCACCTCGGCGAAGAGATCGGCGCAGAGCGCGGCCGAGTCCTCCTCGCCCATCGACTCGAAGCCATAGGCCGCGAAGGTCGCGGGGTCGCATTCGACGATGAAGGTGCTGCGGGCCGGCGTGAAACGGTAGTGGTGGGCGTTGAACTGGCCCTTGTCGGTGCGGATGAAGGTCTGGGTCAGCGCGTCGAAGGGCTTTTCCACCCCGAACCAGGCGAAGCGGTTGGCGAGCGGCCGGTTGGTCGTCGCGAAGTCCGCGGCCTGACGAACGACGGAATTGACCCCGTCCGCGCCGACGACGAGATCGGCGCCGTCCAGCACGTCCGAGGCCTCGGTCCGCCGCCGCCAGCGCGGTTCGATGCCCGTCGTCTCCAGCCGCTTGGTCAGCAATTCCAACAGCCGGTGCCGACCGATCGCGGCGAAGCCGATGCCGTCGAGCGTCACCGTCTCGCCCGCATGGTTGATCTTCAGATCGCGCCAGCGCTCCATCTCCGGCGCGATCAGGTCATGCGTCGCGGGGTCGTCCTCCTTGAGGAACCCCAGCGCCTGGTCCGAGAATACGACGCCGAAGCCGAAGGTGGCGCCCTTCTCGTTCTGCTCCCAGATCTCGATCTCGTGGCCGGCCTCGAGCCGCGCCAGCAGATAGGCGAGATAGAGTCCGGCGGGCCCTCCGCCGACGATCCGGATCCGCATGGGAACGGTCCTCCCTAATGTCGTTCGCACGCGCTTCTTGTCGTTGCGCGCTTTTCACCATTGTGCAATTAATTACGTATTGTGCAATAATAAACGGGAACGGCTCATGTCACCGGACGGCCTCGGCAGCGACGACGAGGCGGCCCCTTCGCGCCGCGGGATCCAGTCGGCGGCGACCTCGGTCGACATCCTGGCCGCGATGGCGCGGGCCGGCGGGCCGGTGACGTTAGGCGATCTGGCGCAGGCGACGGGGCTGTCGGCGAGCAAGCTGCACCGCTATCTGGCAAGCTTCGTCGAGAAGGGCCTGGTCGAGCAGCAGGGCCGCTCCGGCGCCTACGGGCTCGGCCGGCTGGCGGCGGAGATCGGGCTGGCCGCGCTGGCGCGCTCGAGCCTGGTCAACCGCGCGGCCGACGCGCTGCCGGAGCTGACGGCCCGGACGGGGGCGACGGCGCTGCTGTCGGTCTGGGGACCGGACGGGGCGACGATCGTGCGGATCGAGCGCTCGGAGCGGCTGGTCGCGACCGCGCTCGGGTTGGGCACGCGCCTGCCGCTCCTCAACTCCTCCACGGGGCACGTCTTCCTGGCCTTCCTGCCCGAGGCGGTCTCACGCGATCAACTGGACCGGGAGATGCGCGCCGGCGCATCCGCCGCGGACGATATCGAGGGTTTGCGCGCGCGGGTGCGCGCCAAGGGCTTCGCCAGCGTCGACGGCCAGTTCATCCCCGGCCTCGCCGCCGTCTCGGCGCCGGTGCTCGATTGGCAGGGCTATCCGGAAGCGGTCGTCTCGCTGATCAGCACGGACGGCACGATCACCGATCCGGCGGGGCCGAGCGTCGCGGCGCTGACCGCGTGCACCGCCGCGATCGGGGCCGCCCCCTAAGCGCATCACGCGTTAGACACCCGCCGCCGCCTCGCATAAGACGGCGAGCTTGACGCGCGCCAAATCGCGCGTCAGATGGCCGAGACCGCAATCGGGCGCTGCCACCAGACGCTCGCGGTCGATATGGTCGAGCGCCACCGTGAGGCGCTCGCGCACCTCGTCGACCGTCTCGATCCGGCTCTTGGCGATGGCGATGCAGCCGAAGACGACGGTCTTGTTCTTGAATCGCTCCAACAGCGCGAGGTCATTGTGCCGGTGCGCGTCCTCGATCGAGACTTGGTCGAGCAGATCGAGATCGTCGAGCGCGCCGGCGAGGCGCGGATAGCAGCCCGGATCGGCCTTGTGATAGTCGCTCTGGTCCAGATAGTTCGGATAGCCGCAGCATATATGCACCGCGCGGGTCACGTCCGACGACACGCCGTGGAAGCAGCGCGCCAGCGTCTCCATCCCGAAGGCGAGCGCCTCGTCCGTCTTGCGGGCGAAGAGCGGCTCGTCCACTTGGATCGCCCTGGCGCCGGCTTCGGCCAGGGCCCGCACCTCGACATTCAGAGCGTCCGCCAAGTCCCGGGCCAGCGCCGCGGGATCGCCGTAATGCGCATCCGCCGTCGTGTCGGAGATCGTGATCGGCCCCGGCACCGTCACCTTGACCGGGCGGTCGGTCGAGGCCTGGGCCACCTTCCAGTCATGCACCAGAAAACCGCTTTCGCGCGCGCGGATCGCGCCCCGGATGGTCGGCAGCTCGGTCTCGTAGGCGCCGTCGCGCAGCACACGGTGGGTCAGGTTGTCGAAATCGAATCCGTCGAGATGCCGGCAATGATAGTGGATGTAGTTCTCGCGCCGCACTTCGCCGTCGGTCGGCATGTCGATGCCGGCCTCGACCTGGTCGGCGATCACCTCCCCGGCCGCGCGGGCGAAGAGCGCCTCCGCCTCCGCACCCGCGCGGGTCAGCCCCTCGGCATAGGCGCGCGTCGCGCTGGAACTGCTCATCCCGTCCTTGGCGGTGAACCAATCGGTGACCGGCACGTAATCCGGTTTCGGATAGGCGCCGATGGTGGTTGTCGGAATGCGCGTCATGTCGCCGGACCTTCTCTCTAGCCCACCGGAAACCAGCGTCGCGTGCGGTTGGCGAGCGCCACCAGCGACAGCATCACCGGCACCTCCACCAGCACGCCGACGACGGTCGCCAGCGCCGCACCCGATTGCAACCCGAAAAGGCTGATCGCGACGGCGACGGCGAGTTCGAAGAAGTTCGACGTGCCGATCAAGGCGCAAGGCGCCGCGATCGAATAGGGCAACCGCCAGATCCTTGCCGCCAGATAGGCAAGCGCGAAGATGCCGTAGCTCTGCACCAGCAGCGGGGCCGCGATCAGGGCGATCAGGAACGGCCGCTCCAGGATCACCTCGCCCTGGAAGCCGAAGAGGAGCACGACGGTCGCCAGCAGCCCCAGGATCGAGAAGGGCTTGAGCCGGCCGGTGAAGCGATCGACCGCCGCCCCGTCGCCGCCGTGCCGGGCGACGATCCGCCGCCGGGTGAGCGCGCCGGCGACGAGCGGGATCACGACATAGAGCCCGACCGAGAGCAGCAGCGTCTCCCACGGCACGGAGAGGTCCGTGACGCCCAGCAGCAAGGCCACGATCGGCGCGAAGGCGAAGACCATCACCACGTCGTTCACCGACACCTGCACCAGCGTGTAGGTCGCATCGCCGCGGGTCAGCTGCGACCAGACGAAGACCATCGCGGTGCAGGGCGCGGCGCCGAGCAGGATCAGGCCGGCGATATATTGCTGGGCATCGACCGGATCGATCCATTGGGCGAACAGCCCCTCGAAGAACAGAACGCCCAGGAGTGCCATGGTGAAGGGCTTGATCAGCCAATTGACCACGAGCGTGATGACGAGGCCCTTCGGCTTGTCGCCGATGTGGCGCAGGCTCGCGAAATCGACCGAGACCATCATCGGATAGACCATCGCCCAGATCAGCACGGCGACGACCAGATTGACGCGCGCGAGTTCAAGCCCGGCCAGCACCTCGAACAGCCCGGGCAGCAGATTGCCGAGCGCGAGCCCGGCCAGGATGGCGAGCGCGACCCAGAGCGAGAGCCCGCGTTCGAACAGCCCCATGGGGGCTTCCGTCCTGTCTGCCGTATGGTCGGTCATGCGATCTTTTCCTTCCGTTCGGATGGCACCGGCGCGCAGAGTTCCGGCCGGCCGCCGCAACAGTCTTTCAACAGGAAATCGAGCAGGCCGGAAAGCCCCGCGACGTCGGCTTCGTAGCGCACCGCCCGCCCTTCCCGGCGTCGGGTGGCGAGGCCCGCCTGGACCAGCCGCGCCAGATGCGGGGAAAGCGCATTCTCGCGCACATCGAGCACGCGCGCGATCGCGCCGGCGGCGAGCCCTGCATCCCCGGCGCCGACGAGTTGGCGCACCGCCTCGATCCGCGTCGGATGGCCGAGCGCGGCCAGCGCCTCGACCGCCGCCCCTTCCTCGATCGGCTCACCGCGCATCGGGCGCCTCCGTCCGAGCCGCCTTGGGCCGGATCGCCATCGCGGTCAGGCTCGCCACCAGCAGCATCGCGGCCGAGGCCCACAGGCAGGCGGTGAGCCCGGCCAGCTGGTAGATCAGGCCCGAGAGCAGCGTGCCGGCGAAGCGGCCGACCGCGTTCGCCATGTAGTAGAAGCCGACCGACAACGCGACCTTGTCCGCGTCCGAGAAGGCGACGATCAGATAGGAATGCAACGCCGAATTGACCGCGAAGACAGCGCCGAAGAGGTAGAGGCCGCCGATCAGGATCGCCGTCTCGTCGCCCCAGCCCCGGGCGAGCGCCAGCGCGATCGCCGCCGGCAGCACGGCCAGCGCCAGGCCCCAGACCCGTGCCGCCGCGGTCGCGCCATGCGCGTCGCGCGCCGAGCGCAGCAGCCGCGGCACGCCCGCCTGCACGACGCCGTAGCCGATCACCCACAGCGCCATGAAGGCGCCGACCTCGTCGAAACGCCAGCCCAGTGCGTCGTAGAGGAAGATCGGCACGCCGACGACGAACCAGACGTCGCGGGCGGCGAAAAGGAAGATGCGCGCGAAGGAAAGCAGGTTGATCTCGCGGCTCTTGGCGAAGAGCTCGCGCCGCTCGATCCGGCGCTTGGCCCGGCCGAGATCGGCGCGCACGAGGGCGAGAGCGCCGACGAGCACAGCCGCGAGCGCGCCCGCCATCAGCCACAGCCCGGGCGCGAAGCCGACGCCTTCCAGCAGCACGCCGCCCAGGAAGAAGCCGACGCCCTTCAGCGCGTTCTTCGAGCCGGTCAGCAGGGCGACGAGACGGAAGAGCGGGCTTTGCGTCGCACCGTCGCCTTCGGAGACGACGAGCTTCACCGCGCTCTTCGAGCTCATCTTGGTCAGGTCCTTGGCGATGCCGGACAAGGCCTGCGCGCCCATCACGTAGGCGACGGAGAGCGGCAGCGCCCAGTCCTCCCCGACGGCGGAGAGCGCGAGCAGCGCCACGATCTGCACCGCCAGCCCGGCATAGAGCGTCACCCGCAGCCCGTAGCGCGCGCCGATCCAGCCGCCGAGGAAATTGGTGACGATCCCCATCGCCTCGTAGAGCAGGAACAGGAAGGCGAGATCGAGCGGCGTGAAACCCAGCGCATGGAAATGCAGCAGCACCAGCATGCGCAGCGCGCCGTCGGTCAGCGTGAAGCCCCAATAGGCGGCCGTCACCGCCGCGTAGGTGCGCCCATCCGTCATCGCCGGCTCACCCTCATCGCGACCGCTCGATGCCGCGTGCGATCATATGGGCGAGATCGGCCATCCGGCAGGCATAGCCCCATTCGTTGTCGTACCAGGCGTAGAGCTTCAGGTGCGTGCCATCGACCACCATGGTCGACGGCGCGTCCAGGATCGCCGAATGCGGGTCGTTCACGAAATCGGCGGAGACGAGCGGTCTCTCCTCCACCCGCAACACGCCGGCGAGCGCGCCCTCGGCGGCCCGACGGAAGAGGTCGTTCACCTCCTCCGTGGTCGTCTCGCGCGCGAGTTCGAAGGCGCAGTCGGTGAGTGAGGCGTTGAGGAGCGGCACGCGCACCGCATGGCCGTTGAGCCGCCCTTCGAGCTCCGGATAGATCAGCGTGATCGCCGTCGCGGAGCCAGTGGTGGTCGGCACCAGCGAGTTGAGGCCGGAGCGCGCCCGGCGCAGATCCTTGTGCGGGGCGTCGACCATCACCTGCGTGTTGGTGACGTCGTGGATCGTCGTCATCGAGCCGCGGCGGATGCCGATCGCCTCATGCACCACCTTCACCATCGGGGCGAGGCAATTCGTGGTGCAGGACGCCGCCGTCACCAGATGATGCGTCGCCGGATCGTAGCTCTCGTGATTGACGCCGTAGACGAGGTTGAGGGCGCCCCCGCTCTTCACCGGGCAGGCGACGAGGACCTTCGGCACGCCGCCTTCGAAATAGGGGGCGAGCGCATCGGCCGTCTTGAAGGCGCCGGTGCATTCCAGCACCAGATCGATATCGCCCGCTCGCCAATCGACGGCGCCGGGCGTGGTCTCACCGGTCACCGGGATGCGCTTGCCCTCGACCGTGACGGCGTCGGCCTCCCAGCCGATCTCCCGCTGCCAGCGACCGTGGACGCTGTCGAACTCCAGCAGATGGGCGGCCGTCTCCGGCCCGCCCTTGGCCTCGTTGATATTGGCGATCTCGACCGCCGGGCTGTCGAACAGCGCCCGGAAGGCGAGCCGGCCCATCCGGCCGAAGCCGTTGATCGCGATGCGAACGCTCATGCTCAATATCCTGTCAGAACCGGTGTTGGATCAGGCGGTCTCACCCGGCGCGTCGGCATCTTGGCCGATCGCGTCGAGCCGGCGCTGCAACGTCAGCCGGTCGAGGCTCGCGATCGGCAGTTCGGTGAAGATGCTGATACGATTGTTCAGCATCCGAAACACGTCGGCGAGGAAGGCCCCCTTCTCCGCCGCCGTGCCCTCGAAGGCGAGCGGGTCGGGCACGCCCCAATGGGCCGACATCGGCTGCCCCGGCCAGACGGGGCAACTCTCCTTGGCCGCGCGGTCGCAGACGGTGAAGACGAAATCGAGCGCGGGCGCGTCCGCGCCGGCGAATTCCTCCCACCCCTTCGAGCGCAGCCCACCGGTCGGGAAGCTGTTGGTCTCGAGGAACTGGATCGTGTCCCTATCCACCTCGCCGCGCGGCTGGCTGCCGGCGCTATAGGCCGTGAAGCGGCGGCGCGGGTCCGCGTTCATGATCGCCTCGGCCATGATGCTGCGCGAGGCATTGCCGGTACACAGGAACAGAACCTGATAGGGTTTATCCGCCATCGGTCACTCCCCTCGTCATTGCTTGTCGATCGTCGTTGCCGGCGCGTCCGGCCCCGTCCCGGGTAGGCACTGCTCGGGCCGGCCACCGCAGCAGTCGGCCATCAGGAATTGGGTCAGCGCGCGCACGCCCGACGACTCGACCCGATAGAGGCGCCGGCGCCCATCGGGCTCGACGCGGATCAGGCCAGCCTCGCTGAGAATGCGTAGATGGGAGGAGAGCGTGTTGTGCGGCACGCCTAACCGTCCGGCCAGATCGCCGACGGCGACGCCCCGCCCCTCGCCCGCGACGATCGCGCGGAAGGCGGAAAGGCGCGTCGGCTGGGCGAGCGCGCGACAGGCGGCGGCGGCATCCATCTTGTCCATATTTCATGAAATATCGACGAATCAGGGGCGCGCGCAACGGCGAAGTGACCCTGTCACGAACTCTTCATGGAATCCGCGGCTTTCTTCCCGCCCTTGCCCCGATCATTCCCCTGGCGCGGCCGCGCCCCATATAGACGGATCATGCGCGCGCTTCTCGCTCTATCCATGCTCCTGCTGCCGCTCGCCGCCCCGCCGGCGGCGGCCCAGGGCACGGCGACGCCGGTCGATCTGGAACTGGTGCTGGCAATCGACGCCTCCTACTCGATCGACAATGCCGAGTTCCGATTGCAGATGGAGGGGATCGCCGCCGCCTTCCGCGATCCCGAGATCCAGGCGGCGATCGGCAGCGGCCCGCTCGGCGCGATCGCCGTCTCGCTCGTCGTCTGGGCGGAGCCGACGGTGCCGCAGGACCGAGGTCCCTGGATGCTGCTGCGCACGTCGGCCGACGCGGAGGCTTTCGCGCAGTTGGTGGAGCGCTACCCGCGCCGGGTTTCGGGCGGCACCGGCATCGGCAAGGGGATCGCGACCGCTGCGCGCCATATCGTCAGCAACGGCTTCGAGGGCACACGCAAGGTGATCGACGTCTCCGGTGACGGCACGGAGACGCCGGCGCGCGAATTCGTCGTCCGCCTGCCCCAGGCCCGCGCCATGGCCGACCGGTTGGGCATCACCGTCAACGGGCTAGCCATCCTGAACGAGGAGACCCGCCTCGATGCCTGGTACCGAACCCATGTCATCACCGGCTTCGGCGCCTTCGTCGTGCGGGCCGCGACGCTGCGGCATTTCGCCGACGCGATGCGCCGGAAGCTGCTGCGCGAGATCGAGCACCAGCCGAACGTCGCCCGCCGTTGAAACGGTGCGACACTTATTTTGCCCGACGCGACATATTGCTCCTGGACCCGGCGACGAAATGCGCTATTTACTCTCCACCCCCGGTCGATGATGCCCCACACCCGGACGAGAGGGATTTCGATGTACCGCACGGAATTTCAGCTCAACACCCGCGAATTGGAGATCATCGAGCAATGCCTGCGCCTTCGGGTCAGCCAGCTCGCGACCCGTATCCAAGACGCGCAGGAAGCGACCACCCATAGCGAGGACAGCCCGATCATCGAGGCCGACCTCGACCGGCTGCGCGAGATCAAGGCGCTGCTCGGCCATCTTCACAATCAGAAGATCTGGTACCAGCCGAAGGAACACGTCCCGCTCGGCTGAGCGGTCGGCTTTCCGTCCGATTTCCGGTCCCCGGCGCGATCGATCCGATTGACGCCCGCGAGAACCCGTGCGACATCGCCGTTTCGCGTCACTCTCCGTCAGAGAGAGGGCGGGCCGAGGAAACGCGGGGTATCGGGCGATGGCGGACGGGATCGTTCTGCTCGATGGGAGCATGGGCCAGGAGCTGATGCGGCGCAGCGCCAAGCCCGCCATGCCGCTCTGGTCGGCCCAGGTGCTGCTGGACGAGCCGCATCTGGTGGAGGCCGTCCATTACGACTTCATCATGGCCGGCGCGCGGGTGATCACGCTCAACGCCTATGCCGCGACGCCGGTCCGCCTCGCCAAAAACGGCCAGGCCGATCGGTTCGAGAAACTGCAGGCCGATGCCATCGCGGTCGCCCAGGCCGCACGCAGCCGCAGCGGCCGCGCCGTCTCGATCGCCGGCTGCCTGCCGCCGCTGGTGGCGAGCTACCGGCCGGATCTCGCCCCCGACCACGCGGACGCGCTCGCCCAATATCGCGTCCTGGTCGCGCTGCAGGCGCCTTCGGTCGATCTCTTCCTGGCGGAAACCCTGCCCTCGACGCACGAGGCCGCGGCCGCCGCCCGGGCGGCGCGCGAAAGCGGCCGGACGGTGTGGGTCGGCCTGACGGTCGACGACGCGGACGGCCGCCGCCTGCGCTCGGGCGAGACGCTCGCCGACGGCATCGCGGCCGCGCGCGACAACGGCGCGGATGCCGTGCTCGTCAACTGCTCGACGCCGGAAGCGACCGACCGCGCGATGCCGATCCTGGCCGGGGCCGGCGCGGCCTTCGGCGCCTACGCCAACGGCTTCCGCTCGGTCGCACCGCTCAAAGGGGCGGCGACGGTCGACGTGCTGGAGGCGCGCCGGGATGTGACGCCGGAAAGCTACGCGGAGACGGCCCTCGACTGGGTCGCGGCAGGGGCGACGATCGTCGGCGGCTGCTGCGAGATCGGGCCCGCGCATATCGCCGCGCTCGCCGAGCGCCTAGAGATCGCGGGCCACGCGCTGATCGACGGGCCGCGGGCGCCGGCCGCCCACGCGGCGGAGTAAAAGCGCCGCCGCCCGGTCAGTAGCCCTTCTTCGGATCGACAATGCCGGCCGGGGTCTCGCCCCGCTCGAAGGTGGCGATCACGTCGAGGAGACGGTCGACGCCCGTCTTGATCCGCGTGATGCTGGCGACGTGCGGGGTGACGATGACCTGCGGGTGGTGCCAGAAGGCGTGCTTGCCGGGCAGCGGCTCCTCGCGGAAGACGTCCAGCGTCGCGCCGGCCATATGGCCGCTCTCCAGCGCGTCGAGCAGGTCCTGCTCCACCACATGCTCGCCGCGCCCGACATTGATCAGGTACGCCCCCTCGGGCAGCAGCGCCAGGCGCTCGGCGTTCAGGATATCCTCGGTCGCCTCGGTACGCGGTAGCAGATTGACCAGGATATCGGACTGCCGCAGCACGTCGGCCAGCGCCGCGTCGCCGCGGCGGCACTCGACGCCCGGAATGCGTTTCTCGCTCTGCGCCCAACCGACCACGCGGAAACCGAACTCCGCCAGCGCCCGCGCGCAGTCGCTGCCGATGACGCCGAGTCCCAGCACGCCGACCGTGACCTCGTCCACCAACGGCTCGGTCCCGTGCCGGCCACGAATTTCCGGCCGCCAGAGCTGCTGGTGCTGCTGGTTGAGATAGTCCGGCATCTTCAGGTGCGCGGCCAGCGCCTGCGCCATGACGTATTCGCGCATGCCGCGGGTCAGCCCCTCCTCCACCATGCGCGCGATCGGCAGGTGGTCAGGGAAGTCGGGGTCGGCGGTGATATGGTCGACGCCGGCCCACAGCGACAGCACGGCGCGCAGGTTCGGGTAGCGCGCGATCTCGCCGGCCGGCGGCTTCGCGGCGATCACGTAGCGCACGTCCGCCGGGTCGAGCCCTTCCGGCTCCGACGCCTCGTCCCAGACCTTGAGGTCGAGATCGGGGTCCCGGCGCTGGATCTCCTCCGCCCAGACGGCGGCGTTCTCGGCGCGGCTGATCAATAGTACCTGCATGGCGTTCCTCGTGGACTCGCATCGCGCGGACGGCGCGATCCCGATCCGCGCGTTCTCCTAACAGGCTTCCGGGGGAAGCGCCAGGGCACGCCGCCCCCGGGTTCTATTGACCCAAGTCAATGCCCACCTGTGGCATAAGGATACGCTGGCGATCGTTCGCGGGCGGCGATCGGAGATGCGCTTCGGCGCCGGCCCGCAAGGCAGGAGACAGTCCATGACCCTGAAGCGGCTTTTCGTCCACTACGACAACAGCGACCGCAGCCGGCGCGCTCTCGACATGGCGCTCAGCCTCGCGGACCGGCATGACGCGCATCTGATCGGCTGCGGCGTCGAGACCTATCCGGCGGTGCCCGGCTTCGTCGGCGCCCAGGTGCCGGCAGAGATCTACGAGAACATCGCCAATGAGGTGCGCAGCGCGCTGAAGCAGGCGCGCGACTCCTTCGAGGAGACCTGCCGCAAGGCCGGCCGCAACGACCGGGCGGAATGGCAGCAGGTCGAGGGCGACCCGGCCCACGCGCTGGCGATCGCGGCGCGCTGCACCGATGTGATCGTGCTCGGCCAGTCCGAGCCGGAGAAGGATCCGTCCCACATCCAGGCGCTGCCGGACGATCTGGTGATGACCGCCGGCCGCCCGATCCTGGTCGTGCCCTATATCGGCGCACCGAAGACGATCGGCAGCCATATCGTCGTCGCCTGGGCCAATACGCGGGAATCGACGCGCGCGGCGATGGACGCGCTCCCCCTGCTGCAGCAGGCGGAGACGGTCGAGATAGTGACCGTTAATTCGGGGGACCGCGACAGCCTGCCGGGCGCCGATATCGCGCGGTGGCTGGCCGAGCACGGGGTGGAGGCGACGATCAATCGCTTCGACGCCGGCGTCGATCCGGCCGACGCGGTGCTCAACCATGTCAGCGACAGCGGCGCCGACATGATCGTGATGGGCGCCTACGGCCATTCGCGCCTGCGCGAGACGGTTCTGGGTGGCACAACCCGGTCGATCCTGAAGCAGATGACGGTGCCGGTGCTGCTGGCGCACTAGAGCATGGACGAAAGGCGAGGCGGGACGTGACTCAGCCGCGCGCCCGCTCCCGCTCCCAATCGGTGATCAGCAGGCGGCCCGGCGCGTTCAGGATGGCAAAGGGCGCACGCGCCGCGACCAGGGCCGCTTCCAGCGTCCGGGTCGAGGGCCAGAAGACCGGCATCTCGCCCGCGCGCAGGCGTGAGGCGGTGCCGCCGTCGGGGGCGTTCAGCCGTTCGATCCCGATCGCCTCCGGGTCGCCGATATGGACCGGCGCCCCGTGGGCCAGCGGATAGCGCGAGGCGATCTCGATCGCGCGGATCGCATCCGCCGGCGAGAAGGGCCGCATGGAGACCCAGAGCCGCCCCCCGAAATGCCGGCTCGCCGCCATCGGCACGTTGGTCTCGTAGAGCGGCGGCGCGTGCGCCTCCGTGCGATGGCGAAGCTCGAGCCCGGCCTCGGCGAGCGCCGGCTCGAATCCCTGGGCGGTTCCGAACAGGAAGGCCACCAGATCGCCGCGCCAGTGGGCGTCGACCGCGCCCGTCTCTTCCTGCAGCACGCCCGCCTCGAAAATCCGGTAGGCCGGCAGATCCTGGGCGAGGTCGAGGTCCGCCGCGAGCGCCGGGCAGTCGCGCGCGCCGGGCGCCGTCATGCCGATCAGCGGCAGGGTCTTCGGATTGCGCTGGCAGTAAAGCGCGAAGTCGAGCGCCCGGCTCTCCGGCAGGATCGCCACCGTCGCCTGCAGATGGCCGGCGGCGAGGCTGGCGGTCGGTCCCTCGAACGACCCGTCGCGGATGATCCGGCGCGCGGCCGCGGGCGAGCGCGCGGCGAGTTCGCGTTCGGCCGACCGGGCGCTCATATGGCGATCGTCTTCACCATGCGGCCGGCCTGCAGCGCGCGCCCGCCGGTCAGATCGTTCAGCACGCGGAACATTTCCTCATTGTAGCGTCCATGCGGCATGTTGCGTGACAGGCCGGCGATCGTGTCGCCCGGCTGAACCGGCACGATGATCAGACGGTGCGCGCGGATGGCCGACGCCTCCTCGGCCGAAAGCTTGGCGAAGGAATAGGTCGTGCGCCGCAGCGCATCGCTGTAGCGATCGGTGACCTGCGGTTCGGTGACGAACCGGAAGCGGTAGACCTGCTCGCCGCCATAGCGGATCGCGACCGCCCGCAGGTCGACGGGCCCGTCCTGGGTGCGCAGACGCGCCGAGCCGGTCGCCGCCTCCATGCCGCCGATCGTGATCGGCTCGAGATCCGCGAGCCGGATGGAACCCGCCCAATCCTCCTGCAGATAGGCACTCATGGATCGGTTGGCCGGCACGCGCGCGCCATCGAACAGGATGGTCGCCGTCCGATTCTGGTCGAAGGCCACCACCTGCTCCGGCCCGTTCAGGATGGTGAACCCCTCCGGCACGGTGAAACGGAAGCGCAGGTCGGGGTGAAGAAAGGCGCGCCCGTCGATCACCCCCTGGCTCGGATCGTCGCCATAGAGCATGCCATCGATCTGCGAGAGGTAGACGTCGCGATTGACCAGCGTCGCCCCCGGCGCGGTGCCGACCGCCTGCTCGCGCGCGCGCTGGACCCGCTCGATCGTGCGCGGGTGCGTCGCCATCAGGTTTGTCTGGTCCACGCTCGACGGATCGCGCCCCTGGATCTTCGCCTGCACCTGGCTGTATTCCCGCAGGGTGGAGAGGAAGCTGCCCATCTTGTCCGGATCGTAGCCCGCACGCGCCATGTACCGAATGCCGAGGCTGTCGGCCTCGAATTCCTGCTCGCGCGAGAAGCTCTGCAGCGCCATGCTCGCGATCCCGCCACCGATATCGGCGACCTCGCGGCTGCCGAGCGCGACGCTTCCCAGCAGCAGCAGGCCCTGCGCCAGTTGGGCGGAACTCACCCGCTCGGCCGTGTGGCGCGCATTCACATGGCCGATCTCGTGGCTCAGCACGCCCATCAGCTCGGCCTCGTCGGAGGCGAAGCTCAACAGCCCGCGCGAGACGTAGACGAACCCGCCGGGCAGCGCGAAGGCGTTGATGATCGGCGAATTGACGATGGTGAATCGGTAGGGGAACTCCTGGTATTCAGCATATTGCGCCGCCTTCTGGCCCAACCGCTCGACATAGCTCTGCAGGCGCGGATTCTCGTATTCGCCGCCGAACTGCTTGACCAGCTTCGGATGCTCCCGGCGGCCGAGCGCGATATCGTCCTCGATCGACATCAGGCCGGTGAAACTGGTGTCGCCCGTCGCGCGATTGGTGCTGACGCAACCCCCGAGGCACCCTGCGGCCAGCCCGCAGGCCCCGATCTGCACCACGCGGCGCCTGGATACGCCCATTTCGATCCTCCCTTGCGCCCTCATCGCCCGGATCCTGGCGGAAAGTTCCGATGGCCGCCAGACCCGCGCCGACATCCGAATTCGCGCATAGATAAATTTTACAGCAAACCCTGGATTGTGCGATTCCCGCCTTTAGCAAAATGCACAGTTCTTATATAATTTGCCCCAGAAACGGTGGGGGCTCTGATCAATGGTGATCGGCCCCGCCAGGAATCACCCGGGCCAACGGCTCGGCGTGAGGCGTCCTGCGGCTCTCGCTGACCCTCCCCACCCTCAAGCGGGAGCCGCAGGACCGACCTTTCACGGTCCGCCCCGCCACAACCTGTCATAGCCCATGCACGACCCGGACGCTTGGCGCCTTGTTGCGTCACCGCCGCTCGGCGAAGAAGGCCTTCAGCAGGGCGGCCGCACGGCTTTCCTCCACGCCGCCGATCACCTCCGGGGCGTGATGACAGGTCGCGCGCTCGAAGAAGCGGGCGCCATGCTCCACCCCGCCACCCTTCGGATCGTAGGCTCCGAAGACCAGTCGGCGAATGCGCGCGAAGGAGATCGCAGCCGCACACATCGCGCACGGCTCCAGCGTCACATAGAGGTCGCAGCCCGGCAGGCGCGGCGCGCCCGCCGTCCGGCAGGCCTCCCGGATCGCCAGCAGTTCAGCGTGCGCGCTGGGGTCGTGGTCGCTCTCCGTCCGATTGCCGGCGGCAGCCAAGATGCGGCCGTCGCGCGCGTCGACCACGACGGCGCCGACCGGCACCTCGCCCCGGGCGCCGGCGGCCTCCGCCTCGGCGAAAGCGCGCGTCATCGGCGCCTCCTCGTCACCCCAGGTCCGCCGTTCCATTGCTGCCGTCCGATGCCTCGTCTTTCCGCGGCCGACAGGGCCGCGCACGGGCTTTAAAATGGGTGGCCCTCATCGACGCAAGCGCTTACCGTGCGCCGCCGAATGGCAAGGGACAAGGACCCGATGACCGACGCGCCCAAAGCCGCCGACGGGAAAGAGAAGACCACGGACCAGCGGATCGCGAAAGCGATCGCGCGCGCCGGCCTGTGTTCGCGCCGCGAGGCCGAGCGCTGGATCGCCGAGGGCCGTGTCGTCGTCAACGGCGCGCGGATCGAAAGCCCGGCGCTGAGCGTCGGCCCGGACGACCGGGTCGAGGTCGATGGCAAGCCTCTGCCCGCGCCCGAGCCGCCGCGCCTGTGGCGCTATCACAAGCCGCGGGGGCTCGTCACCACGGCACGGGACGAACGCGGCCGCGCGACCGTCTTCGACAATCTGCCGGAGCGGCTGCCCCGCGTGATCAGCGTCGGACGCCTCGACCTCAATTCGGAAGGCCTGTTGCTGCTGACCAACGACGGTGAACTCGCGCGCCGGCTGGAACTGCCGTCGACCGGCTGGATCCGACGCTACCGCGCGCGTGTGCAGGGCCGCGCGATCGATCCGGACGCACTCGCCCGGCTCGCCGACGGGATCACCGTCGACGGCGTCAGCTACGGTCCGATCCGGGCCGCGGTCGAAACGCAGCAGAGCTCGAACGCCTGGCTCACCATCGCGCTGCAGGAAGGCAAGAACCGGGAAGTGCGCCGGGTGCTGGAGCATCTGGGCTATCCGGTGAACCGTCTGATCCGCACGGCCTACGGGCCGTTTCAGCTCGGCCATCTCGCCGCCGGCGCGGTCGAGGAGGTGAGCCCCCGCATCCTGCGCGAACAACTCGGCGCGGTGAAGAAGGTGACGCCCGGCACGGGCGGTACCGCCAAGGCGAAGCCGCGCCCCGTGAAGCCCGGTCAGGGCAAGCGCGCCCTTGGGAAGAAGGGGCCGGCGCGCCCGAAGACCGGCGCGCCGGGCGGAACCAAGGGCGCCCCCAAGCGCGGCGCCAACCGCCGGCCGGGCTAGGCCGCGGGCGAGCAGGAGCCACGGGGCTAAGCCGATGCGCATCATTGCCGGCCGATTCCGCAACCAGCGTCTCGACGCGCCGCCGGGTCGCGAAACGCGCCCGACGGCCGAGCGCGCGCGCGAGGCGCTGTTCAATCGGCTGGAGCATGGGCCCTATCGCGACCTGCTGCGCGACGGCCTCTTCACGGATCTCTTCGCCGGCACCGGCGCGGTCGGGCTGGAGGCGTTGAGCCGCGGGGCCGCCGGCGCCCTTTTCGTCGAGCAGGACAGGGCCGCCATCCGCGCGCTGGAGGGCAATCTGCGCCGGCTGGGCGCGGACGCCGAGGGGCGGGCGATCTCGGCCGACGCGACCCGCCTGCCCGCCGCGCCGGCGGCCGCCGATATCCTGTTCCTCGATCCGCCCTATGGCGGCGGGATGGCCGCCCCCGCACTGGCCAGCGCCAAGGCGATGGGGTGGCTGAAGCCGGACGCCCTCGTCGTCGTGCAACAGCATCCGAAGGAGCCGTTCGCGGCGCCCGCCGGCTTCCACCTGGTCGACGACCGGCGGTACGGCGCCAACCATCTCTACTTCCTGGAACGCGGCGAAGGTGGGGGCGGCAATGGCTGACGACTCGGCCCCGGAATTCGACGCGGCCTTCCGCAAGCGCTTCGCCGACCTGCTGGCCTGGCGGCGCGACGTGCGGCGGTTCCGGCGCGAGCCGCTCGCGGACGGGCTGATGGAGCATCTGCTGACGCTCGCCAACCGCGCGCCGTCGGTGGGATTGAGCGAGCCCTGGCGCTACGTCCTGGTGGAAAGCGCGAGCGCGCGCGACGCCGTGCGGGACAGTTTCCGGCGCTGCAACGCCGACGCGCTCGCCGGCTATTCGGGGGAGAAGGCGCAGCTCTATGCGCGGCTCAAACTCTCCGGGCTGGAGGATGCGCCGGTCCATCTCGCCGTCTTCGCCGAGGAGGATCCGGACCAGGGCGCCGGCCTCGGTCGCCAGACCATGCCGGAGACGGTGCGCTATTCCGTCGTCACCTCGATCCAGACGCTCTGGCTCGCCGCCCGCGCCCACGGCGTCGGCATGGGCTGGGTGTCGATCCTGGACCCGGCGGATGTCGCCCGGGCCTGCGCGGCCCGGCCCGACTGGACGCTGGTCGGCTATCTTTGCCTCGGCTATCCGGAGCAGGCGCAGCCGACACCGGAACTGGAAGAAGCCGGCTGGGAGGAACGGCACGCGGCGGAGAGCCGGATCTTCCGCGTCTGAGGGCACGCCCTCACCTATCCGCCAACGCCGCCAGTACGAACGCGCAGACGCGCGCCACCTGCGCCTCCGCCAGATCGGGATGCAGCGGCAGACAGAGGGCGCGGGCGGAAACGTCCTCCGTCACGGGAAGGCGTTCCGCCGCACCGGGCAGATGCAGCGGCGGATGGAAATAGCGCTTGAGGCCGACGCCCGCCGCCTCGGCCGCTTTCATCAGCTTCAAGAGCCGCGCCTCGTCAGGCATCAGGATGGCCATGTAGCTCGCATTGCCGGTGCCGCGCGGCGCTTCCGGCAGGATCGGCACGGCGCCGGCCAGGTGTTGGCGATAGCGCTCGACGACCGCGTGCCGGCGCTCCGCGATCGCGTCGTAACCGTCGAGCAGCGCGAGTCCGACGGCGGCATGCAGCTCGCTCAGTTTCGCGTTCGTGCCGGGATCGACCGCCGCGCCGGTCCGGTCCAGGCCGAAGGCGATCATCCGCCGCGCGCGGGCGGCGCGGTCGGCATCATGGAGCACGATCGCTCCGCCCTCGACCGTGTGGAAGGGCTTGGTCGCGTGCAGGCTCAGCACCGCCGCATCGCCGAACGCGATGAGCGAGCGGCCGTCGAGCACCGCCCCGAAGGCGTGCGCCGCATCGTAGAGGATGGGCAGCCCGTGCGCCGCGCCGATGCGTGCAAAGGCCTCGACGTCCGCCGCCCCGCCATAGGTATGGACCGGCATCACGGCGCCTGCCGGCCGTTCGGCGAGCGCGCCGTCGACCGCGGCGGGGTCGAGCGTCAGGCTCCCCCACTCGATCTCGAGATAGCGCGGGGTCAGGCCCACCCAGTCCGCCGCCGCCGCCGTCGCCGCGAAGGAAAAGGCGGGCATCAGCACCTCGCCCTCGACCGCGAACAGCTTGAGCGCGATCTGCAGGCCGAGCGTGCCGTTTGCCGTCAGCAGCAGATGCGGCACGCCCAAATGCTCGGCCAGCCGCTCCTCCAGCCGGGTCGCGAGCGGGCCGAAATTGCTCAGCCGGTGCGCGTCGAAGGCTTGGTCGAGATAGCGGTAGAGCAGATCGCGCGGCGGCGCGACCGGCAGGCCGACAATGGGCGGCACGTCGCCTTCCCCGTTGGCCTCCGCCAGCGCGAACAGGCGGTCGAGGGCGGCGGTCATCCCTCCTCCTCGTCGCATTCGGCGTCGGGAAAGCGGTCCGGCAGGTGGATTCCCACCTGGTCCGCCCGGCCGGCCGATCCGAGATGGCGCAGATACTCGCCATAGCGCGTGGCGCCGGCCTCCTCGCCGAGACGCAGGAGCGCCTCCGAGCCGATCCAGCCATTGCGCCAGGCGACCTCCTCGGGGCTGCCGATCATCAGGCCCTGGCGTTCCTCCAGCGTGCGGACGAACTCGGCCGCCTCGTTCAGCGCCTCGGGCGTGCCGGTGTCGAGCCAGGCATAACCGCGCCCGAACAGCGTGACGGAGAGCCGGCCCCGATCCAGATAGGCTCGGTTCACGTCGGTGATCTCCAACTCGCCGCGCTTGGAGGGCGTGCAGGAAGCCGCGATCTCCGGCGCCTCTCCGTCATAGAAGTAGAGCCCCGGCACGGCGAGGTTGGAGCGCGGGCGCTTCGGCTTCTCGCGAAGCGAGACCGGCTTGCCCGCCTCGTCCAGCTCGACGACGCCGAAGGCGGAGGGGTCGAGCACCGGATAGGCGAAGATGGTGGCGCCCTCGGTCCGTGACGAGGCGGCGCGGAGCTGGCGTACCAGCCCGTCGCCGAAGATCAGATTGTCGCCCAGCATCAGGGCCGACGGCCCGCCCGCGAGGAAGTCGCGCGCGATCAGCAGCGATTCCGCGATGCCGCGCGGCTCGTCCTGCGCCGCGTAGGAAAACGACAGGCCGAGATGCGCGCCGTCGCCGAGCAGTTCCTCGAACAGCGGCAGCGACTTGGCGGACGAGATCACCAGGATCTCGCGCATGCCGGCCAACATCAGAACGCTCAGCGAATAATAGATGACCGGCTTGTTGTGCACCGGCAGCAGGTGCTTGTTCAGCACCTTGGTGATCGGTGCCAGACGGCTGCCCGATCCACCCGCCAGCAGAATGCCGCGCCTCATGCCCTGTCTGGTCCTCCGCTCGACCGATCCGTCGCCCCTCTCGCGGGCGTTGTAGCACACAAGGCATGCAGGGTGCGGACCAGAAAGCGGCGCCGGGGCGAAAATGTCAGGCGGAGTTAGCTATTTACGCGGCCATCGTCAGTACGCTGCAGGGCGCGCGGCTGGAGACCTTGTGGCTGGTGCTGCCGACGACGAGGCCCTTCAGGTCGCTGAAGCCGCGGCTGCCCATGGCGATCGCGTCCGCGCCGACCGCCTTCGCCTTGTCGATGATGACATCGTCCGGCGCCCCGTCCTCGACATCCGCCGAGATGACCTTGACGCCCTTTTCCTCGGCCTGCTCGCGATAGCGGGCGAGCAGGCGCTGGCCGAGGGCCATGCGCACCTTGAGCCCCACATAGTGGCTGTGATCGAGCAGGTTCGGCAGCGGATAGGTGCCGTCGGTCGCCATACCTTCGAGCGGCTTCAGGGTGCGCAGATCTTCGCTGTCGGCCAAATGCTCGGACTCGGCGAGCCGTCGCTCGGCTTCCGAGACCTGGTCGCTGGTCGCGGCGTAGACCAGCGCCAACTCGGCGCCGTACTGTTTGGCCAGATCGGCGGCGACGGTGAAGGCCTTGTCGGCGGAATCGGAGCCATCGATGGCGACCAAGATGCGTTCGAACATAGCGCGTCGCGCCTCCCTTCGCTATCCGGGGCGAGGGCCGCGGCGGGCTGGCCGGCGCGGGCGCCTCGCCCGCAGGATGGATGTCGGGCGGGCCGCGATGACCCGCCTCCTATCAATTCGACATGGGCAGGCGTCGCGCAGGCTGCAAGCGAACGTCGGGAGGGAGCGGGGTCACTCCGCCCCGGCGGAGGCCAGCGTGCGCGGCATCCGCCGTGCGATGTCGAGGGCGACGAGGAGGGCGGCCACCAGGATCGCGCCGGCGATGATGAAGGGGCTTTCCGGCCCGAGCGCCCCGAAGGCCCAGCCCGCCCAGGCGGGCCCCATGATGCGCGCCAGGCTCTGGGTGCTCTGCGCCGTGCCCATGACCGCGCCCTTGAGATGGGCAGGCGCCGTGCGGCTCAAGAGCGACTGGCAGGCCGGGTTGTTGAGCCCCATGCCGAGCGCCAAGAGCCCCATCGGCAGGTAGATCTCGATCGGGCTGCCGACGGCGATCAGGATCACGGCCGAGGCGAACAGGACCACGACCGCCAGAACGGCGACGCGCGCCTCGCCGATGCGCTGCGACAGCCGGCCGACCAACCCGCCCTGCACGATGACCGTCACCACGCCGGCGAAGACCAGGTACCAGGCGACGTCGCGCGCGCCGAGGCCGAACTGCTCCGCCGCCCAAACGGCGAAGACCCCTTCCAGCGCGGTGAAGACCAGCGCCACCAGGAAATAGAGGGCGAGCAGCCGGGCGATCGCGCCGTCGCGCAGCAGTTGGAAGCGCACGCGCGGAGCCGCGCTCTCGCGGTGGCGTTCGGGCTCCTTCACGAAGATCAGCGTCACCAGGAAGGCCGCGCCCGCGAAACCTGCCGCGATCAGCGCCGGCAGCACGTAGTCGGCCCCGTCCGCGCCGACCGAGAAGCCGCCAATCCCCGGCCCGATGGTGAAGCCGATGCCGAAGGCGGCGCCGAGCAGCCCCATGCCCTTGGCCCGGGCGCGCTCGCCGGTCACGTCGGCGACATAGGCGTGGCTCGCCGCCATCCAGCCGGCGGTGGCGCCGGCGAAGGCGCGGCTCGCGAACAATTCCCAGATCTCCTGGGCGACCGCGAGCCAGAGATAGGCCAGCACCGTCGCCCCGATCGCGACCAGCAGCACCGGCCGCCGGCCGATCCGGTCGCTGAGCCGGCCCCAGAGCGGGGCTGCGATGAGCGCGGCCGCCGAAAAGGTCGAGAAGATCAGCGGCGCCAGGTCCGCGCCCCCGCCCAGATCGGTGACGTAGAAGGGCAGCACCGGCATGACGATGCCGAGCGCGACGATGGCGAGGCAGGTCGCCGCCGCCAGCGGCAGAAGGGGACGCAGGCTTTCCATGGGCCGATGCTGTAGCGTGCGGGGCGGCACGTGTCACGGGCGAAGGTCCGGCGCCATTCGCCGCACCGTCGGCCGACGGCTAGAGCCGGCCGTCGTAGCTCTTGCGCGGGATGCGGGCGGCGATCACCGTGAAGCGGTCGCGGCGGAGCGCCGCCTTCAGCGCGCTGGCGAGATCGATCCGGTTGTCGACCGTGACCCCGTGTCCGCCCATCGCGTCGGCCAGCGCGGCGAAGTTCGTCTCGTCGAAATCGACGCCGACATTCTTCAGCTTCGCGCCGCGCTGCTTCATCTCGATCAGCGCCAGCGAGGCGTCGACGAAGACGACGACGATGACCGGCGTCTTCAGGTCGCGGGCCGTGGCGAGCTCGCCCAGCACCATCTCCAGCCCCGCATCGCCGGTGAAGCAGACGACCGGCACGTCGGGCGCCGCGCGCTTCGCCCCGATGGCGAGCGGCAGCGCGCCGCCCATGGTGCACAGGCCCGACGACTGCAGCAGCTGACGCGGCGCGTAGCAGGGCCACATCTGGCTCAGCAGGATACGGTGGGCGCCGCTGTCGACGGTGGCGACGGTTTCACGCGGCAGGCTCGCCCGCGCGGTCTCGACGATGGCCGCCGGTCCCCAGCTCTCGTCCGCGCCGAAGGCGTCGGCCAGCGCCTCGCGCGTGCGCACCGGCTCGCCCGACTTCCAGACGCGCTCGCGCGCCTGTTGCGCCTGACCCAGCGCCTCGACGCCGGCGCCGATGTCGCAGACGAAGGAAAGGCTCGCCTGATGCATCGAATGGGTGTTGCCCTCGGCGGCGAGTTCGATCACGCGCTGGCTGTCGGGATGCCAAGGATTGCGCCAGCCGGTGCGCATCTCGATCGGGTCGTAGCCGAGAAGCAGGATCAGGTCCGCTTCCTTCAGGAGCGCCATCAGATGCCCGTCCGCCTTGGGCGAGAGGCCGGCGCCGCCCAGGGCCAGCGGATCGTCCTCCGGCAGCACGCCCTTCGCCTTGTAGGTGGTGACGAGCGGGATGCCGAAGCGCCGGCAGAAGGCGGCGACCTGCTTCTCCGCCCCGTGGCTGAGCACGTCGACGCCGGCGATCGCGATCGGGTTGCCGGCCTGGGCGAGCCAGTCCTTCGCCTTCTCCAGGTCCGCGCCCGCGGGCGCGGTCCGGCCATTGGCGCGCCGCGGCTGGGCGGTCGGCGGCCAGGGTTGCTGGCTGCGGGTCAACGCGATCGGCAGATCGATATGCACCGGGCCGGGCCGCCCGTCGCCTGTGCGCCCCATGGCGATGGCCAGCGCCTTCTCCACGATCTCCCCGACCGCGCCGTCGGCGAGGCGGAAGCTCGCCTTGGTGATCGGCCGGAGCAATTCCTGATGATCGAAGACCTGATGGGTGTAGGTGACGGCCTCCGCCGCCTCGACGCAGCCGGTGAGGACGATCAGCGGCACCCGGTCCTGCCAGGCATTGGCGATCACGTTGACGCCGTTGGCCACACCGGGGCCCAGCGTCGCGACCATGACGCCGGGCGCGCCGGTCATGTGCCAGGTGCCCTCGGCCATGAAGCCGGCCGCGTTCTCGTGCTTGGCGAGCGCGAAGGCGACGCCCTCGCTCTCCAGCGCGTCGACCATGCTGATGACCTCGCCGCCGGGAATGCCGAAGGCATGCCGGCAGCCGGCCTCGGCCAGCCGTTTCGCGACGATCGCCGCCGCGGATTCGGTGCGTCTCATGGAACTGCCTGGCCCCTCTCGCCCTCGTCGCCGGTTCGTGATGGCATCCAGCCCCGTCGGCGCGGGCGAGCCGGTCACTCGGCCGCGCGCAACTCCGCCGTCTCGATCGGGCGTGCGGAGGAGTCGTCCCCCTCGCGGCGATAGCCGTCGCGCCCCTGCGGCAGTTTCCGCTCAAGGATGCGGCTTGCGACGACGGTGCGCAAGATTTGTGCGGTGCCGCCCCCGATCGTGAACATCCGCACGTCGCGGCAGATGCGCTCCAGCGGCCGGTTGCGGGAATAGCCGCGCGCCCCGAACATCTGCAGCGCGTCGTTCGCCACCTTGATCGCCGTCTCGGCCGCGAAGATCTTGGCTTGCGCCGCCAGCCGCGCATCGGGGAAGGGCTCGGCGCTGGCCGCCGCCCGGTGCAACATCAGGCGCGAGGCGTCGAGGCCGATCGACATGTCGGCCAGCATCCATTGCAGGCCTTGGAATTCCGCGATCGGGCGGCCGAACTGCTCGCGCTCCTTGACCCAGTCGAGCGCGTGTTCATACGCCCCCTGGGCCAGCCCCAGCGCCACCGTGCCCGCGCCGACGCGTTGCGAATTGTAGGCCGTCATCAACTGCCCGAAGCCCTTCTTGAGGCCACCGGGCGGCATCAGCAGGTCGGTCTCCGGAATCTCCAGATCCTCGAAGCGCACCTCCGTCTCCGGAATGCCGCGCAGGCCCATGGTGGGCTCACGCGCGCCGATGACGAGGCCGTCCGCCTCACCCCGCACGGCGAGGAAGCCGCCGATCCCCTGCGCCTCGCCGTCCTCGTCGAAGACCCGCGCGAAGATCAGATGCAGCTTCGAGACGCCGCCGCCGGTGATCCAGTGCTTGGCGCCGTTCAGCACATAGCGGTCGCCGCGCTTGTCGGCGCGGGTCGTCATCTCGCTGGCCGCCGAGCCGGCACCGGGTTCCGTGATGCAGATGGCGGGCTTGTCCCCGGCCAGCACGAGCTCGGCACAGCGGCGCTTCTGATCCTCGGTGCCGTACTGCATGACGGCCGACAAGGCGCCCATGTTCGTCTCGACCGCGATGCGGCCGGTGACGCCGCAGACCTTGGCCAACTCCTCGATCACGATCGCGGCGTCGAGGAAGCTCAAGCCCCGCCCGCCGTAGGATTCCGGGATCGTCATGCCGACGAGACCGGCCTCGCGCAGCGCCGCCACATTGTCCCACGGATAGGATTCGGTGCGGTCGACCTCGGCGGCGTTGGGGCGGATCGCGCGCTCCGCAACGGCGCGCGCCTCCTCCTGAAGGGCGCGCTGGCGGTCGCTCAGCGTGAATGTCGGGTCGGTCATGTCGTGTCCTCCAAACCTGTTCACGAGTTTGTGAGGAGTCCGGAGTTCAAGCAACCGAATAAAGATGAAGATCAATATCAATTTCTCTTATATTATGAACTCCCATGAACCTGCGCGCCCTGGAAACCCTGATCGCGGTGGTGGAGGCCGGCGGCTTCCAGGCCGCCGCCGAACGCCTCAACCTCACGCAATCCGCGGTCTCGATGCAGATCAAGGCGCTGGAGGCGGAATTGGGCGCGCCGCTCTTCGACCGCACGCGCCGCCCGCCGCTGCCGACCGTCGCGGGCCGCGCGGCCGCGGCGCGGGCGCGCGCGGTGCTGCAGGCGGCGGAGAATCTGCGCCGCGTCGCGCGCGATCCCGACCGGATCGCCGGCGTGCTCGCGCTCGGCGCCATCCCGACGGCGACGACCGGGTTCCTGCCCGACGCGCTCGCCACCCTCGGCCGCCGTCACCCGGATTTGCGCGCGCGGGTCGAAAGCGGGCTCTCCGACGCGCTGATGGGCCGGGTCGCGCTGGGGGAACTGGACGCGGCGCTGGTCACCGAGAGCGGCGAGCCGCCGGCGGGCCTGGTGCTGCGCCCGCTGTTCGAGGAACCGCTGCTGGTGGCGAGCCGCACGGCGCCCGCCGACGGCCGCGCCGCCACCGCGCTCGGCGCCGCGCCCTTCATCCGCTTCAACCGGGCGACCGGTGTGGGGCGCATCATCGACCGGCGCCTGCGCGCCGAAGGCCTCGCGGTCACGGATGCGATGGAACTCGATTCCATCGAATCCATCCTGATGATGGTGAGCCGCGGCCTGGGGGTCGCCATCGTCCCCGGCCTCAGCGTTCGCGGCGACCTGAAGAAGACCCTCTGGACCGCCCCCTTCGGCGACCCGCCGCTGACCCGCCGCGTCGCGCTCGCCGTGCGCCGCGGCGCGGTCGAGGAGCCGGCCTTGGGCGCGCTCTACAAGGCGCTGGTCGAAGGAGAGACGACATAACCCCTCTCCCCACCCCTGCCCCACAAGGGGAGAGGGAGTACGGAGCGGCGGCTATTTCTCCAACCCCATCCGCTTGTGCCAGTCCTCCAGCGACTCGTCGGGATAGGTATTGAAGCACTTGTCGTGCGGGCCGATGTCCGGCTCCGCCCAGTTGGCGCGGGAGCCGAGCATCAGGTGCACGCGCTCCGGTGGCACCGGCAGGTCGGTGTCGACGGCCGACGCGTGCGGGTGGATCAGGTCCGGCCAGCGCGGGTCCCAGGCCCAGAGCTGCGAGCCGCAGCGCTTGCAGAAGCTTCGTTCCATCGGGCTTTCGCCCGTCACCTCGCCGGCCGCGTCGCGCAGCACGGCGCGGTAGGTCTGGACATGGCCGCGGCCCGTCACTTCGAGCGTGTCGGCGACGGCGCCGATATTGATGGCGTAGCCGCCGGCGGCCGCGGTCTTGCGGCAGATCGAACAGTAGCAGCGCGCGAAGGGGACGGGATGCGGCGCCTCCACCGAAAAGCGCACCGCGCCGCAATGGCAGGATCCGTCGAGATGCATGGGTCCTCTCCTTCGGATGAGGGGAATGGTCAGGGCTTCTCCACCACCGGGATCGAGGGGCGCGGGTCCGTCGACAGGATCGCGAACGTCTCGTGGTCCTGCCACTTGCCGGCGATGCAGAGATATTTCCGCGCGATCCCTTCCGATCGGAAGCCGGACTTCAGCAGCAGTCGGCGGCTCGCCTCGTTGTCGACCAGGCAGGCGGCCTCGACCCGGTGGAGCTGCAGCTTGCGGAAGGCGAAGTCGAGGCAGAGCTGCAGCCCCTCATACATGTAGCCCTGGCGCACATAGGGAGCGCCGGTCCAGTAGCCGACATTGGCGCTCTGCACCACGCCGCGCCGCACATTGGCGAGCGTGATGCCGCCGACGAGCCGGCTGCCCTCGTTCGTGAACAGGAAGAAGCCGAAACCGGAGCCGGCATGCCATTCGGCATGGAATTTCTCGAGCCGCCGCCGATAGCCGCCTTGGGTCAGCGCGTCGCGCGGCCACAGCGGCTCCCACGGCTCCAGGAAACGCTTGCTCTCGCGCCGGACGGCGACCCAGGCGCGCTGGTCGCGCCGGTGCGGACAGCGGATGGTGATCCTGGGCCCTATCAGCCGCAGCGCCGGCTGGCGCCGTCCGATCAAGCCGAACAGACCGCCGCCCGCCACCGGTTCATCCTCCCCGGCGCATCCTAGCGCGACCCGCCGGCCGGCAGCCGCCCCACGGTGCGCTCGAAGGACTCCAGCCGGTCGAGCGGGCCGAGCGACGCCAGCGTCGGCGCCTGACCGAAGATGCGCGCGGCGGCGCCGGCCACGTCCTCCGGCGTCACCGCCTCCAACTTCCGGACCTGTTCCTCGATCGGGATGGCCCGGCCGTGGATCAGGATCTGCTGGCCCAGCTGGTCGCAGCGCGCGCCGGTCGATTCCCGCGCCATCAGCATCGCGGCCTTGACCTGGGCGCGGGCCCGCTCGATTTCCGCCTCCGGCATCGGCCGGTCGGCGACGCCGGCGATCTCGTCGCACAGGACGGGCATCAGCTCGCCCACATCCTCCGGGCCGGTGCCGGCATAGACGCCGAAGATACCGCTGTCGGAGAAGGCGCTGTTGAAGGAGAAGATGGTGTAGACGAGGCCGCGCTCCTCACGGATCTCCTGGAACAGGCGCGAGGACATGCCGCCGCCGAGCGCGGCGTTCAGCACCGCCGTCGGGTAGAAGTCGCGGTCGCCGTAGCTCGGCCCCGGGAAGCCGAGGATCAGGTGCAGTTGCTCGCTGTCGCGCGCCTGACGAAAATCGCCGCCGGTATAGCGCGCCGCCTCGATCGAGACGTCGGCCTCGGCTCTCAAACCGCCGAAGGCGGCCTCTGCCATTTCGACGAGGCGCTCATGCTCCACGTCGCCGGCGGCGGCCAGCACCATTCGGTCGCCGGCATAGCGGCGCTGCATGAAGTCCCGGATCGCCTCGCGCGGCATGGCGCGCACGGTCTCGGCCGTGCCCAGCACGGGGCGCCCCATGGGCTGGGCGCGGAAGGCCTGCTCCTGGAAATGATCGAAGACGATGTCGTCCGGCGTGTCGTGGCACTGCCCGATCTCGGCCAGGATGACCGAGCGCTCGCGGTCGAGCTCGACCGGATCGAAGGTCGGGTTCAGCATGATGTCGGAGACGATGTCGAAGGCGAGCGGCAGGTCCTCCGACAGGACCTTGGCGTAATAGGCCGTGTTCTCGCGCGCGGTGTAGGCGTTGAGGATGCCGCCCACCGCCTCGATCTCCTCGGCGATGGCCCGCGCGCTGCGCCGCTCGGTGCCCTTGAAGGCCATATGCTCCAGGAAATGAGCGACGCCGTTGATCTCCGCCGGCTCGGCCCGCGCGCCGGCGCCGACCCACATGCCCATGCTGGCGGTCGCCACATGCGCCATCCGATCGGTCGCGACGGTCAGGCCGTTGGAAAGGCGGGTTACCTCGACGCTCATGCCTTCACCCCCTCGCCGGCGGCGCCGGCGCGGTTCGATTGCCGGATCATGTCCTGTAGATCGCCCAGATTGTTGCGCATCTCGCTATAGCGTTCCGCGCGCTCATAGAGGTCGGCGAGCCGCTCCGGCAGGGGCGGACGGATGCCGGTCGCGGCCTCGACCGCGTCCGGGAACTTGGCCGGGTGCGCGGTCGCCACGTTGACCATCGGCACCGACGGATCGCGCCGGGCGATCCAACCGGCCAGGATGCCGATCGCGCTGTGCGGATCGACCAGCTCGCCGGTCGCCTCCAGCACGCCGGCGATCGCGGCCGACGTCTCCTCGTCGGTGAAGCGTCCGCCGGAGAAGAGCTGCGTCGCGCGCTGCCAGCGCGCCTCGTCGAGCGGCAGTTCGCCGCTCGCCCGGAAGCTCTTCATCGCGTGGTCGGTCGCCTCGCCGTCACGGTCGAGCAGGTCGAACAGCAAGCGCTCGAAATTGCTCGAGACCTGGATGTCCATCGAGGGCGAGAGCGTCGGCCGCACGCCGCGCACCGACATGTCGTTCGCGTCCAGGAAACGGGTCAGGATGTCGTTCTCGTTCGAGCCGACGACGAGCTGCGAGACCGGAAGCCCCATCTCGCGCGCGCCGTAGGCGGCGAAGACGTTGCCGAAATTCCCGGTCGGCACGGCGAAGGCGATCTCCCGGTCCGGCGCGCCGAGCGAGACGCCGGCATGCGCGTAATAGACGATCTGGCCCAGGATGCGCGCCCAGTTGATCGAATTGACGGCCGAGAGGTTGACCTCGTCCCGGAAGGCGGCGTCGTTGAACAGCCCCTTCACCAGATCCTGGCAATCGTCGAAGGTGCCGTCGATCGCGATGTTGTGGACGTTGGGCGCATCCACCGTCGTCATCTGGCGACGCTGCACCTCCGAGGTGCGGCCCTTCGGGTGCAGGATGTAGATGTCGATCGCGTCCCGGTCGCGGCAGGCCTCGATCGCCGCCGAGCCGGTATCGCCCGAGGTGGCGCCGACGATGGTCAGCCGTTCGCCCCGCTCCCGCAGCACATGGTCGAACAGCCGTCCGACGAGCTGCAGCGCATAGTCCTTGAAGGCGAGCGTCGGCCCATGGAACAGCTCCATCAGCCAGCTGTTGGCGTCGAGCTGCTTCAAGGGCGCGACCGCGTCATGGTCGAAATCCGCATAGGCGTCGGAGCAGAGGTCGGCCAGTTCCTCCTCGCTCAAGGCGTCGCCGACGAAGGGCAGCATGATGCGGGTCGCGAGCTCGACATAGGAGAGGCCGCGCAGCGCCTTCCACTCCTCGACGCCGAAACGCGGCCATTCGGCAGGCACGTAGAGACCGCCGTCGCGCGCGAGGCCGGTCAGCAGAACCTCGTCGAAGCCGAGGTCCGGCGCCTTTCCCCTGGTGCTGACATAGCGCATGGCCGCAGTCTTCCGTCGTTTCGCCGACCCGCGGGCCGTGCCGGCGGCCGGTCAGTCGGCCGCCTGTTGGATCATGTGCAGGTCGCGCTGCGGGAACGGGATGGTGCAGCCCGCTTCCTCGACCACGCGTTTCGCACCCTTCTGGATGTCCCATTTGACGGCCCAGAAATCGGCCGTCGCGACCCAGCAGCGCAGGTTGATATTGACCGAACTGTCGGCGAGCGCTGTGACCATGGTCATCGGCGCCGGATCGTCCTTGATGCGCGGATCGCCCGCCATCAGCACCATCAGCGCTTCCTGCGCCTTGCCGATATCGTCGCCGTAGGAAATCCCCACCTCGAAATCGAGCCGCCGGGTCGCGTTGCGCGAATAGTTGGTGATCGCCTGGTTCCAGAGCGCGGAGTTCGGCGCTGAGACATAGACGCCGTCGGCCGTCGTCAGCGTGGTGGTGAAGAGGCCGATCTCCTCGACCGTGCCGCCGAGGCTGCCAGCCTGGACGTACTCGCCGACCTTCAGGGGCCGAAGCGCCAGCAGCATGATGCCGGCGGCGATATTCTGCAGCGTGCCCTGCAGCGCCAACCCGACCGCAAGGCCGGCGGCGCCGAGGACAGCGATGATGCTGGCGGTCTGCACGCCGAAGCGGCCGAGCACCGCGATCACCGTGATGATGACGATCGTGTATTTGACGATGCTGGCGATCAGCGGCTTGACCGTGGCATCCAGGCGCTTCTGCTTGTCGAGCAGCTTGCGCGTCGCGCTGCCCAGCCGCCCGGCGATCCAATAGCCGATGATCAGGATCAGGATCGCGCTGACGATGCTCTCGCCATATTCGAGCAGCATCGGCATCAGCTGATCGTACAGTTCCTGAACCTGCTTCGTGGTCTCGTCCATCTCACCCATTCCCCAGATAACGCCCCTCCAGATGCGCCCGGAAGGCGGCCGGATCGAGCGGACGGCCCGTGGCGTCCGCGACGAGGTCGGCCGTCGAGCGGCTGGATGCCTGAGAGTGCACATGACGGCGCAACCAATCAAGCAGCGGCGCGAAGTCGCCCTCGGCCAGATCCTGCGGGATTCCGGGCCGTTCGGCGCGCGCGGCGGCCATCAGCTGGGCGGCCGTCATCGCGCCCAGCGTGTAGGTCGGGAAATAGCCGAAGGCCCCGTCGAACCAGTGGATGTCCTGCAGGCAGCCCTGGGCGAGGCGCGGCGGGCGGATGCCGAGCAGCCCTTCCATGCCGTCGTCCCAGGCGCCCGGCAGGTCGGCGACCGCCAGATCGCCGGAGAGCAGCGCCTTCTCCAGCCGGTAGCGCAGGATGACATGGGCGGGATAGGTCACCTCGTCCGCCTCGACCCGGATGAAGTCCGGCTTCACGTGGTTGTACAGGCGTTTCAGGTTCTCCGGCTCGAAGGCCGGGTCGTCGCCGAGCGCATCGGCCATCCGCGGCGCCAGCCAGCCGATGAATTCCGGCGAGCGGCAGGCCTGCATCTCGACCATCAGGGACTGGCTCTCATGCAGCGCCATGCCGCGCGCCTCGCCGACCGGCTGGCGCGCCCAGTCGGACGGCAGGTTGGCCTCGTAGAGCGCATGGCCGCATTCATGCAGCGCCGCCATCACCGCCATCGCCGGATCGTCCTCCTTGATCGCGATGGTGATGCGGTTGTCGCCGGGATAGCCGGTGGAGAAGGGATGCGCGCTCTCGTCCATCCGGCCGGCCTCGAAGGGGAACCCGACCCGTTCCAGCAGGCCGCGCACCAGCTTGCGTTGCGCCTCGGCCGGGAACGGCCCCTTGGGGAAGACCGGTTCGGGCCCGCGGGCCTGCTTCTCGAGCACCTTCGCCAGGAAACCGGGCAGGAAGGCGGCGTAGTCGTCCAGGATCGGATCGACCGCCGCCTGACGGGCATCCGGCTCGAATTGATCCATTAGCGCGTCATAGGGCGTGAGCCCCAGCGCCTCGGCCTTCGCCGCCGCCACCTCGCGGGTGAGGCGCAGCACCTCTTCCAGCTTGGGCGCAACGGCCACGAAATCGTCCCTCGGCTTGGCCTCGCGCCAGGTCGCCTCGCAGGCCGACGACGCACGGCTCAGCGCCGCCACCAGATCGCCCGGGACGGCGTCGGCATAGAGATACTGGCGGCGCATCTCGTGCAGGTTCGCGGCTTGCCAGGGGTCGAGCGGCAGCGGGTCGGCCGCGCGCAGCAAATCCGCGATCGCCGGGTCCGTCAGCAGCTCGTGCAGCACCACGCGCAGCTCGGCCAGCTGGTCGCCGCGGGGGCCGGCCGCGCTCGCCGGCATGATGACGGCGGCGTCCCAATGCAGCACGGCGGTGCATTCGCCCAGCACCGCCATGCGGCGGAACCGCTCCTCCAGCACGTGATAGGCGTTGCCGCTCACGACCGGGTGCCGCCCGCATCGTTTTCCGCCCCCTTCTTCGGGGGCCGGTGGTAGACGACGTAGATGACGAGGAGCGCGATCGCCAGCGTGAACCAGGTGAGCGCGTATTCAAGATGGTCGTTGCGGATGTCGAGCCGCCACTGCTTGGCCACCGGATAGAGGCCCGGCGTCTCCGCCCGCCCGTCGACGAGGTAGTAGTTCAGCAGGTCGGCGCCGATCTCCCCCTCCATCTGGGCGAGATTCGGGTCGTACCACATGTTGTTGGCGGGCTCATTCTCCGGCAGGAAGACGCGCTGCAGGCCGGTTACCTCGCGCGGAAAACGCAGGATGCCGGCGACCGCCACCTCGCCTTGGATCAGCCCTTCGGTTCGGGTCGCCGGATCCTTCCGGTCGAACGGCACCCAGCCGCGATTGACCAGGATCGTCGGATTGCCGGGGACGTCGGTGCGCTCGAACGGGGTCAGCACGTGCAGGCCCGGATTGCCGTTGAGCGAGCGGTTGAGGAGATGCAGCTCCTCGCCATGCCGGAAGATGCCGCGGACGGTGACGCGCCGGTATTCCCACATCTCCCGGTCGAGAGAGCCGGTCGGCAGCTCGACCGCTTCCGTGACCGCGCGCGCCTGCAGCTTGTCGATCAGGTCTTCCTTCCAGGCCAAGCGCTGGAGCTGCCACACGCCGAGGGTGACCAGCGCGATCAGCGCGGGAATCGTGAAGAGGGTCGGGATCAGCTTCGGTCGGAACGCCATCGGCACTCAATCATTCTCGTCGAAGGTGTTCTGGCCGGTGTCGCCGGCGCGGTTGACGAACTGCAGCGCGATCAGCAGGCCCTTCGCCTTCGGAATCGAGACCAGTGTCAGCACGGTGATCAGCGGGACCGTCACCGCCAGCACGGCCCAGATCGGCCAGTCGAAGCCGAGTAGGAAGATCATGCCGAAGCCAACGCCGATGCCGCCGATCAGGAGGATCAGGAACGGCACCGCGCCGTCGCCCGCATCCTCCTTGGAGAGGTCGAGATCGCAAACCGGACAGCGCTCGGCCACCTTCAGGAAGCCGCTATAGAGCCGCCCCTCCCCGCAGCGCGGGCAGCGTCCACGGAAGCCGGTCACCCAGGGGCTGGGGTAGTGGGAAGGATCGCTCATCGGACCTCTTTGGTCTCCGCGAGAAAAAAGGACGGGCGCCGATCCCTTGGACCCGGCGCCCGCCCCCCAGCAAGCTCGCAAGGTCGTTTGTCGGCTCGGCCCCTTATGCGCCCCACCAGTAGATGGAGATGAAGAGGAAGAGCCACACCACGTCGACGAAGTGCCAGTACCAGGCCGCCGCCTCGAAGCCGAAATGCTGCGTCGGGCTGAAATGGCCCTTGTAGGACCGCACCAGACAGACCGTCAGGAAGATCGTGCCGACGATCACGTGGAAGCCGTGGAAGCCGGTCGCCATGAAGAAAGTGGAAGCGTAGATGCCGTCGGTGAAGCCGAAGGCGGCGTCACCGTACTCGTAGGCCTGGACGCAGGTGAAGGTCGCGCCCAGCAGCACGGTCAGCCACAGCCCCTGGATCAGCCCCTTGCGATCGCCCTCGCGCAGCGCGTGGTGCGCCCAGGTGACCGTGCAGCCCGAGAGCAGCAGGATCAGCGTATTCAGGAACGGCAGATGGAAGGGGTCGAAGGTCTCGATGCTGGCAGGCGGCCACTGACCGCCGGTCGCCTCGACGCGTCCGAACATGTTCTCCTGGTCGGCGAACAGGCTGGCGTCGAAATAGGCCCAGAAGAAGGCGGCGAAGAACATCACCTCGGAGGCGATGAAGAGCGCCATGCCGTAGCGCAGGCCGAGCTGAACCACCGGCTTGTGGTCGCCGGCGCTGGCCTCGCGCACGACGTCGCGCCACCAGTAGAACATGGTCACCAGCACCAGGATGATACCCGGCAGGAACTTGACCGCGCCGAGCTCGAGCCCGATCAGGTCCGGATGCATGTAGAGCACCGCCCCCATCGCCAGCACGAAGCCCGAGAGCGCCCCCAGGGCCGGCCACGGGCTCGGATTGACGAGATGGTAATCGTGGTTCGGCGCGTGATGTTCGCTTGCCATGCCTTGTTCCCCTTGCTTCGGGGTCCTTCCCCCATGAAAACCGCCGGCGCCCACTCCCGCACCGGGTCCCGCCGGGCCCGGAGACCCGGCTGTTGAGTTACTCCGTGCCGCTCCCGCTGTCCAGCGACGAAACCTGCTCGCCCCCGCCCGACTGCGCATCCTTCTTCGGGAAGAAGGTGTAGGAGAGCGTGATCGTGTTGGTGTCGTCCAGGTCCGGATCCTCCGCGATCGCCGGGTCGACATAGAAGGTGACGGGCATGTCGACCTTCTGGCCGGGCTCCAGCGCCTGCTCGGTGAAGCAGAAGCAGTCGATCTTGACGAAATACTGCCCGGCCTTCAGAGGCGTCACGTTGAAGGCGGCGGTACCGACCGTGCCGCGCTCGGCCAGACTTTCGGCCTTGTAGAAGGCGAGATGCGTCTCCCCCGCCTTGACCGTCATCGGTCCCTGCGCCGGGCGGAAGCGCCAGGGCAGGCCGGCATTGATGCTGGCGTCGAAGCGCACGGTGACCTCGCGGTCGATGACGTCGACGCCCTCGCCGGTCGCCTGCTGCGTGGTGCCGCCGAAGCCCGTCACCCGGCAGAACAGATCATAGAGCGGCACGCTGGCGAAGCTGAGCCCAACCATGGCCGCGACGGCCAGCACGGAGCCGAAGGCGACGCGGCGGTTCTTCGCCGCGCGCGTGGCGGCCCGCGTGCCCGTCTCGCTCTCGCTGTGCTGCCTATCGCCCATGATCCTCAGCCGCTCATCCGCACGATGGAGACGATATAGACGATCACCACGAAGGCGACGACCAGCCCCGCGACCATCAGGTTCTTGCCGCGCTGGCGGCGGTGCACCTGCTTCGGGTCGCGGCGGATGTTGCCGTCGAACTCGTCGCTCTCGTTTTTCACTTGCGCCTGCATCCCTTGTCGCTCGTCCCGTCCGATCCCTAGAGCGCGCCGATCAGCGCGGCGTGCGCCGCATCGACCATCAGCGCCCCGAAGATCGCGAAGAGATAGAAGATCGAATAGCCGAACATGCGCTTGGCCGCCTTGTCGCCGGCCGCGTCGGGCTCGCGCAGCACCGCGACCGCCGAGATCAGGAAGAGCCCGCCCAGCACCGCGGCCGACAGCCCGTAGATCGCCCCCGCCGCGCCAATCGCCCAGGGGACGAGCCCGATCGGGAACAGCAGCGCGGTATAGAGCAGGATCTGGCGCTTGGTCGCCTCCCGGCCGGCCACGTTGGGCAGCATCGGGATGTCGGCCTTGTGGTAGTCGCCGGTCTTGAACAGCGCCAGCGCCCAGAAATGCGGCGGCGTCCAGAAGAAGATGATGGCGAAGAGCGCGATCGAGGCGAGCGAGACCTCCCCCGTCACCGCCGCCCAGCCGATCATCGGCGGAAAGGCGCCGGCGGCGCCGCCGATCACGATGTTCTGCGGCGTGCGGCGCTTCAGCCACATGGTGTAGACGAAGACGTAGAACAGGATCGTCCCGGCCAGCAGGGCGGCGGCGGCGTAGTTGACCGCGATCGCCATCAGCCCGACCGAGAAGAGGCCGAGCACCACGCCGAAGGCGAGCGCCTCCTCCGCCGGCACGCGGCCCATCGGCAGCGGCCGGCCGCGGGTGCGTGCCATCACCGCGTCGATGTCGCGGTCGTACCACATGTTGATGGCGCCCGCCGCGCCCGCGCCCACCGTGATGCACAGGATCGCGACCGCCGCGAGCACCGGGTGCAGCGTCCCCGGCGCGGCGACGAGGCCGGCGACCGCCGTGAAGACGACGAGCGACATGACCCGCGGCTTCAAGAGCTGGAAATAGTCGCGGATCTGCGCCGGGCGCCCGGTCACGGCGACGGCATCCGGCATGCCGCCGGCGTAGCGGTGCTGGATTCCGTCTGTGAAGGTGCTGTCGCTCATCGGTTCCTACGAAGCCCTAGCGGTCGAAGCCGGTACGCCGAACCGCCCGGCGGCCCGCCCCGTTTCGCCCGCCGGGGGCGAGGGGACGGGCCGCCCGATGCGGCCGATCGACCGACCTGCCCTACTTGACGCGCGGCAGGTCGTTGAAGGTGTGGAAGGGCGGCGGCGAACTGACCGTCCATTCCAGCGTCGTCGCGCCCTCGCCCCAGTAGTTCTCGCCCACCTTCTTGCCGGCGAACAGCGTGTAGATCACGACGCCGACGAAGAAGAGGGTGGAGGCGAAGGCGATATAGGCGCCCCAGGAGCTGATCGCGTTCCACTGGGCGAAGCCGTCGGCATAGTCGATGTAGCGCCGCGGCATGCCGGCCAGCCCCAGGAAGTGCTGCGGGAAGAAGGTCAGGTTGACGCCCACGAAGGTCGTCCAGAAATGCAGCTTGCCCGCCCATTCGGGGATCTGCCGGCCGGACATCTTGCCCATCCAGTAGTACATGCCCATGAAGAGCGCGAAGACCGCCCCCAGCGACAGCACGTAATGGAAGTGCGCGACCACGTAGTAGGTGTCGTGCAGCTGCAGGTCCATGCCCGCATTGGCCAGCACCACGCCGGTGACGCCGCCCACGGTGAACAGGAAGATGAAGCCGACGGCCCACAGCATCGGCACGGTGAAGCGGATCGAGCCGCCCCACATGGTCGCGATCCAGCTGAAGATCTTGACCCCCGTCGGCACCGCGATCACCAGCGTCGCCGCCGTGAAGTAGGCCCGCGTGTCGACGTCGAGGCCGACCGTGTACATGTGGTGCGCCCACACGATGAAGCCGACGAAGCCGATCGCCACCATGGCGTAGGCCATGCCGAGATAGCCGAAGACCGGCTTCTTCGAGAAGGTCGAGACCACGTGGCTGACGATCCCGAAGGCCGGCAGGATCATGATGTAGACCTCCGGGTGCCCGAAGAACCAGAACAGGTGCTGGAACAGGATCGGGTCGCCGCCGCCGGCCGGATCGAAGAAGGAGGTGCCGAAATTGCGGTCGGTCAGCAGCATGGTGATCGCGCCGCCGAGCACCGGCAGCGACAGCACCAGCAGGAAGGCCGTGATCAGCATCGCCCAGGCGAACAGCGGCATCTTGTGCAGCGTCATGCCCGGCGCGCGCATGTTGAAGATCGTGGTGATGAAGTTGATCGCGCCCAGGATCGACGAGGCGCCCGCCAAGTGCAGCGAGAAGATCGCCATGTCGACCGACGCCCCCGGATGCCCCAGGAACGACGACAGCGGCGGATAGATCGTCCAGCCGGTGCCGGCGCCGGTGCCGACCAGCGCGGAGAGGATCAGCAGCGTGAAGGCCGGGATCAGCAGCCAGAAGCTGATGTTGTTCATCCGCGGGAAGGCCATGTCCGGCGCGCCGATCATCAGCGGCACGAACCAGTTGCCGAAGCCGCCGATCAGACCCGGCATGACGACGAAGAAGACCATGATCAGCCCGTGGGCCGTGATGAACACGTTCCACTGCTGACCGTCGGCCAGGAACTGGACGCCCGGATCATGCAGCTCAAGGCGCATGATGACCGAGAACAGGCCCCCGATCAGGCCCGCCACCACGGAGAACACCAGGTACATGGTCCCGATGTCCTTGTGGTTGGTCGAATAGAGCCAGCGGGCGATGCCCGTCGGCTTGTGATCGTCGTGATGCTCGGCGGTTGCCCCGTAGCTCATAACCGTTCTCTCCGTTTGCCGACTATCCTGTCCCGTACCCGGGGCCTATTCGCGCGTCTCCGCGGCGACCTGTACGGTCTCCGCATCGCCCGCGCCGTCAGCCCCCTCGGCGGTCTCGGTGGCCGGGGTCTCGTCGGACTTCTCCTCGAGGCTGGGGTCGAGCGCCGCGTATTTCTGCTTCGCGTCGGCAACCCAGTCGCGATATTCGCTCTTGGTGACGACCTTCACCGCGATCGGCATGTAGGCGTGGTCGGTGCCGCACAGCTCCGAACAGAAGCCGTAATACATGCCCTCCTTGCCCTCATGCACCATCGTCCAGGTCTCGTTCAGGCGACCCGGCACGGTGTCCATGCGCACGCCGAAGTCGCTGAGCGACCAGTTGTGCAGCACGTCGGCCGAGGTCATCTGCAGGCGGATCTTGGTACCGCTCGGAATGACGACCAGATTGTCGGTCATCATCAGCCGTTCGACGCCCTTCTCCTGGGCCTCCTCATGGGTGCGGGCGGCGAGGAAGGCGTCGAAGCCGAAATTCTCGTCGAGATACTGGTATTCCCAATACCACTGATGGCCGACGATCTTCAGCGTCATGTCCGAATCCGCGACATCGTCGGTCGCGTAGAGAAGTTTCAGCGACGGGAAGGCCAGCACCACCAGGATCAGCACCGGGATGCCGGTCCACAGCACCTCGAGAAGCGAGTTGTGCGTGCGCTTCGACGGCGTCGGGTTGGCGCTCTCGCGGAAGCGGAAGCAGGTGATGAGAAGCAGCGCCAGCACGAAGACCGTGATCGCCGCGATGATCGGCAGCAGCCAGTAGTCGTGGAAGGCCGCCATCTGCTCGGCGATCGGGGTCACCGGCTCGGGCAGGCCGAGCTGCCAGGGCTCGGCCTTCGCGGCCAGCGCCTCGCCAGTGCCGGCGGCGAGGCCGGCAAGCGCGGAAAACGCGGCGACCGCACCGGCCTTCGCCGTGCGCGCGCCCGCGGTGATCGATTTCGTGAAAGGACCAAGGCTCACTGCGATCTCTCCCATCGCTGCCGCCGCGTCACGGGTCGTCCTGCGCCCGATCGCGGCCTTCAACCGTACATACCCCCGACCTCCGGTGCGCATCCGGTGCGGCGGCGCAAGATCGACCGGTGCCGGGGCGGTCGCCGTCCGCCGTTCCGTCGGCCGAAGCCCCTTTCCACCTACGCGGATCAGTCTAACGAGCAACCCGGCGGGATCAAGGAAACGACCGTCGCACCCCCGACGCATCGGTCTGATCGACCGAGGGCGGTTAAACACCATGCGCACCCCGGAATCAATGGCATTCGGCGGCCTGCGACGGCATGTCCCGGCGTCCGGAAGCCCCCGCGCGCGACAGTATGTAGCAGCGTCCGGGCGACGTCGCGCGCGCTGGCTCAACCGCCGTCGGCGCCTTCCGTGCGGTGAATCACCTTGCGCGCGCGCTGCAGTCCGAACCAGAGCAGCGCGACGATGATCGGGATCGAGACACCGGTCGCCAAGGTCGGATTGACCGGCAGGCCCGCATCCTTCAGCGCCTTGGCGGCGTAATTGACGAGGCCGACCACATAGTAGGTGATCGCCGCGACCGACAGCCCCTCGACCGTCTGCTGCAGGCGCAGCTGCAGCTTCGCCCGCCGGTCCATCGAATGCAGCAGGTTCTGGTTCTGCCGCTCCAGCGCGAAATCGACCCGCGTGCGCAGCAGGTTGGCGGCCCGCGTCGCCCGGCGCGACAGATCCGCCAGCCGCTCGGAGACGGAGGCGCATGTGCGCATCGCCGGCCCCAGCCGGCGGTCGAGGAACTCGCCGATCGTCTGGTAGCCGTCGACCTGCTCCTCCCGCAATTCATGCAGCCGGGCGTCGATCAGCGCGTAGTACGCCTGGGCCGCGCTGAAGCGGTAGGCGGTGGCGGACGCGAGCCGCTCGATCTCCGCCGACTGCGCCGTCAGCTGCTCGAGCAGCTCGCCATCCTCATGCTCCAGCGCGCTGCCGGTCTCGGCCATCTTGGAGGTGAGCTCCGCCAGCGCCCGGTCGATCTTGGCGATCTTCGGGCTGGTCTGGCGGGCGAGCGGCAGGGCCATCAGCGCGACATTGCGATAGGTCGCGATCTCCAGGAGCCGCTGGACCATCCGGCCCGCCTTGCGGCTTTTCATGTGCCGATCCTTGACCAGGATGCGGTTGTAGCCGTCGGGATGGATGCGCAGGTCGGCCCAGACCTGCGCCGAATCGCCGGAAAGGTGGCTGGTCACCAGGCTGGCCGGCACGAACAACCGCTCCAGCAGCGCCTGGTCCGGATCGGGGTCGTCCGGCCCCAAGAGCACGAGTTGCGTCGCGACCAGGAGCCGGCCGGGCAATTCCTCGAACCAGTCGGACGGCAGCTTGTCGCCGGCGGGGACGGAGAAGGGCTCGGTTCCCTCGCGCGGGCGGATGACGGTGTAGCTCGTGAACTCCGAATGGCGCTCCCAGCGCAGCCGGAAGGGGCCGAAATCGGCGCTGAAGAAATTCGCCTCGTTGGCCGGCGGATTGATCCCGAACCGATCGCACAGCCGGAACAGATGGTCGCGGTCGCCCTGGGCCGTCCCCTCGCCCGTCACCATGGCGTAGAGGGCGATGTCGACCGGCGCGCGCAGCTCCTCGAAGGGCCGCGCATGCAACTCGTTGGAGAGCGCGTAGCGGTCCGGATGCTCCTCCGGCGGCAGCACGCGCTTCGTGCCGTTCGGCTTCATCGTGCCCTTCCCGCGCGCGGCCGCGCCTGCCTGGCTGCGCTCCTCCTCGGGCGTGCCGCCGCTGCCGGCCTTCGATTCGTTCATCCCGACGCCGTCCCTTCCTCGCACGAGCGCGTCTCCATGCCGACGGCCGCACCCCCTTGGCGCGGGGGCGCACAGGGGCCATTTCCGTTGGGCAGGGCGCATGCTATCACCGATTCGACCGGCGCCGGGCATCGTCGCCCGGCCGCGGCAATCGATGCTCCGCTTATCGCCCGGAGCGGGCCGCGAAGGCAAGGGCGACGAGAACGCAACGCCGAACCGCCGACACGAGATGTGAGGACAAGGAAACCGATGGCCGATCTCGCCAAGACGGACGATCTCTTCTACGACCGCACGGGCCTGGAGCGCGCCCGGGTCGAGGGGCTGGTCGACGAAACGCTGGCCGGCGCCGACGACGGCGAGCTCTATCTGGAATACAGCCAGTCGGAGAGCATCACCTTCGACGATGGGCGCATCCGCAACGCCGCCTTCGATTCGAGCCAGGGCTTCGGCCTGCGCGCCATCTGCGGCGAGGCCGCGGGCTACGCCCATGCGGGCGACCTGTCCGAAGCGGCGATGAAGCGCGCGGCCGACGCGGTGCGCGCGGTCAAGCACGGCTATGCCGGCACGCTGGAGGCGCCGCCGCCCGGCACCAACGCCTCCCTCTACGCCGACGTCAATCCGATCGGCACGATGGATTTCGACGCCAAGGTGAAGCTTCTGGGCGAGATCGACGCCTATGCGCGCGCCAAGGACAGCCGCGTCAGCCAGGTCTCCGCCTCGATCGCCGGCGAATGGACGGCCGTCCAGATCGTGCGCGCCGGCGGCGAGCGCGCGGCCGACATCCGCCCGCTGGTGCGACTCAACGTCTCCGTCGTCGTCAGCCAAGGCGAGCGGATGGAGAGCGGCAGCTACGGCGCCGGCGGGCGCGCGGACTACGCCGCCTATGTCGATCCCGAGTTCTGGCAGGGCGCGGTCGACGAGGCGCTGCGCCAGGCGCTCGTCAATCTCGAGAGCGTCGATTGCCCGGCCGGCGAGATGACCGTCGTGCTCGGCTCCGGCTGGCCGGGCATCCTGCTGCATGAGGCGATCGGCCACGGGCTGGAGGGCGACTTCAACCGCAAGAAGACCAGCGCCTTCGCCGGCCTGATGGGCGAACGCGTGGCCGCCCCCGGCGTCACCGTCGTCGACGACGGCACGATGGCGGACCGGCGCGGGTCGCTCACCATCGACGACGAGGGCACGCCGACGAGCCGTACCGTGCTGATCGAGGACGGCATCCTCACGGGCTACATGCAGGACCGGATGAACGCCCGCCTGATGGGCATGAAGCCGACCGGCAACGGGCGGCGCCAGTCCTACGCCCACGCGCCGATGCCGCGGATGACCAACACGGTCATGCTGGCCGGCGACAAGGACCCGGCCGAGATCCTCGCCTCGGTCGACAACGGGCTCTACGCGGTCAATTTCGGCGGCGGGCAGGTCGACATCACGAACGGCAAGTTCGTGTTCTCCTGCACCGAGGCCTATAAGATCGAGGGCGGCAAGATCGGCGCCCCGGTCAAGGGCGCGACCCTGATCGGCAACGGACCGGACGCGCTCACCAAGGTCTCGATGATCGGCGACGACATGAAGCTCGATCCCGGCATCGGCACCTGCGGCAAGGACGGCCAGGGCGTGCCGGTCGGCGTCGGCCAGCCGACCATGCGGCTCGACGGGCTGACGGTCGGCGGCACGGGCTGAGCGGACCGCGCGCGGGACGGTGGGGAGAACGGACGGAATGCGGGGGATCGCGATCGCACTCGCCGGAATGGCGCTGCTGGCGCTGCCGGCCTGCGAGGAGGACGAGGCGGCCACGAACAGCCGCACAGCCGCCGCGACCGGAGAGGCGGAGGCCGCCCTCAACTGCCGGCGCGACCTGCCGGACCCGCCACTTACCGGCGCCGTGAAGGCCGATTTCACGCTGGAACTCGCGAATTTCGGCTACGAATTCGTCGAGGGCCGTCACCGCTACCCGCACACGCGGCGTTTCAAGGAGACCGCCGGCGTGCCGGTCACCATCTATCGCGGCAAGGTCTGCGTCGCCGACGGCGGGGAATGCGCGGACGCCTGCGTCGGCTACCGGATCGACGGCGACACCATGCTGGTCCAGGCCGACCACCATGTGGCGACCAAAAGGGACAAGGACCGCATCACCATCCGCTACTGGGCGCGCGACGATGCGGGTAATTTCTTCGAACTCTCCCGCGTGATCGAGACCGACGGCCAAGAGGCTACGGTCGTCGAGTAGCCGCTTCCCGTCATTCCGGACGCCACCGACGAGGTGACGCTCCGGAATCCAGAGCGTCACGCACCGTCCGATCGAATGACCCTGGATTCCCGCTTTCGCGGGAATGACGTCCAAGTCCGGCGCGACCAGATGACCGAACTGGACGCGACCGGGCCGAGCCTCTACAAGCCGCGCCATGATGACCGACACCCCCGCCCCCCGCCTGTTGCTGCAACCCAAGGCCTGGAAGCGCTTCGCGGAAGGCGCGCCGTGGGCCTTCAGCAACGAGGTCCAGATGGACAACGCGGCGAAGAAGCTGGCGCCGGGGACGATCGCGCGGCTCTGCCGGCCCGAGGGGGAGCCGGTGGCGCTGGTCCATTTCAACCCGCACAGCCTGATCGCCGCGCGCGAGCTGACGCGCGAGTCCGCGGCGCTCGAAGCGGGCGCGCTGCCGGAAGACTGGCTCGCCGAGCGCCTGGCCCGCGCGGGCGCGCTGCGCGAGCGACTGTTCGAGCGGCCCTTCTACCGCCTTGCCCACGCCGAAGGGGATCGGCTGCCCGGCCTCGTCGTCGACCGGTTCGACGATCTTTTCGTCGTCCAGGCGAACACGGCCGGGATGGACCGGATGCTGCCCCAGATCGACGCGCTGCTGCGCGAGCGCTTCGGCGCCGCCGCCATCCTGCACCGCAACGACAGCGCGACGCGCGGCCTGGAAGGGCTGAAGCAGACGGTCGAGGTCGCCCACGGCGCAATCGAGGGGCCCGTCCTGGTCGAGGAGAATGGCTGCCGGCTCGTCGCCGACCCGATCGGCGGGCAGAAGACCGGCTGGTTCTTCGACCATCGCGACAACCGCGCCTTCGCCGCCCGGATGGCGAAGGGCGCGACGATGCTCGACCTCTACGGCTATGCCGGCGGCTTCGCGATCCCGGCCGCCAAGGCCGGCGCGGACCATGTGATCACCGTCGACCGCTCGGCGGACGCCCTGATGCTCGCCGCGCGGGCGGCGGAGGCGAACGGCGTCGGCGACCGGGTGCGGCCCGAGAAGGCGGACGTCTTCGATTTCCTGGAGATGCAGGCCGCCGCCGACCAGCGCTTCGATCTCGTCATCGCCGACCCGCCGGCCTTCGCCAAGAACCGGAAGTCGGTGAAGCAGGGCCTCAAGGCCTATGCCAAGCTCGCGCGCCTCGCCGCCGCCGTCACGGCCGAGGGCGGCACGCTGATGCTCGCGTCGTGCAGCCATCTGGTGGACGAGGCCGCATTCCGGGAAGCTTGCCGCCACGGGCTCAAAGAGGCCGGCCGGCCCGCGCGCCTGATCCGATCGGCCGGCGCCGGCCCCGACCACCCGCTGCACCCGGACCTGGCCGAGAGCGGCTATCTCAAGGCGCTGTTCTTCGCGCTGGATTGAGCCGGGCGTCCGGGAGATGGCCGGATCAAGTCCGGCCATGACGAGCATTGGAAGGGACAAAGGACGTCATCCCCGGGCTTGACCCGGGGATCTCGACGATCAAGGCGCCGCCCTAGTACCGGCACTCCTCGTAGATCTCGGAGATGTCCTGCCAGCGGGTCTCGTAGGCCTCCAGCAGATCCTCGGCGAAGGTCTGGCCGGATTTGACGATGGAATCGAGCGGGTCGAGATACTGACGCTCGTCGAGCTGGTTGCCGGTGCGGATGCAATTGCGGTTGCGCAGGCCGAGGCGCGCGATCCGCAGCACGTCCTCGGCGACGTCGTTGAGCGTGCCCTCGCGGAAGGGGGTCTTCAGCGCCGTCTTCGGCACCTGGTCGCGCAAGGCGGTGATCTCGTCGACCGACCAGCCCGAAATCAGCGATTCCGCCGCGTCGAGCGCCTCCGCATCGTAGAGCAGCCCGACCCAAAGTGCCGGCAGCGCGCAGAGATTGCCCCAGGGCCCGCCGTCGGCGCCGCGCATCTCGATGAACTTCTTGAGGCGCACTTCCGGGAACACGGTCGTCAGATGGTCGGCCCAGTCGGACATGGTGGGCCGCTCGCCCTCATAGCCGGGCAGCTTGCCCGCCATGAAGTCCCGGAAGCTCAGGCCGGCCGCGTCGCGGAAGACGCCGTCGCGCAGGAAGAAATACATCGGCACGTCGAGCACGTAGTCGACCCAGCGCTCGAATCCGAAATCCTTCTCGAAGACGAAGGGCAACATGCCGCTGCGGTCGGGGTCGGTGTCGGTCCAGATGTGGCTGCGATAGCTGAGATAGCCGTTCGGCTTGCCCTCGGTGAAGGGCGAATTGGCGAAGAGGGCGGTCGCCAGCGGCTGCAGCGCCAGGCCGACGCGCATCTTGCGCACCATGTCGGCCTCGTCGGCGAAGTCGAGATTGACCTGGACCGTACAGGTGCGGGTCATCATGTCGAGGCCGAGATTGCCCTTCTTCGGCATGTAGTCGCGCATGATCTTGTAGCGGCCCTTGGGCATCCAGGGGATCTCGTCGCGCTTCCAGATCGGATTGAAGCCGAGGCCGACGACGCCCGCGCCGATCGCCTCCGTCGCCTGGCGCACCTGGTCGAGATGGCGGTGCACCTCGCTGCAGGTCTGGTGGATGGTCTCCAAGGGCGCGCCGGAAAGCTCGAGCTGCCCACCCGGCTCCAGCGTCACGCTGCCGCCGTCGGTGCCCTTGAGCGCGATGATGCGGCCCGCCTCCTCGACCGGTTCCCAATCGGGACCGGCCATGGCGGTCAGCAGCTTCTCGATGCTGGGCGCCTCGCCGTCGGCCGCGTAGGGCAGCGGGCGCAGGCTCTCGACGTCATAGGCGAACTTCTCGTGTTCGGTGCCGATGCGCCAGTCTTCCCGCGGCTTGGAGCCGGAGGCGAGATAGTCGATGAGTTGCTGCTTGGACTCGACGGGCGTCGTGTCCACGGCTGAAGGTCCGGACATGGGCTTCCTTTCCGTATCGTTCCCGCCGCGGCGGAGCTAGGGCACCGCCCCGTCGGTGTCCACTGTCCGCCTGGTTCGATCCTCCGCCGAAGCCCGTGAAGCTCGGAAGATCGAGGCGGGTTCCCTCAAACGTCACGCCCGGTCCGGCGGGCGCGTCCCCCAATCGCCCAGGACCGATTGCCAGACGGCGATCGCCGTCAGGGCCGCCGTCTCGGCCCGCAGGATGCGGGGCCCGAGACCGACCGGCATAACAAAGGCAAGATCGCGCAAAGTTTCAAGTTCCGCATCCGAAAATCCGCCCTCCGGCCCGATCAGGATCGCCCAGGCCGGGCGGTCGGGATCGGGGGCGTCGCGCGCGGCGGCGAGCGCCTCGGCGATCGGGGGCGCCGCGCCGTGCTCGGCCGCGACGATCAGGCGCCGGTCGGCGGGCCAGTCGTCGAGCCAGCGCTCCAGGCTTTTCGGCGCCTCCAGCACCGGCACGTCGAGACGCTCGCACTGCTCCGCCGCCTCGACGATGTTCGCTTCCAGCCGCTCCTCCTTCACCCGTTCGACCTGGGTGCGGCGCGTCCGCACGGGCGCGATGCGCGAGACGCCGAGTTCCACCGCCTTCTGGATCACGAAATCGTGTCGCGCCCGCTTGATCGGCGCGTAGAGCAGCCAGAGGTCGGGCGAGGCCTGCTGCGCGCGGCGCTGCGATTCGACCGCGAGCGAGGCCCAGCCCTTGCCCAGCCCCTCGACCCGTGCCGCCCATTCCCCGTCGCGGCCGTTGAAGAGATGCACCTCCTCCCCGCCCTTGAAGCGCAGCACACTGCGCAGATAGTGCGCCTGGTCGGGGCTGGCGCCGACGACGGCGCCGTCGGCGAGCGCGTCGGGGACGAAAAGGCGGGTTGAAGTGGCCATGGGCGGGACTATCCTGCACCGAGACCTTGGAACGCAAGCCGTCGCGACGCGGGAATACGCAGGGGAGCCGCATCATGGCCAAGGCCGGGACGCCGACCGGGATCGACCCGAGCGACATCGCCAAGGGCAACTGGGTGGACCGCTGGCTGCCGGGTCCCGTGCGGCCCTATGCGCGCCTCGCGCGCCTCGACCGGCCGATCGGCACCTGGCTCTTGCTGACGCCCTGCTGGTGGGGCCTCTTCTACGGGTTGAGCGTGACCGGCCAGACGCTCGGCTGGGTGCATCTCTGGTACGCGGTGCTGTTCGCGATCGGGGCCTTCGCGATGCGCGGAGCCGGCTGCACCTGGAACGACATCGTCGACCGCGACATCGACGGGCTGGTGGCGCGCACAGCGACCCGGCCGATCCCGGCCGGCGACGTGACCGCCAGACAGGCCTTCGCCTTCCTGGTGCTGTTGAGCCTGATCGGCCTCGCCGTGCTGCTGCAGTTCAACCAGGCGGCGATCGTGACCGGCCTGCTCTCGCTCGCGCTCGTCTTCTGCTATCCCTTCATGAAACGGATCACCTATTTCCCGCAGGCGTGGCTCGGCCTCACCTTCAATTGGGGGGTGCATGTCGGCTTCGTCGCGGTTGTCGGCGCGCCGGATCCGCGGCAATTGCTGCTCTACGCCGCCGGCTTCTTCTGGACCATGGGCTACGACACGATCTACGCCCATCAGGACAAGGAGGACGACGCGCTGATCGGGGTGAAGTCGACGGCGCTCAAGTTCGGCGATGCGACCCGGCCCTGGATCGTCGGCTTCTACCTGCTGACGCTGGGCCTGCTCGCCGCCTCGGCGTGGTTGGGTCAGGTCGGCTGGGGCGTCTGGCCGGTGCTGGCGCTCGCCGCGGCGCATCTCGCCTGGCAGGTGAAGACGGTCGAGTTCGACGCCATGAAGAACTGCCTCTTCCGGTTCCAGTCGAACCGGCATTTCGGCATGCTGGTCGCCGCCGCCTTCCTGGCCGGCGCCGTGACGGCCGGGTGACGGCATGACCTCGCCCCTCGACCACGGCACGCTGGAGATCGCCGAGACCGGCCTGATCCTGGAGAACACGCAGCTCGAGGCGCCGCGCCTCGTGCCGGAGGTCTCATTGCATCTGGCCGCCGAGGATCTGCCCTTCTTCCGCATGGGCGAGGGGGAACTGGCCGAACGCGGCCTCGGCGTGCCCTATTGGGCCTTCGCCTGGGCCGGCGGCCAGGCGCTCGCGCGCTATGTCCTCGACAATCCGGAGATCGTGCGCGGGCGCCGCGTGCTCGATTTCGGCGCGGGCTCGGGCCTCGTCGGCATCGCGGCGGCGAAGGCCGGCGCCTTCGACGTGGTGGCGAGCGAGATCGACCCGCTGTGCGCGCTCGCCGTGCGCCTCAACGCGGAAGCCAACGACGTCTATCTCGACGTCGTGATGGAGGACGTGATCGGCGAGACGGACGGCGGGCACGAGGTGATCCTGGTCGGCGACGTCTGCTACGACGCGGAGATCGCGGCGCGCCTGATCCCCTGGCTGGAGGCGCTGGACGATAGCGGCCGCACCGTGCTGATCGGCGATCCGGGGCGCTTCTACCTGCCGAAGCTGGGGCTGGAGCGCATCGCCCACTATCACGCGCCGACGACGGCCATCATGGAAGACAGCGACCTGCGCAACGCCGGCGTCTGGCGATTCAGCCGGACGGCCGACATCCTCGCCGCCTCCTGAACGATGCGGCGGGCCGCCTTGCGAATCCGCCAGCCCGCGACAACCTTCTGAGGACGGAGGTTGCCGGACATGTCGGACGAAGATCGCAAGACCCTGCTGATCGTGGCGCACGCGCCCTCGCCCAACACAACGGCGCTGAAGGACGCGGTGCTGCGCGGCGCCAATCACGAGGAGATCGAGGGCGTCGACGTCCGCTGGGTGCCGCCGTTGGAGGCCGGGCCGGAGGATGTGCGCGCCGCCGACGGGGTGATCCTGGGGACGACCGAGAATCTCGGCTACATGTCCGGCGCACTGAAGGACTTCTTCGACCGCACCTACTACCAGGTGATCGAGGAGAAGGAGGGCATGCCCTATCTCCTCTATATCCGCGCGGGCCTCGACGGCACGGGCACGAAGCGCGCGGTCACCAGCATCTGTTCCGGCCTCAGCTGGAACCCGGTGCAGGATCCGGTGATCTTCCACGGGGAATGGGACGAGTCCTTCCTCGGGCAGGCGGAGGAACTCGGCCAACTGATGGCCGCCGGACTGGAAGCGGGCATCTACTGAGCCCCCTCGGCGCCCGCCCGTGCCCCCCGCATGACGCTAACCGCTTGTTAAGACGTGCTATCCTATGGTGCAGACGCCATCAAAAGGCATGGCGCCCAGGAAGGACGCGAGGATCATGAGCGAACTGAAGGCTTGGCTGAGCCAGCCCGACGACCGGGACATCATCCCCGTGCGCGGGGTCGTGATGCGTATCGCGGCGGAAGAGATCGGCCGGCTCGAGACGGAGGTCGCCCGGCTGAAGGCCGAGACGCAGACCGCCTCCGGCCGGCCGGAGCGGATCACCTTCATGGATGGCACGACCGAGCGCGAGTTGGTCTGGACCGGCGATTCCTATGCCCTGCCGGAGGGCGCGGAGACGATCGACGACGTACGCGCCGCGCCAGGCGGCGCCGAGCCGCCAGCGGCTGGTGACGACGACGCCGCCGGCGAGGGTGAGGCGGGCGAAGCCGAGACACAGGTGCCCGCCGAAGGCGAGGCGCCCACCGAAGGCGAGGCGCCAGCCAAAGGAGAGGCGTCCGAGGCGCCCAAGGCGGAGAAAGCCGCTGAAGCCGGAGGCGCTGCGGAAGCGGCCGCCGAAGCCGAGGCGGCCGAGCCCGGCAAGGGCGATGCCGAGGCCGAAGGAACCGGCGAGGACGAGGACGACGAGGATTTCGAGCTGCCGCCCGAATGGCAGTGACGTGAAGCCGGGCGAGGCCTGGCGTCTCAAAGCAAACGGGGCGCCCCGGCGGGACGCCCCGTTTGCATCTTCGGTCTCGGCGGCGGATCAGACCGCGAGATATTCCTCGCGCAGTTCCTTGTTGTCGAGCACGTCCTGCGCCGCGCTTTCATAGACCACCTCGCCCATGTCGAGGATGATCGCGCGGTCGGCGAGCTTGAGCGCGGCGATCGCGTTCTGCTCGACGATGATCGTCGTGATGCCGAGTTCCCGCACCTCCTGCAGGGTCCGCTCGATCTCCTGCACGATGACCGGCGCGAGCCCCTCATAGGGCTCGTCCAGCAGCAGGAGCTTCACGTCGCGGGCCAGCGCCCGGCCGATGGCCAGCATCTGCTGCTCGCCGCCGGAGAGCGTCACGCCCTCCTGGCTGCGCCGCTCGCCGAGTCGCGGGAAGAGATCGTAGATCCGCTCCAGCGACCAGCCCACCGGCTCCGCGATCTGAGCCAGCGTCAGGTTCTCCTCGACCGTCAGGCCCGGGATGATGCGCCGGTCCTCGGGCACCAGCGCGATGCCGTTGCGCGAGGCCTCGTGGATTTTCATGTTGTGGATCGGCTTGTGGTCGAGCCAGATCTCGCCCCGCTTCAGCTCCGGCGAGCCGGTGCGCGCGATCGTGCGCAGGGTCGAGGTCTTGCCCGCACCGTTGCGGCCGAGCAGCGCCAGGATCTGGCCCTCGCGGACGTCGAAGCTCACGCCCTGCACGATGTAGCTCTCGCCGTAATAGGCATGCAGGTCCCGACAGGAGAAGAAGGCGGGCGGCGACGCCGCGACCTTGTCCCGGGGCGGGATGGTTTCGGTGGGTGCAGTATCGGTCATACGTGGGCTCCGCCGAGATAGGCTTCCTGAACCTTGGGATTGCCGCGAATGTCATCCGGCTTGCCCTCGGCGATGATCGTGCCTTGGGCGAGCACCGTGATCCAGTCCGCCAGCGAGAAGACGACATGCATGTCGTGCTCGATGATGACCTTCGTCATGCCGCGCTCCTTGATGCGCTTCAGAAGGTCGATCGTGCGGTTGGTGTCGTGGCGCGACATGCCGGCCGTCGGCTCGTCGAGCAGCAGCAGCTTCGGATGCTGGATCAGGCACATCGCCATCTCCAACCGGCGCTTGTCGCCGCGCGAGAGGTTGCCCGTGTGCTCGTCCTTCAGCTTGAGAAGGCCGACATCCTCCAGCATGTGCTCCGACTCTTCGGTCAGTTCCTTCTGTGCGAACATCGAGCGCAACGGCTTGAAGGTGAAGGAGCCGTCGCGCTTGGCGAGCGCCGCCATCTCCACATTCTGGATCAGGGTCAGATCCATGAAGATCTCCGGCGTCTGGAAGACGCGGGCGACGCCGAGCTGGTTGATCTCGTAGGGCTGTCGGCCGGTGAGATTGGTGCCGCGGAACATGACGGAGCCGGTATCCGGCTCGAGCCGGCCGACGCACACATTGAGCAACGTCGACTTGCCCGCGCCGTTCGGGCCGATCACCGCGTGCGTCTTGCCCTCCTCGATCTTCAGGTTGATGTGCGAGAGCGCCTGAAGCCCGCCGAAGGTTTTGTTCACGTCCGAGACGTCGAGAACAATGTCACTCATCTGAGCTTTCCTTTTTTACTCGGACGGCTGGGTGGCGGTTTCGCCGGCGGCCTGTCCCCCGCCGGAGCGGTTCCGGATCGCGCCGCTGATGCGCCGGATGCCTTCCATCAGGCCGCCCGGCAGGAAGATCACCACCAGCATGAACAGGATGCCGAGCGTCAGATGCCAGCCCTCGCCGACGAACAGCAGGGAGAAGCTCACCAGCGGATCGACCAGGAAGTCCGGCATGAACCCCCGGTAGACCTCGGCGAGCTGCGTGCTGTTCACCGCGGAGAAGATGTTCTCGAAGTACTTGATGATGCCGGCGCCCAGCAACGGCCCGATCAACGTTCCGGCGCCGCCCAGGATGGTCATCAGCACGACCTCGCCCGACGCCGTCCACTGCATGCGCTCCGCGCCCGCCAGCGGGTCGGTGATCGCCATCAGCGAGCCCGCCAGCCCGGCATAGACCGCGGAGATCATGAAGGCCGCCAGCAGGTAGGGCTTCGGATTGTAGCCGGTATAGAGCATCCGGTTCTGGTTCGACTTGATCGCCAGCAGCTTCAGCCCGAAGGGCGAGCGGAAGATCTTGAGCGAGAACCAGAAGGCGATGATCAGGATGACCGCGCAGAAGTAGAAGGCGTTGTAGCCGGTAAGTTCCAGCCCGAACAGCGAGGGCGAGGGCAGCGCCTCGTAGGTGACGCCCAGGACCTTGGTGTCGAGGATCCGCGGATCGGCCAGATCGAGCGTCAGCGCGGTCTCGCCGTTGGTGATCGGGGTCAGCACCGAATAGGCCAGATTGTAGGACATCTGCGCGAAGGCGAGCGTCAGGATCGCGAAGTAGATGCCCGACCGGCGCAGGCAGATGAAGCCGATGACGAGCGCGAAGAGCGCGGTCACCAGGATACCGAAGGCCATCGCCACCAGGACGTTCATGGTCAGCAGCTTGAACATCCACACGGCCGAATAGGAACCCACCCCGATGAAGGCCGCGTGGCCGAAGGAGAGGTAGCCCGTCAGCCCGAACAGGATGTTGTAGCCGAGCGCGAAGATGCCGAAGATCGCGAAGCGCTGCAGCAGGTCGGGATAGCTGGCGCCGATCGGCATCAGCCAGATCGGGGCGGTCAGGACGACCACCGTGAAGATCCCCATCAACAGGAGATCCCGCTTCGGGTTCGAGGGGTTGAAGGCGGTGATGCTGGCCATGGCTCAGGTCTCCATCACGCCCTTGCGGCCCATCAGCCCGCGCGGACGCGCCAGCAGGATCGCAACGGCGATGAGATAGATGATGATCTGGTCGATACCGGGGACGACGTCCTTGACGAAGCCCATCGAGGCGAAGGACTGCAAGACCCCGAGCAGGAACCCGGCGAGCACCGCGCCAGGCAGGGAGCCCATGCCCCCGACCACGACCACGACGAAGGACAGCACCAGGAAGTTCATACCCAGATTGTAATCGGGCGGCAGGATCGGCGTGTACATCGTGCCCGCGACGCCCGCGACGACGGCGGCGATGCCGAAGACGATGGTGAAGCGCCGTTCGATGTTGATGCCGAGCAGGCCGACGGTTTCCCGGTCCGCCATGCCGGCGCGCACCACCATGCCGTATGTGGTGAATTGCAGGAAGGCGAAGACGCCCCCGATGATGAGTACCGAGCAAAGCAGGTAGATCAGCCGCCACCAGGGATAGACCAGCGCCGCGTTGCCGCCGAACAGCTCGCCGATCGGCGCGGCGCCCGAGACGGCGTCCGGCGCCGCGACCGGAATCGGGTTCGCGCCGAAGCTCGCCTTGATGATCTCGCCGATGACGATCGCGAGACCGAAGGTCACCAGGATCTGTTCGGCGTGGCTGCGCTTGTAGAAATAGCGGATCAGCCCGCGTTCCATCGCGAGGCCGATCAACAACATGACGGGGATCGCCACCAGGACCGCGATCGGGATCGACCAGTTGATGATCGCCGTCCCGGTATCGCCGAACCAGATCTCCAGATACGGCTGTTCCTTGTAGGCGTCGAAGAAGGTGACGCTCTCGTCCTTCACCCGTTTCGAAAGGGTGAGGAGCGCGTTCACCGAAACCGCCACGAAGGCGCCCAGCATGAAAAGCGCGCCGTGCGCGAAGTTCACGACGCCCAGCGTCCCGAAGACGAGCGTCAGGCCGAGCGCGATCAGCGCATAGGCCCCGCCTTTGTCCAGGCCATTCAGCAGCTGGAGGAGAAATGAATCCATTGGGTTAGATCCCCCATCCGACCGTCCCGCGACGCACCCCCCGGCGCGCCGGATCGAATCTTAGCAGAAAACGGTCCAATTCAAACGGAGAGAAGGGACGCGACGCCGGCCTGTGCCGACGCCGCGCCCCGTTCGAGTCTCCGAGACCCCTTAGACCTTGTAGGGGCCGAGATCGCCCGCATAGAGATCGTGCGGGTAGGTGACATCCTCGACCGACGTCTCCTTGACGATCGAGAGAAGGTCGAACTGGCTGGTCGGGTTCTCGTTACCCTTCACGACCAGGACCTTCTTGAAGCACTGGTGGTCCTCGGCGCGATAGAGCGTCGGGCCGTTGCCGGCGCCGTCGAACTCGAAGCCCTCCAGGAACTTGATCACCTCCGGCGGATAGAAGGTGCCGGCCGCCTCGCACGCATTGGCGTACAGAATGGTCTGCGTGTAGCAGGTGTGCGCGGCCTGCGACGGCGGGAAGCCATACTCGTTGCCGAAGGACTTCACGAAGTTCTGCGAAGCCGCGTCCTGCAGCTGCCAGTTCCAGTTGGTGGAACCGTAGATGCCGGCCACGTTCTTGCCCGCACCCTGCGCCATCAGACGCGAGTAGAGCGGCACGACGACCTCGAAGTTCTTGCCGTTGACCTGCTTGTCGCGCAGACCGAACTGAACCGCCTGCGTCAGGCTGTCGACCATGTCCTTACCGTAGTGGTTCAGGATCAGCACGTCGGCGCCGCTGTCGAGCACCGGCGTCAGGTACTGCGAGAAGTCGCCGGCGCCGAGCGGCGTGCGGACGGCGTTGACCGTCTCCCAGCCCATGGCCTCGGTGACGTTCTTGATCGACTCTTCCTGGCTCCAGCCCCAGGTGTAGTCCGCCGTCAGGTGATAGGCGCGACGCTCCGTGCCCATCTCTTCCTTCAGGATCGGACCCAGCGCGGCGCCCGACATGTGGGCGTTGAAGAAGTGGCGGAAGCCGTAGCGACGACGATCCTTGCCGGTCGTGTCGTTGGAGTGCGTCAGGCCGGCCATGAAGATCGTGCCCATGTCCTGGCAGAGCGACTGCACCGCGATCGCGACGCCCGAGGACGAACCGCCGGTGATCATCAGCGCGCCGTCGCGCTCGATCATGCGCTTCGCCGAGGCGCGGGCCGCGTCCGACTTGGTCTGCGTGTCGCCCGTGACGTATTCGACCTTCTTGCCGAGGACGCCGTTGCCCTTCAGCGAGAGCGGCTTGATCGTGTTCATCATGCCGCCGTCGCCCTCACCGTTGAGGTGCTTGACCGCGAGGCGGTAGGCGCGCAGCTCGTCCGCGCCCTCTTCCGCGTAGGCGCCGGTCTGCGGCACGTTGAAGCCGAGCGTGATCGAGGACGCGTTGCCCGGATTGTTCCGGAAATCCTGCGCCCATGCCCCACGGCTGAAGACGGTCGGCGCAGCCAGTGCCGCACCAGCGATCGCCGTGCCTTTCAGCATCGTGCGACGAGTAAGAGACTTGCCTGTGGTCATTAAAACCTCCCTTTGGCCTCGTTCTTGTCCGGTGTCGGCAGAATGCCGGTAGCCGAAGTCAGCGCAACCATACCGCCCCCAATGCGTCCAGCAAGGGAAACTTGGCGAATCTGAAAATTTCTGTAAAAATCCTGAAAGTCCGCTGCATCGCAGTGTAAAGTTTTTGACAACGCGGGGATCGACCCGCGCTGTCGCCGCAAGGAGTACTCGGATGGCGCGTCTTCCCGTCGGGCAGCGAATTCGCGACAGCCGCCTCGCCGTCGGCATGAGCCAGACGGCGCTCGCCAAGGCGGTCGATATTTCGCCATCCTATCTAAATCTGATCGAGCACGACAAGCGCATGATCGGTGGCGCGCTGATGAAACGCATCGCCGGCGAGCTGGATGTGCCGCTCGGCCGGTTGAGCGGCACGGGCGATTCCGCGCTCGCCAACGACATCGGCGAACTGGCGCGCACGCTCTCGGTGCCCGACCTCGACGCGGATTCCGCCGGCCGTTTCGTCTCACAGAGCCCGGACTGGGCGAACGCCATGCTGCAGCTCTATCGGCGCTACCGGGACGCCAGCGAGACGGCGCTCGCGCTCTCCGACCGGCTGAGCCAGGACCCGGCGCTGATGGAGTTGAGCCATGCGGTACTGACCCAGATCAGCTCGATCCGCTCCTTCGCGGAGATCCTGGAGCAGTATCCCGACCTGGAGCCGGCCGAACGCGAACGCTTCAGCGGCATCATCGCCGAGCAGTCGGATCGGCTCGGCTCCAGCGCGCGCGCGATGATCGCGCTGCTGGACGGCGCGCAGAACACCACCACCCCGACATCGCCGCAGAGCGAGGTCGACGATTTCATCCACCGCTGCGACAACCACCTGCCGGTGCTCGAGGAGGTGGCCGAGCGGCTTCGCCGCGAGCTGGAGGCGACGACGCAACCGCTCGCGGCCGCGATCGAAGCGCGCCTCGTGCAGCAGCACGGGATGCGAATCCGGCGCGTGGGCCACGGCACGGCGGCGCCGGCCGAGGAGGCCGAGACGGCGGGGCCCGAAGAGATCCTGCTCGACGGCGGCATGGCGGAAAGCTCGCTGCGCTTCCAGCTCGCCCGCGCGCTGGTCGAACGCGAACTCGGCGAGGCGATCGAGACCCTCGTCATCGACGAGCGCCTGACCAGCGAGGAAGCGCGCGTGATCGCCCGCCGGGCGCTCGCCAACTACGGCGCGGGCGCGCTGCTCTTCCCCTATGCCCGCTTCCACGAAACGGCCGAGCGCGTGCGCTACGACATCGACAGCCTCGGCCAGCAGTTCGGCGGCAGCTTCGAGCAGATCGCCCATCGGCTGGTGACGCTGCGTCGGCCGGATGCCGAAGGCGTGCCGTTCGCCTTCCTCAGGGCCGACCCCGCCGGCAACATCTCCAAGCCCTTCAGCATCCCCGGCCTGCGCATGCCGCGCTTGAGCGGGGCCTGCCCGCTGTGGGCGCTCTACCGGGCGATGGCCACGCCCGACCGCACCATCGCGCAACTCGCCGAGATGCCGACCGGCGAGCAGTATCTCTTCGTCGCGCGCAGCCAATCGAAGCGCACGCCGGTGTTCGGCGGCACGCCGACCAGCTTCTCGGTCATGCTCGGCTGCGATGCGCTCTACGGCGAACGGATCGTCTATTTCGACACCTACGCCTCCGGGCGCAAATCGCTGGCGAGCCCGGTCGGCTTCAACTGCCGCTCCTGCCCGCGGGAGGGCTGCGCGCAGCGCGCCCAGCCGGCGATCCTCTCCTCGCAGGGTCGCGGCCGCGGCACCGGCGGGCGCGTCGCGGACGGCCCAGGGGGCGACCCGGCGGACGGGGCGGCGGCGAAACAAAGGGTCGAAACCGCGCCGACATCGTGAAATGATGTGTCCCGTCCTAGCGGACAGGGCCATGCTGGCGACGAAGATCGGCGGGCCACAGGAGGGAACGGACCATGACGGCGAAAATCCTGATCGCAGAGGATGAGCCATTTATCGTCGAATCCTTGAGCTTCCTCTTGAAGCGCGCCGGCCATTCCGTGCGCGCGGTCGATACCGGTTCGGCCGCGCTGCGCGCGATCCAGGACGAGCGTCCGGACCTGCTGCTGCTCGACATCATGCTGCCGGAGACCAACGGCTTCGACGTGCTGCGCCGGGTGCGCGGGCTGATGGGGCTGGAGGAGATGCCGGTGATGGTGCTGACGGCGAAGGGCCAGGACGCCGACCGCAAGCGGATGATGGATCTCGGCGCCGACGATTTCGTGACCAAGCCCTTCTCGAACCGCGACCTGATGGATCGGATCGACGCGCTGCTCGGCGGCACGCCCGCCGAGGCGGCCGAAACGGTCGAGACGGTCGGAACCACGAAGCCCAAATCGGCGTGAGGGGATAAGCGATGCAGAGCCGCCGCCTGCGCGATGCCGCCGCCATCCTGCCGATGGGGGGCGTGCTGCTGTTCACGCCGCCCTTCATGCGCGTCTTCGACCAGCCGGTCACCTTGCTGGGCGTGCCGCTGCTGCATGTCAGCCTGTTCGTGCTGTGGTTCGTCGGCCTGGTGCTGACGGCGTTCGTCGCCCGGGCGCTCACACGCGACATCGAAGAGGAAGAACCCGCAGAGGCCGAAACCTGGGAGAGCGCCTCGGCGCCGACCGGCGACGGGGCGGGGTCGGTGCCCTTCGAATCCGGCCGGATGCGCGGGTAGACCGGACGCCGCGCCCATGTTGACCACCGGCGTCATCATCCTGATCGCGGGCCTCTATCTGGGCGGTCTCTTCCTGCTGGCCTTCATCAGCGAACGTCGGGCGGCACGCGGGCGCGGCGGCTTCATCGGCTCGCCGCTGGTCTACACGCTCTCGCTCGCGATCTACTGCACGAGCTGGACCTTCTACGGCGCCGTCGGCTCGGCCGCGCGCAACGGGCTCGAGTTCCTGACGATCTATATCGGGCCGACGCTGGTGCTGATGGCCTGGTGGTTCCTGTTCCGCAAGCTGGTGCGGATCAGCAAGGCGCAGAAGATCACATCGATCGCCGACTTCATCTCGGCCCGCTACGGCAAGAGCGCGTCGATCTCCGCCCTCGTCACGGTCATCGCGCTGGTCGGCGTCACCCCGTATATCTCGCTGCAATTGAAGGCGGTCGCCGCCAGCGTGGACGCCCTCGGCGGCCTGCATGTCGATACCCCGATCGACCTGACGAGCCGCGGCGGAATCCTCGCCGACACCGGCTTCTGGGTGGCGCTGCTGATGGCGATCTTCGTGATCCTGTTCGGCACCCGCAACCAGAGCGCCGACGAGCGCCAGCCCGGCATCGTCGCCGCCATCGCCTTCGAATCCATCGTCAAGCTGGTCAGCCTCGGCGCGATCGCGTTGTTCGCGATCTACGGCATGAACAACGGCATCGCGGACCTGTTCTCCCGCGCCGAATGGCACGAGGGGGTGCAGCGGCTGACCACCCTGCAGCCCGAATTCGAGACCCGCTGGCTGGTGACCCTGTTCCTGTCGGCGACCGCCTTCATCTGCCTGCCGCGTCAGTTCCATGTCGGCATCGTCGAGAACAACGACGAACGCCACCTGGCGACCGCGTCGTGGATGTTCCCGCTCTATCTGATGCTGGTCAGCCTCTTCGTGGTTCCGATCGCGATCAGCGGCATGACCCAGCTGCCGGAGACCGCGAACCCCGACCTCTATGTGCTCACCGTGCCGCTCTCGGCCGGGCAGGAAGGGCTCGCCATGATCGCCTTCCTGGGCGGGCTGTCGGCGGCGACCTCGATGGTGATCGTCTCCTCGATCGCCATGTCGATCATGATCTCGAACCATCTGGTGACGCCGCTCTTCCTGCGCCTCGGCTTCCTGACCGACCGGCGCACGCGCGACTTCTCGAAGGTGCTGATCCTGGTGCGCCGGCTCAGCATCCTGGCAATCCTGACGCTCGGCTTCATCTACTATCACTCGATCGGCACGGCGAGCCCGCTCGCCTCCATCGGGCTGATCTCGTTCGCCGGCGTGGCGCAATTCCTGCCCGCGCTGATCGGCGGCATCTACTGGGAGGGCGGCAACCGGGCCGGCGCCACCACGGGGCTCCTGGCCGGCTTCGCGCTGTGGGTCTACACCCTGCTGGTGCCCAGCATCGCGGGCGCCGGCTGGGCCTTCATGACGACGATGGACACCGGGCCCTTCGGTCTCGGGCTGTTCAAGCCGGACGCGCTCTTCGGCATCACCGGATGGGACCCGCTGGTCCACGGGCTGACCTGGAGCCTGACGGCCAACGTGGTGCTCTACGTCCTGGTCTCGCTGATGACCCAGCAGTCGGCGATCGAACGGTTGCAGAGCGCCGTCTTCGTCAATGTCTTCGACCGCAGCCGCCGCGGCGTGGAGGACGCGATCCCCCGCTCCGCGACGACCAAGGACATGATCCAGCTCGCGCGCCGCATCCTCGGGGCGGAGCGGGCGAACCGGCTGATCGGCGCCTATGCGCGCTCGCGCGGGATGAGCCACCAGGACAAGCTGCCCTCCAGCGAGCCCGGCCTCATTCCCTATGTCGAGCGCGCGCTCGCCGGCAGCATCGGCGCGGCCTCGGCGCGTTCGCTCGTCTCGCGCATCTCGAAGGGCGGCACGATCAGCCTGGAATCGGTGATCCAGATCCTCGACGAGACCCAGGAGGCGATCCGCTACAGCCGCGAGCTGGAGCGCAAATCGCGCGAGCTGGAGGAGACCGCGAAGCAGCTGCGCGAGGCGAACGCCCAGCTCACCGAGCTAGACCGCATGAAGGACGATTTCCTCAGCCGGGTGAGCCACGAGCTGCGCACGCCGATGACTTCGATTCGCTCCTTCTCCGAGATGCTGGTGGAGCGCGCGGCCGATGGCGGCCCGGCGCTGGAGGCGGAGCAGGCGCAGCGCTTCCTCGCCATCATCCAGCATGAGAGCGTGCGCCTCACCCGGCTGCTCGACCAGATCCTCGACCTCAACCGGATGGAGAACGGCCAGCTGGAATGGGAGCTGATCACCCTCGACCTCGCCGACGTCGCGCGCGAGGCGATGGAGACGATGCGCGGTCTCGCCCAGAACAACGGGGTCGAGCTGATCGACGCGCTGGGCAACACCCATCTCCCCGTCAGCGCCGATCCCGACCGGTTGAAGCAGGTCTTCGTCAACCTGATCTCCAACGCCATCAAGTTCAACGACGCGGGCGAGCGCGGCGGCGCGGCCAAGGTCTGGATCGAGGTCGACGGCTCGGTCGAAGCCGACAACCCCGCCCAGAGCGCGATCACCGTGCGCGACAACGGCCCCGGCGTTCCGCCGGCGGAGCAACAGACCCTGTTCTCGAAATTCTCGCGCGGCTGGAAGGAAGGCGCCCGCCGGCCGACCGGCAGCGGGCTCGGGCTCGCGATCTCGAAGCAGATCATGCTGCAGTTCGGCGGCACCATCCTCTTGACCGCCTCCTCGCCCGCCGGCTCCAGCTTCTCCGTCCGGCTGCCGCGGGACGTTAAGGCCGCCCGCTCCGACGCGGCTGAATGACGGCGGTCCACACCCTTACGCCCCTGCGACTCTGCCGCTATAGTGTCGCCCAGAGTTGACAGTACCCATCGCCGCATCATTCCGCCCCCAGCCCATATCAGAAGGTCCCCCCATGCCCGCAGCGTTCCCGTTCTCCGCCATTGTCGGCCAGGACGACATGAAACTGGCCCTCCTGATCGCGGCGGTGGACGCGCATGTCGGCGGGGTCTTGGTGTTCGGCGACCGGGGCACGGGCAAGTCGACGACGGTGCGCGCGCTGGCGGCGCTGCTGCCCAAGATGAAGGTCGTCGACGGCTGTCCCTATGGCTGCGATCCGGCCGCGCCGGCGCCGACCTGCCCGCATTGCGCGACGGCGGGCGACGCCAATCCCAAGGCGCGCCAGGTGCCGGTGCCGGTGATCGACCTGCCGCTCGGCGCGACCGAGGACCGGGTCGTCGGCGCGCTCGATCTCGAGCGCGCGCTGACCCGCGGCGAGAAGGCGTTCGAGCCGGGGCTGCTCGCCCGCGCCAACCGCGGCTTCCTCTATATCGACGAGGTGAACCTCTTGGAGGACCATCTGGTCGACCTGCTGCTCGACGTCGCCGCCTCCGGCGAGAACCTGGTCGAGCGCGAGGGGCTGAGCGTGCGCCACCCCGCCCGTTTCGTCCTGATCGGCAGCGGCAACCCGGAGGAGGGCGAGCTGCGCCCGCAGCTCCTGGACCGCTTCGGCCTCTCGGTCGAGGTGACGACGCCAAACGACATCAAGACGCGGATCGAGGTGGTGCGCCGCCGCGATGCCTTCGAGCGCGCGCCCGACGCCTTCCTCGAGCGCTGGCAGAACGAAGACGCCAAGATCCGCCGCAAGATCACCCGCGCGCGCAACGCGCTCGGCGCGGTCGAGGTTCCGGACGCCGCCTATGAGCGCGCGTCCGAGCTCTGCATGGCGCTCGACACCGACGGGCTGCGGGGCGAGCTGACGCTGATCCGCGCCGCGCGGGCGGCGGCCGCGCTCGCGGGCAAGAAGCGGGTCGAGGATACCCAGCTGCGCCGCGTGGCGCCGATGGCGCTGAGCCATCGGCTGCGCCGCGATCCGCTGGACGAGGCCGGCTCCGCCGCGCGGGTCGACCGGGGCCTCGCCGAGGTCTTCGGCGCATGACGACCGCCGGCGCGCCCGCCGCCCCGGAATCGGGCGAGGACCGCCGCTGGCCGGACGCCTGCCTCGCCGCCCTGCTGCTGGCGATCGATCCGTCGGGCCTCAAGGGCGCGGTGCTGCGGGCCGGTCCGGGTCCGGCGCGCGAGCGCTGGCTGGCGCTCCTCGCGGATCGGATGGGATCCGAGCGCCCGCTGCGCAAGATGCCGGCCGGCATCGGGGACGAGCGGCTGCTGGGCGGGCTCGACCTCGCCGCCACGCTGCGCGCCGGCCGGCCCATCGCGATGACGGGTCTGCTCGGCGAGGCGCACGGCGGCCTCGTCGTCGCCGCGATGGCGGAGCGGATGTCGGGCGAGACGGCGGCGCGACTCGCCCTCGCGCTCGATCGCGGCGCCATCCGGCCTGAGCGTACCGGCGCCGCCGAGGAGGTGCCGACGCGCCTCGGCCTCGTCATGCTGGACGAGGGGATCGAGCCGGAGGAGGCCGCGCCCGCCGCATTGACCGACCGGGTCGCCTTCGCGATCGACCTGACGGGCTATCGCGGAGCGCTTGAGACCGAGGCGCTGCCGGATGGGGCGGCGCTGGAAGAGGCGCGCCGGCGCCTGCCGGACGTCGCGGCGGACGAACAGGCGATCGAGACGCTGGTCCACACGGCCGCTGCGCTCGGCGTCGCATCCCTGCGCGCGCCGATGCTGGCGCTGCGGGCGGCGCGGGCGATGGCCGCCCTCGACGGGCGGACGGCGATCGAAACCGGCGATTGCGCGCTGGCCGCGCGCCTGGTGCTGGCCCCGCGCGCGACGCAGATTCCGGCCGAGGCGGAAGACGCGCCGGACGAGGAACCGCCGCCGCCGGAGGATGGGGAGAGCGACCGGGAGCCCGATCCGCCGCCCGATCCGAAGAGCGGCGAGACGCCGGAGGAGATCGTCGTCGCGGCGGCCAAGGCGGCGCTGCCGCGCGACCTGCTGGAGACGCTGAAGGCGCGCGGGCCGACACGCGGGCCGGCGGCGGCCGGCCGGCGCGGCCAGGCGATGCGGTCCATGACGCGCGGCCGGCCCGTCGGCGTGAAGCCGGGCATGCCCAGGCCGGGCGAGCGGCTCGACGTCGTGGAGACGCTGCGCGCGGCCGCCCCCTGGCAGCGGTTGCGCCGCGCCGAGACGCCCGAGGACGCGCCGGCGCGGATCGAGGTGCGACGCGACGATTTCCGCCTGAAACGCTTCAAGCGCGCGCGCGATACCTGCACGATCTTCGTGGTCGACGCGTCGGGTTCCTCCGCCCTCAACCGGTTGGCGGAGGCGAAGGGCGCGGTCGAGCTGCTGCTCGCCGAATGCTACAGCCGGCGCGACCAGGTGGCGCTCATCACCTTCGCCGGCCGCTTGGTCGATCTGGCGCTGCCGCCGACCCGCTCGCTGGTGCGCGCCAAACGGTTGCTGGCCGGGTTGCCGGGGGGCGGGGGCACGCCGCTCGCCAACGCGATCGAGGCGGCGGGCGATCTCGCCGACGCGCTCCAGCGGCGCGGGCGCACACCGGCCGTCGTGCTGATGACCGACGGGCGCGCCAACATCACCCGTGAGGGCGAAGGCGCCCCCGCCCAGGCGGCCGAGGAGGCCCAGAGCGCCGCGCGCGCCTTCTCGACGAAGGGCCACGCGGCGATACTGGTCGATATCGCGCCGCGCCCGCGCGAGGCGGCGCAGACCCTCAGTCAGGCGATGGGCGCCCGCTATCTGGCCCTGCCGCGCGCCGACGCGCGCAGCCTGTCCGCGGCGGTGCGCGGCGCCACGGGACGATAGATCCGCCATGGCCGTGCGCGACGAGCGTCTGGATTGGCAGACGGACGGGCTGGACTGGCCGCACCGCGAGGCCTCGCGCTTCGTGACCGCCGACGGTCTCACCTGGCACGTCCAGGTGATGGGGGATGGGCCGATCCTGCTGCTGCTGCACGGCACCGGCGCCTCGAGCCACAGCTTTCGCGACCTGATGGCCGATCTGGCGCAAGACTTCACCCTGGTCGTGCCGGACTTGCCGGGCCATGGATTCAGCGACCTGCCGGGCTACGAATCCCTCTCGCTCGACGGCATGGCGCGGGCGCTGGCCGATCTCCTGACGGCATTGGATTTGGCGCCGGACGTCGCGGTCGGCCATTCCGCCGGCGCGGCGATCCTGGTGCGCATGGCGCTCGACGGCGCGATCGCGCCACGCGGGATCGTCAGCCTCAACGGCGCGCTCACCCCCTTCCGCGGCGCGCCCAATTTCCTCTTCCCGGCGATCGCCAAGGCGCTCTTCCTCAACCCGCTGACGCCGCGCCTGGTCGCGCGCCGGGCGAGCCCGCGGGCGGTGCGGCGGCTGATCCAGGATACGGGCTCGGCCCTCGATGCGGCGGGGGTCGAATACTACACGCGGCTGATGCGCACCCCCGCCCATGTCGCCGGTGCGCTCGGCATGATGGCGAACTGGCGCCTGCAGGGGCTGGGGCGGCAGTTGTCGGCGCTTGCGCCCCCCGCCACTTTCGTCGCCTGCGCGCGCGACAAGGCGGTGCCGCCGGCGGACGGCGCGACGCTGGCCGGCCGGGTGCCGGCCGGCCGCTATCTGGAGGTCGAGGGGCTCGGCCATCTCGGCCATGAGGAGGATCCGGCGCGATTCGCCGCGCTGATCCGCGCGGAAGCCCGGGCGTTCCGCGCGCCGACATGACCCGCCCGTCCGGGGCGCCCCCTTTCGCTCGCCGGGCTGATGCGGCAGGATGCGTTGCCGAACGGCCGGCGGGCAGGTTCCCGCGCGGCTCGACGCAACCGACGAAGCGAGGAAGGGGGCCCTAAGGGCACAGCATGGCGACGAGCATCCGAGACATCGTGAATGAAGCCAACAGCAGGGTCGAGGTGATGGACGCGGAATCCGCAGCCGACCTGCTCGACACCGACCAGGCGCTCTTCGTCGACGTGCGCGAACCGGTCGAGGTGGCGCGCGAGGGCAAGGTTCCCGGCGCCATCCACCTGCCGCGCGGACTGCTCGAATTCGCCATCGCGGAGGACAGCCCGGCTCACAATCCGCAGCTGCTGATGGACAAGAAGATCGTCTTCTATTGCGCGAGCGGCGGGCGCTCGGCGCTCGCGGCGGCGACCGCCAAGCAGATGGGCGTGCAGCAACCGGTCAACATGGCCGGCGGCTTCGAGGCCTACAAGGCGATCGGCGGCGACATCGAGGACGTCTGAGCCCGTGACCGCGCGCCCAGGCAGCGGCGCACCCCCCGCCCCGATCCCGGGCGAAGGCGTGCGCGACCATGCGTCGGAGAACGCGCCGCCCAGGCGCGGCATCGATCATCTGGTGCTCTGCGTCGACGATCTGGACGCGGCCGGCGCGCTCTATGAGCGGCTCGGCTTCACCGTCACGCCCAGGGCGCAACATGACTGGGGCACGGCCAACCGGCTGGTCCAGTTCGACCATCGCAGCTTCCTGGAGGTGCTGACGGTCGCCGCGCCGGAGCGGATCCCCGAGCATGGCGCGCGATCCTTCAGCTTCGGTGCCTTCAACCGCGATTATCTGGCCCGGCGCGAGGGCTTCGCGATGCTGGTCTTCGACAGCCCGGACGCCGGGGCCGACCGGGACGAGTTCGCCGAGAAGGGCCTCGCCGATTTGGAGCCCTTCTATTTCGAGCGCCAGGCGACGCTGCCCGGCGGCGAGACGGTGACGGTCGCCTTCAGCCTCGCCTTCGTGCCGCCGACGGGGGCCCCGGGGGCGGCCGTCTTCACCTGCCAGCAGCACGCGCCCGAGCATTTCTGGAAGCCCGACTATCAGCGCCACGAGAACGGTGCGGAGACGGTCGTGGAAACCGTGATGGTCGCCGACGACCCGCAGGTCTTGCGCGCCTACTGGGAGGGGGTGCAGGGGCCGGACAACGTGACCGCGGACGAAGCCGGCGGCTTGACGGTCGAGACCGCGCGCGGCGCCGTCCTGGTGCTGCCGCCCGATCGCTACCGCGCGCACTATGGCGAAGCCCCGCGCGCCGACGCACCGGAGGGTGCGCATTTCGCCGCCCTGCGCATCGGCGTCCGCGATCTGGGCGCGACAGAAGCGCTACTGGCCGAACGCGGGATCGAGACCCGTTGGGCCCGCGCCGGGCTGGTCGTGCCCTCGGACGCGCTGCACGGCACGGCGCTCGCCTTCGCGCAGCTCTAGGAACCTCAAATCGCCGTCGCCCGGTTCTTGCGGCGCGCGTTGCGTTGGATGTCGTAGGTGAAGATCGCGAGCCCGGTCCAGATCAGCCCGAAGCTCACGATGTCGCCGCGCGTCACCGGCTCGCCATAGAGCAGGGTGGCGAGCAGGAAGAGCCCGGTCGGCGTCAGGTAGAACAGCATCCCCATGGTCGACATCGGCAACCGCCTGGCGCCGCCGACATAGAACAGCAACGGCAGCGCCGTCACCGCGCCGGAGGCGAGCAGCAGCAGGTCGATCTCGAGCGGGCCCTGCAGGAAGGCGCCGGTCCCCGTCGTGGTGAGCCAGATCACGTAGCCCGCCGTCAGCGGCAGCAGCAGCAGCGTCTCGATCAAGAGGCCGGGGATCGCCGGCACGTCGATCAGCTTGCGCACCGCGCCGTAGCCGCCGAAGCTGAAGGCGACCGTGAGGCCGATCCAGGACACTTCGCCCACCAGCAGCCCGGCCGCCGCCACGCCCACGGCCGCGCAAGCGATCGCCGCCCATTGCAGACGGCGCAGCTTCTCGCCGAAGAGCAGCAAGCCCGCCAACACATTGACCAGCGGGTTCAGGAAATAGCCCATGCTGGCATCCAGCACGTGGCCCGTGGTCACCGCCCAGATATAGACGCCCCAATTGAGCGAGATCAGCCCCGTGCTGAGCAGCAGGAAGAGAATCGTGCGCGGGGTGCGCAGCACCTGCAGCGCCTCGCCGATCCGGCCCGAGAGGACGAGCGCCACCGCGCAGACCGGCAGCGTCCAGAGCACGCGGTGAGCCAGCATCTCGAACGCGGATACGCCCTCGAGCAGGTTCCAGAACAGCGGGAACAGCGCCCAGGTCCCGAAGGCCGAGAGCGCGAAGGCGTAGCCGGCCGCGCGGCTGCGCTCCGTCGACGAGAGGTCGGTTGTCGTCATGCGGCGGAGGATTACCCGCTCTCCGCGCCTCTGTCGAGCGCGGGCACGAGCGGCCAAAGGCGAAACAGTTATTCCACGCGGGACATTAGGGTCGATGTTTCGGGACCTGAATCCGCCCCCTTCAAGAACGAACGCGAACGTGCTATAAGCCGTCGCGTATTGGGGCTCAGAAGAGCCGCCGACCCCTTTTTCGTCGGCGAATACTCCAGAACGGCATTTCACGGCCAGAGCGTGCGGATCGCGGAACAGGACGGACGTCGGGAAAGCGTCCGCTGAAAGTGTTCCGTGGCGTGGGCCTTTGGGGACTGGAACGCGGCCACCGAGGGGAGGCCGGTTCCGTGTGGCAGGACGGTATCTCGGAGTGGTCAGCCCGTATCTCAGGAAACCAGCCCGCAGGCTGGAGGATGTTCTGCGCGACCGCGGCCTGAGCAGGGCCGATGTCGGCCTCGCGCAGGCGGAGGAGTCGGTGCGCCAGGTCCCACCGTCGCGGTCGGGGCGCCCTTCCCTGCGCGAACGGCTCCGGCAGGCCACGGCGACGCACCGGCGAGCTTCCGGCCTGATGATCGTGGGGGGAATAGCGGTCGCGGCCGTCCTCTCGCTGTTCGGCGCCGGACTCTGGCACCAGATGGCGGCCGAACCGGCGCCGCTCGCCGAGGAGGGGATCGAGGCCCTGCGCGACATCGCGCCGGCGGCCGGCCCCGGCGGCGGGCGGCCGAACAGCGCGGCCGGCGAGCCGATCCCGTCACCGTTCTTCGTCGACCCGGACCTGCTGCTTTCCCCCAACGAACCGATGGGCGTGATCGACCCGACGGCGCCGATCGACCCGCGCTAGCGACGCCGCCGCGACGGCGCCCCGTCCCCGTCCGCAATCAGCCGCCACCCTGCCCTTCGAAGCCGAGCGTCGAGAGCCCGACGGCCGAGCGCTTGTTCCATTTCAGCAGCGCCGCCGCCAGCCTTCGGGCCGGCCCGCCCTCCGGATCGCCGGCCCGGGTGACCGCCCACCAGTCGAGCGCGGTACCCTCCGGCCCGATCGGCCGCTCGATCAGCGTGCCGTTCGCCAGTTCCGGACGCACGACCCAGCGGCTGAAGATGCCGATGCCGAAGCCGGCGCGCACGAGGTCGATCACCGCCTCCGGCGTCGGCAACTGGGTCAGGCGCCGGAAGGGCACGCTGGGCGCGCCGATCAGCGCCTCCCACTCGAATCCCGGCTCGGCGGAGAGCGGATAGGTGTAGTAGCGCTCGTCCCCGATCACCGTGCTGTCGAGATAGGAGAGCCGCGCGAGGCGGTGGGTCGGCGCCATCACGGCGACCAGCGGATCGGTTGCGAGCTTGTCCCAGCGGAAGCGCGGCAAGGCGGAAGGGCGGCCGTAGACCGTGGAGACGTCGACCGAGCCCTCGACCAGCGCCGCGAAGGGCCGCGTCGCCGCGCGGCCGGAGAGGTCGAGGCTGAGATCGGGGTCGGTTTCGCCCAGGAACTCGACGAAATCCGGCAGCCAGTGATAGCGGCTGTAGGTCGCCTGTCCCAGGCGCACGAGCGCGCGCCCGTCGGAACGCTCGGCCTCGAACTCCTGCTCCAGCCGGATCAGTTCCTCGATGAAGCGATCGGCCAGCGCGCGCAGCCGCTCGCCCTCCTGGGTCAGGGCGAGCCCCCCTTCCCCGCGCCGCACGAGGACGATGCCGGTCCGTCGCTCCGCCTCCTTGAGACGGTGGGAGACGGCCGATTGCGTGATGCCGAGCCGCACGGCGGCCGCCGTGGTGCTGCCGGTCTCGGCCAGCGCCGAGAGCAGCGTCAGATGGTTGAGCGACAGGCGCGGAATCATGGGTCTATGAAAGCATTTCATGGAATAATTGAAAACTTGGAATTTCCCTAATTTCGTCCGGAACGCCACAGTCCGCGGCATGACACGCCCGCAACCCACCGCCACCCTCGCCTTCGGGCCCGCCGCCGCCACCGCGATCATCGCGCTGACCGCGGTGTGTTTCGGGCTCGTGCCGCTGTTCGCGCGCGAACTGCAGGCGCTCGGCCTCGGATCCGCCGCGATCGCGCTGGTGCGCTATCTCTTCAGCGCGCTGGTCATGCTGCCCTTCCTGCCCCGCGCGCGGGAGAAGCGGGGCGAGGCGCTGATGCTGTTCGGCGCGGGGCTCTTCATGGGGCTCGGATGGGTCGGCTATCTGGAGGCGATCCGCCACGCGCCGGTGGCCGCGGCGGGCGTCGTCTACATGTCCTATCCGCTGTTCGCGGTGCTGTTCGCCTGGGGCCTGGCCGGACAGCGGCCGGGGCGGCGCGCGCTCGGCGCGGGCGCGCTGGTGGTGCTGGCGGCCGCGCTGGTGCTCGACCCGGGCGGGCTCGATGCGGGTGCCGTCGCGGCGCTCGCCTGGTCGCTGCCGGCGCCGATCGGCTTCGGGCTGGTGATCGTGGTGCTGAGCGTGCTGGTCCGCCGACTGACGGTGCTGGAGCGCATGGCCTGCGGCATGCTGGGCGCGCTCTCCGGCCTCGCCCCGCTCACGCTGACGCAGACGACGCTCGCCGACATTCCGCTCGGCGCCGATGGCTTGTTGCTGATCGCCGGGCTCGGGCTGGTGACGGCGCTGATCCCGCAGCTGCTCTACACGATCGCCGCCCCGATGGTGGGCGCCGCGCGCTCGGCCGCCGCCGGTGCGGTCGAGCTGCCGACCATGTTCGCGATCGGCTGGCTCGCCTTCGGGGAACCGGTGGGATTGCGCGAATGGGGCGCGGGCGCGCTGGTGATCGGCGCCGTGCTGCTGTCGCCGGCGGTGCGGCCGAAGCGCGCGGCGGGCGACTTGCTCTCGACCCGGCGTGCGCCGGCCCCGTCCTGAAGGCGGTGGATCAGGCCTGGCGGGCCAGCATCATCTTCTTGATCTCCGCGATCGCCTTGGCCGGATTCAGGCCCTTCGGGCAGGTCTTGGAGCAGTTCATGATGGTGTGGCAGCGGTAGAGCCGGAACGGATCCTCCAGCGCGTCCAGCCGCTCGCCGGTCATCTCGTCCCGGCTGTCGGCAAGCCAGCGATAGGCCTGCAGCAGGATCGCGGGACCGAGATAGCGCTCGCCGTTCCACCAGTAGCTCGGGCACGACGTCTGGCAGCAGAAGCACAGGATGCACTCATAGAGCCCGTCGAGCTGCTTGCGATCCTCCGGCGACTGGCGCCGCTCGGTGTCCGGCGGCGTCGGCGACTTGGTCTTGAGCCAGGGCTCGATCGCCGAGAGCTGCGCGTAGGCGATGTTGAGGTCCGGCACCAGATCCTTGATCACGTTCATGTGCGGCAAGGGATAGATGTTCACGTCGCCCTTCACCTCGTCGATGAACTTGGTGCAGGCGAGCGTGTTGGTCCCGTCGATGTTCATCGCGCAGGAGCCGCAGATGCCCTCGCGGCAGGAGCGGCGGAAGGTCAGCGTCTGGTCGACCTCGTTCTTGATCTTGATCAGGGCGTCCAGGACCATCGGGCCGCAAGCCTCGAGATCGATCTCGTAGGTGTCGACGGTCGGGTTCTCGCCGGAATCCGGGCTCCAGCGATAGACGTTGAACTTCTTGACCTTGTTGCCCTTGTCCGTGACCGGCCAGGTCTTGCCCTTGGCGATCTTCGAATTGGCGGGCAGGGTGAATTCAGCCATGACGCCTCACATTCCCTCGTTCGACACCGGTCGCGACGCCCCCCGCGGGCGCACCGGCCTTACAACAGCAGCTCAGTAGACGCGCGCCTTCGGCGGGAAGGCCTGCACGTCGTTCGACATCGGCTTCAGCGTGACCGGACGGTAGTCGATCTCGACCTCGCCCTTGTCGTCGCACCAGGCGAGCGTGTGCTTCATCCAGTCGTCGTCGTTGCGGTCCGGATAATCCTCGCGGGCGTGCGCGCCGCGGCTCTCGGTCCGGTTGGCGGCGCCGACGATCGTGACCATCGCGTTGCCGATCAGGTTCTCGAACTCCAGGGTCTCCACCAGGTCCGAGTTCCAGACCATGCTGGTATCCGAGACGCGGATGTCGTCGAGGCCCTTCCAGACCTGCTTCATCTTCTCCACGCCCTCGTCCAGCACCTCGCCGGTGCGGAAGACGGCGCAGTTGTTCTGCATGGTCGACTGCATCTGCGCGCGCAGCTCCGCCGTCGGCGTCGAGCCCTTGGCGTGGCGCAGGCGGTCGAGGCGCGCGATCGAGGCCTCGCCCGCATCCTTCGGCAGCGGCTGGGTCTTCTCGTTCGGGTCGACCGTCTCCGCACAGCGCAGCGCGACCGAGCGGCCGAAGACCACGAGGTCCAAGAGCGAGTTGGAGCCGAGCCGGTTCGCGCCGTGGACGGAGACGCAGGCGCTCTCGCCCGCCGCCATCAGGCCGGGCACCACGCTGTTCGGGTCGCCGTCCTTCAGGGTCACCACCTCGCCGTGATAGTTCGTCTGGATGCCGCCCATATTGTAGTGGCAGGTCGGCAGCACCGGGATCGGCTCCTTGGTGACGTCGACGCCGGCGAAGATCTTCGCGGTCTCGGCGATGCCCGGCAGACGCTCGTGGATCACCTCCGGCGGCAGGTGTTCGAGATGCAGGTGGATGTGGTCGTTGTTGGCGCCGACGCCGCGGCCCTCGCGGATTTCGATCGTCATCGAGCGGCTGACGACATCCCGGCTCGCCAGATCCTTGGCGGACGGCGCGTAGCGCTCCATGAAGCGCTCGCCCTCCGAATTCGTGAGATAGCCGCCCTCGCCGCGAACGCCCTCGGTGATCAGGCAGCCGGCGCCGTAGATGCCGGTCGGGTGGAACTGGACGAACTCCGCATCCTGCAGCGGCAGGCCCGCGCGCAGCACCATGCCGCCGCCGTCGCCGGTGCAGGTGTGGGCCGAGGTGGCCGAGAAGAAGACACGGCCATAGCCGCCGGTCGCCAGCACCACCTGCTTGGCGGCGAAGCGGTGCAGCGTGCCGTCATCCAGGTTCCAGGCGAGCACGCCGCGGCAGGCGCCGTCGTCGTCCATGATCAGGTCGATCGCGAAATACTCGATATAGAATTCCGCGTTATGCTTGATCGCCTGCTGGTAGAGCGTGTGCAGCATGGCGTGGCCGGTGCGGTCGGCGGCGGCGCAGGTGCGCTGGGCGGCCGGCCCCTCGCCGTATTTGGTCGTCATGCCGCCGAAGGGGCGTTGGTAGATCTTGCCGTCCTCGGTGCGGCTGAACGGCACACCGTAATGCTCGAGCTCGATGATCGCGGGCACGGCCTCGCGCACCATGTACTCGATCGAATCCTGGTCGCCGAGCCAGTCGGACCCCTTGACCGTGTCGTACATGTGCCAGCGCCAGTCGTCCGGCCCCATATTGCCGAGCGCGGCCGAGACGCCGCCCTGCGCCGCGACCGTGTGGCTGCGCGTCGGGAAGACCTTGGTGATGCAGGCGGTCTTGAGCCCGGCTTCGGCGAGCCCGAAGGTCGCCCGCAGCCCGGCCCCGCCGGCGCCGACGACGACGACGTCGTAGGTATGGTCGATGATCTCGTAAGACTCGGTCATGGCACCTGCCTCGTTCAATCCGTCAATCCGTCGACCGGCGCGGCGCGGCATCGGTCGAACGGGAAAGTGTAGCGCGCCCGGCGGGCCGGCCCAGCGGGTGCGACCCTTCGTCTCCCCGACGCTTCGCGCGCGATCCTAGCCCGTGAAGGCGACCTTCAGGACCGCGAACCCCGCGGCCACGGCGAGCGCGAAGGCCGCCAGCTTCACCGCCAGCAGGCTCGCGATCTTCACCCCCTCGGCGTGGACGTAATCCTCGATCACCACCTGCAGGCCGAGCTGCAGATGGTGGAAGGTCGCGATGATCAGCAGCAGCATCAGCACCGCGTTGATCGGCTGGGCGAGCCAGGCGATCGCCTCGCCATGACCGGCGCCCGCCAGCGCGACCGCGCTGAAAACGAACCAGATGGTGAGCGGCACCAGGGCGACCGCCGTGATCCGCTGCATGATCCAGTGATGGGTGCCGCTCTTCGCGCTGCCGAGGCCGCGCGCGGTTCCAAGCGGGGTCTTGAGGCTCATTCCTCGTTCCTCCTTCGCCGTTCGCCGGGGCGCGACGCGTCAGATCAGCGCGTAGCCGGCGATCCAGATCAGGACCGTCAGCACGGCCGTGATGCCCGCCATCGCATGGCCGCTCATCTGCGCCACCGCGAGGTCGAAGCCGTGGCCCGTATCCCAGACCAGATGGCGGATGCCGTTGCCCAGATGGTACATCAGCGCCCAGGTCCAGCCGAACAGCAGGAGCTGTCCGACGATGCTGCCGATGAAGCCCTGCACGGTGGCGAAGGCCTCCGGCCCGGTGGCCAGCGCCAGCACCCACCAGACCAGCAGCAGCGTGCCGACCGACAGGCCGACCCCGGTCATGCGATGCAGGATCGAATAGAGCATCGTCCATTGCCAGCGGTAGATCTGGAGATGCGGCGACAGCGGACGGTCTTGGGTTTTCATGGCGTGATCGCCCCCTCGATGCGAACATGCGAGCGTTCGGCGCGCGCCGGGGGCCGGACGGCCCCGGCCGGGCGCACGTAACTGTCTGATGCGTAAACTAAGGGTCTGACCCGCCGTGTCAAAGCTTTTGCGGTGCAGCAGACCGTCGCGGCGGACGCCGCGGGAGGCGACGGGGAGGCGACGGGGAGGCGACGGGGCCGATGCAGGAGGCCGAGATCGAGTGGCGGCGCGGACGCCTCGTCATCCTGATGCTGGTGCTCGGCGCGGCCACCGTGATGCTCGCGCTGACCTGGACGCGCGGGGTGGAGAGCGCGGCGCTCTCCCTCCAGGGGGAGCGCACGCGCGCCGACCTGACCGTGCTGGCGAAGGTACCGACCGGCTGGGTCGTCGAAGCCCGGTTCCTCGACGCCGACGGGCGGATGCACGTCCATGAGAAACGCATCTCCAGCCGCGGCGCCTACAAGCCCTTCGCGGGCGCCAAGGTGCCGGCTCACGCGCCGATCCTCTATGCGCCCCTGATGCCGTCCCTCTTCCAGTTCGAGGAGACGCTGGCCGCCCAGCGCGGCGACTATCTCGTCTTCCGGATCGCGCTGGCGCTCGCGCTCCTGGTGGCGGCGGTGCTGGTCTGGCTGATCGTGCGCGGCGCGCGGGCGAACGAGCCGCCCGGACGGTAGCCGCCCTCTCGGTTGCGCCGCACAACAGATGCTGCTCTGCGGGAAGATCTTGGCCATCCAAGTGAAATCGAACGCTGTGGATAAGTCTGTTGATAAGTAGTGCGCAAATTGTTATGAAGAAAAAGGCTTTTCAACAAGAAATTTGACATGGCTTTTACTTTTTCATGGACAGGCGGTCAAGCCTTCCCCAGACTTCTATTCACGCGGATGCGCCGACGATTGCGGCGCGGCCCCGTCCCCGGCGGTCACGGTGCCTGATGGCATGACGGCGATCGGTGGAAGGACGGACCGGGCAGCAAGGCGTCGGGGGGCGCACCCAGGGCATGCGAACCGGCCTCGCGGGGTCGGCTAGATGCCGGGTCATCCGGGCGGGCTCACCCCCGCCAGGGCGATTCCTTCGCCCTCGGGCCCTTCCGCCTCTCGTGGGCGTCGAGCCCTGAGGCGAAGATCGGTGCGCTCGGTTCCGGCGGTCGTCCTGCGGGGCGGTCGTCGGGGAACCGCACCTTCCCGGGCACGGGATCGGCCGCTTGCGGTCGGTTGGTACTCGAGAAGGCGGCGTCCCGCCGGACGGGCTTGGTCCCCGGTCCCAGCGACCGGAGCCCTTGCAGCCGGAAGGCGGCGGTCGGTCCCGATGGACCGTTCCGCGCTCAGCCGCACTCCCCCTGGGGGTGCGCGGGTGTCGGGGTGGCGACGGGATTGGCCGGCGGTCCTAGGAGTTAGGAAGGGGTGCGGGTAATGCCGTGCCGTTTCCGACCCGGGCCGAAGGCGTCGGGTTCGGGTTGATCCGTCGGATCGCCCGGCCGCTTGGCGGCAGTTTCGGCGCGGCGACGCGCCGAGGCCATCGCCCTCGGACGGACGGTACGACGACGCACGGTCGCAACCGACGCGCGGAACGCGTCGACCCGATCGCGCTGACGGGACCTTCCCCGGCAAGCTTGGTGCTTTGCCAGGGTGACCGGGATACCGGGGACGGTCGCAACCGACAGCGAGGACGGACCGACAGTTCGCGGGTCGCGACGGCGGCAGGCAGGTTCGGCAGCTTCGGCCGGCGGACCCACCCGCATCGACCCGAGGCGTCCGCGACATCAAAGGACCGTTCGGAGGCCCTGTGCCTTGGATCGTGTCCTCGGGTCCTTCAGGACCTACGGGAGAGGCTCCGACAGCGACCGTCACCGGTCGGCCGTCGGGGCCTCTTCTCGTTCGGCCACTTCTCGTTCGGCATCAGGGCTCGGCCGCGGGTCGCTCTAAGCCGCCGAGCCGGAGATCAGCGCCGCCTCCTTCGAGGCGCGGCGGACCTCCTGGTCGTAATCGTCCATCAGCGTGCGGCAGACCGCGCCCGGCTCGAACCGGTAATCGCCGATGGACGCGATCGGGGTCACCTCCACCGCCGTGCCGGTCAGGAAGGCTTCCTTGGCCTCGGCCATCTCGTGCGGCTCGATATGGCGTTCCACCACCTCATAGCCGCGCCGGCGGGCGAGCTCGATCGCGGTGCGCCGGGTGATGCCGTCGAGAAAGCAGTCCGGCGTCGGCGTGTGCAGCTTGCCGTCCGGCATCAGGAAGAAGATGTTGGCGCCGGTCGCCTCGGCCACGTAGCCGCGCCAGTCCAGCATCAGCGCGTCGTGATAGCCTTCCGACTCCGCCTTGTGTTTGGAGAGCGTGCAGATCATGTAGAGCCCGGCCGCCTTGGAGCGGGTCGGCGCCGTGTCCGGCGCCGGGCGCTTCCAGTCGGAGATGCGCATCTTGAGGCCCTTCATCCGCGCCTCGGGCGAGAAATAGGCCGGCCATTCCCAGGCCGCGATCGCGACGTTGATCTTCGTCTTCTGCGCCGAGACGCCCATCATCTCCGAGCCGCGCCAGGCGAGCGGGCGGACATAGCCGTCCACGATGTCGTTCTTCGCCACCACGTCGCGGCAGGCCTGGTCGAGCTCGGCGACCGAATAGGGCACCTCGAAATCCAACAGCCGGCCGGATTCGACCAGGCGTTCGCTATGCTCGGTGAGCTTGAAGATCTCGCCGCCATAGACGCGCTCGCCCTCGAAGACGGCGGAGGCGTAGTGCAGCGCATGGCTCAGCACATGCGCCTTGGCCTCACGCCAGGGCGTCATTTCGCCGTTCAACCAGATGAAGCCATCGCGATCGTCGAAGGGCATCAGCGACATCGGTACACTCCCGCTACCGTTTTTCGCCGCCCCGGATCGGCAACCCCCGCGGGCGCGGCGCCAAGTTGTTGATTCACAGATCTTTTAAGCTTTTATGGTAACATTGTTACCCAAAACTCGGCGCATTAGCCACGATCTGTTACGTCTTACCCTTGCGCCACGTAACATCGTAAGGCATATAAGTCAACATGACTGACCAAAATTTCGAGAAAGAGCCCGACGAGCCGGCCGAACCCGCGGACGGGCGTCCGGCCAACGACCGCGCGGGCCGTCCCGGCGGCGCCCGCGCACAGATCCGGCCGCTCGGCGCGGCGAGCCCGAAGCCGCTCGGCAAGGCGGGGGCCAACCCGCTCTTCCTGCGCGAGGAGGAGTTGCGCCAGGGCATCGAGATGCTGTTCTACGCCTACCGCGACTTCATCGCGGAGCCGGACGCGATGCTGGCGGAGCGTGGGCTGGGTCGGGCGCACCACCGGGTGATCTATTTCGTCGGCCGCTATCCGGGGCTGCATGTCTCGGCGCTTCTGGAGATCCTGCAGATCACCAAGCAGAGCCTGAGCCGCGTGCTCGGCCAGCTCGTCGAGGACGGCTATATCCGCCAGACCCCGGGGCCGAAGGACCGGCGCCAGCGCCTGCTGGAACTGACCGAGCGCGGCCGCGAGCTGGAGCAGGCACTGACCGAGACCCAGCGCAAGCGCATCGCGCGGGCCTACCGCGAGGCGGGCGCCGAGGCGGTCGAAGGCTTCCGCAAGGTGATGCGGGGCATCATGTCCGATCCGAAGGACCGCGCGAAGTTCGACGGCGGACCGACGCGCCGGTGACGCCGGACGGCACGGATGGCGCTATCGCCCCGGGCCGCGGCGCCCGATATACTCCTTTTCCCATGACGGCGCATCGCGAAGAGGTTTCCTGACATGCCGGGCGTCGAGAGCGCGGGCGGCGACACGCACATCCTCGTGGTCGACGACGACACCCGCCTGCGCGATCTGCTGAGGAGCTATCTGAGCCAGGAGGGCTTCCGCGTCACCACCGCCGGCGACGCGCAGGAGGCGCGCGCGAAGATGGCGGCGCTGGCCTTCGACCTGCTGGTGCTCGACATCATGATGCCGGGGGAAAGCGGGCTCGACCTCGCGAAATCCCTGCGCCAGGGAAGCGGGGTTCCGATCCTGATGCTGACCGCCATGGGCGATGCCGACAGCCGGATCGAGGGGCTGGAGGCCGGCGCCGACGACTATCTTCCCAAGCCCTTCGAGCCGCGCGAGCTGGTGCTGCGCATCCAGTCCGTGCTGCGCCGGGCGCCGCCGGCGGAGATGCCGACGCGGCCCAATCTCGTCCGTCTCGGCGGGTTCCGCTTCGACCTCAGCCGGGAACTGCTGCTGGACGGCGATTCGCCCGTGCGGCTGACGACGACGGAGACGGCGCTCCTGCGCGCGCTCGCCGGCGAGCCCGGACGGATCATGAGCCGGGAGGAGCTGACGCGGCTCTGCGACATCGACGGTGGCGACCGCACCGTCGACGTGCAGGTCACCCGCCTGCGCCGGAAGATCGAGCCCGATCCCCGCCTGCCCCGCTATTTGCAGACGATCCGCGGGCGCGGATACGTCCTGCGGCCGGATTGAGGCGCCATGAACGCACGGGCCTGGATCAAGGGTTTCCTGCCGCGCACGCTGCTCGGCCGATCGCTGCTGATCATCGTCAGCCCGCTGATCCTGCTGCAGGTCGTCTCCGCCTACATCTTCTACGATCGGCACTGGGACACGATCACCTGGCGGCTCGCCTCCTCGCTCGCCGGCGACATCGCCAACGTGATGCAGCAGGTCCGCCGCGAGCCCGAGGCGATCGACCGCATCTTCGAGGATGCCGGCCGGTCGATGGAGCTGAAGCTCACCCTTAAGCCGGGCGAGATCCTGCCCAACCGGGAGGGGCCGGCGAACTACGGCTTCATCGACGCGCTGCTGGCGAAGGCGCTGGACGAGCGGGTGAAGCGGCCCTACCGGATCGATTCCACCCGTTTCGAGGAGCGCGTGGTGATCGACGTGCAGCTCGCCGACGCGGTGCTGACGGCGGTGGTGCCGGGCAGCCGGCTGTTCTCGTCGACCACCTACATCTTCATCCTGTGGATGGTGGGCACGTCGCTCATCCTGTTCGCGGTCGCCTCGATCTTCATGCGCAACCAGGTGCGACCGCTGCGCCGGCTGGCCCGTGCCGTCGACAGCTTCGGCAAGGGGCGCGAGCCGGACCAGGAGCACAAGCTGGAAGGCGCCCTGGAAGTGCGCCAGGCGGCCGCCGCCTTCAACCTGATGGCCGAGCGCATCCGCCGCCAGATCCGCCAGCGCACCGACATGCTCTCCGGCGTCAGCCACGATCTGCGCACACCGCTGACCCGCATGCGTCTGCAGCTCGCCATGCTGCGCGACAATCCGGAAAGCCGCGAACTCAAGGCCAACGTGCTGGAGATGGAGAAGATGATCGAGGGCTACCTCACCTTCGCCCGCGGCGAGGGGGGCGAGGCCTCGGTCGAGACCGACATCTCCGAGATCGTCAATGACGTCGCGGAGAAGTGGAAGGCCGGCGGCGTCGCCGTCGACTGCCATGTCGAGGGGAAGATCGTCACCTGGCTGAAGCCCGACGCCTTCCGGCGCTGCGTCGACAATCTGGTGGCGAATGCCTGCCGCTACGGCTCGACCGTCTGGGTGCGGGCGGGCAAGCGCGGCGATTCGATCGAGGTGACGGTCGATGACGACGGGCCCGGCATCCCGGCCGACCAGCGCGAGGACGCGTTCCGGCCCTTTTTCCGGCTCGACCGGTCGCGCAATCCGGAGACGGGGGGCACCGGCCTGGGCCTGTCGATCTCGCTCGACGTGGCGCGCGTCCATGGCGGCGATCTGACGCTGGAGGACAGCCCCCACGGCGGCCTGCGCGCGCGCATCCGCCTGCCGATGTGATCTCCCCGGGCGCGGCGGACCTCAGTGCATGCGCTGGCCGTTCGGCACCGCCCGGTCGGGGCCGAGCAGCACGATGCCCGTGTCCCCCTCCCCGTCATCGAGGCCGAGCACCAGGCATTCCGACATGAACTTGCCGATCTGCTTCGCCGGGAAATTGACGACCGCGACCACCTGCCGGCCGACCAGATCCTCCGGCGCGTAGTATTTGGTGATCTGGGCGGAGGTCTTGCGCTCCCCGATCTCGGGGCCGAAATCGACCCACAGCTTGATCGCGGGCTTGCGCGCCTCCGGGAAGGGCTCGGCACGCGACACCGTGCCGACCCGGATATCGACCTTCAGGAAATCGTCGAAGGAAATCTCGCCGTCGGCCATCGTCCCGCTCCCGCTCTGCCTCGCGAAGATGGCGGCGGGTTTAGCATGGGCGCACGCCACGATGCCAGACGGCAAAAGGGGCCGTCCCCGGCGGGAACGGCCCCTTCGCGACAGAACGCATCTTGGTCGGCGAGATTACTTCTTCGCCGCGCCGCCGGTGCCGTTGGCGCCGTCGACGGTCTTCTTGATCTCGTCGAGCTGCTCGCCGACGCGCTTGTTCAGGATGTCGAAGGCTTCCTGCTGCGACTTCGAGACCATCTCCGACAGCTCGCGCATGTTGGAAACGGCCTGCTCGAGCGCGTCCTTGACCTGGTCGATATTCTGCCCGGCGGCCGCCTCGGGCTTCTCGCCGGCCTGAACCGACTGCAGGGTCGCGTTCGCCTCGTCCATGATCTGCTTCAGGATCTCGCCCTGGCGGGTGAAGACCGCCTGGAAGCCCTCGACCGCGGTCTTGTTCGCGGCGGCCAGCGCCTCGAAGTTCTTGCGCTGCGAGTCCATCAGATCCTGCAGCTCCGGCGTGCTGTAGCCGCCGAACATCTTGCTGACGTCCGCGCTCAGGAACGGGTTCTTCTGCGGGTCGAGGAACGGATTGTTCTTCGGGTCGAGGAACGGGTTGTTCTTCGGGTCAAAATAGTTCGTCTGCTTCTGCTGGGCCATCGGTTTCACTCCCATCGGTTCGAGGATGATCCGGGGACGCTGGCCCGGATCGGCATATCGCATCGCTTGTGCTGACTACGGCCGGTTCGCGCCGGCGCGCGCCCCTTCGGGCTTACCGCTCCATCGGCCCCATCCCGGCCCGACAGGGATCGTCACGATCCCTTGGCGTTGTGCTTCATGCTGCACCGCAGCATCACACCCCTTATATGGGCGGTGCTCCCCTACCGTCAAGGGGTTTTGCTGCACCGCACAAAAATCTTCTGCGCCTATATTCCGGGCGCGAGCGGACGCGCTCCCGCCGAGTCCGCCGGGCCCCGATTCTACCGGGCCGCCGCGTCGGCGGTCCCGTCCTCGGCATCACCTGGGGCCGCGTCGTCCGGCGTCTCGCGCCGCCGACCGCGCCCAGAGAGCCATCCGGCCGCCTGTTCGGCGCGCGCCAGCCCCTGGTCGAGCGCCTTCATGGTGTGGGACAGGTCCGCGCTTTCGTCCCGGAACCAGGCGCGCAGGGCCGAGAGCCAGACCGCCGCCAGGCCCTTGAGCCTGAGCGCGCCGATCGGGCCATCCGCCGACTCCCCGGCCGCCTCCAGATACCAGCCGAGCGCCTGCACGCCCGCGGGCGCGATGCGCAGCGCCGAAATCGGATCGCGCAGCGTGTCCTGGAAGGCGCTGTCGACGCCCGCCTTGTAGGGGTCGAGCGCATCGAACCGGCGCATCAGCAGATCGAACAGCCGATCGCGCACGCTATCCTCCGGGCGGAAGCCGCTCTCCTCGGCGAGCACTTCGGCGTCGATATGCCGGATGAAGCGGGCCAGCAGGTCGGTCTTGTCCGCCGCCACCCGGCGCAGATCGCCGAGCGTGACGCCGGCTTCGTCGGCGACCTCCTCCAGCCGCACATGACGCCAGCCGACGGTTCCGGCGAGCCGCAACGCGGCCTCGGCGCAGGCGGCGCCGATCGCCTCGGGGTCCTTGGGCTTGGCGCCGGATTTCTTCGGGCTTGTCTTGGCCATCATGCCACCTCTCGGCTCCTCTACCGAGATGGCGTCGCCGGGCGCGGAAAGCAACCGGCGGGCCGCGCCTTTCCCACGGCCTCAGCCGGCCAGTTCGCGCGAGCGTTTGGTCGCCGCCTCGATCGCCTCGGCCATCAGCGGGCCGAGCCCGTCGGCCTCGCGCATCAGCACGTTGAGCGCCTCCTGCGTCGTACCGCCCGGGGAGGTCACGTTCTTGCGGAGCTGGTCGGGGGCTTCGTCGCTTTGCAGCGCCAGCTGCCCGGCGCCGGCGACGGTGACGAGCGCGAGACGCTCCGCCAACTCCCGCGGCAGGCCGGCGGCGACGCCCGCCTCGCCCATGCATTCGATCAGCCAGAAGGTGTAGGCGGGTCCGCCGCCCGACAGCGCGGTCACCACGTCGATCTGCGATTCGTCGGTGACCGTCGCGGCCTCGCCCACCGCTTTCAAGAGTTCCTCGGCCAGCGCGTTCTGCGCGTCGGAGCAGACCGCGTTCGGGCAGCAGACGGTGATGCCCTGCCCGATGGCCGCCGGCGTATTCGGCATGGCGCGCACGATGGCCGCCCCCTCGCCCAGCCGGTCCTCGAAATAGCCGATGGTCTTGCCGGCGGCGATCGAGACGAACAGGCACTCGGCGCCGGCGAAGCGCTTCACCCCGTCGATGATACCGTCCATCTGCTGCGGCTTGACGGAAAGCACGACGACCTCGGGCGCGAGATCCCCGGGCAGGGCGTCGGCGCTTTCATGGATGGTGACGCCGTCGCGTCCCTGGAAGGGCTTGGCGCCGGCCGGATCGACGATATGGACGCCGGCGTCGGCGATGCCGCTCTTCAGCCAGCCGTCGAGCATCGCGCCGCCCATCTTGCCGCACCCGATGAGCAGGAGCGGACGCTCCAATCGCTTCGTCATGATGATGTCCTCCCGGTCGCTAAAGCTGGCGCCCTGTTGCTCGGGCCAGCCTAGCGATCCCGGGAGGATGGGAAAAGCCGGGGCCGCTCAGGCCTCCCCGCGGCAGTCGATCAGCGCGGCCGCGACCGCTTCCTCCGGGCTGTAGCCGCCCCAGAGCAGGAACTGGAAGGCCGGATAGAAGCGCTCGCACTCGGCCAGCGCGATATCCATCAGATCCTCGAGTTGCTCGACCGAGAAGCTCTTCACCCCGCGCGTCGGCAGCGTATGCCGGAAGGTCGGCACGCCCTCCTCCGAGCAGAGGTCGAAATGACCGAGCCACATCTTCTCGTTGATCGAGACGACGAGGTCGCTCACCCCCTTCCGTTTCTCCCGCGGGATCTTCAGATCGAAGGTGCAGGTGAAATAGAGGGCGTGCAGATCCTCGCGCCAGGCGAAGAACATGCGGTAGTCGCACCAGCCCCCGGTCGTCTCCACCACCATCTCGTCCTCGTCCGACCGTTCGAACGGCCATTCGTTGGACGTGAACATGGCTTCCAGGAGATCGAGGGGATTGGGCGCGGAGGCTGCGGTTTCGACCAGCAACGCGGTCATGGGATTCCTCCTTGGCCATCGAGCGGAGCGCGGCCTTGCCCGAATCCGACGCGGCGCGCCCGCTCCCGTGGAGTGCGGTTCGCTCTCTTCCCCACCACGACCGCTATATTGGGACAATCGCGATATCTTGTGGAAAACTTCGACCGCAACACGATATTTAGCCTGCCATAGCCCTCGGCAGGCGGCAATGACGTTTTTCGCGAAAGTTTCATGACCCGGTGCTGGCGCGTCTCCTGCGCCGGGCAAGCGGCGGGTCCGTCGCGCAATCTCCGTTGTTCACCAGGCGCGCGAAGCACTCTAGACTGCGGCCATGGCCGATGAGGGGGATGCGGGCGCCGCCCCGCGAGAGAACCGAGAGGGCGGGCCGCCCGACGCGAGCGCGGGCCAGGCCGGCCCGCGTGCGCGCGTCAAGGCGGTGGCCCGGCCGGCCGGGGCCGACGCCCTGCGCCGCCGGGTCGAGCAGGCGGTGCGTCTGCAGGGCGCCGGCAAGCTGGACGAGGCGCTCGCGATCTATCGCGCGGTGCTGGCGGAAGACCCTTATATCCCCGCCTCCTGGATCAATCTGGGCGTGCTCTTGCGCCGGCTCGGCCATACCAACCCGGCGGTCGCCTGCCTGAAGCGCGGCGTGGCGCTCAAGCCCTATGACGGCTCCGCCTGGTCGAACCTGGGCAACGCGCTGCGCGCCAGCGGGCGCTACGAGGAGGCGGTGCGCGCGCATGAGCGCGCGGTCGAGCTCGCCTCCGGCTCGGCGCAGCTGCATTACAACATGGCGCTGTCACTGCGCGACGTCGGACATCTCGACGCCTCGCTGCACGCGTTTCGCCGGGCCGAGATGCTGGGCTATCGCCGGCCGGAGCTGGAATGGGACCGGGCGTTGACCCAGCTCCTCCAAGGCGATTTCGAGACCGGCTTCAAGGGCTACGAGGCGCGTTGGCGCCTCGCCGAGGCCGGCCGGCGCTGGTCCGACGCGCCGGAATGGGACGGCGGGCCGGTCGCCGGCGCCGACGGCAAGCCGGGCCCGCTGTTGGTCTGGACCGAGCAGGGGTTCGGCGACACGCTGCATTTCGCGCGCTACCTGCCGATCCTGAAGGCGAAGGGCGTGCACCCGCTGATCTTCGAGGTGCAGGGGCCCCTGGCCCGCCTCTTCCAGCAGGCGGCCGCCTTCAAGGGGATCGCTGTCGTACCCCGCGGCGCGCCCCGGCCCGAGCCGGCGGCGCAGATTCCGCTGCTCAGCCTGCCGCGGCTACTGCACACGGTGGAGCGCACGATACCGGCCAGCATCCCCTACCTGGAGGCACCGGACTCGGTCGAGCGGCCCTACCTGCCCGGCGGCGTCCTCAATGTCGGGCTGTGCTGGGCCGGGAAGCCGACGCACCGCAACGACCGCAACCGTTCGGCCGGCGCGGCAGCCTTCGTGCCGCTGCTCGACCTGCCGGGGGCGAGCTTCCACGCGCTGCAGAAGGGCCCGGGCGCGCAGCAGATCGCGGACGAGGGGCTGACGGCGCTGGTGAGCGACTTCAGCAGCCGCCTCGCCGATTTCGCCGAGACCGCGGCCGCGGTCGAGGCGCTCGATCTCGTGATCACGGTCGACACCTCGATCGGCCATCTGGCCGGTGCGATGGGCAAGGAGGTCTGGGTGCTGCTTCCCTACGCGCCGGACTGGCGCTGGATGCTGCACCGGGACGACAGCCCCTGGTATCCGACGATGACGCTGTTCCGCCAGACCAGCCCGGGGGACTGGGAGGAAGTCTTCCAGCGGGTGCGGCGCGCGCTTTCCGAACGCATCACCGAGAAGTTGCGCGGCCCGCAGGCCGACGATTCGGAGGCCGGGGAGTCCGAAGACGAGGATCCCGGGGAATCGGCCGAGGCGTGACGCCGGCTTGATATACGTCATGGGCGCGTCACGAAGCGCCGTGTAGGCTGTCCGGCGATCCTGTTAGGAACCTTTCGGACACCCCATGCCCGACATGCCCAGCACCTCGACCGGCCTCACCAGCGCGGAGGCCGCCCGCCGCCTCGACCAAGTCGGCCCGAATCGCCTGCCGGAGCCGAAGCTGCCCGGGCCGGCGGCGATCTTCCTGCGCCAGTTCCGCAATCCCTTCATCTACATCCTGCTGGTGGCCGCCGTGGTCGCGCTCGCTGTCGGCCAGTTGCCGAGCGCCATCTTCATCGTCGCCGTGCTGCTACTGAACGCCGTGATCGGCACGGTGCAGGAATATTCCGCGCAGAAGTCCGCCTCGGCCCTGCGCCGCATGGTGCGCGGCACGACCCATGTGGTCCGCGACGGGGTCGCCCAGACGATCGATCTGGAGGCGCTGGTGCCCGGCGACCTCGTGCTGCTGGCGAGCGGCGACAAGGTGCCCGCCGATATCCGGCTCTCTACCAGCCAGTCGCTCGCCGTCGACGAATCCATGCTGACCGGCGAGAGCCTGGTGGTGACCAAGAACGCCGACGCCACCCCGGCCGACGACGCGCCGCTGGCCGAGCGGTTCGATATGTGTTTCGCGGGCTCCATCATCACCCACGGCCGCGGGCGGGGTGTGGTGACGGCGACGGGGCTCGCGACCGAGCTCGGCTCGATCTCCAAAGTGGTGGGCGCCGAGCGGTTGAGCGAACCGCCGCTCTTGATCCGCATCCGCAAGTTCACCTACCGGGTCGCCGTCGGAATCCTGGGGGCGATCGCGCTGCTCGTGCTGCTGATGCTCTTGAAGGGCGGCTATGACGGGCGCGAGATCGCGCTGATGAGCATCGGCCTCGCGGTCTCGGCGATTCCCGAGGGACTGCCGGCGGCGCTCACGGTGGCGCTCGCGATCGGCATGGCCCGCATGGCCGAGCGGCACGTCATCATCCGCAAGCTGATCGCGGTGGAGGCGCTCGGCTCCTGCACCTTCATCTGCTCCGACAAGACGGGAACGCTGACGGTCAACGAACTCACCATCCGCAAGGTGGTCTTCCCCGGCGGCACCGAATGCGCGACCACCGGCGAGGGGGTCGCCCCCGGCACGATCGAGACCCACGGGCGCGAGGAGCGGTTGCGCGAGATCTGCGTTACCGGCGTGCTGGCGAATGAGAGCTATCTCGACTATTCCGGCGGCGAGTGGGTCTCGGACGGCGACATCGTCGACGTCGCCTTCCTGGTGCTGGCCAAGAAGCTCGGCCTGTCGGTCAGCGAGATCCGCGAGCGCGAGCGCCAGCTCGATCTCATCCCCTACGAATCGGAGCGCGCGCTCTCCGGCAGCCTGACGCGGGGCGACGATGACGGCCATGCCTGCCTGCATGTGAAGGGCAGCCCGGAGAAGATGCTGGCGCTCTCCACCCACATGCGGACCGAGGCCGGTCGCGTCGAGATCGACCGCGACGCGCTGACGAAGCAGTTCGAGGCGCTGGCGGCCGACGGCTACCGGGTGATCGCGCTCGCCCGGCGCGAGGCGCTGCAGCCGGACAGCGACGATCCGGAGGCGCTCGACCATCTGGAGGCGCTCACCTTCCTCGGCCTGGTGGCGATGATCGATCCGGTGCGCGGCGACGCGACCGAGGCGGTGAAGCGCTGCCGCGCCGGCGGCATCGAGGTCGCCATGGTGACCGGCGACCACCCGGCCACCGCGCGGGCGATCGCGCGCGAGCTCGACCTGATCGGACCCGACGATCCGGTCGTCACCGGCGCCGACATTCGCGCCGCCGCGCCGGAAGACCTCGCCGCCCTGATCCGTCCGGCGCGCGTCTTCGCGCGGATCGAGCCGCTGCAGAAGCAGACCATCGTCGAGACCTTCATGGCCGACGGCCATTTCGTCGCCGTCACCGGCGACGGCGTCAACGACGCGCCCGCCATGCGCCGCGCCAACGCCGCCGTCGCCATGGGCAAGCGCGGCACCGACGTCGCCAAGGAGGCGGCCGACCTGATCATCACCGACGACCGCTTCTCCTCCATCGTCGCGGGCGTGGAGCAGGGTCGCATCGTCTACAACAACATCCGCAAGGTGATCGCGCTTCTGATCGCGACCGGCGCATCGGCGCTGATCCTGTTCTTCCTGAGCGTGCTGGCGGGCCTGCCGATGCCGCTGACCGCCGTGCAGCTGCTCTGGCTCAATCTGGTCGCGAACGGGTTGCAGGACGTGGCGCTCGCCTTCGAGCCGAAGGAGGGCGGCGAGCTCGCCCGTCGGCCGCGCCGGCCGGACGAGCCGATCTTCGAATCCCGGATCATCAGCCACGTGCTGATCGCGGGCGGGGCGATGGGGCTGCTCGCCTTCGCGGTCTTCTTCTGGCTGAACGCGACCGGGGTCGGCGAGAGCGAGGCGCGCAACCTCACCCTCATGCTGATGGTGCTGTTCGGCAATATCCACGCGCTCTCCAGCCGGTCGGAGACGCGCTCGCTCTTCCGCATCCCGCTGCTGGCGAATCCGTTCCTGGTGCTGGCGGTGCCGGGTGCGCAGCTCGTCCATATCGCAGCGATGTACACGCCCTGGATCAGCGACGTGCTGGCGATCGAGCCGATCGGGCTCGCGGAATGGGCCGGACTGGCGGCGGTCGCGCTCCTGCTATTGGCGGTCGAGGAGGGTCACAAGGCCCATCTGCGCCGTCGCGAGAAGCGGGAAGCGACCTAGCCGACGGCGGGCGGGTCCTTCGGCATGCCGTTCTCGACCCACAGCACCACGCGGTCGACCTGATCGACCGGCAGCGGGCCGCCCTGCGGCATGGCGTGGGCCTTGGTCGGGACGGGCGGATCGACCCAATCGCCGTTGCCGTCGCGCTCCCATCCGTTCAGCACGGTCGCGATCAGCGCGCCGAAACGGACGACCGAGTCGTAGTCGTCCAGTTGGATCGGAAAGACGCCCTCGTCGTTGCTGAGCGGCATGCCGTTCATGCAGCCGGCCCCGACGGAGAGGATGGTCTGGATTTCCGGCCAGTACGGATCGGCCATGGTGCTCGGCTCCCCTTCCCTGTCTCGCGCGCGTCCTGTCGTCCCGCCCGGCTAGTCCGCCGCCGTCAGCGACAAGGTGCCGAAGGCGGGATCCGGATCGGGCCCCGTGATCACCGCGGTCAGCGTCCATACATCGCCGGCGAAGCGCGAACCCAGCAGCGAGGCCATCGCCTGGTCGAGCCGCAGGAAGGCCGGCTTCACCGTCATCATCGCCATCTCGCTCGGCGGGCGCCCGGCGCCCCAATAGCCGCGGGCGGCGTAGATGTAGCGTTGCCGGAACGCCTCGTCGGCCATGTCCGGGACGATCGATTGCGGATGCAGATAGAAGTCGATCCGATAGCTGACGTCCGGCGCGTCCGCCGGCCGGGCGAATTGGGCGATCGCATCCCGGTTGCGATCGACCAGCGCCACCGGCAGCTGCGCGATCTGCGTCGGCGGGCCGAGCTCGGGCCGGTTGAAGCCGTCGCCGGCGAGTGCCGCCTGCGGGCTACGTTCGGATAGGCCGAAGGACAGCGCCTCGCCGGTCGCATCGGTCAGCAGCGTCGCGACCTGCCGGCGCGTCGGCAGCTGGTCGGCCGGCTTCACCTGATAGCCGTAGCCCAGCGTCGTCGTATCCAGATAGATCTGTCCCCGGCCCATCGACGGCAGGCCCTGGCCGTTGTCGTGATCAGGCGCGGGCGTGACGCTGGCCGGCTGGGTCGCGCGCAGATATTGCCGGAGAGAGGTCATCGCGCCCGTGCCGTTGTTCCGCAACCAGAACTCCAGCACCAGATCGATATAGCTGTGGAAGTTGAAGAAGCCGGGATCGAGCGCGGCGGTCACTGGGCTCGACATATCGCCATCGAAATAGAGGCTGTGCATCGGGTCGTGCTGGGCGGATTCGAAGACGCCCTTGCCGCCGGCCGGATCGGCCTGCGGATAGCCGCCGAATTGCGGCCAGTTCCCGGCATAGACGAGATAGGCGAGCAGGTTGACGTTGGTGGCCGGGCCGAGCTGCCGGCGCTCCTCCGGGGTCAGCGCGTTATGCCGGCGGCGCTGGTGGTAGAGGGGGGAGGTCCGCTCCTCCATTGCCTTCGGATAGCGCACGCCCGACGGCGGCCGCATCCAGTTCCAGTAGGGCACCGCCAGATCGGCCGTGCTGGGCCCGGTCACGCCCCGGCTGTCCGTCACCGTGCCGTCCGGGTCGGTCGCCCGCAGCAGCTGTTCGAAATAGTAGAACTGGGCGCGGTGCCAGAGCAGGAAGATGTCCTTGCCATGCTCGCACATGCCGGGGGAGCTGCGGACATAGCCGCTGGGCGGGGTCCCGAAATCGCACCGTTCGCCACGCGGGGCGGCGCCGCTCGCGGTGCCGTCCGGCTCGAAGATGAACATGCAGTTGTGGATCCAGGCCTGCCAGAGATAGCCCTCGCGATCGAGCCGGTCGGCCGCGCTGCGGTCCTTCAGGATCTGGATCGCATGTTCGTAGGCGGCGAGCTCCGTCGCGCTCAGATCGTCGATGTTCTTGCGAAGCGGCAGGTCCTGCGCCCCGGCGCCGGCCGGCCAGGCCAGCATGCATGCGAGCGCGAGCGCAATCGCCACCGTCGGATACCGCCGGAGCCGAGCCAACCATCCCACCATGCGTTTTCCCCCGCCTGCGACGCGATTGAACCAGGAGTATAAGGGAGCGGCGGCAATGTTTATATAAAATTGTGTTCGATCGTAAATACTCTTTTTGCGTTCACGTGCGACGCGTCAGCTGTCGATCCGGCGCGCGGCGAAGGTCGTGGACGGCGCCTCCAGCAGCGCCTGGGCGGCGACCAGCGACAATTCCCGCCGCCCCTGGCTTAGCGTCTCCTGCAGCACGGCGAACACGGTCGACGCGGTCAAACTCAGAGCGCGCGCCGGATCGCGGCCCTTCAGGAAATGTCCGGTGAAGAGCGCGGCCGTCAGGTCCCCCGCCCCGTTCGCCGGATCGGGAAAATCGAGCCGCGGGGTTTCGACCAGCCAGGCCCCCGCCTCGGTCGAGAGCAGCATCTCGATCACGCCCCCGGGCGCGTCCGAGCGTTCGAGACTGGTCACGACGACGACCGACGGCCCCTGGGCGCGCAAGTCGGCGGCGGCTTCGACCGCGTCCGCCAGCGTCCCGACCGGCCGGCCGCAGAGCAGTTCCAGCTCGAAATGGTTGGGCAGCGCGATATCGGCGGCGGGGATCGCCGCCTCGCGCATGAAGTCGGGGATGCCGTCCGCCACGTAGACGCCGCCCGCCCGGTCGCCCATCACCGGATCGCAGACGTAGAGCGCCGCAGGGTTGGCGCGCTTGGCCGCGCCCGCCGCCTCCAGGATCGCCTCGCCCAGCCCGACGCTGCCGACATAGCCGGAGAGCACCGCCTCGCACTCTCCCAGCACGCCGCGCGCCGCGATGCCGTCGAGGATCGCGCGCACCGTCTCGACCGGGGTCACGCTGCCCTCGAAGGCGCCGTAGCCCGGATGGTTCGAGAACAGGACGGTATGCACCGGCCAGACTTCCCACCCGAGGCGCTGCAGCGGGAAGACGGCGGCCGAATTGCCGACATGGCCGTAGCTCACGTGACTTTGGATCGATAGGATGGGCATGCCGGCTCCGGCGGGACCTTGACGCGACGCGCGATTCCCGGCGGACCAGCCGGGCGCCGGCGAACCTTAGAAGCTTGGCGCGGCGCCTGCCAGTCCCCGCGTCGTCCCGACACCAGTCCCGAGTGAAAGCGTGCCCGGCCCCGTCAGCCCTCCCCCCACCCTGAACAATCTGAAAGGCGCGGCCTTCGTGCTGCTCTGCTGCGCCTTCATCGCGGGCTCGACGCTCTGCGCCAAGGCGCTGGGCGCCGCGCGCCAGATCGAGATCGAAGGCCTCTTGCAGGAAGCCGCCCGACTGCACCCGCTGCAGATCGCCTTCGGCCGGTTCCTGTTCGGCAGCCTGGCGCTCTTGCCCTTCGCGCTGTGGAAGCGGCCGAGCCTCAGGGGCGCGCCCTGGCGCCTGCATACGGGCCGCGTCGTCGCCGGCTGGGCGGGGGTCAGCTTCATGTTCGCCGCCGTCAGCTTCCTGCCGCTCGCCGACGCGACCGCGATCAGCTTCCTGAACCCGCTCTTCGCCATGGTGCTGGCGCTGCTTTTCCTGGGCGAGCGGGTCGGGCCCTGGCGCTGGCTCGCCGCCGCGATCGCCTTCGCCGGGGCGGCGGTCGTCACCCGGCCGGGCACGGCCGCCTTCGACCCGGCCGCGCTGCTGGCGCTGGCGGCAGCCGCCTCGATCGGGGCGGAGCTTGTCTTCATCAAGCGGCTGGCCGACCGCGAGCCGATCCTGCGCATCCTCTTGATCAACAACCTGATGGCGGCGGGGATCGCGGGCGTTGCCGCCGCCTTCGTCTGGCAGGAGCCGAGCCCGGAGCAGTGGCTGCTGCTGGCGGGCACCGGTTTCTTCATGGTGACGGCGCAGAGCCTCAACCTGCGCGGCATGGCGATCGCGGAGGCGAGCTTCATCGCCCCCTTCTTCTACGCCACCCTGCTCTACGCCGCGCTCTACGACTGGCTGTTCTTCGCGGAACTGCCGATGGCGACGACCGTGCTCGGCGCGGCGCTGATCGTGGCGGGCGCCCTGCTGCTCGGCTGGCGCGAACGGCTGGCGTCCCGCCGGGCCGCGCCGCTGCCGGCCGTCGATTGATTTTCCGGACCCACCGCCCTATCCCGGAGGTACCGGCCCTTCCAACGAGATTCGCGAGGCCCCGCCCATGCCCGCCACCGACCGTCCGCGCCGCTCGATGCTCTACATGCCCGGCTCCAACGCCCGTGCGCTCGCCAAGGGCCGCAGCCTGCCGGCGGACGCGCTGGTCCTGGATCTGGAGGACGCCGTCGCCCCCGACGCCAAGGAAGCGGCGCGCGCCCAGATCGCCGATGCGCTGGCCGAAGGGGGCTACGGCAAGCGCGAGATCCTGGTGCGCGTGAACGGGCCGGAGACGCCATGGGGCGCTGCGGACCTGGAGGCGATGGCGCGGACGCGCGCCGACGCCGTCCTGCTGCCGAAGGTGGAAAGCGCCGCCGCGGTGCGCGCGGCCGCGGCCGCAATGGACGCCGCCGGCGCGCACGAGGCGATGGCGCTCTGGTGCATGATCGAGACGCCGTTGGGCGTCCTCCGGGCCGCCGAGATCGCGGATTCCGATCCGCGCCTCGCCGGCTTCGTGATGGGGACGTCCGATCTGGCCAAGGATCTGCGCTGCCGGCACACGCCGGACCGGCTGCCCTTCCTCATGAGCCTGAGCCAGGTGGTGCTGGCGGCGCGCGCCTACGGCCTCGCCGCGATCGACGGGGTGCATCTCGACCTGGAGGATATGGCGGGCTTCGAGGCGCAGTGCCGCCAGGGGCTGGAGCTCGGCTTCGACGGCAAGAGCCTGATTCACCCCAAGACCATCGCGGCGGCCAACCGGCACTTCGGGCCGAGCCCCGAGGACGTCGCGGAAAGCCGCCGCGTGATCGCGGCCTTCGAGGACGCCGAGCGCCAGGGCGCCGGCGTCGCGGTGCTCGACGGCAAGCTGGTCGAGACCCTGCATGTCGAGAATGCGCGCCGGCTGCTGGCGATGGCGGCGCGCATCGAGGAGCTGGAGGCCGAGCAGGGAGATACCGCGCAGCCCGGATGACGGGTCGGACGCCCGGTGCTATGAGAGGCGATCCGCGATCGAGCCATTAGGAGACGCAAGGATGAGCGCGACCGACCTCCAGAGCCCCGCGAAATCCAGCCGCGGCCGGGTGTTCGAGGATTTCCGCCTGGGCGAGGTGATCGACCACCCGAACCCCCGCACCGTCGGGGAGGGGGACGTCTCGCTCTATCACGCGCTGACCGGGAACCGCTTCACGCTGCAGGTCTCGGACCCGTTCGCGCGCGACGTCGGCTATCACACCGCCCCGGTCGACGATCTGCTGGTCTTCAACATCGTCTTCGGCCAGTCGGTGCCGGAGATATCGCGTAACGCGATCGCCAATCTGGGCTATGCGGAGGTGGATTTCCTCTCCCAGCTCTATGTCGGCGAAACGGTGCGCGCGCGCTCGGAGGTGATCGGGCTCAAGGAGAATTCCTCCGGCGAGACCGGTGTCGTCTACGTCCGGACCGAAGGGCTGGACCATCGCGGCGTGCCGATCCTGCGGTTCGTGCGCTGGGTGATGGTGCCGACGCGCGCCGGCACCGCGGCCAAGGGACGGTCCGGCGCGGTGGAGGACAAGCTGCCGGGGCTGGCAGAGCGGGTGGCGCCGCTGACCATCCCGCGCCACCGGCTCAACAAGTTCTGGGCCGACGGCGACACCGGATCGCCCCACCGCTGGGAGGATTACGAGGCGGGCGAGAAGATCGACCATCTCGACGGAGTCACCGTCGAGGAGGCGGAGCACATGATGGCGACCCGCCTCTACATGAACGACTCGCGCGCGCATTTCGACGGCCATGCGATGAAGTCGACCCCTTTCGGCCGGCGCATCGTCTATGGCGGGCACGTCATCTCGATCGCCCGGGCGCTCACGCACAACGGGCTCGCCAACGCCTGCATCGTCAGCGCGATCCATGGCGGCCGGCACAGCAACCCGACCTTCGCGGGCGACACGCTCTACGCCTGGACCGAGGTGTTGGAGAAGCAGGAGCTGGCGCAACGCGGCGATATCGGGGCGCTTCGCCTGCGCACCACGGCGACCAAGAACCAGCCCTGCGACGGCTTCCCCACGCTGCCGGCGAACCGCGAGGAGAAGCCCGGCCCCGGCGCGGAGTCGATCGTGCTGGAACTCGACTACACGGTGATCCTGCCGCGGCGCTGAGACCCGTCAGACCACTTCCCAGACATGCTCCTCGAAGGCGATCTCGCTTTCGTAGGTAGCACGGTCGCAGGGCGGGAAGTCACGGATCGAGACGATACCGAAGGGGCACGCCCCCTCGAGGCCGGTGACCACCACATGGCGCACATTGTGCTCATGCATCAGCTGGAAGGCCTCGAACCCCATATGGCCCGCGCCGATCGAGATCATCTCGGTCGTCATCGCCTCGGCGATCGGGGTCTGGGCCGGTTCGCGCCCCTGGGCCACGATGCGGCGTAGCAGGTCGCGCTCGGTGAAGATGCCCTTGAGCGCGCCGCCATCGATCACCAGCACCGCGGCCACGTTGCGCGCGGCCATGTGTCGCGCGGCGGCCTGGACGTTGGTATCGCCGGTGACGTGGAGCAGGTCCTGATCGCGCAGGATCTCCTGCAGGCTTCTGTGGGTTTTGCGGTGGGTCATGGGCGCTCTCCCGTCGAGGTCATTGCCACGGCGTTCTCAGACGCCGTTCCTTCACACGAAGCGCGTGCGGGACCCGACCACCCATTTTCCGCCGCTATCGGTCCGTTCTGTCGCGGACAACCGTCGGCGCGAGAACCCCGCCCCGGATCGGCGCAGCGGCCTTCACCCGGAACTATACCACCATCGATGGGCCGGGCAATCGCAATGGGCGAGCCCGGCGCACCATTCGACCCCTGGGGGTGGGAACAAGCGACGCTACAGCGTCTCGCGCACGAACCGGCCGATCTGCGGCTTGATCGCCTCGCGCCACTTGCGGCCGTTGAAGATGCCGTAATGGCCGACCCCCGGCTGGACCAGGTGCCGGCGCCGGTCATCGGGGATCGAGGCGCACAGCCCGTGCGCCGCCTCGGTCTGGCCGGGGGCGGAAATGTCGTCGAGTTCGCCCTCGATCGTCATCAGCGCGGTATGGCGGATCGCCGCGGGATTGACCCGCCGCCCGCGGTGCGCGAACTCCCCCTTCGGCAGGGTGTGGCGCTTGAAGATGTGATCGACGGTCTCGAGGTAGAAGTCCGCCGGCGTGTCCATCACCGCCATGTATTCGTCGTAGAAGGCGGCCGTCTTGTCCGCGCTCTCCCCGTCGCCGCGGACCAGATGCTTGAACATGTTCCAATGCGCGCCGGTGTGCCGCGCGGGGTTCATCGCCATGAAGGCGCGCAGCTGCAGGAAGCCCGGATAGACGCGGCGGTTGGCGCCCGGGTAGCGCGGCGGCACGCGGTCGATCGCGTGATGTTCGAACCAGGCCATCGAGCGGTTCTCGGCCGCCTGGGTGACGATCGTCGGATTGGCGCGGGTATCGACCGGCCCGCCCATCAGGATCATGCCGGCGGGCGCGTGGGCGGCATCCTGCTCGGCCAGGATCGCGGCCGCGGCCAGCACCGCCGGCGCCGGCTGGCAGACCGCCATCGCGTGATAGGGGCTGAGCGTGCCGGGCCTGTCGCGCTCGGCCACGACCCGCATGAAATCGAGCACGTAGTCGATATAGGCGTCGAGGCCGAAGCGCCCCTCCTCCTTCGCCACCAGACGCGCGTCGATCCAATCGGTCACATAGACCTCATGGTCCGGCAGCAGCGCCTCCACCGTGCCGCGCAACAAGGTCGCGTGGTGGCCCGACATCGGCGCCACCAGCAGGATCGCCGGATCGCCCCGCCGATGCTCGGCGACGCCCAGGCGCTTGAAATGCAGCAGGTCGCAGAAGGGCTTCTCGGCGACACGCTCGATCGCGATGGGAACGGCCGTGCCGTCGACATGGGTGACGGGCAGCTCCCACTCCGGCTTGTCGCGCTCGGTCAGGAGCCCCTCCATCACGCCGGAGGCCGAGGCCATCACCCGGCCGAAGGGTGTGTAGCTCATCGGATGAAAGGGGTTGAGGAAGGTGAGCCGCGTCGCCTCCGCCATCAGGCGCATGGGCGCGAGCGCCTGGGCGCGGGTGTCGTGGAAATTATAGAGCATGACTGGTCATCCCTTCCTTGGCTCTTGGCCCGATGGGAGGCGCCCTCGGAACAGAGAGGCCCGGAGACGATCCGCGCGCTGTCCAGCCGGCGCGTCGTCGATCTCGTCTTGTCGTCGGGACTTTGGCCGTTTGTCGGACAATTGAGAGCCTAGCAGCCTTATGCAGTGCGGCAAATCTTTTTCGCACTCGCAGTAAGTCTTTGCATTGAAGGAATGAATCGCCTCTAGCGCGCAGGGCGCGCGGACTACTCGCGCCGCGTCAGCGCGCGAATCGAGCCGTCCGCGAGGCCCCAGACGATCTCGGTATCCCCGTCCCGGTCGAGATCGACGGCGACGATCGAGGCCGCCACCGGCGCCGCCGAACTCGCGATCACGGCGCGCTCCTCGAAGGCGCCGTCCGCCATGCCGAGGATCGCCAGCAGGTGCCGGTCCTGGCGTGGCAGGATCAGCTCGACCCGCCCGTCACCGTCGATGTCGAAGGGGGTTGCGAGGCCGAGCGCGACGCTGCCCGACGCATGGGTCGAATAGCCCTCGATCCGGCGCTCCTCGGTGATCCGACGGCTCGTCCCGTCCCAGGCGTAATGGATCAGGATGCCGCCGATATGCGGCGTGCGCACCACCGCGATCTCGGGCGCGCCGTCGCCGTCGAAATCGGCGACCGCGGCCGGGTTCAGCCAGCGATTGGGCGTCCCGATCGGCTCGGCCTCGGCGACCTCGAAGAGCTGCTCGTCGTCGCCGCTCGCGTCGTAGAGCGCGATCGTCGATCCTTCGGCGAGCATGCTCTTGACGGCCAGCACCTCCAGATCCCCGTCGCCGTCGGCATCGACGATCCGAGGTTCCAGATCCTCGAAGACCGCACTCTCCGGCAGGCGATGCGCCAGGATGCGGCGGTCGGCGAAGGCGACCTGCAGGATCGAGGCCTCGATCTGGTCGCCCAGCGCGCCGTGCGCGTAGCGCCGGGTCGGTCCCTCGAACCATGCGGCGCTCGGCGTGCCGGCGGCCTCATCGCTCTCCGGCGGGGGCGGCGGGCCCGGCGCCACGCCGACGCGGCCGTCCGGGACGATTTCCGGCGGGGCGAGCTTGCCCATGAAGGGCGCCTCGCCCGCATCCGTCAGGCGCAGCCCCGCGCCGTCCTCCACCGGCTCGAGGCCAAGCGCGCGCCAGCCGCCCGATTCGGTGAGCGCGATCAGCCCGGAGGCGGCATGCGGGCTCGCGCGCAAGTCGACCAGCCCCTCGATCCGGCCGAGATCGATCGTCTCCCAGTCGAGCATTTGCGCCGCCGCCGGCGGCGCCCATCCGATCGCGAGAAGTAGAAGTGCCAGGCCCCATCGCATGGTCCCGACGCTAGAGCATGGTGCGGCCAATTGGAACCGCCGGCGTGCGCTCAGCCTTCCTTGATCAGCTTGCGCCGGAGCCAGCCGGAGAACATGTCCATCGCGATCACCACCGCGATGGTCAGCAGGATGATGTAGAAGGTGTTCTCCCAGTCGACGCCGGTGCGCAGGGTCTCGACCAGCTTGAGGCCGATGCCGCCGGCGCCGAGCGCGCCGATCACCGTCGCCGAGCGCGTGTTGGATTCCAGATAGTAGAGCGACTGCGCGAGGAAAATCGGCAGGATCTGCGGGATCACGCCGAAACGGTAGCGCTGCACGGACGACGCGCCGGTCGATTTGACGCCGTCCACCTGCTTGCCGTCGATGTTCTCGATCGCCTCCGAGAACAGCTTGCCGAGCGTGCCGGTGTCGGTGAAGGCGATCGCCATGATGCCCGTCAGCGGCCCCAACCCGAAGGCGCGGATGAAGATCAGCGACCAGACCAGCATGTCGATGCCGCGCAGGAAATCGAAGATGCGCCGGATCACCATGCGGCTCGCCATCATCGGATTGAAGTTCCGCGCGGCCAGGAAGGCGAGCGGCAGCCCGACCATGGAGGCGACCAGCGTGCCCAAGAGCGCCATCAGGATCGTCTCCAGCAGCGCCTTGAAGACGTCGCCGTGCTGCCACTCCTTGTTGTGCCAAAAGTCGGAGACGATGAGGGCGCGGTTGGAGATCCCCTCCTCGATCTGCGGCTGGGCGCCGGCGTAGGACCAGGCCTCGAGAAGCCCCATCCCGTGGAAGGCGCTGTCATAGCCGAACCAGAAATTCTCCCAGCCGAGGAAGTAGCGGTGCACCTCGATCCGGGTGCGCGTCATACGCACGCGCTGGAAAAGCGTCGGCCGGGCCTCGAAGCGCCGGTCGTTGACCTTGAGCCATTCGGGCGTCGGCCCGGCCGCGGTGACGCTGCCGTCATCGCGCACCCGCGCCGTAATCGGCGCGGCGAGATCCGGGCCCTCCATCACGATCGCGCGGCCGTCGACGGTGACGAAATAACCGTCGCCGAGATCGATGCGCGCCCCGGTCTCGCTCCGCTCGACCCAGGACGGATCCTGCGCGAACCCGCCCTGGCGCGAGCCTTCGATGCTGACCGCGAGCGGCTCGTCGCCGCGCAGATCCTTGGTGGCATGGACCTTGTAGGCGAAACTGTCGAGCGCCAGGATCGCCGCCCGGTCGAAGCGCGACTGCTGCACCAGGCTCGTCATGTCGAAGGCGAACCAAGCGTAGACGAGATAGATCAGCACGCCGACGACGAGGCCGACCGGCCAGAGCATCTGGCGGCGCGACGCTTTCAGCACATCGTCGAAACGCCGGTCGATGTCGGGAGTGCGGGTCATGCTGGCCGCGGTCATCGGCGTTTCATCCCGTCAGACGTGAACCGTGCCGTCGCCGGTGATCCGGCGGCGCAGATAGCTCGAGCTCTGGTCGATCGCGACGATGGCGAGGAAGAGCAGAATGAAGAGCGCCGAGGTCTCGGCCCCCTGGCTCCAGCCGATCGCCTTGCGCAACTCCTGCCCGATGCCGCCGGCCCCGACGAACCCCAGAATCGCCGAGGCGCGGATATTGATCTCGAAGCGCATCAGCAGATAGCTCGTGTAGTTCGGCAGGACCTGCGGCAGCACGCCGTAGCGCATGCGCTGGGTCCAGTTGGCGCCGGCGGCGGCGAGACCGTCGAGCGGCCCGCGGTCGATATTCTCGTTCACTTCCGAGAACTGCTTGCCGAGCGCGCCGGCGGTGTGGAAGGCGACCGCGATGATCGCCGGCACCGGGCTCGCGCCAAGCACGAAGATCAGGAAGAGCGCCAGGATCAGTTCCGGGAAGGCGCGCGCGCCGTCCATGAAGCGCCGACAGATCGGAATCAGCGGCGGCCAGACGCCAAGCCCCCGGGTCGAACAGAAGGCGAGGATCAGCGCGAAACAGCCGCCCAGGATCGTGCCGACGGCGGCCATGTTGACCGTCTCGATCAGCGCCGGCGCGTATTCCAGCAGCAGCGGATACCAGCCCCAGCCCGCCTCGAAGCTCTCGCGCACGATGTCGGCCGGATAGTCAAAGAATTGGGAAAGGCCACCGATGAAGCTGCCGGAGTTCATATCCTCCGCGAGGCTGAAGCCACCCACCATGACGAACAGCGTCGCGCCGATGAAGAGCGCGGTGTAGAGACGGCGCTTGCGCTCGGATTCGGCGAAGGCCTTCTCGATCCGCTCCAGGCCGCTCAGCCCTTCCTTCTGCCCGGTGGTGGTGGCGCTCATGATGTCGGTCGGTCCGTTTCGTCGGAAGTCCGTCGGCGGACGATCGAAACCGGCGCCGGATCGCGATCCGGCGCCGGTTCGATCGCGGGTCCGCGGATCAGTTGCCGATCTTGGCCTTGCGGGCCTCGATCACGCTCTCATAGGCGGCGTGGGTGATCGGGGCGATGCCCTTGATCTCGCCGGCCATGAAGCCGTAGGCGCACTCCGGATCCATCGATTCCAGGCTCGCGATCAGGCCGGTGACCTTGACCTTGACGTCGGTCGGCAGGTCCTTGCGCAGGACGATCGGGCCCTCCGGAATGACATTGGAGCGCCAGATCTCGACCATCTCCGTCATGTCGACGAGGCCGCTGTCGACGGCCTTGCGGAAGGCGCCGCTGTTGAAGCCGTCCTCCCAGGCGCCGAGGCCGTCGGCCCAGCTGACGCCCGCGTCGTAGTCGCCGTTGTAGACGCCGACGATGGTCTGCTCGTGGCCGCCGGCGAAGACGACGTCGCCGAAATAGTCGCCCGGCTCCATCGAGCCGACGAAGTCCTTCTGCGGGATCTCGATCGACGGGATCAGGTAGCCCGAGGTGGAGTTCGGGTCGCCGAAAGCGAACACTTTGCCTTCCATGTCCTCAAGGCTCGTGATGCCGCTCTCGGCGCGCGCGAAGCCGATCGAGTGATAGCCGTAGCTGCCGTCGACGTTGATCTTCACCAGCACGGGCTCGACCGCTTCCGAATCCTCCAGGTAGACTGCGGCGTAGCCCGACGCGCCAAGCCAGGCCATGTCGATGGTGCCGCCGAGCAGCCCCTCGATCACGCCGTTGTAATCCGCCGGCGCGTACAGCTTCGTCTCGACGCCCAACAGCTCTTCGGTCTTCTCACGCACGCACTCGTTCGAGCGCAGGCGGTCATTGGCGTTCTCGCCGCCCAGGATGCCGATACGGAACTCGTCGATGCCCTGCGCGGAGGCCGTGCCCGCGGCGACGCCGGCGACGGTGGTGGCGAGCGCGGCAGCGGCCGCGACGTTGCGAATGATGCTCATGGCTAAGCCTCTTTTCCCTCTGTTTCGGATGGCGGGCCCGATGGACCCGGTCTCGTGTTTTCGTCTGAGAGCCGGCCGGCCCGATTTCGGGCTCGGCGCTTCCCCCCGGCTCCCGCGAGGGATCGACCGTTTCTTTCGTTCGTTGCCTTGCGCGTGCGGTCGCCGCGAGCCGCTAGAGCCCCACGACCTTCGCCGCCGCCTCGGGCTCGACGGCGGCCGGCGTCGACCGATCTTCTCCCAGGCTGGTCGACGTCGATGCCTCATCGAATTCATCGCCGGCGCCGTAGATCGCGCGCGCGGCGTCGGTGGTCAGGTCGCCGGGCGCGCCCTCGAAGACGACGGCGCCCTGGCTCATGCCGACGATGCGCTGGCAGTACTGCCGGGCGGTGTCGAGCGTGTGCAGATTGCAGATGACGGTGATCTCTTCCTCGCGGTTGATGCGCCGCAGGGCATCCATCACCAGCTTCGCGTTCAGCGGGTCGAGCGAGGCGATCGGTTCGTCCGCCAGGATGATCTTGGGCTTCTGGACCAGCGCGCGGGCGATCGCGACGCGCTGCTGCTGCCCGCCGGAGAGCGTGCCCGCCTGCTGCAGCGCGATCTGGGCGATGTCGAGCCGGTCGAGCGCCATCAGTGCGGTGCGGCGGTCGTCGTCCGAGAACAGCTTGAAGATGCTCCGGAAAGTGCCCAGCCGGTTGAGCCGCCCGAGCATCACGTTGGTCAGCACGTCGAGCCGCGGCACCAGGTTGAACTGCTGGAAGATCATGGCGCAGTCCGCGCGCCAGTCGAGCAGGTCCCGCCCCTTCAGCGCCGAGACCGAACGGCCGTCCCAGGCGATCTCGCCGCCGGTGGGGTCGCTCAACCGGTTCGTCATCTTCAGGAGCGTCGATTTGCCCGCCCCCGAGCGGCCGATGATCCCCAGCATCTCGCCCGCGGCGACGCCGAGGGTCACCCGGTCCACCGCGGTGACGGTTCCGAAGCGCTTGGTGACGGATTTGAAATGAAGCATGCACGGCCCTTCGCCAAAATACACCGGTCCGGCGCGCGCAACCTGGGGCCTGCGGGTTCGATCCGCGTGCGCCCCCCATTGCCGCGTCGCCGACAACGGCTTCGATGGGTATCCGATCGGTTTTACGGTTCCGTGACGGATTGGAGACAAGTGAGTGATGCGGCGGCGTTAAGGGAATGGTAACCGGATGCCGCGAGAACCGCTTTCATGCTGCGTCGCACACCGGCCATCGCATTTGGCCTGGACGGTCGTAGGTCGTTGTCGATAGCTTCTCGGGCCGGACGGTCCGAGGGGGAAGAGGGAGAGCTGGAGCATGGCGCGCAGCCGGAAGGACGCGGAGTTGGAACTCGACCGGTTGCAGTCGATGTACCGGTCGATGCCCAACCACAAGGACGATGCCGCGCAACAGCTCGCCGCCAAGATCAAGAAGGTGGAGGGCGAGATCGCGGCCATCGCCTCGGGTCAGGTGAAGCCCGCCAAGAAGTCGGGCGGCGCTGTGCCGATCTTCGTCTGGGTTCTGATCGCCCTCGCGCTCGGCGCGCTGGCCTTCGCCGGCGCCTATTTCGGCGGCAACATGGTACAGACCTGAGGGCCGCGCCCGCGGCTCAGTTCTCGGCCATATCCTGCGCCAGAATCGTCAGACAGTCGCCGACCTTGATCAGACCGGGGAAGTGGCGCTGCAGCACCACCCCGTCGATCTTGGCCCGAATCTCCTGCGCCGGCAGATCGGTGCGGTGCAGCGGGTAGATCCGCGCCAGCACCTCGCCCGCCGTCACCTCCTGCCCCAGATCGGCGGCGATCTCGAACAGGCCGGGGTCGTCGGCGACATGGACGCCGCCCTCCGGCATGTCGAGGAAGCGGGTGCCGTGCGGCCGGTCGAGGGCGCCTTCCAGCATGCCGAAATGCTTCAGCATATTGCGCACGCCGCGGTCCGCGATGGCGATGGTCTCCGCGCTTACCGTGCCGCCGCCGGCCAGTTCCGTGGTGACGAAGATCTTCCCCATCTCCTCGACCGCGGTGTCGAACATGCCGGCGCTGTCGAGTTCGGTCATGATCACGCCGTAGGGCGCGCCGAACGCCTTCATGGCCGCCAGACTGGCGGCGTGATGGTCGGGATCGGGCAGGTTGTGGATCGCGGCGAAGGGCAGGAAGCTCAGCGTCCGGCCGCCGGAATGGATATCCACCACCGCATCCGCCGCCGGCAGCAGATGGCGGTAGACGAAATCCGCGATCATCTTGGTGACGGTGCCGAACCGGTCGCCCGGAAAGCTGCGGTTCATGTTGCCGCCGTCGATCGGCGAGGTGCGCTTGCCGGCCGTCACCGCCGGCGCGTTGAGCGCCGGCATCGCGATCACCCGACCCTGAAGCCGGCCCGGATCCGCCGCCAGCTCACGCACCAGCTTGTGCACGGCGAGCTGGCCTTCATATTCGTCGCCGTGATTGCCGGCGGTGAACAGAACCGTCGGCCCCTCGCCGTTCTTGACGCAGGCGACCGGCACGCGCACCGCCCCCCAGGCGGACTCGTCGCTCGAATGCGGCACGCCCAGATGGCCGTGCTGCACGCCGTCCTTATCGATGTCGATGGTGATGGAAACCCGTTCGATATCGCCCGTCATCGACCCTTCCGTCCTTCGCTCCGAACCGTCGGGCTAGATGACCACCACGGCGCGCGGCGGTCAAACCCCGGCCCGCCGGCCTTTCGATTGGTAGGACCAATCTTGTATTGCCAAGACCCGCCACGAGGGCTTTGCTAGCGCCTGATCATATCGAGCCGGCCCGTCGAGAAGGCCGGCCACCGGTGATACGGGACAAGGGTGGAAACGCAAGCCCCCGGAAAGGTTGGGTGATCGGGATGGACGTCATGCGGCTCTTCGCGCTCGACTGCTATCCTGACAAGGACGGCAAGCCGTCGGTCGTGATGATCGTGGCCGCCGAGACCGAGGCGGCCGCGGTGCGGCTCGCCTTCGATCACCCCAACGCGGCCGGCTATCAGGCGATCGCCCTCAACCCGAAACAGAAGATCCGGCGCGCCGACGGTCTGGATGCGGGCATCCACGGCTTCGTCGAGTGGCACGCCTTCAAGCGCCTGACCGGCAAGGCCTGACAGGCGCGATTGTGACCCTGGGGTCGGCGGACGCGCCAGCGCCCGCCATCAGAGAGATGCGATGAAGCTGAACGGCAAGGAAATCCTGATCTGCGACTGCGAGGCGACGATGCCGCTCGATGGCGGCGCACTCGCCAGGGCCTGCGGGGCGAGCGAGGGCGAGGCGCCCGCTATCCACCGCAATCTCTGCCGGCGCGAGCTGGAGCGATTCGCCCGCGCGGTCGGCCGGGCCGACGGCGAGGGCGCCGGCACGGTCGTCGCCTGCACCCAGGAGCGCACCGCCTTCGAGGAGGCGCTGGCCGACAGCGGCCAGGAGCCGGCCGCCGCCCCCACCTTCGTCAATATCCGCGAGCAGGCCGGTTGGGGCGAAGAGGCCGCGAAGGCCACGCCGAAGATCGCCGCGCTGCTGGCCGACGCGGCGCTCGACCGGCCGGACATCAATACGGTCGCGATGAACTCGACCGGCGTGTGCCTGATCTACGGTGCCGGACAGGTGGCGGTCGACGCGGCCCGCCAGCTGGAAGGCCGGCTCAGCGTCTCGCTGCTCTTCACGGACCCCGAGGACGTGCTGCCGCTCGGCGTGATGGATCTGATGGTGGCGCGCGGACGGATCGCCGGGGCCAAGGGCCATCTCGGCGATTTCGAGATCGTGGTCGACCGGTTCGCGCCGCTCGACCCGGCGTCCCGCGGGGAACTCGCCTGGGGCCGGCCGTCGGACCAGGCGGCGAGCCGCTGCGACGTGATCCTCGACCTCTCCGGCGGAGCCCCGATGTTCCCGGCGCACGAGAAGCGTGACGGCTATCTGCGCGCCGATCCGCAGGATCCGGTGGCGGTGCAGAAAGCGCTGCTGCAGGCGGTCGATCTGGTGGGCGAGTTCGAGAAGCCGCGCTACGTGGCCTTCACCGCCGAGCGATGCGCGCACAGCCGCGCACGGATCACCGGCTGCACGCGCTGCCTCGACGTCTGCCCGGCCGCCGCGATCCAGCCCGACGGCGACCATGTGGCGATCGACCCCTATCTGTGCGGCGGCTGCGGCGCCTGCAACAGCGTCTGCCCGACGGAGGCGGCGGCCTACGCCTATCCCGACGACCAGTTCCTGCTGACCCGCGTGCGCACGCTGCTCAAGCGCTATGCGGAAGCCGGCGGCAAGCGCCCGACGCTCCTCTTCTACGCGGAAGCGCGCAGCTTCGAGACGCTCGAGGCCTCCGCCCGCTTCGGCCGCGGCCTGCCGGCGAACGTGCTGCCGGTCGCGGTCAACGAGGCGACCCAGATCAACGCCGAGCTGCTGGTGAGCGCGATCGCGCTCGGCGCCCACCGGGCGCTGATCCTGGTGCATCCGGCGAAGCGGGACGAGCTCGACGGCCTCGCCCAGCAGACGGCGCTGGTGGAGACCATGCTGGGCGGCCTCGGCTACGAGAGCGGCCTCGTCGAGGTGCTGACGGAAGAGGACCCGGACCGGCTCGAGGAGGCACTGTTCGACAGCCCGGCCGCGACGCGCAAGCTTTCGATGCCGAAGCCGGCCTCGTTCGCGCCGCAGGACCGCAAGCGCACCAACCTGCGCATGGCGGCCGCCCATCTGCACCAGCATGCGCCCGCACCGCAGGATCAGGTGTCGCTGCCCAAGGGCGCCGCCTTCGGCACGGTCGAGGTCGATGTCGAGGGCTGCACGCTGTGCCTCGCCTGCGTCGGCGCCTGCCCGACGGGCGCGCTGGCCGACAATCCGGATCTGCCGCAACTCTCCTTCGCCGAGGACGCCTGCATTCAATGCGGGCTGTGCAAGAACACCTGTCCGGAGAAGGTGATCAGCCTGAAGCCGCGCTACAATTTCCTGAGCGAGGCGGCAGACCGTCAGATCATCAAGGAGGAGGAGCCGTTCCTGTGCGTCTCCTGCGGCAAGCCCTTCGCCGCCAAGAGCACGATCGAGAAGATGCTGGAGACGCTCGGCGACAAGCACTGGATGTTCAAGGGCGGGCAGATGGAGCGCCTCAAGATGTGCGAGGACTGCCGCGTCCAGGCCGTCTTCGACGCCGGCGAGGGCGAGGTCTTCCGCACCGGCGAGCGCCCGAAGCCCCGCACCACCGACGACTATTTCGCCGCCCGCGACCGGGGGGAGGAGGAGTAGGGCCGCCCTACCCCTTCTTCGTCTCCCGCTGCAGCGCCCATTTGACGGTGGCGCCGTCGGAGCCCGTGACGCCGGTCAGGATCAGCTGCTGGCTACGCTTGCCCTCGCCCCGGCCGAGATAGACGCTGTCCGTGAGCCCCATGTCCGCGCCGGACGCCCTGAGCCGCCAGCCCTGACCCGACGGTGTGCGCAGGAGCGCGGCGGTGTGATTGTGCAACAGCGAGACCTGGACCTTCGGGTGCAGGTGGAAGCGGATGGTGAAGGCCTGGCCGGCCTCGCCCTCCAGGCTCTCCTGCCCGCGCAGATCCTCGCCGCCCGCCGCCAGGAAGAGCCGCCGGCGATAGGTCACCCCGAAGCGCTGCCAGTAGCCGTCGTGGGCAACGTCGAGCCAGATGCTGTCCTCCGCCTCGCGCCGTTCGGATTCAGTGCGCGCGCGCCGCTTGCCCGCGCCGGCGCCCTCGGCGAGACGCGCGATCTCGGTGCTGTTGGTGTCGCCGACGCCGAGCACCGAATGGGCCGCCGTCGCGCGCTGGGCGGCCGACCAATCGCTGTCGGGGCGCAGCGCCGCACCGCAATTGACGATCAGGCGCTCCTGCCCCGCGCTCACCTCGAGCGAGAGCGCGCCCGCATGCGCGTGGCCGTCATAGCCGGCCGGCGGCGGCGCGCCGACATCGACCAGCAGGCAGAGGCGGCCCGCCACCAGCCGCTCGAACCCGCCGTGGGGCGCGCGCTTGGGCGGGCGGCCGCGGGCATCGGCCAGCGCGAGCACGGAATCGATCTCCGACGGATCGCCCTCGCGGCTGTCGTTGAAGAGCGCCAGCCCCCCGTCGCCATGACGGAAGAAGCGCACCATCGGCGCCATCCGGTCGATCGCGGTCTGCAGCGCGGTGGGCACCGGCTGCTGGGCGGCGCGGAAGACGTCGCGAAGGCCGGTCAGCTCCTTCAGCACCCGCACCTGGACGCGCGGGCTGCGGGTCGCATGGCAGCCGTCGGGCAGGATCGCGGGCTCCAGCTCCTCGCCCATCAGGCCGATCGCCTCGCGGCGCTCCTCCGCCCAATTGGCGAGGCAGAGCGTCGCCACCACATAGCCCGCGATCCCGGCGAGGCGGCCTTCGTCGCGCCCCTCATGCCCGGCGACGCGCGAGAGATGGCGAACCTGCCGGCCCAGGCTTTCCAGCAGCGCGGTCTGCTCGGCGTCGGAGGCGCCCTCGACCAGCCACGCATAGCGCACCAGCCAGCTCCACACCCGCCGGCCGGTCACGTCGGCGCGCCAGGCGACCTCCCCCGCCTCCAGCTTGCCGGCGGTGTCGGCCGCGATCCAGTCGGCGACGAGCGCCCGGGCGCGGTCCTGAGCGGCCTGCCCGCCATGGGCCACCAGATCGCCGAGCCAGGCGAAGCCGTTCGCCTCCTCCAGCCAACCGGGCCCGGCGCCGATCGCGCCCCAGGGATTGCGCGCCTGGGCGATGCGCTCGCCGGCGAAGACGAAGGCGCCGTCGACGATCTGCGCGCCGCGCTCCGGATCGCCGGCAAAGGGGTCGGGCGGGATGATGGCGGGCGGCGGCGCACGGCGGCCGGCGAGCGTCATGCCGTAGAGCCCGGCGCCGCGCGCGACCTTGACCGCGCCGTATTTCAGGCCGGACCAGAAGTGGCTGGGTGGCGTCGGATCGTCGTCCATCGCCGGGGCCCCCGTCCGCATCGAGACGTCAGTTGGTGGCGCCGCGCAGGCGCGCGATATTGTCCGCATAAGCCGACGGGCCGCCCTTGAAGGTGGCGCTGCCGGCGACCAGAACGTCGGCGCCCGCCGCGATGCAGCGCGCCGCCGTCCCCTCGTTGACGCCGCCGTCGACCTCCAGGTCGATCGTGCGGTCGCTCTCGTCGATCATCCGGCGCAGCCCTTCGATCTTGGGCAGCTGGCTCTCGATGAAACTCTGCCCGCCGAACCCCGGATTGACCGACATCACCAGGATCAGGTCGACGAGGTCGATCACCGTCTCGACCGCCGCGATCGGCGTCGCGGGATTGAGCACGACCCCCGCGCGCTTGCCGAGCGCCTTGATGGTCTGCAGCGTGCGGTGCAGATGGGGGCCGGCCTCCGGATGGACGGAAATGATGTCGGCCCCGGCCTCCGCGAAGGCCTCCAGATAGGGATCGGCCGGCGCGATCATCAGATGCGCGTCGAACACCTTGTCGCTGTGCGGGCGCAGCGCCTTCACCACCGCCGGGCCGATCGTGATGTTGGGCACGAAATGGCCGTCCATCACGTCGATATGGATGTAGTCGGCCCCGGCTTCGTCGATCGCGCGCACCTCCTCGCCCAGCTTGGCGAAGTCGGCGGACAGGATGGAGGGCGCGATGCGAACCGGCTGTTGCATGGCCGATTACCTAGTCCCCGATTCGGCCGCACGCAAGCGTTCTCGGGGGGTCGGACCGTGCGCCAAATCGGGCCGAATGCGCCGCATCCACGACAGAAATCCGCTGGTCTTCGTGAAATCAAGGCGACTAAGCTTTCGCGAGAGAGGCGGCGCGGCCCGGGCGGCGCCCGATAGGGGGAAGGGGAAGACCCGATGTTCAAGAAGATCCTGTGCGCGGTCGACGGCTCGGAGCATTCGCTGCGCTCTGTCGAGGTGGCGAGCGAGATGGCCGAGAAGTTCGGCGCGCCGCTCACCATCCTGACGGTGGCGAAGTCCGTGAAACTGCCCGCCAAGGTCAGGGAGTTCTTCCAGTCCGAGAGCCTGATGGGGGAGGCCACCTACGTGCTCGAGCCGATGACGGAGAGCGTGCTGGCGGAAGCCAAGAAGCGCGCCGAGGCGAAGGGCAGCGTCAAGGTGGACACGGTCGTGCTGCAGGGTCAGCCCGCGCGCACGATCGTCGACTTCGTGAAGCGCAACAAGATCGATTGCGCGGTGATCGGCAGTCGCGGCCTGGGCGATCTGGAGGCGGCATTGCTCGGCTCGGTCAGCCACAAGGTCACCTCGCTCGCCGACTGTACGGTGGTGGTGGTCAAATAGCCGCGAAATCCCCAGCGCGCGTCCGCTTGACGCCGGGGGTCCGGCGCGTAGAGTGCGCGCCGGCCGGGGCCCGTGCGTCCCGAACGACCAGACTTTCCAGCGACACGAAGGGGCTTTGGCCATGGCCTACGAGGACCTGCAGGCGACGATCGACGACGCCTTCGACAACAAGATCGGCGAGATCGACGCCAAGACCGGCGGCGAGATCCGCGAAGCGGTCGAGGAGGCGCTGACGCTGCTCGATTCCGGCAAGGCGCGGGTCGCGGAGAAGGGCGCCGACGGCTGGCAGGTCAATCAGTGGCTGAAGAAGGCGGTGCTGCTGTCCTTCCGCCTCAACGACATGACGACGATCGCCGGCGGCCCGGGCGGCGACGCCAACTGGTGGGACAAGGTGCCCAGCAAGTTCTCCGGCTGGGGCGAGGCGGAGTTCCGCAAGGCCGGCTTCCGCGCCGTGCCGAACTGCGTCGTGCGGCGCTCGGCCTATATCGCCAAGGGCGTCGTGCTGATGCCGAGCTTCGTCAATCTCGGCGCCTATGTCGACGAGGGCGCGATGATCGACACCTGGGCGACCGTCGGCTCCTGCGCGCAGATCGGCAAGAACGTGCACCTCTCCGGCGGCGCCGGCATCGGCGGCGTCTTGGAGCCGCTGCAGGCCGGCCCGGTGATCATCGAGGATCACTGCTTCATCGGCGCGCGCGCCGAGGTGGCCGAAGGCGTCATCGTGGAAAGCGGCGCCGTGCTCTCGATGGGCGTCTATATCGGCGCGTCCACCAAGATCGTCGACCGCACGACGGGCGAGATCTTCACCGGCCGCGTGCCGGCCAACGCCGTCGTCGTGCCCGGCACCATGCCCGGCAAGCCGATGCCGGACGGCAGCCCGGGGCCCGGCCTCTATTGCGCGGTGATCGTGAAGCGGGTCGACGACAAGACGCGCTCGAAAACCTCGATCACGGAATTGCTGCGCACCTGACGCGACGGAGCCGACGCCCTATAGTCATCCCATGCCCGACGAGAGCCGACAGCAAGCGACGGCCCCGATCGATCCGCTGGCGCTGGCCCGCGATCTGATCCGCTGCGAGAGCGTGACGCCCGCCGAGGGCGGCGCGCTCGACCTGCTGCAGGATGTGCTGGAGGGGCTCGGCTTCGACGTCATCCGTCTGCCCTTCGCGGAGGAGGGCACCGATCCGGTCGACAATCTCTATGCCCGGATCGGCACGGAGGGCCCCAATCTCTGCTTCGCCGGCCACACCGACGTGGTGCCGGTCGGCAACCGCGAGAGCTGGACCGTCGACCCGTTCGCGGCCGGGGTGATCGAGGGCGTGCTCTACGGCCGCGGGGCGTCCGACATGAAGGGGGCGATCGCCTGCTTCGTCTCGGCCGCCGCCGACTATCTGGCGGACGGCGCCGACGGCCCCGGCCGGGGCTCGATCAGCCTCTTGATCACCGGGGATGAGGAAGGCCCGTCCGTCAACGGCACCAAGAAGATGCTGCCGGCGCTGGCCGAGCGGGGCGAGACGATCGACGCCTGCATCACCGGCGAGCCGACGAACCCGACCCGCCTCGGCGAGATGATGAAGATCGGCCGGCGCGGCAGCCTGAACGGCTTCCTCACCGTGCACGGCATCCAGGGCCATACCGGCTACGTCCACCTCGCCGACAACGCGGCGCACCGCATCGTGCGGATGCTGGATGCGGTGCTCGGCATAGAGCTCGACCAGGGCTCGGAGCATTTCCAGCCCTCGACCTTCGCGATCTCGACGATCGACGTCGGCAACCCGGCCACCAACATCGTGCCCGGCCGGGCCAGCGCCGTCTTCAACATCCGCTTCAACGACCTGCATACCGGGGCCGAATTGGAGGCGCGCCTGCGCGACGTGCTGGCGGCGGCCGCGGGCGAGGACGCCCGCTACGATTTCGAGGTCAAGATCTCGGGCGAGAGCTTCTTGACCCCGCCCGGGCTGCTGAGCGACCTGATCGCGGAGGCGGCCGAGGCCGAGACCGGCGAGACCTGCGCGCTCAGTACCACCGGCGGCACGTCGGACAGCCGATTCATCAAGGACTATTGCCCGATGGTCGTCGATTTCGGGCTGGTCGGGCAGACCATGCACAAGGTCGACGAGCGTGTGGCGGTGGAGGATCTCGAACGGCTGACGCGCATCTACCGCCGGGTGATCGCCGGCTATTTCGAGCGCGCCTGAGGCGCTGGACCGATGCGGATGCACACCGTCTCGCCCTCCGAAGCGGCCGGCAAGATCGAGGCGGCCTTCCGCTTCTTCCTGACCTTCGACCGCGGGCAATTGCCGCGCTTCGGCGACAGCATCGCCGACGTCTGGAAGAGCTTCTGGGCGCCGGTCATCGTGCTGCCGCTGCATCTGTGGATCACGCTGGCCCTCGACGCCGGCACGGCGGTCGACCGGGTGCCGTTCCTGACCCGCACGATCACCGAGCTCGCGGCCTACGCGATCGACGTGGTCTACTGGCCGCTCGCCATGGTGATGCTCGCGGACCTGCTGCAGAAGCCGGAGGCCTACGCCCGCTACGTCAGCGCCTACAACTGGGTGATCGTGCCGGCCAGCGTGATCGCGACCGGCATCCTGGTCGGCTTCGGCGCCGACAGCGGCACGCTCGGCCTGCCGGGGCTGGCGCTGCTGTTCTGGATGATCCTGTTCCGGATCAAGCTGGCGCGCCGCGTCTTCGACGTCCCGATCGGGGTGGCCGTCGCGCTCGCCGCCGGCGATTTCTTCCTCGGCCAGCTCGTGATCGCCATGCGCGCGGGCGTGTTGTTGGGGTAGCCGACCACGCAACGCCGTCGGCCCGGACATGATCCGGGCCAACCGGAGACAGCTGCAGAGTTAAGGAGTTCCTGCCTGCTCCGGTTCGCCCGGCTCTCCGGCCGGGCTGACGACGGGGCGCCCCGTCCTTTTCCACGTGCTGACGAAAGTCAGCACCCATGCCTGAGGCGATTGCCCCGCGCGGCCGGCGGGTGCGGACCGACGGTCTCTGGCATGGGCCCTGATTGTCATCAGGGCGTGGTTCTGGGGCGATTGGGGCCCGGGCGCGTGCCCGCTACAGCGTCCAGTAGCGCAGACCCTGGGGGATCGAGCGCTTGCGCCAGATGCCCTTGATGTCGGCGACGAGGCCGCCCGCCTTGACCAGCCCGCGCAGCGGCAACTCCGCAAAGCCGTTGTGCGGCACCGCGCCGATGACCGCGTCATAGGCGAGATCCGGCGTCTCGATCACCTCCAGCCCGTAATGCTGGCGGATCTCGTCCGCGTCCGCGATCGGGTCGTAGACGGCGACGTCGTGCCCCCGCTCCTCCAAGGCCCGCACCAGGTCGATCACCTTGGTGTTGCGAATGTCGGGCACGTTCTCCTTGAAGGTGACGCCGAGCACCAGCAGGCGCGACGGGCCGTCGAGCTCCTTGTCGATCCGCCCCGCGATCGACTGCGCCATGTTGTCGTTGATCTGCCGGCCGGAGAGGATGACCTGCGGGTGGACGCCGATCTTCTCCGCCGCGTGCGCCAGATAGTAGGGATCGACGCCGATGCAGTGGCCGCCCACCAGCCCGGGGCTGAAGGGCAGGAAGTTCCATTTGGTCTTCGCCGCCTCCAGCACGTCGTAGATCGAGAGGCCCATGCGCCCGAAGATCTCCGCGATCTCGTTGACGAAGGCGATGTTGATGTCGCGCTGGGCGTTCTCGATCACCTTGGAGGCCTCGGCCGTGCGGATGTCGCGGGCGACGAAGGTATCGTTGCCGTTCATCGCGCCGTAGACCTGGGCGAGCAGCTGCGCCACCTTCTCGGTCTGGCCGGCGACCACCTTGGTGATGCTGTCGACGCGGTGGACCTTGTCGCCGGGATTGATCCGCTCGGGCGAGTAGCCGAGGAAGAAATCCTGTCCCGAGATGAGCCCAGATTCCGCCTCCAGGATCGGGCCGCAGAACTCCTCCGTGCAGCCGGGATAGACCGTGCTCTCATAGACCACGATCGAACCCATGCGGATGAGCCGGCCGACGAAGCGCGACGCGCTCTCGACCGCGCGCAGATCGGGCTTGTTCTCGGCATCGACCGGGGTCGGCACGGTGACGATGAAGATGTGCGCTTCCTTCAGCGCCTCCGGATCCATCACATATTCGAGCGCGCTGTCGGTCAGCTCGCCCCGGCCCAGCTCACCGGTGCGGTCGTGCCCCTCGCGCAGCTCGCGGATGCGGTCCTCGTCGATGTCGTAGCCCATCACCTCGAAATGCCGGGCGAGCGCGACGGCGAGCGGCAGGCCGACATAGCCGAGACCGACGACGGTGATGACGGGATTCTCGTACATGGGAAGAGGATCCTTCGGGCGGGGGAATGCGCGCTAGTCGGTGCAGCCGATAGCCGCCCCCGGCGGCGCTGTCAATCGAGCGCGCGGGCCCGCCCGCGAGCGGGATTGCACCGATCCCCGCCGCCGGGTACCTGTTGACGGGTGATGGTCCAGCGAACCTGGGAGGACGAGCGATGAACGAAGACAGCCTCAATATGAGCGTGCGCAAGTTCCTGAAGAAGGTCGGCGTCACCTCCCAGCGCGAGATCGAGCAGGCGGTGCGCGAGGCGGTGGAGGCCGGCAGGATCGACGGCTCGGCGCCGCTCACCGCCAAGGTGCGGCTCACGGTCGAGGGCCTCGATCTCGACGTCGAGATCGACGGCGCGCTCGAGCTCGAATAGGGCCCGCGCCAGGATGGGCGGACCGGCCGGGGAGAGAGGCTCGCGGCTCGACGGCAAGGGCGCGCGCCTCGGCGCCCTCGCCGTCCTGGCGGCGGCCGCCGCCTTCCTCGTCTGGTACGAGCGCGAGACGCTCTTTCCGCCCGAGGTGGTCGAGACCGTGGACCCGGCGGAGGCCGCCTACCGCGCCTGCCGCGACGGGCGCTTCGCCGACATCGACGGCATGCGCGCCGACGGCGTGATCGACGAGAACCAGGAAAAGCTCTTCAAGTCCCGCGCCGACGCCATGTGCCGGGCGCAGAACCCGCCTACCGGCGGGTAGTGGCAATCGCGATATTCCCCTCTCCCCTTCATAGGGGAGCGAGGGGTATTTCACCTCCCTCCCCCTTGAGGGGGGAGGGTCAGGGTGGGGGTGCGCGCGCCGTGAGGCGCGCAACCGAAAAGCATCCCGGCGCAAGCGCGCCGGGGCGATCCATTCGGATCGCTCACCCCCATCCAACCTTCCCCCCTCAAGGGGGAAGGCTTTCACGGCATCACGCCTTGCCGTGACACTGCTTGTATTTCTTGCCGGACCCGCAGGGGCATTTGGCGTTGCGTGGGACCTTGCCCCAGCTCGCCTCGTCCTTGGGGTCGAGCCAGCGGTTCGCGCCCTCATGGAAGACATAGCCCTCGGGCGCCGTCTCCTCCGTCAGCGGCGCGGGCGCGCGGCGCGGCGGGGCGGCCGGTTCGGCCGCGCCCCCTGCGCCTGCCCCGGCCATTGCGGGCGCGGGCTGCGGTTGGGTGCCACGGGCACCGCCCTGTCCACCCTGCGAGGCGATGGCGTCGATCTCGTCGTCGGCCGCGGGGCGCTGCTCGCGCCGCGTCGAGGTGTCCTCCTCGCGCCGGTCGAGCTGTTCCGGACCCGCCTCGACCCGGAGTTCCACATGGGCCAGCACGCTGGTCACCTGGCTGCGCAGGTTGGAGAGCATCTGCTCGAACAGGTCGAAAGCCTCCGACTTGTACTCGTTCAGCGGATCGCGCTGGGCGTAGGCGCGCAGCCCGATGCCCTGGCGCAGATGGTCGAGGTTGAGCAGGTGGTCCTTCCAGGCATGGTCGAGCAGCTGCAGCAGCAGGCTGCGCTCGGCCATCCGCATGATGTCGGGCCCGTAGTTGGCCGCCTTCTCGGCCATCTTCTCGTCGACCGCTTTGGCGATGCGCTCGCGCATCTCCTCGCGGCCGACGCCCTCCTCGGCCGCCCAGTCGGAGACCGGCAGGTCGAGGGCGAAGAGGCGCAGGCACTCCTCGTGCAGCGACTCGACCTCCCACTGGTCGGGCAGCGCCTGCGGCGGGATCGTGCGCTCGATCAGGTCGTCGATCGTCTCCGCGCGCATGTCCTTGATGGTGTCGGAGACATCGTCGGCGCGCATCAGCTCCTTGCGCTGCTCGAAGATGACCTTGCGCTGGTCGTTCATCACGTCGTCGAACTTGAGGAGCTGCTTGCGCACCTCGAAGTTCCGCGCCTCGACCTTCTGCTGCGCCTTCTCCAGCGCCTTGTTGACCCAGGGATGGACGATCGCCTCGCCCTCCTCGATGCCGAGCCGGCCGAGCATGCTGTCCATGCGCTCGGAGCCGAAGATCCGCATCAGATCGTCTTCCAGGCTGACATAAAAGGTCGACGCGCCCGGATCGCCCTGACGGCCGGAGCGGCCGCGCAGCTGGTTGTCGATGCGCCGGCTCTCATGCCGCTCGGTGCCGATGACGAGCAGGCCGCCCGCCTCCAGCACCTTCTCGCGCTTGACCTGGATGTCGTCGGCGATCGCCTTCTCGCGGGCCGTGCGCTCGTCGCCCTCGGGCACGCCTTCCAGCTCGCGCCAGATCCGCAGCTCGTAATTGCCGCCGAGCTGGATGTCGGTGCCGCGGCCCGCCATGTTGGTCGCGATCGTGATGCCGCCCGGCACGCCGGCCTCGCCGATGATGTTGGCTTCCTGCTCGTGATGGCGGGCGTTGAGGACGTTGTGCTTGAGGCCGGCCTTCTTGAAGAGATCGGCGAACTGCTCCGACTTCTCGATCGAGACCGTGCCGACCAGCACCGGCTGGCCGCGCGAATGCGCCTCCTTCACCTGCTCGAGCACGGCACCGTCGCGCTCCTTCGAGGTGCGGTAGACCTCGTCGTCGAAATCCTTGCGGATCATCGGCTTGTTGGTCGGGACCTCGACCACCTGCAGGCTGTAGATCTCCTCGAACTCGCCGGCTTCCGTCATCGCCGTGCCGGTCATTCCGGCCAGCTTCGGATACATCCGGAAATAGTTCTGGAAGGTGATCGAGGCGAGCGTCTGGTTCTCCATCTGGACCGAGACGTTCTCCTTCGCCTCCAGCGCCTGGTGCAGCCCGTCGGAGAAGCGACGGCCCTCCATCATGCGGCCGGTGAACTCGTCGATGATGACGACTTTGTCATCCTTGACGATGTAGTCGGTGTCGCGCGTGAAGAGCAGATGCGCCTTCAGCGCCTGGTTCACGTGATGGACGACGGTGACGTTGCCGATGTCGTACAGCCCGCCCTCGCCCAACAGGTCGGTGTGCTCGCGCAGCAGCTGTTCCATATGCTCCTGCCCCGGCTCGGTGAGCGTGACGGAGCGCTGCTTCTCGTCGACCTCGTAATCGTCCTCGGAGAGCTTCGGGATCAGCGCGTTGACCGTGCGGTAGGTCTCGGAGCTGTCCTCCGTCGGGCCGGAGATGATGAGCGGCGTGCGCGCCTCGTCGATCAGGATCGAATCCACCTCGTCGACGATCGCGAAGTTGAACTCGCGCTGCACCATCTGCTCCAGTCGGAACTTCAGGTTGTCGCGCAGATAGTCGAAGCCGAACTCGTTGTTGGTGCCGTAGGTGATGTCGCAGGCATAGGCCTGCTGACGGGCGTAGTCGTCGAGGCCCGGCACCACCACGCCGACCGAGAGGCCGAGGAAGCGGTAGATCTCGCCCATCCAGCCGGCGTCGCGCTTGGCGAGGTAGTCGTTGACCGTCACCACGTGCACGCCCTTGCCGGAGAGCGCGTTGAGATAGACCGCCAGCGTGGAGACGAGGGTCTTGCCCTCGCCCGTCTTCATCTCGGCGATCTTGCCCTCATGCAGCACCATGCCGCCGAGCAGCTGCACGTCGAAATGGCGCTGGCCCAGCGTGCGTTTCGCCGCCTCGCGGACGGTGGCAAAGGCGTCGACCAGGACGGCGTCCTCGCTCTCGCCGTCGGCGAGGCGCTGACGCAGCCAGTCCGTCCGGGCCTTGAGCGCGGCATCGTCCAACGCCTCCAGCTCCGGCTCCAGCGCGTTGATCGCATCGACCTTCTTCTGAAGGCCTTTCAGGATGCGGTCGTTCGCGGTCCCGAATACGGATTTGAGCAGTCCGGAGAGCATTGGCCGTGTCCGCCGTGGAAAATCTGAAGGGTCCGGCCCGGCAGGCCGGCGGCTGGCCGGTCGAGAGCGGGCGGGTTCTATCGCGCTCAAGCACTTAAGCGCCGGCGGCTGCCCTGTCAACGACAGGGCGCGGCGAGCCGCGGCTTTCGGCGGGTCGCCCGCGCTTGTGAAGGCGGTTGGAGTGTGGTTTCGTGCGCGCGTTCGCGCCGGCCCCCTTCCAGTACAAGGCGCACGATCTGCCATGACTTCGTTTGGAGCTTCGACGATGCCGCGATTCCTGCAGCTTACGGCCGCCCTCCTGATCGCGATCGCGACCGCCGGCAGCGCGTCCGCGCAGAGCGCGCGCGACATCGAGGCCGATGCCGTCGCCGCCAAGGTCGGCGAGACCGAGATCACCATGGGCGAGGTGCAGAGCGCCTACCGCGCGCTGCCGCGCCAGTACCGTCAGCAGGGCTTCGGCCAAGTCTATCCGATCCTGCTGGAGCGCATGGTGCAGCAGGAGGTGCTGATGCAGCGCGGCCGGGAAGCCGGCCTCGCCGACGACCCCGAGGTCAAACGCCGGGTCGACGAGTTGCGCGACCAGGTGATCCACGACGTCTATCTCAGCCGCAAGGTCGAGGAGGCGATCACCGAGGAGGCGCTGCGCACGGAATATGACCGCTTCCTGAAGCAGAACCCGCCCCGCGAGGAGGTGAAGGCGCGCCACATCCTGGTCGACGAGAAGGCTGTGGCCGAGAACCTGATCCAGCAGGTGACCGACGGGGCCGACTTCGCGACGCTCGCCAAGGAACATTCCAAGGGGCCGAGCGGCGAGCGCGGCGGCGACCTCGGCTGGTTCCCGCGCGGCCAGATGGTGGGGCCGTTCGAGGAGGCCGCCTTCGGCCTGCAGCCCAACCAGTTCACCGCCGAGCCGATCGAGACCCAGTTCGGCTGGCACGTCATCCTGGTCGAGGACAAGCGCAGCGTGCCCGCGCCCAGCTTCGAGGAGGTGCGCCCGCGCCTGCTGGAGAATCTGGGCCAGGAGGTCGCCTTCAAGATCGCCGACGACATGGTCGAGAGCAGCGCCGTGCAGCGCTACGGCCTCGACGGGGAACCGATGAGCAAGCCCGCGGTCGGCGGCGCGCAGCAGTAGCGCGCCCTCCGACGGAAGGGACCCGAACCGGGGGAGATGGGGGACGATGACCGCGGTGTCGCCCTTCGCGCCGAAAAGCTTTCCGAAACTGCCGCCGATCGACGGCGTGCGCCTCGGCGGCGTCGCCGCCGGCGTCAAGTATCGGGGTCGGCTCGACCTGTTCATGGCGGAGCTCGACCCGGGCACCGTCGTCGCCGGTACGCTGACCCGTTCGCTCACCCGCTCGGCGCCGGTCGATTGGTGCGCGCAGGTGCTGAAGACCGGCACGGCGCGCGCGATCCTGGTCAATGCCGGCAACGCCAACGCCTTCACCGGGCGCGCCGGCATGGACGGCGTGCAGGCGATGGTCGACGCCGCGACCGAGGCGGTCGGCTGCAAGCGCAAGGACGTGCTGGTCGCCTCCACCGGGGTGATCGGCGTCAAGCTGCCGGGCGACCGGATCTCCAAGGCGGTGCCGAAGCTGCATCGCGGCCTGAAGGCCGACGGCTGGGCCAAGGCCGCCCAGGCGATCATGACCACCGACACCTATCCCAAGGGGGCGAGCGCGACCTGCGAAATCGGCGGCGTGCCGGTCACCATCGCCGGCTTCGCCAAGGGATCGGGCATGATCGCGCCGGACATGGCCACCATGCTGGCCTTCCTCTTCACCGACGCGAAGATTCCGAAGGACGTGCTGCAGAAGCTGACGGCGAAGGCCGTCGACAAGAGCTTCAATTGCATGACGGTCGACAGCGACACCTCGACCAGCGACACGCTGATCCTGGCCGCCACCGGCAAGGCCGGCAACAAGGCGCCGAAGAAGGCGTCGGACAAGGCGCTCAAGGGCTTCCGCCAGGCGCTCGAGGCGGTGATGACCGACCTCGCGATCCAGGTCGCGAAGGACGGCGAGGGCGCGCAGAAATTCATCACCATCGACGTGGCCGGCGCGGCCTCGGACAAGGCGGCGCGACGGATCGGCCTTTCGATCGCGAATTCGCCGTTGGTGAAGACCGCGATCGCCGGCGAGGACGCCAACTGGGGCCGCATCGTGATGGCCGTCGGCAAGGCGGGCGAGCGGGCCGACCGCGATCGCCTGACCGTCGCCGTCGGGGGCGTGACCATCGCCGAGAAGGGCGAGGGCGTGCCCGACTACGACGAGGCGCCGGTGGCCGAGCACCTGAAGGGCCGCGAGATCAAGATCGACGTCGATGTCGGCGTCGGCCGCGGCAAGGCGCGGGTTTGGACCTGCGACCTGACGCACGGCTATATCGACATCAACGCGGACTACCGGACCTGATGGACGCGGATAGCGGCTGCTGGCAGGCGGGGGCGCGCGAGGCGGGTTCGACCGCGCGCATCGTGCTGGTCGCCGCCGCCGCGCTGGTCGACGCCGACGGCCGGGTGCTGATCGCCAAGCGCCCGGCGGGCAAGGCGATGGCGGGCCTGTGGGAGTTCCCCGGCGGCAAGGTCGAGGCGGGCGAGACGCCCGAGGCCACGCTGATCCGCGAACTGCACGAGGAACTCGGCATCGAGACGCGGCGGAGCTGCCTCGCCCCGGTCGCCTTCGCGAGCCACGGCTACGACGATTTCCACCTGTTGATGCCCGTCTTCGCCTGCCGCGTCTGGCAGGGCGATCCCCGGGCGCTGGAGCATGAAGCGCTGGCCTGGGTCATGCCGGCACGGCTGCGCGACTACCCGATGCCGCCGGCGGACGAGCCGCTGATCGGCCTGCTGCGCGACCTGCTGTAGCGCATCCTCGGAGATCGCCGGGTCAAGCCCGGCGATGACGGACCTTTCGGACGTTCGTGAGACTATCCGTCATGGCCGGACTTGATCGGGCCATCTTCTTGAAGCACGACGCTCCCCCGTCTTGGCACGCCCCGTCCGAACGTCTTAACTGACGGACCGCACGCCAGATCCCGCGACCCGGAGGTGCCCCCTTGTCACAGCCCGACCCGTCACAGCCCGACCCGTCACAGCCCGACGCC